>ENA-ORLY01000004-ORLY01000004.1-human-gut-metagenome-genome-assembly--contig:-NODE-4-length-462688-cov-6.988744_pt1 | contig 462688 bp, 393 predicted proteins | sample MGYA00243071_ERZ508832 | MGnify/ENA primary metagenome ERZ508832 (study PRJEB26277, sample SAMN04329777) | human gut metagenome | biome: human-associated habitat | host: Homo sapiens | place: USA... | reverse complement strand
CAGTATTTTTAAAAGCATACTATAGAATCCTCTTTTTTTCAATACTTAGTTTTTTAGTAGGAAATGCATGTTTCTTATGTGATTATACCAAATAATTCTTGACTTTCCGCCATTTTCAGGATATAATATCTACGTTCAAATGTATTTTCGAAGAGGATTGATTCACATGTTTTTGTAAGTCATCGTTCACTTTGATGCTTTACAAAAACATGTGATTTTTTGTTTTCGGACAGCATGGGAACATACATTATATTTTCTATATTTATTAGGAGGCTTCATTTTATGAACAAGGGTACTGTTAAGTGGTTCAACCAGTCCGTTACTTTCGATGTAACCGAGGGTAATCGTGGACCGCAGGCTACCAACGTTGTCGTTGTAGCTTAAGCTGTTTCGATACAAAAGAAAAGACATCTTTCGGATCTAAAAACGGGCATTCCATCAGGGATGCCCATTTTTTGTCGCATAATATTGGATGATTATTTCTGCTCTTCTGTGCTTTCACCGTCGCCGGTTCCCTCTCCTGCCAGCTTCAACAGATCCTCGATCTCTTCCACAGGCATGTCCATAAACGCGGACAGTTCTTCCACAGAGACCTGACGCTCCAGCTCGCCGGACAGCTCTTTGATACCGTCGCTGAGCTCATTTAAACGATCCGCAATCAGCTCGCCTGCGGATTTCTCCGTCTGCTGATCCTCCAGCGCTTCGCTGACTGCTTTTTCGATCTCTTCTTTCAGATAATCCAGAGCGGATACGCCCTCTTCCCGGAGTCCGAGAGTCTCCAGTGCCAGCATCAGACCGATATTGCCTTCCTGAATCAGGTCAAGGAACTGCAAGCCACGGTTGGTGTATTTCTTGGCGATAGAAATAACCAGACGTAAGTTCGCTTCAACCATCTCTTTCTTCGCACGGCGGGCTTTCGCTTCACCGATGGACATACGACGGTTGATATCTTTAACCTGCTCGATGGTCAGGCCGGTTTCTTCTTCAATCTGCTGCAGTTTCTGCAGGGCGCGATGCACTTCTTCAGAGACATCGTGCAGTTTTTCCGACCACGGCTTGTTCATCGCAATTGCCGCGTTGAACCAGGTATCGCTGGTTTCGTTGCCGGTAAACAGGGTAATGAAGTTTTTCTTCGGCATTTTGCACTGCTCAACACAGAGCTTCATGATCAGACGTTCTTGCGTACGAACGCGGTCCATCATGACGCGCATGCTGTTGACCAGGTAGTCAAACTGCTTCGGCACCAGGCGGAACTGTTTGAATACTTCAGACAGTTTCAGGATCTCTTCCTGAGCGGCAGCGTGACTGCGACCTTTCGCTTTGATGGTGTCACGCGTTACAACGTACTGAGCGCGCAGTTCCGCAAATTTTTCACGAGCCAGTTCCGGGTCGATGCTGTTGTCATCATCGGCGCTGTCGTCATCGCCATCTTCTTCGTCTTCATCTTCGTCATCGTCCAGATCTTCCTGGGAAAGCTCAGAACCGACGTGAGTGGCGGTAGGTGCCAGATCTTCTTCTGCGTTCGGGTCAACAAAGCCGGTGATCAGATCGGACAGACGCGCTTCTTCTGCTTCAACACGATCGTACTGTTCCAGCAGATAGGTGATCGCTTCCGGATATTCAGCAACGGAGCATTGAACCTGGTTGATCCCGTCTTCAATACGCTTAGCGATGTCAATTTCGCCTTCGCGGGTCAACAGTTCAACGGTGCCCATTTCACGCATGTACATGCGTACCGGGTCAGTCGTGCGCCCGATTTCAGATTCCACGCTGGAAAGCACCTGCGCGGCGGCTTCGGCAGCATCTTCGTCCGCGGTGTTTTCAGCCAGCATCAGATCATCGGCATCCGGTGCTTCTTCCATCACCTGAATGCCCATGTCGTTGATCATTTGGATGATGTCTTCGATCTGATCTGAATCGACGATATCTTCCGGCAGATGGTCATTGACCTCGGCATAGGTCAGATAGCCTTGCTCCTTACCACGGGTGACAAGAAGTTTCAGCTGTGACTGCGGGTTTTGCTCCATAAGACGGTATCCACACTTATTTCATGAGGTTGGTGTTGGGCGATTGACCCGATGTCCTTCAGCCGTTAACGCTGAAATCCAACGGTTGTTTACCGCCAACGATAATTACGAGGGCGTACTTATATATTTGCCGCTGCCTCTCAGTGCGGCTGTCGGGGGCTTCCCGATCGCTCTTCGGCACTTAAGCCGTTAAATCACTTTTTCGCCAGCTCCTGGTTTAATGTCCAGAGCTCCAGGCGTTCTTCGTTGCTTAAACCATGCGTGCGCTCACGAGCGATTAACTCTTCCTGGCGCAGTTCAAGCAGCGAATCAAACATATGGTTGAGTGAGTCGGTGAAGGTTTGCTCAGCAATATTCTTATCTGCTATATCGTCCCACATCGACAGTTTTTCAAGGGTGGCAGCATTATTTGTACCACGATAGTGCTCTAAAAGTTGCCCGGTGGTCAGACCTGGCTGGGAGAGACAAGTGTTGACCAGTTCTCTGAATAAGCCAAGTCCAGGGAGCTTATTTTCATCCAGATTCTCAAGCGGCGGGACCAACGTCGCTAATTCTGGATTTTGCACCAGCAACCCTATAAGTATACGCATGGTCGTGCGTTTTAGCTGCGGAACAGGGCGAGAAACGCCGCTCTCTGCCGCTTTTGGCATTAATCGTTCAAGCTGGCTGTCATCAAGTATGCCTAATTTGTTGCCTAATTCCTGACGAAGATATATTCGCAGCGTTTCGCCCGGCACTTGCGATATCAATGGCAGTGCCAGCGTACTCAAACGTGCGCGCCCGTCAGGGGTACTCAGATCAACTTGCGGCATCAGACTGTTAAACAGAAATGCGGAGAGTGGCATCGCCTGCTCCATCCGCGCTTCAAACGCTTCTTTACCTTCTTTTCGTACCAGCGTGTCAGGGTCTTCGCCATCCGGCAAAAACATAAAGCGTAGCTGACGACCGTCTGTCATGTAAGGCAGCGCCGTTTCCAGCGCTCGCCAGGCGGCATCGCGGCCTGCACGGTCGCCGTCATAACAGCAAATGACATTGTTGGTCGCGCGGAACAACAGTTGTATGTGATCGGCGGTGGTTGACGTACCTAACGACGCAACGGCGTAATTAATGCCGTATTGCGCCAGCGCCACCACGTCCATATAGCCTTCGACCACAAGCAGACGATTGGGTTCAGCGTTATCCTGCTGCGCTTCATAAAGACCGTAAAGCTGGCGGCCTTTATGGAAAATGTCCGTTTCCGGCGAGTTCAGGTATTTGGGGGTATCGTTGCCCAGCACACGCCCGCCAAAACCAATCACCCGACCGCGTTTATCACGAATGGGGAACATCACCCGCTCGCGGAAACGGTCGTAACTGCGCCCCTGATCGTTAGTGACCAACATCCCCGCATCAATCAATGACTGGCGATTTTCTGGATTGCCGCCAAACCGCTTCAGGACGTTGTCCCAGCCGGGGGGCGCAAAACCAATCGCAAAGCGGGCGATAACCTCGTGGCTTAATCCGCGTTTTTCCAGATACTGGCGCGCAGACGTGGCAACAGGTTGTTGTAAAGATTGTTGGTAAAACGTATTCAGACCGTCCATCAACTGATAAAGCGTTTGCCGCTGATGGCGCTCGATCTGGCTGGGGCCGCTGCCTGCTTCAAATGGCACTTCAAGATTGTGCATTGCTGCCAGCTCTTCGACCGTTTCGACGAACTCTAGCTTGTCGTAGTTCATCAGGAAGTCGATCGCGTTGCCGTGCGCGCCACATCCAAAGCAGTGGTAAAACTGTTTCTCACCGTTAACGGTGAATGACGGGGTTTTCTCGTTGTGGAATGGACAACACGCGTGGAAATTCTTGCCCTGCTTTTTCAGCTTTACACGGGCATCGATCAGATCGACGATGTCAGTGCGTGCCAGCAGATCATTAATGAATACGCGTGGGATTCGTCCAGCCATAGGCCCCGATTTTTAGCAATTCATAAACGAAAATAAGCCGCGCATTCCTTTCGGAAGCACGGCCTTACAACTACAACTCGGTCTGATCGGAGAGCAACGCTCTCGGGGAATTAGTACAGACGAGTGCGGCGTGCGTTTTCGCGAGCCAGTTTCTTCGCGTGACGTTTCACTGCAGAAGCTTTAGCGCGCTTACGTTCGGTAGTCGGTTTTTCATAGAACTCACGACGACGAACTTCCGCCAGAACACCTGCTTTTTCGCAGGAACGCTTGAAGCGACGCAGAGCTACGTCGAACGGCTCGTTTTCACGTACTTTAATTACCGGCATGTGCCTCTCACCTTTGATTAATTCGGTTTGCCGCTGGCATCAACGCCAGCTTATTTCAAAATGGTGCGGAATTTTACTGCAATTGCTGCTGCTTTGTAAAGCACCGCGGCCTTTTTTGAAAGGGACTTTTATAAGGGTGAGGAGTATACACGAGGCTTTCTCCAGGGGCGAACAAAGTTTTACATCAACCCGCATTGGTCCTACACTGCGCGGTAATAAAGCGAGGTAAAACAAGTCATGCGTGTACTGGGTATTGAAACTTCCTGCGATGAAACCGGCATCGCCATTTACGACGATGAAAAAGGTTTGTTAGCCAACCAATTGTATAGTCAGGTGAAATTGCACGCTGACTACGGCGGCGTCGTGCCTGAACTGGCCTCCCGCGATCACGTGCGTAAAACCGTACCGTTGATCCAGGCGGCGCTAAAGGAGTCTGGTTTAACGGCAAAAGACATTGATGCTGTGGCCTATACCGCAGGCCCTGGATTAGTCGGCGCGCTGCTGGTTGGCGCGACCGTGGGGCGTTCTCTGGCGTTTGCCTGGGACGTTCCGGCGATCCCGGTACACCATATGGAAGGGCATCTGTTAGCGCCGATGCTGGAAGATAACCCACCGGAATTTCCGTTTGTGGCGCTACTGGTTTCCGGCGGTCATACGCAGTTAATCAGCGTCACTGGCATTGGTCAGTATGAGCTGCTCGGCGAGTCTATTGATGATGCCGCCGGGGAAGCGTTTGACAAAACCGCGAAGCTGCTGGGGCTGGATTATCCTGGCGGGCCATTACTGTCGAAAATGGCGGCTCAGGGTACTGCCGGGCGCTTTGTCTTCCCGCGCCCGATGACCGACCGTCCGGGGCTGGATTTCAGCTTTTCTGGTCTGAAAACCTTCGCGGCAAATACCATTCGTGATAACGGCACCGACGACCAGACGCGTGCTGATATCGCCCGCGCCTTTGAAGATGCGGTGGTCGATACGTTGATGATTAAGTGTAAGCGAGCGCTGGATCAGACGGGCTTTAAGCGACTGGTAATGGCAGGTGGCGTGAGTGCTAACCGCACGTTACGGGCGAAGCTGGCTGAAATGATGAAAAAACGCCGTGGCGAAGTGTTCTACGCGCGTCCGGAATTTTGTACTGATAACGGCGCGATGATCGCCTATGCCGGAATGGTGCGGTTTAAAGCAGGCGCGACGGCGGATCTTGGCGTTAGCGTGCGTCCGCGCTGGCCGCTGGCAGAGTTACCGGCCGCGTAAAACTCTTAGGTGCCGGAGAGTCACTTCCGGCACCGTCCTCACTTAAAGCAACACCACGGGCATCCACAGTAAGCCGGTAATCACCAGCAACACGAGGAATATCAGCCCAAAAATTGCCCCCAGTCGCCAGTAATCCACCGTTGGCAGATAACCACTACCGTAGTAAATCGGACTGGGTCCGGTGGCGTATGGTGTAAGAATGCTCCCCAGACCAATTGCCGCACCAACCATCAGGCAGAACACCGGCAGCGGGATTTCCGGCATCGCCAGCGCAGCGGCAATCATCATCGGTGCGAGGGCGGAGGTATACGCCGTGGCGCTGGCAAAGAAGTAGCGCAGCAGATAAAAGACCACAATCAACGCCACCATCACCATCGTTGGCGAATAACCGTTTAAGCTGCCTGCTAACAGTTTGCCAAACCAGCTAATAAAACCGGTGTTGTTGAGTCCGGTAGCGAGGGTGATAAGCGAGGCCAGCCAGAAGAAAACGTTCCACGCCGCTTTATTACTGACAATGTCGTCCCAACTGATAATGCGCAGAAGCAGCATCAGTGCCACCACGCTGTAACCGACCATCGCGGCATCGATATAATCACCGCCGAAAATCCACAGCACCAGTGCGCCTACCATCAGCCCCAGCATCCGTTTTTCACGAGAACAGAGCGGGCCCATTGCCTGCAGTTCCGTCTCTGCCCAGCGCGGCACCTGATCACCAGACTTCAGTACCGGCGGGTACAGCACGTAAGCCAGCCAGGGAACCAGCAGAACCAGTAAAATACTGAGCGGCAACATCCCGAGGAACCAGTCGCCCCAGCTCAGCGTGGCGTGAGATGCGCTTTTCATCAGTCCAATTAACAGCAAATTTGGAGCCATCGCCGTCAGGAAAATGGCGCTGGTCACGCAGTCGGCAATAATCCCCATCCACATGATGTACGAGCCAATGCTGCGCGAACTGCTGTCGTTTGGTTGTGATTGATAGAGCGGTGGCAGGTTACGGATGATGGGATAGATAATCCCCGCACCGCGCGCCGAGTTGGACGGTGTTACAGGTGCGAGGATCAGCTCGGAGAACATCACCGCATAGCCGAGAAACAGCGTACGATGCCCCATCTTTTTCACCAGAATCAGCGCGATACGTCGCCCCAGCCCGGTTTTTTCATAGCCTGTGCCAAACATAAAGGCGGCGAAAATCAGCCAGATAACCGAATTAGAAAAACCAGAAACCGCCCAGGAGAGGGATTTGGCGGTGAACTTAAAACCTGGCTGGGCGAGCTGCTCCGGGCTAAACAGCAGCCACGGCGAGAGAATGGCGATAATGGAGATACCCACCATCGCCACCACGGCACCCGGCACGGGTTCGAGGATCAGTCCAACGATCACGCCAGTAAAAACGGCAAAGTAGAGCCAGGTATGACTCTCCAGCCCTGCGGGAACCGGAATTAGAGCAATAATGGCGATGACCGCCAGCGGCGCAAGGTATCGCCACCATTCAGTGGAAGGTTTCATCGTGTTATGCCTGCGAAAAAGGAGAGGGGGTGAGCCTCTCCGGGAGGGTTATTTGATGTAGTGGACGTGCTCGCAAATCTCTTCCACGATGGGATCGCGGCGTTCGGCGAACAGCTTTTTGTTTTCGGCTATCAGGTTGTTGCCGTGGGTATCAATAGAGACAATCAGCGGACCGAACTCTTTGACCCGGCAGACCCACAGCGACTCCGGCATCCCGAGTTCTGTCCAGTGCACCTCTTCAATCTCTTCCACCTGGGTTGCCGCCAGTACTGCGCAGCCTGCCGGGAAAATCACATGCAGCGCCTTGAATTTCTGGCAGCCTTCTTCGGTCAGCGGCCCCATTCCGCCTTTGCCGACCACCAGTTTCACGCCGGTCTGTTCGATAAATTCACGTTCAAAACTTTCCATACGCATACTGGTTGTCGGACCGACGGAAACCATCTCCCATTTGTCGCCGTTTTTGCGCACGATGGGGCCAGCGTGGAAAATCGCTTTGCCGTTGAGATCGTAAGGGATCGGACGTTTCAGTTCGATCAAGCGGCGGTGACAAACGTCACGGCAGGTCACCAGCGTACCGGTCAGGTAGATCACATCGCCGACGCGAATATCTTGCAGATCTTCAGCTTTGATCGGGGTTGTCAGGATCTTTTTCATAACGCGCTCCGGGTGTGAGACAGATTTTCAAAGGTGAGATCGGCATGAACCAGCAGTGTGCCGCGACGATGCGCCCAGCAGCCTGTAGAAACAGCAACGCCGATGGTTGACGGATGGCGGGCGGCAGATTCGATATGTACGCCCATCACTGAACTGTTACCAGTCAGCCCTTGTGGACCAATCCCCAGACGGTTGAGTCCTTCTTCCAGGCGTAGCTCCAGCTCTGCCGCTTTTGGATTTGGATGGCGGCTGCCAATCGGGCGCAAAATGGCTTTACGCGAGAGCACTGCGGCGGTTTCCACCGAGGTGGCGATGCCCACGCCTACCAGTACCGGTGGACAGGCGTTTACGGCGAGGGTGGAGATATTTTCGAAGACGAATTTCACCACGCCTTCGTATCCTTCCGACGGCATTAACACTTTCGAGCGGCCTGGTAGCGTGCAGCCGCCGCCTGCCATGTAAACTTCGATTTCCGCATCGTCACCGTCGGGGACGATATCCCAGGTGACCCACGGTACGCCGCTGCCGGTATTTTTGCCGGTGTTCACTTCGTCAAAAATTTCCACCGCGTTGTGGCGCAGTGGCGCTTTGACGGTTGCTTCTTCCACAGCTTGCTTAAGAATGCTTTGCAGCTCGCCAAGCAGCGGGAAACGGGAACCGACTTTAACGAAGAACATAATCTCCCCGGTGTCCTGACAGGTAGGACGATTCAGGTCGATTGCTTTTTGCATGTTGTCGAACATCGTGTGGTAGATGATTTTCCCCATCGACGACGTTTCGGCATCCTTTAGCTGTTTTAGTTTATCCACCACGTCATCGGGCATTCGGGTAGAAATCATGGCGGTAAAGTTAGCGACAATCTCCGTCAACTTATTCACTGCCTGTTGCTTATTACTTTCGCTCATCATGGCAACTCCAGTTTCTTTATTTGTCTGGAAAAATTCACCGCAACAAACTACCACTAAAAATGTGGTTTTATATTTTTTGCCACCGTGAATATGTAATTAACAGTTCGTGAATCAACGCGAAAATAAGAATGAATATTGCGCCAGAGCAGGGAATGGCAATGTTTTGCGAAATACACTGCGCTTATCACAACTGCGGATAATTAACGATGCTGAATAGCTGGCCTTTAGCCAAAGACTTGCAGGTACTGGTAGAAATCGTCCACAGCGGGAGTTTTAGTGCTGCAGCGGCGACGCTTGGGCAAACGCCTGCATTTGTCACCAAGCGGATCCAAATCCTTGAAAATACGCTGGCAACAACGCTGTTGAACCGCTCCGCCCGCGGCGTGGCGCTGACTGAAAGTGGCCAACGTTGTTACGAGCATGCGCTGGAAATCCTCACCCAATATCAGCGACTGGTCGATGACGTCACGCAAATCAAAACGCGCCCGGAGGGGATGATTCGTATTGGCTGTAGTTTTGGTTTTGGGCGCAGCCATATTGCGCCAGCTATTACCGAACTGATGCGCAATTATCCTGAGTTACAGGTGCATTTTGAATTGTTCGATCGGCAAATTGATTTAGTGCAGGATAATATTGATCTGGATATTCGGATTAATGACGAAATTCCTGATTATTATATTGCGCATCTGTTAACGAAAAATAAACGAATATTATGCGCAGCACCTGAGTATCTGCAAAAATATCCGCAGCCACAATCCTTACAGGAATTAAGTCGTCATGATTGTCTGGTGACCAAAGAGCGCGATATGACCCACGGAATATGGGAGTTGGGGAACGGTCAGGAGAAAAAATCGGTGAAGGTAAGCGGGCACCTTTCCTCCAATAGCGGTGAGATTGTGCTGCAATGGGCGCTGGAAGGAAAAGGAATTATGCTGCGTTCTGAGTGGGATGTTTTACCGTTTCTGGAGAGTGGCAAACTGGTGCGAGTATTGCCGGAGTATGCACAAAGCGCCAATATCTGGGCTGTTTACCGGGAGCCGCTCTATCGCAGCATGAAATTACGTGTCTGCGTGGAATTTCTGGCGGCATGGTGCCAGCAACGGCTGGGCAAGCCCGACGAAGGCTATCAGGTTATGTAGATCCACCAGAAATCACTCGGGATCCTTTTCGCGCTTTCTTTTGAATTTCGTCCAGATTTTTGTCTCCTGACGACGCCACAGACGCTGGATGTTGTCATGATGACGCAGCAGGATCAGGCAAGAGAGCATCGAAACCGGGAAGGTGAATTGTGGCTTAAACCACCAGACATAAAACGGAGCAATCAGTGCGCTTACAATCGCTCCCAGCGACGAGTATCCGCTCAATAGCACGGTCAGTAACCAGGTTCCCGCCATTACTCCGGTGAGATCCCAGCCAATTGGTGCGATGGCACCAAAAGCGGTAGCAACGCCTTTTCCTCCTTTAAAACCGAAGAAAACGGGCCAGATGTGTCCAAGGCAGGCGGCGATGGCAATTAAGCCTAGCCAGAAGGGGCTGACACCTAATTCATACGCACCCCAGACGGGCAACATTCCTTTCAGAACGTCGAAAATCAGTACTGCTACGGCTGCTCCCTTGCCACCGATACGTAACACATTGGTTGCGCCTGGATTGCCGGAGCCGCTGGTTCGCGGATCGGGCAGCCCACACAAGCGGCAAACCAGAATGGCACTGGAAATGGAGCCGCAGAGGTACGCGATGAGGATCATTCCAGGCGCGATTGCACTCATAAGCTGTTCCGTTTTGAAAATTCGTGTTCAACGATGAATCTGTGGATAATACGCACATTTCGCCGGAAGTGGTATCCGGTTAGCCAAAAAGCAGGCAGGACGTGATGGATATTGTATTTATAGAGCAACTTTCGGTAATCACCACCATTGGTGTTTACGACTGGGAACAGACCATCGAACAGAAGTTAGTGTTCGATATCGAAATGGCGTGGGATAACCGTAAAGCGGCGAAAAGTGATAATGTGGCGGATTGCCTCAGTTACGCTGACATTGCAGAAACGGTAGTCAGCCACGTCGAGGGGGCGCGTTTTGCGCTGGTGGAACGTGTGGCGGAAGAGGTGGCGGAGCTGCTGTTAGCACGCTTCAACTCGCCGTGGGTGCGTATCAAACTCAGCAAGCCAGGCGCAGTGGCGCGGGCGGCGAATGTTGGCGTCATCATTGAGCGTGGCAATAATCTGAAAGAAAATAATTAATTTTACAGCTGTTAAACCAAACGGTTATAACCTGGTCATACTGCAGTAGTTCGGACAAGCGTTACATTTTTATAATTTAGGGGTTTATTGATGAGCGATATGCACTCGCTGCTGATAGCGGCAATATTGGGTGTGGTCGAAGGATTGACAGAATTTCTGCCGGTATCCAGCACGGGCCATATGATTATTGTCGGTCACTTGTTGGGGTTTGAGGGCGACACGGCGAAAACCTTTGAAGTCGTGATCCAGTTAGGATCAATTCTGGCAGTGGTTGTCATGTTCTGGCGACGTCTGTTTGGCCTTATTGGTATTCACTTTGGTCGCCCGTTGCAGCACGAAGGAGAAAGCAAAGGCCGTTTAACGCTGATCCACATTCTGCTTGGCATGATCCCAGCGGTAGTACTGGGGCTATTGTTCCACGACACGATTAAATCATTGTTTAACCCGATAAATGTGATGTATGCACTGGTCGTTGGCGGTCTGTTGCTGATTGCCGCTGAATGCCTGAAGCCGAAAGAGCCGCGTGCGCCGGGTCTTGATGATATGACCTATCGTCAGGCGTTTATGATTGGCTGTTTCCAGTGTCTGGCGCTGTGGCCGGGTTTCTCCCGTTCCGGGGCGACCATTTCAGGTGGGATGCTGATGGGGGTGAGCCGTTACGCTGCTTCCGAGTTTTCGTTCCTGCTGGCGGTGCCGATGATGATGGGCGCAACGGCGCTCGATCTCTACAAAAGCTGGGGCTTCCTGACAACCGGCGATATCCCGATGTTTGCCGTTGGGTTTATCACCGCTTTTGTGGTGGCGCTGATAGCGATTAAAACCTTCCTGCAATTGATTAAGCGCATTTCGTTTATCCCGTTCTCCATTTATCGCTTTATTGTGGCGGCTGCGGTGTATGTCGTGTTCTTTTGATTGAGGAATAGTGTCGGATATGACGCTTGTGCGTCTTATCCGACCTGGCCGGTGTTTGCAATAAATTGAAATTCAAGTGCTTAATCAGGCTTTGGACAACGTTGTTCCTTCCAGCTGGCTACCGCCGCAATCCGCCGTCGGGTCAGCTCCTCGCGAATCTCCACACCTTTAAATCCCGCTTCAACGACGGCTTTTGTTGGCACTGACTGTGCCACTTCCCAGGCTTCGCGCAACCAGCGGCCTTGCGGGTAGTCCGCTGATTCAAAACCGGTTCTGCCGCGCACGTCAGCCTCGCTGGTCAGCGCCAGTTGCTCGACACGCTGCGGTTTACGCCAGGCATCGATGGAATCAAATAATTTGACGATGGTTTTCGGATTCAGCATTGGGAAGGTGTGGATGAGATCGTGAAACTCAGCCACCAGTCTGGCTAAATCGCGAATTTCATTTGGCACGCGCAGACGCTGACAGAGTTGTTCCACTAACTTAACACCCGCCGGGCCATGACCATGATGACGCGGCCAAAGTTCTGGTGGCGTCAGTCCTTTACCGAGATCGTGGCATAAAGTTGCGAAACGGACATCGACCTGCGGACTTAGCATCGCCGCCATTGAGAGCGTCATTAAGGTGTGAATACCGGTGTCGATTTCCGGATGCCACCTGGCAGGGGCCGGAACGCCAAACAGGGCGTCAATTTCCGGGAATAAAACGCGTAGTGCACCACAATCGCGCAGTACCTGGAAGAACACCTGGGGATTGCGGGTGGTGAGGGCGCTTTCCGTCTCTTTCCATACCCGTTCAGGCGTCAGGTGTTCCAGTTCACCCGCATGGGTCATCTCGCGCATCAGTGCCAGAGTTTCATCGGCAATACGAAAACCGAGGTGGGCATAACGCGCAGCAAAACGCGCCACGCGCAATACGCGTAACGGATCTTCGCCAAAAGCGGGGGAAACATGGCGCAACAGACGATTTTGCAGATCGCCCAGACCGTTGTACGGGTCGATAATCTCGCCGTTATCGTCCTGGGCCAGCGCATTAATGGTCAGATCGCGACGCTTAAGATCATCTTCCAGCGTGACATCCGGTGCGGCATAGCAGGTAAAACCGGTGTAACCGGAACCGGATTTCCGTTCAGTACGTGCCAGCGCATACTCTTCATGCGTTTGCGGATGCAGAAAAACAGGAAAATCGCGGCCTACCTGCTGGTAGCCCGCGTCGAGCATCTCCTGTGGCGTACTGCCGACCACCACCCAATCTCTGTCTTTGACCGGTAGCCCTAACAATGCATCCCGAACAGCACCACCGACCAGATAAATCTTCACGCCATCATCCCTTCGTCAAATACACAATTCCTAATAATAAGACAGTGCAACGAAGAAGGCGATTTAGTTCATCCAGCGATCTTTGCGTTTGCGGCTTGGGATCAGGTGCGGCAGTACCAGACCGAGCAGCAAGCCAAGCCCCAGCACGCCGCCGCCATACATAAACCATTGCATGATGATGGTGCGCTGTTTGTCATCCAGCTGTACGCTGGCGGCATCGACCTTTTTCTGCGCGACAATCAGCTCGTTTTTCAGTTTCTGATTTTCTTCTTTTAACCCGTTGATCACGCTGTCGCTCTGCGCCACTTTTTGCTGCATTTCTGCGGTGCGTTGGTTCCAGGTGTTATCGATATTGGTGAGTTTATCGGTCAGGGTTTTGACCTGATTTTCCAGATCTGGCACACGGGAGCGCAGGCTTGGCTCTGTGCTAAGTTGTTTCAACGGGATCCAGGCGGTACGGCCAGAGCTGTCTTTCACCTGGGCATAATTGGTGTTGGCGTCAGTTTGTAATAAGGTCACTTCCTCGCCGGCGTTAACCGTGCCCACGAGGCGATAATGATCTCCCGGACCGCTACGGACCCAGGTATTCAGTTCATCAGAAACATAGCGCGTTTCTTCAGCGTGTGAGACGGCAGTCGCGCTAAGTGCGAGTAAAGTTAATCCGATCAGGCGTAATTTTGGCATCAGGCTGTCGTTATTGTCATGGAAAGTGGAACGATAGTAGTGGCATCAGTGTCGCTACGCAAAGCATTCGACATCAATCGGAATCCTCTGTGTCAGGTCTTGCCACTGCTTCAAACTTTTACGCCCGTCAAATTGCCCGTTGCATGGCAATTTGGCGCAAAATACTATCTACTGACAAAAAAGATCGCATTAAGTTCGCCGTTCATCGTCACTTATGTGACATAACCGATAAGTAAAGGCCATGGCTCAGGAAATCGAATTAAAGTTTATTGTTAATCACAGTGCCGTTGAGGCGTTGCGTGACCATCTCAATACGCTGGGCGGCGAGCACCATGACCCCGTGCAGTTGTTGAATATTTACTACGAAACGCCGGATAACTGGCTGCGTGGGCACGACATGGGCTTGCGTATTCGTGGCGAAAACGGTCGCTATGAGATGACCATGAAAGTTGCAGGAAGAGTGACAGGCGGCTTACACCAGCGCCCGGAATATAACGTGGCGTTGAGCGAACCGACGCTCGACCTGGCGCAGTTACCGACGGAAGTCTGGCCGAACGGCGAATTGCCTGCCGATCTCGCTTCCCGCGTACAACCGCTGTTCAGCACCGATTTTTATCGCGAAAAGTGGCTGGTAGAGGTTGATGGTAGCCAAATTGAAATCGCCCTCGACCAGGGGGAAGTGAAAGCGGGTGAATTTGCTGAACCTATCTGCGAGCTGGAACTGGAACTGCTTAGCGGCGACACGCGCGCGGTGCTGAAACTGGCGAACCAACTGGTATCGCAAACCGGATTACGCCAGGGCAGCCTGAGCAAAGCGGCGCGTGGCTATCATTTGGCGCAGGGTAATCCCGCGCGTGAAATTAAACCGACCACCATTTTACATGTTGCGGCAAAAGCGGATGTCGAGCAGGGGCTGGAAGCGGCGCTCGAGCTGGCGTTAGCGCAATGGCAGTATCATGAAGAACTGTGGGTACGCGGCAACGATGCGGCGAAAGAACAGGTGCTGGCAGCCATTAGCCTGGTCCGTCATACGCTGATGCTGTTCGGTGGTATTGTGCCGCGTAAAGCGAGCACTCACTTACGTGATTTGCTGACCCAATGCGAAGCGACCATTGCTTCTGCGGTTTCTGCCGTGACGGCGGTCTACTCTACCGAAACGGCAATGGCGAAGCTGGCGTTGACCGAATGGTTGGTAAGCAAAGCATGGCAGCCATTTTTAGATGCCAAAGCGCAGGGCAAAATCAGCGATTCCTTCAAACGCTTTGCCGATATCCATCTTTCCCGCCATGCCGCGGAACTGAAAAGCGTTTTCTGCCAGCCGTTAGGCGATCGCTACCATGACCAGTTGCCACGCCTGACGCGTGATATTGATTCGATATTGTTGCTGGCGGGTTACTACGATCCTGTCGTGGCGCAAGCCTGGCTGGAGAACTGGCAGGGGCTGCGTCACGCTATTGCGACCGGTCAACGCATTGAAATTGAACATTTCCGTAATGAGGCAAACAATCAGGAACCGTTCTGGTTGCACAGCGGAAAACGTTAATCAGGCAAGGATAAAATCGCTTATGAAGCCGCTCTCTTCACCGTTACAGCAGTACTGGCAGACCGTTGTTGAGCGGCTGCCAGAGCCTTTAGCCGAGGAATCACTTAGCGCACAGGCGAAGTCAGTACTTACTTTCAGTGATTTTGTGCAGGACAGCGTGATTGCGCATCCAGAGTGGCTGACGGAACTGGAAAGCCAACCGCCGCAGGCCGACGAATGGCAGCATTACTCTGCATGGTGGCAGGAGGCGCTCAGTAATGTGAGTGACGAAGCCGGGTTAATGCGCGAGCTGCGGCTATTCCGGCGGCGCATTATGGTGCGCATCGCCTGGGCGCAAACGCTGGCATTGGTTACTGAAGAGAGCATTTTGCAGCAGCTCAGCCATCTGGCGGAGACGCTGATTGTTGCGGCGCGTGACTGGCTGTATGACGCCTGCTGCCGCGAATGGGGAACGCCGTGCAATGCGCAGGGCGAAGCGCAACCGCTGCTGATTTTAGGCATGGGTAAACTGGGCGGTGGGGAGCTGAATTTCTCATCAGATATCGATCTGATTTTTGCCTGGCCGGAACATGGTTGTACGCAGGGCGGACGCCGGGAACTGGATAACGCCCAGTTTTTTACCCGCATGGGGCAGCGGCTGATTAAAGTGCTGGATCAACCAACGCAGGATGGCTTCGTCTATCGCGTGGATATGCGACTGCGTCCGTTTGGCGAAAGTGGCCCGCTGGTGCTGAGCTTTGCGGCACTGGAAGATTATTACCAGGAGCAGGGGCGCGACTGGGAGCGTTACGCGATGGTCAAGGCGCGGATTATGGGCGATAGCGAAGGCGTCTATGCTAACGAGTTGCGTGCGATGTTGCGCCCGTTTGTTTTCCGTCGTTACATCGATTTCAGCGTGATTCAGTCGCTGCGCAACATGAAAGGGATGATTGCCCGTGAAGTGCGTCGGCGCGGTTTGACCGACAACATCAAACTTGGCGCGGGTGGCATTCGTGAAATTGAATTTATCGTCCAGGTATTCCAGCTTATTCGCGGCGGGCGCGAGCCGTCGCTGCAATCGCGCTCTTTACTACCAACGCTCAGCGCTATTGCCGAGCTGCATCTGCTTTCTGAAAACGATGCTGAACAATTGCGAGTGGCGTATCTGTTCCTGCGGCGTCTGGAAAACCTGCTGCAAAGCATTAACGACGAACAAACCCAGACGCTTCCTTCTGATGAGCTTAACCGTGCGCGGCTGGCGTGGGCGATGGACTTTGCTGACTGGCAGCAACTGACTGGGGCGCTGACCGGACATATGACCAATGTGCGCCGGGTGTTTAATGAATTGATTGGCGACGACGAAAGCGAAACTCAGGAAGAGTCGCTGTCGGAACAGTGGCGTGAGCTGTGGCAGGACGCGTTGCAGGAAGATGACACTACACCAGTGCTGGCGCATCTTAGCGAGGACGATCGCAAACAGGTGCTGACGCTGATTGCCGATTTCCGCAAAGAGCTGGATAAGCGCACAATCGGGCCACGCGGACGTCAGGTGCTCGACCATCTGATGCCGCATCTGCTAAGTGATGTCTGTGCGCGTGAAGACGCTGCTGTCACGCTGTCGCGCATTACCGCCTTGCTGGTGGGAATTGTTACCCGCACTACCTATTTAGAATTGCTCAGTGAATTCCCCGCGGCGCTTAAACATTTGATTTCTCTGTGTGCCGCATCGCCGATGATTGCCAGCCAGCTAGCGCGTTATCCATTATTGCTGGACGAACTGCTCGATCCAAACACTCTCTACCAGCCGACGGCGACGGATGCCTACCGTGATGAACTGCGCCAGTATTTGCTGCGTGTGCCGGAAGATGACGAAGAACAACAGCTTGAGGCGCTGCGTCAGTTCAAACAGGCGCAACTGTTACGTATTGCGGCAGCGGATATCGCCGGTACGCTACCGGTAATGAAAGTGAGCGATCACTTAACCTGGCTGGCGGAGGCTATGATAGATGCCGTCGTTCAGCAGGCGTGGGTTCAAATGGTTGCCCGCTACGGTAAGCCAAATCACCTAAACGAACGCGAAGGGCGTGGTTTTGCGGTGGTCGGCTACGGCAAGCTGGGCGGCTGGGAGTTAGGCTACAGTTCCGATCTTGACCTGATCTTCCTCCATGATTGCCCGATGGATGCGATGACTGACGGCGAGCGGGAAATCGACGGGCGACAGTTTTATCTGCGTCTGGCGCAACGCATTATGCATCTGTTCAGTACGCGAACCTCTTCCGGCATTTTGTATGAGGTGGATGCACGGTTGCGTCCGTCCGGGGCGGCGGGAATGCTGGTGACATCCGCAGAAGCGTTTGCCGATTATCAGAAAAACGAGGCCTGGACGTGGGAACATCAGGCGCTGGTGCGTGCGCGTGTAGTGTACGGCGATCCGCAGCTCACCGCGCACTTTGACGCAGTACGCCGGGAGATTATGACGCTGCCGCGCGAAGGCAAAACCCTGCAAACAGAAGTGCGGGAAATGCGCGAGAAAATGCGTGCCCATCTCGGCAATAAACATCGCGATCGCTTTGATATCAAAGCCGATGAAGGCGGAATTACCGATATCGAATTTATTACTCAATATCTGGTGTTGCGCTACGCTCATGAAAAACCGAAGTTAACGCGCTGGTCAGACAACGTGCGCATTCTGGAACTACTGGCGCAAAACGACATTATGGAAGAGCAGGAAGCGATGGCGCTGACCCGTGCTTACACGACGCTGCGCGATGAACTTCATCATCTGGCATTACAGGAATTGCCGGGCCATGTGTCGGAGGATTGCTTCACCGCAGAGCGTGAACTGGTGCGGGCAAGCTGGCAGAAGTGGCTGGTGGAAGAATGAAGTATGGTATTATCGCGCGCAAATTTTGAATCTCTCAGGAGACAGGAATGAAAGTAACGCTGCCAGAGTTTGAACGTGCAGGAGTGATGGTGGTTGGTGATGTGATGCTGGATCGTTACTGGTACGGTCCCACCAGCCGTATCTCGCCGGAAGCGCCGGTGCCCGTGGTTAAAGTGAATACCATCGAAGAACGTCCGGGCGGCGCGGCTAACGTGGCGATGAATATCGCTTCTCTCGGTGCTAATGCACGCCTGGTCGGGTTGACGGGCATTGACGATGCGGCGCGCGCGCTCAGTAAATCTCTGGCCGACGTCAACGTCAAATGCGACTTTGTTTCTGTACCGACGCATCCGACTATCACCAAATTACGGGTACTTTCCCGCAACCAACAGCTGATCCGTCTGGATTTCGAAGAAGGTTTCGAAGGGGTTGATCCGCAGCCGCTGCACGAGCGGATTAATCAGGCACTGAGTTCGATTGGCGCGCTGGTGCTTTCTGACTACGCCAAAGGTGCGCTGGCAAGCGTACAGCAGATGATCCAACTGGCGCGTAAAGCGGGTGTTCCGGTGCTGATTGATCCAAAAGGCACCGATTTTGAGCGCTACCGCGGCGCTACGCTGTTAACGCCGAATCTCTCGGAATTTGAAGCTGTTGTCGGTAAATGTAAGACCGAAGAAGAGATTGTTGAGCGCGGCATGAAACTGATTGCCGATTACGAACTCTCGGCTCTGTTGGTGACCCGTTCCGAACAGGGTATGTCGCTGCTGCAACCGGGTAAAGCACCGCTGCATATGCCAACTCAGGCGCAGGAAGTGTATGACGTTACCGGTGCGGGCGATACGGTGATTGGTGTGCTGGCGGCAACATTGGCAGCGGGTAATTCGCTGGAAGAAGCCTGCTTCTTTGCCAATGCAGCGGCTGGTGTGGTGGTCGGCAAACTGGGGACGTCCACGGTTTCGCCGATCGAGCTGGAAAACGCTGTACGTGGACGCGCAGATACCGGCTTTGGCGTGATGACCGAAGAGGAACTGAAGCTTGCTGTAGCGGCGGCGCGTAAACGCGGTGAAAAAGTGGTGATGACCAACGGCGTCTTCGACATCCTGCACGCCGGGCACGTCTCCTATCTGGCAAATGCCCGCAAACTGGGTGACCGCCTGATTGTCGCTGTGAACAGCGATGCCTCCACCAAACGGCTGAAAGGGGATTCCCGCCCCGTTAACCCGCTCGAACAGCGTATGATTGTGCTGGGCGCACTGGAAGCGGTCGACTGGGTGGTGTCGTTTGAAGAAGACACGCCGCAGCGCTTAATTGCCGGGATCCTGCCAGACCTGCTGGTGAAAGGTGGCGACTATAAACCAGAAGAGATTGCCGGGAGTAAAGAAGTCTGGGCCAACGGCGGCGAAGTGCTGGTGCTCAACTTTGAAGACGGTTGCTCGACGACCAACATCATCAAGAAGATCCAACAGGATAAAAAAGGCTAACCGGAAAGCGGATCACAGATCTCGCTTCGAACCTGGCAGGCCTATTGACGCTGTTGTTTTTTCAACCTAGAGTAAAGGAACAAGGGTAAGGGAGGATTTCTCCCCCCTCTGATGAGTTGTTAGTAAGTCGGGAAACTTAACAGTAACAACACAACCAGTATGATGACGAACTTCATCATAACCCTTTCCTTCTGTAAGGCCCCTTCTTCGGGAGGGGCTTTCCCGTTTCAGCCCCTTGCTGACTCCCCGATTGTTGATGAGCGCCGGACCCCGCGCAACGCTTTCCCTGAGGTAGTTTTGCCTTCCCCGAGTGGTCACGCAAAACGCTGCAACAGCCTGATCATTTGCACCTTTTAGCGGAACGCAGATATAAAAAATCCCCGGCTTTTTGGGCCAGGGATATGTGTTAATGAAACCTTCTTGACGCTGATTTTTTTTCAACCTAAAGTAAAGGAACAAGGGTGAGGGAGGATTTCTCCCCCCTCTGATTGGCTGTTAATAAGTGGCGAAACTTACAAGTAACAACACAATCAGTATGATGACGAGCTTCATCATAACCCTTTCCTTCTGTAAGGCCCCTTCCTCGGGAGGGGCTTTCCCGTTTCAGCCCTTTGCTGACTTCCCGATTGTTGATGAGCGTCAGACCCCGCGCAATGCTTTCCCAGAGGCAGTTTTGCCTTCCCCGAGCGGTCACGCAAAAGGCTGCAACGACCTGAGCATTTGCAGTTTTTTGCGGAATGCAGATATAAAAAATCCCCGGCTTTTTGGGCCAGGGATGTTCATAGTTGAAAATTTATTCTACGTTTTCGGCGACGGGAGTTGTTGAGGTTAAGGGTGAAGTCAATGCCGCCAGCGAGCCGCCAGAAACACCGATTTCATTGAGCAAGGAGTCAATCAGTGGTGCCTGTGTGCGGTAAGAGAGTGCGGCAGACAATGCCTGTTCTGCCAGGTTTCCGCCACTAACGCTGCCTGATGCTGCATCCCCCGCAGCACCACCTCGGTTTAATCCATCGACCTGAATAATCTTGATGCCGTCGATAGACTTCATCGGCTCAACGGATTTCTCTATTACTGCAGGTAACGACTGTAATAGCGCCAGTTTGAATTTAAGGCTGGTTTGTTCATCAGAAAGTACGTTGATAGCGTCGTTCAGCGCACGTTGCGCTTCTGCTTCCGCCAGACCCTTTTTACGCGTAGCTTCGGCTAACTCAACGATTGCCGCCGCCTGCATCTCTGCGGCTTCTTTCTCTGCTTTCGCCCGCACGGTCAGTTCAACCGCTTTGGTTTCTGCATCCTGCGCGGCAGCGATTAGGGCAACTTGTTTAGCACGATCGGCTTCTGCGGTCTGGCGAGTTGTTTCTACGTTTTGCTGGGCGCTTACCGCTTCTGCAAGTGCAAGGTTGGCACGCGCTTCCGCTTGTGACTGCTGTTCCGATTTGGCGGCAATAGCGATCGATTTCGTCTGGTTGGCGATTTCGGTGACCTGCTGCTGTTCGATCTCTTTAATGCGAACTTCACGTTCAGCTTCAACTTTTCTGGAACGGACGGCCTGTTCGCGGTCGATTTCCGTTTCCTGAATCTGTCGTTCAGCCAGAATTCGCGTCTGCTCTGCTTCCCGACGACGCTCGGCCTCAAAAGCCGCAATTTTCGCATTCTGCTCAGCGGTACGGGTTTTAACCTGCTGCTCCTGCTCAAGCGTCATAAACGCTTCTTGTTGTTCAATCTCCAGCTTCCGCGAAAGTGCATCACGGTTTTTCTCACGCACCGCAACTTCTACATCCTGTTCAACTTCGTTACGTTCGCGACGACGGCGCTCCGTCTCCTGCGTCAGCTTGGTTAAACCTTCGGCGTCAAAGGCGTTGTTAGGATTGAAATGTTCTTTCGACGTCTGGTTAAAGTTGGTAAGTGAAACGCTTTCCAGTTCCAGGCCGTTTTTCGACAGATCTTCAGCTACGGTATTTTGTACGCCCTGCACGAAGTTCTCGCGGGTATCCTGTAACTCATGCATGGTCATTTGTGCAGCTGTTGCACGGAGGGCATCGACAAATTTATCTTCAACCAACATACGTAAATCTTCAGGCGACAGGGTGCGTTGCCCCAGCGTCTGGGCGGCGGTGGCAATCCCTTCTACTGAAGGTTTTACCCGCACAAAGAAAGCGACAACGACATCGACGCGCATACGATCTTTCGTAATCAGGCTATCAATGGTTGAGCGGCTGACTTCCAGCTTCAGGGTATTCATATTGATGGGGATTATTTCATGAAAGATCGGCATCACGATTGCGCCACCGCTCATTACCACTTTTTGCCCTCCTAAACCAGTACGAACAAAAGCTTGCTCTGCCGAAGCGCGACGATAGAGCCTGGCGAAAATAATTCCAATAATAAACAGAATGCATACGGCAATAATCGCGGTAAACATCCAGGAGGGCATAGAATTAACAATATCATCCATTATTAAATTTCCTTTTGATTAATATATTACAATATTTGGGGCCAGGGATTGTTTTCCGCCAAATATCGCGTTGCAGAAAGTCGGCAAATAATTAACACTTTGTCTCCTTTAGTGAAAATTTTTCCTTCTTCAGGCTCCAGTAGTAAATAATGTATTTGGCCAAATTGATCGGTGAGTTTTCCTTCGCAGGGATTACCTGAAGTGGCCTGATGACCGGTAATTAACGCCATGCTACCAATATATTCTTCTTCTGTAATAGCTGAACTCTGGTCGCGTGGAATCCAGGGCGCAACTATTTTACCGGTATAATGCACCGTAATAATCGTAAACAGTAAACTGACAGGAACCACGAACAGGTTCGACAGTGGTGATTGCCAGACCATGATGCAGGCATGCTGCAACAGGATGCCAATAAGACCAAAAAAACCAGCCAGCAAGCAGAGAACGACGAGAGCTGGCAATCTTCCGATATTGAGATAATGAAGTGCCTGGCTAATATGACCTGTGGTTATGGAATCATAATGGTCAAGATGTGCATCAAGTGCACCGGAGAGCATGTGACCGCAGATAAGCGCAAAAATTTCTAAAAGGCCGATCAACAGTACAAAGGAAATAGCGAAAAGATAAGGGGTGTTATAGTCGGCGAATAAAATCATATGTCACTCCAATGTCCATTTAGTGACGCAATATTTACTTTAGGATAGTTTCCTTGCTTACATTTATCTTTGTTAATAATAACACATGTTAGAGAAGTTCTGGAAGAGAAAGTCTTTTAATATGGTTTTTTATTTTTCACTAAAAAGTGTGATCGGGGACAATATATTTACGCACGTTATGTTTAAAGGCACTACACTGATTGGGGAATACTGAAATCAGAAAAAGCATATGGCCTTAAAAGGTATGCGATAACCGGAGGATGTGCTTATGGATCATAGTCTTAATTCTTTAAATAATTTCGATTTCCTGGCGCGTAGTTTTGCCAGAATGCACGCAGAAGGTCGCCCGGTCGATATTCTGGCCGTTACTGGTAACATGGATGAAGAACATAGAACCTGGTTTTGCGCACGTTATGCCTGGTATTGCCAACAGATGATGCAAACCAGAGAACTTGAATTAGAACACTGATATTACGGGCCGTCTGGCCCGTTTTTGTGTTACTTTATTCTGCTTTATCAATAGGCGGGATAGCCGGAGGAGATTGAAGATCTGCTACCGAATTATTGCGCGCTTCCAGTTCACTGATGCGCTGCTCCAGTAATGCCAGTTTCTCACGAGTCCGTAACAGGACTTGCGTCTGTACGTCGAATTCTTCGCGGCTCACCAGATCGAGACGCGTCAGCTGCGCTTGTAGGGTTTGGCGGATTTTTTTCTCCACATCTTCCCCGAACTCCCTGATTCCTTTAGGCATTGATTCGTGAACCTGGCGAGCGATTTGCTCAATTTTTTTCGGGTCAATCATTGTAGTTTCCCTGTACTGATAGGTGTTGAGTGCCATTGTAGTGCGATAAGGGTAAGTCATAAACCAGAATTATGTGAAGCTATGCGTTGCTGCCGCTAATCATTAGCGTTATAGTGAATCCGCTTATTCTCAGGGCGGGGCGAAATTCCCCACCGGCGGTAAATCAACTCAGTTGAAAGCCCGCGAGCGCTTTGGGTGCGAACTCAAAGGACAGCAGATCCGGTGTAATTCCGGGGCCGACGGTTAGAGTCCGGATGGGAGAGAGTAACGATTCTGTCGGGCATGGACCCGCTCACGTTATTTTGGCTATATGCCGCCACTCCTAAGACTGCCCTGATTCTGGTAACCATAATTTTAGTGAGGTTTTTTTACCATGAATCAGACGCTACTTTCCTCTTTTGGTACGCCTTTCGAACGTGTTGAAAATGCACTGGCTGCGCTGCGTGAAGGACGCGGTGTAATGGTGCTTGATGATGAAGACCGTGAAAACGAAGGCGATATGATCTTCCCGGCAGAAACCATGACCGTTGAGCAGATGGCGCTGACCATTCGCCACGGTAGCGGTATTGTTTGCCTGTGCATTACTGAAGATCGCCGTAAACAACTCGATCTGCCAATGATGGTAGAAAATAACACCAGCGCCTATGGCACCGGTTTTACCGTGACCATTGAAGCGGCTGAAGGTGTGACTACCGGTGTTTCTGCCGCTGACCGTATTACGACCGTTCGCGCAGCGATTGCCGATGGCGCAAAACCTTCTGATCTGAATCGTCCGGGCCACGTTTTCCCACTTCGCGCTCAGGCTGGTGGTGTACTGACGCGTGGCGGCCATACTGAAGCGACTATTGATCTGATGACGCTGGCAGGCTTTAAACCGGCTGGTGTGCTGTGTGAGCTGACTAATGACGATGGCACGATGGCGCGTGCACCAGAGTGCATTGAGTTTGCCAATAAACACAATATGGCGCTCGTGACTATTGAAGACCTGGTGGCATACCGTCAGGCACATGAACGCAAAGCCAGCTGAAAACCGCTGCTTAATTTACTGCCTTAATCAAGAAACCGAAGTTGTAGCTGGCTTCGGTTTTTATTTTGCCCTGCTATGCAAGATGTTAATTCCGCTTCTCTTTCTATGAGAAAATTTCATTAATATCAGGCATTCTTTTTCATTATGATCAAAATCATATAATTGTTCCGTTATTATGCGACCATATGAATATATCCGAAAAAGGATATGTGAAATTTATGCGCTAAATGTTTAGTATTGTTAAATATTAAGGGTAAAAGGATGTTTATCGCCTGGTACTGGATTGTATTGATTGCTCTGGTTGTGGTGGGTTATTTCCTGCATTTGAAACGTTATTGTCGGGCGTTTCGCCAGGACAGAGACGCACTGCTTGAAGCACGGAACAAATACTTAAACAGTACGAGAGAAGAGACAGCCGAAAAGGTAGAATAAGGCGTTAGTGAAGCTGGCAGAAGTTGTCCATGCGCTGGACAACTTCTGATGTTGCTTTTAACCAATTCCCGCCGTTTGTAGCAGCACTAAACTGAATCCCATCACTGACATTCCACATAGTACGCCATAGCTGGGGTTATTATTAGGGTCAATCTCTTTGGCGAGCGGCATTAATTCATCAACCGAGAGCGCCACCATAATTCCTGCAACCGCCGCCATGATTGCCGCCATGACCACCGGGGAAATCATGCTACCAAGGATTAACCACGCCAGCACGCCGCCGAGAATTTCCGCCAGCCCAGAAATCCCCGCCCACAGAATTGCGGTGCGTTTCGACCCCGTTGCCGCGTAAACCGGCCCCGCAACCGCCAGACCTTCAGGAATATTGTGCAACGCCACGGCCAGTGAGATGCCAAAGCCCAGCTCCAGGTTACTGCTTGCTGTAACAAAGGTGGCAATCCCTTCCGGGAAGTTATGCAGGCTGATTCCAAGAGTGAGCAGAATAGCAGTGCGCTTGATCGATTTGGGCAACGGTTGCACCGATTTTTGCATTAAATCCTGCGGATGCGCATGCGGCAACATGCGGTCCAGGCCAAAATAGCCAAGCAGACCGAAGATAAACATTCCATAACCCAACACAGGCGACATTCCTTCAGCTGCTAGTGCGGCAGGAAGCATTTCCATTAATGAGATGAGCAACATGATCCCCGCCGCAAATCCTAGCGAAAACGCCAGTAAGCGGTTCGAGGGTTTTTGCCCGAGAACGCCGAGAAACGCGCCAATAAACGTGGCTGCCCCCGCCAGTATGGTCAGAATGAGAGGTACTGACATCGACAACTCCTTATAAATCTTCACCTTCAGGCAGATCGTCAAAATAACTGATGATCATCATCATTGTTATCCGGGTTCTTACTCCGCCGAACAAGCGTATTGTGAGGATATCAAAATGACACCTTTAGTTAAGGATATCATCATGTCTTCAACACGTATGCCAGCATTGTTTTTAGGTCACGGTAGTCCGATGAACGTGCTGGAAGATAATTTGTATACCCGCAGCTGGCAGAAGTTGGGGATGACATTGCCACGCCCGCAAGCGATTGTGGTGGTTTCGGCTCACTGGTTTACCCGTGGAACAGGAGTGACCGCGATGGAGACGCCGCCCACGATTCATGACTTTGGTGGCTTCCCGCAGGCGCTGTACGACACGCATTATCCTGCTCCGGGTTCGCCTGCGCTGGCACAGCATCTGGTTGAGCTGTTAGCGCCGGTCCCGGTGACGCTGGATAAAGAAGCCTGGGGCTTTGACCACGGCTCGTGGGGCGTGCTGATTAAGATGTATCCGCAAGCGGATATCCCGATGGTGCAGTTAAGTATTGATAGCACCAAACCCGCCGCCTGGCACCTTGAGATGGGGCGTAAACTGGCAGCGCTGCGAGATGAAGGAATAATGTTGGTCGCCAGCGGTAACGTGGTACATAACCTGCGCACAGTGAAGTGGCACGGTGATAGTTCACCGTATCCGTGGGCGATGTCGTTTAATGAGTATGTGAAAGCGAATCTGACGTGGCAAGGGCCGGTAGAGCAGCATCCTCTGGTGAATTACCTCGACCATGAAGGAGGGGCGTTATCGAACCCAACACCGGAACACTTTCTGCCACTGTTGTATGTATTAGGTGCGTGGGATGGTCAGGAGCCGGTGACTGTTCCGGTTGATGGCATAGAGATGGGCAGTTTAAGTATGCTGTCGGTGCAGATAGGTTAATAAAAGAACCCGAAGCCAGAATGACTGGCTTCGGGTGTTGCTGAGTTAGCCTCTGATGATTTTAAGCGCCCATGCGCCACTCATAATGACCAGCAGCACCAGACACATACCAAAAGCCAGCATACAAGCCTGAGCCATATTCATAAAATGCCATGGTGGTAGCAGATACCAGCCTTCAGATTGCTGATACATTTCCACAAACCACTGTTGCGTGCTGCTCAGTGTGACGCCATCAGGAACGATTGGTGCGTCATAGCCACAATCCCCGGTAGGCTTGAACCAATTTGGTGCCCACTGTGCCAGCGGCAGGTTAAAGGGAAAAGTTGGATCGGTAGAGCAACCCTGTACGCCAAACAGTGAATCGGGATCCGGATTATGTACTGCATGGTGGATATCGTTCAGTTTGAGCGAAAACTTCAGTCCCAAAATGCTGCCGTAAAATGCCATCACGCAGCCAATTAGCTTTAGGATGATGTTCTTTGGGTTGATCGCTGCAACCAATCCTCCAATAACCATCACAAACATGGCGTAGCGAATGTATACACATTGCTCACAGGGTGCCATGTAGAGATAGATCTGGAAGAAAGAGTGCGCCAGGATAATTAACGCGCCCATCGCAATGGCCATTAACAACCACAAAAAACGTTGTTCTTGCCATCTTACCAGCGTATCCACCGGTGAAGTGCGAAGGTCTTTCCACATTCCCTTAATACCCATAGCCTGTTTCCCTGTTATTTGCTTGCTAACTCGCGGATAAGGTCTGCCATTGAGTCAATAGATTTAATACTCTTGGTGTAGATCAGGTATTTACCATTGACGACATACGCCGGAACGCCCTGGATTTTTGCAACTTCATAAGAGGCTTTCCATTTTTCCAGCGTTTCCTGAACCGCTGGTTCTTTCAGTGCCGCTTCAAAATCCGCCTGACTCATACCTGCGGCATCCAGACCGGTTTTGATAAAAGCAGCCGGATCTTTACCGTCAGACCAGCGTTCTTTTTTGTCGTGATAAGCCGCGTAGTAGGCAAACTTGGCTTTCTTAAACTGAGAGTTAGCATCAAATAAGGAAATGCCTGCTGCTTTATCTTTATTGATCAAGACCGCAAAGACTTCGCTTGCTTGTTTGCCGTATTCACCTTTTGTTTCCAGATGGAACGGCGTGAAAGCAACGACATCTTTCACTTTTTCCGATACCGGACCGGTAACCGCTTTGTCGTACTTGTAACAGAACGGGCAGGCGTAGCTGAATACCTTAATCAGCGTTTTGTCGGCATTCGGAATAGGTTTTTCCAGAACCATGTAATCCGTGCCTTCGGTGAATGCAGATGCGGTAAATGAAACAGCCAAAGCTGCGGTAAGCAGTATGGTTTTAAATAGTGATGAGATCCCTAATTTCGACATTTTTATTCCCTTCTTAATTATTTGAACATCTGCTCTGGACGGACTAACAGTGCACGATAGTGAGTTTGATTGGGTTTATCTGACAGCACGTCGATTTCCACTTTCACTTCTTTGGTTTTGTAATCGATTTCGTTCAACTTACCGACAGTTGGCTGACCGACATCGAACAAATGAATAGAACCACCGAAGCCAAACATGGTGTTACGGTCGGCTTGATATTCAATGATGGAGGTGATTGGGCTATAGAAATCGTAGCCACGTTCTTTACCGTATTCCCACACTTGCTGAACGGTGCCTTTCTTCTCATCAATCTTATATTCCACAAAGCGGGAATATTTCATGGTTGGTAAGGCAGGTTGTTCCAGATGACGCCCATCGCCATTATCAAAAATGGTGAGCGTTCCTTTGCTGGAAATCCAGGCGGTATGCTGGGTGTAGGTAAAGTCGAAGTCTGAGTTTTCGCACAGGCCATTTTCGTTACAGGTAATTGGCTTACCGTTAGCATCAATCGGTTTCAGCAGCTTGCTGGCCAGCGGTTTTTCCCAACCTTTAGAGGGCGCAAGGATCCATTTCACTTGCTTATCACGACCAATCTTCACAACACCCTGGTGACGAGAAGAGAGGATGATTGAGTCGTCTTTTGCGTCATAGGCGATTGAGTTAACGTGCGCCCAGTTGCGGCCTGGCCCTACACCCAGCGCGTCGCCGAACGGTGTATCTGGTTCCAGTTTTGCCTGTTGTCCTGCATGGGCAAGGTCAACGTTAACGCAAACTGCACCTGCATCCAGCGCGCCGAGCAGTGCATCGCGTTTCGGATCGAGGATCTTGGTCAGATCCCATACATCGACAACGCGACCAGATTTATCGACTTCGAGGATATGGTCACGAATGGTGGTGACGTGTACGCCGTCATCGCGACGATAGTTACTCTTACCTACGCGCAACAATACTGTGCCATTAAGCGTCTCAATGGACTCATGAGTGGCGTCAGCAAATCCGCGCGGTAGTTTGTGATCTTCGAGCACCTGCCCCATCATGTCGAACTCGTACCAGTGCTGACCTTGTACAGCGGTAAAGGTGCCGCGTGGCGTTTCACGGATGCCCATCAGATAACCACGTTTGTTAATGTTGCGGTCACGACCATCGTAGAAGGTGTTTTGATCCAACCACCAGCGGTATTCGCCTTCCGTATCGACGATAAAGGTGAATGGCGCGATATCAAAAGGGAGTGCGCCAGTTGCCGGACCCGCATCAAGGATACCGGCATTTTTATCTTTCTCACCATGCCAGTGGAGATCGGAACCTTGGGCGGTAAAGGTGTGGGTATTAACCAGATAGAGGCGATCTTCAAAACCCGGTGCGACTTTAATAACTTTGGTCTGTTGTAAATCGGAGATAGAGCGGTTATCCATGTAATTATTGACGATGGCCGAAGTGTGCACCACATAATCATCTTTCATGACCTTGCCGTTTTCTTTCCACTCAACGGTCACTTTGTTAGCAAATTTCTGATAAAGACCAAAAATCGGTACACCATCATAAGTTTTTAGTGATTCCTGACCCACGGGATAGCTGATTTCTACGCCTTTTTCGCCCTTCCCATGGACGGTAACTTTGACATCAGAAATGACATGGCTATCTAAGTCAACCAAAGCGGTCAGTGGTGCATTGCCGTAGGGATCGACAATGACCGCACCCAGTTGCCCGGCAGGTGGTGCGGGTTTAAAACCTGCTGCCATCACCCCCGGTGCTGACAAACCCAGAGTTATCGCCACAGCTCCGGCTACCAGAGTTTTTCTATATTTATCAAACATGGATATATCTCCTTATATAACGCAAATATATAATAATGATGAATATCGACTGTTGAGGTGGTGCTAATAAATTTGTTTTGTGAATTAAAATGTATTAATAATAATCGTTATGAATATTTTTTACTGGTTTTAGATTTTTTGTATTTCTCTGTAACAAATATTTTCTTTTGGTCGATACTAGGTGGGCAATATATCAATAACAATATTCAATATTGTGTAGTGTGATCCCAGCGACATTGTTTTTTAATTATTAAATCTATTTTTGATGCGGCGTTGGATATAAATAAACTTATAAAACAATAGGTTACCAAGTGATTTTATTGATTAATTTAATTACAGTATCGCTTACATATGACGATTTAATATTAAATTAGGAATTAATGTTAAATAAAAGTGATGGATGTGATTGATTATATATAGATGGGGGTGATGATTTGCGAAGTATAATAAATTGCCCCGGTAAACGGGGCAATATTGAACAGTATTACTCAACAAAAATATGCGGATAAAACCGAGACATATCCTGGGTGATCAATGCACGGTCTTCACGAATGCCAATTCCGGCAGGTTGATCGTTCACCAGCCAGCTACCAATCAGCATATAGCTGTCGCCGAATTTCGGTAACGGGTGGAATTGCTGAACAATCATCCCTTCTTCGCCATACGGACCTTCCGCTGCTTCAATGGTTTTGCCGTTCTCAATGATCGACACGTTTGCGCCTTCACGGGAGAAGATCGGTTTAACCACATATTTTTCCATTTGCGGATGATCATCTTCCGCAAAATAAGCGGGCAGCAGGTTCGGGTGATTCGGGAACATCTCCCACAGTAGCGGTAGAAGCGCTTTGTTGGAGATAATGCTCTTCCACGCTGGTTCCAGCCAGCGTACGCCTGCATCCTCCAGCTTGGTGGAGAACATCTCACGCAGCATAAATTCCCACGGATACAGCTTGAACAGGTTAGAAATCACCTGATCTTGTAAATCCGTGAACTGAGCTTTTTCGCCTAATCCGATATCGTCGATGTTGAGGAATTCAGTAGAGATTTCAGCTTCTGTCGCGCAGTCCTGCAAATACTGAATGGTTCCGCGATCTTCCACCGTGTCGCGACAGCAGGTGAGATGCAGCAACTGGAAGCCATACTGTTCACGCAACTCGACAAAGCGATCGATTAGCTTTTCTTGCAGACTGTTAAACTGGTCGCTGCCTTCCGGCAGGTTACCGGCGTTAAGCTGATCTTCCAGCCAGATCCACTGAAAGAATGCGGCTTCATACAGTGACGTTGGCGTATCGGCGTTATTTTCCAGAAGTTTAGGTTCGCCAGTACCATCCCACGCCAGATCAAGACGCGAATAAAGCGATGGCTGGTGAGTCAGCCATGACTGGCGCACAAAACTCCAGGTGTGTTTTGGAATGCGGAATTTGGTCATCAGCTCATCGCTGGCGATCACTTTTTCAACCACTTTCAGGCACATCTGGTGCAGTTCGGCGGTGACTTCTTCCAGCTTTTCAACCTGGGCGAGGGTCAACTTGTAGTAAGCATCTTCACACCAGTACGGTTCGCCGTACATGGTGTGAAAATTGAAACCGTATTCGTGGGCTTTTTCGCGCCAGTCTGGGCGCTCGGTAATACTGACTCTTTCCATCGGTATCAGCCACCCATTGAACGAGAAGAGGTGCCGGTTGCGCTACGCTGCATAGTGCTTTGTTTGGCAACAGATTCACCAAAACCGCCACGGGTAACAGTAGTAGTGGTCGCCGGTTTTGGTGCCATTGCCGTCTTCGGTACGGTCATGGTGCGGCCTGGCTGGGCTGCGCCATAGTTTTTACCCGTCGCGTCGGTATATTTACCGTAAGCCGGGCTGGCCGGGTTTTTCGAGGAGAACAGCGGCTGCTGTGCAAATCCCGCGCCGCCGCCCATCAGACGACCCATCATGTAACCGGCCATCAGCGGCATCCAGAAACTCCCGCTGGATTGCTGGGCCTGCGCCTGGTTTTCTGGTGCCATGCCAGCCTGGGCTGGTGCCTGCTGGCACTGACCTTCACCAAATTCAGCAACACAGTCTTCACGGGTGGCGTATTTCGGCGCAGTACGTTCGGCTTCTTTCAGCGCATTGTTGTACGCGGTGGTACATTCGGCGCTTTTGCCTGGGTTTGCAGCTGAACAGTCGTCAGCATTTTGATAGAGAGACACTGTTTCATCACTCTTTTCACAGCCAGCCAGCATAAAAACAGTGGCAACCGCGAGAGCGACTGGTGTCAGATGGCGTGCGCTCCAGTTTTTGCGGAACGATGCGTGGCGTATGGATTTTGTCCGTTTCATTTTTGTCTTCCGGGACCAGTGGTAAATACCCATCAGAATAGAGGATGGCTGGTCGAAATTGAAGCGAGAAGGGGGAAGAATGCGGCAGATAACCCGTATCTTTACGTTGCCTTACGTTCAGACGGGGCCGAAGCCCCGTCGTCGTCATCAGTTACGGAAAGGGTTATGACCGTTACTGGTGGTAGTGCGTGCGGATGTTTGCTGAACGACGGGGGCCGGGCTATCAGGCGCATAACCATCAGCAATAGCATTCTGTTCCGGCGTTTGCGGGGCAACGTTTTCCGGATTAGTGGAAACCGGTTTGCTCAGCGCATTGTTCAGTGCCAGCAGATCCTGCTCGTTCAACGTACCCAAGGCTGACTTAATATTCAGCTGATTAATCAGGTAGTTATAACGCGCATTCGCCAGCTCTTGCTTGGCGTTGTACAGCGTGGTGGTCGCATCCAACACATCAACAATGGTACGCGTACCGACCGAGTAGCCCGCTTCCATCGCGTCTAATGAGCTTTGAGCGGAAACTACGGCTTGTTTGTAGGCGTTAATGCTACTGATAGAAGCATTAATGTTGTTGAAGGAGGAACGTACGGTTTGCACGACGCTACGATGCGCGCTTTCCAGTTGCTCACTGGCACCAACAAAGTTGTACTGGGCCTGTTTCACCTGCGAGTTAACCATTCCGCCCTGATAAATCGGCAGCGAGAAGCTCAGGCCAACTTTGTTCTGGCCCATATTGCTATCGTCATACTGGGTACCAGCGGCACCACGGGTTTTCGAACCGCTATAAGAGGTGTCAGAAATTCCGGTAGAAGCCGTTAAATCCAGAGTCGGTAAGTGACCATCCTGCGCCTGGCGAATTTGCTCGCGTGCCAGGTCCTGGCTCAAGCGCGCCTGTAACAACGACAGGTTGCGTTTTTCGGCTTCTTTCAGCAGCGTGTTAACCGGCTGTGGTTTGTCGGTTTTAAAGTTTTCGACATTCAGCGCCGCCAGTTCCGGATAGTAGTTACCGGTGATCTGGCGCAGCTGCTCTACCGCGTTATCAAGGTTATTACGTGCGGTCACTTCGTTCGCCAGCACGGTATCGTACTGTGCGCGGGCGTTCTGCACGTCAGTGATCGCTACCAGGCCCACGTTAAAACGTTGGGTGGTTTGATCTAATTGACGGTAGATCGCTTCTTTTTGCGCCTGTGTATAGGAAAGAACGTCAATAGCATTCAACACGTTGAAATAAGCGGTCGCGGTGTTGAGGATCAAGGTTTGTTGATCGGTCTGATACGTGACGTCCTGAATCCCAGCTGCTTTTTCCTGCAGCGTTAACGCACGCCATTTCGACATATCAAAAATGGATTGAGTTAACTGCAGGGACGCACTGGTCGCGTTAGAGTTGATGCCGTTCGCGTCGCGGTAGCCGTTGCTATAGGTGTAATCTGCACCTAAACCTAGCTGTGGCAGTAATGGACTGCGCGCTTCATTAATTTTTTCAAAGGCAGCATCACGATCGGCGGCAGACTTACGCAATTCCGGGTTACTAAGGCGTGCTTGCTGATAAACTTGCATCAGGTTCTCGGCCTGGCTCAACGAACTGAACCCAGAAAGGCTCAGGCCGATAAGAATGGGGAGCAATTTCTTCATTTGCATTCCTTGTGGTGAAGCAGTATTTAGCGCGATCAAACTGTAAAATTATTGCGGATTCTAGCAGAAGCCGCTACCGCAAAAGGTTGGCGTTACGTGCCATAGGGCGTTAATGTGCCTCAATTTAACACATGACTGCTCAAACGGCAGTCAAACGTCGCTGAAATTCACATTTAATTCACTATTAGTGCCAGGACATTAACAATGCTTAAGCCAGACAACCTGCCCGTTACATTTGGCAAAAACGATGTAGAAATTATTGCACGAGAAACACTTTATCGCGGCTTTTTTTCATTAGATCTTTATAGATTTCGTCATCGTCTATTCAACGGGCAAATGAGTCATGAGGTGCGGCGGGAAATTTTTGAGCGCGGTCACGCCGCAGTCTTGCTACCCTTTGACCCAGTGCGTGATGAAGTTGTGCTGATTGAGCAGATTCGGATTGCCGCATACGACACCAGTGAAACCCCCTGGCTACTGGAGATGGTTGCCGGGATGATAGAAGAGGGTGAAAGTGTGGAAGATGTTGCCCGTCGCGAAGCGATTGAAGAGGCGGGACTGATAGTCAAACGGACCAAACCGGTGTTAAGTTTCCTAGCAAGCCCGGGGGGCACCAGTGAGCGTTCGTCAATTATGGTGGGCGAAGTGGACGCCACGACCGCAAGCGGTATTCATGGTCTGGCTGATGAAAACGAAGATATTCGCGTTCATGTGGTAAGCCGGGAACAGGCATACCAGTGGGTAGAAGAGGGGAAAATCGACAACGCAGCGTCGGTCATCGCTTTGCAATGGCTGCAGCTGCATCATCAAGCGTTAAAAAATGAGTGGGCATAAATGAAGCGTTACACACCTGACTTTCCTGAAATGATGCGCCTGTGCGAGATGAACTTTTCACAATTGCGCCGTTTGTTACCGCGCAATGACGCACCCGGCGAAACTGTAAGCTATCAGGTGGCAAACGCACAATATCGGCTGACGATTGTGGAATCGACCCGATACACTACCCTGGTGACAATAGAACAGACTGCGCCCGCGATCAGTTACTGGAGCCTTCCGTCAATGACGGTGCGTCTGTATCATGACGCGATGGTGGCTGAAGTGTGTTCAAGCCAGCAGATTTTTCGCTTCAAAGCGCGGTATGATTATCCTAATAAAAAGTTGCATCAACGCGACGAAAAGCATCAAATTAACCAGTTTTTAGCGGACTGGTTGCGATACTGTTTAGCACATGGAGCGATGGCGATTCCGGTTTACTAGCGTCGTGAAACCTAAGGACACCATTTGGAAAGCCTGTTAACCCTTCCTCTGGCTGGTGAGGCCAGAGTCAGGATTTTACAAATTACCGACACTCACCTGTTTGCGCAAAAGCACGAAGCCCTGTTAGGGGTAAACACCTGGGAAAGCTACCAGGCGGTGCTGGAGGCGATTCGGCCACACCAGCACGAATTCGACCTGATTGTCGCGACAGGTGATTTAGCGCAGGATCAATCCTCTGCGGCCTATCAGCATTTCGCTGAAGGCATCGCAAGTTTTCGTGCGCCCTGCGTCTGGCTGCCGGGCAACCACGATTTCCAGCCCGCGATGTACAGCGCGTTACAGGATGCGGGTATCTCCCCGGCGAAGCGGGTGTTTATTGGTGAGCAATGGCAAATCCTGTTGCTGGATAGCCAGGTGTTTGGCGTGCCGCACGGTGAGCTGAGCGAGTTTCAGCTTGAGTGGCTGGAACGTAAACTGGCCGATGCGCCAGAACGCCATACGTTGCTGCTGCTGCATCATCATCCGCTACCTGCGGGTTGTAGTTGGCTTGATCAACACAGCCTGCGTAACGCGGGCGAACTGGATACCGTGCTGGCGAAGTTTCCGCACGTCAAATACTTGCTGTGCGGTCATATTCATCAGGAGCTGGATCTCGACTGGAACGGTCGCCGCCTGCTGGCAACGCCGTCGACCTGTGTGCAGTTTAAGCCGCACTGTTCCAACTTTACGCTGGACACCATCGCGCCCGGCTGGCGTACTCTCGAGTTACATGCTGATGGCACGCTGACCACCGAGGTGCATCGCCTGGCGGACACACGTTTCCAACCTGATACCGCTTCAGAAGGCTACTGATGTCTACGCTTCTTTATTTACACGGTTTCAACAGCTCGCCGCGCTCTGCAAAAGCGAGCTTGTTAAAAAACTGGTTGGCGGAACATCACCCTGACGTAGAGATGATCATTCCGCAGTTGCCGCCGTATCCTTCCGATGCGGCAGAACTGCTGGAATCCATTGTCCTGGAACATGGCGGCGATTCGCTGGGTATTGTCGGTTCGTCACTGGGGGGATATTACGCCACCTGGTTGTCGCAATGTTTTATGCTGCCCGCAGTGGTGGTAAACCCGGCGGTACGCCCGTTTGAACTGCTGACGGACTATCTCGGTCAGAACGAGAACCCCTACACCGGGCAGCAATATGTGCTAGAGTCACGCCATATTTACGATCTCAAAGTCATGCAGATTGACCCGCTGGAAGCGCCGGATTTGATCTGGCTGCTGCAACAGACGGGAGATGAAGTGCTGGATTACCGCCAGGCGGTGGCGTACTACGCTTCCTGCCGCCAGACTGTCATAGAAGGCGGCAACCACGCATTCACGGGCTTCGAAGATTATTTCAACCCGATCGTCGATTTTCTTGGTCTGCACCATCTCTGACGATCAACTCGAATTGCTAACTTAAACCATGACGCAAACTTATAACGCTGATGCCATTGAGGTACTCACCGGGCTTGAGCCGGTTCGCCGCCGTCCGGGGATGTATACCGATACCACTCGCCCTAACCATTTGGGGCAAGAAGTTATTGATAACAGTGTCGATGAAGCACTGGCGGGTCACGCAAAACGCGTGGATGTAATCTTACATGCTGACCAGTCGTTAGAAGTGATTGACGATGGGCGCGGGATGCCGGTGGATATTCACCCGGAAGAGGGTGTACCGGCGGTTGAACTGATTCTTTGCCGTCTGCATGCAGGCGGTAAATTCTCTAACAAAAACTACCAGTTCTCTGGCGGCCTGCATGGCGTGGGGATTTCGGTAGTTAACGCCCTGTCGAAGCGCGTAGAAGTTAACGTACGCCGCGATGGTCAGGTTTATAACATCGCCTTTGAAAATGGCGAAAAGGTGCAGGATTTACAGGTTGTCGGCACTTGCGGTAAGCGCAATACCGGTACCAGCGTGCACTTCTGGCCGGATGAAACCTTCTTTGACAGCCCGCGTTTTTCTGTTTCACGCCTGACACATGTGCTGAAAGCCAAAGCGGTACTGTGCCCTGGTGTTGAGATCACCTTTAAAGATGAGATCAACAACACCGAACAGCGCTGGTGCTATCAGGACGGTCTGAATGATTACCTGGCGGAAGCGGTAAACGGTTTACCGACGCTGCCAGAAAAACCGTTTATCGGTAATTTCGCTGGCGATACTGAAGCGGTGGACTGGGCGCTACTGTGGCTGCCGGAAGGCGGTGAACTGCTGACCGAAAGCTACGTCAACCTGATCCCAACGATGCAGGGCGGTACCCATGTTAATGGCCTGCGTCAGGGCCTGCTGGACGCGATGCGTGAGTTCTGTGAATACCGCAACATTCTGCCGCGCGGTGTAAAGCTGTCGGCGGAAGATATCTGGGATCGCTGCGCCTATGTGCTGTCAGTAAAAATGCAGGATCCGCAGTTTGCCGGGCAGACCAAAGAACGTCTCTCTTCGCGTCAGTGCGCGGCATTTGTTTCTGGCGTGGTGAAAGATGCCTTCATCCTGTGGCTGAACCAGAACGTTCAGGCGGCGGAGCTGCTGGCGGAGATGGCGATTTCCAGCGCCCAGCGTCGTATGCGTGCGGCTAAAAAAGTGGTGCGTAAAAAGCTGACCAGCGGCCCGGCGTTGCCTGGCAAACTGGCTGACTGTACCGCACAGGACCTTAATCGTACCGAGCTGTTCCTTGTGGAAGGTGACTCCGCAGGCGGATCTGCCAAGCAGGCGCGCGATCGCGAATATCAGGCTATCATGCCACTGAAAGGTAAGATCCTTAACACCTGGGAAGTTTCCTCCGACGAAGTGCTGGCTTCGCAGGAAGTGCACGATATTTCGGTAGCGATCGGTATCGATCCTGACAGCGACGATCTGAGCCAGCTTCGTTACGGCAAAATCTGTATCCTCGCGGATGCGGACTCTGATGGTCTGCACATTGCCACGCTGCTCTGCGCTTTGTTTGTAAAACACTTCCGCGCATTGGTGAAACACGGTCACGTTTACGTCGCACTGCCACCGCTCTACCGTATTGATCTCGGGAAAGAGGTTTATTACGCGCTGACGGAAGAAGAGAAAGAGGGCGTACTTGAGCAATTAAAACGCAAGAAAGGCAAGCCGAACGTTCAGCGTTTTAAAGGTCTGGGGGAAATGAACCCGATGCAATTGCGCGAAACCACGCTTGATCCGAACACTCGCCGTCTGGTGCAGCTGACTATCGATGATGAAGACGATCAGCGTACTGACGCGATGATGGATATGCTGCTGGCGAAGAAACGCTCGGAAGATCGCCGCAACTGGTTGCAAGAGAAAGGCGACATGGCGGAGATTGAGGTCTGATAATCCTCCCGCCAGAAGAATAAAACATAGCCCGGTATACAAGTGTATACCGGGCTTTTTTGATCAAAATTCCATTTTCACCGTGAATTGCACTTCACGCGGATCGCCAATCTGATTCCCTAGATTATTTGTGGCGATGGAAGAGGTGTAATACGTTTTATCAAACAGGTTTTTGACGTTTAATTGCAGTGTGACCGGATACTGCAATTTCATTTTGTATGCGGCGAAGGCATCGGCAACGAAATAGCCTGGCAGATAATAGTCAGCCCCATTGGTTGCCGAACGACGGCTTACGCCATGTCCACCACCGCCAAACGTCAGTGTGTTATTGCCTGGCATGTTATGAATGTCATAGGTCAGGAATAGCGAACCGGTATGACGAGGAACATTCGGCAATGGTTTCCCTGCATAATCAGGATCTTCCAGAACCTTAGCATCGGTATAGCCGTAGCTGGCAATGATATTAATGTTTTCAGTTAATGCTCCCGCAAGGTCGACTTCTACCCCTCTTGAACGAACGCGGCCTGCCGTTTTGGCGATGGTTTCATCACCAATACTTTCGGTATACAACACGTTACGTTTATGGATATCAAACAGCGCAATATCTGCGGTTATACCATCGAACAGCTCGAATTTTGCCCCGACTTCGTAAGCATTAGATGATTCCGGTGGAAGATCTCCGATGTAGCTGGCAATTGACGATTGCGGCATAAATGTTTGCGAATAATTAGCAAATAAGGATACCGATGGCGTCAGTTTGTAGACTAACCCCAGTTTGGGCGTCCATTGTTCATCGCGGCTGTCAGTATTGACATTAAAAGGACGGCCTTTACCCGCATACTGCGTGTAATACTGATAGCGGATCCCGGCGACGGCAATCCAGTTATCGGTCAGATAGAGCGCGTCCTGTGCATAAGCTGAGTAGCTCTCCTGTTTGATCGTCTGATCACTGTCCGACGCCGAAACCGTTGTGCATTTGCTGGTATTGCCATAAACGGGGTTGTAGATATTGAAATCTTTAGCGTTTTTACAGCGAATCATATCTGTGCGCAGAAGATCATAATATTCATATGACACCCCACCCAGAATCTCATTATAGAACCCAGCAATATCAACATTCCCTTGCAGATCCGCACGAGTAGAATGCATACGCTGGGTAGATCCCTGAGTTGCATCAACACGCCGTGTCAGCGTTCCTGTCGTTGCATCATACGCGGTAACACGAGCCTGATTGTCGCTGTATTTATCCTGGCTGTAGCTGTAATCAAAGCGCGCTGTCCACTGGCTATTGAGATGATATTCTGCGTTGAGTTGCGCCAGATCGGACTGACCATTTGTAATATTAAACGGTTCGTCAAAACGTATTTTTCGATCAACGTTTACGGGCTGTTTCGTCGTAAGGTCGAAAATCGTTCCACGATCGAACGGAGTTTTATAGTCCCGATGGGAATAGAGCATGGTTACTGTTGCATTATCACCAAACCAGGTGAGTGACGGGGCAATAAATGTACTGCGCTCTTTACCGAAGTTTCGCCAGTAATCTTCATCCTGCACTTCCCCCGTCAGGCGGTATGCCAGCTGAGTGCCTTCAATGGGACCTGTGATATCAAGTTGCCCAGTGCCTCCGCCAAAACTGGAGGACGTGGCTGAGACAGAACCATGGAATGTTTTTTCCGGGCGCTTGGTCACGACGTTAATCAATCCACCAGGATCGAGAATGCCATACAGCGTGGAGGCCGGACCTTTTAGCACTTCCACACGTTCTGTGGCGGCGTTGAAACTGCGAGGAAGTACAGTTCGCAGGCCGTTGGTCATGATGGAGCCATCCCGGTTAGCACCAAACCCACGACGTACAAAGGCGTCCTGAGTTCCGCCTAATGTATTGGTCTGTACCACGTTACTGACGTTATAAAGCGCTTCATCCAGCGTCGTCGCATTCTGATTTTCCAGAACCTGATCGCTAATCGTATTGACCACCTGCGGGATATCCAGCATCGGCATATCGGTTAATGTCGCCGTGGAAGTGCTCAGAGGTTGATAACCATCGGTCGCCTCAGTTGCGGTATTTGCATCCGCTGTAACAGTGATTGTTTCGCCATCTTTGGTCGTTGCAGTGTCGGTTGCATGAATCATTGGTGCTGCAAAGAGCAGTGAAAAGAGCGCCCGACCTTTGATTCCTGAGAATGAAGGTGTGAACTTAGCCATTTAGTCTGTTATCCCAAAAACTCACGGATTGTCGTGAGTGAAAATTGTTTCTTGTTGCTCACTAAGCACTATCCGTTTGTTATTTCACCATCGGATATGTAATTGAGAATCATTCAACCATGCGGTGATGTAGTAGTAAATGAGAAATAACAAAAAATTGCTACATGTGTTTTTATGAGAGGTTAATGCAATTCAATTGATGGTAATTTATTAATATTTAATGGTTTTATTTTTATCTTTAAAAATATTTCACCTGTTATTTACCTTGTTTTTGTATGGCTTTTAACTTCTTGACTACTACATTTTGTGGCGTCAAACTCTCAAAGGAGAATGAGTTTTATTTTTGTTTGTCTTTGATTAAGTTGGCGTACACGTGGCACATAACGCAAAAGGGCAGGGGCTGATCCTCGACAATGTTTCTGCCGGGTATCACACGAAAATCATTGTTGATGGTGTTTCTTTCTCCGTTCCCACAGAAAAAATGACCGTTCTGGTTGGGGCAAACGGCTGTGGAAAGTCGACGTTGCTCAGCACCATTGCACGTATCTTGCAACCTATGGGCGGCTCGATATTGCTGGATGGTAAAGCGATTCACGAGCAACCAACGAAAGCGTTATCCCGTAGACTTGGGATCTTGCCGCAGTCGCCATTATTGCCGGAGGGATTAACCGTTTATGAACTGGTGTCGCGTGGGCGTTTTCCCTGGCAGAATTTCATTCGTCAATGGAGCGACGCCGACGAGCAGGCGGTAGAAGAGGCCCTGAAATTAACCGGTACGCAGGAGTTTGCACATTTACCTGTTGAAAAACTTTCTGGTGGGCAGCGCCAGCGTTGCTGGATTGCGATGGTGTTGGCGCAAAAGACGCCTTATATCCTGCTGGATGAACCCACAACCTGGCTTGATTTACGTTATCAGGTTGAAATTCTTGAGTTATTACATGATTTAACGCGTCATCACGGGCGTACAGTCGTCGTGGTGTTGCATGATCTGAATTTTGCCGTCAATTATGGTGATACGTTGATATTTTTACGCCAGGGGAAAGTGGTGCGTGTGTTGAATGAGGGGGAACATTGCACGCCTGAGCTGGTAAAAGCTGTCTTTGACGTTGATGTTCACGCATCAATAAATCCTCTGACGGGAAAGCCGTTCTTCATGCCGTTTCGTGGTGTAGAAAAAGTATGATGCGCACAGGGCTGGTTACTGTAATTTTCCTCGCCTTACTGCTGGTGGGATGCGTGGTATATCCAGGGATTGGTGCCCGATTTATTGCACCACAAACGGTGTTGCAGGCATTTCTTCATTTTGATCCGCAAAACTTCGATCACAACGTAATTGTAAGACTCCGTTTGCCGCGTTTAGCGGCAGCATTGCTTACCGGTGCTTCTCTTGGAGTTGCTGGTGCTTTGTTGCAGGCTGTCATTCGTAACCCATTGGGGGAGCCACATATTTTAGGCTTAAATGCCGGAGCCGCTCTTGCTGTCGTTGCTGCCAGTGCGCTTGGGCTGGCCTTTCCGGTTGGACGCCCACTGCTGGCATCTACGGGCGGCGCGTTATTGTTCCTGTTGATATTGCTGCTTTCCTCCGCAGGGCGTTCAGGGTTAACGCCAATGAAAGTTACTTTATGCGGCGTGGCGCTATCGGCGTTCGTGTCCTCAATAACGGCTGCAATCCTGATTCTTGACGAACAAACACTGCTGGCGATGCGGACATGGCTAGCAGGTGATTTAGCGGGGCAGGATTGGGCGACGCTGGGTACGTCCGCCTGGTTTTCTCTGGGGGGGGTTGTGTTAGCCATTTACCTTGCGCCCTCTCTTAACATGTTGGCACTGGGTGATCGCATGGCGCAGGGGCTGGGCGTCTCGGTACTCCGCACGCGAACATTCACTCTGCTTGCGATCGCGTTGCTCTGTGGCGCAGCCGTATCGATTGCTGGCCCCATTGGTTTTGTCGGTCTGCTAGTACCGCAGATTGTCAGGCGTCTGGTATCAGCGGATCTGCGCGTTCTGCTCCCTCTTTCAGCTTGTGTCGGCGCGCTTTTGTTATTACTGGCAGATATTATTGCCCGGACACTTTTCACGCCCCATGAGTTAGCGACCGGTGTCATGACGGCGTTAGTTGGTGCGCCTGTTTTTGTCATTATGGCGACGAGGATGTTCAAATGAGTCGGATAATGAACGTCGGGCTACGCCCACTACGTGTTGGTAAGTTTTCGACACTGGTACGCCCTAAAAATCTGGTGTTGCTTGGTGGGCTGTTTCTGTTTGCGGTTGGAATACTGATATTCGGTCTGATGCATGGTTCTTTTTCTGTCCCGGCATCGGAAGTAGGACGAGCGTTGTTTGCTCCAGAAAACGTAAGCACAGACGCACGTTATATTGTGCAGGATATTCGCTTGCCGAGAGTCATCATGGCATTGCTATGCGGAGCCATGTTAGGTATGGCGGGGGCCGCGATGCAATCCATTGCGCGTAACGGCCTTGCCGATCCTGGTTTAATCGGCGTCAAAGAAGGATGTAGCGTGGCGGTGCTGTGGCTGATTTTCCAGTTTCCAATGCTGGGAATGTTCTGGCGTCCAGTGGCTGGTCTTGCTGGTGGCTTGTTGGTGGCTTTAATCGTGATTTTTTGTGCACGCGATATTTCCCGCCCGCGATTTGTTCTGATTGGTATTGGTGTTTCCTGGTTTTTCGCCGCCGGTATCGGTGTATTTATGACCACTGCAGATGTTCGAGATGTACAAACTGCATTGATGTGGTTATCGGGAAGCCTGCATGCAGCTAACTGGATGTTAGTCGGTATTTCAGCCTGTTGGATGTTGCCAGCCGCTCTTTTATTGCTGTTCACCGCCAGGACGGCGGATATCGCTCTGCTTGGTCATCAGGTTGCAACCGGGTTAGGGGTGAATAGTTCTCGTCTGGCGTTGTTACGTGTCGCCGCACCAATAATCCTGACAGCCGTCTGCGTTTCGTGTGTTGGTAACATCGGTTTTGTCGGATTGATAGCACCCCATATATCACGTTTTATTCTACGTGGCGGGCAGACGACATTACTGCTGGGGAGCGCCGTATCGGGGGCGTTGTTAGTCATCCTGGCGGATAGCATTGGTCGTTTGGCTTTTTTGCCTTTGCAACTGCCTGCCGGAATCATTATTTCATTGATTGGTGGACCATTCTTTTTGCTACTGCTCTGGCAGCGCAGGAACAGTTTTTAATGGGAGTTATATGCGTTTATTTTTTTCTCTGCTGATACTGTTGTCATTCTTTGCCCGCGCGACAGAACCTGTTCAGGTCTTTACTGATGATTTAGGGCGCAAAGTCACTGTTCCTGCTCATCCAAAGAGAATTGTCTCTTTACACGATCTTGATATCACTATTCCTCTGATTGAGCTCGGTGTACCTCCTGTCGCCAGCCACGGGCGAACCCGGCCTGACGGTAGCCATTTCATTCGATCAGGCGCGTTATTGACAGGTGTCGACTTTGATAATTCATCGATCGCTTTTATTGGCACCGCTGATATTGATATTGAAGCGATTGTGGCGGCAAAGCCTGACCTGATCATCACAGAACCGACCCGTAATACGCCCATTGAACAACTGGAAAAAATTGCGCCCACGGTGAGCATTGATCATCTCAAAGGAGGCGCGCCAGAAATCTACCGCAAGCTGGCAGAACTTACAGGAACGCAGTCGCAGCTGGCGATACTTGAACGCCGCTATCAGGCACAAATCAATGCGCTGAAGGCGACGCTGGACAGCCAAAAAATAACGGTATCGGTGATTCAGGCAAATCAGGGAAAAATTAATGTGATGCATAGCTATCATTCGCTGGGGCGGGTATTACGCGATGCTGGTTTTCGCTTTCCGCCGCTGATTGAGAGCATTCCTGAAGGTGGGCGAATGGATGTGAGCGCAGAGCGTTTACCTGAACTGGATGCCGATTTTGTTTTTGCAACCTGGCGCGGTGACACCGGTGGTAAACCTCAGGATGAGCTGGCAGCAATGGAAAAAGTCATGCCGGGATGGTGTCAGTTTCTGACGGCCTGTCGTTCCGGGCGCTATGTGCTGATTTCTCGTGAAGAGGCGATTTCTAACTCCTTTGCATCTCTGGGGCTGATGGCTGCGCAGATACAATCACAAATTGCGGGACGACCTCTACCGGAGGCTAAATGATCCAGAAAGACAAAACGCGGGTTGATATTTATGGTGAGCGTTTTCGCACTCGCGCGAGTCAGTTAACGCCTGGGTTAAGAACTGTCGCAAGCTACATTAATGAGCATCGTGAAGTGGTACTCGAGCAAACGGCGATGGAAATTGCGGCCACGTTGAACACTTCCGATGCCACAGTTATCAGGGCTATACAGGCTCTGGGGTTTGCCGGGCTGCGTGATCTGAAACGCACTCTGGAACAGTGGCTTGGTCCAGCCCTTAGTTCCAGCGAAAAGATGTCTACGACGGTGAGTAACTTGACGAGCGATGTTAACACCGCAATCGACTTTGTTCTTGAAGGGCATTTGTATACTTGTAATGTCCTGTCAGAGCCTGAAAACCGCCACGCGCTTGCGCAAGCTGTAGCGTTGTTGGTGCAGGCACGGCAAGTCGCTATTTTTGGCATTGGCGCTTCGGGTATCCTGGCGGACTATACCGCACGACTATTCAACCGCATAGGTTTGCCTGCCACGGCACTAAACCGTACGGGTATTGGCCTTGCCGAGCAACTGATCGCGCTTCAACGTGGCGATGTTCTGATCATGATGGCGCAAAAATCTGCGCACCGGGAAGGGCTGGCAACGCTTCGTGAGGCGAGGCGGCTGGGGATCCCTGTTATTTTGCTGACAAACGCGCTGGATTCACGTTTTAGCAAAGACGCCAGTATCGTGATTCATGTTCCGCGCGGGGATGAAAAGGGGAAAACGCCACTACATGGTACGGTATTGTTGTGCCTGGAAATGATTGTTTGGTCGGTGGCTTCCGCGATGCCGCAGCGTGCGGTTAAAACCATTAAGCGAATTAACGATTTCCATCGGGGTTTGAAAACGGGAAGAAAGAATGGCTAATCTGACCTGAGGCCGGTAGCAACACCGGCCTCTTTTCAGGAATGTTAAATCCCCGGTTGCAGAATACGGATATTCATCTCCAGCACGTCGCCTTTTACGGCTTCGCTGTACGCCTTCATGTGCGGGGTTTGCAGATGCGCTTCAAGATGCGCGATGCTTTCCCACTGCTCAATCATCACGATAGAATCCGGTGCCATAGACTGGAAACTCACGCCAGCAGCGCAATCCACCATTGGCGCATAGCCGTGGCAACCTTCTTCTTTCAGTACGGTTGGAACGATTTTAGCAAACTGATCCAATACCGCCTGACGGTGATGTTGACCAGGACGAGTACGGATTTCTGCGATTACGGTAAGCATGGTTAACTCCTTCTAAAGCCTGAGCTCTAGTTAACCAAAAATTTCCACAAGATGCTTGCGATATTCTTCAGTATAGCGGGGAACATCAGGCATTTTTATCACGTCATTAGCGATAAATGTCGGCAGCGGTTCCATGCCAAGGAATTGGTTTGCTTTATGGAACGGCAGATACACACCGTCAACGCCAACGCCGTGGAAGAACTGATCTTTTTCGGTGAAGGCTTCCATTGGTGCGTTCCAGGTCAGAGAAAGCATATATTTTTTGCCCTGTACCAGGCCGCCGGAACCGTATTTTTTCGACGGATCTTTGCGGGTACGACCATCGCTGGCATACAGAGTCCCGTGACCTTCGGTGAATACATCATCAATGTATTTTTTCACTGTCCACGGCGCGCCCATCCACCAGCCTGGCATCTGCCAGATCACCACATCAGCCCAGAGAAAGTTTTGTACTTCCGCTTTGACATCGTAGTCGCTGTCGGCGCGAACGATGCGAACATCATGCCCGAGGTCGCGCAGTGTGCCATCCGCGACTTCGGTCAGGGTGTCGTTCAGTTGACCATTGGAGTGGGCGAATTTTTTCGCGCCGTTGATAATCAGGATGTTGCTCATTTTTTAACCTCAAGGTGAGACGTTTGTCGACTATAGTACGTCACAGAGCGGTACGGTGAAATTAGCAAAATGTGCAAAGTCTTTTGCGAATTTAGCAAAAATCTTACCCTTACCAGCTTACCTTCGTCTCAAATCCACCTTGTTCCACATTCCCAAACTCAACATTCATGCCATGCAGCTTGGCGATTCGCTGGACAATCGATAGCCCAAGTCCACTGCCGGTAGCGGTTTGTCCGGGTGGGCGATAGAAGCGTTCGCCAATTCGCGCCAGTGCCTCTGGCGTCACACCGGGGCCGTTATCCCTCACGATGAAACTATCGGCATTCAGCGTGATGTCCACCACGCTGCCCTGTGGACTGTAACGCACGGCGTTATCCAGAAGGTTTCGTACCAACAAACTTAGCAACAGCGGTTGTCCGGTGCGTTTGATGCCGTGGGCATTGAGTGTCAGTCGCACGTCAATTTTCGCCTGCTGCGCCGTGTGGTAAATATCCATCACCGACGATTGCAGGAGATCTTCAAGCGGGATCTCCGCGACGTCCTGAAGGTTATCCAGTGAGTCCAGCCGCGATAGCGTGAGCAGTTGATCAACCAGACGAGTAGCACGATCGATTCCGGAATGTAATTGAAGCAGCGCTTTTTTCCGCGCCTGCGGATCATCGTCAGAGAGCTGCGCAACTTCGGTTTGCACTTTCAGCGCCGTTAACGGGCTACGAAGTTCGTGAGCTGCGTCGGAGGTAAAGCGTCGTTCACGAACCATCATCGCATGTGTGCGGGCGAACAGTTGATTCAACGACTCAACCAGTGGACGCACTTCGCTGGGTACGCCCGTCGCGTTTAGTGGTTTTTCCGAGTCAGGGTCACGCATACGTAGTGCCAGCGCCAGTTTGTTCAGCGGCGCGAGTTCACGACCCAGTAGTACCATCATGATGATTAACATAATCGGCAGTGCGACAAGCCACGGGATCAATTGCCCGGCAACAATCGCCAGCGCCATGTCTTCGCGGTATTCCCATTCCTGACCAACAACGATGCGATATTTGCCATCAGGTGAGGTCATCCAGACAAAACGCCAGGGATCGTCTTCACCGACCAGTTGCCCGTCAGCAAAACCTTCCCGTTGATAGCTATAGGGAATATCTTCTCCGTTATCGCCATCGTTAAGGACCATTCTGCCGTCGTGGGTAAAGATGGCAAAGGTCAGCGCATCGTCATCAACATGACCGTGTTTTAATTTATTTGGCGTCTGTGCCATGCGATCTGCCGCGTTGATTTCGTTGAGATCGAGCGTACTTAACCGCTTGGCAAACAGCATCAGTTGGGTGTCGAACAACTCATCGACGTTATCCGTTGTTTGTTTCCAGGCGACAAAGCTGGAAAGCAGCCAGGTCACCGAGGCCAGAATTAAAAAGATTAGCGTCAGCCTGACTCGCAGACTAAGACGTTGGGTAAATTTCATTTCTCACCTAATGTGTAGCCAATACCATGAACGGTACGAATAAAATCACTGCCGAGTTTGCGTCGCAGATGATGCACATGCACTTCAACGGCATTACTGGTGACCTCTTCGTCCCAGGTATACAGTTTCTCTTCAATCAGTTTGCGCGGCAGTACCCGACCAGCGTTACGCATCAGTAATTCCAGCAGGGCAAATTCTTTTGGTTTCAGCGTTAAGGGTTCACCAGCCAGCGTGGCGATACGTTTGCCGGGGTCGAGCATGACGTTACCGTGGCGCAGTTCGTTGCTGGCCTGGCCGTTGGTTCGGCGCATCAGAGCTTCCAGCCTGGCGGCGACTTCTATCAACGCAAAAGGTTTACACAGATAATCGTCAGCTCCCAGACGCAGCCCCTCTACACGTTCCGCTAACGCATCGCGCGCGGTCAGGATCAGTACCGGCTCACGCTGACCTTTTTCTCGCCATTCGCGCAAAATATCGCGACCATCCATGCCTGGTAAGGTTAAATCCAGGATCACCGCATCATAAGGCGCACTATATAGCGCCTCTTTTCCCTGACGACCTTGTGTAAACCAGTCGACGCTAAAACCCATTTTACTAAGGCCCGTTTTGATGCCGTCGCCAATCAGCATGTCATCTTCTATCAGTAAAATTCGCATTTTTTCATCCCTGCGATAACCGTATTTGCTGCCAGTAAACCGTGTTGTAACGCGCTCTGTACAGCATTAAATTTTATTTTTTTACCTTAAGAAGTTGTTAAGGACTATCTTGTTAAATGCTCGGAAACAGACATTAAAGGGAGTAATAAACATGAAAAAATTCGCAGCAGTAATCGCAGTAATGGCCCTGTGCAGCGCACCGGTGATGGCAGCAGAGCAGGGCGGTTTTTCTGGCCCATCGGCAACGCAAAGTCAGGCCGGAGGATTCCAGGGGCCGAATGGCAGCGTAACGACTGTAGAAAGCGCAAAATCCCTGCGTGACGACACCTGGGTAACCCTACGCGGCAATATCGTTGAACGCATCTCTGACGATCTCTACGTGTTCAAAGATGCCAGCGGTACTATCAATGTTGATATCGACCACAAACGCTGGAACGGCGTGACGGTGACGCCGAAAGATACGGTTGAGATTCAGGGTGAAGTCGATAAAGACTGGAATTCTGTTGAAATTGACGTCAAACAGATCCGCAAAGTAAATCCGTAATCGTTACCGCTCCCGGGACACGTTCCCGGGAATAATTTCGCAGGGAGGCAAAATGACAAACCTGACACTGGATGTAAATATTATCGATTTCCCATCAATCCCTGTGGCGATGTTGCCGCACCGCTGTAGCCCTGAGTTGCTCAACTACAGCGTGGCGAAATTTATCATGTGGCGTAAAGAGACGGGGCTTTCTCCTGTAAACCAAAGCCAGACTTTTGGCGTCGCCTGGGACGACCCTGCCACCACCGCACCGGAAGCGTTTCGCTTTGATATCTGCGGCAGCGTTAGCGAACCGATCCCCGATAATCGTTATGGTGTGAGTAATGGTGAACTTACCGGTGGACGTTATGCTGTGGCCCGCCATGTTGGCGAGCTGGACGATATTTCACACACGATATGGGGCATCATTCGCCACTGGCTACCTGCAAGCGGCGAGAAAATGCGTAAAGCACCGATTCTGTTTCACTACACCAATCTTGCCGAAGGGATGACAGAGCAGCGACTGGAAACAGATGTTTATGTGCCGTTGGCGTGATGAAGAATCTTTACCGGAGTGTGAGCCAAATCACTCGCGATAAGTTTGAGCGAACAATGCCACAGGCGTATTGTTGTTGGGCTTATAATTTCTCCGGTAAGGAATACCATGTATACGCGAAATTTATTATCCGGTGCGCCGTAAGCCGTCTCGAGGGTACCCATGAGCAGGCCGCACTTATGGCAGGAGGCGCGGGGCACAGGTGGAGACACTGCTAAGCTGGGCTGAACCGTATACTTACAGACGACTACTTTGATGCTTTAGGCTTCCCTGGACTCGCATAACCTCAACTTCTCGAATCGCCCGGTGCGGACCCGCATGCCGAGTGGTGTGGCATGGGCGCAACCTTGTGTTGCCCCCTATGCCGATCAAGTCTACAGCAAAGAGTTGTATATCAAGGCACATTGATGCCTTTATCGCCGTCGGAGCACGTCCGGCGGCGCTATTCACGCTGATCTCCTGTGACTCGACGCGGCAGATAATGTAGTATCTCCGGCAATATTGCCCCTTTGAAGGCTGGCGAATAAGTTGAGGAATCAGAATTAATGAGCGATATGGCAGAGCGCCTTGCGCTACATGAATTTACGGAAAACGCCTACTTAAACTACTCCATGTACGTGATCATGGACCGTGCGTTGCCGTTTATTGGTGATGGTCTGAAACCTGTTCAGCGCCGCATTGTGTATGCGATGTCTGAGCTGGGCCTGAATGCCAGCGCCAAATTTAAAAAATCGGCCCGTACCGTCGGTGACGTACTGGGTAAATACCATCCGCACGGCGATAGCGCCTGTTATGAAGCGATGGTCCTGATGGCGCAGCCGTTCTCTTACCGTTATCCGCTGGTTGATGGTCAGGGGAACTGGGGCGCGCCGGACGATCCGAAATCGTTCGCAGCAATGCGTTACACCGAATCCCGGTTGTCGAAATATTCCGAGCTGCTATTGAGCGAGCTGGGGCAGGGGACGGCTGACTGGGTGCCAAACTTCGACGGCACTTTGCAGGAGCCGAAAATGCTACCTGCCCGTCTGCCAAACATTTTGCTTAACGGCACCACCGGTATTGCCGTCGGCATGGCGACCGATATTCCACCGCATAACCTGCGTGAAGTGGCTCAGGCGGCAATCGCATTAATCGACCAGCCGAAAACCACGCTCGACCAGCTGCTGGATATCGTGCAGGGGCCGGATTATCCGACTGAAGCGGAAATTATCACTTCGCGCGCCGAGATCCGTAAAATCTACGAGAACGGACGTGGTTCAGTGCGTATGCGCGCGGTTTGGAAGAAAGAAGATGGCGCGGTGGTTATCAGCGCATTGCCGCATCAGGTTTCAGGTGCGCGCGTACTGGAGCAAATTGCTGCGCAAATGCGCAACAAAAAGCTGCCGATGGTTGACGATCTGCGCGATGAATCTGACCACGAGAACCCGACCCGTCTGGTGATTGTGCCGCGTTCCAACCGCGTGGATATGGATCAGGTGATGAACCACCTCTTCGCAACCACCGATCTGGAAAAGAGCTATCGTATTAACCTCAATATGATCGGTCTGGATGGTCGTCCGGCGGTGAAAAACCTGCTGGAAATCCTCTCCGAATGGCTGGTGTTCCGCCGCGATACCGTGCGCCGCCGACTGAACTATCGTCTGGAGAAAGTCCTCAAGCGCCTGCATATCCTCGAAGGTTTGCTGGTGGCGTTTCTCAATATCGACGAAGTGATTGAGATCATTCGTAATGAAGATGAACCGAAACCGGCGCTGATGTCGCGGTTTGGCCTTACGGAAACCCAGGCGGAAGCGATCCTCGAACTGAAACTGCGTCATCTTGCCAAACTGGAAGAGATGAAGATTCGCGGTGAGCAGAGTGAGCTGGAAAAAGAGCGCGACCAGTTGCAGGGCATTTTGGCTTCCGAGCGTAAAATGAATAACCTGCTGAAGAAAGAACTGCAGGCAGACGCGCAAGCCTACGGTGACGAACGTCGTTCGCCGTTGCAGGAACGCGAAGAAGCGAAAGCGATGAGCGAGCACGACATGCTGCCGTCTGAACCTGTCACCATTGTGCTGTCGCAGATGGGCTGGGTACGCAGCGCTAAAGGCCATGATATCGACGCGCCGGGCCTGAATTATAAAGCGGGTGATAGCTTCAAAGCGGCGGTGAAAGGTAAGAGCAACCAACCGGTAGTTTTTGTTGATTCCACCGGTCGTAGCTATGCCATCGACCCGATTACGCTGCCGTCGGCGCGTGGTCAGGGCGAACCGCTCACCGGCAAATTAACGTTGCCGCCTGGGGCGACCGTTGACCATATGCTGATGGAAAGCGACGATCAGAAACTGCTGATGGCTTCCGATGCGGGTTACGGTTTCGTCTGCACCTTTAACGATCTGGTAGCGCGTAACCGTGCAGGTAAGGCTTTGATCACCTTACCGGAAAATGCCCATGTTATGCCGCCGGTGGTGATTGAAGATGCTTCCGATATGCTGCTGGCAATCACTCAGGCAGGCCGTATGTTGATGTTCCCGGTAAGCGATCTGCCGCAGTTGTCGAAGGGCAAAGGCAATAAGATTATCAACATTCCGTCGGCAGAAGCCGCGCGTGGCGAGGATGGTCTGGCGCAACTGTACGTTCTGCCGCCGCAAAGCACGCTGACCATTCATGTTGGGAAACGCAAAATTAAACTGCGTCCGGAAGAGCTACAGAAAGTCACTGGCGAACGTGGACGCCGCGGTACGTTGATGCGCGGTTTGCAGCGTATCGATCGTGTTGAGATCGACTCTCCTCGCCGTGCCAGCAGCGGTGATAGCGAAGAGTAATATGTCGGGGAGGGCGCTGTTTCCTCCCGCTTGCAAGGAACGCCGGATGAAACGTTAAGTCGTCATCCGGCAGCGTATTCAACCCCCGGAAACGATAAAAATTCCCTTGAAACCGTTGTTTATTCATGCGTTGCGATTAACAATACGCTTTTCCAGAGAGCGGCTTTTAACAATGCCCTAACCTGATTTCAGGTGACGTACAATGCCAGTCTCTCAGACCTTCAGAGGGTGTTATGCTATATATCTTTCGTCTTATTATTACCGTGATTTACAGCATCTTAGTCTGTGTATTCGGCTCCATTTACTGCCTTTTCAGCCCGCGTAACCCGAAACATGTGGCCACCTTTGGGCATATGTTTGGCCGTCTTGCGCCGCTTTTCGGCCTGAAAGTGGAGTGCCGCAAACCTGCAGACGCTGAAAGCTACGGCAATGCTATCTATATCGCTAACCACCAGAACAACTATGACATGGTGACAGCATCGAACATTGTGCAACCGCCGACGGTGACGGTAGGTAAAAAGAGCTTGCTGTGGATCCCCTTCTTCGGGCAGTTGTACTGGTTAACCGGCAACTTATTGATCGACAGAAACAATCGCACTAAAGCTCACGGCACTATTGCGGAAGTCGTGAATCATTTCAAAAAACGCCGTATTTCCATCTGGATGTTCCCGGAAGGTACCCGCAGCCGTGGTCGCGGCCTGCTACCGTTCAAGACCGGGGCATTTCACGCGGCAATTGCGGCAGGCGTCCCGATTATTCCCGTGTGCGTCTCTACAACTTCGAATAAGATTAATCTTAATCGGCTACACAACGGTCTGGTGATTGTCGAAATGCTGCCGCCAATTGATGTCAGTCAGTATGGCAAAGATCAGGTTCGCGAGTTGGCTGCCCATTGTCGTTCGATAATGGAACAAAAAATCGCTGATCTCGATAAAGAAGTCGCAGAGCGCGAAGCCGCCGGAAAAGTTTAAGTCGGCAATCTGTATTTTTGCGGGGAACACTTTCCTGCACGGTATTACTTTAGCCAGTTTTACATGGAGCAAATATGTCACTCAGTCGGCGTCAGTTCATTCAGGCATCGGGGATTGCACTTTGTGCAGGCGCTGTTCCCCTGAAGGCCAGCGCAGCCGGGCAACAGCAACCGCTACCCGTTCCGCCGCTGCTTGAATCTCGCCGTGGGCAACCGCTGTTTATGACTGTACAACGTGCGCACTGGTCATTTACGCCAGGGACACGCGCGTCGGTTTGGGGAATCAATGGTCGTTACCTGGGGCCGACTATCCGCGTCTGGAAGGGCGACGATGTTAAGCTTATTTACAGCAACCGCCTGACAGAAAATGTCTCAATGACGGTGGCCGGGCTACAGGTACCAGGCCCGCTGATGGGCGGTCCGGCACGGATGATGTCGCCAAACGCTGACTGGGCACCCGTACTGCCTATTCGCCAGAACGCAGCTACTCTGTGGTATCACGCCAATACTCCCAACCGCACGGCTCAGCAGGTCTATAACGGCCTTGCCGGAATGTGGCTGGTGGAAGATGAAGTCAGCAAGTCGCTGCCTATCCCCAACCATTATGGTGTGGATGATTTTCCGGTCATTATTCAGGATAAACGGCTGGATAACTTTGGTACGCCAGAATACAACGAACCGGGAAGCGGCGGCTTTGTTGGTGATACGCTGCTGGTTAACGGTGTACAAAGCCCGTACGTTGAAGTCTCGCGTGGCTGGGTGCGCTTGCGTCTGTTGAACGCGTCGAACTCTCGTCGCTATCAACTACAGATGAGCGATGGTCGCCCGTTACATGTGATTTCTGGCGATCAGGGATTCCTGCCCGCTCCTGTATCGGTGAAGCAACTTTCGCTGGCACCGGGCGAGCGTCGTGAGATTCTGGTGGATATGAGCAACGGTGATGAAGTGTCGATCACCTGTGGCGAAGCGGCGAGCATTGTTGATCGTATTCGTGGCTTCTTTGAGCCATCCAGCATTCTGGTTTCTACGCTGGTGCTAACGCTGCGCCCAACCGGCCTCCTTCCGCTGGTCACAGACAGTCTTCCGATGCGCTTGCTGCCAACTGAAATCATGGCTGGTTCGCCGATTCGCAGTCGTGATATCAGTCTGGGTGATGACCCGGGTATTAATGGACAACTGTGGGACGTTAACCGTATTGATGTCACCGCGCAGCAAGGAACATGGGAACGCTGGACGGTACGCGCGGACGAGCCGCAAGCGTTCCATATTGAAGGCGTGATGTTCCAGATCCGTAACGTGAATGGCGCGATGCCGTTCCCGGAAGACAGAGGCTGGAAAGATACCGTTTGGGTTGACGGACAAGTGGAGCTGCTTGTTTATTTCGGTCAGCCTTCCTGGGCGCACTTCCCGTTCTACTTCAACAGTCAGACGCTGGAAATGGCGGACCGTGGCTCGATAGGGCAACTGTTAGTCAACCCGGTACCGTAATCTTCATACTCGCCCGAGGAGGGCGAGTATGGAATACCTTTCGATTTCTCTTTCGTTCCGGCTTATAATCCCCGGCCTTTGATTATTTTTTTATCATTTCTGGAAGCAAAATGAGCTCTATCTCCCTGATCCAACCGGATCGCGACCTGTTCTCTTGGCCGCAGTACTGGGCCGCCTGTTTTGGACCGGCACCGTTTTTGCCGATGTCTCGTGAAGAGATGGATCAACTTGGCTGGGATAGCTGCGACATCATTTTGGTAACAGGTGATGCGTATGTTGATCACCCAAGCTTCGGGATGGCGATTTGCGGTCGTATGCTGGAAGCGCAGGGCTTTCGCGTCGGGATCATCGCCCAGCCGGACTGGAGCAGCAAAGACGACTTTATGCGTCTGGGTAAACCGAATCTGTTTTTTGGTGTTACTGCTGGCAACATGGATTCGATGATCAACCGCTATACCGCCGATCGCCGTTTACGTCATGACGATGCCTACACGCCGGATAACGTCGCGGGTAAGCGACCGGATCGCGCCACACTGGTTTATACCCAGCGTTGTAAAGAGGCGTGGAAAGATGTGCCGGTGATCCTCGGCGGTATTGAGGCCAGCCTGCGCCGTACCGCGCACTATGATTACTGGTCGGATACCGTGCGCCGTTCCGTGCTGGTGGATTCGAAAGCCGACATGCTGATGTTCGGTAACGGTGAGCGTCCGTTGGTGGAGGTGGCGCACCGTCTGGCGATGGGCGAGCCGATTAGTGAAATCCGCGATGTGCGTAATACTGCGATTATCGTAAAAGAGGCGTTGCCAGGCTGGAGCGGTGTGGATTCCACCCGTCTCGATACCCCAGGGAAAATCGACCCGATCCCGCATCCGTATGGCGAAGATCTGCCGTGCGCGGATAACAAACCTGTTGCGCCGAAAAAGCAGGAAGCGAAAGCCGTAACCGTGCAGCCGCCGCGCCCGAAACCGTGGGAAAAAACCTACGTATTGCTGCCTTCTTTCGAGAAAGTGAAGGGCGATAAAGTGCTGTACGCCCATGCTTCGCGTATTCTGCACCACGAAACTAACCCAGGCTGCGCCCGCGCATTGATGCAAAAACATGGCGACCGCTATGTGTGGATCAACCCGCCTGCTATTCCGCTCTCTACCGAAGAGATGGACAGCGTTTTTGCGCTGCCGTACAAGCGCGTGCCGCATCCGGCCTATGGCAATGCTCGTATTCCGGCTTACGAAATGATCCGTTTCTCGGTCAACATTATGCGTGGCTGCTTTGGCGGCTGCTCTTTCTGTTCTATCACCGAGCACGAAGGGCGCATTATTCAGAGCCGTTCGGAAGATTCGATCATCAATGAGATCGAAGCGATCCGCGACACCGTTCCAGGTTTTACGGGCGTAATTTCCGATCTCGGTGGGCCAACTGCCAACATGTATATGTTGCGCTGCAAATCGCCACGCGCTGAGCAAACCTGCCGTCGTTTGTCGTGCGTTTACCCGGATATTTGTCCGCATATGGACACTAACCACGAACCGACGATCAACCTCTATCGCCGTGCGCGCGATCTGAAAGGCATTAAAAAGATCCTGATCGCTTCCGGCGTACGTTATGACATAGCCGTGGAAGATCCGCGCTATATCAAAGAGCTGGCGACCCATCACGTCGGCGGTTATCTGAAGATTGCCCCGGAACATACCGAAGAAGGGCCGTTGTCGAAGATGATGAAGCCGGGTATGGGCAGCTATGACCGCTTTAAAGAGTTGTTCGATACCTACTCGAAACAGGCAGGTAAAGAGCAGTATCTGATCCCGTATTTCATCTCCGCGCACCCCGGTACGCGTGATGAAGATATGGTGAATCTGGCGCTGTGGCTGAAAAAGCACCGCTTCCGCCTCGACCAGGTGCAGAACTTCTATCCGTCGCCGCTGGCGAACTCAACCACCATGTATTACACCGGGAAAAACCCGCTGGCGAAGATTGGTTATAAGAGCGAAGACGTCTTCGTACCGAAGGGCGACAAGCAGCGTCGTTTGCATAAAGCGTTGTTGCGTTACCACGATCCGGCAAACTGGCCGTTAATCCGCCAGGCGCTGGAAGCGATGGGCAAAAAGCATCTGATTGGCAGCCGTCGCGATTGCTTAGTGCCTGCGCCAACCATTGAAGAGATGCGTGAGGCTCGTCGCCAGAACCGCAATACCCGTCCGGCGTTGACTAAACATACGCCGATGGCGACCCAGCGTCAGATGCCTGCTACGGCAAAAAAAGCGTCGTCTACGCAATCTCGTCCGGTGAATGCTGGTGTGAAGAAACGCCCTAAAGCGGCGGTTGGACGTTAAAAAATATCCCCGGTAACAGAATGCTACCGGGAATTTTTTTATCATTCTGCGTACATACGCAAGCAGCGCAGGCAATCAAAATAGTCCTGAGCATCAAGACGCGTATTGGCTCTGTTAGCGTCGGATTTGGCAGCATAGATTTGTGGGCGTAATGCTTTCATATCCTGCTCAAGCCGGGCGATTTTGGCATTTAATGTTTGCACATTGCTCGCCAGCTGATTGACCTTTTGCTCATTGACGCAGCCACTGAGCAAGCAGGTTGCCAGAACAACAGCTCCCACGGTGAAAATCGTTTTCATATAGTGTTCCCTTTTATTTATTGTTCCGGCTAATTGTTATTTAACTCAGCTCATTGTTTTAATCTGGCGGCGGTTTTTGCCTCAATCTGCTTAAGTAGGCTGCCGCTGTTCGGGCGGATAAAATCAGCGATTTCCCACTTACCTTCGCGCCGCTGTAAAATCAGTTCTTGCTCTTCGTTGTTGCCATTGGTCAGCGTAAAACGAACATGAATGCGGGCGGAATCGCTGGTTTTCTCCAGGACTCGAATTTCATCAACGAGGGAAAATAACGACTCTTCGCCAAAACAGATCGGATTGTCGTAAATAAATTGCCGTTCTATTTGCATATCTTCATCGGGATTGTTGGCAGTCTTGAAGGTGGTTTTATAGAAGGCATTGACCGCCTGGCGGTAAGAGTCGGAAACCACCCACGTCCACGGCCAGCTATAATCAGCAATATGTTCAACGAGTTCGGCAACAAAGGCTTCCGGCTGTTCTTTTTGCAACGAAGCTATAGCGGCCAGCGTTTTTTCATTCTCGCTATTAACTGCTTGTAAGACGCTGCCATGATTGCTGACAATATCGTCAATGACCCAACGACCATTTTCCGCCACCATTTTCAGTGTCTGCGTGGTCTTTTCTTTATCGTCTTTAAAGATACGAAAGCGCACAACGGCATCGGCATGATCGGCGTCAGGTTGGGTTATCGCTACGCTTTCTAACACCAGATCGCCAAAATCCTGACAATCACAAACCGGATCATAATCCAGCCAGCCAATATTGCCCGGCAGCGTAAGATTGTCGTTCAGGGTAAGCGCCTGTTGAATACGCGCTGAAGTTATCGCCCGCTCTCCGGTTTCACCGAAATAAGGCGTACTGGCATCTGATTTATAGTTCTGATAAATCTGCCGGACTGTTTGTTCTACGGTCTGTGAAGGAGGCTGCGCGTGTACGGTAAAACTTGCCAGGGCTGCTAAAAACAGAAGTATTATTTTCATCTGTTTTTCACCTCTCCGTTGCGTTTATCCCGGGTGTAGATGAATTGTTCCTTTAAGAGCTTCCGGCTCTGCATGATGATGTCCTTATATTTGGCATTCCTGAACAAGGAAGAGTAACAATGGGCAGGACGCGAGGGGAATAAATGATTTCTGAAAAGTCCGGTAGCGGAACATTACCGCCACCGGGAGAATTTGCACGTTAGCCGCCAAACTGGTCAGGATCGGGACCGAGACGCTTGCCCTGATCGAGTTTTGCAATTTCGCCGAGTTCGTCTTTGTCGAGACGGAAATCCCAGACATCAAAGTTTTCGACAATGCGTGAAGGTGTGACCGATTTCGGGATCACCACCAGGCCGCTATCCAGATGCCAGCGGATAACAATCTGCGCCGGGGTTTTGCCGTATTTATCTGCCAGATCGCGAATGACTTTCTGATCGAAAACGCCTTTCCCTCCTTGCGCTAATGGGCTCCAGGATTCGGTCTGGATTTTGTGTGTCGCGTTCCAGGCATGTAGCTGGCGTTGTTGCATCAGCGGGTGAAGTTCGATCTGATTAATAACAGGCGTCACGCCAGTTTCATCAATCAGGCGTTGCAGGTGATGGATCTGGAAGTTGCACACGCCGATGCTTTTGATTAATCCCTCTTTTTGCAATTCGATCATGCCTTTCCATGCTTCGACATAATGGTCGATAGCGGGAACGGGCCAGTGCATTAAGTAGAGGTCGATATAATCAAGCTGGAGTTTTTTCAGGCTGTCGAGCAGGGCTTCGCGGGGGCGCTTGTGGTCGTCGTTCCACAGCTTAGTGGTGATGAACAGTTCTTCTCTGTTGACTGAGGCATTTTTCAGGGCCTTGCCGACACCTTCTTCGTTCTTGTAGGCCGCGGCGGTATCAATCGAGCGATAACCCACTTCTAACGCTTTTTGAATGGCGGTGATTACTTCCTCATTACTTGCTTGCCAGACGCCCAGTCCCAACTGGGGCATGACATTACCGTCCTGTAGCTTAATAACGGTTGGATTAGCCATACGTTCCTCCTTATATGAACTCACCGGAGCAGGCTCCGGTGAGGTGTTGTGAACTTAAGTCTGGACGAAATGCCCGAAAACGAAAGTTTGAGGCGTAAAAAGCTTAGCGGGCGGCTTCGTAAATGCGACGGCTGACATCCAGCGTAATGTCATGATTTTCGCCCAGTTGGGTCATGCCGTGCTCTTCCAGTTTTTTCAACAAAGCCGGGATGGAGCTGCCGTCCAGACCGTAGTCGGAGAGGTGGGTCGGCACGCCTAATTGCTCAAAGAAATTGCGGGTTGCGGCAATCGCGGCGTCAATACGCTCATCGTCGGAACCTTCTGTGATGTTCCAGACGCGTTCAGCATATTGCAGCAGCTTAGCGCGCTTGGTATCGCGTTTTTCATTCCACAGTGCAGGCAGGACGATAGCCAGTGTTTGCGCGTGATCCAGACCGTGCATCGCAGTCAGTTCGTGGCCCAGCATATGCGTTGCCCAGTCCTGCGGTACGCCAGCGCCGATCAAACCGTTCAGCGCCTGAGTCGCCGCCCACATAACGTTGGCGCGCACATCGTAGTTTTCTGGCTCTTTCAGGGCTTTCGGACCATCTTCGATCAGCGTCAACAAAATGCCTTCTGCGAAACGGTCCTGAATTTTGGCATCAACCGGTTTGGTAACATACTGTTCCACGGTGTGCACAAAGGCATCCACTACACCGTTAGCCACCTGACGCGGCGGCAGAGTGTAGGTATAAACCGGATCGAGCACGGCAAATACGGGTTGAACATGGGCAGAATGGAATGCCTGCTTGTCGCCTGTGGTTTTACGGGAGATCACCGCGCCTGCGTTGGATTCTGAACCGGTTGCTGGCAGCGTCAGCACACAGCCCATCGGGATGGCGCTTTTAATTTCTTTACCGCCCGTTTGCAGAATGTGCCACGGATCGATATTTTCCGGATAGTTAGCCGCTGCGGCGATAAATTTGGTGCCGTCCAGTACAGAACCGCCGCCAACCGCCAGCAGGAAAGTCACTTTTTGTTCGCGAACCAGTTTCACGGCGTTCATCAGCGTTTCATAAGCCGGGTTTGGCTCAATACCGCCAAATTCCAGCACGTCCATGCCTTTCAGGGCATCCAGAACTTGATCGAGAACGCCGGTTTTTTTCACGCTGCCGCCGCCGTAGGTAATCAATACGCGAGCATCGTGAGGAATTTGTTCGCGTAAACCAGCGATTGCGCCTTTACCAAACAGAATGCGGGTTGGGGTGTGCAGATTAAAGTTGTTCATTACTTGCTCCCTTTGCTGGGCCAATATGAGGGCAGAGAACGATCTGCCTGATGTTTTTCATTGTGATCGCCAGCGCCCTGGCTCTCAATGCTCATTTCTGCCAATGTCTTGCCTATTTCTCCAGAGTGCTGGAGAAATGCTACAAAATTGCGCACAATCAAATTGCCGCATTATTCCTAAGAAATTACGCGATATGAAACGTGAAGAGATTTGCCGCTTGCTGGCGGATAAAGTTAATACACTGAAAAATAAAGAAAATGGTTTGTCAGAGCTGTTGCCCGATGTGCGTTTGTTGTATGGCGAGACGCCTTTCGCACGTACACCGGTAATGTACGAGCCTGGCATCATAATTCTCTTTTCCGGGCATAAAATCGGTTATATCAATGAACGCGTGTTTCGTTATGATGCCAATGAATACCTGCTGCTGACGGTGCCGTTGCCGTTTGAGTGCGAAACCTATGCCACGTCAGAGGTGCCGCTGGCAGGGTTGCGTCTCAATGTCGATATTTTGCAGTTACAGGAACTGTTGATGGACATTGGCGAAGATGAGCATTTCCAGCCGTCGATGGCAGCCAGCGGGATTAACTCCGCCACGTTATCAGAAGAGATTTTATGCGCGGCGGAGCGGTTACTCGACGTGATGGAGCGACCACTGGATGCGCGTATTCTCGGCAAACAGATCATCCGCGAAATTCTGTACTACGTGCTGACCGGACCTTGCGGCGGCGCGTTACTGGCGCTGGTCAGTCGCCAGACTCACTTCAGCCTGATTAGCCGCGTGCTGAAACGGATTGAGAATAAATACACCGAAAACCTGAGCGTCGAGCAACTGGCGGCAGAAGCCAACATGAGCGTATCGGCGTTCCACCATAATTTTAAGTCTGTCACTAGCACCTCGCCGTTGCAGTATTTGAAGAATTACCGTCTGCATAAGGCGCGGATGATGATCATCCACGACGGCATGAAAGCCAGTGCGGCAGCGATGCGCGTCGGTTACGAAAGCGCATCGCAATTTAGCCGTGAGTTTAAACGTTACTTTGGTGTGACGCCGGGGGAAGATGCGGCAAGAATGCGGGCGATGCAGGGGAATTAAATACGTTCCCGGTACAGCAACCGGGAACGGGGAAAATCGTCAGGCGTTACAGTATTTTTTTTTAATCACCACAAACAGCGTGCCTAACAAGCCAGCGGTTAACAAGGCAATTGGCAGGATCATCAGGATCGTCATTACCTGATCTTCATGGCGTTTAACGAACGGAATCATACTTAATGCATAGCCGAAACTGGTTACCACGCTGACCCACAGCAATCCACTTAACCAGTTGAAAAACTGGAAGCGGCGGTTTGGCAGACCGGAAATTCCCGCCATGGTTGGCAGCAACGTACGGACAAATGCAAGAAAACGTCCAGCCAGCAGCGCCAGCAGACCGTGGCGGTCAAACATGCAGGTGGCGCGCTGGTGATATTTAGCGGGAAGCTGTGCCAGCCAGCCTTTCACCGTTTTGGTATTCCCTAACCAGCGCCCCTGAATATAACTTAACCAGCAGCCCAGACTTGCTGCGGCGGTCAGAATCGCAATCGTAGGCAGAAAATCCATAACCCCCTGGGCAATCAATGCGCCAGCCAATATCAACAAGCTGTCGCCTGGCAAAAATGAGGCGGGCAGCAGGCCGTTTTCTAAAAACAGCGTGGCAAACATGACAAAGTAAACAACGCTAACAATATGAGGATCCGCCAGCGCGGCAAAGTCGTGTTGCCAGAGCGCAGCGATGATATCTTGAATAACAGCCATGGACTTTCCTGTGGAACAGCGTTTAAGCCTTTATCTGCCTATTGTACTCCTGAATCGTCCGGGACGCCTTGATCCCGGACGCAACAATTTAAGACTTTTCACAATAAAATGTCTGCAAAATTGTCCAAAAGTGGCAATGTTATACAATTCGCGCAAAACCGGCGTCCAGATCGGCAATCAGATCGTCGACATCTTCCAGACCAATATGCAGGCGAATCAAGGTCCCGCTAAAATCGATCTCGCCTTGCGGGCGAATGGCGGCGATATGTTCTGGTTGATTTGCCAGGATCAACGACTCATAACCGCCCCACGAGTAGGCCATGCTGAATAAACTGAAGTTATCCAGATAGTTCGCCAGCTCTTCATCATTGAGCTTTTTCTTAAGCACAAAGGAAAATAGCCCGCTGCTACCTGTAAAGTCTCGTTTCCAGAATTCGTGGCCTTTACTGCCAGGCAGAGCAGGGTGGTTAACTCGCGCTACTTGCGGATGTCCTGCCAGCCACTCAGCCACTTTCAGACTGCTTTCATGATGTTGACGCAGGCGAACACCCAAAGTGCGCAGGCCACGGCTGGTTATATAGGCGGTATCGGCATCGACCATCTGGCCCATCAGATAGGCATTCTCCCGCAGCTGCTCCCAGCAACGGGCATTGCACACGGCAGTGCCAATCATCGCATCTGAATGCCCCACCAGATATTTGGTAGCGGCCTGAATGGAAACATCAATGCCAAAATCCAGCGCCTTAAACAGCACACCGGCCGCCCAGGTGTTATCGACCATAATGATGGCATCTGGCACCACATTGCGCACGGCGGCAACAATCGCCGGAACGTCGTGGACTTCCATGGTGATGGAGCCTGGGGATTCCAGAAACACGATTTTAGTGTTTGGCTGCACATGTTTAACGATATCTGCGCCAATCAGCGGATCAAACCACGATGTCGTTACGCCCAGTTTGCTGAGGATTTTGCTACAGAAATCCTGACTCGGTTCATAGGCGGTGTTGGTCATCAACACATGATCGCCCTGTTCGACAAAAGCAAGAATAGAATTAGCAACCGCCGCCGCCCCGCAGGGGAACAGCACGCAGCCTGCGCCACCTTCCAGTTCGCACATCGCTTCTTGTAAGGAGAAATGGGTTAACGTTCCGCGCCGTCCATAGAACAACTCGCCATTGGCGCGATTGCGCGTTGCGTGTTTTTTGGCTTCCACACTGTCAAAGACCAGCGAAGAAGCGCGCTGAATCACGCTATTTACCGCGCCGAGAGTGTATTTTTTGCTGCGTCCTGCATTCACCAGTTGAGTATCAAGCTTTTTGTCCGCCATCTCGGGATTCCTGTTTTTATACGTCTGGATGTCTAAACTAGCATGAATATTCGCGGGCGCATCCTGAAGAATTGGCATAAAGCAGAAAATTTTCGCAAATGGCGTGCTGGTGACTTTTTTACTGCGTAAACGCAAGGAAAAGAAAGCAAAGGTACGGCAGTATGCAAATAGTAATGAGAACGACTATCAATTCGACGTCGTTTTGATATTATTATGCGCAGATTTTGTGACTTGCGTCCTGGAGATACACAGTGGGTAATAATTTAATGCAGACGGACCTTTCCGTCTGGGGTATGTATCAGCACGCCGATATTGTCGTTAAGTGCGTGATGATTGGGCTTATTTTGGCCTCCGTAGTCACCTGGGCAATCTTCTTCAGTAAGAGCGTAGAGTTCTTCAATCAGAAGCGTCGCCTTAAGCGCGAGCAGCAACTGCTGGCTGAAGCGCGTTCCTTAAACCAGGCCAACGATATCGCCGCTGATTTTGGTAGCAAAAGCTTAAGCCTGCATTTGCTCAATGAAGCGCAGAATGAGCTGGAACTGTCAGAAGGCAGCGACGATAACGAAGGTATTAAAGAACGTACCAGCTTCCGTCTGGAGCGTCGGGTCGCCGCAGTAGGTCGTCAAATGGGCCGCGGTAACGGCTATCTGGCAACCATCGGCGCGATTTCGCCGTTCGTTGGTCTGTTTGGTACGGTCTGGGGCATCATGAACAGCTTTATTGGTATCGCGCAAACGCAGACCACTAACCTGGCAGTCGTTGCGCCGGGTATTGCAGAAGCTCTGTTAGCAACGGCAATCGGCCTCGTGGCAGCGATTCCGGCGGTCGTTATCTATAACGTATTTGCACGCCAGATTGGCGGCTTTAAAGCGATGCTGGGTGATGTCGCAGCGCAGGTATTGTTGCTGCAAAGCCGTGACCTGGATCTGGAAGCCAGCGCCGCTGCGCATCCGGTTCGTGTCGCACAAAAATTACGCGCAGGATAATGTCCGATGGCAATGCATCTTAACGAAAACCTCGACGATAACGGCGAAATGCATGATATCAACGTGACGCCGTTTATCGACGTGATGTTGGTTCTGCTGATTATCTTTATGGTGGCGGCACCGTTAGCGACGGTAGATGTGAAGGTGAACTTGCCTGCTTCTACCAGCACGCCGCAGCCGCGCCCGGAAAAACCGGTTTATCTGTCGGTGAAGGCAGACAACTCGATGTTTATCGGTAACGATCCGGTCACCGATGAAACAATGATTACGGCGTTGAATGCGTTAACCGAAGGCAAGAAAGACACCACCATCTTCTTCCGAGCGGACAAAACCGTCGATTACGAGACGTTGATGAAGGTAATGGATACGCTGCATCAGGCGGGTTATCTGAAGATAGGTCTGGTCGGCGAAGAAACTGCCAAAGCGAAATAAAAATGATGCCCGGTTGCTTTTCACAACCGGGCATTTTTTTAGCCTAAATGCTCGCCGCCGCACACGCCATGCACTTCTGCGGTGACGTAGCTCGACTCCTGACTTGCCAGATAAACATATACAGGGGCCAGTTCCGCCGGTTGCCCCGCACGCTTCATCGGCGTTTTCTGACCAAACTGCGGGATCTTATCCTGCGTCTGTCCGCCGGAAATTTGCAGTGCTGTCCAGATCGGGCCAGGTGCAACAATATTCACACGAATACCTTTCTCCGCGACCTGTTTTGCCAGGCCTCGGCTGTAGTTCAGAATCGCCGCCTTCGTAGCCGCATAGTCCAGTAAATGCGGGCTTGGCTGGTATGCCTGGATTGACGAAGTGGTGATGATACTTGCACCTTTCGGTAGCAGGGGTATCGCTTCCTGGGTTAGCCAGAACAGTGCGAAAACGTTAATGGCAAAGGTCTTTTGAAACTGTTCGCTGGTGAGGTCTGCAATATCAGGAATGGCAACCTGTTTCCCGGCGACCAGCGCCATAATATCCAGCCCGCCTAAGGCCTTATGCGCTTCGTGAACCAGCGAACGGGCAAATTTCTCATCGCTTAAATCGCCTGGCAGCAGGACGGCTTTGCGTCCGCATTCTTCAATGATCTTTTTCACATCCTGAGCGTCTTCTTCTTCCACGGGAAGATAACTGATCGCCACGTCGGCCCCTTCACGCGCGTAAGCGATGGCGGCAGCGCGACCGATTCCGGAATCGCCCCCTGTCACCAGTGCTTTACGATCTTTCAGGCGACCGCTACCAACATAGGTTTTCTCGCCGCAATCCGGCACCGGTGTCATCTTCGCCTGGATGCCTGGCGTCGGTTGTTTCTGTTTGGGATATTCACCAGTGTAATACTGCGTGGTCGGGTCTTTTAAATGAGACATCGTTTTTCTCCCTTCAGGTTCAACGTCCTTTAAGGGTAGACGCTCTCGATGCGTTGATAAGGGAACCAGGAAGATCCCTAAACCTCGGATTTATGCGACAAAGGTTTAACGGATATGTTGATTTGCTGTTGCGCGCTGTTTACTCAATTGCGATATACTGTTGCCCGTTTTAACTACACGACAGGAATGTATGGAACGTTTTCTTGAAAATGCAATGTATGCTTCTCGCTGGCTGCTTGCCCCCGTGTACTTTGGCCTTTCGCTGGCGTTAGTTGCCCTGGCGCTGAAGTTCTTCCAGGAGATTATTCACGTACTGCCGAATATCTTCTCGATGGCGGAATCAGATTTGATCCTCGTGTTGCTGTCGCTGGTGGATATGACGCTGGTTGGCGGTTTGCTGGTGATGGTGATGTTTTCCGGTTATGAGAATTTCGTCTCGCAGCTGGATATCTCCGAGAACAAAGAGAAGCTGAACTGGCTGGGGAAAATGGACGCAACGTCGCTGAAAAACAAAGTAGCAGCGTCGATTGTGGCAATTTCTTCCATTCACTTACTGCGCGTCTTTATGGATGCGAAAAATGTCCCTGATAACAAACTGATGTGGTACGTCATTATCCATCTGACGTTTGTGCTCTCTGCATTTGTGATGGGCTATCTTGACCGACTGACTCGTCATAATCACTGATCTGATTCGGGCGCGGTTCTCGCGCCCGTTATTAACAGGTCATTTATCGGAAGACGCCTGCCACAGATTCAGCTCGCCATCGGCGATATGCTGATCAATCTGCGCCAGCTCCTCGGTGCTAAATGTCAGATTATTCAGCGCCTGCACGTTCTCCTCAAGTTGCTCCGCGCGGCTGGCACCAATCAATACCGACGTCACGCGATCATCTTTCAGCAACCAGCTTAACGCCATTTGCGCCATTGATTGTCCACGCTGCTGTGCCATTTCATTCAATAACCGCAGGCTGTTGAGGTTGGCTTCGGTGAGCATTTTCGGCGTCAGACCACGAACTTTATTCCCTTCACGATGCATCCGTGAATCTTGCGGAATGCCGTTGAGATATTTTCCGGTCAGCAATCCCTGAGCCAGAGGAGTAAAGGCAATGCAGCCCACGCCGTTATTTTGCAGGGTATCCAGCAGGCCGCTTTTATCCACCCAGCGGTTCAGTAAATTGTACGAAGGTTGATGAATTAACAGCGGAATTTTCCACTCGCGCAGTAACTCGACCATTTTTTGCGTCCGCTCTGGCGAGTAAGAGGAGATCCCGACATACAGCGCCTTACCGCTTTGTACCGCATGAGCCAGCGCAGAGGCGGTTTCTTCCATCGGCGTATTTTCATCGACGCGATGAGAGTAAAAGATATCGACATACTCAAGCCCCATACGCTTCAGGCTTTGGTCGAGGCTGGCGAGCAGGTATTTACGTGAACCGCCAGAGCCGTAAGGGCCGGGCCACATATCGTAGCCAGCCTTGGTAGAGATAATCAGTTCATCGCGATAAGCGGCAAAATCCTCGCGCAGCAGGCGACCAAAGTTCTCTTCTGCGCTTCCTGGAGGCGGCCCGTAATTGTTGGCTAAATCAAAGTGCGTAATGCCCAAATCAAACGCTTTACGCAGGATCGCTCGCTGTGATTCCAGCGCGTTAACGTGACCGAAATTGTGCCATAAACCGAGCGATAACGCGGGCAGGCGTAAACCGCTTTTTCCGCAATAGCGGTACTGCATCTGCCTGTAACGCTCGGGATTCGCTAACCAGACCATGACCTCTCCTTTCCACCGTTAAATTTCGAAACAATGTTTCTAGTTTAGCGATTCATCAGCGCGTATCCCGTAGTCTGGCTCACAGAGTGACGAAAAATTGGGCAAAAACACGCGCTTATGCTTTGCTTAAAAAAACACCAACTGAGGAGTGCAACGATGCCGCGTTTAACCGCCAAAGATTTCCCACAAGAGTTGCTGGATTACTACGACTATTACGCTCACGGGAAAATCTCGAAACGTGAGTTCCTCAACCTTGCGGCGAAGTATGCGGTAGGCGGGATGACGGCATTAGCGTTGTTTGATTTGCTCAAGCCAAATTATGCGCTGGCGACTCAGGTAGAGTTTACCGACCCGGAGATTGTTGCTGAGTACATCACGTATCCTTCACCAAATGGTCACGGCGAGGTGCGGGGTTATCTGGTGAAGCCCGCAAAGATGAGCGGCAAAACGCCAGCCGTGGTGGTGGTGCATGAGAATCGTGGACTGAATCCGTATATCGAAGATGTGGCACGGCGAGTAGTGAAGGCGGGGTATATCGCCCTGGCACCTGACGGCTTAAGTTCCGTTGGAGGTTATCCGGGAAATGATGATAAAGGTCGTGAGCTGCAACAGCAGGTTGATCCAACCAAACTGATGAATGATTTCTTTGCCGCGATTGAGTTTATGCAAAGCTATCCGCAAGCGACAAGCAAAGTGGGTATTACTGGATTTTGCTATGGCGGTGGCGTATCGAACGCGGCAGCGGTCGCTTACCCGGAACTGGCCTGCGCGGTGCCGTTTTATGGTCGTCAGGCACCCACTGCCGATGTGGCGAAGATTGAAGCGCCTTTACTGTTGCACTACGCGGAACTGGATACCCGAATCAACGAGGGCTGGCCTGCTTACGAGGCGGCGTTGAAAGCCAATAATAAGGTCTATGAGGCGTATATCTATCCGGGGGTTAATCACGGATTCCATAATGATTCCACGCCCCGTTATGACAAATCTGCCGCCGATCTTGCCTGGCAAAGGACGCTGAAATGGTTCGATAAATATCTCTCCTAATGGGTTTATCTCTTACAGGATTACGTCTTAAACAAGCATGAAAAAATAGCGTGCGCAAATGTCGTTCTTTGCCTAAAATATCGCTATATATGACAGTATATAGCGAATGAGGTGAACGATGAATAACCATTTTGGTAAAGGCTTAATGGCGGGATTAAAAGCAACGCATGCCGACAGTGCGGTTAATGTGACAAAATTCTGTGCCGATTATAAACGCGGTTTTGTATTAGGCTACTCACACCGGATGTACGAAAAGACCGGAGATCGCCAGCTTAGCGCCTGGGAAGCGGGTATTCTGACGCGCCGCTATGGACTGGATAAAGAGATGGTAATGGATTTCTTTCGTGAGAATAATTCCTGTTCTACGTTGCGCTTTTTTATGGCCGGTTATCGCCTAGAAAATTGATCAAACATACGTATTATCTTGCTTTAATTAATTACACTAATGCTTCTTCCCTTCGTTTTAGTGCCCCGCCGCAGTATCATGATATCGATAACCATAATAAATGTGTGGTAAATGGCGCATCGATCGCATTATTGATTTTGCGATTGAGGCAAAATATATGCCAGGTCTTCGCAACGGAATAACTATAAATGACTGGAGATAACACCCTCATCCATTCTCACGGCATTAACCGTCGTGATTTCATGAAGCTTTGTGCAGCATTAGCCGCCACCATGGGGTTAAGTAGCAAAGCCGCTGCAGAGATGGCCGAATCGGTTACTAACCCGCAGCGTCCGCCAGTTATCTGGATTGGCGCGCAGGAGTGTACCGGTTGTACGGAATCTCTGCTTCGTGCAACGCATCCAACGGTAGAAAACCTCGTGCTGGAGACTATCTCTCTGGAGTATCACGAAGTGCTTTCCGCCGCCTTCGGTCATCAGGTCGAAGAGAACAAACATAACGCTCTCGAGAAGTACAAAGGGCAGTATGTGTTAGTGGTGGATGGTTCCATCCCATTAAAAGATAATGGTATTTATTGCATGGTTGCCGGTGAGCCGATTGTGGATCACATCCGCAAAGCGGCGGAAGGCGCAGCAGCCATTATCGCTATCGGTTCCTGCTCTGCGTGGGGCGGTGTTGCCGCGGCTGGGGTTAACCCAACTGGCGCGGTCAGTCTGCAAGAAGTTCTGCCAGGCAAAACTGTAATCAACATTCCTGGCTGCCCGCCGAACCCGCACAACTTCCTCGCGACCGTTGCGCACATCATCACTTACGGCAAACCACCGAAGCTGGATGATAAAAACCGTCCGACTTTCGCCTACGGTCGTCTGATTCACGAACACTGTGAACGTCGCCCGCACTTCGATGCTGGTCGCTTTGCGAAAGAGTTCGGCGACGAAGGCCACCGTGAAGGCTGGTGCCTGTACCACCTCGGCTGTAAAGGGCCAGAAACTTACGGCAACTGCTCAACGCTGCAATTCTGCGACGTTGGCGGCGTGTGGCCGGTGGCGATTGGTCACCCGTGCTATGGCTGTAACGAAGAAGGTATCGGCTTCCATAAAGGCATCCATCAGCTTGCCAACGTCGAAAACCAGACTCCGCGTTCACAGAAACCGGACGTTAACGCTAAAGAAGGCGGCAACGTCTCTGCAGGCGCTATTGGTTTGCTCGGCGGTGTGGTTGGGCTGGTTGCCGGTGTCAGCGTGATGGCGGTGCGTGAACTGGGTCGTCAGCAAAAGAAAGATAACGCTGACTCACGGGGAGAATAACCGTGAACAGACGTAATTTTATCAAAGCAGCCTCCTGCGGGGCATTGCTGACGGGCGCGTTGCCGTCTGTCAGTCATGCGGCTGCTGAAAACCGCCCGCCAATTCCGGGATCGCTGGGGATGTTGTACGACTCGACCTTGTGCGTTGGCTGCCAGGCTTGCGTCACCAAGTGTCAGGATATCAATTTCCCTGAACGTAACCCGCAAGGGGAACAGACCTGGTCGAACAACGACAAACTGTCGCCGTATACCAATAACATCATTCAGGTGTGGACCAGCGGCACAGGGGTCAACAAAGACCAGGAAGAGAACGGCTACGCGTACATTAAGAAACAGTGTATGCACTGCGTCGATCCGAACTGTGTCTCCGTGTGTCCGGTCTCTGCGCTGAAAAAAGATCCGAAAACCGGCATTGTCCATTACGACAAAGATGTGTGCACTGGCTGCCGTTACTGCATGGTCGCCTGCCCATACAACGTGCCGAAGTACGACTACAACAACCCATTTGGTGCGCTGCATAAGTGTGAACTGTGCAACCAGAAAGGTGTGGAACGTCTTGATAAAGGCGGTCTGCCTGGCTGCGTAGAAGTGTGCCCGGCGGGCGCGGTGATTTTTGGTACGCGTGAAGAGCTGATGGCTGAGGCGAAAAAACGTCTGGCGCTGAAGCCAGGCAGCGAATACCACTATCCGCGTCAGACGCTGAAATCTGGCGACACTTACCTGCATACGGTGCCGAAATATTATCCGCATCTGTACGGCGAGAAAGAGGGCGGCGGTACTCAGGTTCTGGTACTGACGGGTGTGCCTTATGAAAATCTCGACCTGCCGAAACTGGACGATCTTTCTACCGGTGCGCGTTCCGAAAATATTCAACACACCCTGTATAAAGGCATGATGCTACCACTGGCTGTGCTGGCGGGCTTAACCGTGCTGGTTCGTCGCAACACCAAAAACGACCATCACGACGGAGGAGACGATCATGAGTCATGATCCACAACCGCTGGGCGGCAAAATCATCAGTAAACCGGTCATGATTTTTGGACCGTTAATCGTCATCTGTATGCTCCTGATTGTGAAGCGTCTGGTGTTCGGTCTGGGCTCTGTCTCTGACCTGAACGGCGGCTTCCCGTGGGGCGTGTGGATCGCGTTTGACCTGCTGATTGGCACCGGCTTTGCCTGTGGCGGCTGGGCGCTGGCGTGGGCGGTATACGTCTTTAACCGTGGGCAATACCATCCGCTGGTGCGTCCGGCGCTGTTGGCGAGTCTGTTTGGTTACTCACTGGGTGGCTTGTCGATCACTATCGACGTGGGTCGCTACTGGAACCTGCCGTACTTCTACATTCCGGGTCACTTCAACGTGAACTCGGTACTGTTCGAGACGGCGGTCTGTATGACCATCTATATCGGCGTGATGGCACTGGAGTTTGCTCCGGCACTGTTTGAACGTCTGGGCTGGAAGGTGTCGCTACAGCGTCTGAACAAGGTGATGTTCTTCATCATTGCACTTGGCGCGCTGCTGCCGACTATGCACCAGTCTTCAATGGGGTCGCTGATGATCTCGGCGGGCTACAAGGTGCATCCGTTGTGGCAGAGCTATGAAATGTTGCCGTTGTTCTCGCTGCTGACGGCGTTCATCATGGGCTTCTCGATTGTCATCTTTGAAGGTTCGCTGGTGCAGGCGGGTCTGCGTGGCAACGGTCCGGATGAAAAGAGTCTGTTCGTTAAGCTGACCAACACCATCAGTGTGTTGCTGGCGATTTTCATCGTGCTGCGCTTTGGCGAGCTTATCTATCGCGACAAGCTGTCGTTAGCGTTTGCCGGTGACTTCTATTCCGTGATGTTCTGGATTGAAGTCCTGCTGATGCTCTTCCCGCTGGTCGTTCTGCGTGTGGCGAAGCTGCGTAATGATTCCCGCATGCTGTTCCTGTCAGCACTGAGCGCGCTGTTAGGTTGTGCAACCTGGCGTCTGACCTATTCGCTGGTGGCATTCAACCCGGGCGGCGGTTACGCCTACTTCCCGACCTGGGAAGAACTGTTGATTTCTATTGGTTTTGTGGCTATTGAGATTTGCGCTTACATCGTACTCATTCGTCTACTGCCGATACTTCCTCCTTTAAAACAAAACGATCATAATCGTCATGAGGCGAGCAAAGCATGAGCCAGAGAATTACTATTGATCCGGTAACCCGTATTGAGGGGCATTTACGCATCGATTGCGAAATCGAAAATGGCGTCGTTTCGAAAGCATGGGCTTCCGGTACCATGTGGCGCGGCATGGAAGAGATCGTGAAAAACCGCGATCCGCGCGATGCATGGATGATTGTGCAACGTATCTGTGGCGTATGTACTACCACTCACGCGCTGTCTTCTGTTCGTGCGGCAGAAAGTGCGCTGAATATCGACGTTCCGGTTAACGCGCAATACATCCGTAACATCATTCTGGCTGCGCACACCACGCATGACCATATCGTTCATTTCTATCAGCTCTCGGCGCTGGACTGGGTGGACATCACTTCTGCACTGCAAGCTGACCCAACCAAAGCCTCCGAAATGCTGAAAGGCGTTTCGACCTGGCATCTGAACAGCCCGGAAGAGTTCACTAAAGTTCAGAACAAGATCAAAGATCTGGTTGCCAGCGGTCAGTTGGGTATTTTCGCCAATGGCTACTGGGGTCACCCGGCAATGAAACTGCCGCCGGAAGTGAACCTGATTGCGGTAGCGCACTACCTGCAGGCGCTGGAGTGCCAGCGTGACGCTAACCGCGTCGTGGCGCTGCTGGGCGGTAAAACGCCGCACATTCAGAACCTGGCAGTAGGTGGGGTCGCTAACCCGATCAACCTCGACGGTCTGGGCGTGCTGAATCTTGAGCGTCTGATGTACATCAAGTCCTTCATCGACAAGCTGAGCGACTTTGTTGAGCAGGTTTATAAGGTTGATACCGCGGTTATCGCCGCGTTCTATCCGGAATGGCTGACGCGCGGTAAAGGTGCGGTGAACTACCTGAGCGTGCCGGAATTCCCGACCGACAGTAAAAACGGCAGCTTCCTGTTCCCGGGCGGCTACATTGAGAATGCGGATCTGTCCTCGTATCGTCCGATCACTTCTCATTCCGATGAATACCTGATCAAAGGCATTCAGGAAAGCGCGAAGCACTCCTGGTATAAAGACGAAGCGCCGCAGGCACCGTGGGAAGGCACCACCATTCCGGCTTATGATGGTTGGTCTGACGACGGGAAATATTCCTGGGTGAAATCACCGACTTTCTACGGCAAAACGGTAGAAGTGGGTCCGCTGGCTAATATGCTGGTGAAACTGGCGGCAGGTCGCGAATCTACCCAGAATAAACTGAATGAAATCGTTGCGATTTATCAGAAACTGACTGGCAACACGCTGGAAGTGGCGCAGCTGCACTCCACGCTGGGCCGTATTATTGGTCGTACCGTTCACTGCTGCGAATTGCAGGATATCCTGCAAAATCAATACAGTGCACTGATCACCAATATCGGCAAAGGCGATCACACCACCTTTGTGAAGCCGAACATTCCGGCAACGGGTGAGTTCAAAGGTGTTGGCTTCCTCGAAGCACCGCGCGGTATGCTCTCTCACTGGATGGTTATTAAAGACGGTATCATCAGCAACTACCAGGCAGTTGTTCCATCAACCTGGAACTCTGGCCCGCGTAACTTCAATGATGACGTCGGTCCTTACGAGCAGTCGTTGGTGGGTACACCGGTTGCTGATCCGAATAAACCGCTGGAAGTGGTGCGTACCATTCACTCCTTCGATCCGTGCATGGCCTGTGCGGTACACGTAGTGGATGCCGACGGCAACGAAGTGGTTTCAGTGAAGGTTCTGTAATGCGTATTTTAGTCTTAGGGGTTGGCAATATTTTGCTGACCGATGAAGCCATCGGTGTGCGGATTGTCGAAGCGTTAGAGCAACGATATATTCTGCCGGATTATGTTGAGATCCTCGATGGCGGCACGGCGGGAATGGAGCTGCTTGGCGACATGGCAAATCGCGATCATCTGATCATTGCGGATGCCATTGTGTCGAAGAAGAGCGCGCCGGGAACGATGATGATCCTGCGGGATGAAGAAGTTCCGGCGTTGTTTACCAACAAAATCTCTCCGCATCAGCTTGGCCTGGCCGACGTATTGTCGGCCCTGCGCTTCACCGGTGAGTTTCCGAAAAAGCTGACCCTGGTCGGCGTGATCCCGGAATCGCTGGAGCCACACATCGGCTTAACGCCGACGGTTGAAGCAATGATTGAACCTGCGCTTGAGCAGGTTCTGGCTGCGCTGCGCGAATCAGGCGTGGAAGCCATCCCACGGGAGGCGACTCATGACTGAAGAGATAGCAGGTTTCCAGACCTCCCCGAAGGCGCAAGTACAGGCAGCTTTTGAAGAAATTGCCCGGCGTTCGATGCATGATCTCTCTTTTCTGCATCCTTCAATGCCGGTGTATGTTTCTGACTTTACGCTGTTCGAAGGTCAGTGGACGGGGTGTGTGATCACCCCGTGGATGCTGAGTGCAGTTATCTTCCCCGGCCCGGATCAACTCTGGCCGCTGCGCAAAGTGAGTGAAAAAATTGGTCTGCAACTGCCGTATGGCACCATGACCTTTACCGTTGGCGAACTGGACGGTGTTTCGCAATACCTCTCCTGCTCGCTGATGTCGCCGCTTTCGCACAGCATGTCGATTGAAGAGGGCCAACGCCTGACGGATGACTGCGCACGAATGATCCTTTCGCTGCCAGTCACGAATCCGGATGTACCACACGCAGGGCGTCGCGCCCTGCTGTTTGGCCGCAGGAGTGGCGAAAATGCATGAGTTGTCGCTTTGCCAGAGCGCCGTTGAAATTATCCAACGGCAGGCGGAGCAGCACGATGTTAAGCGCGTCACCGCCGTGTGGCTGGAAATTGGCGCGCTCTCCTGCGTTGAGGAGAGCGCCGTCCGTTTTAGTTTTGAAATTGTCTGCCACGGAACGGTGGCGCAAGGGTGCGATTTACATATCGTCTATAAACCCGCCCAGGCCTGGTGCTGGGATTGCAGCCAGGTGGTGGAGATTCATCAGCACGATGCGCAGTGTCCGCTCTGTCATGGCGAGCGGTTGCGTGTCGATACCGGCGATTCGCTGATCGTCAAAAGTATTGAAGTTGAATAACCGGAGTTAACAATGTGTATTGGCGTTCCAGGCCAGGTGCTGGCTGTCGGTGAGGATATTCACCAGCTTGCGCAGGTTGAAGTATGTGGTATCAAGCGCGACGTGAATATCGCCCTGATTTGTGAAGGTAACCCTGCCGATCTGCTGGGCCAGTGGGTGCTGGTACACGTCGGATTTGCCATGAGCATCATCGACGAAGATGAAGCCAAAGCCACATTAGACGCGCTGCGCCAAATGGATTACGACATTACCAGCGCGTGATGATTAAAGCCGGATGCGGCGTAAATGCTTTATCCGGCTACATAGCGATAAGCCTGCCAATGTTGCGACTTACCCCTGACGCTTATCTTCCGTATTCGTCTCGAAATCACTGGCGTCATGGCGTTCATGCAACTGCTCGTTCAGCGGTCCGTTGGTGCGGTTAACAATACGCCCACGCTTCACCGCCGGACGTTCGCCCACTTCTTTCGCCCAGCGTTGTACGTGTTTATAACTACCTGCATCAAGAAACTCTGCGGCATCATACACGCCGCCTAACACCACGTTGCCAAACCACGGCCAAATCGCCATATCCGCAATGGTGTACTCATCGCCCGCAACAAACTTATGCTGCGCCAGTTGCTTATCCAGCACGTCGAGCAGGCGCTTGGCTTCCATAGTAAAGCGGTTGATGGCGTACTCAATTTTCACCGGCGCGTAATGGTAAAAGTGACCAAAACCACCGCCGAGGAACGGCGCGGCACCCTGTAACCAGAACAGCCAGTTCAGCGTTTCAGTCCGTTTTGCCAGATCCTGCGGCAGGAAGTAGCCAAATTTCTCCGCCAGATAAAGCAGAATCGATCCAGACTCAAACACGCGGATCGGCGGATTATGCGTATGATCGCGCAGCGCCGGGATCTTCGAGTTTGGGTTTACTTCGACAAAACCGCTGGAGAATTGATCGCCATCGCCTATGCGTATCAGCCAGGCATCGTACTCTGCGCCAGTAACGCCCAGCTCCAGCAGCTCCTCAAGCATAATCGTTACTTTCTGACCGTTCGGCGTTCCCAGCGAATAGAGTTGCAAGGGGTGTTTGCCAACGGGCAGCGTTTTTTCATGCGTCGGACCAGAAACCGGGCGATTGATATTGGCGAACGCGCCGCCAGCGGATTTGTCCCACGTCCAGACTTTCGCGGGCTGATAAGTATTGTCTGTCATAGTGAGTTGCCTTCTCAGTGGTAGTGTCGAAGCAGTGTAGCAGGTCACTTGCTGTACAGAATGTGAATTTTTTAACCCTTTGCGCCAGCCGCTGCGATGAGGTGTATGATTAGTCTGACCTCTGTCCGGTTAATGTCGCTGAGCAGGTAATCAGAGCACAACAATTACGCCAACTGCTTAGGTTGTATTGTTAAAGGTAAAGTGATGAGCAAAGGAACGACCAGCCAGGATGCCCCGTTCGGGACATTATTGGGCTACGCCCCAGGTGGGGTAGCAATCTACTCTTCAGATTACAGTTCTCTCGATCCGCAGGAATACGAAGATGACGCCGTATTCCGTAGCTATATCGACGACGAATATATGGGCCACAAATGGCAATGCGTTGAATTTGCTCGCCGTTTTCTCTTTCTGAATTACGGTGTGGTCTTCACTGACGTGGGTATGGCGTGGGAGATTTTCTCGCTGCGCTTCCTGCGTGAAGTGGTTAATGACAACATCCTGCCATTGCAGGCATTTCCTAATGGCTCGCCGCGTGCACCGGTCGCGGGCGCGCTTCTTATCTGGGATAAAGGCGGTGAATTTAAAGACACTGGCCATGTCGCCATCATTACCCAATTGCATGGCAACAAAGTCCGTATTGCGGAACAGAACGTGATTCATTCCCCGTTGCCGCAAGGACAACAGTGGACACGCGAGCTGGAGATGGTGGTCGAAAACGGCTGCTATACCCTTAAAGACACTTTTGATGACACCACCATTCTCGGCTGGATGATCCAGACGGAAGATACTGAATACAGCTTACCGCAGCCGGAAATTGCAGGCGAGCTGCTGAAAATCAGCGGAGCGCGTCTGGAAAACAAAGGCCAGTTTGACGGTAAATGGCTGGATGAAAAAGATCCGCTACAAAACGCCTATGTGCAGGCCAACGGTCAGGTGATCAATCAGGATCCGTATCATTACTACACCATTACCGAGAGTGCCGAGCAGGAGCTGATTAAAGCCACCAACGAGCTGCACCTGATGTATCTTCACGCCACCGACAAGGTGCTGAAAGATGACAACCTGCTGGCGCTGTTCGACATCCCAAAAATCCTTTGGCCACGTTTGCGTCTCTCCTGGCAGCGTCGCCGTCACCATATGATCACCGGTCGTATGGATTTCTGCATGGATGAGCGTGGCCTGAAGGTCTACGAATACAACGCCGACTCCGCCTCCTGTCATACCGAAGCGGGCTTGATCCTCGAACGTTGGGCGGAGCAGGGCTATAAAGGCAACGGCTTCAATCCGGCGGAAGGGCTGATTAACGAACTGGCTGGTGCCTGGAAACACAGTCGTGCACGTCCGTTTGTCCATATCATGCAGGACAAAGATATCGAGGAAAACTATCACGCGCAGTTTATGGAGCAGGCGCTGCACCAGGCGGGCTTTGAAACGCGTATCTTGCGCGGGCTGGATGAACTGGGCTGGGATGCTGCCGGGCAACTGATTGATGGGGAAGGGCGACTGGTTAACTGCGTGTGGAAAACCTGGGCGTGGGAAACCGCGTTTGATCAGATTCGTGAAGTTAGCGACCGTGAGTTTGCTGCGGTGCCGATCCGTACCGGTCATCCGCAAAATGAAGTGCGTCTTATCGACGTATTGCTGCGCCCGGAAGTGCTGGTCTTTGAACCTCTGTGGACAGTGATCCCCGGCAACAAAGCGATTCTGCCGATCCTCTGGTCGCTGTTCCCGCACCATCGTTACCTGCTGGATACCGATTTCACTGTTAATGATGAACTGGTAAAAACAGGTTACGCAGTGAAACCGATCGCCGGTCGCTGTGGCAGTAACATCGACCTCGTCAGCCATCATGAAGAGGTGCTGGACAAAACCAGCGGTAAATTTGCCGAGCAGAAAAACATCTATCAGCAACTGTGGTGTTTGCCGAAAGTGGACGGTAAATACATTCAGGTATGTACCTTCACCGTTGGCGGCAACTACGGTGGGACGTGTTTGCGCGGTGATGAATCACTGGTCATTAAAAAAGAGAGTGATATTGAACCGTTAATTGTGGTGAAAGAGTAATACATGTTGTAGCAACCCCGCACTGATTATGAAGAATAATCAGTGCAGGGATTAATCAAAATATTCAATATTTATATATTCCAATATTTATTCATTTCATATGTGAATGTATTAACCAGTGGAATACCTGTGTTTTGATTATTTCTAAAGGTTTTGAATGAATGCTTATTATCTGATACACAAGAAATAACACTCTTTTTATCGTTAAAAAATGATATTTCACTTTGCCCACGCCGTTAAAGTCACTGATAATGCGTCCGTTCGTAAATTCAAAATGGCGTAATCTAATATATGCTAAATTTATTTGTTGGCCTTGATATATACACAGGGCTTTTGTTATTACTTGCTCTGGCATTTGTGTTGTTCTACGAAGCAATCAATGGTTTTCATGACACGGCGAATGCGGTGGCAACCGTTATTTATACTCGTGCCATGCAGCCACAGCTTGCCGTGGTGATGGCGGCATTTTTTAACTTTTTTGGCGTATTGCTAGGCGGACTTAGCGTTGCCTATGCCATTGTCCATATGTTGCCAACCGATTTGTTGCTGAATATGGGGTCAACTCACGGCCTGGCGATGGTCTTTTCCATGCTGCTGGCGGCGATTATCTGGAACCTGGGAACGTGGTTCTTTGGTTTACCGGCCTCCAGTTCGCATACCTTGATTGGTGCGATTATCGGCATCGGTTTAACCAACGCGCTGTTAACCGGCTCATCGGTGATGGATGCGTTAAACCTGCGTGAAGTGACCAAAATTTTCTCCTCGCTGATTGTTTCCCCTATCGTCGGCCTGGTCATTGCGGGAGGCCTGATATTCCTGCTGCGCCGCTACTGGAGCGGGACGAAAAAGCGTGACCGTATTCACCGCATTCCGGAAGATCGCAAAAAGAAAAAAGGCAAACGGAAGCCACCATTCTGGACGCGTATTGCGCTGATTGTTTCCGCTGCGGGCGTGGCGTTTTCGCACGGTGCTAACGACGGGCAGAAAGGGATCGGCCTGGTGATGCTGGTACTGGTGGGGATTGCCCCTGCTGGTTTCGTCGTCAATATGAATGCGTCCGGCTATGAAATTACCCGTACCCGCGATGCCGTCACCAACTTTGAACACTATCTGCAACAGCATCCTGAACTGCCGCAGAAGTTGATTGCGATGGAACCTCCATTGCCTGCGGCATCGACTGATGGTACGCAAGTAACGGAGTTTCACTGTCATCCGGCAAATACCTTTGATGCGATTGCGCGCGTTAAAACGATGCTGCCAGGCAATATGGAAAGTTACGAGCCGTTAAGCGTGAGTCAGCGCAGCCAGCTGCGCCGCATTATGCTGTGCATCTCTGATACCTCCGCGAAGCTGGCGAAACTGCCAGGCGTCAGTAAAGAAGACCAGAACCTGCTGAAAAAACTGCGCAGCGATATGTTAAGCACCATTGAGTACGCACCGGTGTGGATCATCATGGCGGTAGCACTGGCGCTCGGCATCGGCACCATGATTGGCTGGCGTCGTGTAGCGATGACCATCGGTGAGAAGATTGGTAAGCGCGGCATGACGTATGCGCAAGGCATGGCGGCACAAATGACGGCGGCAGTGTCTATCGGCCTTGCCAGTTATATTGGGATGCCCGTCTCCACAACACACGTCCTCTCGTCTGCGGTAGCAGGGACGATGGTGGTGGACGGCGGTGGGTTACAGCGTAAAACGGTAACCAGCATCCTGATGGCGTGGGTGTTTACTTTACCGGCGGCGATTTTTCTTTCTGGTGGGTTGTACTGGATAGCATTGCAGTTGATTTAACCTTCCTGAAAATGCCCGGTCCTGGCGATCGGGCATTTCCATTTTTGACTAGTGATAACCACGCGCGGTCATAAAATCCGTAATCGCTTTTTCCGCATCAACCAGCACTTGTTCCAGCGGTTGATTGGCATCGATATCAACCAGTTGCGCGCCTCCAAAGGTTAACTGTGGCGTTATGGCTATCTTTCTTGCCAGCGATTCTCTTTTGTGGTCAGGCTTACGCGCGCAGGCCACGTCCAGATCGACATTGAGTTTAATGACCAGATCAGGTTTATGGCTCGCCATCCAGTGAAACGCTTTACGTTCCTGGCTTGCCAGCCATGAGACAAAACGACCACCTTCAATGTTAGGTGGGAACACTGTACCATCGTAAGCGCCAGGAATTTGGTCCTGAGGATAACGGTCGGTTAGAACAATTAACCCGCGACGACGACAGGCAAGCATATGACGAAAGCGCAGTAAGCGACGGGCGACAAACGCTGTAATTACCAGCGCCGGAACAGGGCCAGGCAATTTTTTTGCTGTTTTCACCTGATTTCGTTCAATTGTTTTATGTAAGGATTTTCCCATCAACGGTAATTTTGTCACTGCACGACCGACATTTCCGGCCTGTTTTCCTAAATGAACTCTTTCGGCTGCACCATATTTTTCGACAACGGTAATGAGATGTTCACACACCGTTGACTTGCCTGAACCATCGCTACCAATAACGGCAATTAATGGAGGTGTTATTGACTGCATGAATATATCCTTTAATTTAAATATCCATTAAAAATATTTATTTGGTTAATATGTTTTTATGAAAGCGTAATTCAGGTCAATGTCACAATTAACCATTGTCACAATAAGGTTGAACGGATATTCTGAGCACGGACCACGTAATATTCAATACATTATTTGCTGCCGGGTTTTTCGTGAATCAACGTAATATGTCAATAATTAATTCCACGCCAGTGCGTGTTATTGCCATTGTAGGATGTGATGGTTCAGGTAAATCGACCCTCACGGCAAGCCTGGTAAATGAACTGGCAGCAAGAATGCCAACAGAACACATTTATCTCGGGCAATCGTCCGGGCGAATTGGCGAATGGATTTCACAGCTCCCTGTTATTGGCGCACCTTTTGGGCGTTATTTGCGAAGTAAAGCGGCACATGTGCACGAAAAGCCCTCAGCACCGCCTGGCAATATTACTGCGCTGGTTATCTATCTGCTTTCCTGCTGGCGGGCGTACAAGTTTCGCAAAATGTTGTGTAAAAGCCAGCAAGGCTATCTGCTCATCACCGACCGCTACCCGCAGGTTGAAGTGCCGGGTTTTCGCTTTGATGGCCCGCAATTGGCAAAAACCACGGGCGGTAACGGTTGGATAAAAATGTTAAGGCAGCGCGAGCTGAAGCTGTACCAATGGATGGCGTCTTATTTGCCCGTATTGTTGATTCGTCTTGGCATTGATGAACAAACCGCGTTTGCGCGTAAACCTGACCACCAACTGGCAGCGTTACAGGAAAAAATCGCCGTTACGCCGCAACTGACATTCAATGGCGCAAAGATCCTTGAACTGGATGGTCGGCAACCAGCCGATGAAATTATGCAAGCGTCACTACGCGCAATTCACGCCGCGCTTTCCTGATCACCAAAATGGATAGGGGATGATTTAACGAATGGATGCACTACAAACACAAACTGTTAAGAGTACAACCGCGCCGCAGCCCAACTACATTCCGGGGCTGATTGCGGTGGTCGGGTGTGATGGCACCGGTAAATCCACACTGACCACCGACCTGGTGAAATCGCTGCAACAACACTGGCAAACCGAGCGGCGCTATCTGGGGCTGCTCTCCGGCGAAGACGGCGACAAAATCAAACGATTGCCGTTGGTTGGCGTCTGGCTGGAACGGCGGCTGGCGGCCAAATCCTCGAAAACCCAAAGCATGAAAACCAAATCTCCAGCGCTATGGGCGGCGGTGATTATGTACTGCTTCTCGCTGCGAAGAATGGCGAATCTACGCAAGGTTCAGCGACTGGCGCAAAGTGGCGTTCTGGTGGTCAGCGATCGCTTCCCGCAGGCTGAAATTTCGGGCTTTTATTATGACGGACCGGGGATTGGCGTCGAGCGCGCGACCGGGAAAATCAGCATGTTTCTGGCGCAGCGCGAACGGCGTTTATACCAACAAATGGCGCAATACCGTCCTGAATTAATCATTCGCTTGGTGATTGATATTGATACTGCCATCTCCCGCAAGCCTGACCATGACTATGCCGAGCTGCAGGACAAAATCGGCGTCATGTCGACGATTGGCTATAACGGCACAAAAATTCTTGAGATTGATTCCAGAGCGCCCTACAGCGAAGTGCTGGAACAGGCACAGAAGGCGGTTTCTCTGGTTGCCATCGTTTCTGACCGCCGAAGTTTAACTTAAGGCTGGCGGGATACTTTTTACTATCAACGATAAGGTCAGGCTGAATTGGCGGGTTTTAACATCAAACATTGGTTTGCAGATGGCGCGTTTCGCACCATTATTCGCAATAGCGCCTGGTTAGGCTCCAGTAATGTCGTGAGCGCTTTGCTGGGTCTGTTGGCGCTCTCGTGTGCCGGTAAAGGGATGACGCCCGCCATGTTTGGCGTACTGGTGATTGTGCAATCGTACGCCAAGTCGATCAGCGATTTTATTAAGTTTCAGACATGGCAGTTGGTGGTGCAGTACGGAACGCCAGCCTTGACCAACAATAATCCGCAGCAATTTCGCAATGTCGTCTCATTTTCCTTCTCGCTGGATATCGTCAGCGGCGCGGTGGCGATTGTCGGCGGCATTGCCTTACTCCCTTTTCTTTCCCATTCATTAGGTCTGGATGACCAAAGCTTTTGGCTGGCAGCGCTGTATTGCACGCTCATTCCTTCAATGGCTTCCTCCACGCCGACCGGCATTCTGCGTGCGGTAGATCGCTTCGACTTAATTGCTGTACAGCAGGCGACGAAACCTTTTCTGCGCGCAGCGGGGAGCGTCGTTGCCTGGTATTTTGACTTTGGTTTTGCGGGTTTTGTTATTGCCTGGTACGCCTCGAATCTTGTTGGCGGCACCATGTACTGGTGGTTTGCCGCACGTGAATTACGCCGCAGAAATATCCATAACGCGTTCAAATTGAATCTGTTTGAGTCTGCCCGACACATCAAAGGCGCGTGGAGTTTTGTCTGGTCAACCAACATTGCCCATTCCATCTGGTCGGCGCGTAATTCGTGCAGCACAGTGTTGGTGGGGATCGTGTTAGGACCCGCTGCCGCCGGGTTATTTAAAATCGCCATGACATTCTTCGACGCCGCCGGAACGCCAGCGGGTTTACTGGGCAAAAGTTTTTACCCAGAGGTTATGCGTTTAGATCCGCGTACCACCAGACCGTGGTTGTTAGGCGTGAAGTCAGGTTTACTGGCGGGCGGAATCGGTATTCTGGTGGCGCTCACGGTGTTGATCGTCGGCAAGCCGCTCATTTCGCTGGTGTTTGGCGTTAAGTATCTCGAAGCGTATGACCTGATTCAGGTGATGCTGGGCGCAATTGTGATCTCGATGCTGGGCTTCCCTCAGGAGTCATTGCTATTGATGGCGGGAAAACAGCGCGCTTTTCTCGTGGCGCAAACCATCGCCTCAATCGGCTACATCGTATTGCTGTTCATGTTCTGTCATCTGTTTGGCGTGCTGGGGGCTGCATTTGCTTACTTCGGTGGGCAATGTCTGGATGTGGTGTTCTCGCTAATTCCGACCTTAAAGGCATTTTTTCAGCGCCATTCCTTGCTTTATAACTCAGCCGGAGAGAAATCCTGATGATGAGAAAATATTTCCCGCTTGAGGCGAGCGAGCGTCTATTTGTTGCGATTGAAGAAGATGATGTTGTTGATGCACAGGTCAGTTTGCCGCCGACTATCGCACTAAGTTGTACCACCGAAATCATCCATGATAATTACGCGTTATGCCTGCAATTCTGGCTCAATGGCGTCAATCGCCAGGAGTTACTGCGTTTAATATGCAAACAGGCCAAAGGCGATGAGCTGACTGCTGATGAGCGCAAACAATTTAAATACATGCGAGCGCGCTACAAGCACCTGCGTTTTGCGCAACGGCTGTATTTAAAAAAGCATCAGGCCGGATTTTTATTCGGCAAAACGACCGTTTTTTTGGGGCGTTTTCAGGACGGCTTTCGTAACGGTAAGAAAAATATTGTGTCGTATTACGGCAACCTGTTACGGGTTTATTTAAGCTCTCCGGTCTGGTCGTTGGTGAACTATTCATTACGCCATAGCCAGTTAGAAAGCGTAAGCGGTTTTATTGCCTATCGGCAAAAGCAAATGCATACCCTGAAAGAGATAATTGCCAAACCGCGACTAACTGGCAGGGAATTTCATGATGTGCGAAAAATCATCAGCCAGCAGGTTTCTTATTACGACACCCTAAGATCGCTTGATCCTGAAAATAAAGAGGCGTTACAGATTTCCCGCTTCCTCGCCGCCATTAATGGCCTGATGGGGGATAAACACGACGACATGGTGGCGGATGATATGGAAAACCGCCAGTCGTATGATGCACCGATGGCGCTGGATAGCGATATTCGTCAGCGCTTAGAACTGCTGATTTCGCGTTTTCCGCTATAACCGGAGCAATGATGTCATCTCGTTTGATTATTGCGCTGATTATCATGCTCTTAGCCCCGGGTGTGCAGGCGCACAATTTCGTCACTGGTAAAACGGTTACCCCTGTTTATATCCAGGAAGGCGGCGAGCTGCTTCTGAATAGCGACGACGAAATTCACTACCAAAAGTGGAACAGCACACAGCTGGCGGGAAAAGTCCGCATTATTCAGTATATCGCCGGGCGTAAGTCGGCGAAGAAAAAGAACTCACTGTTAATTAAAGCGGTTGAAGCGGCAAACTTTCCGCAGGATCGTTTTCAGCCTACCACCATTGTGAACACTGATGATGCCATCTTTGGTACCGGCTATTTTGTCGTTGGCAAAATCGAAAAAAATAAACGCCGCTATCCATGGGCGCAATTCGTTATTGACGGCAATGGACAGGGACGCGTTGCCTGGCACTTGCAGGAGCAGAGTTCAACCATTCTGGTGCTGAATAAAACCGGGCAAATTCAGTGGGCAAAGGACGGCAGCCTGACGCCGGAAGAGGTAGATCATGTCATTGCGCTGGCGCAGAAGCTGATCAATGAATAAAAAACTCAAAGGATTGAGGGCGTTAGTGAGATGAAGCTGGTTGAACACTACATCATGCGTGGTACGCTCCGTCTGGTGCTGATTATCGTCGGTTTTCTGATCTTTATTTTCGCCAGCTACTCCGCACAGCGTTATCTGACCGAAGCGGCAAATGGGACATTAGCTCTTGATGTTGTGCTGGATATCGTTTTCTACAAAGTGCTGATTGCACTGGAGATGCTGTTACCTGTTGGACTATATGCTTCAGTTGGCGTGACGCTAGGGCAGATGTATACCGATTCGGAAATCACAGCTATCTCTGCGGCGGGGGGCAGTCCGGGACGCTTGTACAAAGCCGTTCTTTATCTGGCGATACCGCTAAGTATTTTTGTCACCCTTCTGTCGATGTATGGTCGTCCGTGGGCTTATGCGCAGATTTATCAACTGGAGCAACAGTCACAGTCGGAGCTGGATGTTCGCCAGTTGCGGGCAAAGAAATTTAACACTAACGATAACGGACGAATGATCCTTTCCCAGACGGTTGATCAGGATAATAATCGCCTGACTGACGCGCTGATTTATACTTCTACTGCCAATCGAACCCACATTTTCCGCGCCCGTTCGGTTGATGTGGTTGACCCATCTCCCGAGAAACCGACCGTTATGTTGCACAACGGGACAGCCTATCTTCTCGATCATCAGGGGCGTGACGACAACGAACAGATCTACCGTAATCTGCAATTACATCTGAATCCGCTGGATCAAAGCCCTAACGTCAAACGCAAAGCAAAATCGGTCACGGAGCTGGCGCGCTCCGTCTTTCCAGCCGATCATGCCGAACTGCAATGGCGACAAAGCCGTGGCCTGACAGCATTGTTGATGGCGCTGCTGGCCATTTCATTAAGTCGGGTAAAACCGCGGCAAGGGCGATTTTCAACATTATTGCCACTGACGTTGCTGTTTATTGCCATTTTTTATGGCGGCGACGTCTGCCGTACGCTGGTGGCTAACGGCGCGATTCCCCTCATTCCTGGTTTGTGGTTAGTACCCGGACTCATGCTAATGGGCCTGCTGATGCTGGTCGCACGCGACTTCTCTTTGCTGCAGAAATTTTCCCGATGAATGTTTTCAGTCGCTATTTAATCCGTCATCTCTTTCTCGGTTTTGCCGCCGCCGCAGGGTTATTGCTGCCGCTTTTTACCACCTTCAACCTGATTAACGAACTGGATGATGTCAGCCCGGGTGGTTATCGCTGGACTCAGGCGGTGCTGGTGGTGCTGATGACCTTACCGCGCACACTGGTCGAACTTTCGCCGTTTATCGCCTTATTGGGAGGGATTGTTGGCCTGGGGCAGTTATCGAAAAACAGTGAGCTTACCGCCATTCGCAGCACTGGGTTTTCTATCTTCCGTATTGCACTGGTGGCGCTGGTTGCCGGGATATTGTGGACTGTTTCGTTAGGCGCGATAGATGAGTGGGTGGCGTCGCCATTGCAGCAACAGGCGCTGCAAATCAAATCGACTGCCACCGCGTTGGGGGAGGACGATGACATTACCGGCAATATGCTTTGGGCCAGGCGTGGTAATGAATTTGTGACGGTGAAATCGCTGAACGAGCAGGGCCAGCCTGTGGGCGTGGAGATATTTCATTATCGCGACGATCTCTCGCTCGAATCCTACATTTTTGCACGCAGTGCCTCCATTGAAGACGACAAAACGTGGATCCTGCATGGTGTGAATCATAAAAAATGGTTGAATGGCAAAGAAACGCTGGAAACATCAGATAATCTTGCCTGGCAATCGGCCTTCACCAGTATGGATCTTGAAGAGTTATCGATGCCGGGGAATACTTTTTCTGTCCGTCAGCTTAATCATTACATCCATTATTTGCAGGAAACCGGGCAACCCAGCAGCGAATACCGCCTTGCACTGTGGGAAAAACTGGGGCAACCGATCCTGACCCTGGCGATGATTTTGCTGGCTGTGCCGTTTACCTTTAGCGCCCCGCGCTCGCCAGGGATGGGTAGCCGTCTCGCTGTAGGCGTCATCGTGGGCTTACTCACCTGGATCAGCTATCAAATCATGGTCAATCTGGGATTGTTATTTGCGTTGAGCGCACCTGTTACCGCGCTCGGTTTACCGGTAGCGTTTGTGCTGGTGGAGTTGAGCCTGGTGTATTGGTATGACAGACAACATTAAACCCGCCGTGGCGCAACACCACAGCGGGCTCACATTACTGCTTCAGAGTAGCGAACGCTTGAATGATGGCATCAATTTGCTCACGACTGTGGGCAGCGTTTACGCTACAGCGCAGCAGCGTGATGCCTGCAGGCGCGGCAGGTGGCAGGATAAGATTCACATAAACGCCCAGCGAAATAAGCTCGCGCCAGATGCGTAAACCTTCCTCTTTCGAATCGATTATTACCGGTACTACCGGACTAATATGTGAACTTAACTCATAACCCAGTTTTTGCAGACCGTCATACAGATGGTTGGCGTTATCCATCAGCTTTTGCCGCAGCTCTGGTTGTGTGGCAATGGTTCTTAACGACGAGCGCACGGTCGCAATGCAGGACGGAGAAGGAGAGGCGGTAAAAATATACGGGCGGCTGCCGTAGCGCAGCACTTCCATCGCTTCCGAACCGACAGCAAAACCGCCAATCGAGGCCAGACTTTTACTGAAGGTGCCAACGATAATATCCACATCATCTTCAACGCCAACGGCTTCAGCCAGTCCGCGCCCCGTTGCGCCTAACACGCCAAACGAATGCGCTTCATCGACAATTAAATAACCACCGAGGCGACGTTTGATATCAACAATTTCCACCAGCGGCGCAACGTCACCGAGCATGCTGTAGATACCCTCAACGATGATAATCGCCTCTTTCGCCCGTTCGCCGAGGCGAACCATGCGCCGTTCCAGATCGTTGGCATCGTTATGGCGGAAACGAATAATTTCCGCTCCACCGAGAGAACAGGCGTCATAAATACTGGCGTGGCTATCGGCATCCAGTAACACCACGGCGTTATGGTCGGCAAGTGCGCTGATGACGCCTAAATTAGCGGTATAACCGGTTGAAAACACGATAGCGGTAGGGCGATTGAAAAACTCGGCAATCTCTTTCTCTAACGCCAGATGCGGCGCATAACTGCCATTAGCCATACGAGAACCGGTGGTGCCGGTGCCTTGGGCCGCTAACGCTGCCTGACCTTCGGCGATGGCATCATGATTAAAGGTTAAACCGAGATAATTATTGGTCCCGGCCAGAATCACTTTTTTATTGCCGATCCGGCCTTCGGTGGCGGAATACACTTCATCAATACAGGTGCCAAACGGTGTTAACCCGTTGTCACTAAATTGCAGTCGCTCGCCAGCAAGACGTGCATATTTATCGTATAGTCCCATTATTTATTCTCCAGCCATGGAAGTAGTGTTTCCATTAATTGCGCAGGGGTTTTGACATCCAGCAGAATATTAATAGGAATGGAAATATCGAATCTGTCTTCCAGCATCATTAAGAGATCCATCACTTTGATCGACTCCAGGCCAAGATCGTTGACGAGATCACTGTCGGGCTTAATTTCCACACCGTTTTCGACCAAATCCTGTAAACAGGAAAGGATGTAATCCATTACTATTTCACGATTTACCATAGAAACGTTAACACACCTTTAAACAAGACAATCAAAATAGCCCGTTGCGTAATGCGTGTTCCAGGCTAATCCCGGGAAACCAATTAATATCTTCAGAAATACGGTTATTACTTGCTGACCAGTCGGCGTGGGTTAATTCACGGATTTTCGAGCGGGTCAGCATAGGTTCTTTACCTGCCAGGCGACTCAACGTGGTACTGATATCCGCAAGGCAGGTGAGTACCGACAGAGGAATACCAACCATTCGAACGGAACCGCAACGGGCGTCGGCGGCAAGTTGCTGTACGCGTTGCCAGTCATAGCCGCCGGCGACGCCATCGCATAATTCATAGGTTTGCGTCTGTACAGTTTCGGCGCTTAACCACTGTCCCACGGCTTGCGCGAAATCGGTGACGTGCAGGAAAGAGAGCTGTGTATCTGGCGCACCAAGTCGTGGCAGTAGGCCGCGCAGCATCCAGTCAAACAGCGGTTTTAACTCTTTATCGCCGGGACCATACACGGCTGTCGGGCGAAAAATGCCCAGCGTAATTTCGTCAGCCATTGCGGTCAGTCGTTGTTCGGCGACGTGTTTGGAATTTGCGTACCAGGAGAGTTCGGGATGGCGCGCCGCCAGCGAAGAGATAAACAGAAAACGTTGGCAAAAGCAGCTCTCTTTTGCCGCTTGCATCAGTCGCAGGCTGCCGTCAACGTTACAGCGGGTAAAAATCTCTTCTTTGTGCCCGCGCACTTGCCCGGCGCAATGGACCACCGCGCTGGCTCCGGCAACCAGTTCGCTAAGTGAATGAGTATCTTCCAGAGAACCGCGCACCCAGATGAGATTGTCATTGACGTGAGCGCGGGCAGTACGCGTCAACGCGCGAACGTGAAAGCCGCGGGCGAGCAGGTTATCGATAATATATTTACCGATAAACCCGGTAGCGCCCGTCACCGCGACAGTTTGATTCATGCCAGGGATTCCTGCACATGAAGGCTTGCAGCATAAGCCTTCTGATAACGTTTTTTCGCTTCCGCACGGGCAGGCTTGCCGGAGGACGTTCGGGGAATACTGTGGGGCGGCAACAGATCGATAGCCGCTGTTACGCCAAATTCGCTTTGGATCCGTGCTACCAGTGCGTGGATAAGCTGCCCACGACGTTCTTCGTCGCTGATCCTACACTGGATCTGCAGAATGATTTTTTCCTGGGCGGTAACAAAAGCAATCGCATCGCCAGAATGAATTTCCGGTTCCTGTTCCGCAATATATTCAATATCCTGCGGCCAGATATTACGGCCACGAATAATAATCAGATCTTTAATGCGTCCGGTGACATACAGATAACCGTCCAGCAGATAACCGAGGTCGCCGGTATCTAACCAGCCCGTCGCGGCAATCTCGTCTTGCGAAACCTGGTCGCCAAAGTAACCGCTCATCAGGCTGGGGCCGGAGATGCAAATATGGCCTACCACACGTTCCGCGACCGGCATACCTGCTTCATTGCGGATTTCAATGCCATGTTCCGGCAACGCTTTACCGCAGTTGACGAAAGTTGATACGGCGCGTGTTTCAGCACCCGGCGCGACGGCTTTGCCCTGATATTCAAGGATGTCGCGATCCACTTCGTTAACCACAACCCCGCAGGCTTCATCAGAGAAGCTGACAGCCAGCGCATTTTCTGCCAGTCCGTAGCACGGCATGAAAGTTTTATCGTCAAAGTTAACCTGACGAAAACATTCAGCGAATTGATGGAGTTGTTCTGCGGAGATGGGTTCTGCACCAATACCAGCGACGCGCCAGCAGGAAAGATCCAGTTCAGCGAGATCTTTTTCATTCACGCGGCGCTGGCACAATTCATAGCCAAACGGCGGCGCAACGGAAACGGTGCCGCGATTTTTACTGATCAATTTAAGCCATTGCAGAGGACGCATGGCAAAATCCTGAGTGCGCAAATAATCTACTGAAAGCTGCGTGGCGACGGGGGTCAGGAGAAAGCCGACCAGTCCCATATCATGGTAGAAAGGCAGCCAGGAGACGCAGCGGTCGCCAGGGCGTAATTTAATGCCATCGTGGCTTATAGCACGTAGATTAGCCATCACTTCGCGATGGGTGATAATGACGCCACGGGGAAAACGGGTGCTGCCGGAGGTGTACTGGAGGTAGGCGATATCGTTCGGAACTGGACGCTGGAGCGCAACATCGGCTTCCGGTAATGCCTTAAACCAGGCGTGGCTTAAAACATGTAATTCGGGGTTGTTGTTATGCGTCGCGGCATTGACCAGCGGTAACCACTCATCACCAGTGATAATGGCTGCGGGCTGGCAACTTGCCAGTAAACCCTGCAGTTTGGCGCTCCAGGAATCCCGCTGACCGACGCCCATTGGAATCGCCAACGGGACGGCGACTAAGCCGGCATACTGGCAGGAAAAAAAAGCCTCTACGAACCCGCTACTGGTTTCGGCAATCAGCGCCACGCGATCGCCTTTTTTCAGGTTCAGCGATAACAACCGCTTCGCACCAGCTTCGGCACGCGCTTTTAACGTCTGATATTCCAGTTGATCTTCAAGTTGGCAACGTCTGTCATAAAAATTCATTCCGGCGCTACTCAGAGCGGCGTAGTCCAAAGCATCAACCAGCGTTGGAAAATCGGCATAGCGCATAGGTAGGGAATGCGTAAAGATTTTATTAGACATATACACCACGAAAAAATTGGATATCAAAAATAAAATGACAATAATGCGGTGGATTATATAGGCATAAAAGATAAATGAGATAGTATTTTCATCGGTGTGAAAATGAACATTGATTTAAATAATAGGTTTGGCTTTTTTGTTTTTATTGTGAATGATATTTAATTTGTGAATATATTAAGAAGGAGCCTTGTCCGGTCGCCTTAAATCGACAAGAGGCATTGTGGCGCTTCTGTGTAGTCTTTGACCTTATCGTTATCATTAATAAATACTATTTATTCTTTGTTTGTATTCATTGGGTTGATTATTAAGATGCCGTTCGTTGCTGTTGCAACCTGTTTTTCACCGTTAATTATTTGTTATCCACAGAGATATGGAATGCGATCTGCTGATGATTAAAATTGAAAAAGTAATTAATAAAAATGACCTTAAGGCATTTATCGCTTTTCCGTCATCACTTTATCCCGATGATCCAAACTGGATACCCCCTTTATTCATTGAACGCAGCGAGCATTTGTCTGCGAAGAATCCGGGGACGGACCATATCATCTGGCAGGCGTGGGTGGCAAAAAAAGCGGGGCAGATAGTTGGGCGTATTACCGCGCAAATCGATACCTTACACCGCGAGTGTTACGGCGAAGATACCGGTCATTTCGGCATGATTGACTCCATTGATGATCCGCAGGTTTTTGCCGCGTTGTTTGGTGCAGCGGAAGCGTGGTTGAAGTCACAAGGTGCAAGTAATATCAGCGGGCCTTTCAGCCTGAATATCAATCAGGAAAGCGGATTACTGATTGAAGGTTTTGACACACCACCCTGTGCGATGATGCCGCACGGCAAACCGTGGTATGCCACGCATATTGAACAACTGGGATATCACAAAGGTATTGATTTACTGGCGTGGTGGATGCAACGAACCGATCTCACGTTCTCTCCGGCGCTAAAAAAACTGATGGATCAGGTGCGCAAAAAGGTGACCATTCGCTGCATCAATCGTCAGCGGTTTGCCGAAGAGATGCAGATCCTGCGTGAGATTTTCAACTCTGGCTGGCAGCACAACTGGGGATTTGTGCCGTTTACCGAACATGAGTTCGCGACCATGGGCGATCAACTTAAATATCTGGTGCCGGACGATATGATCTACATCGCTGAGATTGATTCTGCACCCTGCGCGTTTATTGTCGGCTTGCCAAACATCAACGAGGCGATTGCCGATCTGAACGGATCGCTCTTTCCCTTCGGCTGGGCAAAATTGCTGTGGCGTTTAAAAGTCAGCGGTGTGCGAACTGCGCGAGTACCGCTGATGGGCGTGCGGGACGAGTATCAGTTTAGCCGCATCGGCCCGGTGATTGCGCTGTTATTGATTGAAGCCTTACGCGATCCGTTTGCCCGCCGGAAGATCGATGCGCTGGAAATGTCATGGATCCTCGAAACCAATACAGGCATGAATAACATGCTGGAACGCATTGGGGCGGAGCCGTACAAGCGTTACCGATTGTATGAAAAGCAGATTTAATACCAGCTAACTCTGGTTCATCTCCAGCGGCACCGCCGAGCGAATCAAATGGTGGCCTTCCAGCTCGATATCGTGGAGATTCTTTTTCACGGTCCGCACATGATCGCGTGCTGCGCGCTGGGCGACGTGCGGCAGCCGCTGCAACACCGCGTTGTAGATCCGCGCATGCTGGCGATCGATCTGCTTTTTTTGCTGTGGTCGATGGTAGAGATTATTTACGCTGGCAAACACTGAATTAAACATCAGGTCGGTCAATGATTGCAGTGTAAACACCAACACCTGATTGTGAGAAGCCTGACAAATGGCGAGATGGAAAGCGTGATCCAACTGCGCATGTTCGATCAGCGAAATCTCTTTGTTGTTCTCACTGGCGGCGAGCATTTTTTCATAACAGCGGGTTATCACAACAAAATCAGCCTGCGTTCCCAGCGTTGCCGCCAGCCTTGCCGATTCGCCCTCCAGCAATGCGCGAACGTCGAGCAGATCATACAGCGTTCGCGGCTGCGTACTGAACAGATGGATCAGCGGGCTGGTGTCCTGCACCCGATTAAGCCGTGCGACACGAGAATCGCGACCCTGCGCCGTTTCAATAATCCCGCGCCCGCGCAGCACGGTCAGCCCTTCACGCAGTGCGGAGCGTGAGAAGCCGAGCTTTTCACACAGTCGACGTTCCGAGGGAAGCGGCTGACCGACCTTCAGTACGCCGTCGATAATTAACCGTTCGATACTCTCTGCAACCACTTCGCAAATAGGGCGACGTTCATCTTTCATTCCCGGACCTCGTGCACAGGTAGGACCAATTTTTCTGTTCTTGACTCGCAAAACACGCACATCACGTAAGTGATTATGTTACATCAATTTAACATTAAGTTAACCAAGACAAGGTCACAGAGCTGGAAAAAAAATGGTCTGACCGGTAGCTAAAGAGATAGACGAAAACGAAAAGCCCGCTTAATAACTGTTCACAGAAGCAGCGCGCAAAAATCAGCTGCCACACAACACAACAAAGCGAAGCCTACTCATGAGCATCTTGTACGAAGAGCGTCTTGATGGCGCTTTACCCGATGTCGACCGCACATCGGTACTGATGGCACTGCGTGAGCATGTCCCTGGACTGGAGATTCTGCATACCGATGAGGAGATCATTCCTTACGAGTGTGACGGGTTGAGCGCGTATCGCACGCGTCCATTACTGGTTGTTCTGCCTAAGCAAATGGAACAGGTGACAGCGATTCTGGCTGTTTGTCACCGCCTGCGTGTACCGGTGGTGACCCGTGGTGCAGGCACCGGGCTTTCTGGTGGCGCGCTGCCGCTGGAAAAAGGTGTGTTGTTGGTGATGGCGCGCTTTAAAGAGATCCTCGACATTAACCCCGTTGGTCGCCGCGCGCGCGCGCAGCCGGGCGTGCGTAACCTGGCGATCTCCCAGGCCGTTGCGCCGCATAATCTCTATTACGCGCCGGATCCTTCCTCACAAATCGCCTGTTCAATTGGCGGCAATGTGGCGGAAAATGCCGGTGGCGTCCACTGCCTGAAATATGGTCTGACCGTACATAACCTGCTGAAAATTGAAGTGCAAACGCTGGACGGCGAGGCGCTGACGCTGGGATCGGATGCGCTGGATTCGCCTGGTTTTGACCTGCTGGCGCTGTTCACCGGATCGGAAGGTATGCTCGGCGTGACCACCGAGGTGACGGTAAAACTGCTGCCGAAGCCGCCCGTGGCGCGGGTTCTGTTAGCCAGCTTTGACTCGGTAGAAAAAGCCGGACTTGCGGTTGGTGACATCATCGCCAATGGCATTATCCCCGGCGGGCTGGAGATGATGGATAACCTGTCGATCCGCGCAGCGGAAGATTTTATTCATGCCGGTTATCCCGTCGACGCCGAAGCGATTTTGTTATGCGAGCTGGACGGCGTGGAGTCTGACGTACAGGAGGACTGCGAGCGGGTTAACGACATCTTGCTGAAAGCGGGCGCGACTGACGTCCGTCTGGCACAGGACGAAGCAGAGCGCGTACGTTTCTGGGCCGGTCGCAAAAATGCGTTCCCTGCGGTAGGACGAATCTCCCCGGATTACTACTGCATGGATGGCACCATCCCGCGCCGCGCCCTGCCTGGCGTACTGGAAGGCATTGCCCGTTTATCGCAGCAATATGATTTACGCGTTGCCAACGTCTTTCATGCCGGAGACGGCAACATGCACCCGTTAATCCTTTTCGATGCCAACGAACCCGGTGAATTTGCCCGCGCGGAAGAGCTGGGCGGGAAGATCCTCGAACTCTGCGTTGAAGTTGGCGGCAGCATCAGTGGGGAACATGGCATCGGGCGCGAAAAAATCAATCAAATGTGCGCCCAGTTCAACAGCGATGAAATCACGACCTTCCATGCGGTCAAGGCGGCGTTTGACCCCGATGGTTTGCTGAACCCTGGGAAAAACATTCCCACGCTACACCGCTGTGCTGAATTTGGTGCCATGCATGTGCATCACGGTCATTTACCTTTCCCTGAACTGGAGCGTTTCTGATGCTACGCGAGTGTGATTACAGCCAGGCGCTGCTGGAGCAGGTGAATCAGGCGATTAGCGATAAAACGCCGCTGGTGATTCAGGGCAGCAATAGCAAAGCCTTTTTAGGTCGTCCTGTCACCGGGCAAACGCTGGATGTGCGTTGTCATCGCGGCATTGTTAATTACGATCCGACCGAGCTGGTGATAACCGCTCGTGCCGGAACGCCGCTGGTGGCGATTGAAGCGGCGCTGGAGAGCGCCGGGCAAATGCTCCCCTGCGAGCCGCCACATTATGGTGAAGAAGCCACCTGGGGCGGGATGGTCGCCTGCGGGCTGGCGGGGCCGCGTCGCCCGTGGAGCGGTTCGGTCCGCGATTTTGTCCTCGGCACGCGCATCATTACCGGCACTGGAAAACATCTGCGTTTTGGTGGCGAAGTGATGAAAAACGTTGCCGGATACGATCTCTCACGGTTAATGGCCGGAAGCTACGGTTGTCTGGGTGTGCTCACTGAAATCTCGATGAAAGTGTTACCGCGACCACGCGCCACCCTGAGTCTGCGTCGGGAAATCAGCCTGCAAGAAGCCATGAATGAAATCGCCCAGTGGCAACTCCAGCCATTACCCATTAGTGGCTTATGTTACTTCGACAATGCGTTGTGGATCCGCCTTGAGGGCGGCGAAGGATCGGTAAAAGCAGCGCGTGAACTGCTGGGTGGCGAAGAGGTTGCGGGTCAGTTCTGGCAGAAATTGCGTGAACAACAACTGCCGTTCTTCTCGTTACCAGGTACCTTATGGCGCATTTCCTTACCCTGCGATGCGCCGATGATGGATTTACCCGGCGAGCAACTGATCGACTGGGGCGGGGCGTTACGCTGGCTGAAATCGACAGCCGAGGACAATCAAATCCATCGCATCGCCCGCAACGCTGGCGGTCATGCGACCCGCTTTAGTGCCGGAGATGGTGGCTTTGCCCCGCTATCGGCTCCTTTATTCCGCTATCACCAGCAGCTTAAACAGCAGCTCGACCCTTGCGGCGTGTTTAATCCCGGTCGCATGTACGCGGAGCTTTAAGGAGCAGGCTATGCAAACCCAATTAACCGAAGAGATGCGGCAGAACGCGCGGGCGCTGGAAGCCGACAGCATCCTGCGCGCCTGTGTTCACTGCGGATTTTGTACCGCAACCTGCCCAACCTATCAGCTCCTGGGCGATGAACTGGACGGGCCGCGCGGGCGCATCTATCTGATTAAACAGGTGCTGGAAGGTAACGAAGTCACGCTTAAAACACAGGAGCATCTCGATCGCTGTCTCACTTGCCGCAATTGTGAAACCACCTGTCCTTCTGGTGTGCGCTATCACAATTTGCTGGATATCGGGCGTGATATTGTCGAGCAGAAAGTGAAACGCCCACTGCCGGAGCGAATGCTGCGCGAAGGATTGCGCCAGGTAGTGCCGCGTCCGGCGGTCTTCCGTGCGCTGACGCAGGTAGGGCTGGTGCTGCGACCGTTTTTACCGGAACAGGTCAGAGCAAAACTGCCTGCTGAAACCGTGAAAGCTAAACCGCGTCCACCGCTGCGCCATAAGCGTCGGGTTTTAATGCTGGAAGGCTGCGCCCAGCCTACGCTTTCGCCCAACACCAACGCGGCAACTGCGCGAGTGCTGGATCGTCTGGGGATCAGCGTCATGCCAGCTAACGAAGCAGGCTGTTGTGGCGCGGTGGACTATCATCTTAATGCGCAAGAGAAAGGGCTGGCACGGGCGCGCAATAATATTGATGCCTGGTGGCCCGCGATTGAAGCAGGTGTCGAGGCAATTTTGCAAACCGCCAGCGGTTGTGGCGCGTTCGTCAAAGAGTATGGGCAGATGCTGAAAAACGATGCGTTGTATGCCGATAAAGCGCGTCAGGTCAGTGAGCTGGCGGTCGATTTAGTCGAACTTCTGCGCGAGGAACCGCTGGAAAAACTGGCAATTCGCGGCGATAAAAAACTGGCCTTCCACTGCCCGTGTACCCTACAACATGCGCAAAAGCTGAACGGCGAAGTGGAAAAAGTGTTACTTCGTCTTGGATTTACCTTAACGGACGTTCCCGACAGCCATCTGTGCTGCGGTTCAGCGGGAACATATGCGTTAACGCATCCCGATCTGGCGCGCCAGCTGCGGGATAACAAAATGAATGCGCTGGAAAGCGGCAAACCGGAAATGATCGTCACCGCCAACATTGGTTGCCAGACGCATCTGGCGAGCGCCGGTCGTACCTCTGTGCGTCACTGGATTGAAATTGTAGAACAAGCCCTTGAAAAGGAATAACAAAATGAAAACTAAAGTCATTCTTAGCCAGCAAATGGCGAGTGCAATTATTGCCGCAGGTCAGGAAGAGGCGCAGAAAAACAACTGGTCAGTTTCCATTGCTGTTGCCGATGACGGCGGTCATCTGCTGGCGTTAAGTCGCATGGACGATTGCGCGCCGATTGCGGCTTACATCGCCCAGGAGAAAGCGCGTACCGCCGCGCTGGGGCGTCGTGAAACTAAGGGCTATGAAGAGATGGTGAACAACGGACGTACCGCGTTCGTGACTGCGCCGTTACTGACGTCGCTGGAAGGCGGCGTACCGGTTGTTGTGGATGGGCAAATTATTGGTGCCGTGGGCGTTTCTGGTTTAACCGGAGCACAGGATGCGCAGGTCGCGAAAGCGGCAGCAGCGGTGTTGGCGAAATAAGCGAAAACGAGGAGATAAATAATGAGTGAAACCATAACCCAGGGCCGTTTACGCATTGACGCCAATTTTAAACGTTTTGTGGATGAAGAAGTTTTGCCGGGAACAGGGGTGGACGCTGCGGCGTTCTGGCACAATGTTGATGAGATCGTTCACGATCTGGCACCAGAAAATCGTCAGTTGCTGGCAGAACGCGATCGCATTCAGGCGGCGCTTGATGAGTGGCATCGCAGCAATCCGGGGCCGGTTAAAGATAAAGCGGCCTATAAATCTTTCCTGCGTGAACTGGGCTACCTGGTGCCGCAACCGGAACATGTGACGGTGGAAACCACGGGCATTGACAGCGAAATCACCAGTCAGGCGGGGCCACAGCTGGTGGTTCCGGCGATGAATGCCCGCTACGCGCTGAACGCGGCGAACGCTCGCTGGGGCTCACTGTACGATGCGTTATACGGCAGCGACATCATCCCGCAGGAAGGGGCGATGGTCAGCGGCTACGATCCGCAGCGCGGTGAGCAGGTTATCGCCTGGGTTCGGCGTTTCCTCGATGAATCTCTACCGCTGGAAAAAGGCAGCTATCAGGATGTGGTGGCGTTTAAGGTGGTCGATAAACTATTACGCATCCAGTTGAAAAATGGTAAAGAAACCACGTTACGCACCCCGGCGCAGTTTGTCGGTTACCGTGGCAATGCCGCTGCGCCGTCCTGCATTTTGCTGAAAAATAACGGCCTGCATATTGAGCTGCAAATCGATGCCAACGGGCGGATTGGCAAAGACGATCCGGCGCACATCAACGATGTTATCGTCGAAGCGGCCATCAGTACCATTCTCGACTGCGAAGATTCGGTCGCGGCGGTTGATGCGGAAGATAAAATCCTGCTGTACCGCAATCTGCTGGGTCTGATGCAGGGGACTCTGCAAGAGAAAATGGAAAAAAACGGTCGGCAAATCGTGCGTAAACTGAATGACGATCGTCAGTACACCGCCGCCGATGGCTCTGAAATTTCTCTGCACGGACGCTCGCTGCTGTTTATCCGCAACGTGGGTCATTTGATGACCATTCCTGTGATTTGGGACAGCGAAGGCAATGAAATCCCGGAAGGCATTCTTGATGGCGTCATGACTGGCGCGATTGCCCTCTATGATTTAAAAGTGCAGAAAAACTCGCGCACTGGCAGCGTCTATATTGTGAAACCGAAAATGCACGGTCCGCAGGAAGTGGCGTTCGCCAACAAACTGTTTACCCGCATTGAGACAATGCTCGGTATGGCACCGAATACCCTGAAAATGGGCATTATGGATGAAGAACGCCGGACCTCGCTGAACTTGCGTAGCTGTATCGCTCAGGCGCGTAACCGCGTGGCGTTCATCAATACCGGTTTCCTCGACCGTACCGGCGATGAAATGCATTCGGTGATGGAAGCTGGCCCGATGCTGCGTAAAAACCAGATGAAATCGACGCCGTGGATCAAAGCCTACGAACGTAATAACGTGCTTTCCGGTCTGTTCTGTGGGCTGCGCGGTAAAGCGCAAATCGGCAAAGGCATGTGGGCAATGCCGGACCTGATGGCAGACATGTTCAGCCAGAAGGGCGACCAGCTGCGTGCCGGGGCAAACACGGCCTGGGTTCCGTCGCCAACTGCCGCTACGCTCCATGCGCTGCACTACCACCAAACCAACGTACAGAGCGTGCAGGCCAACATTGCCCAGACCGAGTTCAATGCTGAATTTGAACCGCTGCTGGACGATCTGCTGACTATTCCGGTTGCTGAAAACGCTAACTGGTCGGCGCAAGAGATCCAACAAGAGCTGGATAACAACGTGCAGGGAATTCTGGGGTACGTGGTGCGTTGGGTGGAGCAGGGGATTGGTTGTTCAAAAGTGCCGGATATTCACAACGTGGCGTTGATGGAAGACCGCGCAACGCTGCGCATCTCCAGCCAGCATATCGCCAACTGGTTACGTCACGGTATTCTGACCAAAGAACAGGTGCAGGCGTCGCTGGAGAATATGGCGAAAGTGGTTGATCAGCAAAACGCTGGCGATCCGGCTTATCGTCCGATGGCGGGAAATTTCGCTAACTCGTGTGCTTTTAAAGCTGCCAGCGATTTAATCTTCCTCGGCGTGAAACAGCCAAACGGCTATACCGAACCGCTATTACACGCCTGGCGTTTACGCGAAAAAGAAAGTCATTAATAGCGTCAAAAAAGCCCCGGCAAGTTTTATTGTCGGGGCTATGATAGTAACTGCGGTAGTACATTTATCCCGGAAATAACCGGAGCGATTATCAGGGTTTAACAATATTAAATACCCGTAGCGCATTACTAGCGGGCCTAAAACAACAATATGGACATCTTAACGATATTCTGCGCCTGCGTGTGCGGAACAGAAACCCTTACCCGATATACTTGTTATGCCAGAGGTAGCAATTGCGTTAGCGGCGTACTGTTGCTGTAAAGTATAACGCCTATATTTTACAGTTCAGTCCTCTTTTGCTTATTACAACCTTAAGTATATCAAGCATATAAAGATAATAAGAGACTGAACAATATGGTTACCTGGACCCAAATGTATATGCCGATGGGAGGACTGGGGCTATCCGCTCTGGTCGCCCTGATCCCGATAATATTCTTCTTCGTTGCACTCGCGGTATTACGTCTGAAAGGACATGTCGCTGGAGCAATAACCCTTATATTATCTATCCTGATTGCAATATTCGCCTTTAAAATGCCGATTGATATGGCATTTGCTGCTGCGGGCTATGGCTTTATTTATGGATTATGGCCTATTGCGTGGATTATTGTTGCGGCGGTGTTCCTCTATAAATTAACCGTTGCCAGCGGTCAGTTCGATATTATCCGAAGCTCGGTTATCTCCATCACTGACGATCAGCGTTTGCAGGTGTTACTGATTGGTTTCTCCTTTGGCGCGCTGCTGGAAGGGGCGGCTGGCTTTGGTGCGCCGGTGGCGATTACCGGTGCGCTGCTGGTGGGCCTGGGCTTCAAACCGTTATACGCGGCGGGGCTGTGTCTGATTGCCAATACTGCGCCGGTGGCGTTTGGTGCGTTGGGCGTGCCGATTCTGGTCGCCGGTCAGGTAACGGGAATCGATCCGTTCCACATTGGCGCAATGGCGGGACGTCAGTTACCGTTCCTGTCGGTTCTTGTGCCGTTCTGGCTGGTAGCAATGATGGACGGCTGGAAAGGGGTGAAAGAGACGTGGCCAGCGGCGCTGGTTGCTGGGGGAAGCTTCGCTGTCACGCAGTTCTTTACCTCTAACTATATTGGTCCGGAACTGCCGGATATTACTTCGGCGCTGGTGAGTATCGTCTCACTCGCTTTATTCCTTAAAGTCTGGCGGCCGAAAAATACCGAAACGGCAATCAGCATGGGACAATCCGCAGGTGCGATGGTGGTGAATAAACCATCTTCTGGCGGTCCCGTGCCTTCAGAATATAGTCTGGGGCAAATCATTCGTGCGTGGTCACCGTTTTTAATCTTAACGGTGCTGGTCACCATCTGGACCATGAAGCCGTTTAAAGCGTTATTTGCTCCGGGCGGCGCGTTTTATTCACTGGTGATTAATTTCCAGATCCCTCATTTGCATCAACAAGTGTTGAAAGCGGCACCCATTGTCGCCCAACCAACGCCAATGGATGCGGTGTTTAAATTCGACCCTCTCTCGGCTGGCGGCACCGCTATTTTTATTGCGGCGATTATCTCTATCTTCATCCTCGGCGTGGGCATCAAGAAAGGGATTGGCGTCTTTGCCGAAACGCTAATTAGCCTGAAGTGGCCGATACTGTCGATTGGCATGGTGCTGGCGTTCGCCTTCGTCACCAACTATTCCGGTATGTCCACCACGCTGGCGCTGGTACTGGCAGGTACAGGCGTGATGTTCCCGTTTTTCTCACCGTTTCTCGGCTGGCTGGGCGTATTCCTTACCGGCTCGGACACCTCCTCTAACGCCCTGTTTGGTTCACTGCAATCGACCACGGCGCAGCAAATCAACGTCTCTGACACTCTGCTGGTGGCAGCAAATACCAGCGGCGGCGTAACTGGCAAGATGATCTCCCCGCAATCTATCGCCGTGGCCTGCGCCGCGACGGGCATGGTGGGCCGAGAATCTGAACTGTTCCGCTACACCGTGAAGCACAGTCTGATTTTTGCCAGCGTTATCGGCATTATCACGCTGTTGCAGGCGTATGTGTTTACCGGGATGTTAGTTTCGTAAGTCAATAATGCCGGATGATCGTTAATATCATCCGGCTACATTTACATTATTCTGTCTTATTAATTGAAAATTATTTCCATCTTTATTATCCATGCAGCAATAATGTTTTGCGTTCAGATAACCTGCTAAATAATTAAGAACGTGAGAATATCTATTTTTTTATCACGCAAAACAAGTTTGTACTAATTATGTTCGCTTGATGAGCAAACACCGTGCTATCTGTTGCTTTTGCAATCGCAATCGTTAAAACTATCAACAACTTGGGATAGTTACATTGTGAATAATTGTTACTTTTTTGTTTGTTGAATCTTTTTATAAATACCCCGTCTGACATCGAATAGGGGATATTCTTATAAATTTCACCTGTTTCGTTATCAATAATGCAGTTTTTTAAGAATGGAGGAAGTTATTAGAGAAGATAAAGCATAAAACTATTTCTCCCAGTTACGAATTTTTTAACATTGTTTTGTCACTTGCGTTATTAATGAATAAGAAATTTAAATATAAGAAATCGCTTTTAGCGGCTATTTTGAGTGCAACCCTGTTAGCCGGTTGTGATGGCGGTGGCTCCGGATCTTCCTCCGATACGCCGCCTGTAGATTCTGGAACAGGGTCTTTGCCGGAAGTGAAACCTGATCCAACACCAAACCCGGAGCCGACGCCTGAGCCAACGCCGGACCCAGAACCTACGCCGGAACCGACACCTGATCCAGAGCCAGAACCGGAGCCAGAACCTGTTCCTACGAAAACGGGTTATCTGACCCTGGGCGGAAGCCAGCGGGTAACTGGTGCTACCTGTAATGGTGAATCCAGCGATGGCTTTACATTTACACCTGGTGAGGACGTTACTTGCGTGGCGGGTAACACGACAATTGCCACCTTCAACACTCAGTCAGAAGCTGCGCGTAGCCTGCGTGCGGTTGAAAAAGTGTCGTTTAGTCTTGAGGATGCGCAAGAACTGGCGGCTTCCGATGACAAGAAAAGCAATGCGGTTTCGCTGGTAACGTCCAGTAACAGCTGTCCGGCGAATACAGAACAGGTTTGCCTGACGTTCTCCTCAGTGATCGAGAGTAAACGCTTCGACTCGCTGTATAAGCAAATCGATCTGGCACCGGAAGAGTTCAAAAAGCTGGTCAATGAAGAGGTGGAAAACAATGCCGCGACCGATAAAGCGCCATCCACTCATACTTCACCGGTCGTGCCTGTCACCACGCCGGGAACAAAACCGGATCTGAACGCTTCCTTCGTGTCGGCTAACGCGGAACAGTTTTATCAGTATCAACCTTCGGAAATCATTCTCTCCGAAGGCCGACTGGTCGATAGCCAGGGATATGGTGTTGCTGGCGTCAACTACTACACCAATTCAGGCCGTGGCGTGACAGGGGAAAATGGTGAATTTTCCTTTAGCTGGGGCGAAACCATCTCCTTTGGTATCGATACCTTTGAACTGGGTTCAGTGCGCGGCAATAAGTCGACCATTGCATTGACTGAACTGGGTGATGAAGTTCGCGGGGCGAATATCGATCAGCTTATTCATCGCTATTCGACGACCGGGCAAAACAATACCCGTGTTGTTCCGGACGATGTACGCAAGGTCTTTGCCGAATATCCCAACGTGATCAACGAGATTATCAATCTCTCGTTATCCAACGGTGCGACGCTGGATGAAGGTGAGCAAGTTGTTAATCTGCCAAACGAATTTATTGAGCAGTTTAAGACGGGTCAAGCCAAAGAGATCGATACCGCGATTTGTGCGAAAACCGACGGTTGTAACGAGGCTCGCTGGTTCTCGCTGACGACGCGCAATGTTAATGACGGCCAGATTCAGGGCGTTATTAACAAGCTGTGGGGTGTGGATGAAGATTACAAATCGGTGACGAAATTCCACGTCTTTCATGACTCTACCAACTTCTATGGTAGCACCGGTAATGCGCGCGGTCAGGCGGTGGTGAATATCTCTAACGCGGCCTTCCCGATTCTGATGGCGCGTAATGATAAAAACTACTGGCTGGCGTTTGGCGAAAAACGCGCCTGGGATAAAAATGAGCTGGCGTACATTACGGAAGCGCCTTCTCTTGTTGAGCCGGAAAACGTTACGCGCGATACCGCCACCTTTAACCTGCCGTTTATTTCGCTGGGGCAAGTCGGTGAGGGCAAACTGATGGTTATCGGTAACCCGCACTACAACAGCATTTTGCGTTGTCCGAACGGTTACAGCTGGAACGGGGGCGTTAATAAAGACGGGCAGTGTACGCTCAGCGGTGATTCAGATGACATGAAGCACTTCATGCAGAACGTACTGCGCTATCTGTCCGACGATAAATGGACGCCGGACGCGAAAGCCAGCATGACCGTAGGCACCAACCTGGATACTGTCTATTTCAAACGTCATGGTCAGGTTACAGGAAACAGCGCTGAGTTCGGCTTTCATCCGGATTTTGCGGGTATCTCCGTTGAGCATTTAAGTAGCTATGGCGATCTCGATCCACAGGAAATGCCGCTGCTGATCCTTAACGGCTTTGAGTATGTGACTCAGGTGGGGGGCGATCCCTATGCAGTACCTCTGCGTGCAGATACCAGCAAACCGAAGCTGAGCCAGCAGGATGTGACCGATCTGATCGCCTATCTGAACAAAGGCGGTTCGGTGCTGATCATGGAAAACGTGATGAGCAATCTTAAGGAAGAGAGCGCGTCTGGCTTTGTGCGTCTGCTGGATGCCGCAGGCCTGTCAATGGCACTGAACAAGTCGGTGGTGAATAACGATCCTCAAGGGTATCCGAACCGCGTTCGTCAGCAGCGCGCAACGGGCATTTGGGTCTATGAACGTTATCCTGCCGTAGACGGTGCGCTGCCGTACACCATCGATAGTAAGACAGGGGAAGTTAAGTGGAAATATCAGGTAGAAAACAAACCTGATGACAAACCGAAGCTGGAAGTTGCCAGCTGGCTGGAAGATGTAGATGGCAAACAGGAAACGCGTTATGCCTTTATTGATGAGGCCGATCATAAAACAGAGGATTCTCTGAAGGCTGCGAAGGAGAAAATTTTCGCCGCGTTCCCGGGGCTGAAAGAGTGTACTAATCAGGCATATCACTACGAGGTCAACTGTCTGGAATATCGTCCTGGCACGGGGGTTCCGGTTACTGGTGGCATGTATGTTCCACAGTATACGCAACTAAGCCTTAACGCCGACACGGCAAAAGCGATGGTGCAGGCTGCGGATTTAGGCACCAACATTCAGCGTCTGTATCAGCATGAGCTCTACTTCCGGACCAATGGTCGCAAAGGTGAGCGTCTGAGCAGCGTCGATCTGGAACGTCTGTACCAGAACATGTCGGTCTGGCTGTGGAACGATACGAGCTATCGTTATGAAGAAGGCAAAAATGACGAGCTGGGCTTTAAAACGTTCACCGAGTTCCTGAACTGCTATACCAACGATGCCTATACCGATGGCACACAGTGCTCCGCAGATCTGAAAAAATCGCTGGTCGATAACAACATGATCTACGGTGACGGTAGCAGCAAAGCGGGCATGATGAACCCGAGCTATCCACTCAACTATATGGAAAAACCGCTGACGCGCCTGATGCTGGGCCGTTCCTGGTGGGATCTGAACATTAAGGTTGATGTGGAGAAGTACCCAGGAGCGGTATCTGTAGGGGGAGAAGAGGTTACTGAAACCATCAGCCTGTACTCGAATCCGACCAAATGGTTTGCAGGTAACATGCAGTCAACTGGCCTGTGGGCACCGGCTCAGAAAGAGGTCACCATTAAGTCCAATGCGAACGTTCCTGTGACCGTCACCGTGGCGCTGGCTGACGACCTGACCGGACGTGAGAAGCATGAAGTTGCGCTGAACCGTCCGCCAAGAGTGACTAAAACGTACTCTCTGGACGCTAGCGGTACGGTGAAGTTCAAGGTGCCTTACGGTGGCCTGATTTATATCAAGGGCAATAGCTCTACCAATGAATCTGCCACCTTCACCTTTACCGGTGTAGTAAAAGCGCCGTTCTATAAAGATGGCGCATGGAAAAACGCTCTGAACTCCCCTGCGCCGCTGGGCGAGCTGGAATCAGACGCTTTCGTCTATACCACGCCGAAGAAGAACCTTGAGGCCAGCAATTACAAGGGCGGTCAGGAACAATTCGCTAAAGATCTGGATACCTTTGCCAGCTCGATGAATGATTTCTACGGTCGTAATGATGAAGACGGTAAGCACCGGATGTTTACCTATAAAAACTTGACGGGGCACAAGCATCGTTTCACCAACGATGTGCAGATCTCCATCGGTGATGCGCACTCTGGTTATCCGGTAATGAACAGCAGCTTCTCGACGAACAGCACCACGCTGCCGACGACGCCGCTGAACGACTGGCTGATCTGGCATGAAGTAGGGCATAACGCCGCCGAAACGCCGTTGACTGTACCGGGCGCGACCGAAGTAGCGAACAACGTGCTGGCGCTGTACATGCAGGATCGCTATCTCGGCAAGATGAACCGTGTCGCTGACGATATTACCGTCGCGCCGGAATATCTGAACGAGAGCAACGGTCAGGCATGGGCGCGCGGCGGTGCGGGTGACCGTCTGCTGATGTACGCGCAGCTGAAGGAATGGGCAGAGAAAAACTTTGATATCAAACAGTGGTATCCAGAAGGCTCTCTGCCAGAGTTCTACAGCGAGCGTGAAGGGATGAAAGGCTGGAACCTGTTCCAGTTGATGCACCGTAAAGCGCGCGGCGATGAGGTTGGCAATAACAAGTTTGGCAGTAAGAACTACTGTGCTGAATCTAACGGTAACGCTGCCGACACGCTGATGCTGTGTGCCTCCTGGGTCGCCCAGACGGATCTTTCGGAGTTCTTTAAGAAATGGAATCCGGGCGCGAATGCTTACCAGTTGCCGGGAGCGACGGAGATGAGCTTCGAAGGCGGTGTGAGCCAGTCGGCTTACAACACGCTCGCGTCACTCGATCTGCCGAAACCGAAGCAAGGGCCGGAAACCATTAATAAGGTTACCGAATATTCGATGCCTGCTGAATAACCCGGATAAGGCGCTCGCGCCGCATCCGGCATGAAATAAGGCGCATCGGGTCAACACATATGCCCGATGCGCCAGCTTATCGGGCCTGGAGGAAAGCCATATGGCATACACCCGCAGGCCCGCATCCGGCAAATTACAACAAACAACCTTTAACCATGCTTTTTGATGTTTTTCAGCAATACCCCGCGGCGATGCCCGTCCTGGCTACCGTCGGAGGATTGATTATCGGCAGTTTTTTGAATGTGGTGATTTGGCGTTACCCCATCATGCTGCGCCAACAAATGGCGGAGTTTCACGGTGAAATGCCGAGTACGCAGTCAAAAATAAGCCTGGCGCTGCCACGCTCGCACTGTCCGCATTGCCAGCAGACTATCCGCGTTCGTGACAATATTCCGCTGCTCTCCTGGCTGATGCTCAAAGGGCGCTGCCGCGACTGTCAGGCGAAAATCAGCAAGCGTTATCCGCTGGTGGAGTTATTGACGGCACTCGCTTTTTTGCTGGCGAGTCTGGTGTGGCCAGAAAGTGGATGGGGGCTGGCGGTGATGATATTATCCGCCTGGCTGATTGCCGCGAGCATCATTGACCTCGATAACCAATGGCTGCCCGATGTTTTTACTCAGGGCGTATTGTGGACCGGGCTGATTGCGGCATGGGCGCAGCAGAGTCCGTTAACGCTACAAGACGCAGTTACCGGCGTACTGGTGGGATTTATCACTTTTTACTCCCTGCGCTGGATAGCCGGAATAGTTCTGCGTAAAGAAGCATTAGGCATGGGCGATGTATTACTCTTCGCCGCTTTAGGTGGCTGGGTGGGGGCGTTATCACTGCCCAACGTTGCTTTAATCGCCTCATGCTGCGGCCTGATATATGCCGTTATTACAAAAAGAGGATCAACCACACTGCCTTTTGGACCGTGTTTAAGTCTGGGCGGTATAGCAACACTTTATCTACAGGCATTGTTTTAATGATAACCACGTCATTATCAAAGTGACATTTTAACTCTTATTAATAACCTTAGAGATTATTTACCATGTCGATAAAACAGATGCCAGGGAGGGTATTAATATCGCTATTGTTGAGCGTTACAGGATTATTAAGTGGCTGCGCCAGCCATAATGAAAACGCCAGTTTACTGGCGAAAAAACAGGCGCAAAATATCAGCCAAAACCTGCCGATTAAATCTGCGGGATATACCTTAGTGCTGGCGCAAAGTAGCGGCACGACGGTAAAAATGACCATTATCAGCGAAGCGGGTGCTCAGACCACGCAGACACCTGATGCCTTTTTAACCAGCTATCAACGACAAATGTGCGCTGACCCGACGGTGAAATTAATGATTACCGAGGGAATTAATTACAGCATAACGATTAATGATACACGTACAGGTAACCAGTATCAGCGGAAACTGGATCGTACCACCTGTGGAATAGTCAAAGCATAACGTCGGGTAGATATAAATTGGCGCGGGTTGTTTTTCGTGACGCACGAATTTATCTCATTCAATGGCTGACAAAAATTCGTCACACTCTTAACCAGAGACAATCTCTTAATACAGACAAAGAGCATCTGCGAAAAATTGTACGCGCGATGTTCTGGCTGATGCTGCTTATTATTTCTGCAAAAGTGGCGCATTCACTCTGGCGCTATTTCTCCTTTTCTGCGGAATATAAGGCGGTTTCCCCATCGGCGAATAAACCGCCCCGTGCAGATGCAAAAACGTTCGATAAAAATGACGTGCAATTAATCAGCCAGCAAAACTGGTTTGGCAAATATCAGCCCGTCGCCGCACCGGTAAAACAACCTGAACCTGTGCCTGTGGCAGAAACACGTCTTAATGTGGTGCTGCGCGGGATCGCCTTTGGTGCCAGACCCGGCGCGGTTATTGAAGAAGGCGGTAAACAGCAGGTCTATTTGCAGGGTGAAACGCTTGGCTCGCACAACGCAGTGATTGAGGAAATCAATCGCGACCATGTGATGCTGCGCTATCAGGGAAAAATAGAGCGCCTGAGCCTGGCAGAAGAGGAGCGTTCCACCGTAGCCGTGACCAACAAAAAAGCCATCAGTGACGAAGCAAAGCAAGCTGTTGCTGAGCCTGCTGCCAGTGCGCCAGTTGAGATCCCGACTGCTGTGCGTCAGGCACTGGCGAAAGATCCGCAGAAAATTTTTAACTATATCCAGCTTACGCCTGTGCGTAAGGAGGGGATTGTCGGTTATGCAGTGAAGCCGGGGGCAGATCGTTCTCTGTTCGATGCCAGCGGTTTCAAGGAAGGCGATATCGCCATTGCGCTAAATCAGCAGGATTTCACTGATCCACGAGCAATGATTGCTCTGATGCGGCAGTTACCTTCAATGGATTCCATTCAACTTACGGTTTTACGCAAGGGTGCGCGCCACGACATTTCCATCGCGCTGCGCTAACCGCATTTAATCCAGGAGAATCATTCATCGTGTTTTGGCGTGATATTACGTTGTCGGTCTGGCGTAAGAAGACAACTGGCCTCAAAATAAAAAAGCGTTTACTGTCGCTGGTGCTGGCAGCGGCATTATGCAGTTCACCGGTCTGGGCGGAAGAAGCCACTTTCACCGCTAATTTTAAAGATACCGACCTGAAATCGTTCATCGAAACCGTCGGCGCTAACCTTAATAAAACCATCATTATGGGGCCGGGCGTTCAGGGGAAAGTGAGTATTCGCACCATGACCCCGCTCAATGAACGCCAGTATTACCAGCTATTCCTTAACCTGCTGGAAGCACAGGGGTATGCCGTCGTACCGATGGAAAACGACGTGCTGAAGGTGGTGAAATCCAGCGCCGCGAAAGTCGAGCCGCTGCCGCTGGTCGGTGAAGGCAGCGACAACTACGCGGGCGATGAAATGGTCACCAAAGTAGTGCCGGTACGTAATGTGTCGGTACGCGAACTGGCACCGATTTTGCGCCAGATGATCGACAGCGCAGGCTCAGGCAACGTTGTTAATTACGATCCCTCCAACGTAATTATGCTCACCGGACGCGCCTCCGTCGTGGAGCGGCTGACAGAAGTGATCCAGCGCGTGGATCACGCGGGAAATCGCACTGAAGAGGTGATCCCGCTGGATAACGCCTCGGCTTCGGAAATCGCCCGCGTGCTGGAAAGCCTGACCAAAAACAGCGGCGAGAACCAGCCAGCAACGCTGAAATCTCAAATTGTCGCCGACGAACGCACCAACAGTGTGATTGTCAGTGGTGATCCCGCCACGCGGGACAAAATGCGCCGTCTGATCCGTCGCCTGGACTCAGAAATGGAGCGCAGCGGCAACAGCCAGGTGTTCTATCTCAAATACAGCAAAGCCGAAGATCTGGTCGATGTACTGAAGCAGGTCAGCGGCACGCTCACGGCGGCTAAAGAAGAGGCGGAAGGCACGGTCGGTAGCGGGCGTGAGGTTGTCTCCATCGCCGCCAGCAAACACAGTAATGCCCTGATTGTTACCGCGCCGCAGGACATCATGCAGTCGCTGCAAAGCGTGATTGAACAACTGGATATTCGCCGTGCTCAGGTGCATGTCGAGGCGTTGATCGTGGAAGTTGCTGAAGGCAGCAATATCAACTTCGGCGTGCAGTGGGCGTCGAAAGATGCCGGATTAATGCAGTTTGCTAACGGTACGCAGATCCCTATCGGTACGCTGGGCGCAGCCATTTCTCAGGCGAAACCGCAGAAAGGCTCCACGGTGATCAGCGAAAACGGTGCCACCACCATTAACCCGGATACCAACGGCGATCTCTCCACGCTCGCTCAGCTTCTTTCTGGCTTTAGCGGTACGGCGGTTGGCGTGGTGAAAGGCGACTGGATGGCGCTGGTACAGGCGGTCAAAAACGACTCCAGCTCGAACGTGCTCTCCACGCCGAGCATCACCACGCTGGACAACCAGGAAGCCTTCTTCATGGTGGGCCAGGATGTTCCGGTATTAACTGGATCTACCGTTGGCTCCAATAACAGCAATCCTTTCAACACCGTAGAGAGGAAAAAAGTCGGCATCATGCTGAAAGTTACGCCGCAGATTAACGAAGGTAACGCGGTACAGATGGTGATTGAGCAGGAAGTGTCGAAGGTGGAAGGACAGACCAGCCTCGACGTCGTGTTTGGTGAGCGCAAACTGAAGACCACCGTGCTGGCTAACGATGGTGAACTGATCGTGCTTGGCGGTCTGATGGACGACCAGGCGGGAGAAAGCGTGGCGAAAGTGCCGCTGCTGGGCGATATCCCGTTGATTGGTAACCTGTTTAAATCGACGGCGGATAAAAAAGAAAAACGTAACCTGATGGTGTTTATCCGCCCGACCATTCTGCGTGACGGTATGGCGGCAGACGGCGTGTCGCAGCGCAAATATAACTACATGCGCGCCGAGCAGATCTATCGCGATGAGCAAGGCTTAAGCCTGATGCCGCACACCGCGCAGCCGGTACTGCCAGCGCAAAATCAGGCCTTACCGCCGGAAGTACGCGCATTCCTCAATGCCGGGAGAACGCGTTAATGGTGCCTGTAGCACAGGAAACCACCGCTAACACCGTGCGTCTGCCCTACAGTTTCAGCCGTCGGTTTAGCCTGGTGGCATGGTGCGAAGCGTCGCTGGAGATCCTCCACGTTCATCCGTTGTCGCTCTCTGTTTTGCAGGAGCTGCAGCGGGGGCTGAACGCGCCCTTTACGCTGCGGCAAATCGACGAGGCCGAATTTGAACAGCGACTGAATGCCGTCTGGCAGCGGGACTCTTCCGAGGCTCGCCAGCTGATGGAAGATCTCGGTTCTGCCGAGGACTTCTTTACCCTCGCAGAAGAGCTGCCGGAAACGGAAGATCTGCTGGAAAGTGACGACGATGCGCCGATCATCAAACTGATCAACGCCATGCTGGCAGAGGCGATTAAAGAAGGCGCTTCGGATATCCACATCGAGACGTTTGAAAAGAGTCTGGTGATCCGTTTTCGTGTTGACGGCACATTACATGAAATGCTGCGTCCGGGGCGCAAACTGGCCTCGCTGCTGGTATCGCGTATTAAGGTGATGGCACGGCTGGATATCGCCGAAAAGCGCGTACCGCAGGATGGCCGTATTGCGCTGCTGCTGGGCGGTCGGGCGATCGACGTGCGTGTCTCCACCATGCCATCCGCCTGGGGCGAGCGCGTGGTGCTGCGACTGCTGGACAAAAACCAGGCCCGCCTGACGCTGGAGCGTCTGGGTTTAAGTCACGAACTGACCGCGCAGTTGCGCCAGCTACTGCACAAACCGCACGGCATCTTTCTGGTGACGGGGCCGACGGGTTCCGGCAAAAGCACCACGCTGTACGCCGGATTGCAGGAGCTGAACAACCATTCGCGTAACATTCTCACGGTTGAAGACCCCATCGAATACATGATTGAAGGGATCGGTCAGACACAGGTTAACACCCGCGTCGGCATGACCTTTGCCCGTGGCCTGCGCGCGATTTTGCGTCAGGACCCGGATGTGGTGATGGTCGGTGAAATCCGCGATACCGAAACCGCAGAAATCGCCGTTCAGGCGTCGCTCACTGGGCACCTGGTACTTTCCACGCTGCATACCAACACGGCGGTGGGGGCGATCACACGTTTGCAGGATATGGGCGTTGAGCCTTTCCTGCTCTCTTCCAGTCTGACGGGCGTGATGGCGCAGCGACTGGTTCGCACGCTGTGTCCCGATTGCCGCCAGTCCGCGCCTGCCACCGACGAAGAAAAACGCCTGCTGGGGATTACCGATGCGCATGCCGTCACTCTGTACCATCCGCAGGGCTGCCCCGCCTGTAATCACAAAGGTTTTCGCGGACGTACTGCCATCCATGAACTGATTGTGGTGGACGCCACATTGCGTGATTTGATCCACCGTCAGGCCGGGGAGCTGGAGCTGGAACGTTATGTCCGGCAACACTCTGCGGGCATCCGCAGCAATGGCATTGAGAAAGTGCTCGCCGGAGAAACCTCTCTCGATGAAGTTCTGCGGGTAACCATGGAGGCGTAATGGCACTGTTTTACTATCAGGCGCTGGAGCGTAATGGTCGCAAAACCAAAGGCATGATTGAGGCGGATTCAGCGCGTCATGCCCGCCAGTTGTTGCGCGGTAAAGAGCTTATCCCCGTGCACATTGAAGCCCGGATGAATGCTTCTGCAGGGGGAATGTTGCAGCGTCGGCGGCACGCACATCGTCGCGTGGCGGCGGCAGATCTGGCGCTGTTCACGCGCCAACTGGCAACGCTGGTGCAGGCAGCAATGCCGCTGGAAACCTGCTTACAGGCGGTCAGTGAGCAAAGCGAAAAACTGCATGTAAAAAGCCTCGGAATGGCGCTACGCAGCCGGATTCAGGAAGGTTACACCCTGTCGGACAGCCTGCGCGAACATCCCCGCGTCTTTGATTCTCTGTTTTGTTCGATGGTCGCTGCCGGAGAAAAATCCGGACATCTCGACGTGGTGCTCAATCGCCTGGCGGATTACACCGAACAGCGGCAGCGTCTGAAATCACGCCTGCTGCAGGCCATGCTCTACCCGCTGGTACTGCTGGTGGTGGCAATGGGCGTGGTCACTATTTTGCTGACGGCAGTAGTGCCGAAAATTATCGAACAGTTTGATCATCTCGGACACGCGCTGCCCGCCTCTACCCGAATGCTCATCGCCATGAGCGACGCGTTACAGGCCAGCGGCGTGTACTGGCTGGCGGGTTTGCTGGGGCTTCTGGTGCTGGGGCAACGGTTACTCAAAAATCCTGCGATGCGCCTGCGCTGGGATAAAACCTTGCTGCGTTTGCCCGTGACGGGGCGTGTTGCGCGCGGACTGAATACGGCGCGTTTTTCCCGCACATTAAGCATCCTCACCGCCAGCAGTGTTCCGCTGCTGGAAGGTATTCAGACCGCCGCCGCCGTGTCGGCAAATCGTTATGTCGAGCAACAACTGCTGCTGGCGGCAGATCGCGTCCGCGAAGGAAGCAGCCTGCGCGCCGCGCTGGCGGAGTTGCGCCTGTTCCCGCCGATGATGCTGTACATGATCGCCTCCGGCGAACAGAGCGGTGAACTGGAAACCATGCTTGAACAGGCCGCAGTCAACCAGGAACGAGAATTTGATACCCAGGTGGGGCTGGCGTTGGGGCTGTTTGAGCCTGCTCTGGTGGTGATGATGGCGGGCGTGGTGCTGTTTATTGTCATCGCCATCCTCGAGCCGATGCTGCAACTGAACAATATGGTTGGAATGTAATTTACGGAGTTATCACATGAATTCGTTATCCCGCACACAAAAACCACGGGCAGGTTTTACCCTGCTGGAAGTGATGGTGGTGATTGTTATTCTTGGCGTCCTGGCAAGTCTGGTGGTGCCTAACCTGTTGGGCAATAAAGAGAAAGCGGATCGGCAAAAAGCCATCAGCGATATCGTGGCGCTGGAGAATGCGCTGGATATGTACCGACTGGATAACGGGCGTTATCCGACCACCGAGCAGGGGCTTGAGGCGCTGATCCAGCAGCCAGCCAATATGGCGGACGCCCGCAACTACCGTACCGGTGGATACATCAAACGGCTGCCAAAAGATCCGTGGGGCAATGATTATCAGTATCTCAGCCCGGGTGAAAAAGGGCTGTTTGATGTTTACACCCTGGGGGCAGATGGTCAGGAAAACGGGGAGGGCGCTGGCGCAGATATCGGTAACTGGAATTTGCAGGAGTTTCAGTAATCAGTGCCTGAACGCGGATTCACACTTCTGGAAATCATGCTGGTGATTTTCCTTATCGGCCTAGCCAGTGCGGGCGTGGTACAGACATTTGCAACCGATTCTGAATCGCCCGCGAAAAAAGCGGCACAGGATTTTCTGACTCGCTTTGCGCAGTTTAAGGACAGGGCCGTAATCGAAGGGCAAACACTCGGTGTGCTGATCGACCCGCCTGGCTATCAGTTTATGCAGCGTCGTCAGGGGCAGTGGTTGCCCGTTTCTGCGACCCGGTTATCGGCACAGGTTACGGTGCCAAAACAGGTGCAGATGCTGTTACAACCCGGCAGTGATATCTGGCAGAAGGAGTATGCGCTGGAGCTGCAGCGTCGTCGCCTGACGCTGCACGATATTGAACTGGAGCTGCAAAAAGAGGCGAAAAAGAAGACGCCGCAGATCCGTTTTTCGCCTTTTGAACCCGCCACGCCGTTTACGCTGCGCTTCTTCTCGGCGGCGCAAAACGCATGTTGGGCGGTAAAACTGGCACACGATGGCGCGTTATCCCTCAGTCAATGTAATGAGAGGATGCCATGAAGCGCGGATTTACCTTGCTGGAAGTGATGCTCGCACTGGCGATTTTTGCGCTGGCTGCCACGGCGGTGTTACAGATTGCCAGCGGCGCGCTGAGTAATCAGCACGTTCTTGAGGAAAAAACGGTAGCGGGGTGGGTGGCTGAAAACCAGACCGCGCTGCTCTACCTGATGACCCGCGAGCAGCGGGCGGTCAGGCATCAGGGCGAGAGCGATATGGCAGGAAGCCGCTGGTACTGGCGAACCACACCGCTGAGTACAGGCAACGCGCTGCTCCAGGCGGTGGATATTGAAGTCAGCCTTCACGAAGACTTTTCGCCGGTGATTCAGTCACGACGCGCCTGGTTTAGCGCCGTGGGAGGCCAACAGTGAGAAGGGCTCGCGCTGGTTTCACGTTACTGGAAATGCTGGTGGCAATTGCCATTTTTGCCTCGCTGGCACTGATGGCGCAGCAGGTGACTAACGGCGTCACGCGCGTGAATAGCGCCGTCGCCGGACACGATCAAAAACTAAACCTCATGCAGCAAACGATGAGTTTTCTGACCCACGATCTGACACAAATGATGCCGCGTCCGGTAAGAGGCGATCAGGGCCAGCGTGAACCAGCGTTACTGGCTGGCGCTGGCGTGCTGGCGTCTGAGAGTGAAGGGATGCGCTTTGTGCGCGGCGGTGTGGTTAACCCGTTGATGCGTCTGCCACGCAGTAATCTGCTCACCGTCGGTTACCGCATTCATGACGGCTATCTCGAACGGTTAGCCTGGCCGCTGACCGACGCAGCAGGCAGCGTGAAGCCGACAATGCAAAAGTTGATTCCGGCGGATTCGCTCCGTTTGCAGTTCTACGACGGCACGCGCTGGCAGGAGAGCTGGTCGTCAGTACAGGCGATCCCTGTGGCGGTACGCATAACCCTGCATTCGCCGCAATGGGGCGAAATTGAACGCATCTGGTTGTTACGCGGGCCGCAATTATCATGATCACCTCACCACCAAAACGCGGAATGGCACTGGTCGTGGTGCTGGTATTGCTGGCGGTTATGATGCTGGTGACCATCACGCTTTCCGGGCGAATGCAGCAACAACTTGGGCGAACGCGCAGCCAGCAGGAGTACCAGCAGGCGCTGTGGTACAGCGCCAGTGCGGAAAGCCTGGCGTTGAGCGCACTCAGTCTGAGCCTGAAAAATGAAAAGCGCGTGCATCTGGCGCAGCCGTGGGCTTCCGGCCCTCGTTTTTTCCCACTGCCGCAGGGGCAAATTGCCGTCACCCTGCGTGACGCCCAGGCCTGCTTTAACCTGAATGCCCTCGCTCAGCCGACAACGGCGTCGCGTCCTATCGCGGTACAACAACTGATTGCCCTGATCTCGCGCCTGGATGTGCCTGCTTATCGGGCCGAACTGATAGCCGAAAGCCTGTGGGAGTTTATTGACGAGGACCGCAGCGTGCAGACGCGTCTGGGGCGTGAAGACAGCGAGTATCTCGCCCGCTCGGTGCCGTTCTACGCCGCCAATCAACCGCTGGCCGATATCAGTGAGATGCGCGTGGTACAGGGAATGGACGCCGGGATTTATCAAAAACTGAAACCGCTGGTCTGTGCGCTGCCGATGACCCGCCAGCAAATCAACATCAATACCCTGGACGTCGCGCAAAGTGTGATTCTTGAGGCGCTGTTTGACCCGTGGTTAAGCCCTGTTCAGGCGCGGGCGTTATTACAACAACGTCCGGCGAAGGGCTGGGAAGATGTCGATCAGTTTCTTGCTCAGCCGCTACTTGCTGACGTCGATGAGCGTACTAAAAAACAGCTAAAAACCGTCCTGAGCGTGGACAGCAATTACTTCTGGCTGCGTTCAGATATCACCGTGAATGAGATTGAACTGACGATGAACTCGTTAATTGTCCGCATGGGCCCACAACACTTTTCTGTTCTCTGGCATCAGACAGGAGAAAGTGAGTGAGTTCCATGCTTGAGATTTTTATCCCGCTTTGCGCCTCCGATCCCATCCGTTGGCAGCACCGTACCACCGACGTGGAGCACGGCATCTGGTCTGACGTTGACAACGAACAGCTCCAGCAATGGCTGCAAACTGATGCGATTCGACTCTACATTCCCGGCGAATGGATCAGCGTCTGGCAGGTTGAACTGCCTGATGTCGCCCGCAAGCAGATACCGACTATTCTGCCCGCCTTACTGGAAGAAGAGCTGAACCAGGATATCGATGAACTGCATTTCGCCCCGTTGAAAATCGACCAGCAACTGGCAACCGTAGCAGTGATTCACCAACAGCATATGCGCAACATTGCGCAGTGGTTGCAGGCAAACGGCATCACCCGCGCTACCGTCGCGCCGGACTGGATGTCCATTCCTTGTGGGTTTATGGCTGGCGATGCGCAACGGGTTATCTGCCGCATCGATGAATGCCGGGGATGGAGCGCCGGGCGGACGCTGGCCCCGGTCATGTTCCGCGCACAGCTCAATGAGCAGAATTTACCGCTTTCGCTAACCGTGGTCGGCATTGCACCGGAAGAACTATCTGCATGGGCTGGTACGGACGCCGAACGCCTGACCGTTACGGCTCTGCCAGCCATTACCACTTATGGCGAACCGGAAGGGAACCTGCTAACAGGGCCGTGGCAGCCTCGTGTCAGCTACCGAAAACAGTGGGCGCGCTGGCGGGTGATGATTCTGCCGATATTGCTGATTCTGGTTGCGCTGGTAGTGGAACGGGGCGTGACGTTATGGAGCGTCAGCGAACAGGTGGCGCAAAGCCGCACCCAGGCGGAGAAACAGTTCTTAACGCTATTCCCGGAGCAGAAGCGGATTGTGAATTTACGCTCTCAGGTGACGATGGCGCTGAAAAAATATCGCCCACAGGCCGACGATACCCGGCTGCTCGCAGAATTGTCAGCGATCGCCAGTACCCTGAAATCAGCGTCACTTACCGACATCGAAATGCGTGGTTTCACCTTTGATCAAAAACGCCAGACGCTTCACCTCCAGCTACGGGCTGCGAACTTTGCCAGCTTCGACAAACTGCGTAGCGCACTGGCGGCAGATTATGTTGTGCAACAGGACGCGTTACAGAAAGAGGGTGATGCGGTTTCCGGCGGCGTAACGTTGCGGAGGAAATAACATGTTACGCGATAAATTTATTCACTATTTTCAGCAATGGCGTGAACGCCAGTTAAGCCGTGGCGAACACTGGCTGACACAACACCTGGCGGGGCGTTCTCCGCGTGAAAAGGGCATGTTACTGGCAGCGGTGGTGTTCCTGTTTAGCGTCGGATATTACGTCCTCATCTGGCAGCCGTTGAGCGAACGGATAGAACAACAGGAGACGATGTTGCAGCAGCTGGTGGCGATGAACACCCGACTGAAGAACGCCGCGCCGGATATTATTGCAGCGCGAAAATCTGCCACAACAACGCCTGCGCAGGTATCGCGGGTCATCAGTGACAGTGCTTCCGCGCACTCGGTGGTCATCAAGCGGATAGCCGAGCGTGGGGAGAATATTCAGGTCTGGATAGAACCTGTGGTGTTTAATGACCTGCTGAAATGGTTAAACGCACTGGATGAAAAATATGCGCTGCGGGTGACACAAATTGATGTCAGTGCTGCTGAGAAGACTGGGATGGTGAATGTGCAGCGGCTGGAGTTTGGACGGGGATAAAGTATCAGGAGATTAATATCAATAAAATTACTCTCGTTAACGTGGCGAGAGTAATTCCCCCAGACTTTATAAGCTAATTTTTTTCGTGAAGGTTATTGTCAGATCCAAAAGCAAAAACCCGCCTTGTGGGCGGGTTCTTAAGAATTAGTGGTGCCCGGACTCGGAATCGAACCAAGGACACGGGGATTTTCAATCCCCTGCTCTACCGACTGAGCTATCCGGGCAACGGGGCGCATTAAACCTGATTCGCCTCGTCTCGTCAATCAAATTTCTTCAATTTACTGCAGACTGCACAATCTATCATCACTTTGCCGCTAATGCACGCATTGTCAGGCAAACCAGGCGGTCCAGGCGGCGGAAAGCGGCATTGCCAGAAGGAGTGCTGGAAGCATGTTGACCACCGGGAACATTTTAATGCCACAGATGCGTAATCCGGTTGCCAGCAGCAATAAACCGCCTACGGCGCTGAAGTCTGCCATCATCGACGGTGTGGTCAGCGGTAATATCAGCGCGGCAGCCCACGCCAGCGTTAACTGGATGATCAGTAATGGGATACTAATTACCGACACCGCAATACCCAACGAGCAGGCGAAGATCATCGCCGTAAAGAAATCGAGAAATGACTTGGCGATTAAAATACTCGGATCGCCGGTCATCCCTTCGTTCATCGCCCCGAAGATCCCGGTGCCGCTGGCGCAAAACAGGACAATAATCGCGACATAATTCTGAATAAAAGATTCATGCGCTGGCTTCTTACGTGAGTGACGAAACAGATTTTGTGCTTTGGCGACCGCTGTATTGACGCCTTTCTCCAGCAGACAAATTTCGCCGATTAATGCTCCGAGTAAGGTTGCTAAAACCATCGCCGGAAGGTTGGCGCATTTCACCACCAGTAAAATACCAATCCCCAGCGATGCCAGACCAAAAATTGATGTCATGGAGACGCGGATACGTTCCGGTAAGCGTTGGCTAAGCAGTGCACCGAGCACGCCACCCAGTAATACTGCACTTGCGTTGATAAAAGGACCGATGACCACAAGAGTTCCTGTTAGCTGCATTGTCTGATTTTCTTATTATGACCGTTTGGCTCCTTCGATGGCTTGTTTGTTCGCAAAGTCCTGGCTTGCACGCTCTGGTGAAAGGTGCCATGATTGCGCGAATTTTCTCCTCTCTGTACGGAGTTTGCCCGATGCACGCCACCTCCTTACATTCTCTCGCTTATCGCCGTTTCGCGCGAAACTCCTCCCCTTTTCTGCTCATGCGGTGAAGTTAACGCACGCTCACTGCAGGACAACAGTAAAATCAGAGCGTTTCTGCTTTTACTGATGTCTGGCGGTCGGAGCTGGTGACCAGTTTGACCCATATCTCGTGGGGCAGGGTTTTCCACCTTGTCCGGTATTCTTACTTCCCCGAAACGGGTTTGCGCTTATGAAATCAATGAATATTGCCGCCAGTAGTGAACTGGTATCCCGACTTTCTACTCATCGCCGCGTGGTGGCGTTGGGAGATACTGATTTTACGGACGTCGCGGCAGTCGTCATTACCGCTGCGGATAGTCGCAGTGGCATTCTTACGTTGCTTAAGCGCACCGGTTTTCATCTACCGGTGTTTTTGTATTCCGAACATGCTGTTGAATTACCTGCGGGCGTTACGGCGGTAATCAATGGCAACGAGCAGCAGTGGCTGGAGCTGGAATCCGCAGCCTGTCAGTATGAAGAGAATTTGCTGCCACCGTTTTATGACACGCTGACGCAGTACGTTGAGATGGGCAACAGCACCTTTGCTTGCCCTGGACATCAACATGGTGCGTTCTTTAAAAAGCATCCTGCCGGACGCCATTTTTACGATTTCTTTGGTGAGAACGTCTTTCGCGCCGATATGTGTAACGCTGACGTAAAATTGGGCGATCTGCTTATTCATGAAGGATCGGCGAAGGATGCGCAGAAATTCGCAGCCAAAGTCTTTCATGCCGATAAAACCTATTTTGTACTGAACGGCACATCGGCAGCGAATAAAGTGGTGACGAATGCGCTGTTAACGCGTGGCGATCTGGTGCTCTTTGACCGTAACAACCATAAGTCGAATCATCACGGCGCGCTGATTCAGGCGGGGGCGACGCCGGTCTATCTGGAAGCTTCACGTAACCCGTTTGGTTTCATTGGCGGTATTGATGCGCACTGTTTTAATGAAGAGTATCTGCGCCAGCAAATTCGCGACGTTGCGCCAGAAAAAGCGGAGTTGCCGCGCCCGTTTCGCCTGGCGATTATTCAGTTGGGAACCTATGACGGCACTGTCTATAACGCCCGTCAGGTGATCGATACCGTTGGGCATCTGTGTGATTACATTCTGTTTGATTCCGCATGGGTCGGTTACGAACAGTTTATCCCGATGATGGCGGATAGCTCGCCGCTGCTGTTAGAACTTAACGAAAACGATCCGGGGATCTTTGTGACCCAGTCAGTGCACAAACAGCAGGCGGGATTCTCACAGACGTCGCAGATCCATAAAAAAGATAACCATATCCGCGGACAGGCGCGTTTTTGCCCGCATAAGCGGTTGAATAATGCCTTTATGCTCCATGCTTCTACCAGCCCGTTCTATCCGCTGTTTGCCGCGCTGGACGTTAACGCCAAAATTCATGAAGGAGAGAGTGGGCGTCGGCTGTGGGCTGAGTGTGTTGAGATAGGGATTGAAGCGCGCAAGGCTATTCTTGCGCACTGTAAGCTGTTCCGCCCGTTTATCCCGCCCGTTGTTGATGGCAAATTGTGGCAGGATTATCCGACGTCAGTGTTAGCCAGCGACCGCCGTTTTTTCAGTTTTGAGCCGGGGGCGAAGTGGCACGGCTTTGAAGGATATGCCGCGGATCAGTATTTTGTTGATCCGTGCAAGCTGTTACTCACTACACCAGGTATTAATGCCGAAACTGGCGAATATAGCGACTTTGGCGTTCCGGCGACGATTCTGGCGCACTATCTGCGTGAGAACGGCATTGTGCCGGAGAAGTGCGATCTCAATTCCATTCTGTTCTTATTAACGCCGGCGGAAAGCCACGAGAAGCTGGCACAACTGGTGGCGATGCTGGCGCAATTTGAACAGCATATTGAGGATGACTCACCGCTGGCTGAGGTGTTGCCGAGCGTTTATAACAAATATCCGGTGCGCTATCGCGACTACACCCTGCGCCAGTTGTGTCAGGAGATGCACGATCTGTATGTCAGTTTCGACGTCAAAGACCTACAAAAAGCGATGTTCCGCCAGCAGAGTTTCCCGTCAGTGGTGATGAACCCCCAGGATGCGCATAGTGCTTATATTCGCGGTGAAGTGGAGTTGGTGCGGATTCGTGATGCCGAAGGGCGAATTGCGGCAGAAGGGGCGTTGCCTTATCCACCAGGCGTGCTTTGCGTGGTACCCGGAGAAGTCTGGGGTGGGGCGGTTCAGCGTTATTTCCTTGCGCTGGAAGAAGGAGTGAATTTGTTGCCGGGATTTTCGCCGGAGCTGCAAGGTGTTTATAGCGAAACCGATGCAGATGGCATGAAACGATTGTACGGTTATGTGTTGAAGTAAGAAAAAAACGGGTCACCTTCTGGCGACCCGTTTTTCTTTGCGTAATTAGTGGCTCACCGTCTGTGTGCCTGTCGGGACACGAACGTGTTTATATTTGAACATCGCCATGAACGCGAAGGCCAGAACCACGGAGTAACCTGCGAAAATCAGCCATACGGTCTGCCAGTCGGTAATGCCGTTTTGGGTGTACATCTCAACCACTTTACCGCTCACGATGCCGCCGAGGATACAGCCGAAGCCGTTAGTCATCATCAGGAACATCCCCTGCGCACTGGCGCGAATTGCCGGGCTAACTTCTTTTTCGACAAACACCGAACCAGAGATGTTGAAGAAGTCGAATGCGCAGCCGTAAACAATCATCGACAGAACCAGCAGTACGGTGCCGAACGGAGTCGGGTCACCGTAAGCAAACAGCGCAAAACGCAGGATCCACGCCACAATACTGATCATCATTACGTTCTTAATACCGTAGCGGCTTAAGAAGAACGGGATAGTCAGAATGAACAGGGTTTCAGAGATCTGCGAAATCGACATGATGATTGACGCATGCTGCACAATAAAGCTGCTGGCAAACATCGGATCTTTGTCGAAGCTGTGCAGGAAGGTGTTACCGAACATGTTGGTAATCTGCAGTTCCGCGCCCAGCAGCATTGAGAAGATGAAGAAGATTGCCATACGCTTGTTTTTAAACAGCGCGAATGCATCGAGGCCCAGCAGGGTTGTCCAGCTTTGATTCGCTTGCTGTTTAGCAACCGGAATGTGCGGCAGAGTCAGGGTAAACAGAACCAGAATGGCGGAAAGTGCTGCGCCAATATACAGCTGCATGTGGCTTAATTCGAAGCCAGACAGGCTCACCACCCACATTGCCATGATAAAGCCGATGGTGCCCCAGATACGGATTGGCGGGAAGTCAGTAACGATATCCATCCCGGCATTTTGCAGGCGATAGTAAGAGATGGTGTTGATTAACCCAAGCGTTGGCATATAAGCAAACGAGTTAATCAATATCACAAGGAACATCGCTTCCGGCGTCGTGACCTGTGCCGCCATGAACAGCGTGATAGCGCCAATGGTGTGGCAAATGGCATATACCCATTTCGCACTTAACCATTTGTCGGCCACAATCCCCAGCAGCGCAGGCATAAAGACCGCGGCGATACCCAGTGAACTATAAACTGCGCCGATAGAAGCACCGTCAAACTTCAGGGTAACAAACATATAGGAGCCGAGGGTCGTCAGCCAACTTCCCCACAGACAGAACTGCAGAAAAGAGAGGATTTTCAGCTGCAGCTTAAGATTCATGTTAATTTCCTCACATCGTGATGCGGATGAGTGTTTGAAAAAGCACATTTGACCGTGCGAGATGATGCGATTCTATCAACTTCGCGGACTGGTTTTTTGTTACCTGTGGCAAATAATTGCAAACATTCCCAATTTGCAAAACGAAATTGTGATGTGGATAACATTTTTGCCCCTGAGCATCGTCAGGGGCGGTTAGTGGAATTATCGGCGGCGGTAGGATTTTTGCGCGGTATTCACTTTATAAAGATAACGGCGAGATTCCGCAGAAGGATGGCGGGTCGTCAGCGTCTGATAAACATCGCCCGGCGTCATGGTGTTAATAATATTGGCAGCCTGAATCTTATCATTCGAAAAGACTCGCAGCACGCTGCCTGCGCCGCCGTTATAGGCGGTGATGACGGCATAACGCCGCGATGTTGGGTTATCAATTCCGCCGAGATAAACGTTGTTCAGCATCGCGAGATACGCGGTGCCGGTATCAATATTGCTGGCAGGATCAAACAAGAAACTGCGGCTCGGCGTGCCGGATTTTCCCTGCGAGCGGAACACATCTTTCCCGGCAGTATGTTGTACCACCTGCATTAATCCCAGCGCATCGGAACGGCTGACCGCATACGGGTTAAAGGAAGATTCAGTCTGCATAATTGCCAGTATCAGCGACTCATCAACGCCATATTTCCGTGACGCCTGGCGGACCATGCCGAGATATTTGTGCGCACGTTTATCAAGGTGGTTCGGCACCATGTTAATGGTGACGCTGTAGATGATACGCAGCCCGTTGCTGCGGCTCTTCAGACGGTTTTTCAGCAGATAATCCGCGAAGTTGCTCGCGCGACCTTCCCAGCGAATCGGCTGCCCGGTGTTGTCCACCACCTGACCGTAAAGGAAAGGTTCTTTCGAAATCGTAATATCATCAACGTCGGAATAGAGATCGACCGAACTCGGATCGTCCCCCATCAGCAACGTTTTGATAATTGCCCGGCGCAGATGCGCGGCAGGTTCTGTCCCGGCGATGGTTTCGATAGTGATCGTACCGTCATCGAAGTTGATGTGGCTGCGGGTCTGATATTGATCGGTGTATTTCACGTAGTCCTTAGGACCGGCGATCACCACCTCTTTGAAGCCCCAGATGTTCTCAATATTGTGGGCAAATTGCCCCATTAGAATATCGAAACCGTTGGTGTCTTTGACCCAGGCTTCGTTATAGGTATCGCCTTTTTTGGTCGTCGAACAGGAGATGAGCAACGGCGCAATCAAAGCCAGCGCGAGATATTTTTTCATCATTCCGGGTGCGTGTTGTGTTTGTTTTTATGCAAGTTGCCGGAGGCGTGCTCCGGCACTGTTTTTATTTTTTATCTTCCGGCGTATAGCCCTCGATATGCACCTCTTTACCCTCGAACAGGAAGTTGACCATCTCCTGTTCCAGCAGCTTGCGGTGCTCGGCATTCATCATGTTGAGTTTCTTTTCATTAATCAGCATGGTCTGTTTGTGCTGCCACTGCGCCCAGGCTTCTTTGGAGATCTCGTTATAGATGCGTTTTCCCAGCTCGCCGGGGTACAGCTGAAAATCCTGACCTTCTGCTTCACGTTGCAGGAAAGTACAAAAAATCGTTCTGCTCATAAATCATCCTCTTTATCGACTCACGCGCTAAACCGGCGCGCCAGTGCGTAACTGCTGTAACAAACGCTCCACGGGAGCCGCCAGGCCAACTGACGGCGGTTGCGCTAAGTTATACCAGAGCGCATTGCCTTCATCCATGCAGCCGGTGAATGACGACACGGGAAGCCACATAGGCACAATATCTAAGTGGAAATGGCTGAAGGTATGCCGAAACGCGGTCAGCTGCGTCAGGTTATCGGCAGAAATCTGTCGTTGCGCCAGCCACTGCCGCAAACTTTCTTCATCGGCAAACTGCGGGAAACAGTATAAACCGCCCCACAATCCGCTCGGCGGACGCTGCGCCAGCAATACTTCATCTTCGTGCTGTAACAGCAAAAAGTAGCCGGTGCGCTCTGGCAGCGTCTGTTTCGGTTTTTTGCCCGGATAAAGCGACCAGCTATTGTTGGCGGCGGCAATACATCCGTTTTGTAGCGGACAGAGCGAACATTTCGGCTTAGAGCGCGTACAAATCATCGCGCCCAAATCCATCATCGCCTGATTAAACCGTTCCACGCCAACCGCGGGCGTCACCTGCTCGCTCAAACTCCATAGTTTATTCTCGACCTCTTTTTTCCCAGGCCAGCCGCTTACAGCATAGCAGCGCGCCAGCACCCGTTTGACGTTACCGTCGAGAATCGGAAAGTGCTTACCCAGAGAAAGCGAGAGAATCGCGCCTGCGGTGGAACGCCCGACGCCCGGTAACGCCGCAACTTCTTCAAAGGTTTCCGGGAATTTACCACTGTGTAAGGTGGCCACTTGCTGTGCCGCTTTATGCAGATTGCGCGCGCGGGCGTAATAGCCAAGCCCGGTCCACAAGTGGAGAACTTCGTCGAGCGGCGCATTGGCGAGATCGGTCACCGTCGGGAAGCGCGCCATAAAGCGTTCAAAATAGGGGATAACGGTCGCAACCTGAGTTTGTTGCAACATCACTTCTGAGAGCCATACTTTGTAGGGCGTCTTGTCAATTTGCCAGGGCAGAGTTTTTCGCCCGTATTTATCGTACCAGTCCAGAACCTGGGCTGAAAATTGCGACGCTTGCATGGTCACCGAATTCACTGTTGTTGGGGGCAAGATTGCAGCACAGCGACGGCAGGGTGTAAACCGGAACTTTCCGCAGCCACGGCCTTATCATGCTTGCATCCGGCAACTAACTTTGGATAATGCCCGTTTTCAGAACACTTTCACAAGCGACTAAATCTTTATGAAAAACGACGTCATCTCACCGGAATTTGATGAAAACGGCCGCCCACTGCGCCGTATCCGTAGTTTTGTGCGCCGCCAGGGGCGACTGACCAAAGGCCAGGAACATGCGCTGGAAAACTACTGGCCGGTGATGGGCGTTGAGTTCAGCGAAGATATGCTGGATTTCCCTGCGCTTTTTGGCCGTGAAGCGCCGGTGACGCTTGAGATTGGTTTCGGCATGGGGGCGTCGCTGGTGGCAATGGCTAAAGATCGCCCCGAGCAGGACTTCCTCGGCATTGAAGTGCATTCACCGGGCGTTGGTGCGTGCCTGGCTTCTGCGCATGAAGAGGGCTTAAGCAACCTGCGCGTGATGTGTCACGATGCGGTTGAAGTGCTGCATAAAATGATTCCTGACAATTCATTGCGCATGGTGCAGCTCTTTTTCCCTGACCCGTGGCACAAAGCGCGCCATAATAAACGCCGTATCGTTCAGGTGCCGTTTGCCGAACTGGTAAAAAGCAAACTGCAACTGGGGGGCGTATTCCATATGGCGACCGACTGGGAACCTTATGCGGAACATATGCTTGAAGTGATGTCTTCTATTGACGGTTATAAAAACCTGTCAGAGAGCAATGATTACGTACCGCGTCCGGCATCACGTCCGGTGACGAAATTTGAACAACGTGGTCATCGTCTTGGTCACGGAGTATGGGACTTAATGTTCGAGAGGGTGAAATAATGGCAAAGAACCGTAGCCGTCGTCTGCGTAAAAAAATGCACATCGACGAATTCCAGGAATTAGGATTTTCGGTGGCATGGCGATTCCCGGAAGGTACATCGGAAGAACAGATTGATAAAACCGTTGATGACTTTATTAACGAGGTTATCGAACCGAACAAACTGGCCTTTGACGGCAGCGGTTATCTGGCCTGGGAAGGTCTGATCTGCATGCAGGAAATCGGCAAATGCACCGAAGAGCATCAGGCGATTGTGCGTAAGTGGCTGGAAGAACGCAAACTGGAAGAGGTACGCACCAGCGAACTTTTCGACGTTTGGTGGGACTAAGAAAGCATACGGGCGATGACAAAGTTAAAAAAAGCGCTCGGATAGTCCCCTCGCCCCTCCAGGGAGAGGGTTAGGGTGAGGGGAACAGACCAGCACTGGCGCGATTATTTACCCTCACCCCGACCCTCTCCCTAAAAGGGCGAGGGGGAAAACCGTGCCCCTTTTGACTTTTAAGCCAGTTTGTTATCAATCTGGGGCCAGCAAATGCTGGCCTGATTTGTTCTTGAGGGAAGACTATGATGCGCAAAATGCTGCTGGCGGCAGCACTTTCAGTGACGGCAATGACCGCTCACGCCGACTACCAGTGCAGCGTCACGCCGCGTGACGATGTGATTGTCAGCCCGCAAACCGTGCAGGTGAAGGGCGAAAACGGCAATCTGGTGATCACGCCAGACGGCAACGTGATGTATAACGGTAAGCAATATTCCCTGAATGCCGCCCAGCGCGAGCAGGCGAAGGATTATCAGGCTGAACTACGCAGCACGCTGCCGTGGATTGATGAAGGCGCGAAAAGCCGCGTCGAAAAAGCCCGTATTGCGCTGGATAAAATTATCGTTCAGGAGATGGGCGAAAGCAGCAAAATGCGCAGCCGTCTGACCAAACTTGATGCGCAGCTGAAAGAGCAGATGAACCGCATTATCGAAACGCGCAGCGATGGCCTGACGTTTCACTATAAAGCCATTGATCAGGTTCGCGCCGAAGGCCAGCAATTAGTGAATCAGGCAATGGGTGGAATTTTACAGGACAGCATTAATGAAATGGGCGCGAAAGCGGTGCTGAAAAGCGGCGGTAACCCATTACAGAATGTGCTGGGAAGCCTGGGGGGGCTGCAATCCTCAATCCAAACCGAGTGGAAAAAGCAGGAAAAAGATTTCCAGCAGTTTGGCAAAGATGTTTGTAGCCGCGTTGTGACTCTGGAAGATAGCCGCAAAGCCCTGGTCGGGAATTTAAAATAATCCTCTATTTTAAGACGGCATAATACTTTTTTATGCCGTTTAATTCTTCGTTTTGTTACCTGCCTCTAACTTTGTAGATCTCCAAAATATATTCACGTTGTAAATTGTTTAACGTCAAATTTCCCATACAAAGCTAAGGGATAATGCGTAGCGTTCACGTAACTGGAGGAATGAAATGGAGTTTTTCAAAAAGACGGCACTTGCCGCACTGGTTATGGGTTTTAGTGGTGCAGCATTGGCATTACCCAATATCACCATTTTAGCAACCGGCGGGACCATTGCCGGTGGTGGTGACTCCGCAACCAAATCTAACTACACAGCGGGTAAAGTTGGCGTAGAAAATCTGGTTAATGCGGTGCCGCAACTGAAGGACATTGCGAACGTTAAAGGCGAGCAGGTAGTGAATATCGGCTCCCAGGACATGAACGATAATGTCTGGCTGACACTGGCGAAAAAAATTAACACCGACTGCGATAAAACCGACGGCTTCGTCATTACCCACGGTACCGACACGATGGAAGAAACCGCTTACTTCCTCGACCTGACGGTGAAATGCGACAAACCGGTGGTGATGGTCGGCGCAATGCGCCCGTCCACGTCCATGAGCGCAGACGGTCCATTCAACCTGTATAACGCGGTAGTGACCGCAGCTGATAAAGCCTCCGCTAATCGTGGCGTGCTGGTGGTGATGAACGACACCGTACTGGACGGTCGCGATGTCACCAAAACCAACACCACCGACGTAGCGACCTTCAAGTCTGTTAACTACGGTCCTCTGGGTTACATTCACAACGGTAAGATTGACTACCAACGTACCCCGGCACGTAAGCACACCAGCGATACGCCATTCGATGTCTCTAAGCTGAATGAGCTGCCGAAAGTCGGCATCGTTTATAACTACGCTAACGCATCCGATCTTCCGGCTAAAGCACTGGTAGATGCGGGCTATGATGGCATCGTTAGCGCTGGTGTGGGTAACGGCAACCTGTATAAAACCGTATTTGACACCCTTGCAACCGCCGCGAAAAACGGCACTGCAGTAGTGCGTTCTTCCCGTGTACCGACGGGCGCTACCACTCAGGATGCTGAAGTGGATGATGCGAAATACGGCTTCGTCGCCTCTGGCACGCTGAACCCGCAAAAAGCGCGCGTCCTGCTGCAGCTGGCTCTGACGCAAACCAAAGATCCGCAGCAGATCCAGCAGATCTTCAATCAGTACTAATCACCTCGCCCCGGTATCGTGCCGGGGCTTTTTCACTTCAGACTTACGTCCATTGCCAATTTTCATTACCCTGATGATAATCACTGGAATAAATTATTCCGCGAGAGGGTTTTCGGGTGAAAAAGCAATGGATTGTTGGCACGGCGCTGCTTATGTTGATGACTGGTAATGTCTGGGCAGATGGCGAACCGCCAACTGAAAATATCTTAAAAGATCAATTCAAAAAGCAGTATCACGGCATTCTCAAGCTTGATGCTATCACCTTAAAAAATCTTGATGCTAAGGGTAATCAGGCCACCTGGTCAGCGGAAGGCGATGTCTCTTCCAGTGACGATCTCTATACCTGGGTCGGTCAGTTGGCAGATTACGAACTGCTCGAACAGACCTGGACGAAAGATAAACCGGTAAAATTCTCGGCGATGTTAACCAGTAAAGGAACGCCCGCGTCTGGCTGGTCGGTGAACTTTTACTCTTTTCAGGCGGCAGCCAGCGATCGTGGACGGGTGGTCGACGATATCAAAACGAATAATAAATATCTGATCGTGAATAGCGAAGATTTCAATTATCGCTTTAGTCAGCTTGAGTCTGCGTTGAATAACCAGAAGAACTCGATTCCTGCGCTGGAAAAGGAAGTGAAAGCGCTTGATAAGCAAATGGTGGCGGCGCAGAAAGCAGCGGATGCATATTGGGGAAAAGATGCAAACGGTAAGCAAATGACCCGCGAAGACGCCTTTAAAAAAATTCACCAACAGCGTGATGAGTTTAATAAACAGAACGATAGCGAGGCTTTCGCGGTTAAATATGACAAAGAGGTTTATCAACCGGCGATTGTGGCATGTCATAAACAGAGTGCAGAGTGTTATGAAGTGCCAATTCAGCAGAAGCGAGATTTCGATATCAACGAACAACGGCGACAGACTTTTCTGCAATCACAAAAACTTAGCCGTAAATTGCAGGATGACTGGATAACGCTCGAAAAAGGGCAATATCCGTTAACGATGAAAGTTTCAGAAATAAACAGTAAAAAAGTCGCGATTTTGATGAAAATTGATGATATCAACCAGGCTAATGAACGCTGGAAAAAAGATACCGAACAATTGCGGCGCAATGGAGTGATTAAGTAACTCATGTTAAGTACCTTTGCCGGATAATATAAAAAGTTATCCGGCAAATTATTTTTTACATTAGCCCTAGTAGCTGTGGAATGAACAAGGATATTTGCGGGATGTAAGTGATCATCATCAACGTGATTAACAATGCGGCATAAAATGGCAGCAATGGTTTGATCAAATGTTGAATCTTCACACCTGAAATAGAACAACCAACAAATAGCGCACTACCCACCGGCGGTGTTAACAGCCCAATACAAAGGTTGGCCACCATCATAATACCGAAATGTACCGGATCCATTCCCAGCTCTTGTGCAATCGGCAAGAAGATTGGTGTGAAGATTAGTACAGCCGGTGTCATGTCCATAAAGATGCCGACAATTAATAAGACGATATTAATCAGCAGCAATATGACCAGTGGGTTATCAGAAATCCCCATCAACGCGTCGCTGATCATATAAGGAATATCAGCATTGGTCATTGCCCAGGACATGCCCACGGAAAAACCGATCAACAGTAATACAATCGAAGTGGTAACAACCGATTCCAGAATCAGTTTGGGTAAATCGCGCCATTTTACTTCCCGGTAAATCAGCACCGAGAGAATAAATGTGTAGACAACGGCAATTGCTGACGCTTCAGTTGCGGTAAAAATGCCGCCCAGAATGCCGCCCATTACAATGAACACCAGAAGCAAACTTGGTAAGGCATCCAGAAACGCTTTACATGCTTGAGCAAAGGTTGCTCTTTCTGAAAGTGGGTAGCCACGGCGTTTAGCAATAATGCCGCAGACTATCATTACCGCGAGACCCATTAAGATCCCTGGCAAATATCCCGCCATAAATAGCGATGCTACAGAAACGCCGCCAGCTGTCAGGGAAAACACAATTAACACGTTTGAGGGCGGTATCAGTAATCCAGTAATACAAGATGAGACGTTTACAGCAGTAGAAAATGCCGGATCATAACCTTCTTTGGTCTGAATGGGATTCAGTGTGCCACCAACGGCAGCAGCTGCCGCAACGGCTGAACCAGAAATGGAACCAAACATCATATTCGCCAGGACGTTCACATGACCAAGCGAACCAGGAACGCGGCCAACCATTACCTGGGCGAGGTTAATCAAACGTATCGCAATACCGCCGCTGTTCATCAGCGTTCCGGCAAAGATGAAAAAGGGGATTGCCAATAGGGCAAAGTTATCCAGTCCATTAGCCAGTCGCTGCGAAACAGTGATTGCCGCGATATCCCAGGGAAACATCAACAGCATTGAAGCTACAGTGGCAATACCGATTGAGAACGAAATGGGCACACCAATAAAGACCAGCACAAAAAAACAGCCAAACAGTGTAAGCGCGATATAACTATCCATTAACTGACCTCCTGCGCAGGTTGTTTCAGTTGTTGAATGCTTTGATTAATAAAACACAAGGCATAAAACATCATCACCAATCCACTTAATGGCAGAATGATATATACGTATCCCATCGGTATTTGCATCGCGGCAGATACCTGTGATGTTGCCAGTGTTTTATCAATTAATTTCAGGCCACCAGTCACAATGACCGAACCGGCAAAACCTAAAATAAGAACGTTAATGACTATACTAAGAAGTAATTGCTTGCGCTTATTCAGGGCGAGAGCAAATAAATCGATAGAGAGATGTCTCTGCGCGCCGACGGTATATGCAGCACCTAATAATCCTACCCAGATCATCAAAAAGCGTGCCAGCTCATCGGTTAATGTACTTGGCTGGTTAAGTACGTAGCGGCTAAATACTTGCCAGACTACGCATACAACCAGAGCAAGCATTACGGCGACAGAAAACGCGGCAATGACGCGGTCTACCGCAAGTTTCAGGCGGTTAAATATCATTGTAAGCATCCTGGAAAATCAGGGCCAGAGACTGGCCCGAAATATTATTGAGCAGCGTTGTCGAATTTCTCTAACAAAGCAGCTTGTTTTGGATCTTTTTTGAAGTCGTCAAACAGAGGTTGAACTGCGGCACGGAATGGGGCTTTATCAACCTTAACGATTTCACCACCCATAGCTTTCGCCTGAGCACGTGTGTCAGCGTCAATTTTTTCCCACAATTTTTGTTGATAAGCTTCGGATTTCTTCGCCGCTGTTTCGAGGATTTGTTGCTGTTCTGGGGTTAATTTATTCCATGTTTTGGTGGAGATAACCAAAAAGTCAGGAATTGAGGCATGTTCATCTTCAGAAAAGACTTTGGCAATTTCGATATGTCGAGTCTGCACCCAGGAAGGCACGTTATTTTCTGCGCCATCTACTACACCTTGCTGCATCGCAGTATAAACTTCGCCAAATGAAATTGGAGTGGGTGAGCCACCCATAAGTTCAATCATTTTGATGGTGGTCGGGCTTGGCTGAACACGAATTTTCAGCCCTTTAAGATCTTCTGGCTTAGTAATCGGTTTTTTCGCATAGAAACTGCGTGTACCCGCTACATAAGCTGATAAAGCAAAAAAGCCTTTATCTTTTGTTGAATCCATAATTTCTTTACCAACTTCACCAAAAACCACTTTGTTGAAGTGCACCTGATCTTTAAATAAGAACGGCAAATTATAGATAGCATAAATATTATCAAAAGACTCCAGATCACTGGCGGAACCTTTGGTCATATCCAGTGCGCCATTTTGCAACAATTCCATAGTTTCTCGCGCATTACCCATCTGGCTGCTGGGGTAAATACGGATCACCATATTACCTTTTGACAGCTGTTTTACTTCTTTCGCCAGCTCTTCAAAACTCTGATGTACAACATGACTTCTTTCCAGGTTGTGTGCTAACTTTAACGTCACTTTTTCTGCGGCGTTTACGCCAGTGCTAACCAGAGCCAGCAAGGATGCGCAGACTAATGAGCGGGTAAATGACCTCATTTTCATAAAAAAACTCCCTGTTGAAGAATGGAAATTGGTTGATATCTAATTGTGCTTATCAGTGCTTTGTGCGACAAATTGGTTAACCTGTCTGACAACTTGTCTATGTTTATCACAACTTGAAATAAAGTCAGAAATTAAATATTAATTTTGTGCGCCAGGTTGTACATGTTTATAATCAATAAATGATGAGTAAATATTTACTAAATATATATAATAAATATCGTCGATATTTATTCAGTAAGAAATATATTTTTGCCGAAGTTAATTAACGGGGGGGTAAAAGAAGTGATTAATGCGCCCGCAGGCGCATTAATGATTACTCAGCGAGGAATAATTCAAGAAGTGAGTTTAAGAATAATTTACCATGTTCCGTTATCTGCCAGTAATCCGCACATTCTGTGAGATAACCCTGAGCGATGGCCTCGTCTAACTGAGAGCGAATAACTTCTTCAGAAAGGCCAGTATACTGGCTAAACTCCACGCGCGGCGCGGCTTCCAGCAGACGGAAGCGATTCATAAAGAACTCAAACGGCTTATCTGCAGCTTCGACATCACGCTGGCTTTCCAGATATCTTCCCTGCATAAAACCACGCGGATGACGCGTTTTGGTGGTACGCAGAATGCGCCCATCCGGGAAGGTCACTTTGCCGTGCGCGCCGCAGCCAATACCGATGTAGTCGCCAAATCGCCAGTAGTTGAGATTGTGCTGGCACTGATAACCGGGTTTGGCGTAAGCGGATGTTTCATACTGCTGATAGCCCGCTGCGGTTAATAACTGATGCCCCTGTTCGAATATATCCCACAACGCATCGTCGTCCGGCAGCACCGGCGGGCGAGAGCCAAACAGCGTATTAGGTTCGATGGTCAGTTGATACCAGGAAAGATGCGGCGGATTCAGTTCAATGGCCTGGCGTAGATCGCCTAGCGCCTCTTCCAGTGATTGATCCGGCAGCCCATGCATCAAATCAAGGTTAAAGCTACGTAACCCTAAACCGCTCGCCAGCTTCGCAGCTCGTTTCGCTTCTTGCGGGCCATGAATGCGCCCAAGTCGTTTCAGCTTTTCTTCGCTAAAACTCTGCACACCAATAGAGATGCGGTTTACACCAGCACGCTGATAATCGACAAAGCGATCGGCTTCTACCGTACCAGGGTTCGCTTCCATAGTAATTTCTGCATCCGCTGCCAGCGGCAAACGCGCACGCACGCCGTCCAGCAGCGTTTGCATCGCCGGGCCGGAAAGCAGGCTCGGCGTACCACCGCCAATAAAGATTGTCTTTACTTCACGGCCCTGAGCGTAAGCCACATCGTTGTCCAGATCGTTAAGCAGATGCTGAACATAATCGTCGTGCGGCACTTCTCCTTTCAACGCGTGAGAGTTGAAATCGCAGTACGGGCATTTCTGCACGCACCACGGGATGTGAATGTAGAGACTCAGCGGCGGTAATTTAACCATTACGTAAAGCGTCCAGCAGCAGTTTCAACGCCTGACCACGGTGGGAAATGGCGCTTTTTTCTTCGCGGGTCAGTTCGGCAGCGGTTTTCCCTTCGGAAGGAACGAAGAAAATTGGATCATAACCAAAGCCACCAGTGCCCGCTGGTTCACGAGTAATCACGCCCGGCCAGCTACCGTGGCACACCAGCGGAGTGGGATCTTCCGCGTGACGCAGATATACCAGCACGCAGTGGAAACGCGCCTGACGTTGGTCGTCCGGTACGTCTTTCATTGTTTCCAGCAGTTTTTGCAGGTTCTTTTGATCGGTCGCGTCTTCACCGGAATAACGCGCGGAGTAAATACCCGGCGCGCCACCCAGCGCATCTACCGCCAGACCGGAGTCGTCGGCAATTGCCGGTAAACCGGTCACTTTTGCCGCATGGCGCGCTTTCAGAATCGCGTTTTCGATAAAGGTCAGGCCGGTTTCTTCAGCGGAATCTACGCCGAGGTCTGTTTGGGCCACGATATCAAGACCGAAGTCGCTAAGCAGCGACGCCAGCTCACGCACTTTACCGGCATTGCCGGTTGCGAGGACAACTTTTTGCATAGGATACCTAATTAAGTAACGCCGCGATTTCTGGCGGGATTTGTTGCGGATTAATGATTTTAATTTGTTTGTGGCGGCCAAGTTCGCCTTTTTCAATCACCACCTGGCTTTTGGCAACCCGGAATTGCTTACCGAGAAACTTCACCAGATGACTGTTGGCCTGGCCGTCAACCGGCGGCGCGGTAATGGCGACTTTAACTTCGTCGCCATGTAAACCGACAATAGAATCACGGCTGGCTTTCGGCTGAATATAGAGCCGTAAAACCAGACCGTCATCATTAACTGTTACGGCACTCATAACGCCATCCACAGCCCCGGCAGCAGCATGTTTCCGGTTGCCTGTAATACTTCTGCGACACCCATATTGATGACATACAGCAGCAGAACGAGGATCATCGGCGAGAAATCAATCCCACCCATTGCCGGTAGCAGGCGGCGAATCGGGCGCAGCAGTGGATCGGCCAGCTGAATCAGCACGTATTCAATCGGGCTACGACCCTGGCTTACCCAGCTCATAATCGCCATCACCAGCAGGACCCAGAAAATCAGCAGGCCGATGGTTTTCAGCAGAATCAATAAACCGGCAATCCAGATGATTGGCAGGAAGGTCACCACTTTAAACAGCACGATGGCTTTAATGAAACTGAGAATGTACGCAACCAGCAGCGAGGCGCTATCAATGGGTCCCATTGCCGGAATAACGCGGCGCAGTGGCCCGATAATCGGCTGCGTTACCTTCACTACAAACTGTGAGAAGGGGTTGTAAAAATCACAATGAGCCCACTGCATCCAGATGCGTAATAACAGCACCATGGTATACAGCTCAATGACCGTTGAAAGCAGGAAAGTCAACGTATTCATGGCGTTCCTTTAATTCCTTATTTTTTAGAGTAATCACGCGCACCAAAAATTGCAGTGCCGATACGAACCATCGTGCTACCTGCCGCAATGGCGGCTTCCATATCGTCCGACATTCCCAGAGAGAGCGTGTCGATATGCGGGTAGCGCGTTTTCAGTCCGGCAAATGCTACAGCCATTTGGCGTGCAACTTCAAACTGCCTTACATATTCTGACTCAGGTGCAGGGATTGCCATCAGCCCGCGCAGACGTAAACGCGGTAGTTCAGCGACCGCAGCTGCCAGCTCGTCCAGTTCTGCCAGTTGAATCCCGGACTTACTGTTTTCGTCACTAATATTAATTTGAATCAGTACGTTAAGAGGGGGAAGTTCTGCCGGGCGCTGATCGTTGAGGCGGGTAGCAATGCGCAAACGGTCGATGGTATGACACCAGTCGAAATGCTCTGCCACCAGGCGGCTTTTATTAGACTGCAACGGGCCAATAAAATGCCATTCTAATCCTGTTACGCCCAGTTCCTGAAAGTGGCGAATTTTATCTACCCCTTCCTGAACGTAGTTTTCACCAAATTGACGCTGCCCGGCATCAATGGCTTCTGCGATGGCGCTCGCAGGTTTTGTTTTACTGACTGCAAGCAGCGTAATTTCTTCTGGAGAACGGCCGCAACGCGTTGCAGCCGCTGAGATTTTGTCCCGGACCTGTGCCAGGTTATGCGCAATATCGTTCATTTTCCGAGGATCTTAGTATGAATATGGAAGAAATTGTGGCCCTTAGTGTAAAGCATAACGTCTCGGATCTACACCTGTGCAGCGCCTGGCCCGCACGATGGCGCATTCGCGGGCGAATGGAAGCTGCGCCGTTTGATGCGCCGGACGTCGAAGAGCTACTGCGGGAGTGGCTGGATGACGATCAGCGGACAATATTGCTGGAGAATGGTCAGTTGGATTTTGCTGTGTCGCTGGCGGAAAACCAGCGGTTGCGTGGCAGTGCGTTCGCGCAACGGCAAGGTATTTCTCTGGCATTACGGTTGTTACCTTCGCACTGTCCACAGCTCGAACAGCTTGGTGCGCCACCGGTATTGCCGGAATTACTCAAGAGCGAGAATGGCCTGATTCTGGTGACGGGGGCGACGGGGAGCGGCAAATCTACCACGCTGGCGGCGATGGTTGGCTATCTCAATCAACATGCCGATGCGCATATTCTGACGCTGGAAGATCCTGTTGAATATCTCTATGCCAGCCAGCGATGTTTGATCCAGCAGCGGGAAATTGGTTTGCACTGTATGACGTTCGCATCGGGATTGCGGGCCGCATTGCGGGAAGATCCCGATGTGATTTTGCTCGGAGAGCTGCGTGACAGCGAAACGATACGTCTGGCGCTGACGGCGGCAGAAACCGGACACCTGGTGCTGGCAACTTTACATACGCGTGGTGCGGCGCAGGCAGTTGAGCGACTGGTGGATTCATTTCCAGCGCAGGAAAAAGATCCCGTGCGTAATCAACTGGCAGGTAGTTTACGGGCGGTGTTGTCACAAAAGCTGGAAGTGGATAAACAGGAAGGACGCGTGGCGCTGTTTGAATTGCTGGTTAACACTCCCGCGGTGGGGAATTTGATTCGCGAAGGGAAAACCCACCAGTTACCGCATGTTATTCAAACCGGGCAACAGGTGGGGATGATAACGTTTCAGCAGAGTTATCAGCAGCGGGTGGGGGAAGGGCGTTTGTGAGGCTAAAGTGATTGATTATTTTAGTAAATATGCCTGATGCGCTACGCTTATCAGGCCTACAAACGTAGTCATTCACGCCGCATCCGGCAATAAGGAGCGATGACGTAAATCGCCTTAATATCCCTGCTCGAAATAGCTTTCGAGAATAATAACCGCAGAGGCAGAGTCAACTTTGCCTTTGTTGAGCGCCCGATAGCCGCCCTGTTCGAACAGACCGGAACGTGCCTCCACGGTGCTAAGACGCTCGTCATGGAGCTTTACTTCAACACCGAAACGACCATGAATACGGTTGGCAAATTTACGCGCTCTGGCGGTTAACGGCTGTTCGGTGCCGTCCATATTCAGCGGCAAACCGACGATGATTTCGTCCGGCTGCCACTCTTTCAGTAAACGTTCGATGAGGTTCCAGTCTGGCGTACCGTCCTGTGCTTTAATTGCAGGCAATGGGCGAGCGGTGCCGGTAATGCGTTGGCCGACCGCTACACCAATGCTTTTGGTGCCGAAGTCGAAAGCGAGTAAGGTTCCACTCATCAGGCGTGCCCTGCCACACCAGGCATGGTGAGAATATCCACACCAATCAGTTTTGCCGCCTCGCGCCAGCGGTCGGCAATCGGCGTTTTGAACAGAATATTCAGATCTGCCGGGGCCGTTAGCCATGCGTTATCAAGAATTTCTTGTTCCAGTTGACCTTTCTCCCAGGAGGCATAGCCCAGAGCCACCAATACGTCAGACGGTTGTTTATCGGTGCCGAGCGTTTCCAGCACATCACGGGAAGTGGTCATCACCGTGTTGTCTGAAATGCGAATGCTGGAAGCAAAATTGGAGGGCGGAGTATGCAAAATAAACCCGCGATCTTCAGCCAGCGGACCGCCGAGCATAACCGGTTTATCCAGACGGATTGATTCATCACGCGGCTCCGGCGTGATCTTCAGCTTTTCCAGAATCCCTTCAATTTTGAGATTTTCCAGCGGCTTGTTGACGATGATCCCCATTGCACCATTGGTATTATGTTCGCAAATGTAGACCACGGAACGACGGAAAATCGGATCCTGGAGAGCAGGCATGGCAATAAGAAAGTGATGCTGTAAATTCATTGTCAGAGGTTCTGTTTCCTGGTTCAAAAAAGCAACAGCGCCCAGTATGCGTGGAAAGAAGGGCGCTGTCACTCAGAGTCTCAACGAGATCCTTCTCGCTAAGGTGGGTTACTGCTGCTGTAAACGTGCTTCGATGGCATCCATCAACATTCCGGTGATCGACACCGGAAACTCTGCTTCAATCTCACGAATACAGGTTGGGCTGGTGACGTTAATTTCAGTCAGACGGTCGCCGATGATATCCAGACCAACAAAAATCAGCCCTTTTTCTTTCAGCGTCGGCCCGATCTGACGGGCGATTTTCCAGTCACTTTCCGTCAGCGGACGAGGTTCACCGCGACCACCGGCAGCCAGATTGCCACGGGTTTCGCCCCCCTGCGGAATACGCGCCAGGCAGTACGGTACCGGCTCGCCATCTACCACCAGCACGCGTTTGTCGCCATCTTTAATGGCTGGCAGGTAATTTTGCGCCATGCAGTAGCGAGTGCCATGCTCAGTCAGGGTTTCGGCAATCACGCCGAGGTTTGGATCGCCTTCTTTCACGCGGAAAATCGACGCGCCGCCCATACCGTCAAGCGGCTTAAGAATGATGTCGCTGTGTTTCTCCCAGAACGCTTTCAGCTGTGCTTTATTGCGCGTAACCAGCGTTTCTGGCGTTAAGTCAGAGAACCAGGCGGTAAACAGTTTCTCGTTACAGTCGCGCAGGCTCTGCGGCTTGTTAACGATCAGCGTCCCTTTCTCTTCGGCACGTTCCAGAATATAGGTCGCGTAGATAAACTCGGTATCAAACGGCGGGTCTTTACGCATCAGGATCACATCGAGATCGGCCAGCGGCAGATCCTGTTCACCGACGAATGAAAACCACTCTTCGTAGTTCTGCTTCACGTTCAGCGTGCGGGTATGGGCGCGGGCTTCGCCATTGATCAGATACAGATCGCCCATCTCCATATAGTGAAGTTCATAACCACGACGCTGTGCTTCCAGCAACATAGCGAAACTGGAATCTTTCTTGATGTTGATGTTTGCGATGGGGTCCATCACGATGCCGAGCTTGATCATTATTCTTCTCCGTTAGCCCAAATCGCCAAATCGTACTTGTAGCGCGGTAATGGCGGTGAGCGCAGTTGTCTCTGTACGCAAAACGCGAGGTCCCAACAGGATATCAGTAAATTGATAGCGGGCAGTCATGGCAATTTCATCTGCCGATAAACCGCCTTCCGGGCCAATCAGCAGGCGGACGCGTTCAACCGGTAACGGCAACGTATTGATGCTGTTACTGGCGCGCGGGTGAAGATTCAGTTTCAGTCCTTCATCCTGCTCTGCACACCAGGCTTCCAGATCCATCGCTGGACGGATTTCCGGCACCCGGTTACGACCACACTGCTCACAGGCAGCAATTGCAATCTTCTGCCACTGCTGGAGCTTCTTGTTCAGACGTTCACTATCCAGTTTAACGCCGCAGCGCTCAGAAAAAAGTGGCGTAATGAGGCTTACACCGAGTTCGATCGATTTCTGGATAGTAAATTCCATTTTTTCACCACGCGACATCACCTGACCGAGGTGAATATGCAGCGGAGATTCGCGATCGTCGATCTGGCCTTCCAACACCTTCACTTCCACGCTTTTTTTGCTGGCGCTGGTAATTTCGGCGTCAAAGACCTGGTTGCTGCCGTCAAACAATTGCAGCGCCTGTCCCGGCCCCATACGCAGTACGCGCCCGATATGGTTGGCGGCATCTTCGCAAAGCGCGATGTGAGAATGGCTGGTCAGTGGTTCAGGATGATAAATGCGGGGGATACGCATAGTTAAAAATCCGCGTCGTCTCCCCACGCGGTTGTACGCGTGGGGTAGGGGTTAACAAAAAGAATCCCGCTAGTGTAGGTTAGCTCTTTCGCGCCTGGCAAGCGCGTTGCACATACGGGTTATGATTGCCCTGCACCTTCGCGATGCGTTCATCACGCTCGCACTCCCAGTCGGTAACCGGATACATCTTGTTCCATGCGTTGAACAGCTGCGTTTGCTGGCGAGAGAGTGTCAGGTTGTATTGGTCGCGCATATAGAAGTAGGTGCGCGCAATGGCACCGCGTGCACGCGCTGGTGGTTCGGCAGCTTTTTCTTTGAAATCGACCTTCATGGCGCATTGACCGTACTGGCCTTCGCCGCCATTCCACTGGCTGTACATAAAGTTGCCGCGATCGCCATTCACCTCGCCGACTGACGGTTGCAGGTTATGCATATCGCTTTCCATCTTGCGATAGACCGGATCTTTAGCGCAGTTTTTACGTCCACCGTCCTGCCAGCACTGGCGCTGGTGACCGAATTGCCAGGCGGGAACGACGTGTTCCCACTCTACGCGGCTGGCGCGGTTTTCATTTTTGCGCACCTGATAGCCGCACGATTGCAGATCAACAACGCCTTTTTTGCCCTGCCAGTTAATTTTACATCCGCAATAAAACGTACCGGGCGCATCAGCGTGGACTTTTACCGCCGCGGCTTTCGCCTGAGAAAAACTATTGATACCTTCGGCCAACGCCGGGCCGGAAAATGCTGCGCTCAGTACCACCGCAGCAATAGACAAATAACGGTACATCACTTACTCCGTGTTAAAACGAGCCAGCAACGTAGCGAAAGTTGTTTTGGTATGCAATCAGCCAGATCAGGAAAGTTCCTGATAGTTCAGGTGGTTACTTTGCAATCAGCTGTTCACCGCAGTGAACACAGCGATAGACGGCCTCGCCACGAACTACGCGATTATGGCGGCGTACGGTAAGCTGATGCTCCTGGCACTTGCAGCGGTAGGGGAAGGTGTTGCGACGCACGGATTGCAGTTCGAACTGATGCGTACGACGGGCGGGAACGCCCAGCACGTTTTCCATCATCCACTTCCACTCTTTGCCATGTGGCGCTACGCGGCCGAAATGTTTCCATACCAGCAAATGTGCCAGTTCGTGCGGCACCACTTCTTCAATAAAGGCTTCACTGTTTTCCAACAGCAAAACGGGATTGAGGCGGATTTCATAGCTTTCCAGCCAGGCTGTTCCGGCGGAGGTGCCGCGCTGGGTGTAAGAGAGTTTTGGCTCCGGGTAGTTACGCCCTAGCTTCAGGTTGGCCTGGGCGAGTTTTTCCCGCAGGCGACGCATAACGGCCTGTTGGATGGCGATAGGGAGACGGGATGTTTTCATAGCGGCAGAGGATAGAGCGAAGAAAAGATGACTGCAAGAGGTGGCTTCCTCCGCGACGGGAGGAAGCCTGAGGAGATTAATCGTGAGCGCCGATTTCGCGCAGTTTACGACCTTTCATCAGATTACGTTCAATATGTTCCAGCGAAACGTGTTTGGTTTCCGGTACCAGCCACAATGTCAGCAGGATAAACAGTACGTTCAGAGCCGCATACACCCAGAAGGTGTTGGCGTTACCCAGCGTGTTGAGCATGGTCAGGAAGGTTGCGCCAACGATCATGTTGGCAATCCAGTTGGTGGCGGTGGAGCAGGTGATGCCAAAATCGCGGCCTTTCAGCGGCTGAATTTCGGAGCACAGTACCCAAATCAGCGGACCGGCACTCATGGCAAAGCCAACAATAAACATCAGCAGCATGGCGATGGCGAAATACTGCGCCGACGGAGAGTGGATACCGATATGCATCATTGTACCGAGTACGCCCATGCCAGCAGCCATCACCAGGAAGCCCAGCGTTAGCGTTGGTTTGCGTCCCCAGCGGTCAACAAGGCCGATTGCGATAAAGGTGGCAAGTACGTTGGTCAGGCCGACAATCACTGTCCCCCACATTTGCTCGGTAGTGTTGGTATAACCCGCCAGTTCGAAGATTTTCGGCGCGTAATACATGATGACGTTCATCCCGGTGAATTGCTGCATTACCTGCAACAGTACGCCAAGGAACACCGCGCGGCGGAAGTTGCTGTTCTCTTTAAACAGCGCCCAGCCACTCTGTTTAACCTGCAAACTTTCACGGATTTCATCCAGTTCACGTTTCGCTTCCGCGCTGGTGTCACGCAGGCGCAGCAGCACGCGTTCGGCATCAACAAAACGGCGTTTGGCAGCAAACCAACGTGGGCTGTCTGGCAGGAAGAAGACACCAATCAGCAGCAAAATTGCCGGGATGATAATCACACCCAGCATCCAGCGCCATGCACCGGTGTAGCTGAAGGCGGTATCAGAAAGATAAGCACCGAGGATCCCAATAGTGATCATCAACTGATACATCGAGATCATACTGCCGCGAATTTTTTCCGGCGCAATTTCTGACAGGTACAGTGGTGCGGTATAAGAGGCCACACCCACCGCCAGCCCCAGCAGAACGCGGGAAAGAATCAGTACTTCAACGTTTGGCGCAGCCGCAGAGAACAGTGAACCGGCAACAAACAGGATTGCGCCGATCATCAGGCTCTTTTTGCGCCCGAGTTTAAAGGAGAGCCAGCCGCTGCCCACCGCACCGACTGCCGCACCGAACATCATGGAGCTTACGACCCATTCTTGCGTGTGCGAAGTAATCTGGAATTCATCTGCAATAAACGGCAGTGCGCCAGCAATTACACCGATATCCAGGCCAAAGAGTAATCCCGCCAGAGCGGCAAGGAAGCAGACGAAAAACGTCATTGCCTTGTTTGACCGCCCCTGTTTTTTAGCGTCAGGCATGATGCCCTCCAATATGGTTATTTTTTATTGTGAATTAAGATAGGTGAGTACGACGTAAAAAGATGTGAAGCAAATCACATCAGTGTAATCGCTTACACTAACATTTATCTTAATTATGATTTAAGTGCATGAAAATAATTGAGTTATATCATCATAGATTAAACGCTGTTATCTGCAATTAAGACTTTACTGAAAAGAAATGTAACAACTGTGAAAGCTGAATAATAATATGAAAATATTACAAATATTTGGCTGGTGTGGTTGGTGTAATCGGTTTCAGTAGTGATGATAATTTGCGGTAAAACGTGTTGAGGAAGAATGATGTTATTGTGCGGGCGGTTTTTTTGCCGGATGCGGCGTGAATGTCTATCCACCGCGGTGAGGTAAAAGAAAAAGGCCAGCGCGAGGCTGGCCTTTGAAAGCAGGTGAAGAAAGATTACTTCAGACCGGCAGCATCGCGCAGCAGCTGCGCTTTGTCGGTTTTTTCCCACGGGAAATGTTCGCGACCAAAGTGACCGTATGCTGCGGTTTCTTTGTAGATCGGGTGCAGCAGATCCAGCATCTGAATCAGACCGTATGGACGCAGGTCAAAGAACTCACGTACCAGCAGAGTCAGTTGTTCAGAAGGCACTTTCTCGGTACCGAAAGTTTCCACCATGATGGAAGTCGGTTCAGCCACGCCGATTGCGTAGGAAACCTGAATTTCACAACGATCGGCCAGGCCAGCAGCAACGATGTTTTTCGCGACATAACGTGCTGCGTAGGCTGCGGAACGGTCCACTTTTGATGGATCTTTACCAGAGAATGCACCGCCACCGTGACGCGCCATGCCGCCGTAGGTATCAACGATAATTTTACGACCAGTCAGACCGCAGTCACCCATCGGGCCACCGATAACAAAACGACCGGTCGGGTTGATGAAGAATTTGGTGGCAGAAGTCAGCCATTCAGCCGGCAGAATCGGCTTGATGATCTCTTCCATTACCGCTTCTTGCAGCGATTTCTGGTCGATTTCTTCAGAGTGCTGAGTGGAAAGCACGACAGCATCGATACCAACGATTTTGCCGTCGTCATACTGGAAAGTCACCTGGCTTTTCGCGTCCGGGCGCAGCCACGGCAGAGTGCCGTTTTTACGCACTTCAGCCTGACGCTGTACCAGACGGTGTGCATAGGTGATAGGCGCTGGCATCAGCACGTCGGTTTCATTGGTTGCGTAGCCAAACATCAGACCCTGGTCACCCGCGCCCTGTTCCAGCGGATCGGCACGGTCAACGCCCTGGTTGATGTCAGGAGACTGTTTACCGATGGCGCTCAGAACCGCACAGGAGTTAGCGTCAAAGCCCATGTCGGAATGTACATAGCCAATTTCGCGAACGGTGTTACGGGTGATCTCTTCGATGTCTACCCAGGCGCTGGTGGTGATTTCGCCACCAACTAAAACCATGCCGGTTTTTACGTAGGTTTCGCAAGCAACGCGTGCTTTCGGATCCTGTTCGAGGATCGCGTCTAAAACGGCATCAGAAATTTGGTCAGCAATTTTGTCAGGATGCCCTTCAGAGACGGACTCGGACGTAAAAAGGTGTTTTGCCATATTTAATATCACCTAAAGAGAATTTGGTTAGCTCAAACTGTTGTGTGGATTTTCTGTGGTAGCGGATCCTACCACGACTCTGCAGGTTAAAAACACTGGCAGTCTGAGTGTTAATCGGTATGGATGGATTAACATCTGGATGGCTATTTTAGGTCAATTCTTCACCCGATTTCCACTTTTTTTTGAATCGTGTCTCATTCTGTTAAAAACGTGGCTGGAAATTTTTCCTGACAATGCTGGCATTCTGCGTATTTATCTTTTGCAATTTTCTGCCATTGTGGGGTATAAAACGCGGCGCGCGGCTTAAATAAAAAGCACACGACGTTTCTTTCGTGTTGCCACTTCCAGCCGGGTTGAAATCAGAGTTTTGGCTTGTGGGTTCGTCTTAACAGGCGGCCGTGGAGGTGATACGAAATAATGAACCGTTGTCTGCTGCTTAACCTGTCTCACCGTTCTGGTGAAGATTCGTTCCCCGCACTCTGCATCTCTGCTTTGCATACCTGCCGATGTTATACCCATCTCGGCGCTTCTCAGGATTCAAGAGCTGGTTACAGTTACTGAGGACTGAACAAGGGCGCTCTTGTAAAAACAAGAGTTTTCTCGTGGTTTCGCCGAACTGTCACACTTACGTTCGGTTATGTGCTTAATAATGTTATGAAAAAGAAACCGGTTGCGCAGTTGGAGCGTCAGCATTCACTGCTGGAAAATCCATGTGCTTATGGGTTGTTATCGCAGTTCCAGGCTGCGATAGTCGTTAACTGTTTTACACTTAATAAAATAATTTGAGGTTCGCTATGTCTGACGACATGTCTATGGGTTTGCCTTCGTCAGCGGGCGAACACGGTGTACTACGCTCCATGCAGGAGGTTGCAATGAGCTCCCAGGAAGCCAGCAAGATGCTGCGTACTTACAATATTGCCTGGTGGGGCAATAACTACTATGACGTTAACGAGCTGGGCCACATTAGCGTGTGCCCGGACCCGGACGTCCCGGAAGCTCGCGTCGATCTCGCGCAGTTAGTGAAAACTCGTGAAGCACAGGGCCAGCGTCTGCCTGCACTGTTCTGTTTCCCACAGATCCTGCAGCATCGTTTGCGTTCTATTAACGCCGCGTTCAAACGTGCGCGGGAATCCTACGGCTATAACGGCGATTACTTCCTCGTTTATCCGATCAAAGTTAACCAGCACCGCCGCGTGATTGAGTCCCTGATTCATTCGGGCGAACCGCTGGGCCTGGAAGCCGGTTCCAAAGCGGAGTTGATGGCGGTGCTGGCACATGCTGGCATGACCCGTAGCGTCATCGTCTGCAACGGTTATAAAGACCGCGAATATATCCGCCTGGCATTAATTGGCGAGAAGATGGGCCACAAGGTCTATCTGGTCATTGAGAAGATGTCAGAAATTGCCATTGTGCTGGATGAAGCAGAACGTCTGAATGTCGTTCCTCGTCTGGGTGTGCGTGCACGTCTGGCTTCGCAGGGCTCGGGTAAATGGCAGTCCTCCGGCGGGGAAAAATCGAAGTTTGGCCTGGCGGCGACTCAGGTACTGCAACTGGTTGAAACCCTGCGTGAAGCCGGGCGTCTCGACAGCCTGCAACTACTGCACTTCCACCTCGGTTCGCAGATGGCGAATATTCGCGATATCGCGACAGGCGTTCGTGAATCCGCGCGTTTCTATGTGGAACTGCACAAGCTGGGCGTCAATATTCAGTGCTTCGACGTCGGCGGCGGTCTGGGCGTGGACTATGAAGGCACCCGTTCGCAGTCCGACTGTTCGGTGAACTACGGCCTCAATGAATACGCTAACAACATCATCTGGGCGATTGGTGATGCGTGTGAAGAAAATGGTCTGCCACATCCGACGGTAATCACCGAGTCAGGTCGTGCGGTGACTGCGCATCACACCGTGCTGGTGTCGAATATCATCGGCGTGGAACGTAACGAATACACGGTGCCGACCGCGCCTGCAGAAGACGCACCGCGCGCCCTGCAAAGCATGTGGGAAACCTGGCAGGAGATGCACGAACCGGGAACTCGCCGTTCTCTGCGTGAATGGTTACACGATAGCCAGATGGATCTGCACGATATTCATATCGGCTACTCTTCCGGCACCTTTAGCCTGCAAGAACGTGCATGGGCAGAACAACTCTATCTGAGCATGTGCCATGAAGTGCAGAAGCAACTGGATCCGCAAAACCGTGCGCATCGTCCGATTATCGATGAATTGCAGGAACGTATGGCGGACAAAATGTACGTCAACTTCTCGCTGTTCCAGTCGATGCCGGACGCATGGGGGATCGACCAGTTGTTCCCGGTTCTGCCGCTGGAAGGGTTGGATCAAGTGCCGGAACGTCGCGCTGTGCTGCTGGATATTACCTGTGACTCTGACGGTGCTATTGATCACTATATTGATGGTGATGGTATTGCCACGACAATGCCAATGCCGGAGTACGATCCAGAGAATCCGCCGATGCTCGGTTTCTTTATGGTCGGCGCATATCAGGAGATCCTCGGCAACATGCACAACCTGTTCGGTGATACCGAAGCGGTTGACGTGTTCGTCTTCCCTGACGGCAGCGTAGAAGTAGAACTGTCTGACGAAGGCGATACCGTGGCGGACATGCTGCAATATGTACAGCTCGATCCGAAAACGTTGTTAACCCAGTTCCGTGATCAAGTGAAGAAAACCGATCTTGATGCTGAACTGCAACAACAGTTCCTTGAAGAGTTCGAGGCAGGTTTGTACGGTTATACCTATCTTGAAGATGAATAATTAAGATTATTCCGCTGGCGGGTCAATTTATTTACGTAAATCGGCCCGCTTTCTTTTTATATATTCTTAAAAATAATTTAGCTGCTTTTCTTATTAAATAATCCCCCTACAATCGCTGCATTAATTAAATACAGAGGGAACGGTTATGAAAAAAGGGAAAGTACGTAGCGCGTTGATAGCATTAGCCGTGCTGCTGGCCGGTTGTTCCAGTAATGCGCAGTATAATAGCAGTGCATCAGGCAATGTCGGCACCGCCTGGGGTGGGGATGTACACTCATCGGTTCAGGGCGTATCTGCTGAACGAGTCTGGCGCGATCCGGCAGAGATGATCGTTATTAGTTATTCGACTAATGTTCCTTCCGGCTACGACCGCGTTTATAGCATTCGTATTAACGAACTGGAATATGCTATTCGCGATGGTAATTTTAATTCTCTACCTATTACGCGGGTTTATGATTCATCAAATAATGAACCACGCTATATTATCCATGCCAGAGTAGGAATGAATTATCAATTATATGTCCGCAATTACAGTCGTAACACCAACTACGAGATCGTTGCTACGGTTGATGGCCTGGATGTTCTGAATGGTAAACAAGGTTCGCTGAATAACAACGGTTATATTGTGAATGCCGGAGATTCGTTAGCGATTAAAGGATTTCGCAAAGATAAACATACCGAAGCGGCTTTTCAGTTCGCCAACGTTGCTGATTCCTACGCAGCCAATTCGGCGCAAGGCGATGTGCGTAATACCGGGGTAATCGGCTTTGCCGCCTTTGAATTACAAGGCTCGGCGCAAAACGCGATGCCGCCGTGCTCTGGACAAGCCTTTCCGGCAGATAACAATGGCTATGCGCCGCCACCGTGTCGGAAATAGCAACCTCGCTTGATGCCTCGTCCATTTAAGGCGATAATTAGCACAAACTTGTGTTTCGCAAATCCAACCCTTCCTCGTCGGGCCTAACGACGCGGAAGGGTTTTTTTATATCGACTTTGTAATAGGAGTCCATCCATGAGCACCTTAGGTCATCAATACGATAACTCACTGGTTTCCAACGCCTTTGGTTTTTTACGCCTGCCGATGAACTTCCAGCCATATGACAGCGATGCTGACTGGGTGATTACTGGCGTGCCGTTCGATATGGCCACTTCTGGTCGTGCGGGGGGACGCCACGGTCCGGCAGCGATCCGTCAGGTTTCGACGAATCTGGCCTGGGAACACAATCGCTTCCCGTGGAATTTCGACATGCGTGAACGCCTGAACGTCGTGGACTGCGGCGATCTGGTATATGCCTTCGGAGATGCCCGTGAGATGAGCGAGAAGCTGCAGGCGCACGCCGAGAAGCTGCTGGCTGCCGGTAAGCGTATGCTCTCTTTCGGTGGTGACCACTTTGTTACGCTGCCGCTGCTGCGTGCTCATGCTAAGCATTTCGGCAAAATGGCGCTGGTACACTTTGACGCCCACACCGATACCTACGCGAACGGTTGTGAATTTGACCACGGCACCATGTTCTATACCGCGCCGAAAGAAGGTCTGATCGACCCGAATCATTCCGTGCAGATTGGTATTCGTACTGAGTTCGATAAAGACAACGGCTTTACCGTGCTGGACGCCTGCCAGGTGAACGATCGCAGCGTGGATGACGTTATCGCCCAGGTGAAACAGATTGTGGGTGATATGCCGGTTTACCTGACCTTTGATATCGACTGCCTGGATCCTGCATTTGCGCCGGGAACCGGTACGCCGGTGATTGGCGGCCTGACCTCCGATCGCGCTATTAAACTGGTACGCGGCCTGAAAGATCTCAACATCGTTGGGATGGACGTAGTGGAAGTGGCTCCGGCATACGATCAGTCGGAAATCACCGCTCTGGCTGCGGCGACGCTGGCGCTGGAAATGCTGTATATTCAGGCGGCGAAAAAGGGCGAGTAAGCGCCAGATGCGATGCCACCCGTAGGCCGGATAAGATGCAGTCAGCATCGCATCCGGCAATGCGCACAGGGTAACAAATGTGCCATTCATGTCAGATGCGGCGTGAACGCCTTATCTGACCTACGTTCGACACCACCAGGCTTTACTTAATCCCATCCGCGCTCATACGATCGCGAATATGCTGGGCGCGTTCGGCGGATGCTGGATGGTCGTCAAACATTGAGCTTTGGCGGCCTTCTTCCAGTTTCGCCAGTTTTTCAAAGCTGGTGGCAAGACCTGCCGGGCTGATGCCGCGTTGACGCAGAAGATCGTAAGAATAATCATCGGCTTCTGCTTCCTGGCGCTGGGAGAATTGCGAATTAACTAATTTCTCGCCCAGATCACCGAGTTGTGATTGAGATAAACTGCCGACAATCCCGCCCGCAGAGGCCGCAGCTACTCGCACGGCATTTGTACCAAGCGCCACCTGCATCCCTTTCTTCACATGGCCTAACGCCACGTGCCCCATCTCGTGACCGATCACCGCTTCGACTTCGTTATCTGTCATCATATCCATCAGCCCGCTATAGACGCGGATACAGCCGTTAGCCATTGCAAAGGCGTTCACATCCTTCGCCATATACACTTTGTAATTCACCGGCTGACCGTTGATATTGTTGCCTAGCGCATTGGCAATAGTTGTCAGACGTTTAGCGTATTCGCTATTGGCTGGCGCAATCGTCGCCTTGCTGTCCATCTCCTGACATGCCTGATCGCTCAGGGTTTTCACCTGCGCATCACTCAAACTGTAAGCCTGAAAAGCTTCCGCTCCTGATGAGAGCAGTCCGTTGGAGTCCATATTCTGGCAACCGGTCAGTACCGTTGCCACGCTCATTGCTACCAATAAGGCGCGAATTTTCATGTTTTCTCTTCCGCACAAGGTCAGGATTATTCTAAAAATGCGCCGTTTGCAGGTGAATCGACGCTCAGTCTCAGTATAAGGAAAAGCGCAGCGGACGGGCGAGCAGATTGCGCAACATGCGAGCATGATCCAGAGATTTCTGAAGCGGCAAAAGGATGTTCCATGTACATGACGCGCGGCTTGCGGTAAATTGTTGGCAAATTTTCCGGCGTAGCCCAAAACGCGCTGTCGTCAAGTCGTTAAGGGCGTGCCCTTCATCATCCGATCTGGAGTCAAAATGTCCTCACGTAAAGAGCTTGCCAATGCTATTCGTGCGCTGAGCATGGACGCAGTACAGAAAGCCAAATCCGGTCACCCGGGTGCCCCTATGGGTATGGCTGACATTGCCGAAGTCCTGTGGCGTGATTTCCTGAAACACAACCCGCAGAATCCGTCCTGGGCTGACCGTGACCGCTTCGTGCTGTCCAACGGCCACGGCTCCATGCTGATCTACAGCCTGCTGCACCTCACCGGTTACGATCTGCCGATGGAAGAACTGAAAAACTTCCGTCAGCTGCACTCTAAAACTCCGGGCCACCCGGAAGTGGGTTACACCGCTGGTGTGGAAACCACTACAGGTCCGCTGGGTCAGGGTATTGCCAACGCAGTCGGTATGGCGATTGCAGAAAAAACGCTGGCGGCGCAGTTTAACCGTCCGGGCCACGACATCGTCGACCACTACACCTACGCCTTCATGGGCGACGGCTGCATGATGGAAGGCATCTCCCACGAAGTTTGTTCTCTGGCGGGTACGCTGAAGCTGGGTAAACTGATTGCGTTCTACGATGACAACGGTATCTCTATCGATGGTCACGTTGAAGGCTGGTTCACCGACGACACCGCAATGCGTTTCGAAGCTTACGGCTGGCACGTTATTCGCGACATCGACGGTCATGACGCGGCATCCATCAAACGCGCAGTAGAAGAAGCGCGCGCAGTGACTGACAAACCGTCCCTGCTGATGTGCAAAACCATCATCGGTTTCGGTTCCCCGAACAAAGCCGGTACGCACGACTCCCACGGTGCGCCGCTGGGCGACGCTGAAATCGCCCTGACCCGCGAACAGCTGGGCTGGAAATATGCACCGTTCGAAATCCCGTCTGAAATCTATGCTCAGTGGGATGCGAAAGAAGCAGGCCAGGCGAAAGAATCCGCATGGAACGAGAAATTCGCTGCTTACGCGAAAGCTTATCCGCAGGAAGCCGCTGAATTTACCCGCCGTATGAAAGGCGAAATGCCGTCTGACTTCGACGCCAAAGCGAAAGAGTTCATCGCTAAACTGCAGGCTAATCCGGCGAAAATCGCCAGCCGTAAAGCGTCTCAGAATGCGATTGAAGCGTTCGGTCCGCTGTTGCCGGAATTCCTCGGCGGCTCTGCTGACCTGGCACCGTCTAACCTGACCCTGTGGTCTGGTTCTAAAGCAATCAACGAAGATGCTGCGGGTAACTACATCCACTACGGTGTTCGCGAGTTCGGTATGACCGCGATTGCTAACGGTATCTCCCTGCACGGTGGTTTCCTGCCGTACACCTCCACCTTCCTGATGTTCGTGGAATACGCACGTAACGCCGTACGTATGGCTGCGCTGATGAAACAGCGTCAGGTGATGGTTTACACCCACGACTCCATCGGTCTGGGCGAAGATGGCCCGACTCACCAGCCGGTAGAGCAGGTTGCTTCTCTGCGCGTGACCCCGAACATGTCTACATGGCGTCCATGTGACCAGGTTGAATCTGCAGTGGCATGGAAATACGGTGTTGAGCGTCAGGACGGCCCGACTGCGCTTATCCTCTCCCGTCAGAACCTGGCGCAGCAGGAGCGTACTGAAGAGCAGCTGGCAAACATCGCGCGCGGTGGTTATGTGCTGAAAGACTGTGCCGGTCAGCCGGAACTGATCTTCATCGCGACCGGTTCGGAAGTTGAACTGGCTGTTGCTGCCTACGAAAAACTGACTGCCGAAGGCGTGAAAGCGCGCGTGGTTTCCATGCCGTCTACCGACGCATTCGACAAGCAGGATGCGGCTTACCGTGAATCCGTCCTGCCGAAAGCGGTTACTGCACGCGTTGCGGTGGAAGCTGGCATTGCTGACTACTGGTACAAGTATGTTGGCCTGAACGGTGCTATCGTCGGCATGACCACCTTCGGTGAATCTGCTCCGGCAGAGCAACTGTTTGAAGAGTTCGGTTTCACCGTTGACAACGTTGTTGCGAAAGCGAAAGCGCTGCTGTAATCGGTAAGATGCTTTGTGAGAAGGGCCGCGAAAGCGGCCCTTTTTTACTTGGTGGAGATAAACGGAACTGTGCTGCCGGGGATCATGGTATCGGGTAGCTTACCGTCCCAACGCTCTGCAGTGGTTAGGGCAACAAGTCCGGGATTATCCCGCAGAGCTTCACCGCGCAGGCGGATAGCTTCTGCTTCAGCCGCACTTTTTAAACGAATAGTTTCAGCCTCTGCCGCGCCTCTTACGCGAATAGTCTCAGCTTCTGCTTTGGCTGCCGCCAGTTTACTGTCTGCTTCAGCCTGGGCCTGAGTTACTGCTATTTGCGCCTGGATTTTCTCTGTTTCCAGATTTTGCTTACGTGTGGCAATGGCGACTTCTGCTTTCATTCGATCTTCAATCGATTTTTCATAAGCGTCAGAAAAATCAATATTTTCAATCTGGACACCATCAATCACCACCGGGCCAACAACGGCTTTACGCATTGCATTTTGCAGATCCTGAACCAGTTTTGTACGATCCTGTACCGCGCTGATGGCGGTATATTGGCCGAAAACGTTCTCCAGTTGAGTTGGCAGCTGGCGGACGATCAGACGCTCTTTTAAAGATTCAATGGTGTTGTAGGTTGTATAAACTGCGCCAGCTTCTGAAGGTTTAATGTGGAAGCTGACTGATACTGTCATTTGTGCCGGTTGCTGGTCGCGGCTGTAGGCCTGTAATCCCTGATAAACCACAGCCTGATTACGCGTGGAAATTTTCTCCACGCTTTCCATAAAAGGGATCTTAAAACCCAGACCCGGCTCGGCAACTTTTACGATTTTTCCGTAGCGCAGCAAAATGCCGCGTTCACCTTCATTAACGGTGTAATACGAGAGAAATGGCAGCACAACCACGGCAAGCACGCCAATGACGATAGCAATAGATTTTTGTGGGCGAAATGAGGTTATTGAAACAGGTGCTTTCATGACAATCTTCCTTGAGTAAAGTGTGGGAATATGTCACATGAGGTGAGGAGAAAACAGCCGACAGGTGAGAATTCAGAATCTATAAAGGGGTATAGCGAAAAAACATTGCATTAGAAAAGTATGCTTTCGGACATTCAATAAATAAATAGAGACATGCATCACAAATACAATAACAAACAAAATGTTGATTTTGTGATAAACATAACAAATGCAAAGTTGACTTTGTAAGTATTTATTTCATGTTGTTGTTATTTAAAGTTTTATTATTTTTGTTCATGGGGTTTTTCTTCTCGCGTACCCAATTGCTTTCATTAAACCGCACGAGTATTTTATTTTTACCGCCGGACGGTACCCTAAAAATAAAATAAGGATAATTTATGCGGCTTAGTGATTATTTTCCAGAATCATCAATCTCAGTTATACATTCAGCAAAAGATTGGCAGGAAGCTATCGATTTCTCGATGGCATCATTGCTGGATAAAAACTATATCAGCGAGAATTACATTCAGGCAATTAAAGATTCCACCATTAACAATGGCCCTTATTATATTCTCGCGCCAGGTGTGGCAATGCCTCATGCGCGACCGGAATGTGGGGCGCTTAAAACCGGGATGTCTTTGACGTTACTTAAACAAGGCGTTTATTTTCCGGGGAATGACGAACCGATTAAATTACTCATCGGGCTTTCTGCTGCCGATGCCGATTCGCACATTGGCGCTATTCAGGCGTTAAGTGAATTACTGTGCGAAGAAGAAATACTCGAACAACTCTTAACAGCATCATCAGAAAAACAATTAGCGGACATTATCAGCCGCGGATAATTACTCTCTCCTCTACAGGATAATATTATGGAAAACAAGTCTGCTCGTGCAAAGGTCCAGGCTTTTGGGGGTTTTTTGACGGCAATGGTCATCCCCAATATCGGTGCTTTTATTGCCTGGGGCTTTATAACGGCGTTATTTATTCCCACCGGTTGGCTGCCGAATGAACATTTCGCCAAAATTGTCGGCCCGATGATTACCTATTTATTGCCCGTGATGATTGGTTCTACTGGTGGTCATCTGGTCGGCGGTAAACGCGGCGCGGTCATGGGCGGAATAGGTACTATTGGTGTGATCGTCGGCGCAGAGATCCCGATGTTCCTTGGCTCGATGATTATGGGGCCGCTCGGTGGTCTGGTCATAAAATATGTTGATAAGGCACTGGAAAAACGCATACCTGCCGGTTTTGAGATGGTTATCAATAACTTCTCATTAGGTATCGCGGGGATGCTCCTTTGTCTGCTGGGTTTTGAAGTGATCGGCCCGGCGGTGTTAATTGCCAATACTTTCGTCAAAGAGTGTATCGAGGCGCTGGTACATGCGGGTTATCTGCCTCTGCTGTCAGTCATCAATGAACCGGCGAAAGTGCTTTTCCTTAATAATGCGATCGATCAGGGCGTCTATTATCCGCTGGGAATGCAACAGGCTTCGGTTAACGGTAAATCCATCTTCTTTATGGTGGCGTCCAATCCTGGGCCTGGCTTAGGACTGTTGCTGGCATTCACTCTGTTTGGTAAAGGGATGAGTAAGCGCTCTGCACCTGGTGCGATGATTATTCACTTCCTCGGCGGTATCCACGAACTGTATTTCCCGTATGTGCTGATGAAGCCACTGACCATTATTGCCATGATTGCGGGCGGTATGTCTGGCACCTGGATGTTTAACTTACTGGACGGTGGTCTGGTGGCTGGCCCAAGTCCGGGGTCTATCTTTGCTTACCTGGCGCTGACGCCGAAAGGCTCATTCCTGGCGACAATTGCTGGTGTTACGGTAGGTACCCTGGTGTCCTTTGCTATCACTTCGCTGATACTGAAGATGGAAAAAACGGTGGAAACGGAGAACGAAGATGAGTTTGCTCAGTCAGCCAATGCGGTTAAGGCGATGAAACAAGAGGGTGCATTCTCGTTAAGCCGGGTTAAGCGTATCGCCTTTGTTTGCGATGCGGGGATGGGCTCCAGCGCGATGGGCGCAACCATCTTCCGTAAACGTCTGGAAAAAGCGGGGCTGGCAATTGAAGTAAAACATTACGCGATAGAAAACGTGCCTGCGGATGCGGATATCGTTGTTACTCATGCCAGTCTGGAAGGGCGCGTGAAACGTGTGACGGATAAACCGCTGATACTGATTAATAACTATATTGGCGATCCAAAACTCGACACTTTATTTAATCAATTAACCGCCGAACATAAAAACTGATTGCCGAGGTAAAAATGAAAACCAAAGTTGCTGCTATTTATGGCAAGCGGGATGTCCGTCTGCGCGAATTTGAACTGCCAGAAATTACCGATAATGAACTGTTAGTGAGTGTAATTTCTGACAGTGTCTGTTTATCGACCTGGAAAGCGGCGTTACTCGGTAGTGAACATAAACGCGTACCCGACGATTTAGAAAATCATCCGGTCATTACCGGGCATGAATGTGCTGGGGTTATTGTCGAAGTGGGTAAAAATCTCACCGACAAATATAAAAAAGGCCAGCGTTTTGTATTGCAACCGGCGATGGGGTTACCAAGCGGATATTCAGCGGGCTACAGCTACGAATATTTTGGCGGTAACGCCACCTATATGATTATTCCCGAGATCGCCATTAACCTGGGCTGCGTATTACCGTATCACGGCTCTTATTTTGCTGCGGCGTCGCTGGCAGAGCCTATGTGCTGCATTATTGGCGCTTATCATGCCAATTATCACACCACGCAATATGTTTATGAGCATCGCATGGGCGTTAAACCTGGCGGCAATATTGCGCTGCTGGCGTGTGCAGGTCCGATGGGCATTGGCGCTATCGATTACGCCATTAACGGCGGCATACAACCGTCGCGGGTGGTGGTGGTCGATATCGACGACAAACGCCTGGCGCAGGTAGAGAAGCTGCTGCCGGTGGAACTGGCGGCCAGTAAAGGCATTGAGCTGGTGTATGTGAATACCAAAGGGATGAGCGATCCGGTACAGAAGCTGCGGGCGCTGACAGGAGATGTCGGGTTCGATGACATTTTTGTTTATGCGGCGGTGCCTGCTGTCGTTGAGATGGCTGACGAATTACTGGCGGAAGATGGCTGCCTGAACTTCTTTGCCGGGCCGACGGATAAAAACTTCAAAGTGTCGTTTAATTTCTACAACGTCCATTACAACAGCACGCACGTCGTCGGTACATCCGGCGGTTCAACGGACGATATGAAAGAGGCGATTGCGTTAAGCGCCACGGGGCAGTTGCAGCCGTCGTTTATGGTGACCCATATTGGTGGCCTGGATGCGGTGCCAGATACCGTGCTCAATCTGCCGGATATCCCCGGCGGTAAAAAACTCATTTATAACGGCGTCACCATGCCGCTCACTGCCATTGCCGATTTTGCCGAAAAAGGCAAAACCGATCCGCTGTTTAAAGAGCTGGCGCGGCTGGTTGAGGAAACGCACGGCATCTGGAATGAGCAGGCCGAGAAATATCTGCTGGCGCAATTTGGCGTTGATATCGGGGAGGCCGCGCAATGATGTCCCTGGCGTGGCCATTATTTCGCGTTACGGAACAGGCAGCGTTGGCTGCCTGGCCGCAAACCGGATGTGGCGACAAAAATAAAATTGATGGCCTGGCGGTCACCGCGATGCGCCAGGCATTAAACGACGTCGCTTTTCGTGGGCGAGTGGTTATCGGCGAGGGAGAGATTGACCATGCGCCGATGCTGTGGATTGGCGAAGAGGTGGGCAAAGGCGATGGGCCAGAAGTCGATATCGCGGTTGACCCGATTGAAGGTATGCGGATGGTGGCGATGGGGCAGAGCAATGCGCTGGCGGTCATGGCTTTCGCCCCTCGAGATAGCCTGTTACACGCGCCCGATATGTATATGAAAAAACTGGTTGTTAATCGACTGGCGGCGGGCGCGATTGATCTGTCCATGCCTCTGGCGGACAACTTGCGCAACGTGGCGAAAGCGTTAGGCAAACCGCTGGACAAGCTGCGTATGGTTACGCTGGATAAACCGCGCCTGAGTGCCGCAATTGAGGAAGCAACACAGCTGGGCGTGAAGGTTTTTGCCCTGCCGGATGGCGATGTCGCCGCCAGCGTGCTGACCTGCTGGCAGGATAATCCTTACGATGTGATGTACACCATCGGCGGTGCGCCAGAAGGCGTGATTTCTGCCTGTGCCGTTAAAGCATTAGGCGGGGATATGCAGGCCGAGCTGATTGACTTTTGTCAGGCTAAAGGGGATTACACGGAAAATCGGCAGATTGCAGAGCTGGAGCGCAAGCGTTGCAAGGAAATGGGCGTTGACGTTAACCGTGTGTACTCGCTCGATGAACTGGTGAGGGGGAACGATATCCTCTTTAGCGCTACGGGCGTGACGGGCGGCGAGTTGGTGAACGGAATCCAACAGACGGCGAATGGGGTGCGGACGCAGACATTACTGATCGGCGGCGCGGACCAAACGTGTAATATAATAGACTCCCTGCATTGATGGTGATCTATCGGAAGACCAATGGCGACGCTGACAGAAGATGATGTGCTTGAGCAACTGGAGGCACAGGACAATTTATTTTCATTTATGAAAACTGCGCATTCTATTTTGCTCCAGGGGATACGCCAGTTTCTGCCGTCGCTGTTTGTCGATAATGATGAAGAGATCGTCGAATATGCAGTGAAGCCGTTACTCGCCCAAAGCGGCCCGCTTGACGATATTGATGTTGCACTGCGTTTGATTTACGCGCTGGGGAAAATGGATAAATGGTTGTACGCCGATATCACGCATTTTTCCCAGTTTTGGCATTACCTGAACGAACAGGATGAAACGCCCGGATTTGCCGATGATATAACCTGGGATTTTATCAGCAACGTCAATAGCATAATCCGCAATGCGAGTCTCTATGACGCGTTGAAAGCGATGAAATTCGCCGATTTCGCCGTCTGGTCAGAGGCGCGTTTTAGCGGGATGGTCAAAACGGCGCTGACGCTGGCAGTAACGACAACCTTAAAGGAATTAACGCCGTGAAAATTGAATTAACGGTGAATGGTCTGAATGTACAAGCACAGTACCATGTTGATGAGATAGAAAATGTACATAAACCGTTGCTGCGCATGCTGGCGGCCTTACAGACGGTAAATCCGCAGCGCCGAACCGTGGTTTTTCTTTGCGCTCCGCCGGGGACGGGTAAATCTACCCTAACCACCTTCTGGGAATATCTCGCGCAACAAGCCCCGGAGCTGCCCGCTATTCAGACGCTGCCGATGGATGGTTTTCACCATTCCAATAGCTGGCTGGATGCGCATCAATTGCGCCCCTTCAAAGGCGCACCAGAGACATTTGACGTTGCGAAACTGGTGGAAAATCTGCGCCAGGTCGTAGAAGGGGATTGTACGTGGCCGCAGTACGATCGACAAAAGCATGATCCGCTAGAAGATGCGCTGCATGTTACCGCACCACTCGTCATCGTCGAAGGAAACTGGCTATTACTGGATGATGAAAAGTGGCAGGAGTTGGCATCTTTCTGCGATTTTTCTATTTTTATTCATGCACCTGCTCAAATTCTGCGGGAGCGCTTGATTAGTCGTAAAATTGCGGGAGGATTATCGCGGCAAGAAGCCGAAGCTTTTTATGCCCGAACCGATGGTCCCAATGTCGAGCGTGTGCTGGTGAATAGTCGTCAGGCCAATCTGATAGTAGAGATGACCGAAGAAGGCAGATATCACTTCAAAAGCTGACAATTTATTCCAGTTATTGCAGGGGGATTATTACGCCAGCCTGGAATAAAGCTCCCTACAAAAGGGGATAAAAGTGTGATGTAAGTCAGATAAATGTCTTCTTCGGCTGGACAATCATTCCTTTTATTCCACGTTTCGCTTATCCTAGCTGAAGCGTTTCAGTCGATTAAATGTTCGACAATTAACCAATCAGTCGCAGTTTGCGACAGGTAAGGTTTCCCCGGACGATTTGCTGGATTACTCTGTCTGGCAAATTTGCTCAGGGAAAACCTTGCAGGAGATCTATGACCGTACGCGTAGCGATAAATGGCTTCGGTCGCATCGGGCGTAATGTGGTTCGTGCCTTGTATGAATCCGGACGCCGGGCGGAAATTACCGTGGTGGCAATCAACGAACTGGCGGATGCTGCGGGCATGGCGCATTTGTTGAAATATGACACCAGCCATGGCCGTTTTGCATGGGAAGTACGACAGGAACGCGATCAACTTTTTGTTGGTGATGACGCCATCCGCGTATTGCATGAACGTTCACTGCAATCGCTCCCCTGGCGTGAACTTGGCGTTGATGTAGTCCTCGACTGCACCGGCGTATATGGCTCCCGCGAGCATGGCGAAGCGCATATTGCCGCCGGGGCCAAAAAAGTGCTCTTTTCACATCCTGGCAGTAACGATCTCGACGCGACCGTTGTTTACGGCGTCAATCAGGATCAACTTCGTGCGGAACACCGCATCGTTTCTAACGCTTCCTGTACCACGAATTGCATAATTCCCGTCATCAAATTGTTAGATGATGCGTACGGTATTGAGTCCGGCACTGTGACCACAATTCACTCCGCCATGCACGATCAACAGGTTATTGATGCATACCATCCTGACCTGCGTCGCACCCGGGCAGCCAGCCAGTCGATCATTCCGGTCGATACTAAACTGGCCGCCGGTATCACACGATTTTTTCCGCAATTTAACGATCGCTTTGAAGCGATTGCGGTACGTGTGCCAACCATAAATGTGACGGCAATCGATTTAAGCGTGACGGTGAAGAAACCTGTAAAAGCCAATGAAGTCAACCTGTTGCTGCAAAAAGCAGCACAAGGTGCATTTCATGGTATAGTTGACTATACGGAATTGCCGTTGGTCTCTGTAGATTTTAACCACGATCCGCACAGTGCCATTGTCGATGGCACCCAAACCCGGGTCAGTGGCGCACACCTGATCAAAACGTTGGTCTGGTGCGATAACGAATGGGGCTTTGCTAACCGAATGCTCGACACGACGTTAGCTATGGCTACTGTTGCTTTCAGGTAAGACGCAAGCAGCGTCTGCAAAACTTTTAGAATCAACGAGAGGATTCACCATGTCTGTAATTAAGATGACCGATCTGGATCTTGCTGGGAAACGTGTATTTATCCGTGCGGATCTGAACGTACCAGTAAAAGACGGGAAAGTAACCAGCGACGCGCGTATCCGTGCTTCTCTGCCGACCATCGAACTGGCCCTGAAACAAGGCGCAAAAGTGATGGTAACTTCCCACCTGGGTCGTCCTACCGAAGGCGAGTACAACGAAGAATTCTCTCTGCTGCCGGTTGTTAACTACCTGAAAGACAAACTGTCTAACCCGGTTCGTTTGGTTAAAGATTACCTCGACGGCGTTGACGTTGCTGAAGGTGAACTGGTTGTTCTGGAAAACGTTCGCTTCAACAAAGGCGAGAAGAAAGACGACGAAACTCTGTCCAAAAAATACGCTGCACTGTGTGACGTGTTCGTAATGGACGCATTCGGTACTGCTCACCGCGCGCAGGCTTCTACTCACGGTATCGGTAAATTTGCTGATGTTGCGTGCGCAGGTCCGCTGCTGGCAGCTGAACTGGACGCGCTGGGTAAAGCACTGAAAGAACCTGCTCGCCCGATGGTGGCTATCGTTGGTGGTTCTAAAGTATCTACCAAACTGACCGTTCTGGACTCCCTGTCTAAAATCGCTGACCAGCTGATTGTTGGTGGTGGCATCGCTAACACCTTTATCGCGGCACAAGGCCACGATGTGGGTAAATCTCTGTACGAAGCTGACCTGGTTGACGAAGCTAAACGTCTGCTGACCACCTGCAACATCCCGGTTCCGTCTGATGTTCGCGTAGCAACCGAGTTCTCTGAAACTGCACCGGCTACCCTGAAATCTGTTAACGATGTGAAAGCTGACGAGCAGATCCTGGATATCGGTGATGCTTCCGCTCAGGAACTGGCTGAAATCCTGAAGAATGCGAAAACCATTCTGTGGAACGGTCCGGTTGGCGTGTTCGAATTCCCGAACTTCCGCAAAGGTACTGAAATCGTGGCTAACGCTATCGCAGACAGCGAAGCGTTCTCCATCGCTGGCGGCGGCGACACTCTGGCAGCAATCGACCTGTTCGGCATTGCTGACAAAATCTCCTACATCTCCACTGGCGGCGGTGCATTCCTCGAATTCGTGGAAGGTAAAGTACTGCCTGCAGTAGCGATGCTCGAAGAGCGCGCTAAGAAGTAAAAAAATCACAGGGCAGGGAAACCTGCCCTTGTTGCAGCGCGCTTTTAAAGCACGCACTTTTTCATACTCTAAATAATTCGAGTTGCAGGAAGGCGACAAGAGAGTGAATCCCATGAGCTTACATAAGTAAGTGACTGGGGTGAGCGAACGCAGACGCAGCACATGCAACTTGAAGTATGACGAGTATAAGGCCCGACGATACAGGACAAGAGACATGTCTAAGATTTTTGATTTCGTAAAACCTGGCGTAATCACTGGTGATGACGTACAGAAAGTTTTCCAGGTAGCAAAAGAAAACAACTTCGCACTGCCAGCAGTAAACTGCGTCGGTACTGACTCCATCAACGCCGTACTGGAAACCGCTGCTAAAGTTAAAGCGCCGGTTATCGTTCAGTTCTCCAACGGTGGTGCTTCCTTTATCGCTGGTAAAGGCGTGAAATCTGATGTTCCGCAGGGTGCTGCTATCCTGGGCGCGATCTCTGGTGCGCATCACGTTCACCAGATGGCTGAACATTATGGTGTTCCGGTTATCCTGCACACTGACCACTGCGCGAAGAAACTGCTGCCGTGGATCGACGGTCTGCTGGACGCGGGTGAAAAACACTTCGCAGCTACCGGCAAGCCGCTGTTCTCTTCTCACATGATCGACCTGTCTGAAGAATCTCTGCAAGAGAACATCGAAATCTGCTCTAAATACCTGGAGCGCATGTCCAAAATCGGCATGACTCTGGAAATCGAACTGGGTTGCACCGGTGGTGAAGAAGACGGCGTGGACAACAGCCACATGGACGCTTCTGCACTGTACACCCAGCCGGAAGACGTTGATTATGCGTATACCGAGCTGAGCAAAATCAGCCCGCGTTTCACCATCGCAGCGTCCTTCGGTAACGTACACGGTGTTTACAAGCCGGGTAACGTGGTTCTGACTCCGACCATCCTGCGTGATTCTCAGGAATATGTTTCTAAGAAACACAACCTGCCGCACAACAGCCTGAACTTCGTATTCCACGGTGGTTCCGGTTCTACTGCTCAGGAAATCAAAGACTCCGTAAGCTACGGCGTAGTGAAAATGAACATCGATACCGATACCCAATGGGCAACCTGGGAAGGCGTTCTGAACTACTACAAAGCAAACGAAGCTTATCTGCAGGGTCAGTTGGGTAACCCGAAAGGCGAAGATCAGCCGAACAAGAAATACTACGATCCGCGCGTATGGCTGCGTGCCGGTCAGACTTCGATGATCGCTCGTCTGGAAAAAGCATTCCAGGAACTGAACGCGATCGACGTTCTGTAAGATATTCCTTTCTGCTTATCTCAAGGCCCGCTCTGCGGGTCTTTTTTTCGCCAAAAGCAAGGTGATGCAGATGAGAAATCTGTGATCTATTTGGCAAAATTATGCTTTATTGTTTACCCTTGTCAGACTGCCCGTCATAAGGCGGCGGAGTGTATTTCTCCATTTTGAGTCAGTTGAAAAGGAATATTGAATGGAAGATTTGAATGTTGTCGATAGCATAAACGGCGCGGGAAGCTGGCTGGTGGCTAACCAGGCGCTGCTGCTAAGTTATGCAGTAAACATCGTGGCGGCACTCGCGATCATCATCGTTGGTTTGATTATCGCGCGGATGATTTCCAACGCGGTGAATCGCCTGATGATCTCCCGTAAAATCGATGCCACTGTTGCTGATTTTCTTTCTGCATTAGTCCGTTACGGAATTATCGCCTTTACGCTAATCGCTGCACTGGGCCGCGTGGGTGTACAAACAGCGTCAGTCATTGCTGTACTCGGTGCCGCAGGCTTAGCGGTTGGTCTGGCTTTGCAGGGGTCACTGTCTAACCTGGCCGCTGGCGTGTTACTTGTCATGTTCCGCCCGTTCCGTGCCGGAGAATATGTTGACCTCGGCGGCGTAGCCGGTACTGTGCTGAGTGTGCAGATTTTCTCCACCACCATGCGTACTGCAGACGGTAAAATTATCGTTATTCCGAACGGTAAAATTATTGCCGGAAATATTATTAACTTCTCCCGCGAGCCAGCTCGCCGTAACGAGTTTATTATTGGCGTGGCGTATGATTCCGATATCGATCAGGTTAAGCAGATCCTGACCAATATTATCCAGTCTGAAGATCGCATTTTGAAAGATCGCGAAATGACTGTGCGCCTGAACGAACTTGGTGCATCGTCGATTAATTTCGTGGTCCGCGTCTGGAGCAACAGCGGCGATCTGCAAAACGTGTACTGGGATGTGCTGGAGCGTATTAAACGTGAATTTGATGCCGCCGGTATCAGCTTCCCATACCCGCAAATGGATGTGAACTTTAAGCGGGTGAAAGAAGACAAAGCTGTGTAATCAACGCTGAGGCCAGATAATACTCTCTGGCCTCTCTCTTATTAGTTTTTCTGATTGCCAATTAATATTATCAATTTCCGCTAATAACAATCCCGCGATATAGTCTCTGCATCAGATACTTAATTCGGAATATCCAACGTGTTTTCTTATTACTTTCAAGGTCTTGCGCTTGGCGCAGCTATGATCCTACCGCTCGGTCCACAAAATGCTTTTGTGATGAATCAGGGCATTCGTCGTCAGTACCACATTATGATTGCCTTACTTTGCGCTATCAGCGATTTGGTCCTGATTTGCGCCGGGATTTTTGGTGGCAGCGCGTTATTGATGCAGTCGCCGTGGTTGCTGGCGCTGGTCACCTGGGGCGGCGTAGCCTTCTTGCTGTGGTATGGTTTTGGCGCTTTTAAAACAGCGATGAGCAGTAATATAGAGTTAGCCAGTGCCGAAGTCCTGAAACAAGGCAGATGGAAAATTATCGCCACCATGCTGGCAGTGACCTGGCTGAATCCGCATGTTTACCTGGATACTTTTGTTGTACTGGGCAGCCTTGGCGGGCAACTTGATGTGGAACCAAAACGTTGGTTTGCGCTCGGGACAATTAGCGCCTCTTTCCTGTGGTTCTTTGGTCTGGCTATTCTCGCAGCCTGGCTGGCACCGCGCCTGCGCACGGCAAAATCACAGCGCATTATCAATCTGGTAGTGGGATGTGTCATGTGGTTTATAGCCTTGCAGCTGGCGAGAGACGGTATTGCTCATGCACAAGCCTTGTTCAGTTAGGCGCTATCTGATGGAAAAATAAAACAGAGGCGCTAAGCTTGCCTCCAGAGGTCCTGAATTTTGGGCAAGTCAATTAACACGGAGAGACTAACGTGAAGTTCAAAGTTATCGCCCTGGCGGCATTAATGGGGATTAGCGGGATGGCAGCGCAGGCTAACGAATTGCCGGATGGACCGCATATTGTCACCTCCGGTACGGCAAGTGTGGATGCGGTGCCAGACATTGCCACTCTTGCGATTGAAGTTAACGTGGCCGCGAAGGATGCCGCTACTGCCAAGAAACAGGCGGATGAGCGCGTCGCACAATACATTTCCTTCCTTGAACTCAATCAGATCGCGAAAAAAGATATCAGCTCAGCGAACTTACGCACCCAGCCAGATTATGATTATCAGGATGGTAAAAGTATCCTGAAAGGCTACCGTGCTGTGAGAACGGTGGAAGTCACGCTCCGTCAGTTAGACAAACTGAATTCCTTGCTGGATGGCGCGCTGAAGGCGGGTCTTAACGAAATTCGTTCTGTGTCGCTGGGCGTGGCGCAGCCGGATGCCTATAAAGACAAAGCGCGTAAGGCAGCGATTGATAACGCGATTCATCAGGCGCAGGAACTGGCGAACGGCTTTCATCGTAAACTGGGGCCGGTATATAGCGTGCGCTACCATGTTTCCAACTATCAGCCCAGCCCAATGGTGCGGATGATGAAAGCCGATGCCGCGCCGGTGTCCGCCCAGGAAACTTACGAGCAGGCCGCTATTCAGTTTGATGATCAGGTCGATGTGGTCTTCCAGTTAGAACCTGTGGATCAACAACCCGCTAAAACACCTGCAGCACAATAATATTTATAGCCCGACGTATTCGTCGGGCTAATGCCTTTACCCGATATTGCCTCCTTTTTCTGTAATTTTCTGTAAAACCATGACGTAATCACCTATCTTTGCTCGCGGTTTCATCAAGGATAGGCTGACTGAAACGGTTAAGCGGACAAGGATGCGGGGGAGGGGGTATGGACATTTTTATTTCGAAAAAGATGCGCAATTTCATTTTATTAGCGCAAACCAATAATATTGCCCGGGCGGCAGAAAAAATCCATATGACGGCTTCGCCATTTGGTAAAAGCATTGCCGCGCTGGAAGAACAAATTGGCTATACGCTATTTACCCGCAAAGATAATAATATCAGCCTCAATAAAGCCGGACAGGAACTGTATCAAAAACTGTTCCCGGTTTATCAACGGCTTTCTGCGATTGATAATGAAATCCATAACTCAGGGCGTCGTTCACGAGAAATTGTGATTGGCATAGATAATACTTATCCGACCATTATTTTTGATCAGTTGATTAGTCTCGGAGATAAGTATGAAGGCGTGACCGCCCAGCCAGTTGAGTTCAGCGAAAACGGCGTTATCGATAATCTTTTTGACCGTCAGTTAGATTTTATTATCTCCCCACAGCATGTATCTGCACGAGTTCAGGAACTGGAAAACCTGACTATCAGTGAACTACCACCGCTGCGATTGGGCTTTCTCGTTTCTCGCCGTTATGAAGAGCGACAAGAGCAAGAGCTGCTTCAGGAGCTACCCTGGCTGCAAATGCGCTTTCAGAACCGGGCCAACTTCGAAGCAATGATTGATGCGAATATGCGACCTTGTGGGATCAATCCAACCATTATTTATCGTCCCTACAGTTTTATGGCCAAAATCAGCGCCGTGGAGCGCGGACATTTTCTGACGGTGATCCCGCATTTTGCCTGGCGACTGGTGAATCCGGCAACGCTGAAATATTTTGATGCGCCGCACAGGCCGATGTATATGCAGGAATATCTTTATTCAATCAGAAATCATCGTTATACCGCCACGATGCTTCAGCATATTGCTGAAGATCGTGACGGGACGAGTCATTAACCCAGCATCGAGCCGGTTGCAATTAAATTACGGTGTAAATCGAAGACGTGGCTAAGATCGTGGTGAATATGTCCGCCGGGCGCATTTTCCAGATAGCGATGCAGATAATCCCGATACATAGGATGTGCACAATTATCAATGATAGTGCGGGCGCGTTGAAGCGGGGAAAGACCACGCAGATCGGCGATGCCTTGTTCGGTGATGATCACTTTGACGCTGTGTTCGCTGTGATCAACATGGCTGCACATTGGCACGACGGTTGAGATCTTGCCTTCTTTAGCAATCGACGGGGCCATAAAGATCGACAGATACGCGTTGCGTTCAAAATCACCGCTGCCACCGATGCCGTTCATCAGATCGACCCCGGCTACGTGCGTTGAGTTGGCATGCCCGTAAATATCAAACTCCAGGCCGACGTTCAGAGCGATGACGCCCAGACGACGGATGATTTCCGGGTTATTGGAAATTTCCTGCGGACGCAACACAATGCGGCTGGCAAAGTAATCCATATTGTCGTAAATCTTGCGCAGGGAATCGGCCGAGATAGTCAGGCTGGAGGCGCTGGCCCCGCTGATTTTGCCCGTTTCCAGTAAATGCACCACCGATTCCTGTAGCACTTCCGAATACATCATGAACGGAGGAATTTCCGGGTTTTCCCCTAGTCGCGCCATGACTGCATTATTGATATTGCCCACGCCACTTTGCAGCGGCAGAAATTCCGGCGGAATACGCCCATGCGCCATTTCCTGCAACAAGAACGTGACCACGTTATCGGCAATCTGCTGGCACATGGGATTTTGCTTATCCAGCATATTACCGGCGTCAGGCAAGTTGGTTTCTACGACGGCGACAATCTTTTTCGGATCGATTTGCACATAGCGGGTACCGACGCGATCCATTGCATGGAAGATCGACACGCTATTGCGCCGCGGTGGCGCGCCAGGAATCACAATATCTGCCAGTTCTGCAACGCGGGGATCGTGATAGTGATTGAGTTCAATGATCACTTTCTTCGCCCGCAGCAGCCAGGTCGGCGCATTACCGATCCCGCTGGTTAACCAGACTCGACCATCCGGTGCCAGTGCCGATGCTTCGATGACGGCAACATCAATGTCGCCGAAGAAACCGTAATTGACCATTTGCGCCACTTCGCTCAAATGCAGGTCAACGAAACTCACCGCGCCCTGATTGATCTTTTTACGTAAACCGGACGATGTTTGATATGGCGCACGCCAGGAAACAGCATCGGCGTCAGAAAGTACATCGTCAGCGGCGGCGCTGATTGACGCCCCCGTCAGCAGGCGGATTTGATACGGCTTTTTGGCCTCATGCTGTTCGTTAGCTCTGCGGGCAATGGCGGTGGGAAGGGCTTTCGGCGAACCCGCCGGGGTAAAGCCGCTAAATGCCACCATGTCGTTATGCTGGATAATTTCTGCCGCTTCATCGGCGGTCATCCTTGTCCACTGAGTTTCCATTTTAACTCCTTCGTTCGCAGGGATTAATGACCAACGAAATTAGGTTTACGTTTTTCGAGGAAAGCGTTCATCCCTTCCTGGTAATCTTCGCTGTCATAAACCGCGCGGCGCATCCCCTGAATACGTTCAAATTCATCGGAGTTCATGGTGTGCGCTTCGCCCAGTACACGCAGCTCTTCTTTGATAACGGCAATGGCTAACGGCGCTTTCTCAGAGATGTGGTGCGCCATTTGTAAGGTGAAATCTTCCAGTTCTTCCAATTCCACAACATGGTTGAGGATGCCGACAGCCAGCGCGCGCTGGGCGGTGATTGGCGAAGCGGTAAAAATCAGCTCTTTGACAATGTGGAAGCCCGCGTCGCGGGTCAGGTTGTGAATGCCGACCAGGTTATACGGGACACCGAGGTTTACAGGTGTCATTGAGAAGGTTGAGGTACTGGCGGCGATAATCAGATCGGAACTCATGATCATTTCAAATGCGCCACCCCAAACACTACCTTCCACCATCGAAATGATCGGTTTCGGGAATTTTTGGATCATGCGGGTGATTTGACGCAATGGATCATCATAGGAGAGCGGATCGCGACCGCCAGACGGCAGTTCGTGAATATCGTGACCTGCGGAGAAGACTTTGGATCCACTCGGCGCGCGCAAAATGATACAGCGAATTTCCGGCCGGTTGAGATCGCTTAACGCCTGCATAAGATCATCGATAAAGACTTTACTTAAGGCATTAAGTTTGCGGCCATAGTTAAACTCAATGACCGCCACTTTGTTGATAGTGGCAACGTTCACATACTGATAAGACATAAAAATTCCTTTAATCAAAATATTGCGTCTGGATAAATTCACTGAGCTGCCGCAGGCCGGTGCGCGGTGAGAGCGTATTGTTTTTGACCGCTAAAAGCGTCTGGCTGTAATAGCGATCGAAATCTTCATTCGCGAACAGGTGATTCAGTACTTCTTCTTCGGTTTGTTTACGCAGCCATTCCACCGATTGTTGTTGCCGCACTTGTTGCAAACGACCACTGGCAGTTAGCGCGGTTTTGAAGTCGATGATGGCGTGCCAGATCTCATCGATTCCACGTTTTTCCAGTGCGCTACAAGTCAGAACCCGTGGCTGCCATTCGTCGTATTTACGTCGCAGAATATGCAGGGCACTCTCGTACATATGCCGGGCAATGGCGACATTGGTATGGTTATCGCCATCGTCTTTGTTGATAACGATCAGATCTGCCACTTCCATCAGCCCCTTTTTAATGCCCTGCAGATCATCGCCACCACCGGCAATTTGCAACGAGATAAAACAGTCCACCATGCGGGCGACTTCCGTTTCTGACTGCCCGACGCCAACCGTTTCGACAATCACTACGTCATAACCCGCCGCTTCGCATAACAGCATTAATTCCCGCGCTCGCTGACTGGCACCGCCCAGATGGCCGGAGGAGGGTACCGGGCGAATAAACGCCGCCTCGGCACGCGCCAGGTCATTCATGCGGGTTTTATCCCCGAGAATGCTACCGCCAGTGACCGGGCTGCTGGGATCGACCGCAATAACCGCAACCTTTAATCCATCACGAATCAACAACATGCCAAAGGCTTCAAGAAAGGTACTTTTCCCCGCGCCGGGTGTGCCGGTAACGCCCAGTCGCAGGGCGTTACCACAGAACGGCATAATGGCATCAAGCAGCTGCGTACTTAGCGCCTGATGACGCGGGTGACGGCTTTCTACCAGCGTCATGGCCTGGGCGAGCGTGGCACGCTCACCCTGACGTAAGCGGCGAATACTTTCTGCCAGCGTGGCTTCATTAATCATGATGCTGGCTTATCAGATTCAGTACGTCGCGCACGCTGTCGAGCATAGGTGTACCTGGACCATAAATCGCCGCCACGCCGCGCTCTTGCAGGAAGGCGTAATCCTGCGGCGGAATGACGCCACCGGCGACTACGCAGATATCTTCGCGTCCCCATTTTTTCAGCGCTTCGACCAGTTCCGGGATCAGCGTTTTATGACCGGCAGCCAGTGAGGATGCGCCCACTACGTGAACGTCATTTTCTGCTGCCAGGCGGGCGATCTCTTCAGGTGTAGAGAACATCGGGCTTAAATCTACGTCGAAACCGAGATCGGAATAGGCGCTGGCGATCACTTTTGCGCCGCGATCGTGCCCATCCTGACCCATTTTAGCGATCAGAATGCGCGGGCGACGACCATTGTCGGCAAGGAACAGCTCCGTTTGCGCAACAATGGCATCGAACTCGGAGGCCGATTTCTCAGACTGATGATAGCTTTGCGCAATCACGCCGGTAACACACTGGCTTGGCACCAGATAACGGTCGAAAGCGGCTTCCAGCGCATCGGAAATTTCACCCAGGGTGGCGCGAACGCGAGCGGCATTAACAGCGGCAGCCAGCAGGTTTTCGTTATGCTGTGCGGCGTGAGTCAGGGCGTTCAACGCGGCGGTTACGGCGGCGGCATCACGGGTGGCGCGAATGCGTTCCAGCGAAGCAATTTGCTCGTTACGCACCATCACGTTGTCGATCTCAAGTACATCGGTTTCGTCTTCGTGATCCAGTTTGTACTTGTTGACACCAACGATGACACGCTTGCCCTGGTCGATCAGCGACTGTTCGCGCGCTGAGGCCTCTTCGATCATTCGTTTTGGCAGACCTGCTTCGATCGCTTTCGCCATACCACCGGCTTCGTCGATCTGTTGGATAATAGCTCTGGCTTGTTTGACGATTTGATCGGTCAGCGACTCAACGTAATAGGATCCGGCCAGTGGATCGACGGTGCGGCAGAGTTCTGATTCTTCCTGAATGATGATCTGGGTATTGCGGGCAATGCGTGCTGAGAAATCGGTAGGCAAACCAAGCGCTTCATCAAAGGCGTTGGTATGCAGTGACTGAGTACCGCCCAGCGTTGCAGCCAGTGCTTCAATGGTGGTGCGGATAACGTTGTTATACGGATCCTGTTCAGTCAGGCTCCAGCCTGAGGTCTGGCAGTGGGTACGCAGCGCCAGTGATTTAGGATCCTGTGCGCCAAATCCACTGACCGCTTCGCTCCATAAAAAACGTGCCGCACGCAACATGGCGACGTTCATAAACAGATCCATGCCGATGCCGAAGAAGAACGACAGGCGAGGAGCGAAGTCATCAATTTTCAGCCCAGCGGATATTGCTGCTTTGATGTACTCAATCCCATCGGCGAGCGTAAATGCTACCTGCTGCACGCAGTTGGCACCCGCTTCACCCATATGGTAACCGCTGATACTGATGGTATTAAATCGCGGCATGTTGCCGGAACACCAGGCGATGATGTCGGCGATAATGCGCATTGACGGTTTTGGCGGGTAAATATAGGTGTTGCGGCAAAGATACTCTTTGAGGATATCGTTTTGAATGGTGCCGGTCAGTTTATCGGGTGTAACACCTTGCTCTTCTGCGGCGACAATATAAAACGCCAGTACTGGTAGTACTGCGCCATTCATGGTCATCGAAACCGACATTTTATCCAGCGGGATCTGGTCGAACAGGACTTTCATATCTTCCACGGTGTCGATAGCAACGCCCGCTTTGCCGACGTCGCCCGCCACGCGCGGGTTATCGGAGTCGTAGCCTCGGTGGGTGGCAAGGTCAAACGCAACGGAAAGACCTTTTTGCCCGGCGGCCAGGTTACGGCGATAAAAAGCGTTGGACTCTTTTGCTGTTGAAAAACCAGCATACTGACGGATGGTCCACGGTTGGGCGGTATACATAGTGGCACGCGGGCCACGAACGTAGGGAGGCAAACCAGGAAGGGTACCTGTCACCTCCAGATTATCGAGATCGGCTTCGGTATACAGCGGCTTGATGGCGATCCCTTCCGCGGTTTGCTGAACCAGCGAGTCGACAGTTTTCTCCCGACGGCTCAATTCCTTGTTGGCAAGCTGTTGCCACTCCTGCACCTTAGACATTATTTGCTCCGTAAAACGCAATCAAAATGAGGGTATTTGCGCCTACGGTGAGCTTTTTACGTGGGTTTGTCGCCAGCAAAAAAAATGCATTCAGACGTCGTTTTTTGCCGCCTGAGATTTGTCTATTTTGTGATGTGATTCAAGGAATACAAAAAGAAGTGAGGACAACGCCTGATATGTGCTATCAGGCATTATTTGATGGATTAATCCTGACGAAGGACTTTGTGACCATAATCGAGTAACGCATCAGTGACTTTACGCATCATGCGGCTTTCAGGAGCAAAGCGGTGCCAGTAGAGCATCCGTCGTTGAAATAGCCCAGGCGTTAAGTCAATCAGTTCACCGCTGGCCAGCTCTTTCTCGATTTGCAGGTGCGGGATCATACAGCAGGTGGTGCCCTGGCGAGCAAGTTGCACGAACGCTTCTGAAGAATTAACGATATGGCAGGGTACGCTGCCAGGAGGCAGATCGAAGTTTTGCTGCAAAAAGGCCTGGTGCATATCGTCAAGATGGTCAAAGGCGACCACAGGTGCTTTCAATAATGCCGAACGCGTTACGCCGTTAGGGAAATATTTTTCGGCAAACGGTTTTGAGCTGACGAACAGATAGTCGAGCGCACCGAGCTTATCGACAAGACAACTCGGCAGTGCCTGATGTTGAATACTCACCGCGCCGACCACTTCGCCGCGGCGCAGACGTTCCTGAGTGCGGGTTTCATCTTCTACCTGCAAGTTGAGGCGGATAGGCGAATCAGCCAACACAGGAGCCAGTGCCGGAAGCAACCACGTCGCCAGACTGTCGGCGTTGACCGCCAGTGAAAGCAGCAGCGGAGTCGAACCGGTTTGTTCATCGCCCAGCCACTCTTCTTCCAGCAACTCCACCTGGCGCAGCAGTGCCAGCAGTTTTTGCCCTTGTTCCGTCGGGCGCGGCGGTACGGTACGCACCAACAGCGGCTGCCCGAACATATTTTCCAGTTGCTTAATGCGCTGTGAGACGGCTGATTGTGTAATGCACAGCTTTTGTGCCGCGCGCTCAAATCCTCGTTCACGTATCACCGCATCCAGTGCCTGTAATGTTCTGTAGTCCGGGCGTTTCATTGCTGTTGTCTGCTCCTGGTAAATGCTTTTTCCTGCACTATGACACAATTTTGTGTCAGGTTGCATATACCGAAGCCGTCGGTGGGTAACATTTGTATCAATGGTTAAACGCGCAGCTTAAAAGATCAGGGATTTGCGCTATTGCATTTCGCTTAGCGACTTCGCGCCCTGGTTATGTTGAATGGCGTGGCGTTATTGCCTCTGTTCGCACCGTGGAGCGGCATACCCAGACCGTTGTATGCTTTATTTGCCGGGCGAAAGGGGATGCCCGCCATTGCGCGATATTTTATGGATGAGTTAACCACGCGGCTTGCCAACGGGGTCTGAATCGCTTTTTTTGTATATAATGCGTGTGAAATTTCATACCACAGGCGAAACGATCATGACGCAGGATGAATTGAAAAAAGCAGTAGGATGGGCGGCACTTCAGTATGTTCAGCCCGGCACCATTGTTGGTGTAGGTACAGGTTCCACCGCCGCACACTTTATTGACGCGCTCGGCACGATGAAAGGCCAGATTGAAGGGGCCGTTTCCAGTTCAGATGCTTCCACTGAAAAACTGAAAAGCCTCGGCATTCACGTTTTTGATCTCAACGAAGTCGACAGCCTTGGCATCTACGTTGATGGCGCAGATGAAATCAACGGCCACATGCAAATGATCAAAGGCGGCGGCGCGGCGCTGACCCGTGAAAAAATCATTGCTTCGGTTGCGGAAAAATTTATCTGTATTGCCGACGCCTCCAAGCAGGTTGATATTCTGGGCAAATTCCCGCTGCCAGTAGAAGTTATCCCGATGGCACGTAGTGCAGTGGCGCGCCAGCTGGTGAAACTGGGCGGTCGTCCGGAATACCGCCAGGGCGTGGTGACCGATAACGGCAACGTGATCCTCGACGTCCACGGCATGGAAATCCTTGACCCGATAGCGATGGAAAACGCCATAAATGCGATTCCTGGCGTGGTGACTGTTGGCTTGTTTGCTAACCGTGGCGCGGACGTTGCGCTGATTGGCACACCTGACGGTGTCAAAACCATTGTGAAATGATCTGACGGGGGAACCTCCCCCGTTAAAAAAATTCTCTTCATTAAATTTGGTGACATGTGTCACGTTTTTACCTGGCTATTGTCGATTGCTCTAAATAAACCCTCTAAACCAGCATATTCATCCAAGAAATACCTTTGCGTGATATTTCCTCAACATCGTGACGCAAACGTTCATATTGCCGCAATATTATTTTTTGATATGTTGAAAGGCGGATGCAAATCCGCACACAACATTTCAAAAGACAGGATTGGGTAAATGGCAAAGGTATCGCTGGAGAAAGACAAGATTAAGTTTCTGCTGGTAGAAGGCGTGCACCAAAAGGCGCTTGAAAGCCTTCGTGCAGCGGGTTACACCAACATCGAATTTCACAAAGGCGCGCTGGATGATGAACAATTAAAAGAATCGATCCGCGATGCCCACTTCATCGGCCTGCGATCCCGTACCCATCTGACTGAAGACGTGATCAACGCCGCAGAAAAACTGGTCGCTATTGGCTGTTTCTGTATCGGAACAAACCAGGTTGATCTGGATGCGGCGGCAAAACGCGGGATCCCGGTATTTAACGCACCGTTCTCAAATACGCGCTCTGTTGCGGAGCTGGTGATTGGCGAACTGCTGCTGCTATTGCGCGGCGTGCCGGAAGCCAATGCTAAAGCGCACCGTGGCGTGTGGAACAAACTGGCGGCGGGTTCTTTTGAAGCGCGCGGCAAAAAGCTGGGTATCATCGGCTACGGTCATATTGGTACGCAATTGGGCATTCTGGCTGAATCGCTGGGAATGTATGTTTACTTTTATGATATTGAAAACAAACTGCCGCTGGGCAACGCCACTCAGGTACAGCATCTTTCTGACCTGCTGAATATGAGCGATGTGGTGAGTCTGCATGTACCAGAGAATCCGTCCACCAAAAATATGATGGGTGCGAAAGAGATTTCACTAATGAAGCCCGGCTCGCTGCTGATTAATGCTTCGCGCGGTACTGTGGTGGATATTCCGGCGCTGTGTGACGCGCTGGCGAGCAAACATCTGGCGGGGGCGGCAATCGACGTATTTCCGACGGAACCGGCAACCAATAGCGATCCATTTACCTCTCCGCTGTGTGAATTCGACAACGTCCTTCTGACGCCACACATTGGCGGTTCGACTCAGGAAGCGCAGGAGAATATCGGCCTGGAAGTTGCGGGTAAATTGATCAAGTATTCTGACAATGGCTCAACGCTCTCTGCGGTGAACTTCCCGGAAGTCTCGCTGCCACTGCACGGTGGGCGTCGTCTGATGCACATCCACGAAAACCGTCCGGGCGTGCTAACTGCGCTGAACAAAATCTTCGCCGAGCAGGGCGTCAACATCGCCGCGCAATATCTGCAAACTTCCGCCCAGATGGGTTATGTAGTTATTGATATTGAAGCCGACGAAGACGTTGCCGAAAAAGCGCTGCAGGCAATGAAAGCTATTCCGGGTACCATTCGCGCCCGCCTGCTGTACTAATTCCCCTTCTCTGAAAATCAACGGGCAGGTCACTGACTTGCCCGTTTTTTTTATCCCTTCTCCACACCGTTGCCGCGTTGCGCATTCTACTTTGCGAGTCTGCTCCAGAAAATAAATCAAAGTCAGATCAATGCGTTGTGTTTATTTAATGGGGATTTACGATGGCAGGACAGCATGGGGCTGTAACGGTAAAGCCCTCACCGAAGCGAGGGCTTAAAGGAGAAGGGTTATGATGCGACTTGTCATCATACTGATTGTACTGTTACTCATAAGTTTGCCAGCTTATTAACAGTCAGTCACAGGGGAGGAGTAATCCTCCCTTACCCTTACTCACTAAATTAGGTTAAAGAATCAACGATGTCAATCAGGGCGATGCAGGTGTGTCGCCCTCACCACTCCCAGACTTTCGACGGTGTAACCACCGCAGGAAGAGGGATATCCCACTCTTCAACGGGGAGTTTTTCCACCAACTGACAATCATGCGCATAACCCACCGGTTGCATTTTATAGTGCTGCCAGTTTTGTAAGGTCCGATCATAAAAACCACCGCCCATTCCCAGGCGCTGGCCGTACTCATCAAAGGCGACCAGCGGTGTGATCAACACGTCTAATCGGGAAAGGGGGAGCACGTCACGCACATCCAGTTTTGGCTCATGGATCTTCAACCTGTTCATCACCAGTTCGCTTTGCGGATGGTAATTCAGGAACAGCAAATTACCGGCACTAAAGGGATGCAAAACTGGAAGATATACGCGCTTACCGGCGCGCCAGAGTTGTTCTATAAGTGGCTGGGTGTCGAGTTCGCCATCAAAAGAGAGGAATACAGCGACCGTATGCGCCATCACCACTGGGGGATAAGTCATCATCCGGGTAGCAGCTTGTTGACCCATTTCCTGCTGTTGTTCCGGCGTTAACGCACGACGACGTTGCCGAATCATTTTGCGGATTTCTTGTCGGGATAATGTCAGTGGGAGTTCTGGTAGTTGCGTCATGGCTGGTGCCAGATAAGAAGGGAATCTCCGAGATGCCGCCGCAGGCTGTAACCCTTGAACCCTTGGTTCAAGGTGAATGTGTCGTCGCAGTTTTAAGGCTTCTCGGACGGACCGAGCATGCTCACCAACCGCGGAGCGCCACATTCTTGTGGTATGAAATATCGGCTCAGGGGACTGGCCCGCTTGCGAACATCTCAGAGAAATTTTGTCTTCACGGTTACTCTACCACAGTAAACCGAAAAGTGTCATTCAAAGTTTTGGTTAGTTTTTTCGGTGATGCGACCTTGTTCAAGTAACGCTTGTTCTATGGTCTGCTGCAGCATCCGAATACGCTGTTCCATACTTGCCGCGTAGTCACGAGTCTTCGCTTTTTCTTGCGCTAACTCATAGCTGATATTCAATGCGGCAATGAAGACCAACTGTTCAGTATTTGTGACTCTAGTGCGTTCTTTCAGATCTTGCAACCGTTGGTTCAGATCGTCCGCTGCCTGATTCAACGCATCCCTTTGGTCAGGCGGGCAGTTCACACGCAGTGAACGGCCAAAAATTTGGATATCGACGGGTTGTGCAGACATGCCACCTTCCTGCTGATTGACTGCGCTGCCTTCGTCTTTAGACCCATGGTCTGCGAAGGGGCGACACTATAGCTACCCTGATGAGAAGAGACAAGCCCTTTTCTGGTCCACCAGGGCCCAAAGTGGTAGCATATCATGAATATTCCTCCCTTTGACGACGAATGCTTATGTCTATACAGAACGAAATGCCTGGTTACAACGAAATGAACCAGTATCTGAACCAACAAGGGACGGGTCTGACCCCTGCTGAGATGCATGGTTTAATCAGCGGGATGATATGTGGCGGTAACGATGACAGCTCATGGCTGCCGCTACTTCACGACCTGACGAACGAAGGCATGGCTTTCGGTCATGAGCTGGCACAGGCACTGCGTAAAATGCACTCTGCCACCAGCGATGCCCTGCAGGATGACGGCTTCCTTTTTCAGCTTTATCTGCCTGATGGCGATGATGTCAGCGTTTTTGATCGGGCTGATGCACTGGCAGGTTGGGTCAATCACTTCCTGCTTGGTCTTGGCGTTACGCAACCGAAGCTGGACAAAGTGACCGGAGAAACCGGTGAAGCCATCGACGATCTGCGTAACATCGCGCAGCTGGGCTACGACGAAGACGAAGATCAGGAAGAGCTTGAAATGTCGCTTGAAGAGATCATCGAATACGTTCGTGTTGCCGCGCTGTTATGCCACGACACCTTTACTCATCCGCAACCGACCGCGCCAGAAGTACAAAAACCGACTCTACACTAAAAACAAAAAACGTAAGGAGAGTGTTATGAGTGATATATCCCGGCAAGAGTTTCAGCGTCGCCGTCAGGCCCTGGTGGAGCAAATGCAACCCGGCAGCGCCGCGCTGATTTTTGCTGCACCAGAAGTAACACGTAGCGCCGACAGCGAATACCCCTATCGTCAGAACAGTGACTTCTGGTACTTCACCGGCTTTAACGAACCGGAAGCGGTGCTGGTGCTGATTAAAAGCGACGACACTCATAACCACAGCGTTTTGTTTAACCGCGTTCGCGACCTGACGGCAGAGATCTGGTTTGGTCGTCGCTTAGGCCAGGATGCCGCGCCAGAGAAACTGGGCGTTGACCGCGCACTGGCATTCAGTGAAATCAATCAGCAACTTTATCAACTACTTAACGGCCTGGATGTGGTTTACCATGCTCAGGGCGAATATGCATATGCTGATGAAATCGTGAACAGTGCGCTGGAAAAACTGCGTAAAGGTTCGCGACAAAATCTCACCGCGCCGGCAACGATGATCGACTGGCGTCCCATTGTTCATGAAATGCGCCTGTTCAAATCGCCGGAAGAGATTGCCGTACTTCGCCGCGCGGGGGAAATTACCGCCCTGGCGCATACCCGGGCGATGGAAAAATGCCGTCCGGGAATGTTCGAGTACCATCTGGAAGGCGAAATTCACCACGAATTTAACCGCCGCGGCGCGCGCTATCCTTCCTATAACACCATTGTCGGCAGCGGTGAAAACGGTTGCATTCTGCACTATACCGAAAACGAGAGTGAACTGCGTGACGGTGACCTGGTGTTGATTGATGCGGGTTGCGAATACAAAGGTTACGCTGGCGATATTACCCGCACCTTCCCGGTCAACGGCAAATTCACTCAGGCCCAGCGTGAAATCTACGACATTGTGCTGGAGTCTCTTGAAACCAGCCTGCGCCTGTATCGTCCGGGAACTTCCATGCAGGAAGTCACTGGTGAAGTGGTGCGCATCATGGTTAGCGGCCTGGTAAAACTCGGCATCCTGAAAGGTGATGTTGATGAACTGATCGCTCAGAACGCCCATCGTCCTTTCTTTATGCATGGCCTTAGCCACTGGTTAGGACTGGATGTCCATGACGTTGGCGTTTATGGTCAGGATCGCTCGCGCATTCTGGAGCCGGGGATGGTACTGACCGTAGAGCCTGGTCTGTATATCGCGCCGGATGCGGATGTGCCAGAACAATATCGCGGTATCGGCATTCGTATTGAAGACGACATTGTGATTACCGAAACCGGCAACGAAAACCTCACCGCCAGCGTGGTGAAAAAGCCGGAAGAAATCGAAGCGTTGATGGCTGCTGCGAGAAAGCAATGAGCGTAATCATCGTCGGTGGCGGCATGGCGGGCGCGACGCTGGCGCTGGCTATTTCCCGGTTAAGTCACGGGGCGCTGCCGGTACATTTGATTGAAGCGACTGCGCCAGAGTCACATGCTCATCCGGGCTTTGATGGACGAGCTATTGCGCTGGCGGCGGGTACCTGTCAGCAACTGGCGCGCATCGGCGTCTGGCAATCTCTGGCTGATTGCGCAACCGCCATCACCAGCGTGCATGTCAGCGATCGTGGTCATGCCGGATTCGTCACCCTCGCCGCAGAAGATTACCAACTGGCGGCGCTGGGGCAGGTTGTCGAATTGCATAATGTCGGGCAACGGCTGTTTGCATTGCTGCGCAAAGCACCTGGCGTAACGCTGCATTGTCCTGATCGCGTGGCTAACGTTGCCCGTACTCAGAGTCACGTTGAAGTGACGCTGGAGAGTGGCGAGACGCTGACGGGCCGCGTGCTGGTAGCAGCTGATGGCACCCATTCAGCGTTAGCCACCGCGTGCGGCGTTGACTGGCAGCAGGAGCCTTACGAACAACTGGCCGTGATTGCCAACGTTGCGACTTCCGTTGCGCACGAAGGCCGCGCTTTTGAACGCTTCACGAAACATGGCCCGCTGGCGATGTTGCCGATGTCTGACGGACGCTGTTCGCTGGTCTGGTGTCATCCACTGGAACGGCGCGAAGAGGTGCTGTCGTGGAGCGACGAGAAGTTTTGCCGTGAACTCCAGTCTGCCTTTGGCTGGCGACTGGGGCAAATTACCCACGCCGGTAAACGCAGTGCTTATCCGCTGGCGTTAACCCGCGCCGCCAGACCTATTACCCATCGTACCGTGCTGGTGGGCAATGCGGCGCAAACTCTGCACCCGATTGCCGGGCAAGGGTTCAACCTCGGTATGCGAGATGTCATGAGCCTTGCGGAAACTCTGACTCAGGCGCAGGAGCGCGGAGAAGACATGGGTGATTACGGCGTATTGTGCCGTTATCAGCAGCGTCGACAGCGCGATCGCGAAGCAACCATCGGCGTCACGGACAGCCTTGTACATCTTTTTGCCAACCGTTGGACCCCGCTGGTTGTCGGGCGCAACATCGGGCTGATGACGATGGAATTATTTACCCCGGCACGCGATGTGCTGGCGCAGCGCACCCTCGGTTGGGTGGCGCGTTGAAGGCGGTTTTAAGGAATAAACAATGCAAAGTGTTGATGTAGCCATTGTTGGCGGCGGCATGGTGGGGCTGGCGGTTGCCTGCGGCTTACAGGGGAGCGGCTTACGCGTTGCCGTACTGGAGCAGCGCGTACCGGAACCTCTGGCGGCGAATGCACCACCACAACTGCGCGTTTCGGCTATCAATGCCGCCAGCGAAAAATTACTCACCCGTCTTGGCGTCTGGCAGGACATTCTCTCTCGTAGGGCCAGTTGTTATCACGGTATGGAAGTGTGGGACAAAGACAGCTTTGGTCACATTTCGTTTGACGATCAAAGCATGGGCTATAGCCATCTTGGGCATATCGTTGAAAACTCAGTGATTCACTACGCGCTGTGGAACAAAGCGCAGCAGTCGTCAGATATCACTCTGTTGGCCCCCGCAGAATTACAGCAGGTCGCCTGGGGAGAAAATGAAACCTTCCTGACGCTGAAAGATGGCAGCATGTTAACGGCGCGTCTGGTGATTGGCGCGGACGGCGCTAATTCCTGGTTGCGCAACAAAGCCGATATTCCGCTGACTTTCTGGGATTATCAGCATCACGCGCTGGTAGCGACCATTAGCACGGAAGAACCGCATGATGCGGTGGCGCGGCAGGTTTTCCATGGCGAAGGCATTCTGGCCTTTTTACCGCTTAGCGATCCGCATCTTTGCTCGATTGTCTGGTCACTGTCGCCAGAGGAAGCGCAGCGGATGCAGCAGGCAAGTGAAGACGAATTTAATCGCGCGTTAAATATCGCTTTTGATAATCGCCTGGGCTTATGTAAGGTTGAGAGTGAGCGCCTTGTGTTCCCACTGACGGGGCGTTATGCGCGCCAATTTGCCGCGCACCGTCTGGCGTTGGTGGGCGACGCCGCGCATACCATTCACCCGCTGGCGGGGCAGGGGGTAAATCTCGGCTTTATGGATGCTGCAGAGCTGGTTGCTGAACTGAAACGGTTGCATCGTCAGGGGAAAGACATCGGGCAGTACATTTATCTGCGTCGCTATGAGCGTAGCCGCAAGCACAGTGCGGCGCTGATGCTGGCTGGTATGCAGGGATTTCGCGATCTGTTTTCCGGTACCAATCCGACGAAAAAACTGCTGCGTGATATTGGTCTGAAACTGGCCGACACGCTTCCTGGCGTTAAACCACAACTTATCCGCCAGGCAATGGGATTAAACGATTTGCCTGAATGGCTGCGTTAAAAATTTCTCTTCTGCTGTTTATTTGATACCCATCACACTTTCATCTCCCGGTTTTTTCGCCGGGAGATTTTCCTCATTTGAAATAAACTAATTTCACCTCCGTTTTCGCATTATATTTTCTAATGCCACGAATTTTTGATTTAGTGTTTTTTGACATTTTTTTAGTTCTTAATATTGCATTAATCAAATTAACTTTCTCATCTGTTTATCTTTATATAGAGATTTGTTCATTTTTTGGTTTTTTATTCTGTTGTGATTTTGGCGTTTTTTAACCATAAGCTAATGTGATGATCAATTTTACCTTATGGTTAACAGTCTGTTTCGGTGGTAAGTTCAGGCAAAAGAGAACGATTGCGTTGGGGACCGGGAGTGGCTCCGATGCTGGGTTTCGTGGTGATAATTTCGCCATGGAAAAGTTGTCAGCCCCGCTTATTCAATGAGGACAAGATGGCACAACAGACTCCTTTGTACGAACAACACACGCTTTGCGGCGCTCGCATGGTGGATTTCCACGGCTGGATGATGCCGCTGCATTACGGTTCGCAAATCGACGAACATCATGCGGTACGTACCGATGCCGGAATGTTTGATGTGTCACATATGACCATCGTCGATCTTCGCGGCAGCCGCACCCGGGAGTTTTTGCGTTATCTGCTGGCGAACGATGTGGCGAAACTCACCAAAAGCGGCAAAGCCCTTTACTCGGGGATGTTGAATGCCTCTGGCGGTGTGATAGATGACCTCATCGTCTACTACTTTACTGAAGATTTCTTCCGCCTCGTTGTTAACTCCGCCACCCGCGAAAAAGACCTCTCCTGGATTACCCAACACGCTGAACCTTTCGGCATCGAAATTACCGTTCGTGATGACCTTTCCATGATCGCCGTACAAGGGCCGAATGCGCAGGCAAAAGCTGCCACACTGTTTAATGACGCCCAGCGTCAGGCGGTGGAAGGGATGAAACCGTTCTTTGGCGTGCAGGCGGGCGATCTGTTTATTGCCACCACTGGTTATACCGGTGAAGCGGGCTATGAAATTGCGCTGCCCAATGAAAAAGCGGCCGATTTCTGGCGTGCGCTGGTGGAAGCGGGCGTTAAGCCATGCGGCCTGGGCGCGCGTGACACGCTGCGTCTGGAAGCGGGTATGAATCTTTATGGTCAGGAGATGGACGAAACCATTTCTCCGTTAGCCGCCAACATGGGCTGGACTATCGCTTGGGAACCGGCAGATCGTGACTTTATTGGTCGTGAAGCTCTGGAAGCGCAGCGTGAACATGGTACAGAAAAACTGGTTGGTCTGGTGATGACTGAAAAAGGCGTGCTGCGTAATGAACTGCCGGTACGTTTTACCGATGCGCAGGGCAACCAGCATGAAGGCATTATCACCAGCGGGACTTTCTCCCCGACGCTGGGTTACAGCATTGCGCTGGCGCGCGTGCCGGAAGGTATTGGCGAAACGGCGATTGTGCAAATTCGCAACCGTGAAATGCCGGTTAAAGTGACGAAACCTGTTTTTGTGCGTAACGGCAAAGCCGTCGCGTGATTTACTTTTTTGGAGATTGATTGATGAGCAACGTACCAGCAGAACTGAAATACAGCAAAGAACACGAATGGCTGCGTAAAGAAGCCGACGGCACTTACACCGTTGGCATCACCGAACACGCTCAGGAGCTGTTAGGCGATATGGTGTTTGTTGACCTGCCGGAAGTAGGCGCAACGGTTAGCGCGGGCGATGACTGCGCGGTTGCCGAATCAGTAAAAGCGGCGTCAGACATTTATGCGCCAGTAAGCGGTGAAATCGTGGCGGTAAACGACGCACTGAGCGATTCCCCGGAACTGGTGAACAGCGAACCGTATGCAGGCGGCTGGATCTTTAAAATCAAAGCCAGCGATGAAAGCGAACTGGAATCACTGCTGGATGCGACCGCATACGAAGCATTGTTAGAAGACGAGTAACGGCTTTATTCCTCTTCTGCGGGAGAGGATCAGGGTGAGGAACTTTTACGCCTCACCCTCACTCTCTTCGCAAGGAGAGAGGTTCACAATTCACTGCACGTTTCAGGAACCATCGCTCATGACACAGACGTTAAGCCAGCTTGAAAACAGCGGCGCTTTTATTGAACGCCATATCGGACCGGATGCCGCGCAACAGCAAGAAATGCTGAATGCCGTTGGCGCACAATCGTTAAACGCGCTGACCGGCCAGATTGTGCCGAAAGATATTCAGCTTGCGACCCCGCCGCAGGTTGGCGCACCGGCGACCGAATACGCCGCGCTGGCGGAACTCAAGGCTATTGCCAGTCGCAATAAACGCTTCACGTCTTACATCGGCATGGGTTACACCGCCGTGCAGCTACCGCCGGTTATCCTGCGTAACATGCTGGAAAATCCGGGCTGGTATACCGCGTATACTCCGTATCAACCTGAAGTCTCCCAGGGCCGCCTTGAAGCACTGCTCAACTTCCAGCAGGTAACGCTGGATTTGACCGGGCTGGATATGGCCTCTGCTTCTCTTCTTGACGAAGCCACCGCTGCCGCCGAAGCAATGGCGATGGCGAAACGCGTCAGCAAACTGAAAAATGCCAACCGCTTCTTCGTGGCTTCCGATGTGCATCCGCAAACGCTGGATGTGGTCCGTACTCGTGCCGAAACCTTTGGTTTTGAAGTGATTGTCGATGATGCGCAAAAAGTGCTCGACCATCAGGACGTCTTCGGCGTGCTTTTACAGCAGGTTGGCACAACCGGTGAAATCCACGACTACACTGCGCTCATCAGCGAACTGAAATCACGCAAAATTGTGGTCAGCGTCGCCGCCGATATTATGGCGCTGGTGCTGTTAACTGCGCCGGGTAAACAGGGCGCGGATATTGTTTTTGGTTCGGCGCAACGCTTTGGCGTACCGATGGGTTACGGTGGCCCACACGCGGCATTCTTTGCGGCGAAAGATGAATACAAACGCTCAATGCCGGGCCGTATTATCGGTGTATCGAAAGATGCAGCTGGCAACACCGCTCTGCGCATGGCGATGCAGACTCGCGAGCAACATATTCGTCGTGAGAAAGCGAACTCCAACATTTGTACTTCCCAGGTGCTGCTGGCAAACATCGCCAGCCTGTATGCCGTTTATCACGGCCCGGTGGGCCTGAAACGTATCGCTAACCGCATTCACCGTCTGACCGATATCCTGGCGGCGGGCCTGCAACAAAAAGGTCTGAAACTGCGTCATGCGCACTATTTCGATACTTTGTGTGTGGAAGTGGCTGACAAAGCGGGCGTGCTGGCGCGTGCCGAAGCGGCTGAAATCAACCTGCGTAGCGATATTCTGAACGCGGTTGGGATCACCCTTGATGAAACCACCACGCGTGAAAACGTGATGCAGCTTTTCAGCGTGCTGTTGGGCGATAACCACGGGCTGGACATCGACACGCTGGACAAAGACGTGGCTCACGACAGTCGCTCTATTCAGCCTGCGATGCTGCGCGACGACGAAATCCTCACCCATCCGGTGTTTAATCGCTACCACAGCGAAACCGAAATGATGCGCTATATGCACTCGCTGGAGCGTAAAGATCTGGCGCTGAATCAGGCGATGATCCCGCTGGGTTCCTGCACCATGAAACTGAACGCCGCCGCCGAGATGATCCCCATCACCTGGCCGGAATTTGCCGAACTGCACCCGTTCTGCCCGCCGGAACAGGCAGAAGGTTATCAGCAGATGATTGCGCAGTTGGCTGACTGGCTGGTGAAACTGACCGGTTACGACGCCGTTTGTATGCAGCCGAACTCTGGCGCACAGGGCGAATATGCGGGCCTGCTGGCGATTCGTCATTATCATGAAAGCCGCAACGAAGGGCATCGCGATATCTGCCTGATCCCGGCTTCTGCGCACGGAACTAACCCCGCTTCTGCACATATGGCAGGAATGCAGGTGGTGGTTGTGGCATGTGATAAAAATGGCAACATCGATCTGACTGACCTGCGCGCGAAAGCGGAACAAGCGGGCGATAACCTCTCCTGTATCATGGTGACCTATCCTTCCACCCACGGCGTGTATGAAGAAACGATCCGTGAAGTGTGTGAAGTCGTGCATCAGTTCGGCGGTCAGGTTTACCTTGATGGCGCGAACATGAACGCCCAGGTCGGCATCACCTCACCGGGCTTTATTGGCGCGGACGTCTCGCACCTTAACCTGCATAAAACTTTCTGCATTCCGCACGGTGGCGGCGGCCCAGGTATGGGACCGATCGGCGTGAAAGCGCATCTGGCACCGTTTGTGCCAGGTCATAGCGTGGTACAAATTGAAGGCATGTTAACCCGTCAGGGCGCGGTTTCTGCGGCACCGTTCGGTAGCGCATCCATTCTGCCAATCAGCTGGATGTACATCCGCATGATGGGCGCAGAAGGGCTGAAAAAAGCAAGCCAGGTGGCAATCCTCAACGCCAACTATATTGCCAGCCGCCTGCAGGATGCCTTCCCGGTGCTGTATACCGGTCGCGACGGTCGCGTGGCGCACGAATGTATTCTCGATATTCGCCCGCTGAAAGAAGAAACCGGCATCAGCGAACTGGATATTGCCAAGCGTCTGATCGACTACGGTTTCCACGCGCCGACGATGTCGTTCCCGGTGGCGGGTACGCTGATGGTTGAACCGACTGAATCTGAAAGCAAAGTGGAACTGGATCGCTTTATCGACGCGATGCTGGCTATCCGCGCAGAAATCGACCAGGTTAAAGCCGGTGTCTGGCCGCTGGAAGATAACCCGCTGGTGAACGCGCCGCACATTCAGAGCGAACTGGTCGCCGAGTGGGCGCATCCGTACAGCCGTGAAGTTGCGGTATTCCCGGCAGGCGTGGCAGACAAATACTGGCCGACAGTGAAACGTCTGGATGATGTTTACGGCGACCGTAACCTGTTCTGCTCCTGCGTACCGATTAGCGAATACCAGTAATTTACTGATTCGACTATCTTCTAAAGGCGCTTCGGCGCCTTTTTAGCTTGTTAATAAAGTGCGCTTTGTGTGTCGGATGAAGCGTAAATATAAACTCCTGGAGTTCAATATATGACAGGAGCGCCAGGCCTGATGAGCGGGGCGCATCAGGCACATCGGGTAATTAAAGCTTCTCGCCGTTGCTGGCAATCACCTCTTTGTACCAGTCAAAGCTCTTCTTACGTGAACGCGACATATCGCCAGTACCGTCGTCATGTTTATTCACATAGATGAAGCCGTAGCGTTTGCTGTACTGCCCGGTGGTGAACGACACGCAGTCGATGCAGCCCCACGGTGTGTAGCCCATCAGAGCCACGCCATCGTAAGTCACCGCTTTTTTCATCTCTTCAATATGGGCGCGCAGGTAGTCAATGCGGTAGTCGTCGTTGATGCTGCCATCTTCTTCCACTTTGTCATAAGCGCCAAAACCGTTTTCGACAATAAACAGCGGCTTCTGATAACGCTCATACAGTTCGCAAAGTGCGTAACGCAGACCCACAGGATCAATCTGCCAGCCCCAGTCAGACGCTTTAACATACGGATTCGGTACGCTGCCTTCAAAACCAGAGATCGCATCGCCGGTACCGCCTTCGGCCTTCACCGCGTTGGTCATGTAATAGCTGAAACCGAGATAATCGCAGGTGCCTTCGCGCAGCACATCGAGATCGCCGTCTTCCATTTTGATGTTAAATCCGCGACGCTCCCACTCGTTCAATACATAGGACGGGTAATAGCCACGCAGTTGCACATCGGTAAAGACGTAGCGTTCGCGCATCGACTCCTGGGCGAACATCACATCGTCCGGATTACAGGAGTAAGGGTAAAGCGGCACCATCGCCAGCATACAGCCGACTTTCATTTCCGGGTTAATGCGACGCGCGGCTTTCACCGCCAGGGCGCTGGCGACAAACTGGTGATGCAGCACCTGGTACATCGTCTCTTCCGGGTTTTCATGCTCGGTATACACCACGCCGGAGCAGCAGTAACCGAACAGCGGTGCACGCCAGTTACGCTGGTTGTTAATTTCGTTGAAGGTCATCCAGTATTTGACTTTATGCTTATAGCGTTCAAATACCACTTCTGCGAAACGGACAAAGAAATCAACCACTTTACGGTTGGTCCAGCTACCGTATTGCTGCACCAGATGCAGCGGCATTTCAAAGTGGGAGAGGGTGATCACCGGTTCGATGTTGTATTTCAGCAGTTCATCGAACATATCATCGTAGAACTTCAGCCCTTCTTCGTTTGGCTGAGCTTCATCGCCTTTTGGAAAAATGCGCGTCCAGGCGATGGATGTACGAAAACATTTGAAGCCCATTTCGGCAAATAGCTTGATGTCTTCCTTGTAATGACCATAAAAATCAACGGCTTCATGGTTCGGATAGTATTTTCCTGGCAACACTTCTTTGGTGATTTCGCGCGGCACGCCGTGTGCGCCACCGGTCAGAACGTCACAAATGCTCGGCCCTTTGCCGCCTTTGTTCCAGCCGCCTTCGACCTGATGAGCGGCAACTGCGCCGCCCCATAAGAAATCTTTCGGTAAGGTGAGTTTTTTCACTATCATAGGCTCCAGATGAGTCAATTCTTACAGGAAATAGTACCATGCAGCCAAACGACATCACTTTTTTTCAACGTTTCCAGGATGACATTCTGGCTGGGCGTAAAACCATCACCATCCGCGACGAGTCTGAATCGCACTTCAAAACGGGTGATGTGCTTCGTGTCGGGCGTTTTGAAGATGACGGTTATTTTTGCACGATTGAAGTCACCGCAACCTCAACCGTAACGCTGGATACGCTGACGGAAAAACATGCAGAGCAGGAGAATATGACCCTGCTAGAACTGAAAAAGGTCATTGCCGACATCTATCCCGGCCAGACACAGTTTTATGTGATTGAATTTAAATGCCTTTAAATTGAACTCACGCCTGTTAGTTGAAATTTTGCATTTAATTTCATGATTTTTAGGAGATTAGTCCAAAATCAGAATTTATTTTAGCTAACAGGTGTTCACTGGAACTATTCTCAGTTACGCTGGAGAGGTATACATGTGCGTGTACGTTTCTCCGGAGTAAGTTATGGTTCAGAAGCCCCTCATTAAGCAGGGATATTCGCTGGCAGAGGAAATTGCCAACAGCGTCAGTCACGGCATTGGGTTGGTGTTTGGTATTGTTGGGCTGGTGTTGCTACTGGTTCAGGCGGTGGATCTCAATGCCAGCGCCACAGCGATAACCAGTTACAGCCTCTATGGCGGCAGTATGATCCTGCTGTTCCTCGCTTCGACGCTCTATCACGCCATTCCTCATCAACGGGCAAAAATGTGGCTGAAGAAATTTGACCATTGCGCTATTTACCTATTGATTGCCGGAACCTACACGCCGTTTTTGCTGGTGGGGCTGGATTCTCCGTTAGCGCGCGGGTTGATGATTGTTATCTGGAGCCTGGCATTGCTGGGGATTCTGTTCAAACTGACCATCGCGCACCGATTCAAAATTTTATCTCTGGTGACCTATCTGGCGATGGGCTGGCTGTCGCTGGTGGTGATTTATGAAATGGCAATTAAGCTTGCGGCGGGCAGCGTTACCTTACTGGCTGTAGGCGGCGTGGTTTACTCGCTCGGGGTGATTTTCTACGTCTGCAAACGCATTCCCTACAACCATGCCATCTGGCACGGCTTTGTGCTCGGCGGCAGCGTGTGCCACTTTCTGGCGATCTATTTATATATTGGGCAGGCGTAATGGGTGTGCCTTTGTAGGCCTGAAAAGACACACCCTTGTCGCATCAGGCGATAAATGCATGATGCGACACAGAGATTTACTCTTCGAGTGAATACGGCAGCGGCTCGATATGCAATGTATTCGCATCGTCACGCACGCGGAAGATGCTGTCCGGTTCCATATCGTTATTCATGACGACCTGTACCACGACCTGACCATCTTCCAGTTTTACCGCAGCCAGCACGGTTCCGGTACGACGCCAGTTCTCGCCCATTTTCAGCTCTAAGTCTTCACCGGCTTCCGGCAGTCGGCTGGCGCTACCCGTCAGCAACCAGAGCGCGCGTTTGTTGGCACCACGGAATTTAGCTCGCGCCACCATCTCTTGTCCGGTATAGCAGCCTTTTTTAAAGCTAATGCCGCCCAGCGCCTGGAGGTTGGTCGCCTGTGGGATAAACTGCCCGCTGTTGGCGGCATCAATCACCGGGAAACCCGCTTCAATGTTTAATGCCAGCCACTGTTGGCTATTGTTCAGTTCCGCTTCACCGCGCAGTTTATCGGTCAGCATATTGGCAGTGGCTTCATCGGTTACGATCAGGAAACGTTCTGCAGGGTGTTCAAACCATAGCAAAGTGGTCGCGCCTTCTTTAACTACCTGTTTTTCTTTCGAAGGCAGTTCACTAAAGATATTTGCCAGCGCGGCGCGCGCCTGAAAACCGGCAACACCAAGCAGCACACGCTCGTCGTCTGGCGCGATGGTCACTTTAGAGAATACCGCATATTTTTTCAGTTCAGTCAGCTGCGATTCACGCACGCTGCGCCGTTCAATCCATGCAAAGCCATCGCCGTCGCGGAACAGACGTAAATTGCTCCACATTTTACCTTTGGCGTCGCAATGGGCGGCGAGCAGGTGCTGATCTTCTGTCATCTGGCTGACATCTGCTGTCACCTGACCCTGCATATATTTTTCGCTGTCCGCGCCAGTAATGGTGGCAAGCGCCCAGTCATCAAGCGTCATCAGCGTCAGCGGTAAACGGGCAGAAGCCGTAGGCTGACGGGGAGGAAAAGGTGTAAAAGCCATAATAGAGTCCTGAGTTGCTTAACGGCGTATTAATCACTAATGGTAAAAGAGCTATGAGGCAATGCAAGTGCTTTCACTACGCGATCTGTGCCTTCTGCGAGGCGACTTCCAAAAAAATGAAGCCCTTGAATTGTTGTGAATTAATTTCGCGATCGCGATTGTGTTTACTGATATTCCCGCAAAAGAAGTCGAAAAACACGTTACAATAGCGGGGTACTGGATTTTCGTGAGACAGGAAGAAGATGGACATTAACAACAAAGCCCGCATTCATTGGGCATGCCGCCGTGGTATGCGCGAACTCGATATTTCAATCATGCCGTTTTTCGAACATGAGTACGACAGCTTAAGCGATGACGAAAAACGCATCTTTATTCGTCTGCTGGAGTGTGACGATCCCGATCTGTTTAACTGGCTGATGAACCACGGTAAACCGGCCGATGCAGAACTGGAAATGATGGTCCGACTCATCCAGACACGGAACCGGGAACGTGGTCCTGTGGCAATCTGATCTGCGCGTCTCCTGGCGCGCACAGTGGCTTTCCTTGCTGATCCACGGGCTGGTTGCCGCTGTTATTTTACTCATGCCCTGGCCGCTCAGTTACACCCCGTTATGGATGGTGTTACTTTCGCTGGTGGTGTTTGATTGCGTTCGCAGCCAGCGGCGCATTAATGCTCGCCAGGGGGAAATTCGCCTGTTGATGGACGGGCGTTTGCGCTGGCAAGGGCAGGAGTGGAGCATCGTCAAAGCGCCGTGGATGATTAAGAGCGGCATGATGCTGCGTTTACGTTCTGATGGCGGTAAACGGCAACATTTATGGCTGGCAGCCGACAGCATGGACGAAGCCGAATGGCGGGATTTACGGCGGATTTTGTTGCAACAAGAGACGCAAAGATAAAGATGACGGCAAAGCATATGCGCTAAGCCGTCAGTGACATCAGGCGTAATGCTCTGCCATCTCGTTGAGGATTTGCTCGCACCAGTTCTGAATACGCTCGTCGCTAAGGTCATACTGGTTAGTTTCGTCCAGCGCCAGCCCCACGAACAGTTGCCCGTCAGCAATCACCGGTTTCGGGCTGGTAAATTCATACCCTTCCGTTGGCCAGTAGCCGACGAACTTCACGCCTTTGGTCGAGAGTTTGTCATGCAGCATACCGAGCGCATCGAGGAACCACTCGCCGTATCCCAGTTGATCGCCAAGCCCATACAGCGCAACAATTTTACCTTCAAGGTTCAGGTCGTCGAGCTGATCCCAGATGGCTTCCCAGTCTTCCTGGATTTCGCCAAAATCCCAGGTCGGGATACCCAGAATGAGCACATCGTACTGCTCCATTAATTTCGGGGAGTCGTCCTTGAGGTTATGTAAGGTCACCAGTTCTGGGCCGATAATATCGCGGATTTTTTCTGCCGCCATTTCGGTGTAACAGGTGCTGGAACCGTAAAAAAGACCCATATTCATAACGTAAGCTTCTCGATTCTGCTGTGGCTTTTGCGGCTAGTGTATCAGAATCGCTTTAGTCACGGCACAATAAGGCATAATGGATCAAATGAGTGACCATAAGGGGCGCAAGTGAAACAGGATCTGGCACGCATCGAGCAGTTTCTTGATGCTCTGTGGCTGGAAAAAAATCTGGCTGAAAATACGTTGAACGCATACCGTCGCGATCTGTCAATGATGGTGGAGTGGTTGCATCACCGCGGGTTGACGCTGGCGACGGCGCAAAGTGACGATTTGCAGGCATTACTGGCAGAACGGCTGGAGGGCGGGTATAAAGCCACCAGCTCAGCGCGTTTGCTGAGTGCAGTGCGCCGATTGTTCCAGTATCTTTATCGCGAAAAGTTTCGTGAAGATGATCCCAGTGCGCATCTCGCTTCACCGAAATTGCCCCAGCGTTTGCCAAAAGATTTAAGCGAAGCGCAGGTCGAACGTTTATTACAGGCACCATTAATTGATCAGCCACTGGAGCTACGCGATAAAGCCATGCTTGAAGTGTTGTATGCTACAGGGCTGCGTGTCTCTGAACTGGTCGGGCTGACAATGAGTGATATCAGCCTGCGTCAGGGCGTAGTGCGGGTCATTGGTAAAGGCAACAAAGAGCGCCTGGTGCCGTTAGGTGAAGAGGCGGTTTACTGGCTGGAAACGTATCTCGAGCATGGGCGACCGTGGTTGTTGAACGGTGTCTCTATTGATGTGTTGTTCCCCAGCCAGCGTGCGCAGCAGATGACGCGACAGACCTTCTGGCACCGCATTAAACATTATGCCGTGCTGGCGGGTATCGACAGCGAAAAGCTGTCACCGCATGTGTTGCGTCACGCTTTTGCCACTCATTTATTAAATCATGGTGCGGATTTACGCGTGGTGCAGATGCTACTGGGCCACAGCGATCTCTCCACCACGCAAATTTATACGCATGTCGCTACCGAGCGTCTGCGGCAACTTCATCAACAGCATCACCCGCGGGCGTGATGTCTGAAAAGAACGGGAAGATTTATGAAGAAAGGTTTTATGTTGTTTACTTTGTTAGCGGCGTTTTCAGGCTTTGCTCAGGCTGATGACGCGGCAATTCAACAAACGTTAGCCAAAATGGGCATCAAAAGCAGCGATATTCAGCCCGCGCCCGTAGCTGGCATGAAGACAGTTCTGACTAACAGCGGTGTGTTGTACATCACCGATGATGGTAAACATATCATTCAGGGGCCAATGTATGACGTTAGTGGCACAGCTCCGGTCAATGTCACCAATAAGATGCTGTTAAAGCAGTTGAATGCGCTTGAAAAAGAGATGATCGTTTATAAAGCGCCGCAGGAAAAACACGTCATCACCGTGTTTACTGATATTACCTGTGGTTACTGCCACAAACTGCATGAGCAAATGGCAGACTACAACGCACTGGGGATCACCGTGCGTTATCTTGCTTTCCCGCGCCAGGGGCTGGACAGCGATGCAGAGAAAGAAATGAAAGCTATCTGGTGTGCGAAAGATAAAAACAAAGCGTTTGATGATGTGATGGCAGGTAAAAGCGTCGCACCAGCCAGCTGCGACGTGGATATTGCCGACCATTACGCACTTGGCGTCCAGCTTGGCGTTAGCGGTACACCGGCAGTTGTGCTGAGCAATGGCACACTTGTTCCGGGTTACCAGCCGCCGAAAGACATGAAAGAATTCCTCGACGAACACCAAAAAATGACCAGCGGTAAATAATTCGCGTGAAACAACAGATACAACTTCGTCGCCGTGAAGTCGATGAAACGGCAGACTTGCCCGCTGAATTGCCTCCCTTGCTGCGCCGTTTATACGCCAGCCGGGGAGTACGCAGTGCGCAAGAACTGGAACGCAGTGTTAAAGGTATGTTGCCCTGGCAGCAACTGAGCGGCGTCGAAAAGGCCGTTGAGATCCTTTACAACGCTTTTCGCGAAGGAACGCGGATTATTGTGGTCGGTGATTTCGACGCCGACGGCGCGACCAGCACGGCTCTAAGCGTGCTGGCGATGCGCTCGCTTGGTTGCAGCAATATCGACTACCTGGTACCAAACCGTTTCGAAGACGGTTACGGCTTAAGCCCGGAAGTGGTCGATCAGGCCCATGCCCGTGGCGCGCAGTTAATTGTTACCGTGGATAACGGTATTTCCTCCCATGTGGGGGTTGAACACGCTCGCTCGTTGGGCATCCCGGTTATTGTTACCGATCACCATTTGCCGGGCGACACATTACCCGCAGCGGAAGCGATCATTAACCCTAACTTGCGCGACTGTAATTTCCCGTCGAAATCACTGGCAGGCGTGGGTGTGGCGTTTTATCTGATGCTGGCGCTGCGCACCTTTTTGCGCGATCAGGGCTGGTTTGATGAGCGCGGCATCGCAATTCCTAATCTGGCAGAACTGCTGGATCTGGTCGCGCTGGGAACAGTGGCGGACGTCGTGCCGCTGGACGCTAATAATCGCATTCTGACATGGCAGGGGATGAGTCGCATCCGTGCCGGAAAGTGCCGTCCGGGGATTAAAGCGCTGCTTGAAGTGGCAAACCGTGATGCACAAAAACTCGCCGCTAGCGATTTAGGTTTTGCGCTGGGGCCACGTCTCAATGCTGCCGGGCGACTGGATGATATGTCCGTTGGTGTGGCGCTGTTGCTGTGCGACAACATCGGTGAAGCGCGCGTGCTGGCAAATGAACTCGATGCGCTAAACCAGACGCGAAAAGAGATCGAACAAGGAATGCAAATTGAAGCCCTGACCCTGTGCGAGAAACTGGAGCGCAGCCGCGACACGCTACCCGGCGGGCTGGCAATGTATCACCCCGAATGGCATCAGGGGGTTGTAGGCATTCTGGCTTCCCGTATTAAAGAGCGTTTTCACCGTCCGGTTATCGCGTTTGCGCCAGCAGGTGACGGTACGCTGAAAGGTTCTGGTCGTTCCATTCAGGGGTTGCATATGCGCGATGCGCTGGAGCGGCTGGACACGCTCTACCCCGGTATGATGCTTAAGTTTGGCGGCCATGCAATGGCGGCCGGGCTGTCACTGGAAGAGGATAAATTCGAACTCTTTCAGCAACGCTTTGGCGAACTGGTGACTGAGTGGCTGGACCCTTCACTATTGCAAGGCGAAGTGGTGTCGGACGGTCCGTTAAGCCCGGCCGAAATGACCATGGAAGTGGCGCAGTTGCTGCGCGATGCTGGCCCGTGGGGGCAGATGTTCCCGGAGCCGCTGTTTGACGGTCATTTCCGTCTGCTGCAACAGCGGCTGGTGGGCGAACGTCATTTGAAGGTGATGGTCGAACCGGTCGGCGGCGGTCCGCTGCTGGATGGTATTGCTTTCAATGTCGATACCGCCCTCTGGCCGGATAACGGCGTGCGCGAAGTGCAACTGGCTTACAAGCTCGATATCAACGAGTTTCGCGGCAACCGCAGCCTGCAAATTATCATCGACAATATCTGGCCAATTTAGCGTCATCTTCTCTATAAAAAAGAGCGTGGATTGGGTACAATCCCGCTCTTATCACCGCATTTTGACTAGCTCAATAAAAGAAATCAGACCATGTTTGAAATTAATCCGGTAAATAATCGCATTCAGGACCTCACGGAACGCTCCGACGTTCTTAGGGGGTATCTTTGACTATGACGCCAAGAAAGAGCGTCTGGAAGAAGTAAACGCCGAGCTGGAACAGCCGGATGTCTGGAACGAACCCGAACGCGCACAGGCGCTGGGTAAGGAGCGTTCCTCCCTCGAAGCCGTTGTCGATACCCTCGACCAAATGAAACAGGGGCTGGAAGATGTTTCTGGTCTGCTGGAACTGGCTGTAGAAGCTGACGACGAAGAAACCTTTAACGAAGCCGTTGCTGAACTCGACGCTCTGGAAGAAAAACTGGCGCAGCTTGAGTTCCGCCGTATGTTCTCTGGCGAATATGACAGCGCCGACTGCTACCTCGATATTCAGGCGGGGTCTGGCGGTACGGAAGCACAGGACTGGGCGAGCATGCTTGAGCGTATGTATCTGCGCTGGGCAGAATCGCGTGGTTTCAAAACTGAAATCATCGAAGAGTCGGAAGGTGAAGTGGCGGGTATTAAATCCGTGACGATCAAAATCTCCGGCGATTACGCTTACGGCTGGCTGCGTACAGAAACTGGCGTTCACCGCCTGGTGCGTAAGAGCCCGTTTGACTCCGGCGGTCGTCGCCACACGTCGTTCAGCTCCGCGTTTGTTTACCCGGAAGTTGATGACGATATCGATATCGAAATCAATCCGGCGGATCTGCGCATCGACGTTTATCGCGCGTCCGGCGCGGGCGGTCAGCACGTTAACCGTACCGAATCTGCGGTGCGTATTACTCACATCCCAACTGGGATCGTGACCCAGTGCCAGAACGACCGTTCCCAGCACAAGAACAAAGACCAGGCCATGAAGCAGATGAAAGCGAAGCTTTATGAACTGGAGATGCAGAAGAAAAATGCCGAGAAGCAGGCGATGGAAGATAACAAATCCGACATCGGCTGGGGCAGCCAGATTCGTTCTTATGTCCTTGATGACTCCCGCATTAAAGATCTGCGTACCGGGGTAGAAACCCGTAACACGCAGGCCGTGCTGGACGGCAGCCTGGATCAATTTATCGAAGCAAGTTTGAAAGCAGGGTTATGAGGAACCAACATGTCTGAACAACACGCACAGGGCGCTGACGCGGTAGTCGATCTTAACAATGAACTGAAAACGCGTCGTGAGAAGCTGGCGAACCTGCGCGAGCAGGGGATTGCCTTCCCGAACGATTTCCGTCGCGATCATACCTCTGACCAATTGCACGCAGAATTCGACGGTAAAGAGAACGAAGAACTGGAAGCGCTGAACATCGAAGTCGCCGTTGCTGGGCGCATGATGACCCGTCGTATTATGGGTAAAGCGTCTTTCGTTACCCTGCAGGACGTGGGGGGCCGCATTCAGCTGTACGTTGCCCGTGACGATCTGCCGGAAGGCGTTTACAACGAGCAGTTCAAAAAATGGGACCTCGGCGACATCCTCGGCGCGAAAGGTAAACTGTTCAAAACCAAAACTGGCGAACTGTCTATCCACTGCACCGAGCTGCGTCTGCTGACCAAAGCACTGCGTCCGCTGCCGGACAAATTCCACGGCTTGCAGGATCAGGAAGCGCGCTATCGTCAGCGTTATTTGGATCTCATCTCTAACGATGAATCCCGCAACACCTTTAAAGTGCGCTCGCAGATCCTCTCTGGTATTCGCCAGTTCATGGTGAACCGCGGCTTTATGGAAGTTGAAACGCCGATGATGCAGGTGATCCCAGGCGGTGCCGCTGCGCGTCCGTTTATCACCCACCATAATGCGCTGGATCTCGACATGTACCTGCGTATCGCGCCGGAACTGTACCTCAAGCGTCTGGTGGTCGGTGGCTTCGAGCGTGTATTCGAAATCAACCGTAACTTCCGTAACGAAGGTATCTCCGTACGTCATAACCCAGAGTTCACCATGATGGAACTCTATATGGCTTACGCGGATTACAAAGATCTGATCGAGCTGACCGAATCGCTGTTCCGTACTCTGGCACAGGATATTCTCGGTAAGACGGAAGTGACCTACGGCGACGTGACGCTGGACTTCGGTAAACCGTTCGAAAAACTGACCATGCGTGAAGCGATCAAGAAATATCGCCCGGAAACCGACATGGCAGATCTGGACAACTTCGACTCTGCGAAAGCGATTGCTGAATCTATCGGTATCCACGTTGAGAAGAGCTGGGGTCTGGGCCGTATCGTTACCGAGATCTTCGAAGAAGTGGCAGAAGCACATCTGATTCAGCCGACCTTCATTACTGAATATCCGGCAGAAGTTTCTCCGCTGGCGCGTCGTAACGACGTTAACCCGGAAATCACAGACCGCTTTGAGTTCTTCATTGGTGGTCGTGAAATCGGTAACGGCTTTAGCGAGCTGAATGACGCGGAAGATCAGGCGCAGCGCTTCCTGGATCAGGTTGCCGCGAAAGACGCAGGCGACGACGAAGCGATGTTCTACGACGAAGATTATGTCACCGCACTGGAACATGGCTTACCGCCGACAGCAGGTCTGGGAATTGGTATCGACCGTATGGTAATGCTGTTCACCAACAGCCATACCATCCGCGACGTTATTCTGTTCCCGGCGATGCGTCCGGTGAAATAAGCATTACGTTATGCTCACAACCCCGGCAAATGTCGGGGTTTTTTATTTAAGATGGGTAAATGCAGATAATCGTTTTCTGGCTTCGCGATTTGTCGCCTGCATCACCATCCACGGACTGAACGCCCACGGTGTGGCATCAATACCGTGTAATACATCTGCTAAATCACACCATTGATAATCCATCACTTCATCATCGTTGATCTGTAACGCACTGGTCGTGCGTGCGGCAAATACCGGACACACTTCATTTTCCACAATGCCATTCGGATCGGTGGCGCGGTAGCGAAAGTCAGGATAGACCGCTTCTGGTGCTGTTATTTCCACACCCAGTTCAAAGCGGCAACGGCGGATCACCGCGTCTTCGCTGCTTTCGCCCAGTTGTGGGTGCCCACAAACCGAGTTAGTCCACACGCCCGGCCACGCTTTTTTACTAAGGGCGCGGCGGGTAACTAATAATTGCCCTTTGGCATTAAACAGCCAACTGGAGAACGCGAGATGTAAGAGAGTGTCTGCCGTGTGTGCGGCATACTTTTCCAGCGTACCCGTGGGAACTCCCTGTGCATTCAATAAAATGACGTGTTCCGTTTGCATAATTTCTCACATGTAATTCTAATCACTCATCATTATAGATAATTGAAGAGTGAAATGATTAACCAAGTGAGCGTTTATCGACAACCGCCCGTTTTGAGCGGATGTCGACAGGTAAAAACCATTTAAAAAAGCAGCATCATATATTTGAAGCGACTTTCAATGGCCATTGCAACACAGTCAGAAATGACAGGAATAGAGAGAGTAAAAAGCAACAACAGACTGAATATAGCGCGCATTAAAAGATTCATATTATTCTCCATGCTCATTTTTCTTCAGCTTGCGCATCAGAAGCCACATACGTACTGTCCTGACTTTTAAATCTTTATCAGAGACGGATTCCTTCACCAGATCAGCATGATGCTGATAGCCATTAAAGAAGACGTTCAGCACAACGGCGCTAAGGGTTGCGAGCATAATGCCGCTATGCAGCAACGGTTGCAGTACGGCCGGTAACTTAGAAAAGAAATCGTGAGAGAGCGTCGGAGTCATGCCAACGCCGAGACTGATCGCCACAATATAGAGGTTGTAACGGTTGGTGGTGTAGTTACAGCGCGACAGAATTCGAATTCCTGTCGCCAGTACCATGCCGAACATCACCAGCCCAGCACCGCCCAGCACAAATTGCGGAATGGAGGCGACCAGCACCGCCATTTTTGGCACCATGCCAAACAGGATTAATATAATTCCCGAAGAAATACACACCCAGCGGCTATGAACGCGCGTCACGCTAACCAGGCCAACGTTTTGAGAAAATGACGTGTGGGGGAAGCTGTTAAACGTTCCGCCTATCATTGTCCCTACGCCATCGACACGCAGCCCGCGAATAATATCGTGTGAAGAGAGTTTACGACCGACTATTTCACCCAGTGCCAGGAACATCCCCATCGACTCGATAAACACGATGATTAACACGGCAGTCATGGTCAGAATGGAAACGGGATCGAAAATCGGCATACCAAATGACATCGGCGTGACAATCGCAAACCACGAGGCATCATGTAGCCCTGATAAATTGACTTCATTCATCATCCACGAAAGTAAAAAGCCAAATACAATCCCCAGTAATACGGCGACGTTGGACATAAATCCTTTCGCATAGCGAGTAATGAGCAAGATAAAAATTAAGACAGCAAAGGAGATACCTAAATAAACGGGATTACCATATTGCGGATTCCCTTTACCTCCTGCGGCCCAGTCAATACCCACCTGAATGATGCTAAGTCCGATAGAAGTAATAACCACACCGGTAACCAGTGGCGGGAATAAAGGCATCAAGCGACCGATAAGTGGCGCTAATAATGTGGTGATAAAACCCGCGGCGATAGTGGCACCGAATATCCCCAGCAGGCCGATATCCGGGTTCATGCCAATGGCTATCATTGGTGTTACAGCGGCGAAGGTCACCGACATAATCACCGGCAGGCGGATCCCCATAAAGCGGCCGATACCGATACATTGCAATAATGTGACGATCCCGCAGCAAAAGAGATCCGAGCTAATGAGCATCGCAATAGCTTCTTTTGAGAGGCCCAGTCGGTCACCAATCATAAGAGGAACAGCGACTGCACCTGCGTACATGACAAGGACGTGTTGCAGACCGAGTATGATCAGCTTTCCTGGTGATAATATGCGGTCAACCTCATCAGTTGGGCGATCTTGCCCTGAAGATGAGGGAAGTTGGGAATCTATGGCGCTCATCAGTGTTTCTCCTTTCGCTCGCCAGAGTAAAAAGCAACCGTTTACGTTAATGAAACTGTCTAAACACATGCTCGTGGAGTGCCAGTTTTTGCGAGGAAGGGGAGTTAGAGACAGGAATTGCGGAGGCAATCACATAATCGTGGTTAAACCACGAAAATGAGAAGAGAACCTGACAATGGAATTATCTGTAATTTTCTCATATTGATATTTCATTAATCATTCTGGCATGTCGCACTCTCGCATTTAATCGTTTTTATCTGGATAGCGCTCTTTTGGTCGGCAATGTTGAAATAATGAAAGCGGCACAGATGAAGGGGCAATAATTTGAACTCAGTCGCAAAATTATAATTAAATCGGCCATGCTACCTAATATATGCCCATTTATTGCATCGCGAAATTTGAGAAGACATAACTCATTAAATGAAAGGGATGCAAATGAATAAGTTTATCGCTGCTGAAGCTGCGGAATGTATAGGCTGTCATGCTTGTGAAATTGCCTGTGCGATGGCACATAATCAAGAAAACTGGCCGCTGAGTCACAGTGACTTTCGACCGCGTATCCACGTTGTAGGGAAAGGCCAGGCTGCGAATCCGGTGGCCTGCCATCACTGCAACAATGCCCCTTGCGTTACGGCTTGTCCGGTTAATGCTCTGACTTTCCAGCCCGATAGCGTACAACTGGACGAGCAAAAATGTATTGGTTGTAAAAGATGCGCAATCGCTTGCCCCTTTGGCGTCGTTGAGATGGTCGATACGATTGCGCAGAAATGCGACCTTTGTAACCAGCGCAGTTCCGGCACGCAAGCCTGTATTGAAGTCTGCCCAACACAGGCGTTACGGCTGATGGACGATAAAGGGTTGCAGCAGATAAAGGTGGCCCGCCAGCGCAAAACGGCAGCAGGAAAAGCGTCATCAGACGCTCAGCCATCTCGCAGTGCAGCGTTGCTCCCCGTTAACTCGCGTAAAGGCGCAGATAAAATTTCAGCGAGTGAACGGAAAACCCACTTTGGCGAAATCTATTACGGGCTGGATCCACAACAAGCGACTTATGAGAGTGACCGTTGTGTTTATTGCGCCGAAAAAGCTAACTGCAACTGGCATTGCCCGCTGCATAACGCTATTCCGGATTACATCCGTCTGGTGCAGGAAGGAAAGATTATTGAAGCGGCAGAACTTTGCCACCAGACCAGTTCCTTACCAGAAATTTGCGGCAGAGTTTGCCCACAGGACCGTCTTTGTGAAGGCGCATGTACTTTGAAAGATCACTCTGGCGCAGTCACTATCGGTAATCTGGAACGCTACATCACCGATACCGCGCTGGCGATGGGCTGGCGTCCCGATGTCAGCAAAGTTGTTCCCCGTAGCGAAAAAGTGGCGGTGATTGGCGCTGGGCCTGCAGGGTTAGGGTGTGCTGATATTCTGGCGCGCGCAGGAGTTCAGGTTGATGTCTTTGATCGCCATCCAGAAATTGGCGGTATGCTGACTTTTGGCATACCTCCTTTCAAACTCGATAAAACGGTATTAAGCCAGCGGCGAGAGATATTCACCGCAATGGGAATCGACTTTCATCTTAACTGTGAAATTGGCCGCGATATTACCTTTAGCGATTTAACTTCTGAATATGATGCAGTTTTCATCGGCGTGGGGACTTACGGGATGATGCGAGCAGATCTGCCGCATGAAGATGCGCCCGGTGTCATTCAGGCTCTACCGTTCCTGACTGCCCATACCCGCCAGCTCATGGGATTGCCGGAGTCTGAAGAGTATCCGCTGACGGATGTGGAAGGTAAGCGAGTCGTGGTATTGGGCGGTGGCGATACGACAATGGATTGTTTGCGAACTTCCATCCGCCTCAATGCCGCCAGCGTGACCTGCGCGTATCGTCGTGATGAAGTCAGTATGCCGGGCTCGCGCAAAGAGGTGGTCAATGCGCGCGAGGAAGGTGTCGAGTTTCAATTCAATGTTCAGCCGCAATATATCGCTTGTGACGAAGATGGGCGTTTAACTGCGGTGGGCCTGATTCGTACCGCCATGGGTGAGCCGGGGCCGGATGGTCGCCGTCGTCCTCGTCCGGTAGCGGGTTCAGAGTTTGAATTGCCCGCCGATGTTCTCATTATGGCCTTTGGTTTCCAGGCGCATGCCATGCCGTGGTTGCAGGGCAGCGGAATTAAACTCGATAAATGGGGCCTGATTCAAACCGGTGACGTCGGGTATTTACCTACCCAGACGCATCTGAAAAAAGTCTTTGCTGGTGGTGATGCAGTTCATGGCGCGGATCTGGTTGTCACTGCAATGGCCGCAGGAAGGCAGGCGGCGCGCGATATGTTAACTCTGTTTGATACGAAGGCATGGTGATGAAATCGTTAATTATCGTTAATCCGGCTGACTGTATTGGCTGCCGTACTTGTGAAGTGGCCTGTGTGGTCGCTCACCCTTCAGAACAGGAGTTGAATGCCGATGTCTTTTTACCCCGGCTGAAGGTACAGCGACTGGACTGCATCAGTGCGCCGGTGATGTGCCATCAGTGTGAAAACGCCCCTTGTGTTGGCGCTTGCCCCGTGGGGGCGCTGACGATGGGCGAGCAGGTGGTGCAGGCCAATTCTGCCCGTTGTATTGGCTGTCAGAGTTGCGTCAGTGCGTGCCCGTTTGGGATGATAACCATTCAGTCGTTGCCGGGGGATACCCGGCAACAAATTGTGAAATGCGATCTCTGTGAACAGCGGGAAGAGGGGCCTGCCTGCGTTGAATCTTGCCCGACACAGGCGCTACAGTTGCTTACTGAAAGAGAACTCAGGCGAGTCCGCCAGCAGCGTATTGTTGCCAGCGGTGAGAATCCTCTCTGAAAGAAATCTCCGCGCTGAAAGGCGCGGAGAATCTATTAGATTGCCCAACCACCCGCGTAAAACGCGACCAGTGCGGCAGTAATGATCACCGTACCAATATTCAGCTTTTGCCATTCGCGTGCAAAGACGCGGCCTACGACCAGTGTCACAAAGCCCAGCATAATACCGGTAACGATATTACAAGTCAGAACGATGAACACGGCACACACCAGGCCAGCCATTGCGTCGATAAAATCATTGAAATCCAGCTTCGAGACGTTACTTAACATCAGCAAACCTACGTACATCAGAGCGGGTGCAGTGGCGTAACCAGGGATCAAAAATGACAGCGGTGATAAGAACAAAATCAGCAGGAATAACGCCCCCACTACGGTTGCGGTCAACCCTGTTTTACCCCCGGCGGCGGTTCCTGCCGCTGATTCGATATAAACCGCTGCGGGCGCTGCGCCCACCAGACCGGAGAATATTGAACTTACTGAGTCACTGGTCAGGGCTTTGCCGCCGTTGATGATCTGGTTGTCTTTATCCAACAAATTCGCCTGACCGGCGACGGCACGGATGGTGCCAGTGGCGTCGAACACTGCGGTCATCACCAATGCCAGTACACTCGGAAGTACAGTTGGCTGGAGTGCGCCCATAATATCGAGGCTGAAAATCAGAGACTTACCATCTTCGCCAGTCAGGCTTGGCATCGCCACCAGACCGTGGTACTTCACCGCTGGGTCAAAGATTAAGCCGATGATCGAAATTGCAATAATCACCAACAAGATCCCGCCGGGTACGCGGCACTTTTCCAGACCGAAGATGACCGCCAGCCCCAGCAAGCTCATCATCACCGGGAAGGAGGTAAACGCACCGAGCGCCACTGGCAAGCCTTCAATCGGGTTTTTGATAACCATTCCCACACCGTTAGCAGCAATCAGCAGCAGAAACAGGCCGATACCGATACCTGTACCGTGAGCTATCCCCATCGGTAAATTACGTAAGATCCAGGTACGCACACCGGTTACGGAAATGGCGGTGAAGATGACGCCCATCAGAAAGACCGCGCCCAGTGCGACAGGAACGCTAATTTGTTGCCCGAGAACCAGACTGAATGCGGTAAACGCCGTCAAGGAAATCGCACAACCAATCGCCATTGGCAAATTGGCCCACAACCCCATCAGCAACGAGCCGAAGCCCGCGACCAGACAGGTGGCAACAAACACAGCTGCGGGAGGAAAACCTGCTTTGCCCAGCATTCCCGGAACGACGATAACGGAATAAACCATGGCCAGAAAGGTCGTTAAGCCAGCCAGTACTTCCTGACGAACGGTACTGCCACGAGCGGTAATTTTAAAATAATTATCCAGCGCGCCCTGTGGCTTTGGTGCGTCCGGTGTTTGTAGGATGTCTCCAGACATAATGATGTCCTCACGAGGATGTTAAAGTTTTATTATTAGTTGCGTTCGTACACCAGACGACCATCAACGTAGGTGCGGTAGATCGAACGGTCATCGCCCAACGTCATCATCACGAACAATTTGTCGACTAAAGAAACAGAGTTGTCATAGCGCAGCTGCTGTAGCGGAGTGGCGGTGGGTTCCATCACCACGAAATCAGCCTCTTTGCCAGGTAAAAAGTTGCCAATCAAATCGTCAAGGCCCAGAGATTTCGCTCCGCCGAGCGTGGCCAGGTAAAATGCTTCATATGCCGAGAGGCGATAGCCTTGTAGTTGCAACACTTTGTAGGCTTCGTTTAGCGTTTGCAGCATGTTGAAAGTTGTTCCGGCACCGATATCCGTTCCCATGCCCACTTTGACTTTCTTCTGCCATGCTTTTTTCAAGTTGAATAAGCCGCTGCCGAGGTAAAGGTTGGAGGTCGGACAGAAAGCAATGCTGGATTTGGTTTCGCTGAGACGATCCCACTCTTTTTCTTCGAGATGGACGCAGTGAGCAAAGACACAGTTTTTACCTGTCAGGCCATACTGGTGATAAACATCCAGATAGCCATCATGTTCAGGATAAAGTTCTTTCACCCAGGCAATTTCATCTTTGTTTTCACAGAGATGGGTATGTACCCACGTATCCGGATATTCTTCTTTCAGGCGTTTCGCCATCGCCATCTGTTCAGGAGATGAGGTAGGGGCGAAGCGTGGCGTAATCGCATACAACAGACGACCATTTTTGTGCCAGCGCTCGATCAGTTCTTTGCTTTGGTGATAGCTGCTTTCGGCAGTGTCGAGCAGATAATCCGGTGCGTTGCGGTCCATCATCACCTTACCGGCAATCATACGCATATTGATATGGCTGGCGGCTTCAAACAGCGCATCAACGGATTGCGGATGAACAGTGCCAAACACCAGAGCCGTGGTGGTTCCGTTACGTAAAAGCTGCTTGATGAAGAACGCCGACATTTCGCGGGCGTACTCTAAATCCTCATAACGACGTTCAGTAGGGAAGGTGTGTTTATTCAACCACTCCAGCAATTGTTCACCATAGGCCCCCACCATTTCACTTTGCGGATAATGGATATGTGTATCGACAAAGCCCGGTACTATAAGTTTGCCGCGATAGTCGCGCACGCGAATGGTGTCAGGAATTTGATGTTTTCCGTCTTCCCATTCGCCAAACCATTCCACTTTTCCCTGTTTAATGAGTAATAAACCATCCTCAATAAACCGCAGCGCAGAGGCAATCTCTTCCGGGTTGTCGACCGTACGCGTGACATCAATAAAACTGCCTCGTACCGCTTTTAACGTGTGTTCTCCTGACATCATTGACTCCTTTACTGTTAATCCATCTCTTCCGCTGAGGTAATACCAGGCAGAACGTTTTCCTGTCGGTAGCCACCAGGGAGGATAATATTTAATAAAATCGCAGTTAACCCGCCAGCACAAATAGGGTTTTCAACTAGTACATAAATAGAGGCTGGCAATATTTTAAAAATTTCGGGATCGTAGGAGACGCCAAGCCCTAAACCTAAAGAAGTGGCGACAATAAGTGTTTCTCGGCGCTTTAAACCGTTGGTGATGATGATGCGAATCCCAGCGATAGCAATCATGGAAAACATCAACGTCATTGCGCCTCCCAGAACTGCCGAGGGTATGGTTGTGAAGAAGCCGCCAATCATCGGAAACAAGCCGAGGATAACCAGCATTACCGCGATGGTTCGCCCGACATAACGTGAAGCGACGCCAGTCATCTGAATAACCCCATTATTTTGCGCAAACGTGGTTAAGGGTAATGAACCGACAGCGGAGGCGATAACAGAAACCAGACCATCTGCCAGCACGCCGCCTTTCAGTCGGGACTGATACTCTTCCCCCTGAATAGGGCGGCGAGAAACCATTGCCGTGGCGGTGATATCGCCGACTGCTTCCAGCACGCTAAGCAGATAAATCGTGCCAACCACCAGGAACTGATGGAAGCTAAAACTAAAGCCGTATTTGAACGGATGCGGGATGGTGATTAACGGCAAATTGCGCATACTGCTGAAATCCACCATGCCCAGGCATAACGATGCGATATAGCCGACACATAGCCCAATGGCGATCCCTCCCATGCGTAGCAACGGACTGCGACAGCAGTTAAAGCCGATCACCACAATCAAAACCAACAAACCAACGCCGAGATGTTCGTAATTGCCGAACGTACCGCTGCTTTTGGCCGCAAATCCTCCACCAAAATCGATAATGCCGACTTTAATCAGGCTTAAGCCGATCATCAGTACCACAATACCGCTGACAGTAGGCGTAATAACCCGACGTAAATAGGGCAAGATAAATGAAGAGCCGACAACCAGAAATGCGCCAACGAAGGAGACGCCGAGGAGCGACGACATGATTAACTCTTCGTGAAAACCGTCGCTTTTCATGCTGCTGCCCAGCGCAATCATGACCGTAACAAATGAAAAATTGACTGACTGAATTGAGAGAAGACCAGAACCGACGATGCCGTAGCGGTTTACTTGTAACCAGGTACCAATACCAGAGGCGATCATCGCCATAGAAACCAGATAGGCGGTTGTTTCAGCGGAAAGCTGTAAGGCCGCACCCACGATTAACGCGGGGGTTACCATCGGAACGAAAATTGCCAACAGATGGGTAATGGCACCAACGAGAGCCTGATGAAAGGGAGGGCGATCCTCCAGTTCAAATATAAGGTCAGAACCTGCATGGTTTATATCAGACATCCCTTCACTCCTTTTAAAGTAAATTTGATCATCTGAATCAGTAAAATAAATTCCCACGAATTTGGGGCGCAGGACGCCTTGAGAACGGCTTATCTCATTTTCGCAGTCACTATTTGGTCGTCGTTCAAACAGAGAAACAGGCCGCCGAAGCGGCCATTTATTATTTATATTTTTTCCAGCGCGGTGAGTATTTTCTCCGGTGTGAAATGCCATTCGCGTAACCAGATGCCGCATGCATCGTGAATTGCGGTAGCAATCGCCGGAGCTGCGCCATTTACACCGATTTCCGAGATCGATTTCGCCCCGAACGGGCCGACTTTATCGTCGCTCGGCACCAGCACAGCGCGGAAATCACGCGGAATGTCACCAATTTTCGGTGCGCCGTAACTGCGTAAATCACGCGTTAACGGGTGACCTTCGGCGTCATAAATGATCTCTTCGCTCATACTGTGGCCGATAGCTCGCAGGGTAGCACCGTAGATTTGTCCCAATGCTAATTCCGGGTTGACCGGTGTACCGCAATCCAGCAAGGCGTAGAATTTATCCAGGCGGATTTCACCCGTACGCGTGTTGACGGCAACTTCAGCAAAGTTTGCGCCATACGGGAAGGCGAAATCAGGCGTGATATAACTGCCAGTTCCCACCAGTGAACCAAAGCCGGTGCCGGTTTCGCCTTTATGGGCAATATCCCCGAAACTAACTTCACCTTTCTTGCCGCGTACGACGCCCGGCGTTGCTAGTTGGACATCTGCCACTGGCTCACCCAACATTTGCGCACCGTGGAACAGAATTTTCTCCCGCAGATTTTCTGCTGCCAAGCGCGCCGCGTTACCCGAGAAGCAAGTACCGGACGAGGCATATGCGCCTTTATCAAACAACGCATGATCGGTATCACCGGAGATAACATGCACGTCCTGCGGTGGGCAGTGCAGCACTTCTGCTGCCAGTTTCGTCACCACGGTATCCAGACCAGTACCAATATCCGCACCGCCAGAATGAACGATAAAGGTACCGTCTGATTCCAGTTTGATCATGCAGTTAGCCTGATCGATATCCGGGATCCCTGATTTCTGCATGATAATGGCGACGCCACGACCGATGTGCCAGTCACCGTTTTGTGGTTTTGGTGAAGACCATTGGATCATCTCGCGACCCTGACGCAGGATCTCTTCCAGTGCGCAGCTGGCGGCGGAAGGAACGGAGGTCGGCGCTTTACCTTCACCGATTGCACCGAGAATTTTCAGCTCTTGCCCTTCGTGTACCCGGTTACGTTCGATAATTTCCAGTTGGTCGATCTGTAACTGTTCAGCCAGTTCCGCTAATGCCATGGTGATAGCGAAGTTACCTTTCGGTGCGCCATAACCCTGATAAGCACCATTTGGGCAAATGTTGCTGTAGTAGGTGGTGACCTGGAAATCGACGTTATCGCACGGATATAACGGCAGCGACAGCGCCGGTCCGTTACACGGTACGGTGAGTGAGTGGTTGCCGTAAGGGCCAGTGTTGGCGCGGAAATCCATCTTCACTGCCGTCAGGCGACCATCTTTTTTCGCTCCCAGTTTGACGGTGACTTTCGCGACGTGACGAGAGGTGTTAGCAATAAACTCTTCTTCACGGGTGTAGCGGAACAGTACCGGACGCCCGGTCACGCAGGTTGCCCAAGCGCACACTTCTTCCAGCAGGATGTCCTGTTTAGACCCAAAACCGCCGCCAACTCGCTCTTTAATGACATGAACTTTATGTTGTTTCATGCCCACGAGGCGCGCGACCTGGCGGCGTAAGTGCCATGGTACCTGGGTGGAGGCGTGGATAACCAGACGATCGCCGTCCATACGGGTAAAGCAGATATGAGTTTCAGTCGGGCACTGCTGCGCCTGCGTTGAGTTATAGGTTCGCTCAATGATCACATCGGCATCGGCAAAGCCTTTGTCCATATCGCCGATATGACCATGAATACTGGCGGCGATATTTTTACGGGGGCGAGAACCGATCGGGAAGTTGATGATCATATGCTCGCCGCGCTGGGCTGCATGGCTGTTATCGTCTTCCAGAGTATCTGGCGCACCAGCAACATACACCACCGGTTCATCGTGCACGACAGGTGCATCTTCCGCCATTGCTTCGTCAATCGACATTACCGGCTTAAGCACTTCATATTCAACGTCGATGAGCTTCAGTGCTTCGAGCGCAATTTCTTCACTTTCAGCGACGACCGCAGCAACGCGATCGCCGACGTGACGCATTTTCTTGCCGAACATACGGCGGTCAAGCGGTGACGGTTCCGGTGCGCTCTGACCGCCCGGGGTATAGTAGATATCCGGGCAATTCAGGTGAGTAATAACGTGAACAACGCCCGGTAAGGCTTCAGCTTTGCTGACATCCAGATGAGTAATCAGTGCGTGAGCGTGTGGGCTACGTAACATTTTAATGACGCAGGCGTCAGCCGTTACGCGGTCTTCAACATAGCAGGGTTTCGCCTGCACCATTTTCGCGGCATCAGTTTTAGGATAATGCTTGCCAATGACTTCAAGGTCGTCACGGAAAGTTGGAGCGATATCAATGGTGGCCTGCGGATTATTTTTACGTGCAACCGCCAGTTCAATGACCTGATAGTATTGTTGCCAGCCTGCATCGCGGCTGAACAAACCAGAAAGCGCGTCGTCGCTCTCTTCGCGGGTCGGCGCGGCAATGCGATCGAGAAGATCGGTGATAATCAGAGCCGCAGCTGGATCGTTATAACCAGACTGCACCACGCCAACATCAACCATTGCCTGTTGAACCAGACTTAACTCGTTCCATTTGCCCAGAGACTCTGCGGTACGAATATCTGCCTTCTCTAACTGTGCGGCGATAAGCAAGGACGCGTTAACGATATTACCGTTAAAGATAATTGCGTCAGAACCGGCAAACCCGAATCCATCATCGCTGTTGCGTACAGAGTGCATTCCCATGTTAAACAACAGCTTTTGCACGTTTTCGCCTGGATTAACGGTTAGCTCCTGAGGCGCGCCATTTAAAGTAAAGTGGATGATCATACGGCTTCCTCCCCAGCCTGTTGGCAGTCGGCATACAGGTCGGCTACCAGAACTCCCGTGATATAGCGTTTATAGGCCACGCTGCCCCGCAAATCTTCCTGCGGGAAAATGGCGTTGGCGACAGCCTGTTCAAGTGCATTGCCTTCCAGATTTTGTTTTTCGACATCGTGCAGACGCAGTGCTTTACTGGCGACGCCATCCAGCGCAATTCGCATACCGTCGTGGTCTGTCATTGCAACGGCTGCCGTCACGACGGTTAAACCTGCCTGAGAACGGCTAATTTTGCGGGTCGCACAGGTGCGATACGGATCTTTAATGATAATTTCGGTTAGCAGGCGATCGCATGGGCAGGCCAGGTAGTCCTCGATTGACAGCGTTTCGCCGTTGCCAAAAACCAGTTCAGCATCCAGTGCCAGCAGGACGGGAAGCAGCACAGACTCTTCCTGCCGGGCGGCGATTTCACCACCAATGGTCGACTGATTACGAACATGGCGAGAGTAGACAAAGCCGAGGGCTTCACGCAGTGCTGCAGGAATAAATCGCGCATCACGCAGTGGCTGCAAGCGAGACATTGCGCCAATCCGCAGTGCACCGTTATCCCAGTCAACCCAGTCCAGTCCCAGATCCTGTAAGGAAATGGCAATCTTTTTATCGGTACGGGTTGGTGTAGCGTTGAGTTTGCTGCCCCCGGCGAACCAGACGGCTTCATCCTTGTAGCGGCGCTTCAGTTCCAGCGCCTGTTCGACAGAGTCGGGCCTGAAAAATTGTTCAATCATCTTCTTTCCTTATTTAACCCTCTTCCCTGCGGGAAGAGGGTATCTGTCATTTATGCCAGCGCATCCATCCGACGCCACATACTGGCAGCGGCTTTTCTGGCTTGCGCATAAATGGAATCGCAATCGAAGTTAAACTGACGGTCTTCATAGACCATCACGCCATTGACCATCACGCTATGAACGCTGCCTGAGCCCATACCGAAAGCGATATGCCCAGCGATATTGTCTGCCAGCAGCGGTGTCGGCGAGTTGTAATCGCAAATGGTTAAATCGGCTTTGTAACCGGCTTCCAGAAGGCCAAATTTCGCGCCAAAGTTGCGGCTCATCAGTTCGTTGCCGTTAGCCAGTGCTTTGGCAAAACTGTCAGGCCACAGCGGACCACCCGCATCGCGATGTTTAAAGAAGGCAAATTTCATCTCTTCAAACATGTCCGAACCAATGCCGTCAGTTCCCAACGCCAGATTGCGGATGTCGCTAAGGTGATGGTTGTAGCCGACATGGTTGTTCATGTTTGAACGGGCGTTATGCACCAGGAACGCATCGCGCTGATTGAGTAGGGCGATGTCATCTTTCGACAAGTACAGCCCATGAGCTACCAGCGTTTTGCTGTCGATGAGATCGAATTGCGCCAGTCGTGCCAGTAGGTCTTTGCCGTACCAGTGGTGACTGTAGGAAACGTCGTAAAGGTCTTCCGCAGCGTGAATATGCAAACCACGACCTGTGGTTTTCACGGCTTCACGCAGCATCTCCAGACCGGCATCTGGCACGGTAAACGGCGCGTGAGCGCCGATATGTGCTTCCACCAGATACGGCTCGGTTGCTGCTTTCTTCGCCTCATCAATCTGACGGGCGAAGCGGATGTTTTCTTCTACACCTTCCTGCAACTCTTTGATGCCGCTGTTACGGTCAGTAGTTTCAAAACAGGTCATCGCGCGCAGGCCAACTTTTAAAAATGCGTTGCGCAATGTGGAGAGCGACCCGCCGATATACGCCGGAGAGGCATGGTGATCGATAACCGATGTACATCCGCTCTTAATCGCTTCCAGGGAACAAATCAGTCCGCTGTAATAGAGCGACTCTTCATCAAGGGCGCGATCGAGTCGCCACCAGAGATTTTTCAGCGTTGAGATGAAATCCGGGCAGGGGGCGATGTTTGCCATAATTCCGCGGGACAGCCCCGAGTAAAAATGGTTGTGCGAGCAGACAATTCCCGGCATCACAATCCGACCATGCATCTCTTTGTAGCTGGCATCGGGGTAGCGTTGCGTCAGGGCATCGCCGATAGCAACAATCACATCATTTTCGATGGCGATATCAACGCCTTCCTGCACTTTCGCCGGGTGTAACTGCACTGCGGTGACATTCTTCAGAATCAACATGATTACACCTCCACGCGGCCCAGCAGATAATGATGATGCTGGTGGACATGGCTAATAATGCGGCACATATCGTTCAGCTCCGGTGGTACGTTATTGAACTGACCTTCGCTGTCGATGTTTAACACCCAGCTTTGGTTATTCAGACGCACTCGTACCCGGCAATCTTCCACAAGGAAGCCTGGGTTGCTGCTGTTATCAAAGTCTTGCGACAGGCTGAAGACGGTGATTTTGTCTTTGTACGGTTTACCGTTCCACGGGCAGAACTGAGCGCAGTTGCCGCATTCGTTACAGTAAGCGTCGAGGTGCAGCGTCTGGAAACGGTTCTGGAAGCCAGGGACCGCAATGGATACGTTGGCGCGGTTCGGGCAGACATCCACACACTTGCTGCAAACGTAGTTACATTCAAGGCAGCGAGCAGCTTCCTGCGCGACAAACGCATCACGATCGTCACTGTCTACCTGGGTGATAGAGATATCGCCTTTACGTTGATAGATTTCCGCCGGATTGACGTTGTTCCAGTATTTATCGTTCTGGTGGGAACGGATGTTTTCCCGACTAAGGATGGCATCGGTCGCCCGACGCGCGGTTCCGACAGCAGCGACAATGGAGGATGGTCCGCGCTGTACGTCGCCGATCATAAAGACGTCTGTCAGACGAGTTTCGCCATTATGGTCGACGTCTGGCCAGCCGTTTTTGTCCAGCGGTACGCCCATCGCATTCAGGGCTTCAGTATCCTGCTGTTCACCAATGGCGGTGATCAGGCTGTCTACATGCAGTGTTACTGTTTCGTTGGTTTCAACCGGACGGCGACGACCTTTCTCATCAGGTTCGCCAAGCGACATAACGCGCAAGGTTAAGGTGCCATCAGCATCGAAACGTTCCGGATTATTCAGGAAACGGAACTCCACGCCGTCGTGCAACGCTTCTTCATACTCTTCGCGCCATGCTGGCATCTCTTGCAGTGAACGACGGTAAACGACCGTTGCTTTTTCTACGCCTGGAACGCGTAACGCCGCACGAGCGCAGTCCATTGCCGTGTTACCCGCCCCGACAACGACCACATGTTTGCCCAGCTTGAGCGCTGTGCCCTTGTTGTATTCACGCAGGAAGGGGAGTGATTTCCAGACATTTTGGTTGTCGCCCGCCAGTTTCACACCGCTATTTTTATCAGTGCCGGTGGCAATCAGAACATAGTGGAAGCCCTGATTTTTTAACTGTTCAACGGTCAGATCGGGTGAGCAGCCATACTCAAATTTCACGCCGTGAGCGGCAACAAAATCAATATCGTGCTGAATTAACTCTGCAGGAATACGGAACTGAGGAATGATATTTTTCACCACGCCGCCCGCATTGGCTTCGCGTTCAAACAGCGTAACCGGATGGCCCGCTCTGGCAAGGAAGTAACCTGCTGCCAGACCCGCCGGACCTGCACCAATCACGGCAACCGGATGACGTGAACCAGAACCGGCGGGTTTGTGCCAGCGTTGCTTATATTCATCCCAACCTTTTTCCAGCGCGACTTTTTTCAGTTCGCGGATATTCAGCGCACTGTCGTAATCCAGGCGGGTACAGTTGTATTGGCACTGGTGATCGCAAATATGACCGGTAATGGCGGGCAGGGCGTTGCGTTGGTAGATGAGTTCCAGCGCGTCAGCATAGCGGTGTTCGCCAAGCAGCCGAATGTATTCCGGAATATCTTGCTTGATAGCGCAGGCAGTAACACAGGGGGCAACGTAGCAGTCGGTCAGCGGCAGGTCTTCTGCCACTTCAATACGCTCTTCTGGCTTCCAGTGTTTCTGGGTGTATTCCATGGTTAACGCGTCTGCTGCCAGTCTGTTCAGTCGTTCGACGTCAACATGGTCAAGCCCCCAGGCGTCGGAGCCTTCCAGCTCGCGCATGCAGGCACTTAAGCGCAGATAGCCGCCAGGTTTCAGCAGGTCGGTTGCCATCGTGATAGGGCGAATACCAGTATCAAAAATATCGCGGATAGTCAGCTGACTGGCACCACCGGAATAAGAAATGGGCAGTTTGCCGTCAAAGGCGCGAGAGAGAACTGCTGCAACATTGATGGAGAGCGGGAACAGCGCACGGCCTGACATATACATCTCTTCACCAGGCAGTGCGCCTTTATTGTTGATGGTGCCGAGAGTGTTAGTCAGTTTTACGCCAAAGCCGAGTGATTTTTCTTTTGCCAGTGCCATCAGACGTTCCAGCATTTCCAGCGCTTGCGTCAGCTTGAGGTCGTGATCAAATGACTCTTCTTTTAAGCCTATGTAACCGAAACCGCAGACATCGAGGATCTCACGAACACGCGCGTACCCCAGTAAGGTCGGGTTGAGTTTCACAAAGGTATTGAGCCCTTTTTCTTCCAGCATGTAGCGGCAAATGGCTTCGATTTCATGCGGAGGACAGCCGTGCATGGTGGAGAGGGTGACGCCCTGCACCATGCTGGTGGGGATGCGAGCGGGTAAGGCTTGCAAGCTTTCGCGTTTTTCCTGCAATCCGTGGCGGGCTAAAAATGCGTCATCCTGGAGTAATTTATTCAGCGTATCGCGATATTGAGCGAATTTCGGATGGTCAGATGCGTCCATCATATTGTCGATGAACTGTTGCATCGGCGGTTGCTTAATACCTTCGAGGTTGTAACCGACGCTCATATTAAAGATGAACGATTTACCGGAATCAGAAGGCTGGAACATCGCTTCGAGAAGGTGCAGGGCAAACCAGGCTTTGAGGTATTCATCCCAGGCTTTAAGCAGGGTAAATTCGGTGGACCATTCGGTGTTAAAGCACTCGTCTTCGGCATCAATACAGGGCTTTTCCAGCTCCAGGCGGTCAAGAATTTGGACGGTTTTTAGTTCGATGAAGCGTCCGCCAGTCAGCCAGGAAGTGACAATATTTTGCGCGAGCTGCGTGTGCGGGCCAGCGGCAGGGCCGACGGGAGTGGCACAGGTTTCACCGAAGACGCTAACAGTTTTACCTTTTACGGGTGAGTAAAACTGTTGCTCGGGAATACCAAAGATTGAGCGTTGTTGTTGGTATTCATCAAATATGCGCGTCAAAAGTTCCTCAAACGGAATGGGACGCATAATATCCCCCATAACCCTCTCCTTAGCTTATACAGATATCATTGAGTGACCGGTGTTGAGAAATCCGGTGGTTTATGGGGATAGAGCAACAATCGCACCACTCTTGCCAGGTTTGGCGGGAAATATAAAAAAATGTGAGGCGGCTCGAAACTTAAGGGCTTTTTGTGAATGAACTCACAGGTGCCAAATGAGAATTAAAATCACTCCTGAAAATTATTATTGCCAGCCCATTTATCACTTTTTCTCTTTTCTCAAAATCAGTGATTCCTTATCATTATGATAAAGAGTGCTGGAGGGATTAAATATTTGAACGCAATCGTTTAACTACGTTTTCTAAATTTCAGTATGCCTTTTTTTCGCTGTAATAAAGTCGTCCGGAGTATCAATATCTAAAATTATTTCTGCATTTTCTATTTCGACGGAATAATGTTCTCCCATAAGGAGTGCCTGACGCATATTGGTGATATTGGGACGCTGGATTGCCTGCATCAGGCATGGCTTTGACACTAAAATCGGATGGCCGGGAATGCCATTATGGAGTGGCAGTATTGCGCCATCATTTCGTAACGACCAGATTTTCCTAAAAATATCGATGGTGAGGGTAGGCATGTCACCGTGGGTGAGAAAACAATATTCTGTTTGTACCGCAGGTACTGCGGCCTTTACTGATGTTAGTAAACCCTGTGCATAATCTGGGTTGTGGATAATAGTGATATTGCTCTGGTTCGCATAACGTTCGTGCAGTTCATTACCACGATAGCCTGTGACTAAAATAATTCGGCTACAAAACTGCAACGCATTTTTGATACTTGTATCAAGAATTGTTCCCTGTTGCCAGGGTAACATCATTTTCCATTGCCCCATTCTTGATGATAATCCGGCAGCGGTAATTATACAGTCGATGGCTGACATAGTGGTTCCATTATTTATAGGGGCTAATAACGCCTGATAATTGCGTTACTTCCTGATGGATTAAGTTGGGGATAATTTATCCCAGAGAGGTCATAAAGACTCGTGAAAAGTATAGTTGATCCATCGGCATTATTCATTGATTTAGGCGCGCAGAAACGTCCCACTGTGATTTCTGTTGTTGGGGCTGGGGGGAAAACCAGCTTGCTTTTTTGGCTGGCAGAACTGCTCCAGGCTAGCGGCAGGCGTGTGTTAATCACTACGACGACACATATGTTTATGCCAACGTCTCACTGGCCCGTGGTTTTCTGTCGTGATCCCGCCATGCTTCCTCATGCGTCTCTTACATCCCCCATTTCATTTTGTTTTCACAGCTGGAAAGCGAACCAGGGAAAAGTGCAGGGATTTACGCCAGAAGCGATTGATGCACTGGTGCAACGACCAGAGTGTGACGTAATTCTCATTGAGGCAGATGGCTCGCGTGGAATGCCGTTAAAAGCGCCTGATGAGCACGAACCTTGCATACCCAAAAGCAGTTGCTGCGTGATTGCTGTGATGGGAGGACATATTTTGGGCGCGAAAGTGAGCACAGAAAATGTCCATCGCTGGTCGCAGTTTGCTGATATTACCGGGTTAACACCTGATGCAACCTTGCAACTGAGCGATCTCGTTGCGCTGGTTCGCCACTCTCAGGGCGCATTTAAAAACGTACCGCAAGGTTGTCGGCGAGTCTGGTTCATTAACCGTTTTTCTCAATGTGAGAATGCGATTGCGCAAAACGAGCTCCTTCAACCGCTGCAACAACACGACGTAGAGGCAATCTGGCTGGGCGATATACAAGAACATCCTGCAATCGCGCGCAGATTTGTGAATTAGCGGCCCGGGTATTCCGGGTTACTGAAAGGATATCCATTGAGGTTGGTATGAATATTTTCACAGAGGCTGCAAAACTCGAAGAGCAAAATTGTCCGTTTGCGATGGCGCAAATTGTTGATAGCCGAGGCTCGACTCCCCGCCATTCTGCACAAATGTTAGTGCGCGCCGATGGTTCTATCGTCGGTACAATTGGTGGTGGAATGGTTGAGCGGAAGGTGATTGAAGAGTCGCTTCAGGCATTGCAGGAACGTAAGCCGCGATTATTCCATGGACGTATGGCTCGTAACGGTGTGGATGCTGTCGGGTCAGATTGTGGAGGTGCAATGTCAGTATTTATCAGCGTCCATGGTATGCGTCCACGTCTGGTGTTGATTGGCGCAGGGCATGTCAACCGGGCGATAGCCCAGAGTGCGGCGCTATTAGGATTTGATATTGCCGTTGCTGATATTTATCGCGAAAGCCTCAATCCTGAACTATTCCCACCATCAACCACGCTTCTCCATGCTGAGTCGTTTGGTGCGGCAGTGGAAGCACTGGATATTCGCCCTGATAATTTTGTCCTGATTGCCACGAATAATCAGGATCGTGAAGCCCTCGACAAACTCATTGAACAGCCCATTGCATGGTTGGGGTTGCTGGCAAGTCGTCGCAAGGTTCAGCTTTTCCTGCGTCAATTGCGTGAGAAAGGCGTGGCTGAAGAACATATTGCCCGTTTACATGCGCCTGTTGGTTACAACATAGGTGCGGAAACGCCGCAGGAGATCGCCATCAGCGTGCTGGCAGAAATATTACAGGTGAAAAATAACGCGCCGGGTGGGCTGATGATGAAACCTTCTCATCCTTCCGGACACCAGCTGGTGGTGATTCGCGGTGCGGGGGATATCGCCAGTGGTGTGGCGCTACGTCTGTATCATGCGGGTTTTAAAGTGATCATGTTGGAAGTGGAAAAACCGACAGTGATTCGTTGTACCGTGGCGTTTGCCCAGGCCGTGTTCGATGGCGAAATGACGGTCGAAGGCGTCACTGCCCGCCTGGCAACCAGCTCTGCGGAAGCGATGAAACTTACCGAACGCGGATTCATCCCTGTGATGGTAGATCCCGCCTGTTCATTGCTTGATGAACTGAAACCGCTTTGCGTGGTGGACGCTATTCTGGCGAAACAGAATTTGGGGACGCGGGCAGATATGGCACCAGTAACAATCGCGCTTGGGCCGGGCTTTACTGCAGGGAAGGATTGTCATGCGGTAATTGAAACAAATCGCGGGCACTGGCTCGGTCAGGTGATTTACTCAGGTTGTGCGCAGGAGAATACCGGTGTTCCCGGCAATATTATGGGGCATACCACCCGACGGGTGATCCGTGCTCCTGCTGCAGGCATTATGCGATCCAACGTGAAATTAGGCGATCTGGTGAAAGAGGGCGATGTGATTGCCTGGATTGGTGAGCATGAAATTAAAGCACCGTTGACGGGGATGGTGCGTGGCTTGTTGAACGACGGACTGGCGGTGGTCGGTGGTTTTAAAATTGGTGATATCGATCCTCGTGGTGAAACGGCTGATTTCACCAGCGTTTCTGATAAAGCCCGGGCAATTGGCGGCGGCGTACTTGAGGCGTTAATGATGTTGATGCATCAGGGCGTTAAAGCGACGAAAGAAGTGCTGGAAGTGGCTTAAATGAAAATGGCCGGATGGTATTACCCACCCGGCCTTTAAATTACTGACAAATCACCGTTCCGGTTTTGCCTTCAATCCCTTCTTTCGCTTTGCTCAATACGGTAATCAGCGCTTCACGACCTGCGCGAGAGCGAGCAAACGAGGCGGCTGCTTCCACTTTAGGCAGCATAGAACCTTTTGCAAAATGACCTTCTTCGATAAAGCGTTCAGCATCACTTAATGACAGGCGATCGAGCCACTGTTCATTCTCTTTACCGAAGTTAATGGCCACTTTTTCTACCGCAGTCAGAATGATCAGCATATCGGCATCAATCATCTCTGCTAAACGGGCGCTGGCCCAGTCTTTATCAATAACCGCGCTGGCACCACGCAGATGGTTACCTTCACGAATAACAGGAATACCACCACCGCCAACGGTGATCACTACCTGGCCTGCATCTACCAGAGCTTTAACCGTTTCTTTTTCAATGATATCAACCGGTTTTGGCGAGGCAACAACACGGCGATAGCCGCGACCAGCATCTTCTTTCAGAGTGTAACCCTGTTTTGTCAGTTGCTCTGCTTCCTGCTCGGTAAAGAACGAACCGATCGGCTTGGTCGGGTTGAGGAATGCCGGATCGTTAGCATCGACTTCGACCTGGGTAACCAGCGTTGCTACAGGTTTATTAATGCCACGAGAAAGCAGTTCTTCTCTTAAGGCGTTTTGTAGATCGTAACCAATATAGCCTTGGCTTAAGGCAACACAGACAGACATCGGCAGCATTGGCGAGTGCGCTTCAGTTTTTGCGGCAGCTTCAAAGGCCTGGTTAATCATGCCCACCTGTGGCCCGTTACCATGAGTGACGATGACCTCATGTCCCTGGGCAATTAAATCAACAATTGCCTGAGAAGTAATTTTTACCGCTTTCATTTGTCCGGCCAGGTCGTCGCCCAGCGCATTCCCGCCCAGGGCGAGAACAATTTTCTTACTCATTTTTCCTCACTCATCATTCTTGATTATGTATAGATCCCTGGCAGTGGTTAGAGCACGGGAGGGACAAACGGTTTGCGTCGCAGGAAACGACCTCGCCCGGCTTTGCCTGTAAAGCTGCCGTCACAGAAAATCGTTTCACCACGGGATAAAGTTCTGACAATCGCGCCCTGACAGGTAAAACCCTCCCATGGCGAATAGTCAGCGTTGTCGTGGAGATGGCGATGCTGAATTTGTTGGCTCTGACGTGGGTCGATAATCACCACGTCGCCATCGGAACCGGGCGCTAATAATCCTTTTTGCGGCCACAGGCCAAACAGCCTGGCGGGCATCGCGCTGGTTAATTCAACAAAACGTTCCGGTGTTATACGTCCCGTCATAACGCCACTGGAAAACAGTAACTGCATGCGGTTTTCCACACCGGGTAAGCCATTTGGGCAGCGACTGAAATCGCCTTTAGAAATTTGCAGGCGTTGAGCCATCGAGAACGTGCAGTGATCGGTCGCTACCACGTCAATCGCACCATCGCTGATGCCACACCACAGTTTGTCCTGCTCGCGTACGTTACGCAGCGGTGGGCTAAGAATGAACTTCATGCCATCTTCTGTATCGTAACTGCGTTCGTCCAACAGGAGATATTGTGGGCAGGTTTCAACCCAGACTGGCTGGTGATTCGCACGGGCAAGACGCAGATAATCCAGACCTAAGCCGTTAGACAGGTGCACGATATAGAGCGGGGCGTTACCGGCAATTTGTGCCAGGTTAATCATGCGGGCGATGGCTTCCGCTTCGCATTCCAGAGGGCGACTCAAGGCGTGATAGCGCGGCGCGGTTAACCCTGCGGCAATAAACTCCGCCCGCTTGCTGGCGATAGCTGCATCATTTTCCGGGTGCACGGTGGTCAGCGCGCCGGACTCATGCAAGCGGCGTAACGCCTGCAAAACTTCGTCATCGTTGAGTTTGTATTGATAGGTTAAATAGAGTTTAAAACTGCTCAGTCCTTCTTCGACCATCATCGGAATTTCGTCGAGGATGGCGTGATTAATGTGCTGGATCACACCGTGAAAGCTGTAGTCGATGACCGCCTTATGGGCGGCATAACCACGATAAACCTCCAGTTGATGGCGTAACCGGCAGCCATTCGGGCCAAATCCCATATGGTCAATAATGGTTGTTGTACCGCCACACGCAGCTGCGCGGGTACCGGTAAAAAAATCATCACAACTGCGTGCGATGCCGACATCAATATTGAAATGCGTATGGACATCCACGCCGCCAGGGAAAACGTAACAGCCAGTGGCATCAATTTCTTCATACGGGAGCTGTGGCGAAATATTGTTGCCCAACTGGCGAACAATCCCGCTTTCAATCAGCAAATCCTGTTTGGCTTGTCCATCTGCGTTAACGACAGTGCCGTTTTTGATCAATACGCGCATAGCAAACTCCAAAAACCCTCCGGCGAACCGGAGGGGAATAAGTGAAGAGTAATTATTCGGTTGCCAGCCAGCTTAACGGGATTGCCGCGTACATCGCGGCACAGGTCACCAGGTGAGATTTCCAGGTTTTTTCGTTAGGTGCATGCGCTTCAGGTTCTTTACCTGGGCCAAAGCCGATCACCGGAATGCCGTGACGGCCCATGATAGATACGCCGTTAGTTGAGAAGGTCCACTTATCAACAACCGGCGCTTTGCCAAACAGACCTTCGTAGGCATTCACCAGTGCTTTAACGGTGAAGTGATCTTCTTCCACTTTCCAGGTCGGGAAGTAGCATTCGGTTGGGTAAACCAGGCCAGTCCAGGACGGACGGTCGTAGTTGTACATAGAAACAACCGCGTTAGCTTTCTGTACTGCAGGCAGGGCGCGGATTTCGTCCAGCGCGCCTTCCCAGGTTTCGCCCCAGGTCAGACGGCGGTCAATAGAGACGGCGCAGCTATCTGCTACAGCGCAACGGCTTGGGGATGTGAAGAAGATTTCAGAAACGGTGAGGGTGCCTTTGCCGAGGAATTCGTCATAACCCAGACGTTGGGAGAGTTCTTGTAATTCGCCAAGAATCGGACCCATTTTGAAAATGGCGTTGTCACCGCGTTCTGGTGCAGAACCGTGGCAGCTAACACCCTGAACATCAATACGAATTTCCATACGACCGCGCTGACCACGGTATACCTGGCAGTCGGTTGGTTCGGTACTGACCACAAATTCCGGGCGAATGCCGGATTGTTCAATAATGTACTGCCAGCACAGGCCGTCGCAGTCTTCTTCCTGCACAGTACCGGTAACCAGCAGGGTATATTCATCTTCCAGACCGAGGTCTTTAATGATTTTACCGGCATAAACCATAGATGCCATGCCGCCTTCCTGGTCGGAAGTACCGCGACCACCGATCAGCTCATCAGTTTCCATGCCTTCGTACGGATCGAAGTCCCAGTTTTTGATGTTGCCAATGCCGACGGTATCGATATGAGCGTCCATTGCCACCAGACGCGGGCCGTGGCCGATATAACCGAGAACGTTGCCCATCGGGTCGATTTCAACTTTATCGAAGCCGACTTTTTCCATCTCTTCTTTAATACGATGTACTACGCGTTTTTCGTCGCAGCTTTCACTGGGAATAGCAACCATGTCGCGCAGGAAGCGAGTCATGTCCGCCTGGTAATCTTTTGCTTTTTCAAGAATCAGTTTGAATGGAATATTCTTAGCCATTATTTTTCTCCAGATTTTTTACTCCCCGTTTTGCAGGGAGCAGTTCCAATAGGGTGATTAAGGTGCTACAGCGTGTTTGCCTTCCCAGACAACTTCGCGGTAGTGCTTCACGTCGGTGTCGCCTTCAGTGCTGATAACCAGCACCACGGCATCTTTGTTCAGCGCCAGTTTTTCCATCAGGCTTTGACGTTGCGGGTGATAATGAACCGCTGCGAGAACGCCCAAACCGACAGCGCCGGATTCACCGGAGATGATGCGTGGGTCATTGCCGTACGGGTTACCCAGCACACGCATACCTAATGCGGCAACGCTGTCCTGGCAGGAGATGAATTGGGTGGCGCAGTTACGTAGGATTTCCCAGCCCAGCGGGTTAGGTTCGCCGCAGGCCAGGCCCGCCATGATGGTGGCCATATCACCGCCAACGTTGACGATGTCGCCTTTGACGCCGGAGCGATAAATACAGTCAGCTTTGTCAGGTTCAACAATAATGCTGTGCAGATTTTGCGGACTGTAGACGTCGACCAGATAACCCAGCACACCACCGGCCATTGCACCGACACCGGCTTGCAGCAGAACGTGCGTCGGGGTTACGCCCATTTCACGCATTTGCTCGACGGCTTCATCTGCCAGTGTTGCGTAGCCTTGCATGATCCAGGTTGGGATTTTGGTGTAACCTTCCCAGGCGGTATCTTGCACCACTTCCCAGCCGTGCTGCTGCGCGTGTTGCATGGTCAGGCGAACGGTATCGTCATAGTTCATATCCGTGACGATGCACTCGGCACCGAGGTTCAGAATGGCGTCAACGCGTTCCTGAGCAGAACCTTTCGGCATGTAAATCACCGCATTCTGTCCGAGTTGCTGTGCTGCCCACGCCACACCGCGCCCGTGGTTACCGTCGGTGGTGGTTGCGAAGGTCATTTTTTCGCCGATAGCATTTTTCAGGTGCTCAAATGACAGCGTTTCGATATCAAGATGATATTTTTCGCACAATAATTGAGCGATGGCGTATGCACCGCCGAGCATTTTGAAGGCGTTCAGACCGAATCGTTTTGATTCGTCTTTGACGAGAATTTTCTTCACACCAAAAAGGTTTGCGAGATCGTCCAGCGCACAAAGCGGTGTTGGGCGATAACCAGCAATTTTCTGGTGGAACTGGCGCGCCAGTTTGGCCTGGCTTTGCGAAAAGAGCGGTGATGTTTCGCCGTTGAAAAATTTGTTATCGGCGATATCAATCTTCAATGAGAAAACGGACATATCCTATCCTTTTGGCCTCTGGAAATAGAGGGCCGACCAGCTGATCGGCCCGAGGGGTTATTTCACGCGTTCTTGCGCTTCTTTCAGCAGTTGCTCGAGCAGTGCACCTGGTTTGGCGTATTTACGGGACAGGATCATCGCGGCGATGATATAAGGCTTCCAGCTGGCTTCTTTGTAGGTAGCGATACGGTATTTTTCGAATACGCCTTCAGTCACTTCACCTTCTTTGCAGGATACGCCGCTGATATCAGCTGGCAGGCAGTGCATGTACAGGGCTTCGCCATCACGGGTCAGTTCCATCATCTCTTCAGTACAATGCCAGTCTTTGTGTTGCGCGTTCTGTGCCAGACACTGTTTTTCCAGTGCTTTTAAGCCTTCGTGGTCGTTCGCACGCAGCAATTCAGTACGCTCTTCCATCACTTTGTAAGGTGCCCATGACTTCGGATAAACGATGTCTGCGTCTTTGAAGGCTTCTTCCATGCTGGTGACCTGACGGAAGCTACCACCGGAGGCTTTAGCATTGTTTTTCGCCACTTCAACCACATCCGGGATCAGATCGTAGCCTTCCGGATGGGCCAGGGTGACATCCATACCGAAGCGAGTCATCAGACCGATGATGCCTTGTGGTACAGAGAGCGGTTTGCCATAGCTTGGAGAGTAGGCCCAGGTCATGGCGATTTTTTTACCTTTCAGGTTTTCCAGTGAACCAAAGTGTTCACGTAACCACGCGAGGTCAGCCATTGACTGAGTCGGGTGGTCAATATCGCATTGCAGGTTCACTAAAGCCGGACGCTGTGGCAGTACACCATGCTTGTAACCGTCATCAAGTGCAGCGCCAACTTCACGCATATAGGCGTTGCCTGCGCCCAGATACATATCGTCACGAATACCGATGGCATCGGCGCAGAAGGAGATCATATTGGCGGTTTCACGCACGGTTTCGCCGTGAGCGATTTGTGATTTGCCTTCGTCGAGATCTTGCTGTGCAAGGCCGAGCAGGTTAAGCGCGGAAGCATAAGAGAAGCGGGTACGGGTGGAGTTGTCGCGGAATACGGAAATACCTAATCCACTATTAAAGACTTTGGTTGAGATGTTTTCAGCACGCAGTGCTTTTAATGCTGCGGCAACGTCCAGTACTTGTTTCAGTTCATCTGGCGTCTGTTCCCACGTTAACAAAAAATCTTTCTCGTGAAGGTGAGAGGTCAGCGAATTGATATCCTTAATCAGCTCATTAACAGTTTTCATCATAAAGTCCCGGTAGTGGAATGACAGGCAAAGAGGTTTATTTCACTGTGACTTGCCAAAGTGATTGGTGTTTTCACAGCTATACCTGGGACTAACAATAACTGTGCCAGAATTATCCAAGCGGCTGCAAAAGACTAATTTGACGGGTAATGTGTGGGGTTGATCACAAATTGATGCCAGCTTCTGGTTGTTTGTAAAATACGAAAACGTTTGGCTTTTTTTATCGCGTTATTTATTTGCTGCTAAGTATCAGAAATAAGATAAAGGGGCAGGTTATCCCTCGTCAGTTTGATAAACTCACCGCCGTAATTCTCATATTGATATAGAAATGTGATATCTCTTCCATAATTTCATTAGAAAGTGATAAAAATCTTATGTTTTTATCAAAGCCAATTTCGCCTGAGTTAATATCATCATGATCTATGAACCATCAACGTCTTCAATGATCGACTTTTAAGTAAGTCTGGAAGGTAAAGCTATGGAGCTTGCTACTACGCAGTCAGTATTGATGCAAATTCAACCGACAATTCAGCGTTTTGCCAGAATGCTTGCCAGCGTTTTGCAGCTTGAGGTTGAGATCGTTGATGAAAACTTGTGTCGCGTCGCCGGAACGGGCGCGTATGGGAAGTTTCTTGGTCGCCAGTTGAGCGGCAACTCACGCCTGCTCCGCCACGTCCTGGAAACGAAAACTGAAAAAGTTGTGACACAGTCTCGCTTCGATCCCCTTTGTGAAGGTTGCGATAGTAAAGAAAATTGCCGCGAAAAAGCATTTCTGGGTACGCCTGTCATTTTACAGGATCGTTGTGTTGGGGTGATAAGTTTGATTGCCGTTACCCACGAGCAACAAGAGCATATTAGTGATAATTTACGCGAATTTTCTGATTACGTTCGCCATATATCCACCATTTTTGTTTCGAAACTTCTGGAGGATCAGGGACCAGGAGATAACATCAGTAAAATATTCGCGACCATGATCGATAATATGGATCAGGGTGTATTAGTTGTTGATGACGATAATCGGGTTCAGTTTGTTAATCAGACAGCCTTAAAAACACTCGGTGTTGTGCAAAATAATATTATTGGGAAACCTATCCGTTTCAGACCATTAACATTTGAGAGTAATTTTACCCATGGACATATGCAGCATATTGTTTCGTGGGACGATAAAAGTGAGTTAATCATTGGTCAATTGCATAACATTCAGGGCCGACAATTATTTTTAATGGCGTTTCACCAATCGCATACCAGTTTTTCTGTAGCAAATGCACCTGATGAACCGCATATTGAACAATTGGTTGGCGAGTGCCGTGTTATGCGGCAATTAAAACGACTCATTAGCCGTATTGCACCCAGCCCATCCAGCGTTATGGTGGTTGGTGAAAGCGGCACGGGTAAAGAAGTCGTCGCCCGTGCAATCCATAAGTTGAGCGGAAGACGGAATAAACCTTTTATTGCTATCAACTGTGCCGCGATTCCGGAGCAGCTTCTGGAGAGCGAACTGTTCGGTTATGTTAAAGGCGCATTTACTGGCGCTTCTGCCAACGGTAAAACAGGGTTGATTCAGGCGGCGAATACGGGCACGCTGTTTCTCGATGAAATAGGTGATATGCCATTAATGTTGCAGGCTAAATTACTGCGCGCTATTGAGGCACGTGAAATTCTGCCGATTGGTGCCAGTAGCCCAATACAAGTCGACATTCGCATCATTTCTGCAACTAACCAGAATTTGGCCCAGTTCATTGCCGAAGGTAAATTCCGCGAAGATCTCTTCTACCGACTTAATGTTATCCCGATAACTCTTCCACCGCTGCGTGAACGCCAGGAAGATATTGAACTACTGGTGCATTACTTTTTACATCTGCATACCCGTCGTCTGGGATCGGTTTATCCTGGCATTGCTCCTGATGTCGTCGAAATATTGCGTAAGCATCGTTGGCCCGGAAACCTGCGCGAGTTAAGCAATTTGATGGAATATCTGGTTAACGTTGTTCCTTCAGGTGAAGTTATCGATAGCACGCTATTGCCGCCAAATCTGCTGAATAATGGCACAACGGAACAAAGTGATGTAACAGAGGTCAGCGAGGCGCACCTGGCACTCGATGATGCGGGCGGCACGGCGCTGGAGGAGATGGAAAAGCAAATGATCCGCGAGGCGCTTTCACGTCATAACAGCAAGAAGCAAGTTGCTGATGAACTGGGCATCGGTATTGCTACGCTCTATCGCAAGATTAAGAAATATGAGTTGTTAAACACATAACCTCAGTGAATCCGGCCTGAATTCAGGCCGGATATCCTTTTACTTCGTTTTCTCGCAATCCAGAACTGTATTTACAATCATCTGATACCCCGTGCAGCGACAAAGATTTCCCGCCAGACCGCGACGAATTTCCGTAATGGTTAATGGCTTCTCGCGCGGCTTTGCCAGCATTGCCGTGGTAGCCATAATCAGGCCAGGCGTACAAAACCCGCACTGCACCGCGCCGGATTTCGCATAAGCCTGCTGAACATGAGAAAGTTTTCCGCCTTTCGCTTCACCTTCCAGCGTGCGGATCTCTTTTCCTTCAGCCCAGGCGGCAAGGTATAAGCAACTGTCTATTGCTGTGCCGTCGACCAGCACCGTACAGGCACCACATTCACCCACGCAGCACCCTTGTTTGACACTTAACAGTCCTTGATCGCGGAGTAATTCCGAGAGCGGCATGCCTGGTGCGGCGTGAAGCTGAAAAGGCATCCCGTTAATGGTGCATTCGATGGTAATTGTTTCGCTGTGATTCATTGCAATTTTCCCCCCGCCGCGGCGACGGCTTCGCTAATCACTTTTTTGGTCATCGTCTGGATGAGATGCAGACGAAACTCTTTACTGGCCCGCCATGAAGAACGCGGGGCGACATCTTGCAGGACAGATTCGCTGATAGCTTCCAGCGTTTGCAGGTTTAATGGCGCATTTTGTGCAGTCTGTTCGGCATGTTGGCAGCGAATCGGCGTTGGCGCGGCAACACCAAATGCCAGACGTAATTCGCTGAAATTGCCGTTATCCAGTCGGCAATGTGCGGCGCAGCCAATCGTTGAAATATCCATTGCGTCGCGCATGGCATATTTAAAATGCGCGCTGCCCGCGTGTTCTTTCGGCTGGGGCGGAAAGTGAAAGGCGACAAGGATTTCGTCATGCTCAAGAGACACTTTGCCCGGTCCGGTGTGAAAGCCATTAATCGGGACGAAACGAACACCGCGCGGGGAGTGGATCTCCAGTTTCGCGTCATAAATCAGCGTTGGCGTGGCAGAATCTGCGCTGGTGGCACCGTTGCAAATATTTCCACCGTAGGTAGCGACATTACGGATCTGTGGTCCAGCAATGGACGAGGCCGCAGCACATAACGCCGGGAGATGACGTTGAGTTACAGGATCTTCAATGAGCTGGGTAAATGTCGTTGCAGAGCCGATACGTAGTGAGCCATCTTCCGCCAGCGTAATTCCCCGCAGCTCCGCCAGATTGTGAATATCAACAATATGGCGATAACGGTCATTGTGATGGTGGAGCTGAATCAGTACGTCAGTGCCACCGGCGAGCAATTTGGCCTGCGGGTTGTCAGCCAGCAGGTTGATGGCATCGGCAAGGGTTGCTGCGCGATGGTAAGAAGCAAAATCAAACATGATGTTATCCTCAAATCAATCCTGCCAGATGGAACTCTTCATATAACCGTTTTGGCGTCAGCGGCAGTGTATTGATTGCAACACCGGTAGCCATCTTCACCGCGTTACGAATAGCAGCGGCAACAGGAATTATTGGTGGCTCACCCAGTGACTTATGTCCGTATGCGGATTGCGGCTCATTGATTTCGACGAACGCGCTTTCCAGTTGTGGCAGATCCGGCATGGTGGGCATTTTGTAATCCAGCAGGTTGGGGTTACGGACCACGCCGCTTTTCGCATCAATGATCATCTCTTCAAATAGCGCCCAGCCAATGCCCATTCCCATTCCGCCGTGTACCTGACCTTCTGCCAGTAGCGGATTAAGAATATGGCCCGAATCATGAACGTTGAGGATGCGGTTGATGGTGACTTTGCACAGCGCAATATCGATCGTCAGATCAACAAAGGTACAGCCAAACGCTGGTGGGTTAGTGGTGGTTTTGATGGAGCTTTCGGCAGAGAGCTGCCCGCCGCGTTCAGGGTGGTAGAAGGCATCCATCGCCAAATCTTTTAACGACATTAACGGCTCTTCCGGTCGTTCAACCAGCACGATATGGCCTTTTATCAAGGTAAGATTCATCGCTGACTGATGTAGCATGACAGCGGCGTGAGCGATGATTTTCTCCTTTAATAACAGTGCCGCACTGCGCAGCGCAGGCGCGGCAACATAGCTCTGGCGTGAGGCAAATGCACCGGGATCGAACGGCGTAATGTCGGTATCTTGGGTTGAAATAACGCGAACGTCGCTGACCGGAACCCCCACGGTTTCTGCCACCATTTGCGAGAAGACAGTGTCGGCACCCTGACCGATTTCTGTCGCGCCGCTTTGCACGTTGATGGTTCCATCCTGATTCATCAACAGGCGCGCGCCTGCTATTTCTACGCCGACAGGCCAGGTGTTAGAGGTGTAGCTAAAACAGGCGACGCCAACGCCGCGGCGTAAATTGCCTTGCTGGTTCTGGCACTCTGCACGGCGTTTTTCCCATTCAAAGATTTTCCGGCCTTTTTCAAGACACTCCGGCAACCCTGCGCTGTAAATACGTTTTCCTGTGAGCGGATTAGCATCTCCTTCGCGGGCGGCGTTGCGTAAACGAATTTCAACAGGATCAATACCTAACGCTGTCGCGGCGTCATCAAGCATAGACTCAACGGCAAATACGACTTGTGGCGCGCCATAACCACGCATCGCACCAGCCGAGGGGAGGTTGGTATAGCAGGTCTTTGAACTGTAAGCGTAGGCACAACGAGGATAAAGGTAAGCGACTTTATTCCCTCCCGCAGAAGCGATGGAGTGCCCGTGAGATGCATAAGCGCCGGTGTTAGACAGAACATCCAGACTATAACCTTTCAATGTTCCGTCGCGGTTCACGCCCATTTGCCCGTCAATAGTGAAAGCGTGGCGGGTACGGGTTGCGAGGAAACATTCTTCACGACTAAGGGAAACTTTCACCGGAATGCCGCCAAGCTTGCTGGTCAGGAATGCCGCCATTGGCTCTTCCAGTACATCCTGTTTATTACCAAAACCGCCACCGACAAACGGTTTGATGACTCGTACGCATGACCAGGGAATATTCAGCGCCTGACCAACCACACGGCGAACAATGTGCGGGATCTGGGTGCTGGAAACGATGGTAATTCGCGAGTCATCCTCCATCCATGCCAGCGATGTCACGCTTTCCATGTGACAATGTTGAATGACCGGCGTCTGATAGTGCCCCTGTACCTGGTAGTCGGCGGCATCGATTGTTTGTTGGACATTGCCCGTCGACATCGTGCTTTGTTTTAGTAAATTGCCGCCGTTATGGATTGGTTCAGCGTCATCAGCCAGCGCCGCTTCTGGGGTGGTGATAACGGGTAATTCTTGCCACTCAATGCTGACCAATTGCGCCGCTTTTTCTGCCGTGAGTTCATCACGGGCCACGACGATGGCAACGGCGTCTCCATGGTGACGAACATGGCGAGTTAGCAGTGCGCGATCGGCGGTATCGCGCTTGTTTTCGTCAAGTGTCCAGGCATGCCCAGCTGTAGCGAATGGGATATCAGGTACATCTTCCCAGGTAAAAATCGCCAGTACGCCTGGTAAACTTCTGGCTTGTTCATCATTAATACTTACGGCATAACCATGTGCGATAGGGCTACGTACATATTTCGCGTAACACATGCCCGCCATAACATAATCGTCAGTATATCGTGCCCGCCCGGTGACCTTAGCAATGGCATCGACGCGCATGCAAGATTCACCCGTAGCGGTTGCTTCCCGCGCTTCCATAGAAATCCCCTCGATTTGAACATTTGGTTCTTATGGCAAAGATTTAGTCTAAGCAGGCAAGATTTACGCCAGAAACGACGATAAGCGTTAGGGGAGGAAGGAAGTGTGATGACGTTAAAAAAACACAGATATGATACGAAACAGGACTCTGAATAGGGGCAGTGATACGTATCAATATGAGTGGCGATAAAATCAATGTGATAAATCAGGATTATTACGCATCAGGATGGGAAATAGGGTAAAAAAGTCAGGAAATTCGATACCTCTGCAGCGAATATTTTGCTGATGATACTTCCCTTTGCCAAATGAAATTAACCTCTTTCTCTATTACCGCGTTTTTCCAGAAGCAAGAGATTGGGTATCAAGAGGCTGGCTGCTATGATATGGCGTCTTGTTTTTTAAGCGAGGAAAGATTTTGAGTGCGGGACGCCTGAATAAAAAATCTCTGGGTATCGTGATGTTGTTATCGGTTGGACTGCTTTTGGCGGGCTGCTCGGGTAGCAAATCATCCGATACAGGAACGTATTCCGGCTCCGTTTACACCGTGAAACGGGGGGATACGCTATATCGTATTTCGCGCACCACGGGAACCAGCGTAAAAGAGCTGGCGCGACTGAACGGCATTTCCCCCCCTTACACCATTGAAGTTGGTCAGCAACTAAAACTGGGTGGGGCGAAAAGTAGCAGTACACGTAAATCAACCGCCAAATCAACGACCAAAACCGCATCGGTTACACCGTCATCAGCAGTACCGAAATCTTCCTGGCCGCCAGTAGGGCAACGTTGTTGGTTATGGCCAACGACAGGGAAAGTTATCATGCCGTATTCGACAGCTGATGGCGGCAATAAAGGGATTGATATCTCAGCTCCACGGGGTACACCTATTTACGCCGCGGGTGCAGGAAAGGTGGTGTATGTGGGCAACCAGCTGCGTGGCTACGGTAATCTCATCATGATTAAACACAGTGAAGATTACATTACGGCTTACGCCCATAATGACACGATGCTGGTAAATAATGGGCAAAGCGTGAAGGCTGGGCAAAAAATCGCCACTATGGGGAGCACTGATGCGGCATCTGTTCGCCTGCATTTCCAGATTCGTTACCGTGCAACGGCAATTGATCCGCTGCGTTACTTGCCGCCTCAGGGCAGCAAGCCAAAATGCTGATGGCGAATTAATCAGCAGTCAGCAGCGCGGCACTTGCTAAGGAGAGCGTAAGGTTTATAATGCCTTACGCATCTCGAAGCGGGCGTAGTTCAATGGTAGAACGAGAGCTTCCCAAGCTCTATACGAGGGTTCGATTCCCTTCGCCCGCTCCAATTTATCTTCACCGCATCAACCTGTCATTTTTGTTGTATCTTATTTTCCATATTATCTTAATTCAATCGCTTCAGACTTTTCGCAATCGCCGAAATACTTCCCCATTTTTTTGTAAATAAAAGCGTTTACGCAATGCAATCCATTTGTAACAACCCAGGTAAAATACCTTATTTTCAAGTTGTTAAATAAGTGGTTATCTACGCTTTTAACAAACGATTGATGGAATCTTTTATGAAAGGGAAATCTACATTAACTCTTCTGCTCGCTGGTATATTTTCATGCGGCACATGCCAGGCGACAGGGGCAGAAGTGACGAGTGAATCTGTATTTAACATTCTTAATTCCACGGGGGCAGCAACTGATAAAAGTTATTTATCGTTAAATCCAGATAAGTATCCTAATTATCGTCTTCTGATTCACTCAGCCAAATTAAAAAATGAAATAAAGAGCCACTATACCAAAGACGAAATTCAAGGATTGTTAACATTAACAGAAAATACACGAAAGTTAACGTTGACGGAGAAACCCTGGGGAACATTTATTCTTGCTTCTACTTTCGAAGATGACAAAACAGCGGCAGAAACCCACTATGATGCTGTCTGGCTGAGGGATAGTTTATGGGGCTATATGGCATTAGTATCAGAACAGGGAAATAGTGTAGCCGCAAAAAAGGTTCTGCTCACTCTGTGGGATTATATGTCTACGCCCGACCAGATTAAGCGGATGCAGGATGTCATTAGCAACCCAAAACGACTGGATGGAATTCCCGGGCAAATGAATGCTGTGCATATCCGATTTGACAGCAACTCCCCCGTGATGGCAGATGTGCAGGAAGAAGGCAAGCCGCAGCTGTGGAACCATAAACAAAATGATGCTTTAGGTCTTTATCTTGATCTCCTTATACAAGCAATCGACACTGGTACTATTAACGCTGAAGACTGGGAAAAAGGTGACCGATTAAAATCGATTGCGCTGTTGGTTGCTTATCTGGATAAAGCCAATTTCTATGTTATGGAAGATTCTGGAGCGTGGGAAGAAGATGCCAGATTAAACACATCTTCCGTTGCACTGGTGACCTCTGGACTGGAACGTTTGTCGAACTTACTCTCGAAGAAAGACTCTGTTTTTATCTCTGATTTACTACGCGAAGCTAAAGCCAATGAACTGGATGAAACTCTTTCAACAACGAGGTTGAACCATCTCATAGATAAAGGGTATGAAAGAATAACGCTACAGCTTGATTTAGGGGGAGAATCCCCTGGTTATCTGGAAAAAGATAAACATTACAGAGAAGCTGATGCGGCCTTACTTAATGTTATTTATCCTGCAAATCTTTCAAAGATAAATACCAGAAGAAAAGAGCAAGTTCTAAAAATAGTTAAAAAACTAGCAGGTCCGTATGGTATAAAAAGATACGAGAAGGATAATTATCAGTCGGCAAATTTTTGGTTCAATGATATTAAAACTGATACTGATGAAAATTCACATGCGAAAAGAGAAAAGAGCTTCATTCCATCAACAGAAGCAGAATGGTTTTTTGACTCATGGTATGCAAAATCAGCAGCAATTGTTTATAAAGAATCAAGAAAAGAAGAATATTTGAATGACTCAGTGCAATTTATGAATAGATCATTGGCCCAAATAACAGGCGAGAATATGATTGGTGCAAATGGCAGGAGCGTACCTGAAATGGCACTTCCCGAAAGCTATAACTATATCCACAAGTCAGGAACTTTGCATGAAGCGCCAAGCCCTATCATTCCGCTAAACTGGTCGAAAGCCTCAATGACTCTTATGTTGAAAGAAATGTCCAACCTTATCAATGATGAGGGAATTAAATAGTTTTCATAATGAGGCGGTCCTGGATTAAAAGGACCGCTCAAAGAGAAATCGAAAGGGGAGGTAAAAGTGATCAATAAATTACTGTTAGCTTACCTGATAGGTCTGGTTGTGACATCGACTTTAATATTTATCTTCTCGGAAGAAAAAGTAACATATCGGTTGTTTGCTGCAATAATTACAGGTTTAACCTGGCCGCTTAGTCTCATTCCTTCCATTATAAGTCTCATGATTCGTAAATCCGACTAACAAGAAAATTATATGATCGATTAAGAAAAATAGAATCGAACAAGAGAATAAAATATATGCGGGGAGTAACAAAACACTCGCAGTGTGTTAATGAAGAACTAACAAATATGATTTGTATTGAAAATAGTTACCAAACAAGTGTTATAAGAAATACGAGGTGTGTTTAAGTAAAACATATCAACAGTTACAAATCTGTATATGGACAGGATGACTTACTACTGTAAGTGGCTGATAGCTATTCGCTCATAACAAAATCATTATTTTATAAATAGGAATCATCACTTTTTAATCATGTTTTTATAGCAAGTTTATGGAGAATGAGAATATGGAATAAGGAGATGAAACATGATTGAAGAAGGGCTGTTACTTCCAATGAATGTTTTGCTTCAAGGACAGAAGTTAACCCTACTGGACCCTGAAATGTGGTTCTTACGGGGAAATGAAAACAAGGATGTAACCCTTGTTATTACGATTGGTAATAACCATCAAAAATTAATGGTAGTGGAAGACATATTACTGCTCATTGACCGAAGCCAAATTGAGGTAACTGCAGGGAAAGTAATTTATCATCCACTTCGCATTGATATCCTGAGTAAATTATTAGCTTTTATAGATGAATCAACGGGGAGTGTGGAAAGGGAACACCATGAATTGTTTGCTGATGCCTTGCCCTTTGCATCAGAAGTTGTGCTATTCAGTAAAGTTGCAAGTGAAGCCTGGTTTTTAGCCACTTATCTGAGCAGCGATAATATTAATGAAATTCTGTTTCAGCATCTAAGAAAAACAGAATGCTATAAACTGGTTCGCTATTTATTATCGCAATCGCTCATACAGACTTCACTCTATGATCTTGGTGAGCTTTACGGCGTATCGTATTCACATTTTCGCCGTTTATGTAGTTATGCATTGGGTGGTAAAGTTAAAACGGAATTATGTGGCTGGAGAGTTGCCAGAGCCGTGTTGGAAATCATTGAAGGAAACAGTGATATGACAACTATTGCGCATAAATATGGCTACTCATCCTCATCACACTTTTCAGCCGAAGTAAAAAGCCGGTTAGGAAAAACACCGAGAGAACTATGTAAAAAGTTATGAAAATAAAATTACGTATTACTATTATATTAATTTCAGCCTTATGCATTTTTAATGGATTATTGACTCCTGGTGCATATGCCGCAACAGCGAATGGATACGTAGCAAATAAAGAAAATCTACGTAGTTTTTTTGAAACGGTTTCATCATATGCGGGTAAGCCTACAATAGTAAGTAAGCTTGCCATGAAGAAACAGATCAGCGGAAATTTTGATTTAACCGAACCCTATGCCTTGATTGAACGCCTGTCGGCGCAGATGGGACTTATTTGGTACGATGATGGCAAAGCTATTTATATCTATGACTCATCAGAGATGCGTAATGCGCTGATTAATCTGAGAAAGGTATCGACGAATGAGTTTAATAATTTTTTAAAAAAATCGGGTCTGTATAACTCTCGTTATGAAATTAAAGGGGGCGGCAATGGTACTTTCTATGTTTCAGGGCCACCGGTGTATGTTGACCTGGTCGTTAATGCTGCAAAATTGATGGAGCAAAACAGCGATGGCATCGAGATCGGACGAAATAAAGTAGGAATAATTCATCTGGTCAACACATTCGTTAATGATCGGACTTATGAATTACGTGGCGAAAAGATAGTTATTCCTGGCATGGCAAAAGTACTATCGACATTGTTAAATAATAACATTAAACAAAGCACAGGAGTGAACGTACTTTCCGAAATTTCAAGTCGTCAACAACTAAAAAACGTATCACGTATGCCTCCTTTTCCTGGTGCTGAAGAAGATGATGATCTACAAGTAGAGAAAATAATATCGACAGCTGGAGCGCCAGAGACTGACGATATACAAATTATTGCATATCCTGATACCAACAGTTTACTTGTTAAAGGAACAGTATCTCAGGTTGATTTTATCGAGAAGTTAGTAGCTACACTCGATATTCCAAAGCGACACATTGAATTATCTTTATGGATAATAGATATTGATAAGACTGATCTAGAACAGTTAGGAGCTGACTGGTCGGGCACGATAAAAATTGGATCCAGCCTAAGTGCATCATTTAATAATTCAGGTTCAATTAGTACCCTGGATGGGACACAGTTTATTGCAACAATACAGGCACTTGCGCAAAAAAGAAGAGCCGCCGTTGTTGCTCGTCCTGTCGTTTTAACACAGGAGAATATTCCTGCTATATTTGATAATAACCGTACTTTCTATACTAAATTAGTCGGCGAGCGTACTGCGGAGTTGGATGAAGTAACCTATGGTACGATGATTAGCGTGCTACCACGATTTGCTTCGCGAAATCAAATTGAATTACTCTTGAATATTGAAGATGGCAATGAAATCAATTCCGACAAGACCAATGTTGATGATCTGCCTCAGGTTGGTAGAACGCTTATAAGTACTATTGCGCGCGTGCCTCAAGGGAAAAGTCTTTTGATTGGTGGATATACACGAGATACGAATACCTATGAAAGTCGCAAGATCCCAATATTAGGCAGTATTCCATTTATTGGTAAATTATTTGGATATGAAGGAACAAATGCGAATAACATCGTTCGTGTCTTTCTTATTGAGCCAAGAGAGATCGATGAGCGCATGATGAATAATGCGAATGAGGCTGCGGTTGACGCCAGAGCAATAACACAGCAAATGGCAAAAAATAAAGAAATCAACGATGAATTACTGCAGAAATGGATAAAAACTTACCTGAATCGTGAAGTCGTCGGAGGATAGTGAAATGGCGATTCATGTAGAGCATGTCGGTGTATTAGAAAGAGCCAGAGAAGTTTCTCGCTTAGAGGACATTATCACAGAAGATAATGAAGATATTGAAGCTGAAATGCCTAAAATGGGGGATGATCCCGCCGGTAAAGAAGCTCGATTCTTACAAGCTACTGACGAGATGTCAGCAGCGTTAACGCAGTTTATGAAGAAAAAAATCTACGAAGAACAACTGGCCAACTTTCTGGACGGAGAAGAATATGTCCTGGAAGATCAGCCAATAGAAAAAACCGATAAAGTCATGGAGGCGCTTAAGGCTGCAACTACCCATGACTATGAAGTGTATAGCTTTGCTAAAAAATTATTTCCAGATGAAAGCGATCTGGTGGTTGTATTACGTGCAATTTTACGTAAAAAACAAATATCTGAAAATGTGCGGCTAAACGCTGAAGCATTACTTAGAAAAGTTAATCAAGAGACTACTAAAAAATTCATTAATAGTGGCATTAACTCGGCATTAAAAGCAAAGTTATTTGGCCAGGCGTTGTCATTAAATCCAAAATTACTAAGGGCAAGTTATCGACAATTTTTAATGGCAGAAGACGATGCTGTAGATACTTATGTAGAATGGATTGGTAGTTATGGCTATCAAAATAGAATGCTAGTGACAAAATTTATCAAAGAGACGCTTTTCTCAGATATAAATGCACTTGATGCGAGTTGTTCATCATTGGAATTTGGTATGTTTCTCAATAAGTTGTCACAACTATTGTCTCTTCAGTCGGCAGAGGCTTTATTTCTGAAAACTTTAATGAATAACCCAATAATTAAAAAATTTATTAGCGCAGAAGATTACTGGATATTTTTTCTGATATCGTTAATAAAATTTCCTGAGACTGCAGAGGAACTCCTGAAAAATGCACTGGTAACCCTACCCGCAGATGCTAATTATAAAGACAAAACGTTACTCCTGAAGGCGATTTACAGCGGATGTACAAATCTTCCATTTTCACTTTTTATTAATAATGAACAATTATTAGAGATTAGGGAGTGTTGTAAACAGGCAATAAAAGCAACATTTGCAGCAGAGCTCTTTGATACACAAAACAGTAATAAAAAACAAAATAAAAAACCATGGAAGAAGGTAATGTTCAATGTTTAACAAAGTTTTGATAGGTTTAAGGAGTCATCCAGAATTAATAATTCTTGGATTAATGGTGATGATTATCGCCATGCTCATAATACCATTGCCCACCTACTTAATCGATTTTTTGATTGGGCTGAACTTAACATTGGCAATACTTGTGTTTTTAGGATCATTCTATGTTGATAGGATCTTAAGTTTTTCTTCATTCCCATCAATTCTTCTCATCACAACGTTATTTCGTTTGGCGCTGGCGATCAGTACCAGCCGACTTATACTTCTTGAGGCGGACGCCGGAGAAATTATAACGAGTTTTGGTGAATTCGTTATTGGAGATAGCCTGGTAGTTGGTTTTGTTATTTTCTCCATTGTTACTATTGTTCAGTTTATCGTCATTACTAAAGGTTCGGAACGTGTGGCTGAAGTTGCTGCCCGCTTTTCGCTTGACGGTATGCCAGGTAAACAAATGAGTATTGACGCCGATCTACGCGCCGGGATCATTGATGCAGATTTAGCAAAAGAACGTCGTAGCGTATTAGAACGAGAGAGTCAGCTGTATGGTTCCTTTGATGGTGCGATGAAATTTATCAAAGGTGATGCTATTGCAAACATTATTATTATCTTTGTTAATATTATCGGTGGGCTATCAGTAGGAGTAGGCCAAAATGGAATGGATTTCTCGACAGCGTTGACCGTCTACACAATTCTTACCGTCGGTGATGGTCTTGTTTCACAAATTCCAGCTTTATTAATTGCTATTAGTGCAGGGTTTATCGTAACGCGCGTGAATGGCGATAGTGATAATATGGGGCAAAATATAATGTCCCAGTTATTAAGTAATTCTTTTGTCATTATTGTGACATGTGTCCTCGCGCTAAGTATTGGGTTGCTTCCAGGTTTTCCCCTTCTTGTGTTTTTATGTTTGGCAGTAATCTTAGGGATTTATTTTTACTTTAAATTCAAAAAGAAAGGGGTTGAAGAAACGGTTGATGAGGGAGATATCACCGTTGGGTTGGAACCCTATAATCAGGATGATGATATTTCATTAGGTATTATTAATAAACTTGATCAGGTTATTACCGAAACGGTACCCTTGGTTTTGATTATGAATAGTGTACAGGCTAAAAAATACACTGAAATCAATCTTGCTGATAGGATTCGTAGTCAGTTTTTTATTGAGTATGGTATCCGTATTCCCGGTATTGTCATTCGCGAGGGGGAAGGCCTTAATGATGAAGATGTCATATTAATGCTAAATGAAGTCAGAGCCTCGCAATTTAAAATTTATCATGATCTTGTCTTGTTGGTTGAATATTCAGATGAAGTGGTTTCGACTTTGATCAAGAAACCTGTCATCGTAAATAATAATGGTGAACAATATTATTGGGTTACAAAAAGTGATGCCCAAAAATTAACAAAAATTGGCTGTTATACTCGCACGGCCATGGATGAAATGTACAATCATTTATCTGTATGCCTGGCGCATAATATTAATGAGTATTTTGGTATACAAGAAACCAAATATATTCTTGATCAATTAGAGATGAAGTATCCTGATCTATTAAAAGAAATATTAAGATATATAACCGTGCAGCGCATTTCAGAGGTAATTCAGCGTCTGATCCAGGAGCGAATTTCAGTGCGCAATATGCGTTTAGTTATGGAGGCTTTAGCATTATGGAGCCCACGAGAGAAAGATATAATTACACTCGTCGAGCATGTACGAGGTGCATTAGGTCGCTACATTTGCCATAAGTTTTCATATTCTGGAGAAATTAAAGCAATTGTGATTTCGCCTGAAATAGAGGACAGAATCAGAGATGGTGTCAGGCCTACCGCTGGCGGTACTTTTCTTAATCTCGATGCATCCGAAGCTGAGATGATTCTGGATAATTTTAAACTGGCTCTTTCTGGAATCAATATTCCTATTAAAGACATTATTTTACTGGGATCTGTGGATATTCGTCGTTTTATCAAAAAACTTATTGAATCTAGTTATCGAGACCTCGAAGTACTTTCGTACGGGGAACTAACGGAAAATGTTCCCGTTAATATTCTGAAAACTATTTAGGATAATGTCTTGCGATATGGAGCATGCTGGTATGAAAAAATTAAAACTATTAAATAAATACAGCTACTTACATAGCATAAACGGCTCGCTGATTGAAGCAGAGCTTGACGACGTTTCAGTGGGCGAAGTATGCGAAATTTATGCGAGCTGGCAAGCAAATGAACGTATAGCCAGGGCTCAGGTCGTTGGCTTTCGCAATGGAAAGACATTATTAAACCTTATAGGCAGCTCTGTGGGGCTTACACGTACTGCAGTTTTGAAACCAACGGGAGAGCAGTTAACCATACAGATCAGTGATGCCTTTCTTGGTTCAGTTTTGAATGCTTCAGGTCAAATTATGGAAAGGTTTGTCCCGGACACTCCAGGCGAAAGGGGAAATTTACGCCTGATTGATGAACTGCCACCGTCGTATCAGGAACGTCGAGTTATTAATACACCACTAGAGACACGGATAAGAGTCATTGATGGCGTACTGACATGTGGCATTGGTCAACGTGTTGGGATTTTCGCATCGGCTGGCTGTGGCAAAACGGTTTTAATGCATATGCTTGTAAACAACACTGAAGCTGATGTGTTTGTTATTGGCTTGATTGGCGAACGTGGTAGGGAAGTTACGGAATGCGCGGAATCGCTGAAAAAATCAGTAAATGCAGCAAAATGTGTTTTGGTTTATGCCACCTCTGATTTTTCGTCAGTAGATCGGTGTAATGCCGCCCTGATGGCGACAACCGTGGCAGAGTATTTTAGAGATCGAGGAAAGAGAGTTGTACTTTTTATCGACTCAATGACGCGATATGCACGAGCACTACGCGATATGAAACTGGCAGCGGGTGAACCACCTGCCAGACGTGGTTATCCTGCTTCTGTTTTTGACAGTTTGCCTCGCTTACTGGAGAGGCCGGGACCAACACTAAAAGGAAGTATTACTGCGTTTTATACCGTATTACTGGAGGGGGAGGATGAATCAGACCCACTGGGTGATGAAATTCGCTCAATCCTTGATGGCCATATCTATCTAAGTCGCAAACTCGCTGGGCAAGGTCATTATCCGGCAATAGATGTACTAAAAAGTGTGAGTCGAGTATTTGGTCAGGTCACTGATGAAAAACACAGAGATAATGCTGCACGGGTAAGGAAGATCCTCACAACTTTGGAAGATCTACAGGTGTTTATTGATTTAGGGGAATATCGCGCTGGGCAAAATGCTGAAAATGATTTTGCTATGAATGCCCGGCCTAAACTCACAAATTGGTTAAAACAGTCAGTTAATGAAAAAATGCCAATGAGTGAAACGCTAAAAGAGCTTGAACGAATTGTTAAGTAAAGTTAATCGACTTATCAGAAGAACAGCGCAGAGCCTGGCTGCATGTGAAGCATCATTACAAAAGTTAAATGCAGAAAAAGAAAAGTTAGTCGAAAAGGAACGCCTGTATGATATGCAACTTAAAAACCTACAGTCACTGTTAGATATGAAGGAATTACTCGGCGAAGTTGTATTTCGCCAGGATATATTTTACTCGTTACGTAAAGTTGCAGTCATTCAGCAGCAGATCGCTGAGATAAATCTTGAAAAGCAAAAAATAGCAGAGCGGCGAAAAATACTTAACAAGGAAATAGTTCAACAGCAAGCACAAAGAAAACACTGGTGGCTAAAAGGAGAAAAGTACGATCGACTAAAGAAGCGCATCAAAAAACAACTTTTAAATCAGATGCTTTATCAAGACGAGCTAGAACAGGAGGAGAAATATAATGGACGAAGTCAAGAAAATTGAACATTATAAAAATTTAAACACAGACACATCCGAGAATTCTGCTGCGGATTTAGACCGTTTCTTAAAGAAAAACAAAAAAAATAAAGAAATGAGTGAGATTGTTGCTGGATCCATTCTCCAGTTATTACGTCAGGCTCAGGATAGCCAATTCCTTACGTTTGGGAAAAAGAATGGGCAAATGAAGTCTATTGATAACAAATCGTCTCTCCAGGTTGACAGGAATTCTTCTTTTTCTTTGCAAACAAATGGAATAGAGCAACTTTCTACAAAGAAAGTCCTCAATACGACTTCACGAGATCAGGGTGTTAATTCTGAACTATCTGATAAAGCGATACAATTTAAGGGGGAAATCCATAATGGTATCCATACAGAAAACATCACGGTTCAAAAACACAGTAATAATAAAGAGCGTGAAAAAAAATATCGCGATGGAGACAAAAAAAATGGAGAGCAGGCCCATTTATTAGATATTACTAACGAAAGAAGGTTTGCTGATAACAGAACCATGTTTACTCAACATATCGAAAAGCAAAGGAATGTTCATACGCTCAATCAGAATGATATAAATAATTCTGCTAATAATGCCAATGTGCGCGAAAATGAATTGACATATCAGTTTCAGCGTTGGGGACAAAATCATACAGTCCGGATTCTGGAAAGTAGTGAAGGGATACGACTAAAACCATCAGACACACTTGTCTCCGACAGACTCCATGAAGCCCAACACAATGATGTTACAGCACAACGCTGGGTATTGACTGAGCAAGATGAACGACAAGGGCAACGACATCAGCCTCATGATGAGCAAGAAAATGAAGGTAAATTCGAAAACAATCAGAAGGACGAAAGTTAATGTTCGGCCTGAGAAAAGTAAATGGAAACACTCATTCCTTTGAAACCACTTTTCAAAACTGGAAAGAAAAGGGTGAAGATGTTGCGTTATTAATGCCTGAATTTAGCGCCAAATGGCTACCGATAGCAGAAGAGAGCGGCAGCTGGTCTGGATGGGTGTTACTTCGAGAAATATTTCCCTTAATTTCTGCCGAGCTCGCTGGGATGGCTTTAATGCCAGAAACGGAAAGGTTAATAGTGGAATGGCTCAGTTTATCTAGTACCCCGTTAAATCTAAAGTATCCTGAACTAAAATATAATCGTTTGTGTGTCGGTAAAGTATTTGATGGAGTATTGAGTCCAGCTCAACCACTGATAAGAATATGGACAGGGGAATTAAATATTTGGTTAGATAAAGTCACAGTCTGCCAATACGAAAACGCTCCAACGCTAGACAAAAAATCATTATATTGGCCCATTCACTTTGTAATTGGATTTAGTAAAACATGTTATAGAACCATTGTTGATATTGAAGTTGGTGATGTTTTATTAATTTCAAATAATTTTGCTTATGCGGTTATTTATAATACAAAGATTTGTGATTTAATTTATCCAGAGGAGTTAAAAATGGTTGATCATTTTGAGTACGAGGAAGATTTTGAAACAGATGACTTTGATATCAAAAAAAGCGAAATCGAGATTAATGATGAAAATGACTATCAGCAGATTAATAGTTTTGAAGACTTGCCTGTAAAAATTGAGTTTGTTCTTGGAAAGAAAATAATGAATCTATATGAAATAGATGATCTCTGTGCAAAAAGAATTATATCTTTGCTTCCTGAAGCGGAGAAAAATATAGAGATACGTGTAAATGGCGCGCTAACTGGCTATGGCGAACTTGTTGAAGTGGATGATAAATTGGGCGTAGAAATTCATTCTTGGTTATCAGGGAATAATAATGTCAAATAGCATTTCGCTGATAGCGATATTATCATTATTTACACTATTACCGTTTATAATAGCATCCGGGACATGTTTTATTAAATTCTCGATTGTTTTTGTTATTGTACGAAACGCTTTGGGACTTCAGCAAGTGCCATCAAATATGACACTTAATGGGGTAGCTTTGCTATTGTCAATGTTCGTAATGATGCCGGTTGGGAAGGAAATATATAATAACAGTCAGAATGAGAATCTTTCATTCAATAATGTTGCGTCGGTTGTTAATTTTGTTGAGACAGGCATGAGTGGTTATAAATCATATTTGATAAAATATTCTGAACCGGAGTTGGTTAGCTTTTTTGAAAAGATTCAGAAGGTGAATAGTTCTGAAGACAATGAAGAGATAATCGATGATGATAATATTTCAATTTTCTCGTTACTCCCGGCATATGCGTTGAGTGAGATAAAAAGTGCATTTATTATAGGTTTTTATATTTATTTACCCTTTGTTGTAGTTGATTTGGTTATATCCAGCGTTCTGTTAACGTTAGGTATGATGATGATGAGTCCGGTAACCATATCTACACCGATAAAATTAATTCTGTTTGTCGCGATGGACGGTTGGACAATGTTATCGAAAGGACTCATTTTACAATATTTTGACCTATCCATTAATCCCTGAGGAAAAAATATGGACGACATTGTTTTTGCGGGGAATAGGGCGCTGTATCTGATTTTAGTTATGTCTGCAGGACCTATTGCAGTTGCGACATTTGTTGGTTTATTGGTAGGGCTTTTTCAAACGGTAACACAGTTGCAAGAACAGACGTTGCCATTTGGCGTCAAATTATTGTGCGTAAGTATTTGCTTTTTTTTAATGAGCGGATGGTATGGTGAAAAATTATATTCGTTTGGTATCGAAATGCTGAATTTAGCATTCGCGAGAGGATAGCATGGGGGAGGCGATGCTCTATCAGTTGCATAGTCTGCTGGCTGCTACAGCGCTCGGTTTTTGCCGATTGGCACCAACTTTCTATTTGTTACCATTTTTCGCCAGTGGGAATATACCAACAGTAGTCCGTCATCCAATAATAATAGTGGTATCATGTGCATTAGTTCAGCATTACCACTATGAATTATCTACCCTAAATGAAATAGATATCGCTTTGTTTGCTGCCAGAGAAATTATCATAGGGTTGTTTATTGCTTGCTTATTAGCATCCCCATTTTGGATTTTCCTTGCTATAGGTAGCTTTATCGATAACCAACGTGGTGCAACGTTAAGTAGTACTTTGGATCCGGCTACAGGTGTCGATACATCGGAATTAGCAAGATTATTTAACCTTTTCTCTGCAGCAGTTTATCTTACTAACGGTGGATTGAACTTTATTCTGGAGACTCTATGGCAAAGTTATAACTTATGGCCTTCAGGAAATTTTAATTTTCCTAAATTAGAGCCTTTGTTCTCATATATTAATAATATAATGACTCATACTATCGTTTACGCAAGCCCCGTGATTGCGGTTATGCTGGGCGGTGAAGCTGTCCTGGGATTGCTGGCACGTTATGCTTCACAACTAAATGCTTTTGCCATCTCACTGACTGTCAAAAGTGCGCTGGCATTTTTAATATTAATTATTTATTTTGGCCCAATACTGGCTGAACGAGTTATGCCGTTATCCTTTTTCCCAGAACAATTGCAATTATACATTGATAAATAGAGTGTTTCATGGCCAATAAAACTGAAAAGCCAACACAAAAGAAACTCCAGGATGCTTCTAAAAAAGGTCAAATTCTAAAAAGTAGAGACTTAACAGTCTCTGTAATAATGCTTGTGGGTACTTTATATCTCGGATATGTATTTGATGTGCATCACATTATGTCGATTCTTGAATACATCCTTGATCATAACGCTAAACCGGATATTTGGGACTATTTTAAAGCTATGGGGATAGGTTGGTTGAAAACGATCATTCCTTTTTTGCTGGTTTGTATGTTTACAACAATACTTGTTTCATGGTTTCAAAGTAAAATGCAATTAGCAACTGAAGCTATTAAGTTTAAGTTTGATTCATTAAATCCAGTAAATGGCTTAAAACGTATATTTGGCTTAAAAACCGTAAAAGAATTTGTTAAAGCAATACTTTATATTATTTTTTTTGCATTGGCGATCAAATTATTTTGGAGTAACCATAAATCACTGCTTTTTAAAACTCTTGATGGAGATATCATTTCTTTATTATCAGATTGGGGAGAGATGCTGTTCCTTCTCATACTGTATTGTCTCGGCAGTATGATAATTGTCTTAATTTTTGATTTTATCGCTGAATATTTTTTATTTATGAAAGATATGAAAATGGATAAACAAGAAGTTAAAAGAGAATACAAGGAACAAGAAGGAAGTCCAGAAATTAAATCTAAACGCAGAGAGCGCCATCAAGAAATTCTTTCTGAGCAATTGAAATCTGATGTCAGTAATAGCCGTTTGATGATTGCCAACCCTACTCACATTGCCATAGGGATATACTTTAAGCCACATCTGTCACCTATCCCATTGATTTCTGTAAGAGAAACTAATGAGGTAGCATTAGCCGTAAGGAAATATGCAAAGGAAATCGGGATACCAATTATTACAGATAAAAAATTAGCACGAAAAATTTATGCTACCCATCGTCGCTACGATTATGTGAGCTTCGAAAATATAGATGAAATATTACGTCTTCTGCTGTGGCTTGAAGATGTGGAGAATGCCGGACAACCTGTTCCAGATGAACAGTTCTCTTCAGAAGATAAATTCATTGAGGGTGAAGACACAGAAATCGAGAATAAAGATAATAATTGAATAAATTAATTTCTATCGTAGTCAGATATTTAAAAATAATCTACACGCAAAAAGCGTGTAGATTCTTATTTAATGTGTTAAACGATCTTGCGAAATGACAAGCAATTGATACATACTCATCTCTTTATAAGCTGGAACAGTAGTAACCTGCGCAAATTCGCGATATAGCTTCTGCTCTAGTTCTGCTGATGATATATATTCCGGGTGTTCGCTAAAGAACTGTCTTGCATCTACTATCGCTTGAGATTCGCCACTTCTTTTATTCTGAGTATCCTTTAATGAATTTTCTCTGGTGCATGCAGAGAGCAACGATATCAGCGCTACAGTTATTATGATTTTACTATTATATCTTACTAATGACATATCAACTTTCTCTTATGCAAGATTGGAGTTTAAAATAATGTTTATCCCATTCACAGAGTGCTATAAACAACTCAACAGTACCTTTTATGTTAAGTTTATTTAGGGCTCTTATTTTGTGATATGATACTGTTTTATAATCAATTCCTTTGATAATGGCTATTTGTTTTAACGAATAAGAAACACATAACCGCAGGATATCTATCTCATCATGGGTAAGTGGTTCTTGAGTGGAATACACATTTTGTGTATGAAGATTCGAAACCAGAAAATGCGTTAAATCAGATAATGTAATATTCTTATTGATCCTGATGAAATTGTTGCTCAAAAGGGTGTTTACAGGTTCTGTATTTGGTTTGAGATTTCGATGTTGGTGCTCATCAATAACAACGAACGAATGTCCAAGATCAACCAACGCAACCAAATCGCTGTAATATTCCTTTTGGGATGCTAATAATGCATTAGTGCCTACAGTGAAGTAGACATCACTGGAAAAGACTTGCATATGCCAACCTGCACTCTAAAATCATTTAGGGTAAATATTACGTGTAAAATTTAAAATAATGGTAATTGTTATATTTGCATATCAATGAGGGAATAGGGTGTATACCTTAAATTGCAAATAAAGTTATGTATGTAGGCATTTAAAATGGTTCTCGAAAATTATAATCTTTTTATTGTGTGTCATCATAATTTGGTCATGAAATTTCCGTCTTATTACACTACTCTAAACTAGAGCTTATGGAATTAGCGGGTGGTATTCATGGAAAATAATGATAAATTCTTATCACAAGACTTATTGGAATCTTATGCCATTCGTTTATTGAGCGGACCATTGAATGGATGCGAGTATGAAATACTTAATGGGCGTGTACTCGTTATCGTTGGTAATGATGTTTCGTTAGGAAGAAGTGATTCTTTTTCTGAGTTACCAGAGAATACGATAGTCATTCCTTATGGAGAGCTTACAGGCAGTTTTGAGGTAATAATCACTACCGACCCTGATCTGGTTGTAACAATCAGAGAATTAACAGCACAAGAACCTGAAGATAGAACGTTAACATTGAATCAGCAAATAGAAGTTTTAGGCCTCAAATTTGCTGTAAAAGTAAAAAATGAAGTTTGGCAGTATTCAATACCAGGTATTGTTGAAAATAACATTACTTCAACAAGACAACATTTCTTTAGAAGTACGCTGTTTAAATATGTAACGCTATTTTTTCTTTTTGCTATCATTTTTATAGCTTTTTATATTGTTAATGCCAGTAATGATCCGCAGTTGAGACATATCGATAAAATTCTTGTAAACAAAAATAGAAATTATGAAATTTTATATGGTAGGGATCATGTCATCTATATCAATACCAATAGTTTGGATGAAGCTGTCTGGGTCAAACAAGCATTGGAAAAAAATCAACCAGGAAAGCCAGTACGGGTGATAAATCCTGATGATGAATCGATACGAATTTTTTCATGGCTTGCTGATAATTTCCCAGATCTACAATATTTTAAACTACAGCTATTAGATGCCAGTAATCCAAGACTGACAGTGAGTAAGCAACGGAATGCTATCACACAGCAACTAATCGATAATCTTATTAAAGGATTACTGCAAACTATGCCATATGCCAGCAATATAAGTATTGCGGTATTAGATGATAATATATTGGAAAGTCAGGCAATTGAAACATTGTCGGCAATAGGTCTTTCTTATGAAAAATATAAAACAGCTAACAATGTATATTTCAATATCATTGGTACGTTAAGCGACAGTGAATTAAATAAAATTAATAACTATGTCGACGAATATTATAAACAATGGGGTAAACAATATGTAAAATTTAATGTGAATTTGAAAAATCAGGATACAAATAATAGTTCATTTAGCTACGGAGATAACCGATTCGAGAAGTCTCAAGGTAGCAAGTGGACATTTCAGGAATAATTGAGGAGGACTTATGGCAGATTGGAATGGTTATATTATGGATATCAGCAAACAATTTGATCAGGGCGTTGATGATCTGAACCAACAAGTTGAAAAGGCGTTGGAGGATTTAGCAACCAATCCTTCCGACCCGAAATTCCTTGCCGAATATCAGAGTGCATTAGCTGAGTATACATTATATCGAAATGCGCAATCTAACGTTGTAAAAGCGTATAAAGATCTTGATTCGGCAATCATACAAAACTTCCGCTAAACTGGATAAGGATTTTATTATGTCAGTAAGCAATATGCCACCTATTGATAGAGCTGAGCAATCAGCTGCTCGTGAAATACAGCAAGCGAAAGTTATTGATTTAAATGACCGGGTTCTCAATCTTGATAACCCGGATGATAAAATGATCTCCGCTTTTGCCAACTATGCGGTACAAACTGAAAATTGGCAGCAAAATGCGTTACAAGCATTAAGGTCTGATAAAAAGGGGTTAACTCCTGAAAAATTATTAGTCTTGCAGGATCATGTGCTTAATTATAATGTCGAGGTTTCATTGGTGGGAACATTAGCAAGAAAAATTGTCGCTGCAGTTGAGACGTTGACTCGCTCATGAAATATATATCATTATTCTTGTTTATCCTGCTGTTGTGCGGTTGCAAGCAGCAGGAATTACTGAACCATCTTGATCAACAGCAAGCTAATGATGTCCTTGCTGTTTTACAAAGACATAATATTAATGCTGAGAAGAAGGATCAAGGCAAAACTGGATTTTCAATCTATGTAGAACCAACGGATTTTGCTTCTGCGGTGGATTGGCTAAAAATCTACAATCTCCCGGGTAAGCCTGATATTCAAATATCGCAGATGTTCCCTGCAGATGCACTCGTTTCCTCTCCACGAGCGGAAAAAGCAAGATTGTATTCTGCTATTGAACAGCGTTTAGAGCAATCTCTCAAAATTATGGATGGCATTGTTTCTTCAAGAGTACATGTTAGTTACGATGTTGATACAGGTGATAGTGGCAAAACTGCTTTACCAATTCATATTTCTGTACTTGCTGTATATGAAAAAGATATCAATCCAGAAATAAAAATAAATGACATTAAGAGATTTATTGTTAATAGCTTTGCAAGCGTACAATATGAGAATATTTCAGTCGTATTGTCAAAACGAAGAGATATTATTGAACAAGCACCAACATATGAAATTAACGAACCTGTTTTTGCTTATGATAAGACTATGCCGGTTTCTATCTTACTTGCATTAATGTCCATTGCGACTTGCTGGCTGTTATGGAAGTACAGGGCTATTCTAACTAATTTAATCAGGTTAAAAAATAAGTAGACATATGAGAACATTATGAATCTTGCCCTAAGAAAGATTATATATGATCCAATTAGTTATATTCATCCTCAACGAGTAAGTTTGAATAATGCACGTATTAGCAATCCGGTACTTAGATCTATTACCAATGAAATGATACTCCTACAGTACAATCTTTCAGTTGAGCATTTCAGTCTGAATAGTTCACTTATTTACTACATAAACAATTGGAAATTATTTCCATTGATCTGTTTACTCAGTGGTTGTCACTTTTATCGAGAAAGGTTTGCAGAACGCGGATTTTTTTACAAGGTTCCTGATGTGCTAAGGAATTATTTATCAGCGATACCGGTGGAAATAAATGAAAAGGCACGATATAAACCTGGTATCGTTAACTATCAGAATATCATCACATGTGGTTTTTCAACGTTGTTGCCCTATGTAAGCCAACAACCGTTGGCAATGCAGCAACGATTTAATTTATTATTTCCTGATTTTGTTGACCACATACAATTGCCGTTACCACTTGCGTCTACTCTTTTGGAGAGAATTACATTTTATGCGAAAAAAAATAGAGATGAACTTGATAAACTCTCCTGCAAATGGTGTTGTGATTAAAAGAATAATTTCTGATGGATTGAAAGAAATAGTTTCTCTAAAAGAACAGATCCTTCTTGAAACCACCGCAAAAATTCAGAGTATTGAGGAAAAGAGAGAAGAAAAAGTTATTCAAGGTTATTATGATGGCTATGCGAAAGGCATTATTGATGTGATGGATAATTTTATACCCTTGATAAGTTTGCTGAGCTCAGAATTAGAAAAAAACAGAATAAACATGATAAACGATCTGAAGAGCATATTGTTAAAATCTTCAGAGGAAGTTGAAGTTTTTATCAAAATTTTTGAAAGTTGGGTAACAAAATTACCGTCAATATCAGGCCCTTTAAATCTCTATATACCTACCAGTTTCAAAGATAAGTCTATTGAAGTAGAGTCATATTTTGTCGACAAGTCAATATGGAATGTCCATATTTCATATCATGATGACAAACGTTTTATTTTTTTTACAGATCAATTTATTGCTGAATTTAGTCCGCAGGAATTTGTGGATAATTGTGAGCAATATTTAATTAGCAATCACTGTTTTTCCCCTGATAAGGTTAATGAAATCTGTGAACATGCCAGACATTATTTAGTTGAAAGAATGTGTGAAATAGATTCTTTGGCTATGAATAATTCTGATTTGACGAACCCAGAGGACTTATAGATCACTGTCTCCGGTTTAATGACTTGAATATAATCTAATCCTAATATTTTAAACGCCTAATGATTTTTCAACACTGGTGTTATTCTGCTTACGCAAAAATTTTATTATTAATTATATTTCATTATTATTTCATCAATGTATTCTTTGGATTTTGCTTATAATAATAATGGAAGGGATGATTATAAATGAATGCGTTATAGCATTTACACTCAGGATGAATATATGGGAAAGATTAAAATTGTAGTTTCAGATCAGCAGCCGTTTATGATTGATGGGATAATTGGATTTCTCGGACATTATCCCGATTTATATGAGGTTGTTGGGGGCTATAAAGATCTGAAGAAAGCTATAGCGGAGTGTAACAAATCTGCAGCCCAAATATTTATTTTAGGAGAATTTGCAGGTGGAATGATGGGGTCCGAACTCATTAAATGGGTTAAATCGCATAAAATAGATGCTCATATTATTACATTTGTAGCAAAAATGCCGTATATTGATTCAATAAAATTGCTTGAAGCCGGTGCAAAAGGATGCGTATGGAAAACCAGTCACCCGGCGAAACTAAATCGCGCTATTGATTCGATTAGTAATGGTTACACTTATTTTGATAGTGTACACATGGATTGTGAAAAAATATCTTCAAGATATTCCTCTGATAATCAACTTACAAATCGTGAGTCTGAAATACTACAACTCATAGCTGATGGAAAAACAAACAAAGAAATCGCTAATTTCTTGCAGTTAAGCAGGAAAACAGTCGAAACACATAGACTCAATATCATGAAGAAATTAGATGTTCACAGTGGTATCGAGTTGATCAAAACAGCTTTACGTATGGGCGTTTGCACTATATAAAAAAAAGAGGCTTTAGGCTCATTTTGCTAAAGCCTTACGTTTGTCTATTTCATTAAGTCTGGTATATACAACATATATTTTTTTTGCATATTGCAGCCTCTTTTTTTGGTTTTCCATTGCAAAACCCGCGTTATAAGTCCCCAGACATTGCCACGTTACCCCACAACGTGAAAAATGATTATATAAAATCTCGGTCCCTATTTTAATGTTCAGACAGGGGTTATCTAACAAATCTCGTTCATCTTTTATTATTCCACGTTTTTTTAACATGGGAATGTGCATCTGGTTTATCTGCATTAAACCATAATCAAAACTCTTTATATTGTTTTTCTTATCCCTGTTCTTTCCGATGCTATCATTTTTTAAATTACTTTCAACAAGAGCGATAGCTTTGATCAAATTTGGTTCGATTCTGAAAATTGATCCTGCTTCATTAAAGCAAGCGCTACTGGCGAAAGACATTTTTGTAATTAATATAGAAAACATGAAGATGGCTAAGATTTTAACTTTGGGTAAGCGCATATGTTTTTATGTGTAGGATTGAAGGAAAGGAACGAGATACTAATATATTCAGTATCTCGTTAATCATTTAAGCGGTCAATTATCTACCATTCCAGTTCATAGTAAGGAGAGATAGGATTATCTTTCGAATACATATCATTTTGAAAAGATGCCATCCATGTTGAAACTATAAATGCTTGTATTTGATCTGTATCAGTAGCACTGGTGGTGATGTGTTTATCTAATGAAACGACTTCATCACCCGTTGCGGTTGCTATATTTAAACTTTGAGAAAAATTACTCATATTGATTGGATTAGTCATAAAGTTCCCTTTTTTATTTGTCCAGGCCAATAGCCATACACAATACTTTTTAATCTAGAGTATTTGATATATATTGCAATAAGGTAATTATCTTAGATGTTTTCATCTCTGTTGTTTACATAACCAGTTGCATACATCTAAACAATAAAATTGCGACAATAAATATTTATCGCATACAAATTCTCGTCAGTTGCTTTAGTTTCAAAATGTTATCAATTATAACTCGATGGCTTTCACTCGAAGTTTCTTTATAGTAGAGTTTCATGTTGCTTTTGAGCGGGTTAGGCACATACATATCTACACACTCTTTTATCACAACTGCTTTTCGTCTTCTGGGTTCGAGTTGTAGTGATTTGTCTATACAAATCCTTGCCTCTTCAATTCTTTCATTATGAAAGTTGACAAGTGCTCTATAGTAGTAGAGAGAGGCTATATCAGTTGTGTGTATCTTAGCCTGTTCAAATAAGATATGAGATACTTTTGCTTGTCCAGACAGACCAGTTATCAGTCCCATAATAGCTAAAATTTTTCCATCGACATTTGTTATGTCTGATACATAATGTAAAAGCTCTAATGCTTTTTGAGCAGCAAGTTCAAGTTCATACTTTCCATGAAGTGCCAAAGACATATGGCATTCCGCTAGCAGACAATAACATTCTATTTTTAGCGTCTGTATATCACTTTTATTTTGTAATCCATCAAATATAGCCATAGCCCTGTAAATGCTTTCTGGAGTAAACTCGTAAAGTTCTTTCTTACCAGCCAACAGTTCATCTGATAAATAATGATTCTTGTTACCTTGGTCCGGTTTAGCTAATCTTACAGAACGCTCTGGATTATGTACCGTTTGAAGGATATTATCTATAATAAATTGTGATGTGTTATGTAGTTCATCAACAGGAAGATGATTACTGGCGATGAGGAAAAGATTTTTAGCGTCGATCAGTTCAATGTATAAAGTTTTCACCGCGTTATTCTGGTTTATTCTTCCTGTAACGAAATAATCTGGCTTGAATCTTCTCAAAAATGAATTTTGCGATATGTGATCATTACAAAAATTTGTCGCAGCCATCGGATAGGTATAAAGGCCATCGATTTTTTTATTCGAAATGTTTTGCACTAATTCCTGATTAAGTATTAATGGATCCAGAGTATTCAATGAAGTGGTGAAAGGAAATATAGCTATGGAATAGTCTGAAGTGTTATCTTCATTTATTTTAGTTTTGAAAACCTGTCCACTGAAACGATAACCTTTCCGGTAGATTGTTTCTATGCAACGATCATAGCCAATTTTTTCAAAAATGCAGCGCAAAGAATAGATACATCTTGTCAGGGACTCGTCACTTACAATAATATTTTTCCATACTGATTCGATGATCATATCTTTCAGGACAACATGACCAGCGGATTCAAGTAATACGATCAATACTCCTAACTCTTTCGGTGGAATATAAATCTGCTCATTTCCTTGAGTAAGAATTCCATCTTCCGTGAGCGTTAATCCCTCAAGAAAATGATATGAGAATTTATTTTCTAAGTCCATTAGTTAACCTCTATGAAAAAATTGGTTTCTTGCATCCTGCATAAGCAATAGAAATTGTGGCTATTCATATTTATGTGTCATTAATGCTATAGGAGTTTACATTCGACATATCTATGGTTGTGTTCACTAATTTATCTTAGGAATTCAGTGATGTAATCTGAAATAGCCTTATTCAATTTTGATAAAATAGATTGTTCTCTAACGCGTTGAAAAATAATAATTTATAGTGTGTTCTTAACTGTTTTAAGATGTTGATTTAAGAAAACATAAGAGAAGATGGTCATAGTGGTTAACTGCACTATAACCAGCAATTTTAACCAAATGATTGTAATGCTTAGCCATTATCTTCTGAATTATCGGTTAAGAGTTCAATATATGCCTGCGCTTTGCTCTTAACACTTTCATCCTCACAATTGTTAATAATATGATAGAAACATTGCATTGCGTTATCGATATTTTTAGCCCCAATTTGACATTGACCCATACGATAAATAACTGAATAGTCATCATACGGTGAGTAATTGTAACTTAGTTTGTAAAGGTCATATGCTTGTTGATATTTCTTTTTTGACTGGCATACTGATGCAAAACCTTTTAGATATTCATGATTTTCGAACGCATAAATGCACAGAAATTTATAATAAATTTCTGCGTCTGTTATATTACCTTTTTCATGGTAGTCGAATGCATATGCATATATTCTATCAAGGATATCAGGAGTCAATCCATGTAGTAATGCCAGATTTTCTCCTTGTGATAATGCGTGTTTTAGTTGACTTGCCCATTCATCACTGTTATTGAATATTTCAAGTGTATCTGTGCTCATAATATTCCTCTGTGATGTGTTTCGTGATGCTAAATTATTATTGATTGACTCATTAATTTTTTGCATTTATCTTTTTTGAATTATGAGTTTTAAGCTTGCATTGCTTATGGGTATATTGGTTCATTATTAGTAAAAATACTGACCACTATAAACCAATAATGTCATTAGTTGTTTTGCTAATATTTACCTTATTAGTTATCTTAATTACGACATTTCATAAATGCCTTAATGTGCATGGCCTGGATTCATATTATCAATTTCCATTTTTTCGATGAAAATTAAAAAAGGGATTTTTGCGAAGGGTAGTAAGTCGTCTGGTTTTTTTTCTTTATTATGTCTGGTGACGAGGGGGGATAGAACGTCGGTACATATAGTAGAGAATTTATTCAGGTCTAAATTATTCTCTATTTTGGCCAGTTTTATGAGTTCATTTGTAGCCATACTCATTAAATCATCTGTTATCGGAAATTTATATATGCTCATAGCCGATAATATTGCTTGCTGAATTATTTCTTCAGAAATATCCGCTATCTTTATTGACAAATCATGTGTTAGATATTTTCCTCCAAGAGATTCTTGTTCAATATAATTTAAACCAGACCTCATCGTAATTTTAACTGGATTCACGTATTTCTCTTCATTTTTCTTATTTTTGTTCTCCTGATCAGGAACTAATGGTTGCAGTGGTAGGCTATTATTAATATTTCGTGGCTTCATTTTACATTTCTCTCATTTGATTAGAGCAAAATCCGAATTCGCAGCTTCTGATAATGTCAAATATCACCTTTTCTCATGCTTTATTCTATCAAAAATCGCTCATTTTTACTTTTTTTACCATAATGTTACTTAGTGGCATCGGCAATTTACATAACTTACATGTTGTTTTTTATATCCTGAAAAAACAGATAGATAGTGTGCACACTCGAAATGATATTGGTAACATAAATAGCTTTATTCGTGACAAACATCTCAAAAGATTTCCTTTATTATTTTCGAAATTCATTTGATCAAGGTTATCACCTTATGGAGACGTTACGTAGAATGACTATATTTGTTATCGGCACATTAGGGGTATTAAATTTAGTATTGATGGAAGGTGATTATTGAACAGTAACATCGAGTCACGGTCAAAATGTGAGGTATATAATGGACATTGAGTTTTCGCAGATTCATGAAATGGTCTATATGCATGATATTGTAAATTCGGACTCGAAAAAGAAACCAAGGATTCCGTTAAAAAAATTCCTTAATGCTGAGAAGGTTCTCACGCAAACAACATCATGGGTACTAAATTCAAGATATGTGAATGTTAATTCTGTCAGTAAAGTCAACGTAAAGAGTAAAGTTAAAAACAGTTATATCTCACGATCTGTCAATGATGAGTTTAGTTTAACAGATGATGAAATCAATTCTTTTAAAGAAACGTTAGTCCTTTCCTCTATTGATTCTCTAAGTAAACTGGTTCTTAATAATCCTCTTTCTGTATTGTTTACATCGACTGTACGAAGGAATAATAATAGAGCTAAGATGAATGTTGAGTTCGACTCATGGATTTGCACCAGATGTTGTTGATACATGATATTTTGCATTGCAAGGTGATATCTAAAATGAAAGATGTTGATCAAAACTTTGATGCTTTATACTGGCATATACTACAAGCATATTTAATTTTATTGTTTTATGATTAACGAGGTTCCATCTTTTTATTATCTATTTAAGTTTACCTTGCACAATGCATTATTGCTCTGTTACCAATACTCAAAATAAAAGCATGCTTACCTTGCTTTAGTATATTATAGCTTACACTTTTTTCTGGAAAGACATAAAAATCAGGAATAAGTTCTGCAAGTCTATCATCATCGACTTGATCCATGATCTCAAATTTATTAACTTTCTTTGATGTTAAATGGGCTGTGTCATAGTTTTCAATCCATGTGTATTCAATATTTCGCCGTATTGACTTACTTTCTCTGTTACCTTGTTGCCAGGTTCCGCTCAACGCAACAGTTCCTGTTTTATTTTTTTGGTTATACATAAAGTCGATGGTAAGATTTGCTCGCCCCTTGTCATTAAAAATTACCCAATTTGCAGTGCATGTTTCATTATATATCATTTTTTCTGCAGTATAAGAGTAAACAATGAAGAGAATAAACCCACTGATAAAAACTAAAATAAATAATAAGTTTTTTTTATAATCAATCACGATTAACCTCACGGTAAGACAGGGTTAAACAGCCTGCCACTTCATGTTGGTTATAGTTTTTATTGCATGCCATAACAATCATCCCTGGTGAGGATTTTGCAAGAGGGAAGTATAACCACGGATATTTTTTACAGTTAATCCCCGAATCCAGTATCCGTGTCTTATATTTATCGAACTCTTTCAACCCATCAATTGTATCTTCTGTCACATTAAAATGGCAGCCATTAATTTCCGCAACAGTCTTGTAATCCTTGAAGAAAGGTTTCGGTTGATTATTATTCCATAGACAATGTGCAGAATATACGCCTATAGCAAATATGCTCAACATAATTAGATAACTTTTTATATGTTTGAGGATTTTGTTATTGAAATTGTTTGCGCTTCCAATGCTCTCTTTGTACCCCGTATTACCTTTTACGGCAGGTGGGGCATTGTGTGTATGTGCGTCTGTTGAAGAGTTTATTGCATGATTTTGTATGTTAATGTCATTATGAATCTTGAATCCTCTTCTCGGCACGGTTGCAATAAGCGAGTGGGTGGTATCACCAACAGCGCGAAATCCGCGTCTGATAATGGATATGTTCTGATATAACGTGTTAGTTGGCACACGCATACCTTCTTCTTCCCAGACTCTGGTGAAAAAATCTTGTTGTGCAACCACATCAGGAAAAGCTTCAAGTAGAAGTGATAAACAACGACTGGCTGGCGTTGTCAGAACGACGTTAAGATCGGCGTTATGTACCGATATTAATTTTCGGTGCTCAGGCCAGAACTCGATATTATCGTTAATAATCCAGTACATACGTCAATAGACACTAAATCAATCGAAATGGAAATCACATAGTTTGCTAAGTATATTGATATTTACGGCATAAATATATATTAATTTTATATTTATCATAATGATTGAAATGAGGCTTTAATGTCGCAACGTAAAACTTTACGTAAATTAACATGATTAACATTTATGCCACTATTGTTTGTAAATTCATATTTCGTAATGCTTCTGAATTTTTCGTGTGATGGTTTTAAATACCATGTTGTTTACTCTTGGGGTTACTGCTTATTTGTAAAATACGGGCATTTCAATAGATGCCCGTATAAGCAGAGTATGATTCTGGCAGATTATTGAGTATCAATGTTGGACCGAATGTGAACGAATAAATAACTCGTTTATTTTACCACCCATTCTCTTTTCGATTCGTTGCTTGTACGCGTAGATGCTACGGATATCCATATCCAGAACTTCAGCAATCTGATATGGATTATAACCAGAAACCATATATCCCATTATGGTGAATTCCATCTGAGTTAATGTGTTCCCTCTGGTAAATGATAAATAACGACCAATAAATAGTTGTCTGATCTTTTCATTGGCAACATCAAGACCATCATCATTATATATGACAGCAGATATTGCAGAGTTGTGTTTTCGCCAGTAGTTAGCTAACGATTGCATATTTCGGTCGCTGACTAAAACAATCCCCATGTCAGTACTTGCAAGATAGTCAATCCAGTCTTTTTCAAGGAATAGACGTAAAAAACTTACTGAAAAATCGACAAAAATATATCCGCTTAATCTCGCATTGTGGTTTTTTGTTAAGATACCTTCCACCACACCACGATTAAAATATGAACTTTCTTCGGGCCACATACAAAAACACGAGTTTGCGCAATACTGCAAACGCGGTGACTCTTCTGGCATTATTTGGCAATGCATTGAGCAACTATTGCATGTAAGACTTTTATAACGACTACAAAGCCCCATGTTAAGAACCTCCCTATCCGTATATAATTGCATAATTTCATTGGTTATTGATGATGTCAATACACCATGATTTTGTAATTTTGCTGGGAAAAATTGCGATTAATCTGTATTTGCTATAATTCTGAGTAAAGCATTTAAAAATGCATTTCTCGTTATTAAATATGATTATGTTTCACTGATTTAATCTTACCTGGTTGATGGTGGTTCAGATAACTATCTCATGGTATGAGAATATCTATATCGCAAATTGTTTTTGAATGACCAGAAGATATCTTGCGAATCTAAGTTATGCATCTTAAATAGTCTTATTTAAGATGTTCAGATCTCTTTGTGTGTTTAACTAACTGATAATACTAGGATATGACGAGAGAAGTGATAGAGCGGAATTATAACAAATGAACATTATGAAAACTGGAATGGTTCAAAATTGTAGCAATTTTGAACCATTCACAATGGATATTAGCTAAAGAACATTACCGATACGCACAGGACACCCACGATCAGCGTAATCAGATTTCCGATGGAACGCCAGGGTTTAAGCGCCGGGATGAGATATGTTGACAGCGTAGGCATGATGAAAAGTATCATGGCAATGAGCGGGCCGCTGATCGCGTAAATCATCGATATCGCGTTCGGGTTAATGCAACAAACAATGAAGGTAATCAGCGATACCAACATAATTGATAGTGCGCGGTTAAATGCACGACTTTTCTTTACACCAACCTGCTGCAGTGTTGTTTTGACGACCTCCGTGGCACCTTCAATAACGCCAAAGTACGTACCCAGGAATGATTTCGACATCGCAACGACTGCGACAATAATCCCGGAAATTGACAACCATGCTGGGGCGTTCGGCAGCATAGAAAGCGCCGATAAAATGGTAACCCCTTCTTCTTTAGCCGCTTCAATATACGAAGGTGGAATAGAAAGCAGGCAGCTAAAGACAAAGAACAGTACACTTATGCAGATGATGAGATAAGCGACTTTCATAATTTTTTTGCATTTATCCATAGCATGTTCGCCATATTTTTCACGTCTGTCTATGGCAAACGTAGAAATAATGGGCGTATGGCTAAAGGCGAAAACCATCACGGGAATCGATATCCATATCTGGTGAAGGGTATTCTGATTGAACTCTACCTGGGTAGTTAATAGTTCAGGTTGCCAACTACCGACCAGGTAAATAGAAAGAAATAAGAAATAGGCAATCAATGGGAATACCAAAAATCCCATTACCCGAATAGTGGCATGGCGTCCCATCAGAAAAATGAGATTCAGGATTAATACAACACCCAGACTCACCAACATACGGATGCGAAGATCAATAACCATATGCTTTGCCAGCTGTTCCGTAAGTGAGTTGGTAATTGCCACGGCATATATCAACACGACGACAAAAAAGGCGATGAAGTACAGCGTGGTAATCAGATTACCAATCTTCTTGCCATAGTAGTGTGTTACTGCGCCCGTTATCCCTTCACCTGCTGATGTTTTTGATGAGAGGATGAACTGGCATAAGGCTTTATGTGGCCAATATGTTAAAGGCCAGGCGACCAGAGCAGTAATAAACAGAACCACAGCCCCTGCCGAACCTAACTGAATAGGAAGGAAGAGCGTGCCTGCACCAACGGCTGTGCCGTAGAGCGCGAAACTCCACAGAGTTTCTTCTTTTGACCAAATATTAGACATTATCTGAACGTATCATCTACAAATTAAACAAAATGGAGGGCAATTTACCATAAACCAGGTTAAGTATGGGAGATTAACGCCCTTTCTACCTCTCTATTGGTGGGTTAGTGGTTGCAAACCTTACGTGCCAGTTATGTCTCTGACTGCTGGTCAGGCGTATTTCCTTTGTGATAAAAATCACCTTTTTTAAACAATTAAGATAACTGTAATTAACAATCATTTACTATTGCACTGTTAATTGGTGCGAGGTTGTGATGAAAGACGTTGTGATTGTCGGGGCGTTACGGACACCTATCGGCTGCTTTCGTGGTGCGTTAGCGGGTCATTCCGCCGTGGAACTTGGCAGCCTGGTCGTGAAAGCGTTAATAGAACGTACCGGTGTTTCTGCATATGCGGTGGATGAAGTGATTCTTGGTCAGGTGTTGACTGCAGGGGCAGGGCAGAATCCGGCAAGGCAATCGGCTATTAAAGGTGGTCTTCCTAACAGCGTTTCTGCAATCACGATTAATGACGTTTGCGGTTCCGGGCTTAAAGCACTGCATCTGGCTACTCAGGCGATACAGTGTGGCGAGGCTGATATTGTCATCGCCGGTGGTCAGGAAAACATGAGTCGCGCACCACATGTTCTGACTGATAGCCGCACCGGTGCACAGCTTGGCAATAGCCAGTTGGTTGATAGTCTTGTGCACGATGGGTTGTGGGATGCCTTCAATGATTATCATATTGGTGTCACCGCCGAAAATCTGGCTCGCGAATATGGCATCAGCCGTCAGTTGCAGGATGCTTACGCACTTAGCTCGCAACAAAAAGCGCGAGCGGCGATTGACGCCGGACGATTTAAAGATGAGATCGTCCCGGTAATGACCCAAAGTAACGGTCAGACGTTGGTTGTTGATACCGATGAACAGCCACGCACTGACGCCAGTGCAGAAGGCTTAGCCCGTTTAAATCCTTCATTTGATAGTCTCGGTTCTGTGACAGCGGGTAATGCATCATCCATAAACGATGGCGCAGCTGCAGTAATGATGATGAGCGAAGCCAAAGCACGAGCGTTGAATTTACCCGTGCTGGCCCGCATCCGCGCATTTGCCAGCGTTGGTGTAGATCCGGCATTGATGGGAATTGCGCCGGTGTATGCGACCCGCCGTTGCCTGGAGCGTGTTGGCTGGCAGTTGGCTGATGTCGATCTTATCGAGGCTAATGAAGCGTTTGCTGCACAGGCGCTTTCGGTTGGCAAGATGCTTGAATGGGATGAGCGTCGGGTCAATGTCAATGGTGGCGCGATCGCACTCGGTCACCCAATAGGCGCTTCCGGTTGCCGAATCCTCGTTTCTCTGGTTCATGAAATGGTGAAACGTAATGCCCGCAAAGGACTGGCTACGCTTTGTATCGGCGGGGGCCAGGGCGTGGCATTGACCATTGAACGTGACGAATAGCTCTGCATTTCCTCCTTACCGATAAATATCAGCCGTCATCAATCTGTTGAATAATGGTGGCTGGCGAGTCGACATACATTTTCAGGGCTCCCTGATTTTTCCATTCTCATGACATATTCGTGATCGACACTGCACTTTTTTCAGTCCTTAACTTAAAAATGAAACATTGTTTTATTTTTAATTGAAAACCCTATCCCGTGGGCATATCATCCCCTTATAGAGAAAACGAAACAGCGTTTCACTATCGTTTTCTATTTTCACGCTTCACTGATTATCGGAGGTTGATGTGGACGTAAGACAGAGCATCCACAGTGCGCATGCAAAAACGCTGGATACCCAGGGGCTGCGCAATGAATTTTTGGTTGAAAAGGTATTTGTCGCTGATGAGTACACCATGGTTTACAGCCACATTGACCGTATTATTGTTGGCGGCATTATGCCGGTAACTAAAACGGTTTCCGTTGGCGGGGAAGTTGGTAAACAACTCGGCGTAAGCTATTTCCTGGAACGTCGCGAGTTAGGTGTTATCAATATTGGCGGTGCCGGTACGATTACCGTCGATGGTCAATGCTATGAAATCGGTCACCGCGAAGCCCTGTATGTTGGTAAAGGCGCAAAAGAAGTTGTCTTTGCCAGTATTGATACCGCTACTCCGGCGAAGTTTTATTACAATTGCGCACCTGCGCATACGACGTATCCCACCAAAAAAGTCACACCGGACGAAGTATCTCCAGTCACGTTAGGCGATAACCTCACCAGTAACCGTCGCACGATTAACAAATATTTTGTCCCGGATGTACTGGAAACCTGCCAATTGAGTATGGGGCTGACGGAGCTGGCTCCGGGTAACTTGTGGAACACCATGCCGTGTCACACCCACGAGCGCCGGATGGAAGTTTATTTCTATTTCAATATGGATGACGACGCCTGCGTTTTCCACATGATGGGGCAGCCGCAAGAAACGCGTCATATTGTGATGCATAACGAGCAGGCGGTGATCTCCCCGAGCTGGTCGATCCATTCCGGTGTCGGAACCAAAGCTTATACCTTTATCTGGGGCATGGTCGGTGAAAACCAGGTCTTTGATGATATGGACCATGTGGCCGTTAAAGATTTGCGCTAGTTGTGGGCATAAACGAATAAGGTATTGTTATGATTTTAAGTGCATTTTCTCTCGAAGGTAAAGTTGCGGTCGTCACTGGTTGTGATACTGGACTGGGTCAGGGGATGGCGTTGGGGCTGGCGCAAGCGGGCTGTGACATTGTTGGCATTAACATCGTTGAACCGACTGAAACCATCAAGCAGGTCACGGCGCTGGGGCGTCGTTTTTTAAGCCTGACCGCCGATCTGCGAAAGATTGATGGCATTCCAGCACTGCTGGATCGCGCGGTAGCTGAGTTTGGTCATATTGATATCCTGGTGAATAACGCCGGATTGATTCGCCGCGAAGATGCTCTCGAGTTCAGCGAAAAAGACTGGGACGATGTCATGAACCTGAATATCAAGAGCGTATTCTTCATGTCTCAGGCAGCGGCGAAACACTTTATCGCGCAAGGCAATGGCGGCAAGATTATCAATATCGCGTCAATGCTCTCCTTCCAGGGCGGGATCCGTGTGCCTTCTTATACCGCATCAAAAAGCGGTGTGATGGGCGTGACGCGATTGATGGCAAACGAATGGGCTAAACACAACATTAATGTTAATGCGATAGCTCCGGGTTACATGGCGACCAATAATACTCAACAACTACGGGCAGATGAACAACGTAGCGCGGAAATTCTCGACCGCATTCCAGCTGGCCGTTGGGGACTGCCGAGTGACCTGATGGGGCCGGTAGTGTTTCTTGCCTCCAGTGCTTCAGATTATGTGAATGGTTATACCATTGCCGTGGATGGCGGTTGGCTGGCTCGTTAATCCATTCTTCTTACTTTTATGACCCTGCCGCATGGCAGGGTTTTTATACCTGTAGATCATCATAATCCATATCATGGTTATGAAATAATCCATATCAATTATCAATTAATGAACTTTATGAATTTTATCTGCTTTAAAATTAGGTGGTTAATAATAATCTCAATAATTCAACTTAATTTGAAAATTGGAATATCCATCACATAACGACATGTCGCAGCAATTTAATCCATATTTATGCTATTTCCGACCTGACACCTGTGTGAATTGTTCACGTATTTTTTCACTATGTCTTACTCTCTGCTGGCAGGAAAAAATGGTTACTATCAATACGGAATCTGCTTTAACGCCACGTTCTTTGCGGGATACGCGGCGTATGAATATGTTTGTTTCGGTAGCTGCTGCGGTCGCAGGATTGTTATTTGGTCTTGATATCGGCGTAATCGCCGGAGCCTTGCCGTTCATTACCGATCACTTTGTGCTGACCAGCCGTTTGCAGGAATGGGTGGTCAGTAGCATGATGCTCGGCGCGGCAATTGGTGCGCTGTTTAATGGTTGGCTGTCGTTCCGCCTGGGGCGTAAATACAGCCTGATGGCGGGGGCCATCCTGTTTGTGCTCGGCTCGATAGGGTCCGCTTTTGCGACCAGCGTAGAGATGTTAATCGCCGCTCGTGTGGTGCTGGGCATTGCTGTCGGGATCGCGTCTTACACCGCTCCTCTGTATCTTTCTGAAATGGCAAGTGAAAACGTTCGCGGTAAGATGATCAGTATGTACCAGTTGATGGTCACACTCGGCATCGTGCTGGCGTTTTTATCCGATACAGCGTTCAGTTATAGCGGTAACTGGCGCGCAATGTTGGGGGTTCTTGCTTTACCAGCAGTCCTGCTGATTATTCTGGTTGTCTTCCTGCCAAATAGCCCGCGCTGGCTGGCGGAAAAAGGGCGTCATATTGAGGCGGAAGAAGTGTTGCGTATGCTGCGCGATACGTCGGAAAAAGCGCGAGAAGAACTCAACGAAATTCGTGAAAGCCTGAAGTTAAAACAGGGCGGTTGGGCACTGTTTAAGATCAACCGTAACGTCCGTCGTGCTGTGTTTCTCGGTATGTTGTTGCAGGCGATGCAGCAGTTTACCGGTATGAACATCATCATGTACTACGCGCCGCGGATCTTCAAAATGGCGGGCTTTACGACCACAGAACAACAGATGATTGCGACTCTGGTCGTGGGGCTGACCTTTATGTTCGCCACCTTCATTGCGGTTTTTACGGTAGATAAAGCAGGGCGTAAACCGGCTCTGAAAATTGGTTTCAGCGTGATGGCGTTAGGCACTCTGGTGCTGGGCTATTGCCTGATGCAGTTTGATAACGGTACGGCTTCCAGTGGCTTGTCCTGGCTCTCTGTTGGCATGACGATGATGTGTATTGCCGGTTATGCGATGAGCGCCGCGCCAGTGGTGTGGATCCTGTGCTCTGAAATTCAGCCGCTGAAATGCCGCGATTTCGGTATTACCTGTTCGACCACCACGAACTGGGTGTCGAATATGATTATCGGCGCGACCTTCCTGACACTGCTTGATAGCATTGGCGCTGCCGGTACATTCTGGCTCTACACTGCGCTGAACATTGCGTTTGTGGGCATCACTTTCTGGCTCATTCCGGAAACCAAAAATGTCACGCTGGAACATATCGAACGCAAACTGATGGCAGGCGAGAAGTTGAGAAATATCGGCGTCTGATTTCACGGGCCGGATGTGCTGTACATCCGGCCCTTTTTTCGTTAATAGAGATTGGGCACCTGGCCGTTGAGGCGTTTGTCTCGTTCCTTATTCAGCCTTGTTGCGGTAACACACATCAGGAGAGAGGAATGAAAACAATTGGTTTGCTGGGAGGAATGAGTTGGGAATCCACTATTCCTTATTATCGTCTGATTAATGAAGGTATTAAACAGCGGCTTGGTGGGCTTCACTCTGCGCAAGTGCTGCTACATAGCGTCGATTTTCATGAAATAGAAGAGTGCCAGCGTCGCGGTGAGTGGGACAAAACCGGGGATATTCTGGCTGAGGCGGCGCTTGGCTTACAGCGGGCGGGCGCAGAAGGTATTGTGTTATGTACCAATACGATGCACAAAGTGGCGGATGCCATTGAGTCTCGTTGCTCTCTGCCTTTCTTACACATAGCGGATGCCACTGGACGTGCAATTACCGGGGCAGGAATGACTCGTGTGGCGCTGCTGGGTACACGTTACACCATGGAACAGGATTTTTATCGCGGGCGGCTGACGGAACAATTTTCCATCAACTGTCTTATTCCTGAAGCGGATGAACGGGCGAAGATTAATCAGATTATTTTTGAAGAACTGTGTCTGGGGCAATTTACTGAAGCGTCACGCGCTTATTATGCGCAAGTGATTGCTCGCCTGGCAGAACAGGGGGCGCAGGGTGTCATTTTTGGCTGTACGGAAATTGGTTTACTGGTGCCAGAAGAGCGCAGTGTTCTGCCTGTGTTTGATACCGCGGCGATCCATGCCGAGGATGCTGTCGCTTTTATGCTGTCGTAGCTGACGACAAAATAGCGTCAAGAGAAGTGACCAGTTTCGGTAATCCCGCTTGTAAATGCTCACTAAACGCCTGCACCAGCGCTGATGACGGGCGGTGCAGGGGGCGGATCAGGCTGACGGTGAACGGAACCGCAATACTGAACCGCCGCACCACTAAACCGCTTGCCGCATAATCCAGTGCGGTGAGCGGGTTAACCACCGAAACACCTACCCCCGCCCGTACCATTGCGCAGACTGACGCGGCGCTGTGGGTTTCTACGATCATGCGTCGTTTAACCTGATGTTCAGTAAACAATTGATCCAGCAACTGGCGATAGCTGTCAGTACGGGAAAGGCTGATGTAGTTCTCACTGTGAAAATCTTCTGGCGTTAATATCTCTTTTGCCGCCAGCGGATGACCCGGAGGTAACACACACACTTCATCTAAAGAGAGTAATTCGGTACGTTCTGTTCCCGCAGGCGTATGGAGTGTCTCAGTGAGTCCTAAATCATGACGCTGGGCCGAGAGCCACTCTTCAAGTAGCGGTGATTCCTGGGGCACGATATTTAAGCTGACATCGGGATAACGTGCCAGAAAGGGTTGCAGGAGCTGCGGTAAAAAAGATTGCGAAAAGACCGGCAGGCAGGCAATAGACAGTTCTCCCTGGCGAAACTCGCGCAGACTTTCTGCGGCGCTGACAATGCGATCCAGTCCGTACCAGGATCGTTGCACTTCTTCAAACAGACGCAGTCCTTGCACGGTAGGATGCAATCGTCCACGTACGCGCTCAAACAATTTCAGCCCGATCACCTTCTCAAAGCGCGCCAGTTCGCGGCTGACAGTTGGCTGTGAGGTGTGTAGCAGGTGTGCCGCCTCAGTCAGGCTTCCGGCGGTCATTACCGCATGAAAAATTTCAATATGACGTAAGTTAACGGCGGCCATTAGCGCTCTCTCGCAATCCGGTAATCCATATCATTTTTGCATAGACTCAACATAAATCGATATTTTTTATTCTTTTTATGATGTGGCGTAATCATAAAAAAGCACTTATCTGGAGTTTGTTATGCCACATTCACTGTTCAGCACTGATACCGATCTCACCGCCGAAAATCTGCTGCGTTTGCCCGCAGAATTTGGCTGCCCGGTGTGGGTCTACGATGCGCAAATTATTCGTCGGCAGATTGCAGCGCTGAAACAGTTTGATGTGGTGCGCTTCGCACAGAAAGCCTGTTCCAATATTCATATTTTGCGCTTAATGCGTGAGCAGGGCGTGAAAGTGGATTCCGTCTCGTTAGGCGAAATAGAGCGTGCGTTGGCGGCGGGTTACAATCCGCAAACGCACCCCGATGATATTGTTTTTACGGCAGATGTTATCGATCAGGCGACGCTTGAACGCGTCAGTGAATTGCAAATTCCGGTGAATGCGGGTTCTGTTGATATGCTCGACCAACTGGGTCAGGTTTCGCCAGGGCATCGGGTATGGCTGCGTGTTAATCCGGGGTTTGGTCACGGGCATAGCCAAAAAACCAATACTGGTGGCGAAAACAGCAAGCACGGTATCTGGTACACCGATCTGCCCGCCGCACTGGACGTGATACAACGTCATCATCTACAGCTGGTCGGCATTCACATGCACATTGGTTCTGGCGTTGATTATGCCCATCTGGAACAGGTATGTGGTGCTATGGTGCGTCAGGTCCTCGAATTCGGTCAGGATTTACAGGCTATTTCTGCGGGCGGTGGGCTTTCTATTCCTTATCAACAGGGTGAAGAGGCGGTTGATACCGAACATTATTATGGTCTGTGGAATGCCGCGCGTGAGCAAATCGCCCGCCATTTGGGCCATCCTGTGAAACTGGAAATTGAACCGGGTCGCTTTCTGGTAGCGCAGGCTGGCGTATTAATTACTCAAGTGCGGAGCGTCAAACAAATGGGTAGCCGCCACTTTGTGCTGGTTGATGCCGGGTTCAACGATCTGATGCGCCCGGCAATGTACGGTAGTTACCACCATATCAGTGCCCTGGCAGCTGATGGTCGTTCTCTGGAACACGCACCAACGGTGGAAACCGTCGTCGCCGGGCCGTTATGTGAATCGGGCGATGTCTTTACCCAGCAGGAAGGGGGAAATGTTGAAACCCGCGCCTTGCCGGAAGTGAAGGCAGGGGATTATCTGGTACTGCATGATACGGGGGCATATGGCGCATCAATGTCATCCAACTACAACAGTCGTCCGCTGTTACCAGAAGTTCTGTTTGATAATGGTCAGGCGCGGTTGATTCGCCGTCGCCAGACCATCGAAGAATTACTGGCGCTGGAATTGCTTTAACTGCGGTTAGTCGCTGGTTGCATGATGACTGGCCTCCAGCGACGGAGTTGACACTGAATGACGACGTACCAGCGTCGGACTAAAGACATTAGTTATTTCCGGGAGAGGGCGATTATCCGCCAGCGCCAAAGCCAGTTCGGCAGCCTGGGTCGCCATCGTCACGATTGGGTAACGCACGGTGGTCAGACGCGGGCGCACATAGCGTGACACCAGCACATCATCAAAGCCAATTAACGAAATCTCACCCGGTACATCAATACCATTATCATTGAGAACGCCCATCGCACCCGCCGCCATTGAATCGTTATAACAGGCTACCGCAGTGAAATTCCTTCCTCGTCCCAAAAGCTCGGTCATTGCCTGTTCGCCGCCGCTTTCGTCTGGTTCGCCAAATGTCACCAGCCGATCATTGGCCGGAATACCACTTTCAGCAAGGGCATCATAATACCCTTGCAGACGATCTTCGGCGTCAGAAATAGAGTGGTTAGAGCACAGATAACCAATGCGGGTATGACCTTGCTGAATTAAATGACGCGTTGCCAGCCAGGCACCGTAACGATCGTCCAGAGCAATACAACGATTTTCAAAGCCAGGCAGGATACGGTTGATCAGCACCATACCGGGCATTTGTTTCATTAATGAGGCTAAATCGGCATCCGGGATCATTTTGGCATGGACAACCAGCGCAGCACAGCGATGGCGGATCAGTTGCTCAATGGCCTGACGCTCTTTTTGTTCGTTGTGGTAACCGTTGCCAATCAATAAAAAATTACCAGTGTGATAAGCCACCTGTTCGACCGCTTTCACCATTGCACCGAAAAACGGATCGGAAACATCACCAACGACCAGGCCGACCGTTTCAGTGGTCTGCTGCGCCAGCGCACGGGCGTTGGCGTTCGGGTGATAGCTAAGAGACTCCATTGCACTATGCACAGCCAGCCGGGAAGCTTCGCTGGCTTTGGGTGAATTATTAATGACGCGGGAAACGGTGGCGACTGAAACGCCTGCCAGTCGGGCTACATCCTTTATTGTCGCCATGAAAATACCTTAGTGGGTAAACGCTTACATTGTTTCAGTGTTACGGAAAACGCCCGTTGGTTCAAGGGGCGGCGTGTTTTCATCGTGGGAATGTGAGCCAAACGCAAATAAGTAAGACAAAAAAAGAGATTGCAAACCTTTGGTTACACTTTGCGAAACGCTGTTGCGATTGACCGCTGGTGGCGTTTGGCTTCAGGTTGCTAAAGTGGTGATCCCAGAGGTATTGATAGGTGAAGTCAACTTCGGGTTGAGCACATGAATTACACCAGCCTGCGCAGATGCGCAGGTTTTTTTTTGCCGGTCATCAATCTGTAACAGTAACCGACAATTTACACACCTCGTTGCATTTCCCTTCATTCCTTTGCGTTTTCTCGCTGGCGAAGAGTCGTCGTGCAGACCACAATCAAGATCCCAGAGGTATTGATTGGTGAGATTATTCGGTACGCTCTTCGTACCCTGTCTCTTGCACCAACCTGCGCGGATGCGCAGGTTTTTTTTCGCACCTAATTTACTGTCGCTCGCGTTCTTTATCTCGTGTAATCTCCCTCCATTCGCTTTTACTGAATCAGAGCAAAGGGAGTTGGAATGCTTTTTAGCTTTTTTCGAAATTTGTGCCGTGTTTTGTATCGCGTTCGCGTTACGGGTGACACCCAGGCACTGAAGGGCGAGCGCGTTCTAATCACGCCTAATCACGTCTCTTTTATTGATGGCATACTGCTGGCATTGTTTTTACCCGTACGTCCGGTATTTGCCGTTTACACCTCAATAAGCCAACAGTGGTATATGCGTTGGCTGAAATCATTTATCGACTTTGTTCCTCTCGACCCGACGCAACCTATGGCGATTAAACATCTGGTACGTCTGGTGGAACAGGGCCGACCAGTGGTGATTTTCCCTGAAGGACGAATCACCACCACAGGCTCGCTGATGAAAATCTACGATGGTGCGGGTTTTGTCGCGGCGAAGTCTGGTGCAACGGTTATTCCTGTGCGTATTGAAGGGGCGGAACTTACGCACTTCAGCCGCCTGAAAGGTCTGGTTAAACGTCGCTTGTTCCCGCAAATTACTCTGCATATTTTGCCACCAACGCAGGTGGAGATGCCGGATGCGCCGCGTGCCCGTGACCGTCGCAAAATCGCTGGCGAAATGCTGCATCAAATAATGATGGAAGCGCGTATGGCGGTGCGCCCGCGTGAAACGCTGTACGAATCTTTACTGAGTGCAATGTACCGCTTCGGAGCCGGGAAGAAATGTGTCGAAGACGTCAACTTTACCCCAGACTCCTATCGCAAATTGCTTACGAAAACGCTGTTTGTTGGACGCATCCTTGAAAAATACAGTGTTGAAGGCGAACGCATCGGCTTAATGCTGCCCAATGCAGGCATCAGTGCGGCAGTGATTTTTGGGGCCATCGCCCGTCGCCGCATTCCCGCAATGATGAACTACACCGCCGGGGTAAAAGGGCTGACCAGTGCTATTACGGCGGCTGAAATCAAAACCATCTTCACTTCCCGCCAGTTTCTCGATAAAGGCAAACTCTGGCATCTGCCGGAGCAACTTACTCAGGTACGCTGGGTCTATCTGGAAGATTTAAAAGCAGATGTCACCACTGCCGACAAAGTGTGGATCTTCGCTCATTTGCTGATGCCGCGTCTGGCACAGGTTAAACAGCAGCCGGAAGAAGAGGCGCTGATCCTCTTTACCTCCGGTTCTGAAGGCCATCCGAAAGGCGTCGTCCATAGCAATAAAAGCATTCTGGCGAACGTCGAGCAGATTAAAACGATTGCCGACTTCACCACCAACGATCGCTTTATGTCGGCGTTACCGCTGTTTCACTCCTTTGGGCTGACGGTAGGCCTGTTTACGCCACTGCTCACAGGTGCAGAAGTGTTCCTTTATCCAAGCCCGCTGCATTACCGCATTGTGCCGGAGTTGGTGTATGACCGCAGTTGCACCGTGTTGTTCGGTACCTCGACTTTCCTCGGTCACTACGCGCGCTTTGCCAACCCGTATGACTTCTATCGTCTACGCTATGTGGTTGCAGGCGCAGAAAAACTACAAGAAAGTACCAAACAGCTTTGGCAGGATAAATTTGGCCTGCGCATCCTTGAAGGCTACGGTGTGACCGAATGCGCGCCTGTCGTTTCTATCAACGTACCGATGGCGGCGAAACCCGGTACGGTAGGGCGTATTCTACCAGGAATGGATGCGCGCCTGTTGTCAGTTCCTGGTATCGAAGAGGGCGGACGCCTGCAACTGAAAGGGCCGAACATAATGAACGGCTATCTGCGGGTGGAGAAGCCAGGTGTACTGGAAGTGCCCACCGCCGAGAATGTTCGCGGCGAAATGGAGCGCGGCTGGTATGACACTGGCGATATTGTGCGTTTTGACGAGCAGGGCTTTGTGCAGATTCAGGGCCGCGCAAAACGCTTTGCCAAAATTGCAGGCGAAATGGTGTCGCTGGAAATGGTGGAACAACTGGCACTTGGTGTTTCGCCAGATAAAGTCCATGCCACTGCGATTAAGAGCGATGCCAGCAAAGGCGAGGCACTGGTGCTTTTCACCACAGATAACGAACTGACGCGCGATAAGTTACAACAGTATGCCCGCGAGCACGGCGTGCCGGAGCTTGCTGTACCGCGCGATATTCGCTATCTGAAACAGATGCCATTACTTGGCAGCGGCAAACCTGACTTTGTCACGTTGAAAAGCTGGGTAGACGAAGCGGAACAACACGATGAGTGAGTCAGTGCACACTAACACTTCGTTGTGGTCGAAGGGGATGAAAGCGGTTATCGTGGCGCAGTTTCTCTCTGCGTTTGGCGATAATGCGCTGCTGTTTGCCACTCTGGCGTTACTGAAAGCGCAGTTCTATCCGGAGTGGAGCCAGCCCATCCTGCAAATGGTGTTTGTAGGTGCTTACATTCTTTTTGCGCCGTTTGTCGGACAGGTGGCGGATAGCTTCGCCAAAGGCCGGGTGATGATGTTTGCTAACGGCCTGAAGCTGCTGGGCGCAGCCAGTATCTGCTTTGGTATCAATCCGTTTCTCGGCTATACGCTGGTGGGTGTTGGTGCTGCAGCCTATTCACCGGCGAAATACGGTATTCTCGGCGAATTAACCACGGGTAGTAAGTTAGTGAAAGCTAACGGTTTAATGGAAGCTTCTACCATAGCGGCGATTTTGCTCGGTTCCGTAGCCGGTGGTGTACTGGCTGACTGGCATGTCCTGGTCGCCCTGGCCGCATGCGCACTGGCCTACGGTGGTGCGGTCGTTGCCAATATCTACATTCCCAAACTGGCGGCGGCGCGTCCGGGGCAGTCCTGGAATCTCATCAACATGACCCGCAGTTTCCTGAATGCCTGCACCTCGCTATGGCGCAATGGTGAAACGCGTTTTTCGCTGGTGGGCACCAGTTTATTCTGGGGAGCAGGTGTCACGCTGCGTTTCCTGTTGGTGCTGTGGGTACCGGTGGCGCTGGGCATTACCGATAACGCTACGCCGACCTATCTCAACGCGATGGTAGCGATTGGTATCGTGGTTGGCGCAGGTGCGGCAGCGAAGTTAGTTACGCTGGAAACCGTGTCACGCTGTATGCCAGCCGGGATTTTGATTGGCGTGGTGGTACTGATTTTCTCCCTGCAACACGAGCTGTTGCCAGCCTATGCCTTGTTGATGCTGATTGGTGTGCTGGGGGGCTTTTTTGTCGTTCCGCTCAATGCGTTGCTACAGGAGCGGGGTAAAAAAAGCGTCGGGGCGGGGAATGCGATTGCAGTACAAAACCTTGGCGAAAACAGTGCCATGTTGTTGATGCTGGGCATTTACTCGCTGGCGGTAATGGTAGGCATCCCGGTCGTGCCCATTGGCATTGGCTTCGGTGCGCTGTTTGCGCTGGCAATAGCGGCGCTGTGGATCTGGCAGCGCCGTCATTAATATTTAACGCCGGTTTTAACCGGCGTTAATCTTATGGTGCCGGATAAGTATAAACCTGATGTACCGCTTCAATTTCAGCTAATACGTCTTCGCTTAACTCCAGATGCAAACTTTCGACGTTAGTTTTCAGCTGCTCCATCGTGGTTGCGCCCAGCAGAGTGCTGGCAACAAACGGTTGACGGCGTACAAAAGCGAGCGCCATCTGAGCAGGATCCAAGCCATGACGTCTGGCGATATCAACATACGCCGCGACGGCTTTTTGCGTTTGCTCACCGCTATAGCGGGTGAAGCGACTAAAGAGCGTATTACGTGCGCCAGCGGGTTTTGCACCATTGAGATATTTCCCGGTCAGCGTGCCGAAACCCAGGCACGAATAGGCCAGCAGTTCGACTCCTTCATACTGGCTGACTTCTGCCAGACCTACTTCAAAACTGCGGTTTAACAGACTGTAAGGGTTCTGAATGGTGACAATACGCGGCAGATCGTGTTTGTCCGCCAGATGCAGGTAGCGCATTACGCCAAATGCAGTTTCGTTCGACACGCCGATATAACGAATTTTTCCCGCGCGTTGGTACTCTGCCAGTGCGTCCAGTGTATCCAGCAGCGAAACCGCAGGCGCAGAATCTGTCCAGCTATAACCGAGTTTGCCGAAGCAGTTGGTTGGGCGCTGCGGCCAGTGCACCTGATAAAGATCGAGGTAATCAGTCTGCAGACGCTTGAGGCTGTCATGCAGCGCTTCGCGGATATTCTTCCGATCCAGCGCCTGATCCGGGCGGATGCCTTTGTCATTATTGCGCGACGGTCCGCTCACTTTGGAGGCGATAATTAACTTTTCGCGGCTGCCATGTTTCGCCAGCCAGTTGCCGACGTAGGTTTCGGTTAGCCCTTGAGTTTCGGGGCGCGGAGGTACTGGGTACATTTCGGCAACGTCGATAAGGTTAATGCCCTGAGCGACGGCATAGTCGAGTTGTGCGTGGGCGTCGGCTTCGCTGTTCTGTTCACCAAACGTCATCGTGCCAAGCCCCAGCGTGCTGACTTCCAGCGAACTGTGGGGTATACGGTGATATTGCATAGCCGTTTCCTTTTTATAATCACGACATAAGGAATATAAAAATGGCAGAGGGAAGGGAAAAGGGAAAGAGAAAAATCTTAAGGCCAGCCGGATGCTGACCTTATTTGTTAACGTTCAATAATTTGCGAAACATCATCACGGTTAATTTGCATCGCGTTACCTTGCTGATCGTGATAACTCACCAGCCCGGTATCATCATCAATTTCAGGTTTTCCATCGGTCAAAATCATACGGCCATCTTTGGTCGCCATGACGTAATCACTGGAACACCCGGAAACAGCAAACGCCAGTCCGACTGCAGAAATTATTACTGCCCATTTTTTCATCCGGTTATCCTCATTTGGCCCACCTATGATAATAGTCTGTTTATAAACCGACGTTATATATCTTGAAAGCAGGAAAATCTTAAACTGTGAGGGTAACAGGAGTGAGTACGCCCTCCCGCAGGAGAGCGTACGGAGTATCAGAGCGGGTTCTTTTTGTTGCGAATCAGGTTGAGGCTTTCAACCGCAATAGAGAAGAACATCGCGAAGTAGATGTAACCTTTCGGTACGTGGATGTCGAAACTTTCCAGAATCAGGGTAAAGCCCACCAGAATCAGGAAAGAGAGCGCCAGCATTTTTACCGAAGGATGGCGTTCGACAAAATCACCAATCGAGCGCGCGGCGAACATCATCACGCCTACGGCAATCACCACGGCTGCCATCATAATAAACAGGTGATCTGACAGACCCACAGCGGTAATCACCGAGTCGAGGCTGAAGATAATATCCAGCAGCATAATCTGCACGATAGCGCCGAGGAATGATGAAACGCGTGTTTTCAGCCCTTCTTCTTCACCTTCAATGGATTCGTGGATTTCCTTGCTGGCTTTCCAGATAAGGAACAAGCCACCCAGAAGCAGAATCAAATCACGGGCGGAAATTTCCTGACTGAATATTGTAAAAAGCGGATTCGTCAGGCGCGTAACCCAGGCGATTGATGCCAGCAGCGCCAGACGCATAACCATGGCTCCCGCCAACCCCAGACGGCGCGCATGAGCACGTTGTGCTGTGGGGAGCTTTGCCACCACCAGAGAAAGAAAAATAATATTGTCGATCCCAAGAACGATCTCCAGCAGCGTCAGCGTACCGAGCGCAAGCCAGGCGTTAGGATCGGTTATCCATGCAAATAACATCTAAAAAGCCCTGCCAAAAAAATGAAGCGGTAATTATATGCCCGGAAAGCGGCAGGTCAAAGCGATGGCTACTGGATCAGAAAATGACGGGCCAGTAGCGCACTGGTGAAATTCTTCTTCAAATAAAATCCGCGCGGCAGCGTCAGAATCCGTTCGCCCCGGACACCAATGGCTTCGGTAAGCGCTTTCGCATTCGCTGCTTTCGGTCGTATCTGTAAATATTCCCCGTGACGAGCGGTGATCCGCTCAACCTGACCGAGAACAATCATATCCATTAATTCTTCCCAGTCTTCGCGCAGTTGCCGGTCTTCCTCTTCATTCGGGCTCCACAGTAACGGTGATCCTACGCGACGCTGCGCCAGCGGGATGCTGCGCTCGCCTTCAACCGGTATCCACAGTACGCGTTTGAGCTTGTGGCGTACGTGGCTGGTTTCCCAGGTCACCCCGCTATTACCCGTTAACGGGGCAACACAAACGAATGTTGTTTCCAGCGGACGACCAAGACTATCCACAGGGATAGTTTTAAGTTCCACGCCCAGGGCAGCAAAATCTTGCTCAGGTTTACTTCCTGCGCTGGCACCTAGCCAGATCTCCAGTAACACGCCAATCCAGCCCTTATCGCGTTTTAAATTCTCTGGTGTAACCAGCCCGGCAAGTGCCGCCAGTTCTCCCAATGTATAACCAGAAAGTTGCTGTGCTTGCGCTAACAACTGTTCTTCAGTTTCGGGAGGAGAGAGCAGTGGGCGAGGTTGGGACATGTCACGATACCTTGGTTAAAAAACAAACAACACTTCTGTGCCGAATATTCGCAGTGTAACTTTTTACACATGCGTTGTTCAATTCTCTGATTTATATTGCTTTTTAGGCTTCCTGTAATCGAGTTGCGCAACACTGCAATGGGTTTTCCAAATCTGGTCACTGAAAATAAACAGGATCTTACACCATGTTATCCACAGAAAGCTGGGATAACTGTGAAAAACCTCCACTACTGTTTCCATTTACAGCCTTGACGTGCGACGAAACTCCAGTTTTTAGTGGTTCAGTGCTTAACTTAGTGGCACATTCTGTGGATAAATACCTCATTGGTTGATCTTTCGCCAACCCGTAAATGAGAGGTGTGACCTGGGTCACGAATTACTCTTTTTTATTACTCAAATTACATGTAATTCATTGACTGATAATGAATATTTTAAAATGTCTATATCGGGCTTATTCAGAATGCTCCGGGTTTTCCCGTAGTAATTCCGTAGTTCTTCACAACTCTATCCACAGAAAAGGTGAATAAAAACGGCTATCCACCCCTTCCTCTGTTTATAACTCTGCACATAACTGTGAGTTATTCAATTGTTATTAGTGTGTAATGCCCTGCAGAGAGTGGTTTACCGTCTTCCTGGAGTATGAAACAATCATTCGTATATAAAGCTTTATTTTGAGGTAGTCCGGTGATTGATGACGATGGCTACCGCCCAAACGTAGGTATCGTGATTTGTAATCGCCAGGGGCAGGTAATGTGGGCCCGGCGATTTGGTCAGCACTCCTGGCAATTTCCGCAAGGCGGAATCAACCCCGGAGAATCCGCAGAGCAGGCGATGTACCGTGAATTGTTTGAAGAAGTGGGATTAAGCCGTAAAGACGTTCGAATCCTTGCTTCAACGCGTAACTGGTTGCGCTACAAATTACCGAAACGTTTGGTGCGTTGGGACACGAAGCCGGTTTGTATCGGCCAAAAACAAAAATGGTTTCTCTTGCAGCTGGTGAGCGGCGATGCAGAAATCAATATGCAAACCAGCAGTACACCAGAGTTTGACGGCTGGCGATGGGTAAGTTACTGGTATCCGGTCAGACAGGTGGTGTCATTTAAACGTGATGTCTACCGTAGGGTAATGAAAGAGTTCGCGAGTGTGGTGATGTCACTGCAGGAAAATACACCAAAACCACAAAACGCATCTGCTTATCGACGTAAAAGAGGTTAAGTCACGCCAATTATGCTCACTCGCCTGCGCGAAATAGTCGAAAAGGTAGCCAGCGCACCACGCCTGAATGAGGCGTTAAATATTCTGGTTACCGACATCTGTCTTGCGATGGATACCGAGGTCTGTTCGGTTTACCTTGCCGATCATGATCGACGTTGTTACTACCTGATGGCGACCCGGGGGCTGAAAAAACCACGCGGTCGCACTGTAACGCTCGCGTTTGATGAAGGGATCGTCGGCCTGGTTGGCAGGCTGGCGGAACCGATAAACCTTGCAGATGCGCAAAAGCACCCCAGCTTCAAATACATCCCCTCCGTAAAAGAAGAACGTTTCCGCGCGTTTTTAGGCGTACCAATTATTCAACGTCGCCAGTTGCTTGGTGTACTGGTGGTACAGCAACGAGAGTTGCGCCAGTATGACGAAAGTGAAGAATCCTTCCTGGTGACGCTTGCCACCCAGATGGCTGCGATTCTTTCTCAGTCGCAGTTGACTGCCTTGTTTGGGCAATATCGCCAGACGCGAATCCGTGCATTACCGGCAGCGCCTGGTGTAGCGATTGCCGAAGGCTGGCAGGATGCCACGTTACCTTTAATGGAACAGGTGTATCAGGCATCAACGCTGGATCCGGCTCTGGAACGCGAACGACTGACCGGGGCGCTGGAAGAAGCGGCAAACGAGTTTCGCCGCTACAGCAAACGCTTTGCCGCCGGTGCACAAAAAGAAACGGCGGCTATTTTCGATCTTTACTCGCACCTGCTTTCGGACACCCGGCTGCGTCGCGAATTGTTTGCCGAGGTTGATAAAGGCTCGGTGGCAGAGTGGGCGGTAAAAACGGTCATTGAAAAATTTGCCGAACAGTTTGCCGCGCTAAGCGATAACTATCTCAAAGAGCGGGCTGGCGATTTACGTGCGCTGGGTCAGCGATTGCTGTTTCATCTTGATGACGCTAATCAAGGGCCGAACGCCTGGCCGGAACGTTTCATTCTGGTGGCAGATGAACTGTCAGCAACAACGCTTGCTGAGCTGCCCCAGGATCGCTTAGTCGGTGTTGTCGTGCGCGATGGCGCAGCCAACTCCCATGCTGCGATCATGGTACGTGCGCTGGGGATCCCTACCGTAATGGGCGCGGATATTCAGCCTTCGGTGCTGCATCGTCGGACGTTGATCGTCGATGGTTATCGCGGTGAATTGCTGGTCGATCCGGAGCCGGTACTGCTGCAAGAATATCAGCGGCTAATTAGTGAAGAGATTGAGCTTAGCCGTCTGGCGGAAGATGACGTCAATTTACCCGCCCAGTTAAAAAGCGGCGAGCGCATTAAAGTCATGCTCAATGCCGGTTTAAGCCCGGAACATGAAGAAAAACTGGGCAGCCGTATTGATGGCATAGGACTTTATCGCACTGAAATCCCATTCATGCTGCAAAGTGGTTTTCCGTCGGAAGAAGAACAGGTGGCGCAGTATCAGGGGATGCTGCAAATGTTCAATGATAAACCCGTCACCTTGCGTACGCTGGATGTCGGAGCAGATAAGCAGCTGCCTTACATGCCGATCAGCGAAGAGAATCCATGCCTGGGTTGGCGTGGGATTCGCATTACGCTCGATCAGCCGGAGATCTTCTTGATCCAGGTGCGGGCGATGCTGCGTGCTAATGCCGCTACGGGCAACCTGAATATTCTGTTGCCGATGGTCACCAGCCTCGATGAAGTTGACGAAGCACGCCGCCTGATTGAACGTGCAGGACGTGAAGTCGAGGAGATGATCGGTTACGAAATTCCCAAACCACGTATCGGCATCATGCTGGAAGTGCCGTCAATGGTATTTATGCTGCCGCATCTGGCAAAGCGGGTCGATTTTATCTCTGTTGGCACCAACGATCTGACTCAATACATCCTGGCCGTTGATCGCAACAATACCCGGGTGGCGAACATTTATGACAGTCTTCATCCTGCAATGTTACGAGCTCTGGCGATGATCGCCCGGGAAGCGGAAATACATGGAATCGATCTCCGTTTGTGCGGTGAAATGGCGGGCGATCCCATGTGCGTGGCAATCCTCATTGGGCTTGGGTATCGCCATCTGTCTATGAACGGACGTTCTGTAGCGCGCGTAAAATACCTGCTGCGGCGCATTGATTTTGCCGAAGCAGAAAATCTTGCGCAGCGTAGTCTGGAAGCGCAACTGGCGACCGAAGTTCGCCATCAGGTTGCAGCCTTTATGGAGCGTCGCGGCATGGGCGGGCTGATTCGCGGAGGGTTATAGCGCGGATCATATACATATCTTTTAACGGTATCCGGCAACCAGCCTGGTCCCCTTGTGCTATTATTCGCACCTTTGGAGCGCCTGAAACCTGCGGCGCGCATTTCAATCGCTGTTCTCTTTCAGCGAAATAACAAGAACTTGTGGTGACAGATGACCAGTAGCTATCTGCATTTTCCGGAGTTTGATCCGGTCATTTTCTCAATAGGACCCGTAGCGCTTCACTGGTACGGCCTGATGTATCTGGTGGGTTTCATTTTTGCAATGTGGCTGGCAACACGTCGGGCGAATCGTCCGGGCAGCGGCTGGACCAAAAATGAAGTTGAAAACTTACTCTATGCGGGCTTCCTCGGCGTCTTCCTCGGGGGACGTATTGGTTATGTTCTGTTCTACAATTTCCCGCAGTTTATGGCCGATCCGCTGTATCTGTTCCGTGTCTGGGACGGCGGCATGTCTTTCCACGGCGGCCTGATTGGCGTTATCGTGGTGATGATTATCTTCGCCCGCCGTACTAAACGTTCCTTCTTCCAGGTCTCTGATTTTATCGCCCCACTCATTCCGTTTGGTCTTGGTGCCGGGCGTCTGGGCAACTTTATTAACGGTGAATTGTGGGGCCGCGTTGACCCGAACTTCCCGTTTGCCATGCTGTTCCCTGGCTCCCGTACAGAAGATATTTTGCTGCTGCAAACCAACCCGCAGTGGCAATCCATTTTCGACACTTACGGTGTGCTGCCGCGCCACCCATCACAGCTTTACGAGCTGCTGCTGGAAGGTGTGGTGCTGTTTATTATCCTCAACCTGTATATTCGTAAACCGCGCCCAATGGGAGCAGTCTCAGGCTTGTTCCTGATTGGTTACGGCGCGTTTCGCATCATTGTTGAGTTTTTCCGCCAGCCCGACGCGCAGTTTACCGGTGCCTGGGTGCAGTACATCAGCATGGGGCAAATTCTTTCCATCCCGATGATTGTCGCGGGTGTGATCATGATGGTCTGGGCATATCGTCGCAGCCCACAGCAACACGTTTCCTGAGGAACCATGAAACAGTATTTAGAACTGATGCAAAAAGTGCTCGACGAAGGCACACAGAAAAACGACCGTACCGGAACCGGAACGCTTTCCATTTTTGGTCATCAGATGCGTTTTAACCTGCAGGATGGATTCCCGCTGGTGACAACTAAACGTTGCCACCTGCGTTCCATCATCCATGAACTGCTGTGGTTTCTGCAGGGCGACACTAACATTGCTTATCTACACGAAAACAATGTCACCATCTGGGACGAATGGGCCGATGAAAACGGCGACCTCGGGCCAGTGTATGGTAAACAGTGGCGCGCCTGGCCAACGCCAGATGGTCGTCATATTGACCAGATCACTACGGTACTGAACCAGCTGAAAAACGACCCGGATTCGCGCCGCATTATTGTTTCAGCGTGGAACGTAGGCGAACTGGATAAAATGGCGCTGGCACCGTGCCATGCATTCTTCCAGTTCTATGTGGCAGACGGCAAACTCTCTTGCCAGCTTTATCAGCGCTCCTGTGACGTCTTCCTCGGCCTGCCGTTCAACATTGCCAGCTACGCGTTACTGGTGCATATGATGGCGCAGCAGTGCGATCTGGAAGTGGGTGATTTTGTCTGGACCGGTGGCGATACGCACCTGTACAGCAACCATATGGATCAAACTCATCTGCAATTAAGCCGCGAACCGCGTCCGCTGCCGAAGTTGATTATCAAACGTAAACCCGAATCCATCTTCGACTACCGTTTCGAAGACTTTGAGATTGAAGGCTACGATCCGCATCCGGGCATTAAAGCGCCGGTGGCTATCTAATTACGAAACATCCTGCCAGAGCCGACGCCAGTGTGCGTCGGTTTTTTTTACCCTCCGTTAAATTCTTCGAGACACCTTCCCGAAATTTTGCAACGTCCTGCAACGGCGTAAATAGTCCGGAAGATGCGCCGAAGAAATAGAAACTGGCCCTCGTCTTTTTTTCTCCTCGCTCCATACTGCCGGCATGAAAACACAACGTGGTTATACGCTGATTGAAACGCTGGTCGCGATGCTGATTCTGGTCATGCTAAGCGCAAGTGGACTCTATGGCTGGCAATACTGGCAGCAGTCGCAACGGCTTTGGCAAACCGCCAGCCAGGCGCGGGACTATTTGCTCTATTTACGTGAAGATGCCAACTGGCATAACCGCGACCACAGTATCAGTCTTATCAGGGAGGGGACGTTATGGTGCCTTGTGAGTTCCGCTGCTGGGGCCAATACCTGTCATGGCAGTTCACCATTGGTCTTTGTGCCACGCTGGCCCGAAGTCGAAATGAGCGATCTGACACCTTCGCTTGCTTTCTTTGGCCTGCGCAATACCGCATGGGCCGGGCATATTCGCTTCAAAAACTCAACGGGCGAGTGGTGGCTGGTGGTTTCGCCGTGGGGAAGACTCCGGCTTTGTCAGCAAGGAGAAACAGAAGGATGCCTATAAAAGAGCAAGGTTTTTCTCTGCTGGAAGTGTTGATTGCTATGGCGATCAGTAGCGTATTGTTGCTGGGGGTGGCACGCTTTCTCCCTGCGTTACAGCGTGAAAGTTTAACGAGCACCCGTAAGCTGGCGCTGGAAGATGAAATCTGGCTGCGGGTATTTACCGTCGCGAAGCATCTCCAGAGGGCGGGTTATTGTCATGGCAGCTGTACCGGCGAAGGGCTGGAAATTGTCGGACAGGGGGACTGTATCATTGTGCAGTGGGATGCGAACAGTAACGGTATCTGGGATCGCGAACCGGTAAAAGAGTCCGACCAGATTGGATTTCGTCTGAAGGAGCATGTGCTGGAAACGCTACGCGGTGCGACATCCTGTGAAGGTAAGGGCTGGGATAAAGTCACTAATCCGGATGCCATCATTATCGACACTTTTCAGGTCGTACGTCAGGACGTCAGCGGCTTCTCGCCGGTGTTGACGGTTAATATGCACGCTGCCAGCAAGGCTGATCCGCAAACCGTGGTGGATGCCAGCTATAGCGTGACAGGATCCAACCTGTGAACCGCGAAAAGGGTGTTTCATCACTGGCTCTGGTCCTTATGCTGCTGGTTTTGGGTAGCTTGCTATTACAAGGAATGAGCCAACAGGATCGCAGTTTTGCCTCTCGCGTGAGCATGGAAAGTCAGTCATTGCGCCGCCAGGCCATCGTTCAGTCGGCGCTGGAGTGGGGAAAAATGCACTCCTGGCAGACGCAGCCCGCAGTTCAGTGCTTACTGTATGCTGCCACCGGTGCCCGGGTTTGTCTGCGTTTATTGGCAGATAATGAGGCCTTATTGATTGCCGGTTATGAAGGCGTTTCGTTGTGGCGAACAGGCGAAGTCATCGATGGAAACATTGTTTTTTCGCCACGCGGCTGGAGCGATTTTTGTCCGCTGAAAGAGGGGGCGTTATGTCAGTTTCCCTGAAGAATCAACAAGGCTTTAGCCTCCCGGAGGTGATGTTGGCAATGGTGCTGATGGTGATGATTGTCACTGCGTTATCGGGTTTCCAGCGAACATTAATGAACAGTCTTGCCAGTAGAAACCAGTACCAACAGCTCTGGCGGCATGGCTGGCAGCAAACGCAACTGCGTGCGATTTCGCCACCTGCCAACTGGCAGGTCAACCGAATGCAGACATCGCAGGCGGGATGTGTCAGCATCAGCGTTACGCTAGTTTCACCCGGGGGCAGAGAAGGCGAGATGACCCGCCTGCATTGCCCGAATCGTCAGTAGTCAGGAGCCGCTATGTTAAGGGTCTACCATTCCAATCGTCTGGACGTGCTGGAAGCGTTGATGGAGTTTATCGTCGAACGCGAACGGCTGGACGATCCTTTCGAACCAGAAATGATTCTGGTGCAAAGTACCGGTATGGCGCAGTGGCTGCAAATGACCCTGTCGCAAAAGTTTGGTATTGCGGCAAACATTGATTTTCCGCTGCCTGCGAGCTTTATCTGGGATATGTTCGTCCGGGTGTTACCGGAGATCCCCAAAGAGAGCGCCTTTAACAAACAGAGCATGAGCTGGAAACTGATGACTCTGTTGCCGCAATTGCTGGATCGCGAAGACTTTACCCTGTTGCGGCATTATCTGACTGACGATAGCGACAAGCGAAAACTGTTCCAGCTTTCCTCAAAAGCGGCGGACCTGTTTGACCAGTATCTGGTCTATCGCCCGGACTGGCTAGCACAGTGGGAAGCCGGGAATCTGGTAGAAGGACTTGGAGAGGCGCAGGCCTGGCAAGCGCCGTTGTGGAAGGCGTTGGTGGAATATACCGACGAACTCGGGCAACCGCGCTGGCACCGCGCCAATCTTTATCAGCGCTTTATCGAAACGCTGGAGTCCGCGACGACCTGCCCGCCGGGGTTACCTTCGCGCGTCTTTATATGCGGTATTTCCGCGTTACCGCCTGTTTATCTCCAGGCGCTACAGGCGCTGGGTAAACATATTGAAATCCATCTCCTGTTTACCAACCCCTGCCGTTATTACTGGGGCGACATTAAAGATCCTGCTTATCTGGCGAAACTGCTGACTCGCCAGCGCCGACACAGTTTTGAAGATCGCGAATTACCGCTATTTCGCGACAGCGAAAATGCCGGACAGCTCTTTAACAGCGATGGTGAACAGGATGTCGGCAACCCGCTGCTGGCCTCATGGGGCAAGCTTGGGCGCGACTACATTTATCTCCTTTCTGATCTGGAGGGCAGCCAGGAGCTGGACGCCTTTGTCGATGTCACGCCAGATAACCTGCTGCATAACATTCAGTCTGACATTCTGGAACTTGAAAACTGCGCTGTTGCGGGTGTGAATATCGAAGAGTTTTCCCGTAGCGATAACAAACGCCTGCTTGATCCACTGGATAACAGTATCACCTTCCACGTTTGCCATAGCCCGCAGCGCGAAGTTGAAGTTTTACACGATCGCCTGCTGGCAATGCTGGAGGAAGACCCGACATTGACTCCGCGCGACATCATCGTGATGGTGGCTGATATCGACAGCTACAGTCCGTTTATTCAGGCAGTGTTTGGTAGCGCACCTGCGGATCGTTACCTACCTTACGCCATTTCCGACCGTCGGGCGCGGCAGTCACATCCGGTACTGGAAGCGTTTATCAGCCTGTTATCACTGCCTGACAGTCGCTTTGTGTCAGAGGATGTGCTGGCGCTGCTGGATGTGCCGGTGCTGGCGGCGCGGTTTGACATCACCGAAGAAGGGCTGCGTTATTTACGCCAGTGGGTCAACGAGTCTGGCATTCGTTGGGGGATAGATGACGACAACGTTCGCGAGCTGGAACTCCCCGCTACCGGTCAACACACCTGGCGGTTTGGCCTGACGCGCATGTTGCTGGGCTACGCGATGGAGAGCGCGCAGGGCGAGTGGCAATCGGTTCTACCTTATGATGAATCGAGCGGCTTAATTGCAGAACTGGTGGGGCATCTGGCTTCACTGCTAATGCAGCTAAACATCTGGCGTCGCGGGCTGGCGCAGGAGCGTCCGCTGGAAGAGTGGTTGCCGGTTTGTCGCGATATGCTCAACGCCTTCTTCCTGCCGGATGCGGAAACCGAAGCGGCGATGACGCTGATCGAACAACAATGGCAGGCGATTATCGCCGAAGGTTTAGGTGCGCAGTATGGCGACGCGGTGCCGCTGTCACTATTGCGTGATGAACTGGCACAGCGCCTGGATCAAGAACGTATCAGCCAGCGTTTTCTCGCAGGCCCGGTCAACATTTGTACTCTGATGCCGATGCGTTCAATTCCGTTCAAAGTGGTTTGCCTGCTGGGAATGAACGATGGCGTTTATCCACGTCAGCTTGCGCCATTGGGCTTTGACCTGATGAGCCAGAAACCGAAGCGCGGTGACCGTAGCCGTCGCGATGATGACCGCTATCTGTTCCTGGAAGCGTTAATTTCCGCGCAGCAAAAACTCTATATCAGCTATATCGGGCGTTCCATTCAGGATAACAGCGAACGTTTCCCGTCGGTACTGGTGCAGGAACTGATCGACTACATCGGGCAAAGCCATTATCTACCGGGCGATGAAGCGCTCAACTGTGATGAAAGCGAGGCAAGGGTAAAAGAGCATCTTACTTGCCTCCATACCCGGATGCCGTTTGATCCGCAAAACTACCAGCCAGGCGAACGACAAAGTTATGCTCGTGAATGGCTACCTGCGGCCAGCCAGGCTGGTAAAGCACATTCTGAATTTGTTCAGCCGCTGCCGTTTACCTTACCGGAAACCGTGCCGCTGGAAACGCTACAACGATTCTGGGCACATCCGGTACGGGCGTTCTTCCAGATGCGTTTGCAGGTGAACTTCCGTACTGAAGACAGCGAAATCCCCGACACCGAGCCATTTATTCTGGAAGGGCTTAGCCGTTATCAAATCAATCAGCAGTTATTGAATGCACTGGTTGAGCAGGATGATGCCGAACGCTTGTTCCGCCGCTTCCGGGCGGCAGGGGATTTACCGTATGGCGCTTTTGGTGAAATTTTCTGGGAAACACAGTGCCAGGAGATGCAGCAGCTTGCCGACAGAGTCATTGCCTGTCGCCAGCCGGGGCAAAGTATGGAAATTGATCTCGCCTGCAACGGTGTGCAGATAACTGGCTGGTTGCCGCAGGTGCAGCCGGATGGCCTGTTGCGCTGGCGTCCCTCTTTATTAAGTGTGGCGCAGGGAATGCAACTTTGGCTGGAACACCTTGTCTACTGTGCCAGCGGTGGTAATGGTGAAAGTCGCCTTTTTCTACGCAAAGACGGCGAGTGGCGTTTTCCGCCGCTTGCAGCCGAACAGGCTTTGCATTACCTCTCACAACTGATTGAGGGGTATCGTGAAGGAATGTCCGCGCCATTGCTGGTGTTACCTGAAAGTGGCGGCGCGTGGCTAAAAACCTGTTATGACGCGCAAAACGATGCCATGCTGGATGACGATTCCACGTTACAAAAAGCCCGTACGAAATTCCTTCAGGCTTACGAAGGCAACATGATGGTGCGTGGCGAAGGTGATGATATCTGGTATCAACGGCTCTGGCGGCAATTAACACCAGAGACAATGGAGGCCATCGTTGAACAGTCGCAACGTTTCCTGTTACCGCTGTTTCGCTTTAATCAGTCATGAGTGCTGTATAAAAATTGCGCAATATATCTGCTTGCTTTATGATGCGCACCAGTCACGGACTGATGGATATATAGACATAGGCTGACTCGTGCAGCACAAGATTAAATTCTGGCAGATGATTTGCGTTAACCTGTTGAATCTGGCCAGAAAATAAAGTTGATTATGAGGTCCGTGAATGCCCCGCAGCACCTGGTTCAAAGCATTATTGTTGTTTGTTGCCCTTTGGGCACCCTTAAGTCAGGCAGAAACGGGATGGCAGCCGATTCAGGAAACCATCCGTAAAAGTGATAAAGATAACCGCCAGTATCAGGCTATACGTCTGGATAACGGTATGGTGGTCTTGCTGGTTTCTGATCCGCAGGCGGTTAAATCGCTCTCGGCGCTGGTAGTGCCCGTTGGGTCGCTGGAAGATCCCGAGGCGTACCAGGGGCTGGCACATTACCTTGAACATATGAGTCTGATGGGGTCGAAAAAGTACCCGCAGGCTGACAGTCTGGCCGAATATCTCAAAATGCACGGCGGCAGTCACAATGCCAGCACGGCACCGTATCGCACGGCTTTCTATCTGGAAGTTGAGAACGACGCCTTGCCCGGTGCGGTAGACCGCCTGGCGGACGCTATTGCAGAACCCTTGCTCGACAAGAAATACGCCGAACGTGAACGTAATGCAGTGAATGCCGAATTAACCATGGCGCGTACGCGTGACGGGATGCGCATGGCGCAGGTCAGCGCAGAAACCATTAACCCGGCACACCCCGGTTCAAAGTTTTCTGGTGGTAACCTCGAAACTTTAAGCGACAAACCCGGAAATCCGGTGCAGCAGGCGCTGAAAGATTTCCACGAGAAGTACTATTCCGCCAATCTGATGAAGGCGGTTATTTACAGCAATAAACCGCTGCCGGAGTTGGCAAAAATGGCGGCGGACACCTTTGGTCGCGTGCCGAACAAAGAGAGCAAAAAACCGGAAATCACCGTGCCGGTAGTCACCGACGCGCAAAAGGGCATTATCATTCATTACGTCCCGGCGCTGCCGCGTAAAGTTCTGCGCGTTGAGTTTCGCATCGATAACAATTCAGCGAAGTTCCGTAGTAAAACGGATGAATTGATTACCTATCTGATCGGTAATCGCAGCCCAGGTACACTTTCTGACTGGCTGCAAAAGCAGGGATTAGTTGAGGGCATTAGCGCCAACTCCGATCCTATCGTCAACGGCAACAGCGGCGTATTAGCGATCTCTGCTTCTTTAACCGATAAAGGTCTGGCGAATCGCGATCAGGTTGTGGCGGCCATTTTTAGCTACCTCAATCTGTTACGTGAAAAAGGAATCGATAAACAATACTTCGATGAACTGGCGAATGTGCTGGATATCGACTTCCGTTATCCGTCAATCACCCGTGATATGGATTACGTCGAATGGCTGGCAGATACCATGATTCGCGTTCCTGTTGAGCATACACTGGATGCAGTCAATATTGCCGATCGGTACGATGCTAAAGCAGTAAAAGAACGCCTGGCGATGATGACGCCGCAGAATGCGCGTATCTGGTATATCAGCCCGAAAGAGCCGCACAACAAAACGGCTTACTTTGTCGATGCGCCGTATCAGGTCGATAAAATTAGCGCACAAACTTTCGCTGACTGGCAGAAAAAAGCCGCCGACATTGCGCTCTCTTTGCCAGAGCTTAACCCCTATATTCCTGACGATTTCTCGCTGATTAAGTCAGAGAAGAAATATGACCATCCAGAGCTGATTGTTGATGAGTCGAATCTGCGTGTGGTGTATGCGCCAAGCCGTTATTTTTCCAGCGAACCCAAAGCTGATGTCAGCCTGATTTTGCGTAATCCGAAAGCCATGGATAGCGCCCGCAATCAGGTGATGTTTGCGCTCAATGATTATCTCGCAGGGCTGGCGCTTGATCAGTTAAGCAACCAGGCGTCGGTTGGTGGCATAAGTTTTTCCACCAACGCTAACAACGGCCTTATGGTTAATGCCAATGGTTACACCCAGCGCCTGCCGCAGCTGTTCCAGGCATTGCTCGAGGGGTACTTTAGCTATACCGCTACGGAAGATCAGCTTGAGCAGGCGAAGTCCTGGTATAACCAGATGATGGATTCCGCAGAAAAGGGCAAAGCGTTCGAGCAGGCGATTATGCCCGCGCAGATGCTCTCGCAAGTGCCGTACTTCTCGCGAGATGAACGGCGCAAAATTTTGCCTTCAATCACTTTGAAAGAGGTGCTGGCCTATCGCGACGCCTTAAAATCAGGGGCTCGACCAGAGTTTATGGTTATTGGCAACATGACCGAAGCCCAGGCAACAACGCTGGCACGCGATGTGCAAAAACAGTTGGGCGCTGATGGTTCGGAGTGGTGTCGTAACAAAGATGTCGTGGTCGATAAAAAACAATCTGTCATCTTTGAAAAAGCCGGTAACAGCACCGACTCCGCACTGGCAGCGGTATTTGTACCGACTGGCTACGATGAATACACCAGCTCAGCCTATAGCTCTCTGTTGGGGCAGATCGTACAGCCGTGGTTCTACAATCAGTTGCGTACCGAAGAACAGTTGGGCTATGCCGTGTTTGCGTTTCCAATGAGCGTGGGGCGTCAGTGGGGCATGGGCTTCCTGTTGCAAAGCAATGATAAACAGCCTTCATTCTTGTGGGAGCGTTACAAGGCGTTTTTCCCAACCGCAGAGGCAAAATTGCGGACGATGAAGCCAGAAGAGTTTGCGCAAATCCAGCAGGCGGTAATAACCCAGATGCTGCAGGCACCGCAAACGCTCGGCGAAGAAGCATCGAAGTTAAGTAAAGATTTCGATCGCGGCAATATGCGCTTCGATTCGCGTGATAAAATCGTGGCCCAGATAAAACTGCTGACGCCGCAAAAACTTGCTGATTTCTTCCATCAGGCGGTGGTCGAGCCGCAAGGCATGGCTATTCTGTCGCAGATTTCCGGCAGCCAGAACGGGAAAGCCGAATATGTGCATCCTGAAGGCTGGAAAGTGTGGGAGAACGTCAGCGCGTTGCAGCAAACAATGCCCTTGATGAGTGAAAAGAATGAGTGATGTCGCTGAGACACTAGATCCTTTGCGCTTGCCCTTACAGGGCGAGCGCCTGATTGAAGCCTCTGCCGGCACAGGCAAAACCTTTACGATTGCGGCGCTCTATTTGCGCCTGTTACTTGGACTAGGCGGTTCCGCCGCCTTTCCCCGCCCGCTGACCGTTGAAGAACTGCTGGTGGTCACCTTTACCGAGGCTGCCACGGCAGAATTGCGCGGTCGTATCCGTAGCAATATCCACGAGTTGCGCATCGCCTGTCTGCGTGAAACCACCGACAATCCACTGTACGAACGCCTGCTGGAAGAGATCGACGATAAAGCGCAAGCCGCGCAGTGGTTGTTGTTAGCCGAACGGCAGATGGATGAAGCGGCAGTCTTTACTATTCACGGTTTTTGCCAGCGCATGCTCAACCTGAATGCCTTTGAATCCGGCATGCTGTTTGAGCAGCAGCTGATTGAAGATGAGTCTCTGCTACGCTACCAGGCCTGCGCCGATTTCTGGCGTCGCCACTGCTACCCGCTGCCGCGTGAAATTGCCCAGGTGGTCTTTGAAACCTGGAAAGGGCCGCAGGCGTTGCTGCGCGATATTAATCGTTATCTGCAAGGCGAAGCACCGGTTATCAAAGCACCGCCGCCCGATGATGAAACGCTGGCTTCCCGCCACGCGCAAATTGTGGCGCGTATCGACGCCGTAAAACAGCAGTGGCGCGACGCAGTGGGTGAACTGGATGCGCTGATCGAATCTTCTGGTATTGATCGACGCAAGTTTAACCGTAGCAATCAGGCTAAATGGATCGAGAAGATCAGCGCCTGGGCAGAAGAAGAGACCAACAGTTATCAGTTACCGGAGTCGCTGGAAAAATTCTCTCAGCGTTTCTTAGAAGATCGCACGAAAGCCGGGGGGGAAACCCCGCGACATCCACTGTTTGAGGCGATCGATCAACTGCTTGCAGAACCATTGTCGATCCGTGATCTGGTGATAACCCGCGCATTGGCTGAGATCCGCGAAACAGTAGCGCGTGAAAAACGCCGCCGTGGCGAATTGGGTTTTGATGACATGTTAAGTCGGCTCGATTCCGCGCTGCGTAGCGAAAGCGGCGAGGTGTTGGCAGCGGCGATCCGTACGCGATTCCCGGTGGCAATGATCGATGAATTTCAGGATACCGACCCCCAGCAGTACCGAATTTTTCGCAGTATCTGGCACCATCAGCCGGAAACCGCATTGTTGCTGATTGGCGACCCGAAGCAGGCCATATATGCATTCCGGGGGGCGGATATCTTCACTTATATGAAGGCGCGTAGCGAAGTTCACGCCCACTACACCTTAGATACCAATTGGCGCTCCGCACCAGGAATGGTGAACAGTGTGAACAAGCTTTTCAGCCAGACTGATGACGCGTTCATGTTTCGCGAAATACCGTTTATTCCAGTGAAATCAGCCGGGAAAAATCAGGCGTTACGTTTTGTCTTTAAAGGTGAAACGCAGCCTGCGATGAAAATGTGGCTGATGGAAGGCGAAAGCTGCGGCGTTGGCGACTATCAAAGTACCATGGCGCAGGTATGTGCTGCGCAAATCCGCGACTGGCTACAAGCCGGACAGCGGGGCGAAGCGTTGCTGATGAACGGCGACGACGCGCGTCCGGTGCGTGCTTCGGACATCAGTGTGCTGGTGCGCAGCCGTCAGGAGGCCGCCCAGGTGCGCGACGCCTTAACGTTGCTGGAAATCCCTTCCGTTTACCTTTCGAACCGCGACAGTGTTTTTGAAACTCTGGAAGCGCAGGAAATGCTTTGGTTGTTGCAGGCGGTGATGACGCCCGAACGTGAGAACACCCTGCGTAGTGCGCTGGCAACGTCAATGATGGGGCTGAACGCGCTGGATATCGAAACGCTGAACAATGACGAACATGCGTGGGATGCGGTAGTCGAAGAGTTCGATGGTTATCGGCAAATCTGGCGCAAACGTGGCGTTATGCCGATGCTGCGGGCGCTGATGTCGGCGCGTAAGATTGCAGAAAACTTGCTGGCAACGGCAGGCGGTGAGCGGCGTCTTACCGATATCTTGCATATCAGCGAACTGCTACAAGAAGCCGGAACGCAGCTGGAAAGTGAACATGCGCTGGTACGCTGGTTATCGCAACATATCCTCGAGCCAGACAGTAATGCCTCCAGCCAACAAATGCGCCTCGAAAGTGATAAACATCTGGTGCAGATTGTCACGATCCATAAATCAAAAGGGCTGGAATATCCGCTGGTCTGGTTGCCATTTATTACCAATTTCCGCGTCCAGGATCAGGCGTTCTATCACGATCGCCACTCGTTTGAGGCTGTTCTGGATCTTAACGCTGCGCCAGAAAGTGTCGATCTCGCGGAGGCCGAACGTCTGGCGGAAGATCTGCGTTTGCTTTACGTGGCGCTGACGCGTTCGGTTTGGCATTGCAGTCTCGGCGTTGCACCGCTGGTGCGCCGTCGTGGCGATAAAAAAGGTGACACCGACGTCCACCAAAGTGCGCTCGGGCGTTTGCTGCAAAAAGGGGAACCGCAAGATGCGGCAGGGCTTCGCACCTGTATTGAAGCGTTATGCGATGATGATATTGCCTGGCAAACGGCACAAACTGGTGATAACCAGCCCTGGCAGGTTAATGATGCTATAACTGCAGAACTGAATGCGAGGACACTACAACGATTGCCCGGCGATAACTGGCGTGTCACCAGCTACTCCGGTTTGCAGCAGCGTGGTCACGGTATCGCTCAGGATCTGATGCCTCGGCTGGATGTTGATGCCGCAGGCGTGGTCAGCGTCGTTGAAGAACCGACGTTAACACCGCATCAGTTCCCGCGCGGTGCGTCACCGGGGACATTCTTGCACAGTTTGTTTGAAGACCTCGATTTTACCCAGCCGGTTGACCCGAACTGGGTACAGGAAAAACTGGAACTCGGCGGCTTTGAATCGCAGTGGGAACCGGTGTTGACCGAGTGGATCACGGCTGTCCTCCAGGCACCTCTCAATGAAACGGGTGTTAGCCTGAGTCAGCTTTCCGACCGCGATAAACAGGTGGAGATGGAGTTTTACCTGCCGATTAGTGAACCGCTCATCGCCAGCCAGCTTGATGCACTAATTCGCCAGTTTGATCCGCTATCCGCTGGCTGCCCGCCGCTGGAGTTCATGCAGGTACGCGGCATGTTAAAAGGCTTTATCGACCTGGTATTCCGCCACGAAGGGCGTTATTACCTGCTCGACTATAAATCCAACTGGCTGGGTGAAGACAGTTCGGCTTACACCCAACAGGCTATGGCAGCGGCGATGCAGGCACACCGCTATGATCTGCAATATCAGCTTTATACCCTGGCGCTGCACCGTTATCTGCGCCATCGCATTGCTGATTACGACTATGATCGTCACTTTGGCGGCGTTATCTATCTGTTCCTGCGTGGCGTTGATAAAGAACATCCGCAACAAGGGATTTATACAACCCGACCCAACGCCGGGTTGATTGACCTGATGGATGAGATGTTTGCCGGTATGACCCTGGAGGAGGCGTAATGAAATTGCAAAAGCAATTACTGGAAGCTGTGGAGCACAAACAGCTACGCCCGCTGGACGTGCAGTTTGCCCTGACCGTGGCGGGAGATGAACATCCTGCCGTCACCCTCGCGGCAGCCCTGTTAAGCCACGACGCCGGGGAAGGGCATGTCTGTTTACCGCTCTCACGACTGGAAAATAACGAGGCGTCGCATCCGCTGTTGGCGACCTGTGTCAGTGAAATCGGTGAGCTACAAAATTGGGAAGAATGCTTGCTGGCTTCACAAGCGGTCAGCCGGGGAGATGAACCAACGCCGATGATCCTCTGTGGCGATCGTCTTTATTTGAATCGCATGTGGTGTAACGAGCGCACAGTGGCACGCTTTTTCAACGAAGTGAATCATGCCATTGAGGTTGATGAAGCTCTACTGGCGCAAACCCTGGACAAACTTTTTCCAGTAAGCGATGAAATTAACTGGCAAAAAGTTGCGGCGGCAGTGGCGCTGACGCGGCGGATCTCGGTGATTTCCGGCGGCCCTGGCACCGGTAAAACGACCACCGTAGCGAAGTTGCTGGCAGCGTTAATTCAAATGGCCGACGGCGAACGCTGCCGTATCCGTCTGGCTGCACCAACGGGTAAAGCTGCCGCGCGCTTAACCGAATCTCTCGGCAAGGCTTTGCGACAGTTACCGCTGACCGATGAACAAAAGAAACGCATTCCGGAAGATGCCAGTACTTTGCATCGATTGCTGGGTGCACAGCCGGGTAGCCAGCGTTTACGTCATCATGCCGGTAACCCGCTGCATCTTGATGTGCTGGTGGTAGATGAAGCGTCAATGATCGATCTGCCGATGATGTCGAGACTGATCGACGCCTTGCCCGATCATGCGCGAGTGATCTTTCTCGGCGATCGTGATCAACTGGCCTCGGTTGAGGCTGGGGCTGTGCTGGGCGATATCTGCGCTTATGCCAACGTAGGTTTTACCGCCGAGCGTGCCGGGCAGTTGAGCCGCCTGACGGGAACTCACGTTCCGGCAGGAACTGGCACAGAAGCGGCATCTTTGCGCGACAGTCTCTGCCTGCTGCAAAAAAGCTATCGTTTCGGCAGTGATTCTGGCATTGGTCAGTTAGCTGCGGCGATCAACCGTGGTGATAAAACGGCAGTGAAAACCGTTTTTCAGCAGGATTTTTCTGATATCGAAAAACGGCTTTTACAGAGCGGCGAAGATTATATTGCGATGCTTGAGGAAGCTCTTGCGGGTTATGGACGTTATCTGGATTTGCTGCAAGCGCGTGCCGAGCCGGATTTAATCATTCAGGCGTTCAATGAGTACCAACTTTTGTGCGCCCTGCGGGAAGGGCCATTTGGCGTGGCTGGACTGAATGAGCGAATTGAGCAGTTTATGCAACAGAAACGCAAAATTCATCGTAATCCGCACTCTCGTTGGTACGAAGGCCGACCGGTGATGATTGCCCGTAATGACAGCGCGCTTGGGTTGTTTAATGGCGATATCGGTATCGCTCTGGATCGTGGGCAGGGGACGCGCGTCTGGTTTGCGATGCCGGACGGCAATATTAAGTCTGTGCAACCGAGTCGCTTGCCAGAGCACGAAACTACGTGGGCGATGACGGTACATAAATCGCAGGGATCGGAGTTCGACCATGCGGCGTTGATTTTACCGAGCCAACGCACACCGGTAGTAACGCGAGAGCTGGTTTACACTGCGGTAACCCGCGCGCGTCGCCGTCTGTCTCTGTATGCCGATGAGCGTATTTTGAGTGCGGCAATCGCCACGCGCACTGAGCGGCGCAGTGGTCTGGCGGCATTGTTTAGTTCGCGGGAATAAACGTAATTGCCGGATGCGACGCACGGGTGTTACGCATGTCGCATCCGGCGATTTTCATCGCTTACCCCAAATCCGCCATCAACACTTTGGATTTACGCTGGTAGTTGTACAACTGCTTTTTGCTCTCGGGCAGTAAATCAATATCCACTGGGGTAAATCCACGTTCCTGGAACCAGTGAATACTGCGCGTGGTCAGCACAAATAATTTGCTTAAGCCGCTCTGCTTCGCCTGAGCGGCAATGCGTTCCAGCAGAACCTCGCCCCGTGATGAACTGCGGTAATCCGGGTGAACTGCCACACAGGCCATTTCCCCAATCTTCTCTTCCGGGAACGGATAGAGCGCGGCGCAGGCAATAGTCGTGTTATCGCGCTGAATAATGGTGAATTTGTCGATTTCCATCTCCAGCTGCTCGCGAGAACGGCGCACCAGAATACCTTGCTGCTCCAGCGGGCGAATCAACTCCAGAATACCGCCAATATCGTTGATTGTTGCGCGACGAATCTGCTCGGCGCTTTCCATCACAATCTGCGTACCGATACCGTCGCGTGAGAACAACTCTTGCAACAGCGCGCCATCTTCCTGATAACTGATTAAATGACAGCGACGCACGCCGCTGCGGCAGGCTTTCACTGCGCCACGCAAAAAGCGCACCGTACCGGAGTTGTAATCGCCTTTCTCTTCCTGGGCTTCTACCCGCGCTTGCGCTTCGTTAGGGAAAAGTTCGGAGACAATATCACCGTCGTCATTAGTGACGCCCTGGGAAGAGCAAAAACCAATCATCTTTTCAGCTTTCAGTTTGATGGCCAGTTGAGTGGCAATCTCTTCCGAGGTCAGATTAAAGCTCTCGCCAGTGACTGAAACAGCGACCGGCCCCATTAGCACTATTGCACCGCTGTCCAGTTGACGATGGATCGCGTCTTCATCAATCCGCCGGATACGCCCGCTATGGCAGTAATCCACGCCGTCATCGACGCCCAGCGGCTGGGCGATAATAAAATTGCCACTGACGACGTTGATATGCGCGCCCTGTAGCGGCGTGTTATTGAGACTCATCGACAGGCGAGCAGTAATATCCAGTTGCAATGTTCCCGCAGCCTGCTTTACCAGTTCCAGTGTTTTGGCGTCGGTCACACGTATATTCTTGTGATACAGCGGTTCGTGGTGATGCGCAGCCAGATTTGCGTCGATCTGCGGACGTGCGCCATAGACCACCACCAGACGGATGCCGAGGCTGTGCAGCAACCCGATATCATTAACGATACTGGAGAAATTCTCATGCTCAATGGCTTCACCGCCGAGCATGATGACAAACGTTTTTCCCCGGTGGGTATTGATATAGGGAACCGAATGGCGGAATCCCTCGACCAGCTCGGTTTTACGTTCCTTTACCACGGCACACCTCTTTGCATGATTATTCGAAATTAGTGTATTTTTATTCTGTTTTTTCGCAGGGTGCAAGTGTAAATTTTATGCGAGAGCGACTTTTTTATCAGTAATGCCGTGAATATAAAAAGAATGTTTACCGTTTATTAGATGACAGATTATGCGTCTTTCGCTAAAGTTTCCGGTCAAATTAGTCGTTTACTTGTTACACAGCTTAGATTTCTTTTGCTCGGGAGAGGCATGTCAGGATCCAACACTGCAATCAGCCGTCGTCGTTTACTGCAAGGCGCGGGTGCCATGTGGCTATTGAGCGTAAGTCAGGTCAGTCTGGCTGCGGTCAGCCAGGTCGTGGCGGTGCGCGTCTGGCCTGCGTCCAGCTACACCCGCGTGACGGTAGAATCAAATCGTCAGCTGAAATATAAGCAGTTCGCGTTGAGTAACCCGGAACGCGTGGTGGTGGATATCGAAGATGTAAACCTGAACTCGGTACTCAAGGGGATGGCGGCACAAATTCGTGCAGACGACCCGTTCATCAAGTCGGCGCGCGTCGGGCAATTTGACCCGCAAACCGTACGCATGGTTTTTGAATTAAAGCAAAACGTAAAACCGCAGCTGTTTGCCCTTGCGCCGGTCGCCGGGTTTAAAGAGCGTCTGGTGATGGACCTCTATCCGGCTAATGCACAGGATATGCAGGACCCGCTGCTGGCGCTGCTGGAGGATTACAACAAAGGCGACCTCGAAAAGCAGGTGCCGCCAGCACAAAGTGGTCCACAACCGGGTAAAGCAGGGCGCGATCGTCCGATTGTTATTATGCTTGACCCTGGCCACGGCGGCGAAGACTCCGGTGCGGTGGGGAAATACAAAACGCGCGAAAAAGACGTGGTATTGCAAATAGCTCGCCGTCTGCGCTCTCTGATCGAGAAAGAGGGCAATATGAAGGTGTACATGACGCGCAATGAAGACATCTTCATTCCGTTGCAAGTGCGCGTAGCAAAAGCCCAGAAACAGCGTGCCGACCTGTTTGTCTCTATCCATGCCGACGCCTTTACCAGTCGCCAGCCGAGCGGTTCCTCAGTGTTTGCGCTCTCAACCAAAGGCGCAACCAGTACTGCGGCAAAATATCTGGCACAAACCCAGAACGCCTCGGACTTGATTGGTGGCGTGAGCAAAAGCGGTGACCGCTATGTCGACCACACCATGTTCGATATGGTGCAGTCGCTGACCATTGCCGACAGCCTTAAGTTTGGTAAAGCGGTGCTGAATAAGCTCGGTAAAATCAACAAGCTGCATAAAAATCAGGTTGAACAGGCCGGGTTTGCCGTGCTGAAAGCGCCTGATATTCCCTCCATTCTGGTCGAAACGGCGTTTATCAGTAACGTTGAGGAAGAGCGTAAACTGAAAACGGCGACCTTCCAGCAGGAAGTTGCGGAGTCTATTCTTGCGGGGATTAAAGCGTATTTTGCCGATGGGGCGACGCTGGCGAGAAGGGGATGATAAAAAGGCGCTGAATGGCGCTTTTTTTATGGGAGAGCAGAAACAAAAAAACACCCGTTAGGGTGTTCAATAATTGGTTGCGGGGGCCGGATTTGAACCGACGACCTTCGGGTTATGAGCCCGACGAGCTACCAGGCTGCTCCACCCCGCGTCCGTGGATGCGCACTATACTCCGCTCGCGTTTTCATGCAACCTTTTTTTTACCCCGATCACGGATCTGGCATGATTTTGAACAAAAACAAATCACTAAAGCCTATTTTTTGTGCAAAATTTGCGTCAGGGAGAGGCTGCTCATTTCATTAAACGCGGCGGTTTGTTATCTTCGTTGCGCCTTATTTTTTAACCTGAAGAAGAGAACAATGAAAGGACGTTGGGTAAAGTACCTTCTTATGGGCACGGTTGTGGCAATGCTTGCCGCCTGCTCTTCCAAACCAACCGATCGCGGACAGCAATATAAAGACGGGAAATTTACCCAGCCTTTCTCTCTGGTGAACCAGCCAGATGCCGTTGGCGCGCCGATTAACGCCGGTGATTTTGCCGAGCAAATTAACCATATCCGTAATTCGTCACCGCGTCTGTATGGCAACCAGAGTAATGTTTATAACGCGGTGCAAGAGTGGCTGCGCGCAGGCGGTGATACCCGCAATATGCGCCAGTTCGGCATTGATGCCTGGCAGATGGAAGGTGCCGACAACTATGGTAACGTGCAGTTTACAGGCTATTACACGCCGGTAATTCAGGCGCGCCATACCCGCCAGGGCGAGTTCCAGTATCCTATTTACCGTATGCCGCCAAAACGTGGTCGTCTGCCGTCTCGTGCGGAGATCTACGCGGGGGCATTGAGTGATAAATATATTCTCGCTTACAGTAACTCCCTGATGGATAACTTCATTATGGATGTGCAGGGTAGTGGGTATATCGACTTTGGTGATGGCAGTCCGCTTAACTTTTTCAGCTATGCAGGGAAAAACGGTCATGCCTATCGCAGCATCGGTAAGGTGCTGATTGACCGTGGCGAAGTGAAAAAAGAAGATATGTCGATGCAGGCGATTCGTCACTGGGGCGAAACACACAGTGAAGCTGAGGTTCGCGAGCTGCTTGAGCAGAATCCTTCATTTGTTTTCTTTAAACCGCAATCTTTTGCACCGGTGAAAGGAGCAAGTGCAGTACCGCTGGTTGGTCGCGCTTCAGTTGCCTCTGATCGTTCCATTATCCCACCAGGTACAACCTTGCTGGCAGAAGTGCCGCTGCTGGATAATAACGGCAAATTCAACGGTCAGTATGAACTGCGTCTGATGGTGGCGCTGGATGTTGGTGGCGCAATCAAAGGCCAACACTTCGATATCTATCAAGGGATCGGTCCGGAAGCCGGGCACCGCGCAGGTTGGTACAATCACTATGGACGTGTCTGGGTGCTGAAAACGGCTCCGGGCGCAGGTAACGTCTTTAGCGGCTGATGTGATATTCTGTATACCGTTTTGACGGATACGACAGGGTGAGGGATAACCTCGCCCTTTTTAATTCTGAGGTGCTATGTCTGTGGTAATTAGTGATGCATGGCGTCAGCGTTTTGGTGGCACAGCGCGTCTGTATGGTGAAAAAGCGTTGCAACTGTTTGCTGACGCGCATATTTGTGTGGTCGGTATTGGCGGTGTCGGTTCCTGGGCGGCGGAAGCGCTGGCGCGCACAGGGATTGGCGCAATCACGCTTATCGATATGGATGATGTGTGCGTCACCAATACCAATCGGCAAATTCATGCCCTGCGCGATAACGTGGGGCTGGCAAAAGCGGAAGTTATGGCGGAGCGTATTCGCCAGATTAACCCGGAGTGCCGTGTAACGGTGGTGGATGATTTCGTGACGCCGGATAACGTAGCGCAGTATATGAGCGTGGGTTATTCGTACGTGATTGATGCCATTGATAGTGTACGGCCCAAAGCGGCGCTGATTGCTTATTGTCGGCGCAATAAAATCCCACTGGTAACAACCGGTGGCGCGGGTGGGCAGATTGACCCGACGCAGATTCAGGTTACCGATCTGGCGAAAACGATTCAGGACCCGCTGGCAGCGAAGTTGCGTGAGCGCCTGAAAAGCGATTTTGGCATAGTGAAAAACAGTAAAGGTAAGCTCGGCGTGGATTGCGTATTCTCTACCGAAGCATTGGTGTACCCGCAGTCAGACGGTACGGTGTGTGCTATGAAAGCTACGGCGGAAGGGCCAAAGCGAATGGATTGTGCATCTGGATTTGGTGCTGCGACGATGGTGACCGCCACCTTTGGTTTTGTTGCGGTTTCTCATGCGCTGAAGAAGATGGTGGCGAAAGCGGCCCGTCAGGGGTAAACAATCAGGTCGGATGCGACGCGAACGTCTTATCCGACCTGGTTCTGTGCTTAAACCTGCTTCGCCACAGCGATAATCGCCTCGCTTAACGCATTCAACCCTTGGCTGCGTGAGGCGCTAAGCTGCGCACGCAATCCCAGCTCATCAAACAATGCCAGCGGCGACTGTGCCTGCAATTCGGCGGCGGTTTTCCCCTCAACGGCAGTCAACAACACCGCCAGCAGGCCGCGCACAATGCGCCCTTCGCTGTCGCCAAAGAAGTGCATTTTACCGTTTTCAGCCACGGTATATCCCAGCCAGACGCGGTTTTCGCATCCGGCAATCTCTTTAGCCTGCGCTTTTAACTCGTCTGGCAAAGCCGGAAGCTGTTTCCCCAGCATGATCAACTGGCGATATTTATCTTCCCATTGCGTCAACGGTGCGAAGGTATTGCGTAACGTTTCTGCGGTTACGGTTGTGCCGAACGGATGTCCGGCGAATTGCGGGTTCGTCATTAATCCACCAATAATTCCAGCGCGCGGTCAACGGCATTCACCAGCGCATCCACATCACTCTTTGTATTATATGGCGCAAAAGAGGCGCGCAGTGTGCCGGTTACGCCTAATTCTGCCAGTAGCGGCTGAGCGCAATGTTGCCCGGCGCGCAGGGCAATACCGTACTCCGCCAGCAGCGTCACCATATCGCTGTGATGAACGCCAGCAAAACCAAAGGCCAGCAGGCTGGAATCCTGGCAGCGGAATGAACGAAAGCCGGGACGTTTCGCCAGCGCATCTTCCGCCAGCGTTGCTAAGCTACGGCTCCAGCTTTCGGCCTGGTTGATATCGTAATCTGCCAGCCATTCCAGCGCCGCGCTTAATCCTATGACACCAGCGACATTTGGCGTTCCGGCTTCCAGTTTCCACGGCGCAGATTGAGTCGTGAAGCCGTCAAAACTCACTTCGTGAATCATTTTGCCGCCGCCCAGCCAGGGTGACATCGCTTCCAGCAGTTCTGATTTGCCATACAGCACGCCGATACCCGTCGGGCCATACAGTTTGTGACCAGAGAAAGCATAGAAATCAATATCCAGTTGCTGAACATCCGCAGGGAAATGCACCGCCCCCTGAGCACCATCAACCATCACCACCATCCCGGCTGAATGAGCAAAGGTAATCGCTCGCGCCAGATCCGGGCAACCGCCAGTGACGTTCGACATTTGTCCCAGAGCAAGAATTCGACTACGAGGTGTGATCAGTTCTGGCAACAAATCGACATCCGGCAATCGCTGCGCATTAAGCGGCAATTTCACCACTTTGGCTCCCGTTTGTTGGGCGACCATCAGCCAGGGGACGAGGTTAGCGTGGTGTTCTGCCACGCTGACAATAATCTCATCGCCCGGTTGCAGACGCGGACGCGCATAGCATTGTGCCACCATGTTGATGGATTCAGTGGTGCCGCGCGTCCAGACGATAGTTTTATCATCCGGTGCATTCAGTAATTGCGCCACTTTCTCTCGTGCAGCTTCATAACGCGCGGTCAGGCGTTGGGCTTCGGCAAACTGGCTGCGATGGACGTTTCCGGCGCTCAGGCTGTAAAACTGTCGAGTGGCTTCAACCACGGCTTCAGGTTTAAGCGCGGTCGCGGCGCTGTCGAGATAGACGCCCGCATCCTGTAGCGCGGGAAACTGGGCGCGAAACTGCGCGGGATTAAAAACGTTCATGGTACTCCTCGGCTTGATGCACCGATCGTGACGCAAAATTCACTTTGATACAAGGAGGGTGCTAACCATCAGAATTATCTGGATATCCTGGCGAAGCCGCGTCAGTAACATATGCTGAATAGTGTTAGGCGTTAATTTTAGCCTGTTAATCAATACTATTAAGATTTATTAATCGCTTTAAGGAGAAGATGATGAAAAAGACTGCCGCAATTATTTCTGCCTGTATGCTGACTTTTGCCCTGAGCGCCTGTTCCGGTTCGAACTATGTGATGCACACCAATGACGGACGTACCATCGTCTCTGACGGCAAACCACAGACTGATAACGATACCGGTATGATTTCGTATAAAGACGCTAATGGCAACAAACAGCAGATCAACCGTACCGACGTGAAAGAGATGGTCGAACTGGATCAGTAATTCGCGATCGCAAGGTAAAAAAAAGCACCGCAATTAGGCGGTGCTACATTAATCACTATGGACAGACAGGGTAAATGTACAGGAAGTGAAAAAAGGTAGCTTTGCTACCATGGTCTGAATCGCAGACCAATTGCAAACACAACAACACAACATCACAACCGTAAGCCAAAAGTTCACCAGAACACGCATTCCGATAAAACTTTTCGTTCCGGCTCAGGAAGTGCCGCCACTATAGGTATTTGCTGGTAGAAGCTCAACGGACAATTTATAATGGCTCAGATTAAAAAAACTAATAGGTTACACAGTGTGATCTAATTGTTAAATTCATTTAACATCAAAGTTTAAAAGCCATGTCTAAACGATTACCACCGCTAAATGCCTTACGAGTTTTTGATGCCGCAGCACGCCATTTAAGTTTCACTCGCGCAGCAGAAGAGCTTTTTGTGACCCAGGCCGCAGTAAGTCATCAAATCAAGTCTCTTGAGGATTTTCTGGGGCTAAAACTGTTCCGCCGCCGTAATCGTTCACTCCTGCTGACCGAGGAAGGTCAAAGCTATTTCCTCGATATCAAAGAGATATTTTCGCAATTAACCGAAGCGACGCGTAAACTCCAGGCCCGTAGCGCCAAGGGGGCGTTGACGGTCAGTTTACTCCCCAGTTTCGCCATTCATTGGTTGGTTCCGCGACTTTCCAGCTTTAATTCAGCTTATCCGGGAATTGACGTTCGAATCCAGGCGGTTGATCGTCAGGAAGATAAGCTGGCGGATGATGTTGATGTGGCGATATTTTATGGTCGGGGCAACTGGCCGGGGCTACGGGTGGAAAAACTTTACGCCGAATATTTATTGCCGGTGTGTTCGCCGCTACTGCTGACTGGCGAAAAACCCTTGAAGACCCCGGAAGATCTGGCTAAACATACGTTATTACATGATGCGTCACGCCGTGACTGGCAGACATATACTCGCCAATTGGGGTTAAATCATATCAACGTTCAGCAAGGGCCAATTTTTAGCCATAGCGCCATGGTGCTGCAAGCGGCTATTCACGGGCAGGGAGTGGCGCTGGCAAATAACGTGATGGCGCAATCTGAAATCGAGGCCGGACGTCTTGTTTGCCCGTTTAATGATGTTCTGGTCAGTAAAAATGCTTTTTATCTGGTTTGTCATGACAGTCAGGCAGAACTGGGTAAAATAGCCGCCTTTCGTCAATGGATCCTGGCGAAAGCCGCTGCTGAACAAGAAAAATTCCGCTTTCGTTATGAACAATAATTTACGTAGGGTACGACCATGACCAGCCGTTTTATGCTGATTTTTGCCGCCATTAGCGGCTTCATTTTTGTGGCTCTGGGCGCTTTTGGCGCGCATGTGTTAAGTAAAACCATGGGGGCCGTTGAGATGGGCTGGATCCAGACCGGTCTCGAATACCAGGCGTTCCATACGCTGGCGATCTTAGGTCTGGCGGTGGCAATGCAGCGTCGCATCAGTATCTGGTTTTACTGGAGTAGCGTTTTCCTCGCGTTAGGCACGGTGCTGTTCAGCGGCAGCCTTTATTGCCTGGCGCTGTCCCATCTGCGTTTGTGGGCATTTGTCACACCGGTTGGCGGCGTGAGCTTCCTCGCGGGCTGGGCGTTAATGTTAGTTGGTGCTATCCGTTTAAAGCGCAAGGGCGTAAGTCATGAGTAAGGTTGTATTGCTGTGCCGTCCGGGCTTTGAAAAAGAGTGCGCCGCAGAAATTACCGTTAAAGCCGGCCAGCGGGAAATTTTCGGTTTTGCCCGCGTGAAAGAGAATGCGGGTTATGTCATTTATGAATGTTATCAACCTGATGATGGCGATAAGTTAATCCGTGAGCTGCCGTTCAGTTCATTAATTTTTGCCCGCCAGTGGTTTGTGGTGGGGGAACTCCTGCAGCATTTGCCGCCAGAAGATCGTATTACCCCCATTGTCGGCATGTTACAGGGTGTAGTAGAGAAGGGCGGTGAACTGCGTGTTGAAGTTGCCGATACCAACGAAAGCAAAGAGTTGCTGAAATTCTGCCGTAAATTCACCGTGCCGCTACGCGCTGCCTTGCGCGATGCTGGGGTGCTGGCGAACTATGAAACGCCGAAGCGTCCGGTTGTGCATGTATTCTTTATTGCACCAGGCTGCTGCTATACCGGTTACTCATACAGCAACAATAATTCGCCGTTCTATATGGGCATTCCGCGCCTGAAATTTCCGGCAGATGCGCCGAGTCGTTCCACGCTCAAACTGGAAGAGGCATTTCATGTGTTTATTCCTGCGGATGAGTGGGATGAACGCCTGGCGAACGGGATGTGGGCGGTGGATTTAGGCGCTTGCCCAGGCGGCTGGACCTACCAACTGGTGAAGCGCAACATGTGGGTTTATTCCGTCGACAACGGCCCGATGGCGCAAAGTCTGATGGATACCGGACAGGTGACGTGGCTGCGGGAAGACGGTTTCAAATTCCGTCCGACACGCAGCAATATCTCCTGGATGGTATGCGATATGGTTGAAAAACCGGCGAAAGTTGCGGCATTGATGGCGCAGTGGCTGGTTAATGGCTGGTGCCGTGAAACCATTTTCAACCTCAAACTGCCGATGAAAAAACGCTACGAAGAAGTGTCACACAATCTGGCGTATATTCAGGCACAGCTTGATGAACATGGCATAAATGCTCAGATTCAGGCGCGGCAGTTGTATCACGATCGCGAAGAAGTGACGGTGCACGTCCGCCGCATCTGGGCTGCGGTGGGTGGTCGTCGCGACGAGCGATAACAGGCAAGGCCGGGGCGTCGTCTCCGGCCTGCTACCCTTTCCGTCAGGCTGTTACCAAAGAAGTTGCAACCTGGCGCTCATCAGAAATAATGTGCGTTACCTCATCCAGATGCCCGATGCGGGCTTCCCCTGAACGATTAAATTTACTTTTATCAATCAATAACAACGATTGCGCGGCACGTTTTAATAGCATCGATTTGTAATCAGCGTTGATGGCATTGGAGTCCCACAGTGCGCCGCTGCTATCGATCCCTTCACAAGAAAAAATAAACAGATCGATTTCCAGCGATTTAAGTTGGGAAATCAGCGAGGGATTGACGTAACAGCCATATTTGCGCTCAAGTGTGCCGCCGGAACTGATCAGTTGAATGCGTTCGCGTTTACCGAGTTCATGGCAAATCGGATGGCTATTGGTGAAGACCTGAATGTTGATGTCAGGCAACTGGCGTGCCAGATACCAGCAGGTTGAACTGGCGTCTAAGGCTATCACCATCCCTTCTTCAATCCACGCGAGCGCCTCGCGCGCGATATCTGCTTTATGCGCATAATGGCTTTTCAGCCGGATGTGAAAGGGATCGCCACTGTCTTGATTTTGACGGTGGATATATTTAGCGCGCCCATGATTGCGCAGAATTTTACCCTGCGTCTGTAATTCATTGAGATCGCGACGAATGGTTTCTTTACTGACCTTTAGCTGTTCAGAGAGAGCTTCCGTGGTCAGGCTGGTATGGTTCAGCAGCAGGTCGACTATCGCTTGCTGGCGTGCCGCTTTCATATTTTTCACCCCATCATTCGATAACCGCCCGCGTCATGCGGGCGTACCGGTATGAGATTACGGTGTTACCCCTTTTTTTAAAAGAATATTCCCGTACTTCGCTCGTTCGCCTGTGATAACGATCGCAAAGGCTTTTTGCGCCCGTTCATAAAACGCAAAACGATTGATGCGGATGATGTCAGGACACGGGGCTTGTAGTGAAAGCGCATTACGGTAACGTCGTTCTACTTCAGGATCGAGAGTGTCACCTTCTACCGCCGCCATCATCACCAGCGGCGGTGCATAACTGTCCAGTTCAAATAACGGGATTATCGCCTGGAGCAAGTCGCTCACCAACAGGCCATCAGCGCGGATCACCTGCGGTCCCATCGAATGGGCGGGAAAGTGAGCATCGGAAAAAATAATTTCATCTCCATGTCCCATCTCTGCCAGCACTTTCAATAGTTCGGGAGAAATTAACGGCGAAATTGTTTTCAGCATTTCACACTTCCTCTATAAATTCAGGTTCAGTTTGCGGGTAGAAATAACGGTACTGATAATGAATCTGCGCGCGGGCTTCTTCCGGGCTGTTAAATTCCCCTACGCCATACCAACCGAACAGCGCAGCTCCTGCGACGGTCGTTTCTGCGTCGTCGAGAACTTTTACCGGAATATCAAGCATATTGGCTTTAATCTGATTCCACAATGTGTTGCGACTTCCTCCGCCGACTAACAATAATTCAGAGGCTTTAAAGTGCCCGATTTTTTCCAGCATCTGTAGATTGCGCTGTAATTGCGCGGTTAACCCTTCCAGCGCCGCGCGATAGAAATGCCCCCGCGTGGTATTAAGCGTCACTCCTTGCCAGCCAGCGTTCTGACACGACAATAAATCACACTGCATTTTCACGCCATCCGCGCCAGGCGCGATCAGACGAGCCTCTTCAATCAACATTTGCCAGGGAGTTTCTGCCGTCCAGAACAGTTTTCTCACCCACTCCAGCACGCCGGATGCCAGCCATTGCATACCTGGGTTATACAACCCTGCCTGACTATCCAGTTCGCAGGTGGAACCGGCATACTGACTTAACAGCGAAGTATCAACCTGGGCGCTACGGACCATTAAAATTTCCCATGTACCGGAAGAGAGCACGGGTTCATTTTGTTCGGCACCAGCGCCAAAAAGGGCGAACTGGGTATCGTGACCTGCGGAAATCACCGGTATGCCAACGGGTAAGCCGAGCATTGCTGCGGCGCTGTTCTGTAACGTACCAATCTGTTCACCCGCTTCCACCAGACGAGGGAAGAGTCGGCGTGGAATACCGGTGGCTTGTAAAATTTGCGGACTGAAATCGCGTTGCTGGATATCCAGCATCTGGCTGGTTCCGGCCATCGTGATATCAGTAGTGAATTCGCCGGTTAAACGGTGGTTAATCAGCGACGAAATAAAGAGCCAGGCGTGCGCGCGTTCCAGCAGTTGTGGATGATTTTCTTTCAACCATACCAACTTATATAACGTATTGAAACTAAAGGCTCCGACGCCAGAAATAGCCTGCAACTGCTGTGCGGAGATCAACCGTTCAATATTGTCCATTACCGCTGCTGTTCGCGGACATTTCCAGCTAATGATCGGATAGAGCAGATTGCCTTGCTTATCTACCAGAGCGCCATCCACACCAAAGGTGGTGACGGCGATACCGCGGATGTGGCAATCAGTCAGTTCACTATTGATTTGCCGACAGCAATCAGCAAAGCGTTGCAAAATGGCGTCTAAAGACCACTGGTGCCAGGTGTTGTTTTCCATCGCGATATCGCTGGCATTAGGCGTTGAGGCGCGGGCAGCAATTTTTCCCTGCCGATTAACCGCGATGGCCCTGACATTGGTCGCGCCACAGTCGAGTACCAGGATAACTTCTTGTTTCATAATCGCTCCTGCAATATAGCCGGATAACATTGTTTATCCGGCTAACCACTCTTGCTTGTTCAGGCCCGGTAGCCGGAGCGACCGGGCATCACATCAGGGAGTAATGTATTAACGCTTGTACAACGGGCCGTAGTTCTGGCAAGCGCGGTAATCCTGGCCTTCAATATCCATGCCGTGCGCGGCCCAGGCAGAAGGACGATACACTTTGGTCTCTTCAACGTTGTGCATACATACCGGGATACGCAGCATGGAGGCAAGAGTGATAAAGTCTGCGCCAACGTGGCCGATGGTCAGAACCCCGTGGTTAGCGCCCCAGTTCGCCATTACCGAGTACACATCCGTAAACGGCCCTTTACCGGTGAGGCGCGGTGCAAACCAGGTGGTTGGCCAGGTTGAGTTGGTGCGTTTGTTGAGGATGTCATGCACATCCTTCGGCAATTCCACGCTCCAGCCTTCCGCGATTTGCAGTACCGGTCCCAGGCCTTTGATGATGTTGACTCGAGTCATAGTGAACGGGACGCCGCCTTCGGTAAGGAAGCGAGAAGAGTAACCGCCGCCACGGAAGTATTCGTGGATCGCCGGGCACCATTCGGTAGCGGCGAGGCAAGCGTCAGCCTCTTGCTGAGAGATTTCCCAGTGCGGCTTCATCGTCGGGTTACCTTCGCTGTCGCGTTGTTTACAGGAACCGTCCAGCGCAGCAGAACCGGAGTTGATCAAATGGATGATGCCGTGTTCTGCCAGTCCGTCCAGTTTATGCCCCGTTACACGCTCAATTGCTTCTGGTGACCAGTAGGTACGCACATCGGCAAATACCTGAGCGGTACCAGTGAGCTGGTGGCCCATTAGCATTGCCACGCCGTTAAGACTGTCGTTTTCGGTCGCCACGACAAAGGGTTCGCGCACGCCATTCCAGTCAAATGAACTGTTAAGGATCGCTTCGGCGGTGTCGCCATTGGGATATTGATCGGTCCAGTGACGTTGTCCCTGGAAGCCCGCAGCGATGGCGTTGTAGCCAAGTGATTCTTCCACGCGACCAATATCGGTCAGTTTGCTGTTGCCTTGCATCATGTCGCGGATACACATCGCCATCAGTAAACTTTCGCGCAGAACTGCGCGGCTTTGCTCGGCATTGCGTTGATACTGTTTGTTATTTTCATCTTCGCCATAGCGGAAGTTTTTATCAGCCCAGGCCAGCGCCATTTCCAGTTCGGCTTCGTCGTAAATCTTCTGATCGATACGGCGACGCAGTTCGGTCATATCCACCGCCTGGACTTTCATTCCCAGCCAGGATTCAAAGAAGTTGTGATCAACAATGGAACCGGCGATACCCATCGAAACGCCGCCCAGCGACAGATAGCTTTTACCTTTCATGCTGGCGACGGCCAAACCGGCGCGGGCAAAGCGCAGCAGTTTTTCTTCAACATCAGCAGGAATCGATGTGTCATCGGCATCCTGAACGTCATGACCGTAAATGGAGAATGCCGGGATGCCTTTCTGGCTGTGAGCTGCCAGAGCCGCTGCCAGGTAAACAGCGCCGGGACGTTCAGTGCCGTTAAAGCCCCAAATGGCTTTCGGGCGGGTTGGATCCATGTCGATGGTTTCACTGCCATAGCACCAGCAAGGCGTTACCGTAATGGTGAGGCCTACATTCTGACTGCTGAATTTTTCTTCGCAAGCAGCGGCTTCAGCCATACCCGCGATACAGGTATCGGAAATGACACACTCGACGGCAGCTCCGCAGGCATGGCGCAGTTTCTCGGTCAGCAGTGCGGCCGTAGCTTTCGCCATATTCATTGTTTGTTCTTCAAGCGACTCACGAACACCCATGCGACGACCGTCAATAACCGGGCGGATACCAATTTTCGGTAAGCTGATTTTTTTCATTACAGATTCCTCACTTTATTCGGAAAATATGTTCAGTTAGTTGCCGTTTGAGAACGGAAACGGGCAAAGATAAAGATGACTGCGAAGCAGAGTGCCGGGATCAGTTCGGCAGTGGGGATGTTGCCCGCTGCATCACTGACAAACCCCATGACCGGAGTGACAATACCGCCGCCAATAATGGTCATAACGATGAAGGACGAACCGTATTTGGTGTCCTGGCCGAGATTTTTAATGCCCAGCGAGAAGATTGTTGGGTACTGAATCGACATAAAGGCACTGCATAAAGTCAGGGCTATTAAGCCCACATGACCGCCAGCGAAGGCTGAGATCAGGCACAGTGCCATAGCGATTAATGCGTAGGCGGCCAGGACTTTGTGTGGTGCGAAGCGACTGATGAGCCAGGTACCGGTGAAACGACCAATAAAGAAGCACACCATGGTTCCGGTTAAATAGTTAGCGGCAAAGCCTGCAGTCATACCTGGAATTTCTTCTACAGCGTAGCGAATCAAATAGCTCCAGCAGGCCGTTTGTGCGCCGACATAGCAGAATTGCGCTAATACCGCCCAGCGCCAGTGACGAATACGCGCCAGACGAGAAAGCGATGCGGAGAACGATCCTTGTTTGGCGTCACTGTGATTATCACTCTGCAATGCCGGGAATTTCGTCAGCATGATCAGCAGGGCGACCAGTAACACGATAGCCACGATGATCATATAAGGTGTCTGTACCGATAATACCAGGCTGTGTTTATACGCACTCAATTGCTCTGGAGACATTTTATCGAGAACGTCTTGCGATTGATGTGGCACGTTAGACAAAATAAGACTTTGCCCAAAGACAACCGCGATAATTGCGCCAAACGAGTTAAATGTTTGCGCAAGATTTAAGCGGAAGTGACCACTGCTTTCCGGCCCTAATACCGTAACAAAAGGGTTTGCGGCAGTTTCCAGACAACCTAATCCGGCTGCAATAATAAATAGGCCAACTAAAAATAAGGTGTAGTTCATTATTTCTGCAGCGGGCCAGAATAATGCAGCGCCCAAGGCATATAAAAATAATCCGGTAATAATCCCTGCTTTATAACTGAGTTTTTTCATCAATATCCCAGCAGGGATTGGGATAATGAAATAACCAAAGTAAAAGGCCGATTGGATCAGGCCAGCCTGGAAATTTGTCAGCGTAAAAGCCTGCTGGAATTGAGGTAATAAAATGTCGTTAAGGTTATTGGCTACCGCCCAAAGAAAAAACAGTGAGCACAGCAGCGCGAATGGAATAATGTAACTTCTGCTTTGCCCTGCATCTTTATCTACCGCACGGTAACTCTGCGTTTGTATTGATGTGTTTCCCATAGCATCCTCTTAGGTTCAGAAGCTTAAGCACGTAATCGGTTATGTTTTCAAAAGTGCAAAACCAGCGAGTTCGGGCTTCATATCAGTGAATATTTGCCTGTCAGAAATGAACTCATGGATTCATTTTCAAATAAAAAACGCTCTGTAATATGACGGCGGTCACACTTATTAGCTGGGAGGTGACTTTATGTGACTACCATCACTTTAATAATCGAAATTTCATGCCCGTTTCAGAAAATAAATCATAAAAAACACAAACCCGATGACCGTATTAATTGTTTGTGCCGAAAACGGGCATTTCTGGCGAGGGGGAATGGAAAAATGACCGTTTTGATAAATATTTTTAAGAGCGGTCATTTTTAATAGGGTTATAAAAAGAGAACTTGCAGTTATTTACTATGATTAGTTGAACCAGGTCACAAAATATAAGCTTGTGAATTTCTTTCTGGTTAATCAGGAAGAAGATGGTGGGTAATTAAACGGCTAATTCAATAGTGTGAAAGGAACAACATTATTGCCCTGTTTTGAATCAGAGAGAGGTAGCTAATGGAACGAAATAAACTTGCTCGTCAGATTATTGACACTTGCCTGGAAATGACCCGCCTGGGACTGAACCAGGGGACAGCGGGTAACGTCAGTGTACGTTATCAGGATGGGATGCTGATTACGCCTACAGGTATTCCATATGAAAAACTGACGGAGTCGCATATTGTCTTTATTGATGGCAACGGTAAACATGAGGAAGGAAAGCTCCCCTCAAGCGAATGGCGTTTCCATATGGCGGCCTATCAAAGCAGACCGGATGCCAACGCGGTTGTTCACAATCATGCCGTTCATTGCACAGCAGTTTCCATTCTTAACCGACCGATCCCCGCTATTCACTACATGATTGCGGCGGCTGGCGGTAATTCTATTCCTTGCGCGCCTTATGCGACCTTTGGAACACGCGAACTTTCTGAACATGTTGCGCTGGCTCTCAAAAATCGTAAGGCAACTTTGTTACAACATCATGGGCTTATCGCTTGTGAGGTGAATCTGGAAAAAGCGTTATGGCTGGCGCATGAAGTTGAAGTGCTGGCGCAACTTTACCTGACGACCCTGGCGATTACGGACCCGGTGCCAGTGCTGAGCGATGAAGAGATTGCCGTAGTGCTGGAGAAATTCAAAACCTATGGGTTACGGATTGAAGAGTAATTTCGTAAAGCAACAAGGAGAAGGATGATGGCTAACAGAATGATTCTGAACGAAACGGCATGGTTTGGTCGGGGTGCTGTTGGGGCTTTAACCGATGAGGTGAAACGACGTGGTTATCAGAAGGCGCTGATCGTCACCGATAAAACGCTGGTGCAATGCGGCGTGGTGGCGAAAGTGACCGATAAGATGGATGCTGCAGGGCTGGCATGGGCGATTTACGACGGCGTAGTGCCCAACCCAACAATTACTGTCGTCAAAGAAGGGCTCGGTGTATTCCAGAATAGCGGCGCGGATTACCTGATCGCTATTGGTGGTGGTTCTCCACAGGATACTTGTAAAGCGATTGGCATTATCAGCAACAACCCGGAGTTTGCCGATGTGCGTAGCCTGGAAGGGCTTTCCCCGACCAATAAACCCAGTGTACCGATTCTGGCAATCCCCACCACAGCAGGCACTGCGGCAGAAGTGACCATTAACTACGTGATCACTGACGAAGAGAAACGGCGCAAGTTTGTTTGCGTTGATCCGCATGATATCCCGCAGGTGGCGTTTATTGACGCTGACATGATGGATGGTATGCCTCCAGCGCTGAAAGCTGCGACGGGTGTCGATGCGCTCACTCATGCTATTGAGGGGTATATTACCCGTGGCGCGTGGGCGCTAACCGATGCACTGCACATTAAAGCGATTGAAATCATTGCTGGGGCGCTGCGAGGATCGGTTGCTGGTGATAAGGATGCCGGAGAAGAAATGGCGCTCGGGCAGTATGTTGCGGGTATGGGCTTCTCGAATGTTGGGTTAGGGTTGGTGCATGGTATGGCGCATCCACTGGGCGCGTTTTACAACACGCCACACGGTGTTGCGAACGCCATCCTGTTACCGCATGTCATGCGCTATAACGCTGACTTTACCGGTGAGAAGTACCGCGATATCGCGCGCGTTATGGGCGTGAAAGTGGAAGGTATGAGCCTGGAAGAGGCGCGTAATGCCGCTGTTGAAGCGGTGTTTGCTCTCAACCGTGATGTCGGTATTCCGCCACATTTGCGTGATGTTGGTGTACGCAAGGAAGACATTCCGGCACTGGCTCAGGCGGCACTGGATGATGTTTGTACCGGTGGCAACCCGCGTGAAGCAACGCTTGAGGATATTGTAGAGCTTTACCATACCGCCTGGTAAATGCGCTGATGTGATAATGCCGGATACGACGTTTGCGGTGTATCCGGCACGCCGTTACCGTACCAACCGCAATTGCTGTAAATTGCCGTCGATATGCAAATCGGTTTGTAAGCGGGCAATATCGCGGCACAGAAACGCCATCTCTTTATGGGTTTCTAATTTTTTGCGCCACTTTTCGGCAACCGCATCCAGATTCTCATATATCCCTTCCAGACTCTGAAACTCGACCAGCAGCTGCGTGGCGCTTTTTGGTCCGATTCCCGCAACACCCGGTATCTTTGAACTGCTGATCCCCGCAAGTCCCCAGTAATCGGGCAACTGCTGCGGTTGAACGCCAAATTCTTTATCGATAAATGGCGCATCCAGCCAACGTTTCTGGAAGTAATCACGAATACGTAATGTCGGTGAAAGTAACTGACAGTAGCCTTTATCTGTCGAAACAATCGTTGCCTGATGCCCGGCCTGTGTCACTTTGACCGCCAGCGTGGCGGCTAAGTCATCGGCTTCGTTGCCGCTGGTTGACCAGCACGGGACGCCGCGTTGCTCAAAGGCGGCGCGTAATGCAGGCATCTCGTCGTGCAACTCTTCCGGCATTGGCGGTCGACCCGCTTTGTAATCTGGTAAACGCTGATGACGCCAGCCGCTACTGCGGTTTTCATCATCAAAAACGGCGACAGCGTGGGTTGGCTGGCTGTGCATAATGAGCTGATCGAGCGCGTGCTGGCAGGTTTCGACACAGGGCGAACCCTGAACGGCATGAATGCGACGAATAAGATTCAGTGCATCGACAATAAGCAAATGAACAGCCACGATAACCCCCTTAAAGATCAGGCGATAAGGGTAACATTCGATGCCGGAACAGGCTATGGCTGGTTGAGAAAACGGGAAGAGGCCTCGCAAAACGAGGCCTCTGGAGAGCGATTAATCGCAGGCAACGATCTTCATCGCCAGGCCGCCGCGAGAGGTTTCGCGGTACTTGGCGTTCATATCTTTACCTGTTTCGTACATGGTTTCGATAACTTTATCGAGGCAGACGCGCGGCTCGCTGGTACGGCGCAGCGCCATACGCGCGGCGTTCACCGCTTTTACTGCCGCAATGGCGTTACGCTCGATGCACGGTACCTGCACCTGTCCAGCAACCGGGTCACACGTCAGACCGAGGTTATGCTCCATGGCGATTTCCGCCGCGATGCACACCTGCGCCGGGCTTGCGCCTAACAGTTCTGCCAGACCAGCTGCCGCCATAGAGCACGCCACACCCACTTCACCCTGGCAACCCACTTCGGCACCAGAAATCGACGCGTTCATCTTATAAAGAGAACCAATGGCGCTGGCTACCAGCAGGTAACGAGCCAGTGAGTTAGCGTTCACTTCGCGGATAAACTTATCGTAGTACGCCAGCACAGCCGGGATAATCCCGCACGCACCGTTAGTCGGCGCAGTCACCACGCGACCGCCAGCAGCGTTCTCTTCGTTCACTGCCAGTGCAAACATGTTGATCCAGTCAACAACCGCCATCGGGTCAGTGGTGGTTTTATCCTGGCTGACCAGCATCCGGCGTAGTGCCGCAGCACGGCGTGGAACGCGCAGTTTGCCAGGCAACACGCCTTCGGTGGAAATACCGCGCTCAATACCGCCACGCATGACTTCCCAGACGTTGGCCAGGTGCTGTTCCAGCTCTTCTTTGCTGTGCAGCGCCAGCTCGTTTTTCATCATCAGGCCAGAGAGTGACAGCCCGGTATCCTGACAATGTTTTTGCAGATCGGCAGCTGAACTGTACGGATAAGGAACTTCAACCGGTGCGCTATCCTGCTGACCAAAATGCTCTTCATCAACGATAAAACCGCCGCCGATGGAGTAATAAGTCTGGCTGTAAACGACTTTATCGCCCGCCAGCGCGGTAATGCGCATACCGTTTTCATGCAGAGAAAGGTTGTCGGCGTGGAAGTTCATGCACTGATCAACCGGGAACTCCACTTCATGCTGACCGTTTGCCAGCATCAGGCGACCATGAGTATTCACATCCTGAATAAAACCAGGGATGGAATCGATATCCACGGTATCCGGCAGGTTACCCGCCAGGCCCATAATAATGGCGATATCGGTGTGGTGGCCTTTACCGGTCAGAGAGAGCGAGCCGTACACGTCAACCACCACGCGGGTCACGTCTTTAAGCAGGTTACGGGCAATCAGATCGTCGGTAAATTGTTTACCCGCTTTCATTGGTCCAACGGTATGAGAACTGGAAGGGCCAATGCCGATTTTGAAAATATCGAATACGCTAATCATAGGAAATACATCGCGTTAAAACGGAGGAAGCGCCGCCCGAAAGCGGCGCGAAAGGACTTAGCTGAACAGAGAGTAGAAGATTGCGGAGATTGCAATCAGACCCATCACGACAACGAATACGTTGCTGATGTGACCGCTGTACTTACGCATTGCCGGTACTTTCTGAATTGCGTACATCGGCATCAGGAACAGGATCATCGCGATGATTGGGCCGCCCAGGGTTTCAATCATACCCAGGATGCTCGGGTTCAGGGTGGCAACAATCCAGGTCGTTACCAGCATGAACAGCGCAGTGATACGGTTCAGCTTGTTGATTTCGATAGACTTACCTTTACCACGCAGAGATTTAATCACCATACCGTTGAAGCCTTCACGTGCGCCCAGGTAGTGGCCGAGGAAGGATTTGGTGATAGCGATAATCGCGATAATCGGAGCCATCCACGCGATAACCGGTGCGTTAAAGTGGTTAGCCAGGTAAGACAGAATCGAGATGTTCTGCTCTTTAGCCGCAGCCAGGTCTGCCGGAGTCAGGCTCAGTACGCAGCTGAAGACGAAGAACATTACGGTCAGCACCATCATGATGTGTGCGAATGCCAGGATCTTCGAGCATTTCTGTTCTGCCATATCGCCGTACTCTTCACGCTTCGCAACGGCGAAAGAAGAGATGATCGGAGAGTGGTTGAACGAGAACACCATTACCGGAATTGCCAGCCACAGGGTCATCCACAGACCGTTTCCGGTTGCCGATGCAGTGTCCAGAGACAGCGTTTCCAGTGCTGCGCCGTTCCACTGCGGGATCAGGTACAGAGCCAGCAGCATCAGTACGCCAACAAACGGGAATACCAGAATACTCATCGCTTTAACGATCATCTGCTCACCGAAGCGAACGATGGTCATCATACCCACGATCAGGATCAGCGACAGAATCGCACGCGGCGGTGGTGTCATACCCAGCTGGTGAGACATGAAGCTTTCAACTGTATTGGTGATTGCCACGCTATAAACCAGCAGGATCGGGTAGATAGCGAAGAAGTAGAGCAGGGTAATCAGTTTACCTGCGCCAATACCAAAGTGTTCTTCTACAACCTCGGTGATGTCTTCGCCTGGGTTTTTACCAGACAGTACGAAGCGAGTCAGGCCGCGGTGTGCAAAAAATGTCATCGGGAACGCAAGGATAGCCATGATGATCAGCGGGATCATACCGCCAACACCTGCGTTGATTGGCAGGAACAGCACGCCCGCGCCGATTGCCGTGCCGTAAAGGCCCAGCATCCACATGGTGTCTGTCTTGCGCCAGGCACTACGAGAGTCTTTCGACGCAATCGTGCTGGTTTGAGTCGTTTCCATCTATTTCTCCTGGAGGAATGCAAATAATTCAGCTTTTAGCCAGTTCAGCCCGGGAAGGTGCCTGACCGTAAAAATGAAATCTGTCTATCGGCGATGGCTTAATCATTTACCGCCGTAATAATTTGAGGGCGGAAAGATACACACAAGTTATGTATCTATCAGTGATCTTGATCTCAAATACAATAATCTACTTGGAAGATAGATTATCCCAACGCTTTACTCTGTAAATCAAAAGTAAAAGAGAATTTAAGGGCAATATTTGCCCATTAAACGACATCTGACTTCTTCCGGGGCGCGCAATATATGTAGGTTGAACTGAAAAAATCAATACTTTTAGTTAATCATGGCGATAATTTCTTTTTCATAGCGATAAAATGTGGTTTATGAAAATAGGGAAACGTTTGCGTTACAACATAAATTGTATGACATATTAACTGTAATGATATTTATCGCGTGAGGGTGGTAAGAAACATTCATATAACAAATGAAATAAATTGATGGGTATGTGACCAAAAACGAGAAAACCCGGCAACAAACGTCACCGGGGGAGGGAGATTACGTGCAGATTTCGTAGCAAGGGATGTAGGCTGAGCCTGGCAACTTCATACGATGCTGGGCAACAAAACCCTGTAGCAGGTCGTCCATACGACGCATAATCTCTTTATCGCCGTTGATTTTGTAAGGACCAAACTCTTCAATGGCGCGAATACCGACTTCTTTTACGTTACCCGCCACAATACCGGAGAACGCACGGCGCAGGTCGGCAGCCAGCACTTCAACAGGTTGATCCGGGTAAAGCTTCAGATTAGCCATGTTCTCGTGAGACGGCTCAAACGGCATTTGCAAATCTGGCGCAATGCGCATTGACCAGTTAAAGCTGTAAGCATCGCCTGTGTCGCGGCGATTTTCTTTCACCAGCGGCATCGATGTTTTCATCTGACGAGCGACTTCAGCGGCGTCATCAATGATGATGCGGTAATGGCGGCGCGCGTTTTCACCCAGCGTATGCACGACAAACTCGTCCAGTACGCGGAAGTAGTCGGCGCTCTCTTTCGGGCCGGTGAGGATCAATGGTAAAACCTGATCTTTGTTGGCCGGGTTCATTAAAATTCCCAGCAAATACAGCAACTCTTCTGCCGTACCCACACCGCCAGGGAAGATAATGATACCGTGAGCGATACGCACAAACGCTTCCAGACGTTTTTCGATATCCGGCATGATGATCAATTCGTTGACCAGCGGGTTAGGCGGTTCAGCGGCGATAATCGACGGCTCTGTCATACCAATAAAACGACTGTCTTTGTAACGCTGCTGTGCGTGTCCGACCGCAGCGCCTTTCATCGGCGCTTCCATCGCTCCCGGACCACAGCCGGTGCAGATATTCAGCTCACGCAGGCCCAGTTGATTCCCGACGCGACGGGCATACAAATACTCGTTTTCGTTAATTGAGTGCCCGCCCCAGCAGACCACCATATTTGGCGCTTCACCAACATGCAGCGCGCGAGCGTTACGCAAGATGGAAAAGACCAGGTTAGTGATGTGGACGGAGTTGTCGAGATTCAGGTTGGGAAAACGAACGGTGTTATGGATTTGCCCGTAAACGAAGAGAATGTCGCGCAGAACCGCGAACAAGTTGGCCTGCAAAGCGCGAATAATTCGCCCATCGACAAAAGCCTCTTCCGGGGGATTAATCAGTTCCAGCTTTACGCCGCGTTCACGGCGCAGGACGTTAATATCGAAATTTTCAAAACGAGACAGCAATTCTTTGCTGTTATCGGTCAAACTACCGGAGTTCAGTACGGCAAGTGAACAGTTGCGAAACAGTTGATAGAGGTCGCTGCTGGCGGTGCGTTTAAGCATATCCACTTCCAGCTGCGACAACATATCCATGGAGCCAAGCGGGCTAATATGTGTAATCAAGAAAAACTCCTTATGGGACGAATATCGTCATTCCCTTTGATTACAATAGCCCTGCCTGATGACCTTTCACAACCTTCTGCGTGAATCCAGCACGCAAAATTGAGAAAAAATTTATTGCCGAACCAGTCTTGTGGTCGATGGGACAAAATCGCTATTACTGCGCCACGGGTTAATGTCCAGACCGCCACGACGGGTATAACGTGCGTAAACGCTCAATTTCTCTGGCTGGCAGAAGCGTAACAGGTCATTAAAGATGCGTTCCACGCACTGTTCGTGGAACTCGTTGTGATGACGGAAAGAAACCAGGTAACGCAGCAGTTTTTCTCTGTCAATTTGGCGTCCACGATACTGAATTTGGATCGATCCCCAATCTGGTTGATGGGTGATCAGGCAATTTGATTTCAGCAGGTGGCTGACGAGCGTCTCTTCTACTACTTTTTCGCCACTGGTGGCATTCTCCAGATAGTCAGTAGTGAATTCATAGTTATCGATAGTGATATCCTGGTCATCAATGCAAGTGCCATTGAAATGACCTATCGGTTGGCCTTCCAGTTCATCAAGACGATATAACGCCACGCTAACCTTACCCTGAGCGCAAGTGCTTAAGTCGCGCTCCAGCGTCTGGCGCACCTCATCCCAGTTATTAAAACGCGTCTGGTTAAAACTGTTGAGATAGAGCTTAAAACTCTTCGATTCAATCAGATTTGCGCTGGTGTAATCAAGTTCAACATGACCGACGGCGACCTGCGGCAAACCTTTCGCATTCAGCCAGGAAAGTTCATACAGCGTCCAGATATCCGTACCGTGAAAAGGCAGGTTATCCGCTTTCAGATCCAGCGGATCGCGATTCAGACTACGCGGAACGCCTTGTAGCAGGCTGGCGTCATAGGTATCCCGGTAATCGGTTGATTTTCCAAGAGTCAGGCCCGCAAGTGCCTGATGGTTTGCATAAGAAGACATGTTTCACCGTCATAAACCAGATAAACTAAACGACAAGTGTATCTGGTTTAAGTGAAGAGAGAAATTAGTGGACGATTTGACCGCACAAGCCCTGAAAGATTTTACTGCACGCTACTGCGATGCGTGGCATGAAGAGCATAAAAGCTGGCCGTTGAGTGAGGAACTGTACGGCGTTCCTTCACCGTGCATTATTTCAACCACCGAAGATGCCGTATACTGGCAACCCCAGCCGTTTACCGGGGAACAAAATGTAAACGCGGTTGAACGCGCTTTTGATCTTGTGATACAACCCACAATTCATACCTTTTATACGACTCAGTTTGCCGGGGATATGCACGCGCAGTTTGGCGATATCAAACTGACATTGCTGCAAACCTGGAGTGAAGACGACTTCCGTCGGGTGCAGGAAAATCTGATTGGTCATCTGGTGACTCAGAAAAGGCTAAAATTGCCGCCCACGCTATTTATCGCGACGCTGGAAGAAGAGTTAGAGGTCATCTCGGTGTGTAATCTCTCCGGTGAAGTGTGCAAAGAGACGCTGGGAACACGTAAACGGACGCATTTAGCCTCAAATCTTGCGGAATTCCTTAATCAACTTAAGCCTCTTCTGTAATCCAAATACCCCATCTGGTTGTGAGAGATCTCTTACAGACTCTGTAGGAGATCGCCAGGAAATAAGCGAATACTTAAAAAGATAAGAATCGTTATTTTCATTTAAAATCAATATATTGCTTGTCAATTCTTAACTTTCATATGAAATTTTCCTTAAGGCATTGTCTGTAAGCGCCTTGTAAGACTTCGCGAAAAAGACGATTCTATCTTCGTCGACAGGGAGTCAGACAACGAAGTGAACATCAGGATGATGACACTTCTGAAGGACACACCAGGATGGTGTTTCAGGGAAAGGCTTCTGGATGAAGCGAAGAGGATGACGCAGGACGCGTTAAAGGACACCTCCAGGATGGAGAATGAGAACCGGTCAGGATGATTCGGTGGGTCAGGAAGGCCAGGGACACTTCAGGATGAAGTATCACATCGGGGTGGTGTGAGCAGGAAGCAATAGTTCAGGATGAACGATTGGCCGCAAGGCCAGAGGAAAAGTTGTCAAGGATGAGCAGGGAGCAACAAAAGTAGCTGGAATGCTGCGAAACGAACCGGGAGCACTGTGAATACAGTGCTCCCTTTTTTTATTCCTGCTATCCTTCGCGGCAGTTTTTCTTATTGAGGTTGCTTTATGACCACTCATGACCGCGTTCGTCTCCAGTTGCAGGCGCTTGAAGCGTTACTGCGTGAACATCAGCACTGGCGAAACGATGAACCCCAGCCGCATCAATTTAACAGTACCCAACCGTTCTTTATGGACACCATGGAACCACTGGAGTGGTTGCAGTGGGTGCTTATTCCGCGAATGCACGATTTGTTAGATAACAACCAGCCGTTACCGGGCGCTTTTGCCGTTGCACCCTATTATGAAATGGCGCTGGCGACGGACTACCCGCAACGCGCGCTTATTCTGGCTGAGCTGGAAAAACTGGATGCTCTTTTTGCGGATGATGCGAGCTAATGCTGGAAATACTCTATCAGGATGAATGGCTGGTTGCGGTAAATAAACCCTCCGGCTGGCTGGTTCACCGCAGCTGGCTGGATCGCGACGAGAAAGTAGTGGTCATGCAAACCGTGCGTGACCAGATAGGCCAGCATGTGTTTACTGCTCATCGTCTGGACCGACCAACTTCTGGTGTGTTGTTGATGGGATTATCCAGCGAGGCCGGACGGCTGCTGGCACAACAGTTTGAGCAGCACCAAATCCAGAAACGTTACCATGCGATTGTGCGCGGCTGGTTGATGGAAGAAGCAGTTCTGGATTATCCACTGGTGGAAGAACTGGACAAAATCGCTGATAAATTTGCCCGCGAAGATAAAGGCCCACAGCCAGCAGTGACGCATTATCGCGGTCTGGCGACCGTAGAAATGCCGGTAGCGACCGGACGTTACCCGACCACGCGCTACGGCCTGGTGGAACTGGAGCCGAAAACCGGACGTAAGCACCAGCTCCGTCGCCATCTTGCCCATTTGCGCCACCCGATTATTGGCGACAGCAAACATGGTGATTTACGCCAGAATCGCAGCGGTGCTGAACATTTTGGCCTTCAGCGGTTAATGTTGCATGCCAGTCAGTTGTCATTGACGCATCCTTTTACTGGCGAGCCGCTGACTATTCACGCGGGCCTGGACGACACCTGGATGCAGGCGTTATCACAATTTGGCTGGCGGGGTCTGCTTCCTGAAAATGAAAGGGTTGAGTTCAGTGCGCCATCGGGTCAGGATGGAGAGATAAGTTCCTAATCCAGGGAGAAAACGGTATGGCGGAAATTGGTATTTTTGTCGGCACTATGTACGGAAATTCGCTGTTAGTGGCGGAAGAAGCGGAAGCAATTCTGACCGCGCAGGGCCACAAAGCAACGGTATTTGAAGATCCTGAATTAAGCGACTGGCTGCCCTATCAGGATAAGTATGTTCTGGTGGTTACGTCCACGACCGGGCAGGGCGACCTTCCTGATAGCATTGTGCCGCTCTTTCAGGGAATTAAAGATACCCTGGGCTTCCAGCCGAATCTGCGTTATGGCGTGATTGCGCTCGGCGACAGTAGTTATGCGAATTTCTGCAATGGTGGCAAACAGTTCGATGCCTTGTTGCAGGAACAGAGCGCTCAGCGGGTTGGCGAAATGCTGTTGATTGACGCCAGTGAGAACCCGGAACCGGAAACGGAATCAAATCCGTGGGTCGAACATTGGGGCACGCTGTTGTCCTGATACGTTCAGCGAGCGGTAAATGCCGTTTTAGCGGTGCTGAATCGAATCTTTTCAGGCAAATGCCAGTAAAAACTGCTTCATAGCGCGGATTTTTACTGGCGTTTGCCTGGAGTCAAGCGATCCATTTCATACTCTTCTTTATTTCTTCGTTTTAACCCTTCCTTTCTTGTTCTTGTTTTCATTTCCGTGAAGTGGATTCCACCGTCCAGGGCTAATGCCAAAATTGGGCCTCATTGAACGCATTAATGTTGTGTTGTTGCACGGTGAGCCGCTATGGCGCGCTTTTTATACTGCTATTGCCAGATATAAACACGCGCCGTATTCGGCGAACGACCTATAAAAACGGCAAAAAACACCCTACGTCACCTCTGATTTCCTGGCGATGTCGCAGTCCAGAGTGAGCGTGGCTAACGCGAATTTTCAGGAGTGCAACAATGAGTTCTTTAAGTCAGGCTGCGAGCAGTGTGGAAAAACGCACGAATGCTCGTTACTGGATAGTGGTGATGTTGTTTATCGTCACATCCTTCAACTACGGCGACCGCGCTACGCTCTCTATCGCCGGTTCGGAAATGGCCAAAGATATCGGCCTTGATCCTGTGGGAATGGGCTATGTGTTCTCTGCTTTCTCATGGGCTTATGTTATCGGGCAGATCCCTGGTGGCTGGTTGCTGGATCGTTTTGGTTCAAAACGCGTCTACTTCTGGTCGATCTTTATCTGGTCGATGTTTACCTTGCTGCAAGGCTTCGTCGATATTTTTAGTGGATTCGGCATTATCGTTGCCCTGTTTACGCTGCGCTTCCTGGTCGGGCTTGCTGAAGCGCCATCTTTCCCCGGCAACAGTCGCATTGTTGCGGCCTGGTTTCCGGCGCAGGAAAGGGGAACGGCGGTGTCGATTTTTAACTCCGCTCAATACTTCGCAACGGTGATCTTCGCGCCGATTATGGGCTGGCTGACGCATGAAGTGGGCTGGTCACACGTCTTCTTCTTTATGGGCGGTCTGGGCATTGTCATCAGCTTTATCTGGTTGAAAGTCATCCACGAGCCAAATCAACATCCGGGTGTAAATCAGAAAGAGCTGGAGTACATCGCCGCGGGTGGCGCGCTGATCAATATGGATCAGCAAAATACCAAAGTTAAAGTGCCGTTCAGCGTGAAGTGGGGGCAGATCAAACAGCTGCTCGGGTCACGGATGATGATCGGCGTTTATATCGGTCAGTACTGTATCAACGCCCTGACTTACTTTTTCATTACCTGGTTTCCGGTTTATCTGGTGCAGGCGCGTGGGATGTCGATTCTGAAAGCGGGCTTTGTGGCTTCCGTTCCGGCGGTTTGCGGTTTTATCGGCGGTGTGCTGGGTGGGATTATTTCCGACTGGCTGATGCGCCGCACGGGATCGCTGAACATTGCGCGTAAAACACCGATCGTAATGGGCATGTTGCTGTCGATGGTGATGGTGTTCTGCAACTACGTCAACGTTGAGTGGATGATCATCGGCTTTATGGCGCTGGCCTTCTTCGGTAAGGGCATCGGGGCGCTGGGTTGGGCAGTAATGGCAGATACCGCGCCAAAAGAGATCAGCGGTCTTTCCGGTGGCCTGTTCAACATGTTCGGTAACATTTCTGGCATCGTCACGCCAATCGCAATTGGTTATATCGTTGGCACGACTGGCTCGTTTAATGGGGCGCTGATTTATGTTGGTGTTCATGCCTTAATCGCGGTACTGAGCTACCTGGTGCTGGTGGGCGATATCAAGCGTATCGAGCTGAAACCTGTCGCGGGGCAATAAGATGACGACACAATCCAGTCCTGTTATTACTGATATGAAAGTCATTCCGGTCGCCGGGCACGATAGCATGTTGCTTAATATTGGTGGGGCGCATAACGCATATTTCACTCGCAATATTGTGGTACTCACCGATAACGCCGGGCATACCGGCATTGGTGAAGCGCCAGGCGGAGAGGTGATTTATCAGACACTGGTCGATGCTATTCCGATGGTGTTGGGCCAGGAAGTTGCGCGCCTGAATAAAGTGGTTCAGCAGGTGCATAAAGGTAATCAGGCAGCCGATTTTGATACCTTCGGCAAAGGTGCCTGGACTTTTGAATTGCGCGTTAATGCCGTGGCGGCGCTGGAAGCCGCCTTGCTTGACCTGCTAGGTAAGGCGCTGAATGTTCCGGTCTGCGAACTGTTGGGGCCAGGCAAGCAACGCGAGGCTATTACCGTCCTCGGTTATCTGTTTTATATCGGTGATCGGACCAAAACCGATCTTCCTTATCTGGAAAATACGCCGGGCAACCATGAGTGGTATCAGTTGCGCCATCAGAAAGCGATGAACAGCGAAGCCGTTGTGCGTCTGGCGGAAGCCTCACAGGATCGCTACGGCTTTAAAGATTTCAAACTTAAGGGCGGCGTGTTACCTGGCGAGCAAGAAATCGACACTGTTCGTGCATTGAAGAAACGCTTCCCGGATGCGCGGATTACCGTTGATCCCAACGGTGCATGGCTGCTTGATGAAGCAATTTCTCTGTGCAAAGGGCTGAATGATGTTCTCACCTATGCTGAAGATCCATGCGGCGCTGAGCAGGGTTTCTCCGGTCGTGAAGTGATGGCGGAGTTTCGACGGGCGACCGGCCTGCCCGTCGCGACCAACATGATTGCCACCAACTGGCGCGAAATGGGCCATGCGGTAATGCTCAATGCGGTGGATATTCCACTTGCCGATCCGCATTTCTGGACGCTTTCCGGTGCAGTCCGCGTGGCGCAGCTTTGCGACGACTGGGGGCTGACCTGGGGCTGCCATTCCAATAATCACTTCGATATCTCTCTGGCGATGTTTACCCATGTGGGTGCGGCGGCACCGGGTAATCCTACCGCTATCGATACCCACTGGATTTGGCAGGAGGGAGATTGTCGCCTGACCCAAAATCCGCTGGAGATTAAAAACGGAAAAATTGCCGTTCCTGATGCGCCCGGTCTGGGCGTGGAACTGGACTGGGAACAGGTACAAAAGGCACATGAGGCCTATAAACGTCTGCCTGGCGGTGCGCGTAACGACGCGGGCCCGATGCAGTACCTGATCCCCGGCTGGACCTTTGACCGTAAACGTCCCGTTTTCGGCCGTCATTGATTTTGAAAAAGGACATAAATATGAGTTCTCAATTTACGACGCCTGTTGTTACTGAAATGCAGGTCATCCCGGTGGCGGGCCATGACAGTATGCTGATGAATCTGAGTGGTGCACACGCACCGTTCTTCACGCGTAATATTGTGATTATCAAAGATAATTCTGGTCACACTGGCGTAGGGGAAATTCCCGGCGGCGAGAAAATCCGTAAAACGCTGGAAGATGCGATTCCGCTGGTGGTGGGTAAAACGCTGGGTGAATACAAAAACGTTCTGACGCTGGTGCGTAATACATTTGCCGATCGTGATGCCGGTGGGCGCGGTTTGCAGACATTTGATTTGCGGACCACTATTCATGTAGTTACCGGGATAGAAGCGGCAATGCTGGATCTGCTGGGGCAGCATCTGGGGGTTAACGTGGCATCGCTGCTGGGCGATGGTCAACAGCGTAGCGAAGTCGAAATGCTCGGTTATCTGTTCTTCGTCGGTAATCGCAAAGCCACACCGCTGCCGTATCAAAGCCAGCCGGATGATAAATGTGACTGGTATCGCCTGCGTCACGAAGAAGCGATGACGCCGGATGCGGTGGTGCGCCTGGCGGAAGCGGCATATGAAAAATATGGCTTCAACGATTTCAAACTGAAGGGCGGTGTACTGGCCGGGGAAGAAGAAGCCGAATCTATTGTGGCACTGGCGCAACGCTTCCCACAGGCGCGTATTACCCTCGATCCTAACGGTGCCTGGTCGCTGAACGAAGCGATTAAAATCGGTAAATACCTGAAAGGTTCGCTGGCTTATGCAGAAGATCCGTGTGGTGCGGAGCAAGGTTTCTCCGGGCGTGAAGTGATGGCAGAGTTCCGTCGCGCGACTGGCCTGCCGACCGCAACCAATATGATCGCCACCGACTGGCGGCAGATGGGCCATACGCTCTCGTTACAATCCGTTGATATCCCGCTGGCGGATCCGCATTTCTGGACGATGCAAGGTTCGGTACGTGTGGCGCAAATGTGCCATGAATTTGGCCTGACCTGGGGTTCACACTCTAACAACCACTTCGATATTTCCCTGGCGATGTTTACCCATGTAGCCGCTGCTGCACCGGGTAAAATTACTGCTATTGATACGCACTGGATCTGGCAGGAAGGCAATCAGCGTCTGACCAAAGAACCGTTTGAGATCAAAGGCGGGCTGGTACAGGTGCCGCAAAAACCAGGATTGGGCGTAGAAATCGATATGGATCAGGTGATGAAAGCCCACGAGCTGTATAAGAAGCACGGGCTTGGCGCGCGTGACGATGCAATGGGAATGCAGTATCTGATTCCTGGCTGGACGTTCGATAACAAGCGTCCGTGCATGGTGCGTTAAGACAGAAAACCAAAACCGGCTCTGTCAGGAGCCGGGTTGAGTCTGATGCCAAACGCAAAATTGCCTGTTGCGCTACGTATCAGGCCAACATACTTTTTAATTCATTGAATTTAATTGGTTTTGTAGGCCGGATAAGGCGTTATCGCCGCATCCGGCATAAACACAGGCACTTTGTCACCAGTCTGAAACCAGCTTCATAAAAAGCCGATTGCTACTCGGCAAGACGGTCCATTACCCTAGAATTTTGCTGGCTTCGCGCGCTACATTATCCATCTCGTCTAACAGTTCCAGCAGCTCCGGCTCCAAATCTTCTTCTTTAGTACCGCTACGTAGCTGTTGTTCGATCAGTTGGCAGAGATTCTTCATACGCGGCACACCGCTATAGCCGCAACTGCCATGCAGTTTATGAATCAAATCAACCAGGCCTTCCGGGTTTTCTCCAACCAGCTGTTCCTCAACTTTGTTGCGAACTTCAGGCAGGAAATCGAGTAACATTTGCAGCATATCGCGCGCTAAATCGGTTTTTCCTGCTGCCTGGCGTAGTGCCAGTTGCCAGTCGAGGGTCGCATTCGGGTTCACCACAATTTCGTTGACTTCGGGCGTCACGACGCGAGAGGAAATACCGCTGCCAGGCTTGTAGCGCAACAACAAATTATGCAATCGCTCTTCTTCAATCGGTTTCGCCAGATAATCGCTCATCCCTGCGCCAAGCAGCTTCTCTTTTTGCCCGGCCATTGCATGCGCCGTTACCGCGATAACTGGCGTTTGTTGCTGATGGGGGAGCTGGTGGATGAGTTCGCAGGCCCGAATGCCATCCATGTCCGGCATTTGAATATCCATTAAGATCAAATCGAACGGCATCTGTTTCGCCCGTTCAACCGCCTGATGCCCGCTATCGCAAAGTTCCACATGTTGCACCATATCTTCCAGCAATGCGCCGATAAGTTTCAGGTTAGCGGGGTTGTCATCAACCGCCATGACTGTCATTGCCAGCTTACTTTCATCGGTTACAGGCAAAAGCGTGTTTTGTTTGTGATGACAAAATTCCGTCAGGGCAGGTAACAGGCGCGTAGGTGTTAATGGTTTCAGCAGACACGCGCCGATACCATCTTGCTTAAGTTTTTCAGCATTGACTTGTGCATGGCAAGGAAGTGCCAGCATCAGAAAATCGGTCATCGATACCGCTTTCGCTAATCGCTCATGTTGCATTGTTAGCGGCTCGCGGAAGGTCACCGCAATGCCTAATAACATCATGTCGTAATGCGCGGGAGGCAGCGCGGAGAACGTTGGGCTATAAACCACTTCCAGCGGCGTTTCACTTAAAATATCCAGCGTGCATTGCGCTGCTGCGGAGTTTGGTTCGACATAGGCCAGGCGCTTGCCGGCTAGGCACTGGGTGGATGGCCCTTCGATAATAATGTTCGGGTTCAGATCGAGATTAATGTGGAACCAGAAAGTTGAACCGCGATTCGGCTGGCTATGGAACGAAATATCGCCGCCCATTTCATTAACCAGTTTTTGTGTAATCACCAGCCCCAGCCCGGTGCCACCATGACGGCGGGAAATACTGGCATCAGCCTGTCGGAAGGCCTGGAATAAGCGCGATTGATCGCGTTCAGGAATACCAATGCCGGTATCCCGAATCTGCACTTCAATCTGCACTTTGGTATTACTCAGCGCACGTTTTTCTACCAGAATATCAATGTTGCCATTCTCGGTGAATTTAATTGCATTCCCCACCAGGTTAGTGATGATTTGCTGTAATCGCAGTGGGTCGCCGATCACGTTATCAGGCACGTCGCTTTTAATATTGAGCGTCAGTTCCAACCCTTTATCGTGAGAAGAATGTGCCAGCAGAGTAACGACTTCATCCAGCGTGCTGCGTAGTGGGAATGGAATACTTTCCAGAATCAGCTTACCTGCTTCCAGTTTCGAGAAGTCGAGAACATCATTAATAATTGCCAGCAAATTATTTGCCGAACGTTCAATCGTATTCAGGTGATCGCGCTGCGTTGGTGTTAATTCTGTTTTCAGCGTCAGGCGGGTAAAGCCAATAACACCATTCAGTGGTGTACGCAGCTCGTGTGACATATTTGCCAGAAACTCGGATTTAATACGCGCCGCTTCCTGGGCGCGCTTTTTCGCCAGATCCAACTCAACGTTCTGAATTTCCATCTGCTCCAGCGTTTCACGCAGATCGGACGTCGCCTGGTCGATATTGTGCTGCATCTCTTCGTGATAAGCAGCCAGCGACATTGCCATCGAGTTGATACCGTTTTTCAGCATATCCAGCTCACCAAGCATAAATCCTTCCACCCGGCTGTCGAGTTGCCCGCGACGGATGCGGTCGACGGTATTCACCATGTTGCGAATCGGACCGGTTACATCGCGCATTAAGCGCCAGCCAAAAATAAGCGCAATACCGATACAAAACAGCATCATCACGCTGGAAATAAAGATCTCTTTATATTGCTGCAAGCGAACCGATTTAAGATCCAGCTCCAGCGCAATATATCCCAGCATATTTTGACTATTTTTGGCATCGCTACTGGGCGATTCGTCGGGGGAGTAACTCTCAGAAATAATCGGCGTGCGGAGGATCATAATATCGCCGTCACGGGTGACAGTGAGCTGGCGAGGAAACGGCACGTTGCTGCCGAGCTGCATTGATGAGGGATCAAGATGAAAATTGGAGGTGACAAAGAGTCGGTTATTTTCATCATAAACCGAAATCGCGCGAACAATATCGGAATGGCGACGATGCAGTACGCTTATTAACTGACCGATAGATTCGCGATTTTGCAGGCTCATGCCATATTCAGTAGAAACTGCAAGCGGCTCAATAATGCTGGCTCCGGCATCTTCCAGTTGACGCTGCAAGTCGTTATAGCGATGCACAACGAAAAAGATACTCAGCAATAAACCAATAAGGACGGTCGGTGCCAGGATCAGAATCATCATGCGTGCGCGCAGGCTGTAGTTGGTCATGGAGTTCCGTTATGGGACAATTAAGGTCACACTGTTAAATTGAGAAAGTCTCGCCAATGGCGCAATTCTACTCTGCAAAACGACGCACGACGACGCGTCAGATCATAACTGTTTCAGTCAACGACCTCGACTCTTTTGGTCAGGGCGTGGCACGACATAACGGCAAAGCGTTATTTATTCCTGGATTACTGCCACAGGAAAACGCGGAAGTTACTGTTACTGAAGATAAAAAACAGTACGCCCGCGCTAAAGTCGTGCGCCGGTTAAGCGATAGCCCGGAACGCGAAACGCCACGCTGCCCTCATTTTGGCGTATGCGGTGGCTGTCAGCAACAACACGCCAGCGTGGATTTACAGCAGCGAAGCAAAAGTGCGGCACTCGCCCGATTAATGAAACACGAAGTCTCTGAAGTGATCGCCGATGTTCCCTGGGGCTATCGCCGTCGCGCGCGTTTAAGTTTGAACTACTTACCGAAAACACAGCAACTTCAGATGGGGTTTCGCAAAGCGGGCTCCAGTGACATTGTCGACGTTAAACAATGCCCCATTTTAGTGCCCCAACTTGAAGCATTGCTGCCCAAAGTCAGGGCATGCCTGGACAGCTTACAAGCTATGCGCCATCTTGGTCATGTTGAACTGGTACAGGCAACCAGCGGCACGCTGATGATTTTGCGCCATACCGCACCGCTAAGTTCGGCTGATCGCGAAAAACTGGAACGCTTTTCGCATTCTGAAGGCCTGGATCTGTATCTCGCCCCCGATAGTGAGATACTCGAAACCGTCGCTGGTGAGATGCCCTGGTATGACTCAAACAGGTTGCGCTTAACTTTTAGCCCGCGCGATTTTATTCAGGTCAATGCGGGTGTGAACCAAAAAATGGTAGCGCGTGCGTTGGAATGGCTGGATGTGCAACCTGAAGATCGCGTACTGGATTTGTTCTGCGGTATGGGCAACTTTACACTGCCATTAGCGACACAAGCTGCCAGTGTGGTGGGTGTAGAAGGTGTTCCGGCGCTGGTGGAAAAAGGCCAGCAGAATGCGCGTCTTAATGGCTTACACAATGTGACGTTTTATCACGAAAATCTTGAAGAAGATGTCACAAAGCAGCCGTGGGCGAAAAACGGCTTCGATAAAGTGTTGCTGGACCCGGCGCGAGCAGGTGCCGCAGGTGTTATGCAGCAAATTATAAAACTGGAACCTATTCGTATAGTTTATGTATCCTGTAACCCTGCAACGCTGGCTCGGGATAGCGAAGCGTTATTAAAAGCAGGATATACCATTGCGCGACTGGCGATGCTGGATATGTTCCCACACACGGGACATCTGGAATCGATGGTACTTTTCTCGCGCGTTAAATAGTTGCGATTTGCCGATTTCGGCAGGTCTGGTCCCTAAAGGAGAGGACGATGGTTGCGGTAAGAAGTGCACATATCAATAAGGCTGGTGAATTTGATCCGGAAAAATGGATCGCAAGTCTGGGTATTACCAGCCAGAAGTCGTGTGAGTGCTTAGCCGAAACCTGGGCGTATTGTCTGCAACAGACGCAGGGGCATCCGGATGCCAGTCTGTTATTGTGGCGTGGTGTTGAGATGGTGGAGATCCTCTCGACATTAAGTATGGACATTGACACGCTGCGGGCGGCGCTGCTGTTCCCTCTGGCCGATGCCAACGTAGTCAGCGAAGATGTGCTGCGTGAGTGCGTCGGTAAGTCGGTCGTTAACCTTATTCACGGCGTGCGTGATATGGCGGCGATCCGCCAGCTGAAAGCGACGCATACCGATTCTGTTTCCTCCGAACAGGTCGATAACGTTCGCCGGATGTTATTGGCGATGGTCGATGATTTTCGCTGCGTGGTCATCAAACTGGCGGAGCGTATTGCTCATCTGCGCGAAGTAAAAGACGCGCCGGAAGATGAACGCGTACTGGCGGCAAAAGAGTGCACCAATATCTACGCGCCGTTGGCGAACCGTCTTGGGATTGGACAACTGAAATGGGAGCTGGAAGATTACTGCTTCCGTTATCTCCACCCGACCGAATACAAACGCATCGCAAAACTGCTGCATGAACGCCGTCTCGACCGCGAACACTATATCGAAGAGTTTGTCGGCCATCTGCGCGCTGAGATGAAAGCTGAAGGCGTTAAAGCTGAAGTGTATGGTCGTCCGAAACACATCTACAGCATCTGGCGCAAAATGCAGAAAAAGAACCTCGCCTTCGATGAGCTGTTTGATGTGCGTGCGGTACGTATTGTCGCCGAGCGTTTACAGGATTGTTATGCCGCACTGGGGATAGTGCACACTCACTATCGCCACCTGCCGGATGAGTTTGACGATTACGTCGCTAACCCGAAACCAAACGGTTATCAGTCTATTCATACCGTGGTTCTGGGACCAGGTGGCAAAACCGTTGAGATCCAAATCCGCACTAAACAGATGCATGAAGATGCAGAGTTGGGTGTTGCTGCGCACTGGAAATATAAAGAGGGCGCGGCAGCTGGCGGCGCACGTTCGGGACATGAAGACCGGATTGCCTGGCTGCGTAAACTGATTGCGTGGCAGGAAGAGATGGCTGATTCCGGCGAAATGCTCGACGAAGTACGCAGCCAGGTCTTTGACGACCGGGTGTACGTCTTTACGCCGAAAGGTGACGTCGTTGATTTGCCTGCGGGATCAACGCCGCTGGACTTCGCTTACCACATCCACAGTGATGTCGGGCACCGCTGCATCGGGGCAAAAATTAGCGGGCGCATTGTGCCGTTCACCTACCAGCTGCAGATGGGCGACCAGATTGAAATTATCACCCAGAAACAGCCGAACCCCAGCCGTGACTGGTTAAACCCAAACCTCGGTTACGTCACAACCAGCCGTGGGCGTTCGAAAATTCACGCTTGGTTCCGTAAACAGGACCGTGACAAAAACATTCTGGCTGGGCGGCAAATCCTTGACGACGAGCTGGAACATCTGGGGATCAGCCTGAAAGAAGCAGAAAAACATCTGCTGCCGCGTTACAACTTCAATGATGTCGACGAGTTGCTGGCGGCAATTGGTGGCGGGGATATCCGTCTCAATCAGATGGTGAACTTCCTGCAATCGCAATTTAATAAGCCGAGTGCCGAAGAGCAGGATGCCGCCGCGCTGAAGCAACTTCAGCAAAAAAGCTATACGCCGCAAAACCGCAGTAAAGATAACGGTCGTGTGGTGGTAGAAGGTGTCGGCAACCTGATGCACCACATCGCGCGCTGCTGTCAGCCGATTCCTGGTGATGAAATAGTTGGTTTCATTACTCAGGGACGCGGTATTTCAGTACACCGCGCCGATTGCGAACAACTGGCGGAACTGCGTTCCCATGCGCCAGAACGTATTGTTGATGCGGTATGGGGCGAGAGCTACTCCGCCGGATATTCGCTGGTGGTCCGCGTGGTGGCTAATGATCGTAGTGGGTTGTTACGTGATATCACGACCATTCTCGCCAACGAGAAGGTGAACGTACTTGGCGTTGCCAGCCGTAGCGACACCAAACAGCAACTGGCGACCATCGACATGACCATTGAGATTTACAACCTGCAAGTGCTGGGCCGCGTGCTGGGTAAACTCAACCAGGTGCCGGATGTTATCGACGCGCGTCGGTTGCACGGGAGTTAGTCTTACATAGCTGGATATGGCGTCAGCCGTATCCAGCGATATCTTTTACTCGAAGGTATTACACCTGACAGACCCGCAATTTTCAGGACATTCTAATGAATCAAATCGACCGTTTGCTCACTATTATGCAGCGCCTGCGCGATCCGGAAAACGGCTGCCCGTGGGATAAAGAGCAGACATTTGCCACCATTGCGCCTTACACCCTTGAAGAAACCTACGAGGTGCTGGACGCCATCGCCCGTGAAGATTTTGACGATCTTCGCGGTGAACTGGGCGATCTGCTATTCCAGGTGGTGTTTTACGCGCAAATGGCTCAGGAAGAAGGGCGCTTTGACTTTAATGATATTTGCGCTGCTATTAGCGATAAATTAGAACGTCGCCATCCGCATGTTTTTGCTGACAGTTCTGCCGAAAACAGTAGTGAAGTGCTTGCCCGTTGGGAGCAAATTAAAACCGAAGAGCGCGCGCAGAAAGCGCAGCATTCGGCGCTGGACGATATTCCTCGTAGTTTACCGGCTTTAATGCGTGCGCAAAAAATCCAGAAACGTTGCGCCAACGTTGGCTTCGACTGGACGACGCTTGGTCCGGTAGTCGATAAAGTCTACGAAGAGATCGACGAGGTGATGTACGAGGCGCGGCAGGCTGTTGTCGACCAGGCTAAACTGGAGGAGGAAATGGGTGACCTGCTGTTTGCCACGGTCAATCTGGCTCGTCATTTAGGGACAAAAGCGGAAATCGCATTGCAAAAAGCGAACGAAAAATTCGAGCGTCGTTTTCGCGAAGTGGAGCGTATTGTTGCCGCGCGTGGACTGGAAATGACAGGTGTTGACCTCGAAACAATGGAAGAAGTCTGGCAACAGGTAAAACGGCAGGAAATTGATCTCTAAGGGAATTACGTGGTCAAGCGCGATTTGTGTCATTTTTTAAATGACAAGCGCTTGATTTGCGTCAAAAACATTTACCCCAAAGGGGCTATTTTCTCACTCCTGATTTCAATAGTGCGCTGGCGAAGAGGAGGGATAATGAAAGTTTGTGGCACAGGTCATGTTCGGGTATACTGCTTTCCCGTCCTGGTTATTCCATCGTCTTTTCAACCTAACTTCTCAGGTTCAGCATGACAACGAACTATATTTTTGTGACCGGCGGGGTCGTATCCTCTCTGGGTAAAGGCATTGCCGCAGCCTCCCTCGCAGCCATTCTTGAAGCCCGTGGCCTCAATGTGACCATCATGAAACTGGATCCGTACATCAACGTCGATCCAGGTACTATGAGCCCAATCCAACACGGGGAAGTGTTCGTTACTGAAGACGGCGCTGAAACCGACCTGGACCTGGGGCACTACGAGCGTTTCATTCGTACCAAAATGAGCCGCCGCAACAACTTCACCACGGGTCGTATCTACTCTGACGTTCTGCGTAAAGAACGCCGCGGTGACTACCTCGGCGCAACCGTACAGGTTATTCCGCACATCACTAACGCTATCAAAGAGCGCGTGCTGGAAGGCGGCGAAGGTCATGACGTGGTACTGGTCGAAATCGGCGGTACAGTAGGTGATATCGAATCCCTGCCGTTCCTCGAAGCGATTCGCCAGATGGCTGTTGAAATTGGCCGTGAGCACACCCTGTTTATGCACCTGACGCTGGTGCCGTACATGGCAGCGTCTGGTGAAGTCAAAACCAAACCGACTCAGCACTCTGTAAAAGAGCTGCTCTCCATCGGTATCCAGCCTGACATCCTGATTTGTCGTTCAGATCGCGCCGTTCCGGCGAACGAACGTGCGAAGATTGCATTGTTCTGTAATGTTCCGGAAAAAGCGGTTATTTCTCTGAAAGACGTCGATTCCATCTATAAAATTCCGGGCCTGTTGAAATCGCAGGGGCTGGACGATTATATTTGTAAACGATTCAGCTTAAACTGCCCGGAAGCGAATCTGTCCGAATGGGAACAGGTTATCTTCGAAGAAGCGAATCCGGTAAGTGAAGTCACCATTGGTATGGTCGGCAAGTACATTGAACTGCCGGACGCTTACAAATCCGTGATCGAAGCACTGAAACACGGTGGGCTGAAGAATCGTGTCAGCGTCAACATCAAACTGATCGATTCACAAGATGTTGAAACGCGCGGCGTTGAAATTCTTAAAGGTCTGGACGCAATCCTCGTACCTGGCGGTTTCGGCTATCGTGGCGTAGAAGGCATGATTACGACCGCGCGTTTTGCGCGTGAGAACAATATTCCTTATCTGGGCATTTGCCTGGGTATGCAGGTGGCGTTAATTGATTACGCTCGCCATGTTGCCAACATGGAGAACGCCAACTCTACGGAATTTGTGCCAGACTGTAAGTACCCGGTTGTGGCGCTGATTACCGAGTGGCGCGATGAAAACGGCAACGTTGAAGTTCGTAGCGAGAAGAGCGATCTCGGCGGTACCATGCGTCTCGGCGCACAGCAGTGCCAGTTGGTTGACGATAGCCTGGTTCGCCAGCTGTACAATGCGCCGACAATTGTTGAGCGTCATCGTCACCGTTACGAAGTCAACAACATGCTGTTGAAACAGATTGAAGATGCAGGTCTGCGCGTTGCGGGCCGTTCCGGGGATGATCAGTTGGTCGAGATCATCGAAGTTCCGAATCACCCGTGGTTCGTGGCTTGCCAGTTCCATCCGGAGTTTACTTCTACTCCACGTGATGGTCACCCGCTGTTTGCAGGCTTTGTGAAAGCCGCCAGCGAGTTCCAGAAGCGTCAGGCGAAGTAAGAAAAAAGTTAGAACGGCAACGCGTACCCTGGGTACGCGTTGTTTGTCTGGAGTTTCAGTTTAACTAGTGACTTGAGGAAAACCTAATGTCCAAAATCGTAAAAATCATCGGTCGTGAAATCATCGACTCCCGTGGTAACCCGACTGTTGAAGCCGAAGTACATCTGGAGGGTGGTTTCGTCGGTATGGCAGCTGCTCCGTCAGGTGCTTCTACTGGTTCCCGTGAAGCTCTGGAACTGCGCGATGGCGACAAATCCCGTTTCCTGGGTAAAGGCGTAACCAAAGCTGTTGCTGCGGTAAACGGCCCGATCGCTCAGGCACTGATTGGTAAAGATGCCAAAGATCAGGCTGGCATTGACAAGATCATGATCGACCTGGACGGCACCGAAAACAAATCCAAATTCGGCGCGAACGCAATCCTGGCTGTATCTCTGGCTAACGCCAAAGCTGCTGCTGCCGCTAAAGGCATGCCGCTGTATGAGCATATCGCTGAACTGAACGGCACTCCGGGCAAATACTCCATGCCGGTTCCGATGATGAACATCATCAACGGTGGTGAGCACGCTGACAACAACGTTGATATCCAGGAATTCATGATTCAGCCGGTTGGCGCGAAAACTGTGAAAGAAGCCATTCGCATGGGTTCTGAAGTTTTCCATCACCTGGCAAAAGTTCTGAAAGCGAAAGGCATGAACACTGCTGTTGGTGACGAAGGTGGCTATGCGCCGAACCTGGGTTCCAACGCTGAAGCTCTGGCTGTTATCGCTGAAGCTGTTAAAGCTGCTGGTTATGAACTGGGCAAAGACATCACTCTGGCGATGGACTGCGCAGCTTCTGAATTCTACAAAGATGGTAAATACGTTCTGGCTGGCGAAGGCAACAAAGCGTTCACCTCTGAAGAATTCACTCACTTCCTGGAAGAACTGACCAAACAGTACCCGATCGTTTCTATCGAAGACGGTCTGGACGAATCTGACTGGGACGGTTTCGCATACCAGACCAAAGTTCTGGGCGACAAAATCCAGCTGGTTGGTGACGACCTGTTCGTAACCAACACCAAGATCCTGAAAGAAGGTATCGAAAAAGGTATCGCGAACTCCATCCTGATCAAATTCAACCAGATCGGTTCTCTGACCGAAACTCTGGCTGCAATCAAGATGGCGAAAGACGCTGGCTACACTGCAGTTATCTCTCACCGTTCTGGCGAAACTGAAGATGCTACCATCGCTGACCTGGCTGTTGGTACTGCTGCAGGCCAGATCAAAACTGGTTCTATGAGCCGTTCTGACCGTGTTGCTAAATACAACCAGCTGATTCGTATCGAAGAAGCTCTGGGCGAAAAAGCACCGTACAACGGTCGTAAAGAGATCAAAGGCCAGGCATAAGTCTGACTTTATCTGATTTAAAAATGCCAGCCTTCGGGCTGGCATTTTTTATGGTTGAGTTACCAGCGACCGGACGCGCCGCCACCGCCAGAAGAACCGCCCCCGCCGCTAAATCCGCCGCCACTTGAGCCGCCACCGGAACCGCTGTTGTCTGAATGATAACTTCTACCAGATGCTTTTTTCTGAAGTACACATAAACAGGTAAAGACCATAATGGTGGTGAAAGTAAAAAAGAAGAAAAATACAGCAATGGAAAAAGTTTTATCGGAGAACAGGAATAAATCTAAAAGATAGATTGCTGAAATACAGACACTGCTTTTACATGCGCGACAAAAATTACTGCCTTGATGAAAAAACCAGAAAGGGAAGAACATCACTGCAAATACCCAAAAAATAGCAAAGTAATAATGATCACTGGAAGACGCTGATTCAATTTCTGAAGGATTAGCCGGATATTGGTGTTGTGAAGTGAGTTGGTTATTCAAAGCGTTTATAGCTAGCTCTAATCCCTGAGCTAATTTTTGTTGTTTAAATGCGGGTATCATGTTGCTACGGATGATATCTCCAGCCAGAGCATCGGTTACCTTTTCTTCCAGCCCATAACCTACCTGGATGCGGACAGTACGATCCGACCAGGCAACAATGATCAGTATCCCATCATTACGTTTGGCATCTCCTAAACGCCAATTGTCAAAAACCCGTGTAGCATATTTTTCAATTGTCTCGTCTTTGGTTGTGGGAACAATTAATACAGCAATTTGTACTTGGGTATTATTGAAAATAGATTCTAACTTCCGCGTCAGTTCTTTCTTTTCTTGTGAGTTTAAGCTACTCGTAATATCCGTAACTTGTTGCTGTAATTGTGGGACAATAGTTGGTTGGGCTGCAACAAAGGAACACACGAATGTGAATATTAGTATGAAATAGCGCATTATAAATGTCCCATTAAAGCTGGATAAATAAATTGACGGCGGCATCGGTAATTTGAGATTCGTTATAATTAAAAACGAACACAGAAAAAATAAGTATAATTTTGGTGAATGTTTTTGACATGATTAAATCCATTTGCTTTATTTTCTTCTGACATAATACGTTACTCCCTTTTATTATTAACGATCTGTTTCTCATTTTTCTTTAAACCTGCCTGTAACAGAATGTTAATAAGACATGATTGTTGTGGCAGGATCTGCAATAATTAACAATTATCCACTTCACAGAGAATGCTATGCAGTACCCGATTAACGAGATGTTCCAGACCCTGCAAGGTGAGGGTTACTTTACCGGCGTCCCCGCCATTTTTATTCGTTTACAGGGATGCCCGGTTGGCTGTGCCTGGTGCGACACCAAACACACCTGGGAAAAGCTTGAGGATCGGGAAGTCTCCCTTTTCAGCATTCTGGCGAAGACCAAAGAGAGTGATAAGTGGGGGGCGGCGAGCAGTGAAGATTTGCTGGCTGTCATTGGTCGCCAGGGATACACCGCGCGGCATGTGGTGATTACGGGTGGTGAGCCTTGCATTCATGATTTGCTACCACTGACTGACCTGCTCGAAAAGAACGGTTTTAGCTGCCAGATCGAAACCAGTGGTACTCATGAAGTACGCTGCACACCGAATACCTGGGTTACCGTATCGCCAAAGCTGAACATGCGCGGCGGCTATGAAGTGTTGTCACAGGCACTGGAGCGAGCCAACGAAATCAAGCATCCAGTGGGACGCGTGCGTGATATTGAAGCACTGGATGAACTACTGGCAACACTGACCGATGATAAACCGCGAGTCATTGCGCTGCAGCCGATTAGCCAAAAGGAAGATGCTACTCGTTTATGTATCGATACGTGCATTGCGCGCAACTGGCGTTTGTCGATGCAAACACATAAATATTTAAATATTGCCTGATTAAACATTTATAAGCGTTATAAATGGGTGGAACCTGTAAAGACTTCTACTCATTTATATTCTTTGTCGCCTCTAAAAAACCTCCATTTTGCCCATCCTGGACTAATCATTATCATTTTCTACAAATTCTGTGGCGTTAATTTTTCGTTGGAGTGAAAATTATTACGTCGGAGTTTGGTGGATTTTAGTCGGTATAGAATTACTTTAAATATTTGGCTTTTCAATCAATGAATTAAGTGCTCTTTAACATAATGGATGTGTTGTTTGTGTGTTTCTGTTAAGTTGGTAGATTGTGACTGACTTAAAAAATCAATAATTAATAATAGGTTATGTTTAGTGAGTTCCCCGCGCCAGCGGGGATAAACCGCAGTGCTGGATAAAGCCCGGCAGCGCATCACAAGAGTTCCCCGCGCCAGCGGGGATAAACCGCGGACAAGGCGCGCTATATAGAGCAAGAAGAGCGAGTTCCCCGCGCCAGCGGGGATAAACCGACTTCGGCAATAACTGCGGATTCATTTTACTTGAGTTCCCCGCGCCAGCGGGGATAAACCGTTATAACAAACCTCGAATAATTATTAATGCAAGAGTTCCCCGCGCCAGCGGGGATAAACCGCGTTTAGCTCCGCAATGTTGGATATCACTGATGAGTTCCCCGCGTCAGCGGGGATAAACCGTATGGGAAACAGTCGCAACTGGCACACTGGCGGAGTTCCCCGCGCCAGCGGGGATAAACCACCATATAACCCGTTATCTCTTTCTCAAGTTTTTATATTAGCAGTACTCGTATTAAGCAATATATCCACGTAACACCTCATATTCAAAATAGCTCTCCATATATGAGAAGTTCACAATTATCGATACAAAAAATCAAATTTAATTAAAGTGTTAGTTGTATGATACTTAAATCATTAAGAAATTATCATATATTATTTTTTTTAATATTGAATTGATGTTTGTTAATTTTTTCTTTAGGATAGTAGTTTGTTTTTTAAGCTTATTATTCATTGATTAAGTAATAAATCTGGAAATTTGTCTTTGTTTTGAGGCTAATGAGTGGTTTTACATAATCGCCTCTATACGCTGTTGATGAATAGTTCTTATGAATAAAGATATCCAGTTCATACTTTAAGTGAAAATTGATAAAGTGCGATTCGTATTGTCTTTTATTCTAAGGACATCGAGTGTAGTTAATATTCCTTGTAAAAACAGGGATAAACCGAACTAGTTAAAGTTTTTATTATGTTCCCCGCGTCAGCGGGGATAACCATTCAGGTACGTTCATGCCGGGCAGTTTCCCGCCCGGCCTTCCTCACTTACGCATTCGACCAGCTCTGGATCGAATCTTCATTCCCCAGCTCACCATGCATCACTTCATACGATTTTTTCAGGATCACATCAGTGTGCTTGGTTAGGTCTTTGAAAATGCCTTTATTCATCGCGTCGTAGCGTTTGGCGTTGCTCTCAACAGGCATAAAGATATCTTTCACGCGAACCATTTTGTCGACAGCCGTTGCGTAATCCGGGTATAGCCCCAGACCTACCGCCGTATTAATCGCTGCCCCCAGGCTTGCACAACCATTAATGGCGTTACGGCGTGCCGGAAGGTTGAACACGTCGGCAAAAATCTGCATAAACAGATCGCTGTTCGAACCGCCGCCAGTAATGATCACATGCTTTGCAAAGTGATTCATTTCATTACACATATTGTCGTAATTGTTCTTCAGCGTCAGCGCCACGCTTTCCAGTATCGAACGATATATCCATGCGTAATCCATGCTGGAATCAAAGCCAATCATAATCCCGCGTTTGTACGGTTCCCACGGATTGGTCAGCCAGTCCAGCACCGTCATCAGACCATTACAGCCTGGCGGCACACAAGACGCTTTTTTGTTGAGCAAATCTTCCGGTGAAAGATCCTGTGCTTTGGCATCCTGAATTAACGACTCGCCTAACATGTCGCGTAGCCAGCTCACCGTCCACATGCCTTTGCGAATACCGTAACCTTCATACAGCAAGGTTTGCGGAATAGAAGACATAATCGGCCAGTACGCTACCGGATCTTTCGGTAGTAATTTGCCGTTCATCATCAACGCGATGTAAGTGCCAAGAGAAATTACCGCAGTTTCATCATCCAGTAACCCGGCTCCCAGTGCTTCTACCGGTTTATCACTGGTGGTACAAACAACCGGCAGCCCAGCCGGGAAATGTGTCGCCAGCGCGGCTTGAGGAGTGATATGCCCAAGAACAGTGCCCGGCATTTGCACATCAAACAGCATATGACGGGGGATATTAAACTTCTCCATGACTGCGGCATCTTCACTCCATGCCCAGGTCTTATAATCCACCGGCCACTGACCAAAATAGTTGGCGATATTGTCTTTAAACTCGCCGGTTAAGCGATGCGTCAGATAACCCGAAAAAGAGGTGACATATGCCACGTCAGGATTCGTATGTTCGTAAGGGCGTGTAACGCGTGCATCCTGCCAGCTAATCAACGGCGCAGCTGGCGTGCCATCGGCTTTCAATAACGCACGGCAGCAACGGATGGATCCCAGACCAATACCGACAATATCTTCTTTATTTCCGGCAAACTGACTCATCAAATCGTGACCGGCAAAGCATAATGATGCCCATAAATCGTCGTCAGGATGTTCTGCGGTATCGGCATCTGGCGTGTGCATCGGCTGCAATAAGCCTTTGCCTTCGCAAACCACATTACCTTCCAGATCGTACATCACCACTTTTGTGCTCTGACTTCCACCATCAATCCCTATGATGTATTTTTTCGACATGATTTTTCTCCTGTAATTTTCTGGACTTACTTGCTGCTAGCCATAGCAGGGGCGCTATCAGCAGTACGAATTTTTTGGAACAGCAAAAAGGTAAAGACGATCACCATGGCAAGCGCCGCCATGCCCATCAGCCACATATTGCGGTAGGCTTCTGCAGCGGGCAGGGTGTCTTGCCAGTAGCCGATAATCGGGTAAACGAAGACATCCGGCAGGAATCCAATCACCGAACAAATACCTACCGTGGTGCCCATAATGTAAGACGGTGTTCTCGCTTCGCCAGGGCAGGCCCAGTACAGCCCGCGTGAGGCGTAACAGGTGAATCCCAGCAGTAAAATCAGGCCAATCCCCATCGCGACCGATTGCGGGTTAGAGTTCGTGACGAGCAGGGCAGTTAACGCCAGCAAGCCGAGTACGGAAAGGATTTGGATCACGCGGGTAGGGGATTTCACTTTGCTGTAGGTGGTGATAATGCCGCCAAGTGGGCCGCACAGCGCGCGGAAGATTTTGTTGATCACAATCCCCATGTAGCTCGCCGCCACCAGCGACATGCCGTACATTTCGGTCAGATAGTTGGTGGAGTAACTCAGAATGGCGTAGATGGTGAAGACACCAAAAATCACCATGCTGCAATACCAGGTGGTGCTGATGCGCAAAACAGCCAGGATGTCGCTAAGCTGGAATGACTGTTTTTCTTCGTTATTGGTATTGCGCAGGTTGTTGTTATCGCTAACAAAAAACCAACACAAAATGCCCAGCAGAATGTAAACCACACTATAGATAATAATGACCGTTTTCAGGCTGGCGCTGTCATCCGGTGCAAAGCGAGAAAAGACCCACATGGTAAACACCGCCAGCGACATTACACCGACGCCGCGCAGCCCTTCCATCCAGCCCATAATTTTCCCTTGCTCGCTATGATCGCCCAGCAACGAGGCGGCTTTAATCGACACCGACCACAGCATTAAAATCGTCGTTATCGCAAAGGCGACCTGAATACAGAGCATTACCCACAGCGGTGGATATGTTGCCATTAACAGACCCAGTAATCCGGTAATGATCATCGCGGAAGTAATCATTTTGCGGTGTGAAAATTTATCGGCAATAACGCCGCTGGGGGCATAAAGAATAATAGCCGCAATACCAAAGGTACTCATTATTAAACCTATCTCGGTATTGCTGAATCCCATAAATTTCGCCATGGGAATTTGATAAATATAACGTAAATAAGCCAGGTCGAAACTAACGCCGCCGCTAAAACTAATTATCGCGAGGGTTATCCAACGGCGATATGAGTTGTGTTGCATATCGTATTCCCATTTGTAATAGACAAAAAAAAGAGAAAAGTAAGCCGCCCTTTCAGGTGGATTACTTTTCTCAGGTCTCTAGTAATTGCAATAAGAAATAACATGGAAAGTAGTGGTGTTGTGTGAGAGTAATCACGCTTCTGCTTTTTAAAATTATTTGACAATTCGAATATCACACTGTGATTACGATCACATTAGCGATTATGCCCTTATGATAAAAATTATCTCCAGTTACCAGAGATAATGAGAAAGGTAACTTCCCTCTCGCGGGGGAAGTTACCTTTCTTTTTTTTTGCCTTACGGAAATTGGAGCTAACTATGTCAATCGAATCTCTCAATGCGTTCTCAATGGATTTTTTCTCCCTGAAAGGTAAAACCGCAATTGTTACCGGCGGGAATAGCGGTTTAGGCCAGGCATTTGCCATGGCGCTGGCCAAAGCAGGCGCAAATATCTTTATTCCAAGCTTCGTTAAAGATAACGGCGAAACAAAGGAAATGATTGAAAAACAGGGTGTTGAGGTGGACTTCATGCAGGTGGATATCACCGCAGAAGGCGCGCCGCAGAAGATAATCGCCGCCTGTTGCGAACGTTTCGGTACCGTCGATATTCTGATTAACAATGCCGGTATTTGTAAGCTGAATAAGGTGCTGGACTTCGGTCGTGCCGACTGGGACCCGATGATTGATGTGAACCTGACCGCCGCATTCGAGTTAAGCTATGAAGCTGCAAAAATTATGATCCCGCAGAAAAGCGGTAAAATCATTAATATCTGTTCATTATTCTCTTACTTAGGTGGACAATGGTCACCTGCATATTCTGCCACTAAACATGCTCTTGCCGGGTTCACCAAAGCTTATTGTGATGAACTAGGTAAATATAATATTCAGGTAAATGGTATTGCTCCGGGATATTACGCTACCGATATCACTCTGGCGACCCGTAGTAATCCAGAAACTAACCAGCGCGTTCTTGATCATATTCCGGCAAACCGTTGGGGCGATACTCAGGATTTAATGGGCGCAGCCGTATTCCTCGCAAGTCCGGCATCGAATTATGTCAACGGACATTTATTAGTGGTTGATGGCGGTTATTTAGTGCGCTAATCCATAACGGTGGTTTCTGTTTTCTCTTATTAATGATTATTCCATTTTTATTATCAGGAAGGAATTACTATGTCTTTATCTCGCGCAGCGATTGTCGACCAGCTAAAGGAAATTGTTGGTGCAGATCGCGTAATTACCGATGAAACAGTATTAAAGAAGAACAGTATTGACCGTTTTCGCAAATTTCCGGATATTCATGGCATTTATACTTTGCCGATTCCGGCAGCGGTCGTAAAACTCGGTTCCACAGAACAAGTATCCCGTGTGCTGAATTTTATGAATGCGCACAAAATTAACGGTGTGCCGCGTACCGGTGCTTCCGCTACCGAAGGTGGGCTGGAAACCGTTGTGGAAAACTCGGTGGTGCTCGACGGCTCTGCCATGAATCAAATCATTAATATTGATATTGAGAATATGCAGGCCACGGCGCAATGCGGAGTTCCGCTGGAAGTGCTGGAAAACGCGTTGCGTGAAAAAGGTTACACCACGGGGCATTCTCCGCAGTCAAAGCCGCTGGCGCAGATGGGCGGCCTGGTAGCAACCCGCAGTATCGGGCAGTTCTCCACACTCTACGGCGCAATCGAAGATATGGTCGTTGGTCTGGAAGCAGTATTGGCTGATGGCACCGTAACACGCATTAAAAACGTACCACGCCGCGCGGCAGGCCCGGACATTCGTCACATCATCATCGGCAACGAAGGTGCATTGTGCTATATCACTGAAGTAACTGTGAAAATCTTTAAGTTCACCCCGGAAAACAACCTCTTCTACGGCTATATCCTGGAAGACATGAAAACCGGCTTCAACATCCTGCGTGAAATCATGGTGGAAGGGTATCGTCCGTCGATCGCTCGTTTGTATGACGCTGAAGATGGCACCCAACACTTCACCCATTTTGCTGACGGAAAATGCGTGCTGATCTTTATGGCTGAAGGTAACCCTCGCATTGCGAAGGCGACGGGCGAAGGGATTGCTGAAATCGTGGCACGTTACCCGCAATGCCAGCGAGTGGACAGCAAGCTGATCGAAACCTGGTTTAACAACCTGAACTGGGGACCGGATAAAGTAGCTGCCGAACGTGTGCAGATCCTCAAAACCGGCAACATGGGCTTTACCACCGAAGTGTCCGGCTGCTGGAGCTGCATTCACGAAATCTACGAAAGCGTTATTAACCGTATTCGTACCGAGTTCCCGCACGCCGACGACATCACCATGCTGGGCGGTCACTCCTCTCACAGCTACCAGAACGGCACCAACATGTACTTCGTTTACGACTACAACGTTGTTGACTGTAAGCCGGAAGAGGAAATCGACAAGTACCACAATCCGCTCAACAAAATCATCTGCGAAGAAACCATTCGCCTCGGCGGTTCGATGGTGCACCACCACGGTATTGGTAAACATCGCGTTCACTGGAGCAAACTGGAACACGGCAGCGCGTGGACGTTGCTGGAAGGTCTGAAAAAACAGTTCGATCCTAACGGCATTATGAATACGGGTACTATCTATCCGATTGAAAAATAATATGTCAGGCAGCGTTCCGCTATGAGGGGCGTTGCCTTTTCGGCTTCTCAGGCGAGAAGCCGTTCTTATTACCGGACAATGAAGGGGTAAAGATGAACACTTCACCGGTGCGAATGGATGATTTACCGCTTAACCGTTTTCACTGTCGAATTGCTGCGCTCACTTTCGGGGCGCACCTGACCGACGGTTATGTTCTCGGCGTCATTGGTTACGCCATTATTCAGCTTACACCCGCCATGCAACTGACGCCGTTTATGGCGGGAATGATTGGCGGCTCGGCGCTACTTGGCCTGTTTATCGGTAGCCTGGTTTTGGGGTGGATCTCCGACCATATTGGTCGGCAAAAAATCTTCACCTTCAGCTTTTTGCTGATTACGCTCGCTTCGTTCTTACAATTTTTTGCCACCACGCCAGAGCATCTTATTGGACTGCGCATTTTGATCGGCATTGGTCTGGGAGGCGATTACTCAGTAGGCCACACCTTGCTGGCTGAATTTTCTCCGCGCCGCCATCGCGGTATTTTGCTGGGCGCATTCAGCGTGGTGTGGACCGTAGGCTATGTGCTGGCAAGTATTGCCGGACATCACTTTATTAGCGAAAGCCCGGAGGCCTGGCGCTGGCTGCTGGCATCGGCAGCTCTGCCCGCATTGTTGATTACGTTATTACGCTGGGGAACGCCAGAATCGCCACGCTGGCTACTGCGCCAGGGGCGTTTTGCAGAAGCTCACGCTATCGTGCATCGCTATTTTGGTCCCCATGTTTTACTGGGCGATGAAGTGGCAACGGCGACCCATAAACACATCAAAACCTTGTTCTCTTCGCGCTACTGGCGGCGCACGGCGTTTAACAGCGTCTTCTTTGTCTGCCTCGTAATCCCATGGTTTGTGATTTATACCTGGCTGCCAACTATCGCCCAGACTATTGGTCTGGAAGATGCGCTGACAGCTAGCCTGATGCTTAATGCGTTGTTAATTGTGGGTGCGCTGCTGGGATTAGTTCTGACGCACCTGCTGGCACATCGCAAATTTTTGCTGGGAAGTTTTTTGTTGCTGGCGGCAACGCTGGTCGTGATGGCCTGTTTGCCTTCCGGCAGTTCATTAACGCTGCTGCTTTTTGTTCTCTTCAGCACCACCATTTCGGCAGTCAGTAATCTGGTGGGCATTTTGCCTGCGGAAAGTTTTCCTACTGACATTCGCTCGCTGGGCGTCGGTTTTGCCACCGCCATGAGTCGACTTGGCGCGGCGGTAAGTACGGGCCTGCTGCCGTGGGTGCTGGCGCAGTGGGGAATGCAAGTCACCTTATTGCTCCTGGCGGCAGTGTTGTTGGTTGGTTTTGTTGTGACCTGGCTATGGGCACCAGAAACCAAAGCACTCCCGCTGGTGGCGGCGGGAAATGTAGGAGGTGCGAATGAACATTCTGTTAGCGTTTAAAGCCGAACCGGATGCCGGAATGCTGGCGGAAAAAGAGTGGCAGGCGGCGGTTCAGGGTAATAGCGGACCGGATGTTTCGCTACTGCGAAGTTTACTCGGTGCTGATGAACAGGCTGCCGCCGCGCTGCTGTTGGCGCAGAGAAAAAACGGTACGTCGATGTCCTTAACCGCGTTGAGCATGGGGGATGAACGGGCGTTGCACTGGCTGCGCTATCTCATGGCGCTTGGGTTTGAGGAAGCTGTATTGCTGGAGACGGCGGCAGATCTGCGCTTTGCGCCGGAATTTGTCGCTCGCCATATTGCCGAATGGCAGCGTCAGAATCCGCTGGATCTGATAATTACCGGCTGCCAAAGCAGCGAAGGGCAGAATGGGCAAACGCCATTTTTGCTGGCGGAAATGCTGGGCTGGCCCTGCTTCACCCAGGTGGAGCGTTTTACTCTCGACGCGCCGTTTATCACCCTCGAACAGCGTACTGTAAACGGGCTGCGCTGTTGCCGGGTTCGCTTGCCTGCGGTGATTGCCGTGCGTCAGTGCGGTGAAGTGGCCTTGCCAGTACCGGGAATGCGCCAGCGTATGGCGGCGGGGAAAGCAGAAATTATCCGTAAAACTGTTGCTGCCGAATCGCCAGCGATGCAGTGTCTGCAACTGGCAAGAGCAGAGCAACAACGCGGAGCGACGCTGATTGATGGGCAAACGGTAGCAGAAAAAGCGCAAAAGCTATGGCAGGACTATTTACGCCAAAGGATGCAGCCATGAATATCGCAATTGTGACAATAAATCAGGAGAATGCCGCAATAGCGAGCTGGCTGGCAGAACAGGATTTCAGCGGTTGTACCCTGGCACACTGGCAGATTGAACCTCAGCCCGTAGTGGCGGAACAGGTGCTGGATGCGCTGGTGGAACAGTGGCAGCGAACGCCTGCGGACGTTGTTATCTTTCCGCCGGGAACGTTTGGCGATGAACTGTCGACCCGGCTGGCCTGGCGTTTACATGGTGCAAGCATCTGCCAGGTGACTTCGTTAGATATTCCAACCGTAAGCGTGCGCAAATCCCACTGGGGAAATGCGCTAACGGCGACGCTGCAAACAGAAAAACGCCCGCTATGCCTTTCGCTGGCACGTCAGGCGGGAGCAGATAAAAACGCCACGTTGCCCTCTGGTATGCAGCAACTGAACATTGTCCCAGGTGCGCTTCCCGACTGGCTGGTTAGCATAGAAAACCTGAAAAATGTTACCCGCGACCCATTAGCTGAGGCCAGACGGGTGCTGGTGGTGGGGCAGGGCGGAGAGGCAGATAACCAGGAAATCGCTATGCTGGCAGAAAAGCTGGGAGCCGAAGTGGGCTACAGTCGGGCACGAGTGATGAATGGTGGCGTTGATGCCGAAAAAGTGATTGGTATTTCTGGACATCTGCTGGCACCTGAGGTGTGTATTGTTGTTGGCGCTTCCGGCGCAGCAGCGTTAATGGCGGGCGTACGCAATAGCAAGTTTGTGGTGGCGATTAATCATGACGCCAGTGCAGCGGTATTTTCACAGGCAGATGTTGGCGTGGTTGATGACTGGAAAGCGGTGCTGGAGGCACTGGTGACAACCATTCACGCAGATTGCCAATAACGTGCAGCCGGATGATCCTGCCTACGGTTCTGGCTTGGGGACTTGTAAGCCTGATAAGACGCGTCAAGCGTCGCATCAGGCGCTGAATGTCGGATGTGGCGTGCAGCCTACAAATCACACAAATTCAATTCGTTACGATTATCCCGTCAAAGCAATTTTTTCGCTAGCGTCCAGACCCCGGTATTTGTGGTGGAAAGCGCCACGACACCTGCGTTAATCGCATTACGCGCATCTTCTTCATCGCACACCAGCCCGCCAGCAATCAGCGGTTGGCGGATTTTCTCCGTCACCCAGCCCAGCACTTTGGGCATACAGCCAGGCAGGATCTCAATACAATCCGGATTCGATTGCGCAACTTGCTTATCAATGTTGTGAAACGAAATTGAATCAACAATAAACAGGCGATGAATACAGAAAAAACCTTCCGCTCTTGCTGCTTTCAGCATTGAGGCTTTGGTACTGATAATGCCGTCCGCCTCAGTCACCAGTTTCAAAAACTGAATCACCACTTCTTTATTTGACGCGCCTTCCAGCAAATCAACATGAATAAAAGCATATTTTCCGGCATTTTTAATCTTTTTAACGATTTGACTAATGGTGCAGATATTGCCGTACAACACGGAAATAAACTGGCATTCAGAGTCGATTGCCAGTTGCAGGCTGGCATTATCTTTAACGGCAGCAATCACCGGATTCTGGCGGAGCAGGTGTAAGAGGGGCATAAATTATCCTTATTATTTATCCAAAACGGTAGGTGATGCCGAATCCGGAAGGCGGATAGCGCCACTGTTGTAGTGTTGATTCGTCGCACAGCAAACGGCAGGTGCCACACTCCAGGCAGCCGCGATAATCAACGCGTAAGTCACCTTCCGGTGTGAGCGAAAAAAGACCAGCCGGACAAGCGTTAATCAACCGTTGTACCGTCTGACGCTCAACGGAGTCAGCCGGAACAATGTGCGGCGCATCGGCAACGCGCCAGAGATTACGGGCTACAGACATCGCAGACTCCTGATAACATCGCCCGCCAGATGCCACAGGCCGTGACGACGTAAATGACGCCAGAATAACTGGCGCAGCGGTGGAACAGGTTTATCACCCTGATCCCATAAATCGCGGGAAATATCCTGCATTAACGCAGGCCACGCACGGTACCATCCAGGGCGTTGCAAAAGCGCCGGAACATGCTGATAACGTTGTAGAACATCCCATAGCAGGCTGCGCTCGACGTTGTGATGATAAAGCGCAAACAGATTTTGCGGCTCGCGGTGCTGGCAGGCGCTTATCAGCGTTTGTGCCGCCGCCTGCGCGCCAGTTAGCGCCATATCCATGCCGCGCACGGAAATTCCGGTATTGACGCAACTGCGCAACGCATCGCCCACCAGCAGCCAGCCGTTACCGGCGTATTGCATCGGCATACTGTGTAAGCCACCTTCTGGCACCAGATGCGCACCATACTCCAGTGATTCCGTGTTTTTGATAAGCGGGCGCACTGCCGGATGCGTTTTAAAGCGAGCCAGCAGCTCGCTTGCCGGAACACGACTTTGCGTAAGTGAAGAGAGCGGGCAAACAATCCCTAACGAGAGCGTTTGTTGATTAGTATAAAGAAATGCGCCGCCGGGTAAGTCATCACAGATCCCGCCGCTGAACAGCAACGCTGCGCCTTCGTTATTCTCCAGATGAAAACGTTCTTCAATAGCGGATGTTTCCAGCGACAGCACTTCTTTGATCCCCAACGCCATCGCTTCGCCAGCAGGACGAGTCACTAACCCGTGACGCTCAGCCAGGACGCTGTTGGCACCTTCTGCCAGCACCACATAACGGGCGCGGAGAATATCGTCACCACAAATGACACCACACACCCTGCCGTTTTCTTCATACAGCGCATCCACCGTCGCACCAGGGATGCATTCGACACCTTCTTTTTCAGCTTCGGCAACCAGCCACGGATCGAAGCGTGCACGTAATACACTCCAGGATTCACCGCTGGGCTGTAAGCTGGAAAACGTCGTTGCGCCATCCGGCGTTAACAGGGAAAGGATTTCGTGAGTGATGCGTCGTTCAAGAGGCGCGGTCAGGTGAAACTGCGGGAGGAGTTCCGCGAGTGCATGGGTATATAACCGCCCGCCGGAAAGATTTTTGCTGCCGGGGATTTCAGCGCGTTCGAGTAACAAAACGGATAAACCCGCTCGCGCGCAGCGTAAAGCACAAGCGGTGCCTGCAATACCGGCACCAATAATAATAATGTCGCAGTCGTCTTCCATGTCATGCCTCAGATATCCAGAACACAACACCCTAACATAGCGTTACTTAAGGGAAATTGACCGCCGACACACTCTTATCATTCGCCGCGATAGATACAGCCTGCAGTACAGGTTTCTTTTACCATCACCGCACTTAACAGCGGAACAACCGGTTTAACCTGATCCCAAATCCATTTTGCTAAAACTTCGCTGGTTGGGTTTTCCAGACCTGGAATATCATTGAGATAATGGTGATCGAGGCGCTCATAAGTTGGCTTAAACGCCGCTTTCAGTTCAGCGAAATCGATAATCCAGCCCGTATGCGGATCGACTTCCCCGGTAATTTCCAGTCGCACCATAAAGGAATGCCCGTGCAGGCGACCACATTTATGCCCTTCCGGGACGTGTGGTAAGCGGTGAGCGGCTTCGAAGGTGAAATCTTTAAATAACGTGGTGGACATCATAATTTCTCTACAGGACGATAAAACCGCCGTAGAGTACCGGAAAGGCTGTTTTTTCGCATTATCTAAAACGACTTTGTTGCGCAAAATCGCTGATTTATCTTATTGATGGGCAATATTCATTTGTTTTTCATTGGGTTGGTTAATCTATTTTGTTGTTAAAGACTATTGCTAAAACAGGTTAGTCGATTTGGTTATTAGTTATCGCTATCCCGTCTTTAATCCACACCGTTCACCCCGTTAACCTTACCTTCTCTTCTGTTTTATGGGCGCTGACAGGGCGCAGAAACAGCTTTGCTTACTGGAACATAACGACGCATGACGACACAGGTCCCACCTTCCGCGTTGCTTCCGTTGAACCCGGAGCAACTGGCACGCCTTCAGGCGGCCACGACCGATTTAACTCCTACCCAGCTTGCCTGGGTTTCTGGCTATTTCTGGGGCGTGCTCAACCAGCAGCCTGCTGCGCTTGCAGCGACGCCAGCGCCCGCCGCAGAAATGCCGGGTATAACTATTATCTCCGCTTCGCAAACCGGCAATGCGCGCCGGGTTGCTGAAGCATTACGCGATGATTTATTGGCGGCAAAACTGAACGTTAAGCTGGTGAACGCGGGCGACTATAAATTCAAACAAATCGCCAGCGAAAAACTGCTTATCGTGGTGACGTCAACGCAAGGGGAAGGGGAACCGCCGGAAGAAGCCGTCGCGCTGCATAAGTTCCTGTTCTCCAAAAAAGCGCCAAAGCTGGAAAACACCGCGTTTGCCGTGTTTAGCCTCGGCGATAGTTCTTATGAATTTTTCTGCCAGTCCGGGAAAGATTTTGACAGCAAGCTGGCGGAACTGGGCGGTGAACGCCTGCTCGACCGTGTCGATGCCGACGTTGAATACCAGACCGCTGCCAGCGAGTGGCGCGCCCGCGTGGTTGATGCGCTTAAATCGCGTGCGCCTGTCGCGGCACCTTCGCAATCCGTCGCTACTGGCGCGGTAAATGAAATCCACACCAGCCCGTACAGCAAAGACGCGCCGCTGGTGGCGAGCCTCTCTGTTAACCAGAAAATTACCGGGCGTAACTCTGAAAAAGACGTTCGCCATATCGAAATTGACTTAGGTGACTCGGGCCTGCGTTACCAGCCGGGTGACGCGCTGGGCGTCTGGTATCAGAACGATCCGGCACTGGTGAAAGAACTTGTCGAACTGCTGTGGCTGAAAGGTGATGAACCTGTCACCGTTGAGGGCAAAACCCTGCCGCTGAACGAAGCGCTACAGTGGCACTTCGAACTGACCGTCAACACCGCCAACATTGTTGAGAACTACGCCACGCTTACCCGCAGCGAAACGCTGCTGCCGCTGGTGGGCGATAAAGCGAAGTTACAGCATTACGCCGCGACCACGCCGATTGTTGACATGGTGCGTTTCTCTCCGGCGCAACTGGATGCCGAAGCGCTGATTAACCTGCTGCGCCCGCTGACCCCGCGCCTGTATTCCATCGCCTCCTCGCAGGCGGAAGTCGAGAACGAAGTACACGTCACCGTTGGCGTGGTGCGTTACGACGTGGAAGGCCGCGCCCGTGCCGGTGGTGCCTCCAGCTTCCTCGCGGACCGCGTGGAAGAAGAGGGCGAAGTCCGCGTATTTATCGAACATAACGACAACTTCCGCCTGCCCGCTAACCCGGAAACCCCGGTGATTATGATTGGCCCAGGCACCGGTATCGCGCCGTTCCGCGCCTTTATGCAGCAACGCGCCGCCGACGAAGCGCCGGGGAAAAACTGGCTGTTCTTTGGCAACCCGCACTTTACGGAAGATTTCCTCTACCAGGTGGAGTGGCAGCGCTACGTCAAAGAGGGCGTGCTGACGCGTATCGATCTCGCCTGGTCGCGCGATCAAAAAGAAAAAGTTTACGTACAAGACAAACTGCGCGAACAGGGCGCGGAGCTGTGGCGCTGGATCAATGACGGTGCCCACATTTATGTCTGCGGCGACGCTAATCGCATGGCGAAAGACGTTGAGCAGGCACTTCTGGAAGTGATTGCCGAATTTGGTGGCATGGACACCGAAGCGGCGGATGAATTTTTAAGTGAGCTGCGCGTAGAGCGCCGTTATCAGCGAGATGTCTACTAATGAGCGAAAAACATCCAGGGCCTTTAGTGGTCGAAGGAAAACTGACAGACGCCGAGCGCATGAAGCTTGAAAGCAACTACCTGCGCGGCACCATTGCGGAAGATTTAAACGACGGTCTGACCGGCGGCTTTAAGGGCGACAACTTCCTGCTGATCCGCTTCCACGGCATGTATCAGCAAGATGACCGCGACATCCGCGCCGAACGTGCTGAACAGAAGCTGGAGCCACGTCATGCAATGCTGTTGCGCTGTCGTCTGCCGGGTGGGGTGATTACCACCAAACAGTGGCAGGCGATCGATAAATTTGCCGGTGAAAACACCATCTATGGCAGCATTCGCCTGACCAACCGCCAGACGTTTCAGTTCCACGGCATTCTGAAAAAGAACGTCAAACCGGTGCACCAGATGCTGCACTCGGTCGGTCTTGATGCGCTGGCGACTGCTAACGACATGAACCGTAACGTACTCTGCACCTCGAACCCTTACGAGTCGCAGCTACACGCGGAAGCGTATGAATGGGCGAAGAAAATCTCTGAACATCTGCTGCCGCGTACCCGCGCGTATGCGGAGATCTGGCTCGATCAGGAAAAAGTCGCCACCACCGATGAAGAACCGATCCTCGGTCAGACTTATTTGCCGCGTAAATTCAAAACCACGGTAGTGATCCCGCCGCAGAACGATATCGATCTGCACGCCAACGACATGAACTTCGTGGCGATCGCCGAAAACGGCAAGCTGGTGGGCTTTAACCTGCTGGTGGGCGGTGGGCTTTCTATCGAACACGGCAACAAGAAAACCTACGCCCGCACGGCGAGTGAGTTTGGCTATCTGCCGCTGGAGCATACACTGGCAGTGGCGGAAGCCGTCGTGACAACTCAGCGTGACTGGGGTAACCGAACCGATCGTAAAAATGCCAAAACCAAATACACGCTGGAGCGCGTGGGGGTTGAGACGTTTAAAGCGGAAGTGGAGCGTCGCGCGGGGATCAAATTTGAACCGATCCGTCCGTATGAGTTCACCGGACGCGGCGATCGTATTGGTTGGGTTAAGGGCATTGATGATAACTGGCACCTGACGCTGTTTATCGAAAATGGTCGCATCCTTGATTATCCGGGGCGTCCGCTGAAAACTGGCCTGCTGGAGATCGCGAAGATCCACAAAGGTGATTTCCGCATTACGGCGAACCAGAATCTGATCATCGCCGGTGTGCCGGAAAGCGAGAAAGCGAAGATCGAGAAGATCGCCAAAGAGAGCGGGTTAATGAATGCCGTCACGCCGCAGCGTGAAAACTCGATGGCCTGCGTGTCATTCCCGACTTGCCCGCTGGCGATGGCCGAAGCCGAGCGTTTCCTGCCGTCTTTTATCGACAACATCGATAATTTAATGGCGAAACATGGTGTCAGCGATGAGCATATCGTGATGCGTGTAACAGGCTGCCCGAACGGTTGTGGTCGCGCGATGCTGGCGGAAGTGGGCCTGGTGGGTAAAGCGCCAGGTCGCTACAACCTGCATCTTGGCGGCAACCGCATTGGGACACGTATCCCACGGATGTATAAAGAAAACATCACCGAGCCGGAAATCCTGGCGTCGCTTGATGAACTGATAGGGCGCTGGGCGAAAGAGCGCGAAGCGGGTGAAGGCTTCGGCGACTTTACGGTGCGTGCGGGCATCATTCGCCCGGTGCTCGATCCGGCGCGCGATTTGTGGGATTAACCATCAGCCCGGTCTTGTAGGCCTGATAAGACGTGTGAGCGTCGCATCAGGCAAGGCAAACAGTGAGGAATCTATGTCCAAACTCGATCTAAACGCCCTGAACGAACTGCCGAAGGTAGATCGCATTCTGGCGCTGGCGGAAACTAACGCCGAACTGGAAAAACTGGACGCTGAAGGCCGCGTTGCCTGGGCGCTGGATAATCTGCCCGGTGAATATGTACTTTCTTCCAGTTTCGGCATTCAGGCGGCGGTGAGCCTGCATCTGGTGAATCATATTCGCCCGAATATTCCAGTGATCCTCACCGATACGGGTTACTTGTTCCCGGAAACCTACCGCTTTATTGACGAGTTAACGGACAAACTCAAGCTCAACCTGAAAGTGTACCGCGCTACCGAAAGCGCCGCCTGGCAGGAAGCACGTTACGGAAAACTATGGGAGCAGGGCGTTGAAGGCATTGAAAAGTACAATGACATCAACAAAGTCGAACCGATGAACCGGGCGCTGAAAGAACTGAATGCGCAAACGTGGTTTGCTGGCCTGCGCCGTGAACAATCTGGCAGTCGCGCCAATTTACCGGTGCTGGCAATTCAGCGTGGCGTATTTAAAGTGCTGCCGATTATCGACTGGGATAACCGAACGATATATCAGTATCTGCAAAAACATGGCCTGAAATATCATCCATTATGGGACGAAGGATATTTATCCGTCGGTGATACCCATACAACCCGTAAATGGGAACCCGGCATGGCGGAAGAAGAAACGCGTTTCTTTGGCTTAAAAAGGGAATGTGGGCTGCACGAAGGGTAAAATATCGTACCGCTTAATAAACGTCTCTGTCTGAAAAGATGGGGGCGTTTTTATTTTGCGAGCAGCATTCCTGATTTTAAACGTGAACGCCGCTGGAAGAATTATCAAGTATAGAATGGCGTTGGGTGCTTGAGGCTGTCTGGCGTTAAGCATTCGCGAGGTTCCAGATGGACAAAAGCCCCAGGCGATATTTCTATCAACCTGAGGCCAGCGTTCGAACCCAAACAATTCGAATGTTAGTCTCTTCTTTGCAGGGAGGCAAGACATGCTGACAAAATATGCCCTTGTGGCAATCATAGTGCTGTGTTTTACAGTACTGGGATTCACGCTGATGGTAGGCGACTCGTTGTGTGAGTTGAGTATCAGAGAACGTGGTATGGAGTTTAAGGCAGTTCTCGCTTACGAATCGAAGAAGTAGCCACCACGCGGGGGTAAAACCCCGCGTATTGAATTGTTAAAGTTTGGCCTCCTGCACCCCTTTTTTATACTCTGTTTCTGGTGGCATTGATTTCCTGCAGGCAAGGGAGTAATCATTTCAAACCCATCAAGACGCCTTCGCCAGCTCCTTCACCAGAGGTAGCATTATCCGCATAACATCACGGCAGCGACGTTCTATTCTTCCTGGAAGTGCCTTATCAATATGTTGTTGATTATCCAGTCTTACGTCATGCCAGCTATTTCCCGCAGGGAATGCAGCTGTTTTTGCGCGTTGCTGATAACCATCCTTATTCCCAAGATTCCAATTTGTTGCTTCTACCGAAAGTACGGCAATACCGGCTTTGTCGAAAACTTCGGCGTCATTACAACAGCCAGTACCCTTCGGATAATTTTTATTCAAACCCGGATTGGTCGTTGCGGCAATTCCATGACTACGCGCAATTGCCAGTGCCCTGTCGCGCGTTAATTTCCTTACTGCTTCAGGGGTTTTTACACCACTGTTGAAATACAATTTATCGCCAACAATTAAGTTATCGAGATTAATCACCAGCAGCGTATTTTTCTTTTCGGTGTCACTCATCCGCTTGAGTAAATTCTCAGCACCTAATTTCCCTTCCTCTTCACCACTGGTCGCCACAAATCGAATACCATACTCGGTAGGCGTATTTTTCAGGCGTTCTGCCAGTTCCAGCATGACACCTAAACCTGCGGCGTTATCATCTATTCCTTGTAACGTCAGCCCGCCGAGATTGGCATCGGCGTCAGCATCGCTCAGCGGAGCGTAAGTATCCAGATGCGCCATAATGATGATCTGCTGCGGAGCTTTGCCTTCATGAGCGGCAATCACCGTACTTCCCGTCACGTTATGCCAGCTCTTGCGATTATCGCGGGCGGTATAAATATACCGACTATTAAATGTCCGAATATCACTGCGATAACCCATTTGCTGAAACTGTTGGCGAATATAATCGGCAGATAACATTTCTGCAGGAGTTCCGGTCATGCGTCCCGGAAAGAAAGTAGCAATATGTCGTGCCTGGGTATTAGCAAAATCGCCAGGTTTAGGTGACGAGGCGTGTACTGGGAGGATAAAGCATACGCCGAGCGCCAGGGCAGCGGTACGGTGGCGCAATGCGGAAAACATAGTGAGTCCTTAAATACCATGCAAATTTTTTTACCGTCATAGTATGAAACTGCCGCTGCGCTAAAACAATTTCAAATCTTCCTAAACGCCCGAAATCCGGTGCCTTAAGCACTTTTTGATATTAGCTTTGCCAAATCGTTATTCCGTTAAGGAACTACTCATTCTAATTGGTAATTTCATTCGTTCTCTTACGCTCCCTATAGTCGAAACATCTGATGGCAAGAAAATAGCGGTATTGCAAAGGAACGGTTATGGATCAAAAACGACTTACTCACCTGCGGCAACTGGAGGCGGAAAGCATCCACATTATTCGCGAGGTGGCGGCAGAATTCTCAAATCCGGTGATGCTCTACTCTATCGGTAAAGATTCCAGCGTCATGCTGCATCTGGCGCGCAAGGCGTTTTATCCAGGTACGCTGCCTTTCCCGTTGCTGCATGTCGATACCGGCTGGAAATTCCGCGAGATGTATGAGTTCCGCGATCGTACGGCGAAAGCCTACGGCTGCGAGCTGCTGGTGCATAAAAACCCGGAAGGCGTGGCGATGGGGATTAATCCATTCGTACACGGCAGCGCGAAACATACCGATATTATGAAAACTGAAGGCCTGAAACAGGCGCTGAACAAATACGGTTTTGATGCCGCCTTCGGTGGTGCGCGCCGTGACGAAGAGAAATCCCGCGCTAAAGAGCGAATCTACTCTTTCCGTGACCGCTTCCATCGCTGGGATCCGAAAAATCAGCGCCCGGAGCTGTGGCACAACTACAACGGGCAAATTAACAAAGGCGAAAGCATCCGCGTCTTCCCGCTCTCTAACTGGACCGAGCAGGATATCTGGCAATACATCTGGCTGGAAAATATTGACATTGTTCCACTGTATCTCGCTGCGGAACGTCCGGTTCTGGAACGCGACGGTATGTTGATGATGATTGATGACAACCGTATCGACCTGCAACCGGGCGAAGTGATTAAAAAACGGATGGTGCGTTTCCGTACGCTGGGCTGCTGGCCGCTGACCGGTGCGGTGGAGTCAAACGCACAAACACTGCCGGAGATCATCGAAGAGATGCTGGTCTCCACCACCAGTGAACGTCAGGGCCGCGTAATTGACCGCGACCAGGCGGGGTCTATGGAGCTGAAAAAACGTCAGGGGTATTTTTAAGATGAACACCGCACTTGCACAACAAATCGCCAATGAAGGCGGCGTCGAAGCCTGGATGATTGCGCAACAACATAAAAGCCTGCTGCGTTTTCTGACCTGTGGTAGCGTCGATGACGGCAAAAGTACCCTGATTGGTCGCCTGCTGCACGATACCCGCCAAATCTACGAAGATCAGCTCTCATCGCTGCATAACGACAGTAAACGTCACGGCACCCAGGGCGAAAAACTGGATCTGGCACTGCTGGTGGACGGCCTGCAAGCTGAGCGCGAACAGGGCATCACCATTGACGTGGCTTACCGTTATTTCTCTACCGAGAAGCGTAAATTTATTATCGCCGATACCCCAGGGCACGAGCAGTACACTCGCAATATGGCGACTGGCGCATCGACATGTGAACTGGCGATCTTACTGATCGATGCCCGTAAAGGCGTGCTCGATCAAACCCGTCGTCACAGTTTTATCTCCACACTGTTGGGGATCAAACATCTGGTCGTGGCGATCAACAAAATGGATCTGGTGGGTTACAGTGAAGAGACGTTCACCCGTATTCGTGAAGATTATTTGACCTTTGCCGGGCAGCTGCCGGGTAATCTGGATATCCGCTTTGTGCCGCTCTCTGCACTGGAAGGCGATAACGTGGCTTCGCAAAGTGAAAGTATGCCGTGGTACAGCGGTCCAACATTGCTCGAAGTGCTGGAAACCGTGGAGATCCAGCGAGTGGTGGATGCCCAGCCAATGCGCTTCCCGGTGCAGTACGTTAATCGCCCTAATCTCGATTTTCGTGGCTACGCCGGAACGCTGGCATCCGGTCGCGTGGAAGTCGGGCAACGTGTCAAAGTGCTGCCCTCTGGCGTGGAATCAAACGTCGCGCGGATCGTGACTTTTGATGGCGATCGCGAAGAAGCCTTTGCCGGAGAAGCGATCACCCTGGTGCTGACGGATGAGATCGACATCAGCCGTGGCGATCTGCTGCTGGCGGCAGACGAAGCGTTACCGGCTGTGCAGAGCGCGTCGGTGGATGTGGTATGGATGGCGGAACAGCCGCTTTCCGCGGGCCAGAGTTATGACATCAAAATTGCCGGTAAGAAGACGCGTGCTCGTGTTGATGGTATTCGTTATCAGGTTGATATTAATAACCTTACCCAACGCGAAGTTGAAAACCTGCCGCTGAACGGCATCGGCCTGGTGGATCTCACTTTTGACGAGCCACTGGTGTTAGATCGTTATCAGCAAAATCCGGTTACCGGTGGGCTGATTTTTATCGATCGCCTGAGCAATGTGACCGTGGGTGCCGGTATGGTGCACGAGCCAGTTAGCCAGGCAACTACTGCGCCATCTGAATTCAGTGCATTCGAACTGGAATTGAATGCCCTGGTTCGTCGCCACTTTCCGCACTGGGGCGCACGCGATTTGCTGGGGGATAAATAATGGCGCTGCATGACGAAAACGTCGTCTGGCATAGCCATCCGGTCACTGTGCAACAACGCGAGCTACACCACGGTCATCGTGGTGTAGTGCTGTGGTTTACCGGCCTCTCCGGGTCCGGTAAATCAACGGTCGCCGGGGCGCTGGAGGAGGCGTTACATAAACTCGGCGTCAGTACGTATCTGCTGGATGGCGACAATGTTCGCCACGGATTATGCAGCGATCTCGGTTTTAGCGATGCCGATCGTAAAGAGAATATCCGTCGCGTCGGTGAAGTGGCGAATTTGATGGTTGAAGCCGGACTGGTGGTGCTGACCGCATTCATCTCGCCACACCGCGCCGAACGCCAGATGGTTCGCGAACGCGTAGGAGAAGGGCGCTTTATCGAAGTGTTTGTCGATACACCGCTGGCGATTTGCGAAGCCCGCGATCCAAAAGGCTTATATAAGAAAGCGCGTGCCGGTGAACTGCGTAACTTTACGGGAATAGATTCTGTTTACGAAGCGCCTGAATCGGCAGAAATTCATCTCAATGGTGAACAATTAGTAACAAATTTGGTACAGCAATTATTAGATCTGTTGAGACAGAACGATATTATCAGATCCTGAGACACCACCGGGTTTCCATGCCCGGTTCGTCAAAGTAACAGGATCAAATATGCGTAATAGCCATAACATTACACTAACAAATAACGACAGCCTTACTGAGGATGAAGAAACCACATGGTCACTGCCTGGTGCCGTGGTCGGTTTTATCTCCTGGTTATTTGCGCTGGCGATGCCGATGTTGATTTATGGCTCTAACACGCTGTTCTTCTTTATCTACACCTGGCCTTTCTTTCTGGCACTGATGCCTGTCGCGGTAGTGGTGGGGATTGCGCTGCATTCATTGATGGACGGAAAGCTACGCTACAGTATTGTTTTCACCCTGATGACAGTAGGCATTATGTTTGGCGCACTGTTTATGTGGCTACTGGGCTAATTTGTACTTTCTTGTCTCCTCTGTTCATAATTCAAACCGTAACTAATAATGAGATTATGTTCTGCACGCCCTGGGTATACGTAACAATGGACAAATGTGGTACATTTGCCCGCGTTGTCGCGGTATCCCCAACAGAGGATGTAGAGTCGTCTTCGGATGCATGGGATGATGATGCCGTTTTTCAGGGGGCAGGATGGGTAAACTAACGCTGCTGTTGCTGGCTATTCTGGTCTGGCTACAGTATTCGCTGTGGTTCGGTAAGAACGGTATACATGACTATACCCGCGTCAATGATGATGTGGCGGCACAGCAAGCTACAAACGCGAAACTTAAAGCGCGAAACGATCAACTTTTTGCCGAAATTGACGATCTCAATGGCGGCCAGGAGGCGCTCGAAGAGCGTGCGCGTAATGAACTCAGCATGACCAGGCCGGGCGAAACTTTTTATCGTCTGGTGCCTGACGCGTCGAAGCGCGCACAGTCTGCGGGGCAAAACAATCGATAAATCAGCCCGGGAATTAACATGGCAACCACTCATTTGGATGTTTGCGCCGTGGTTCCGGCGGCCGGATTTGGCCGTCGAATGCAAACGGAATGTCCTAAGCAATATCTCTCAATCGGTAATCAAACCATTCTTGAACACTCGGTGCATGCGCTGCTGGCGCATCCCCGGGTGAAACGTGTCGTCATTGCCATAAGTCCTGGCGATAGCCGTTTTGCACAACTTCCTCTGGCGAATCATCCGCAAATCACCGTTGTAGATGGCGGTGATGAGCGTGCCGATTCGGTGCTGGCAGGTCTGAAAGCCGCTGGCGACGCGCAGTGGGTATTGGTGCATGACGCCGCTCGTCCTTGTCTGCATCAGGATGACCTCGCGCGATTGTTGGCGTTGAGCGAAACCAGCCGCACGGGGGGGATCCTCGCCGCACCAGTGCGCGATACGATGAAACGTGCCGAACCGGGCAAAAATGCCATTGCTCATACCGTTGATCGCAACGGCTTATGGCACGCGCTGACGCCGCAATTTTTCCCTCGCGAGCTGTTACATGACTGCCTGACGCGCGCTCTAAATGAAGGCGCTACCATTACCGACGAAGCCTCGGCGCTGGAATATTGCGGATTCCATCCGCAGTTGGTCGAAGGCCGCGCGGATAACATTAAAGTCACGCGACCGGAAGATTTGGCACTGGCCGAGTTTTACCTCACCCGAACCATCCATCAGGAGAATACATAATGCGAATTGGACACGGTTTTGACGTACACGCCTTTGGCGGTGAAGGCCCAATTATCATTGGTGGCGTACGCATTCCTTACGAAAAAGGATTGCTGGCGCATTCTGATGGCGACGTGGCGCTCCATGCGTTGACCGATGCATTGCTTGGCGCGGCGGCGCTGGGGGATATCGGCAAACTGTTCCCGGATACCGATCCGGCATTTAAAGGTGCCGACAGCCGCGAGCTGCTACGCGAAGCCTGGCGTCGTATTCAGGCGAAGGGTTATACCCTGGGCAACGTCGATGTCACTATCATCGCTCAGGCACCGAAGATGTTGCCGCACATTCCACAAATGCGCGTGTTTATTGCCGAAGATCTCGGCTGCCATATGGATGATGTTAACGTGAAAGCCACTACTACGGAAAAACTTGGATTTACCGGACGTGGGGAAGGGATTGCCTGTGAAGCGGTGGCGCTACTCATTAAGGCAACAAAATGATTGAGTTTGATAATCTCACTTACCTCCACGGTAAACCGCAAGGCACCGGGCTGCTGAAAGCCAATCCGGAAGACTTTGTGGTGGTGGAAGATTTGGGCTTTGAGCCTGATGGTGAAGGTGAGCATATTCTGGTTAGAATCCTCAAAAACGGCTGCAATACCCGTTTTGTGGCGGATGCACTGGCGAAATTCCTTAAAATTCATGCCCGTGAAGTCAGCTTCGCTGGGCAAAAAGACAAACATGCTGTTACGGAACAGTGGTTATGCGCTCGCGTGCCGGGCAAGGAAATGCCCGATCTGAGCGCCTTTCAACTGGAAGGCTGCCAGGTGCTGGAGTATGCGCGGCACAAGCGCAAGCTGCGTTTAGGCGCGCTGAAAGGTAACGCCTTTACCCTGGTTCTGCGCGAAGTGAGCAATCGCGATGACGTTGAACAACGTCTGATCGATATTTGCGTAAAAGGCGTGCCTAACTATTTTGGTGCCCAACGTTTTGGGATTGGCGGTAGCAACTTGCAGGGCGCGCTGCGCTGGGCGCAAACCAATACTCCGGTGCGCGATCGCAATAAACGGAGTTTTTGGTTGTCGGCAGCCCGCAGTGCGTTGTTTAATCAGATTGTTGCTGAGCGCCTCAAAAAAGCAGACGTTAATCAAGTTGTTGACGGCGATGCGCTACAATTAGCCGGACGTGGTAGCTGGTTTGTCGCAACCACCGAAGAACTGGCGGAATTACAGCGTCGCGTCAACGATAAAGAGCTGATGATAACCGCCGCATTGCCGGGCAGTGGCGAATGGGGAACTCAGCGTGAAGCGTTGGCATTCGAACAAGCAGCTGTCGCCGCAGAAACTGAATTACAAGCCTTACTGGTGCGCGAAAAAGTTGAAGCCGCGCGCAGAGCGATGCTGCTGTATCCGCAACAATTAAGCTGGAACTGGTGGGATGACGTCACCGTAGAAATCCGTTTCTGGCTTCCGGCGGGTAGTTTTGCAACCAGCGTTGTCAGGGAACTTATCAACACAACAGGTGATTATGCGCATATTGCTGAGTAATGATGACGGGGTACATGCACCCGGTATACAAACGCTGGCGAAAGCCTTGCGTGAGTTTGCTGACGTTCAGGTGGTCGCCCCCGATCGTAACCGCAGCGGCGCTTCAAATTCTCTGACACTGGAATCCTCCCTGCGCACGTTTACCTTTGAAAATGGTGATATTGCTGTGCAAATGGGAACCCCGACCGATTGCGTCTATCTTGGCGTGAATGCTCTGATGCGTCCGCGCCCGGACATTGTTGTGTCCGGAATTAACGCCGGGCCGAATCTGGGGGATGATGTTATTTATTCCGGTACGGTAGCCGCCGCGATGGAAGGCCGTCATTTAGGTTTTCCGGCGCTTGCCGTCTCGCTTGACGGGCATAAACATTACGACACTGCCGCGGCGGTAACCTGTTCAATTTTGCGCGCACTGTGTAAAGAGCCGCTGCGCACCGGACGTATTCTTAATATTAACGTTCCGGATTTACCATTGGATCAAATCAAAGGTATTCGCGTGACGCGCTGCGGTACACGACATCCGGCAGATCAGGTGATCCCGCAGCAAGATCCGCGCGGCAATACGCTGTACTGGATTGGCCCGCCGGGCGGTAAATGTGATGCCGGTCCGGGGACCGATTTTGCTGCGGTAGATGAGGGCTATGTCTCCATCACGCCGCTGCATGTGGATTTAACTGCGCATAGCGCGCAAGATGTGGTTTCAGACTGGTTAAACAGCGTGGGAGTTGGCACGCAATGGTAAGCAGACGCGTACAAGCACTTCTGGATCAATTACGTGCGCAAGGTATTCAGGATGAGCAGGTGCTGAATGCACTTGCCGCCGTGCCGCGTGAAAAATTCGTTGATGAAGCGTTTGAACAAAAAGCCTGGGACAATATCGCTTTGCCGATAGGTCAGGGGCAGACAATTTCGCAGCCATATATGGTGGCGCGAATGACCGAATTACTCGAGCTGACGCCGCAGTCGCGGGTGCTGGAAATTGGCACCGGTTCAGGATATCAAACGGCAATCCTGGCGCATCTTGTCCAGCATGTTTGCTCGGTCGAACGGATTAAAGGCTTGCAGTGGCAGGCGCGTCGCCGCCTGAAAAATCTTGATTTACATAATGTTTCAACCCGTCATGGCGATGGATGGCAAGGTTGGCAGGCACGCGCGCCGTTTGACGCTATCATTGTTACGGCGGCACCGCCGGAAATTCCAACTGCGCTAATGACGCAGCTGGACGAAGGCGGGATTCTCGTCTTACCCGTAGGGGAGGAGCACCAGTATTTGAAACGGGTGCGTCGTCGGGGAGGCGAATTTATTATCGATACCGTGGAGGCCGTGCGCTTTGTCCCTTTAGTGAAGGGTGAGCTGGCTTAAAACGTGAGGAAATACCTGGATTTTTCCTGGTTATTTTGCCGCAGGTCAGCGTATCGTGAACATCTTTTCCAGTGTTCAGTATGGTGCCTTGCACGGTAATTATGTCACTGGTTATTAACCAATTTTTCCTGGGGGATAAATGAGCGCGGGAAGCCCAAAATTCACCGTTCGCCGCATTGCGGCTTTGTCACTGGTTTCGCTATGGCTGGCAGGCTGTTCTGACACTTCAAATCCACCGGCACCGGTCAGCTCCGTTAATGGCAATGCGCCTGCAAATACCAATTCTGGTATGTTGATTACGCCGCCGCCGAAAATGGGGACGACGTCTACAGCGCAGCAACCGCAAATTCAGCCGGTACAGCAGCCACAAATTCAGGCTACTCAACAACCGCAAATCCAGCCAGTACAGCCAGTAGCTCAGCAGCCGGTACAGATGGAAAACGGACGCATCGTCTACAACCGTCAGTATGGGAACATTCCGAAAGGCAGTTATAGCGGCAGTACCTATACCGTGAAAAAAGGCGACACACTTTTCTATATCGCCTGGATTACTGGCAACGATTTCCGTGACCTTGCTCAGCGCAACAATATTCAGGCACCATACGCGCTGAACGTCGGTCAGACCTTACAGGTGGGTAATGCTTCCGGTACGCCAATCACTGGCGGAAATGCCATTACCCAGGCCGACGCAGCAGAGCAAGGAGTTGTGATCAAGCCTGCACAAAATTCCACCGTTGCTGTTGCGTCGCAACCGACAATTACGTATTCTGAGTCTTCGGGTGAACAGAGTGCTAACAAAATGTTGCCGAACAACAAGCCAACTGCGACCACGGTCACAGCGCCTGTAACGGTACCAACAGCAAGCACAACCGAGCCGACTGTCAGCAGTACATCAACCAGTACGCCTATCTCCACCTGGCGCTGGCCGACTGAGGGCAAAGTGATCGAAACCTTTGGCGCTTCTGAGGGGGGCAACAAGGGGATTGATATCGCAGGCAGCAAAGGACAGGCAATTATCGCGACCGCAGATGGCCGCGTTGTTTATGCCGGTAACGCGCTGCGCGGCTACGGTAATCTGATTATCATCAAACATAATGATGATTACCTGAGTGCCTACGCCCATAACGACACAATGCTGGTCCGGGAACAACAAGAAGTGAAGGCGGGGCAAAAAATAGCAACCATGGGTAGCACCGGAACCAGTTCAACACGCTTGCATTTTGAAATTCGTTACAAGGGGAAATCCGTAAACCCGCTGCGTTATTTGCCGCAGCGATAAATCGGCGGAACCAGGCTTTTGCTTGAATGTTCCGTCAAGGGATCACGGGTAGGAGCCACCTTATGAGTCAGAATACGCTGAAAGTTCATGATTTAAATGAAGATGCGGAATTTGATGAGAACGGAGTTGAGGTTTTTGACGAAAAGGCCTTAGTAGAAGAGGAACCCAGTGATAACGATTTGGCCGAAGAGGAACTGTTATCGCAGGGAGCCACACAGCGTGTGTTGGACGCGACTCAGCTTTACCTTGGTGAGATTGGTTATTCACCACTGTTAACGGCCGAAGAAGAAGTTTATTTTGCGCGTCGCGCACTGCGTGGAGATGTTGCCTCCCGCCGCCGGATGATCGAGAGTAACTTGCGTCTGGTGGTAAAAATTGCCCGCCGTTATGGCAATCGTGGTCTGGCGTTGCTGGACCTGATCGAAGAGGGCAACCTGGGGCTGATCCGCGCGGTAGAGAAGTTTGACCCGGAACGTGGTTTCCGCTTCTCAACATACGCAACCTGGTGGATTCGCCAGACGATCGAACGGGCGATTATGAACCAAACCCGTACTATTCGTTTGCCGATTCACATCGTAAAGGAGCTGAACGTTTACCTGCGAACCGCACGCGAGTTGTCCCATAAACTGGACCACGAACCAAGTGCGGAAGAGATCGCAGAGCAACTGGATAAGCCAGTTGATGACGTCAGCCGTATGCTTCGTCTTAACGAGCGCATTACCTCGGTAGACACCCCGCTGGGTGGTGATTCCGAAAAAGCGTTGCTGGACATCCTGGCCGATGAAAAAGAGAACGGTCCGGAAGATACCACGCAAGATGACGATATGAAGCAGAGCATCGTCAAATGGCTGTTCGAGCTGAACGCCAAACAGCGTGAAGTACTGGCACGTCGATTCGGTTTGCTGGGGTACGAAGCGGCAACACTGGAAGATGTAGGTCGTGAAATTGGCCTCACCCGTGAACGTGTTCGCCAGATTCAGGTTGAAGGCCTGCGCCGTTTGCGCGAAATCCTGCAAACGCAGGGGCTGAATATCGAAGCGCTGTTCCGCGAGTAAGTAAGCATCTGTCAGAAAGGCCAGTCTCAAGCGAGGCTGGCCTTTTTCTTTTGTTTGGGAAGTCGGTGTGTTTTGTCGCCTGGATAAGACTCGTCAGCGTCCTAACCGGCAATCAGCATCCTATTTGCTCATCATCTTGCGCACCAACTGCATAAACAGCTCCTTCTCTTCTGCACTCAAACGCCCCAAAAATTCCTCATCCACACTGTCACCAATCGGTATCGCCGCAGCAAGTACCTTTTCTCCTTCGGCAGTCAGCCAGACAAAGCGACGCCGCTTGTCAGCGGCGTCATGTTCACGTCTGACTAAGCCACGATTTTCCATTCTTGCCAACATTTCTGCCAGCGTTGCTTTGGTGCTGACTGCTGCTTCTATCAGTGCCACCTGTTCGATACCAGGCTTATCAGCAATGGCGCGCATCACCGCGTACTGTGGTTTGGTCAGGTCAGGTAACTCGACCCCGGCTCAAGCCCGGCCGGTATCACCGACAAGCTGATTATCGACGCTACCACGCCTGTCGCCCCGGACAACCGTGGTCACTACAGCCAGCCGGTGGTGGATTTACCGGAAACCAAAGCCTGGGCTGAAAAACTGACCGCTATGCTGGCCGCACGTAAATAAGGAGAACAAGATGATTTGTCCACGTTGTGCTGATGAACAGATTGAAGTGATGGCGAAATCGCCGGTAAAAGATGTCTGGACGGTCTACCAGTGCCAGCATTGCCTCTATACCTGGCGCGATACCGAACCGCTTCGCCGCACCAGCCGCGAACATTACCCGGAAGCGTTTCGTATGACGCAGAAAGACATTGATGACGCGCCAATGGTGCCGAGCATTCCGCCGCTGCTGGCGGAAGGTAAGCGTTAATAAAAAGTGCCGGGTAGTGGCTTTGCTTTACCCGGCCTCATTACTTTATTTTATAAAATGACAGCCGCCCGCTTTTCGGCGATCCGGTATCAATATAAATCTGGTTTGCGAACGTCTGAATGTTATCAAACATCATATGTCCAAATATAAAATAATCAGCGCCGTTTATTTGTTGTAACTCGCCATTAAGCGATTTCTGCACACGATCAACAGGCCAGAGTAGTTCTCTCTCCGCTATTTCTTTGCCAAAGAGATATTCATTCCCCGGATAATCTGCATGTGCGATGACATATTTTATTATGTCGTTAGTGATTTCAATAATATGTGGAAGGTGATGAAATTTCAGCAACAGATCTATTGCTTCTTGTTGTTCCGTCTCATTTAATTCAAAGAACCAGTCGCCGCCGCTGGCAAGCCACATATTGCCATCGCCGGTCGCGAACGCATCCAACGCCATCGCTTCATGGTTGCCTTTAACCGATGTAAACCAAGGCTGGTTTAGCAGGCGCAGCACGTTAAGACTCTCCGGCCCACGATCAATATTATCGCCGACAGAAATAAGTAAGTCGGTTTCAGGGCAAAAAGAGAGTTGATGTAAGCGGGATTGTAATAATTGATAGTCACCATGAATATCACCAACGGCCCATATATGGCGATAGTGATGGGCATTGATTTTTTGATAGCGTGTAGATGGCATGGTTTTACTCTGTAAAATAAGATTTCCTATTATACAGGGTATTTTTATTTGATTCGTCAGTTGTCGTTAATATTCCCGATAGCAAAAGACTATCGGGAATTGTTATTACACCAGACTCTTCAAGCGATAAATCCACTCCAGCGCCTGACGCGGAGTCAGTGAATCCGGGTCGAGATTTTCCAGTGCTTCGACCGCTGGCGAGGTTTCTTCCGGTACTGACAGCAAAGACATTTGCGTACCATCCACTTGCGTAGCTGCGGCGTTCGGCGAAATGCTTTCCAGCTCACGCAGTTTTTGCCGTGCGCGCTTAATAACCTCTTTTGGCACGCCCGCCAGAGCTGCAACCGCCAGGCCGTAGCTTTTGCTCGCCGCGCCATCCTGCACGCTGTGCATAAAGGCAATGGTGTCGCCGTGCTCCAGTGCATCAAGATGCACGTTGGCGACGCCTTCCATTTTCTCCGGTAACTGGGTTAGCTCGAAATAGTGGGTGGCAAACAACGTCAACGCTTTAATCTTATTCGCCAGATTTTCCGCGCACGCCCACGCCAGCGACAGACCATCGTAAGTGGAGGTTCCGCGCCCAATCTCATCCATCAGCACCAGACTGTACTCGGTGGCGTTATGTAAAATATTGGCGGTTTCGGTCATTTCCACCATAAAGGTTGAACGCCCGGATGCCAGATCGTCCGCTGCTCCTACGCGCGTGAAGATACGGTCGATCGGCCCAATCTCGACTTTTTGCGCCGGTACGTAGCTGCCGATATATGCCATCAGCGCAATCAACGCGGTCTGGCGCATATAGGTACTTTTACCGCCCATGTTCGGACCGGTGATGATCAACATGCGGCGCTGCGGCGACAGGTTCAGCGGGTTGGCGATAAATGGCTCGTTCAGTACCTGTTCAACCACCGGATGGCGGCCTTCGGTGATGCGAATACCCGGTTTATCAATGAAGGTCGGGCAGGTGTAGTTCAGGGTATAGGCCCGCTCCGCCAGGTTAACCAGCACATCAAGTTCTGCCAGTGCGCTTGCGCTCTGTTGCAACGCTTCCAGATGCGGCAACAGCAGGTCGAACAGCTCTTCATAAAGCTGTTTTTCCAGTGCCAGTGCTTTGCCTTTTGAGGTGAGAACTTTATCTTCGTACTCTTTTAGCTCTGGAATAATGTAGCGTTCGGCGTTTTTCAGCGTCTGGCGGCGCATGTAGTTAATCGGTGCCAGATGGCTTTGTCCACGGCTGATCTGAATGTAATAACCATGCACCGCGTTAAATCCGACTTTCAGCGTGTCCAGGCCGGTACGTTCACGCTCGCGGACTTCCAGACGCTCCAGATAATCGGTCGCGCCGTCAGCCAGCGCGCGCCACTCATCCAGCTCTTCGTTATAGCCCGATGCGATAACACCACCGTCGCGCACCAGTACCGGCGGTGTGTCGATAATGGCCCGCTCCAGCAGATCGCGCAGTTCGGCAAACTCACCCATCTTCTCACGCAGCGCCTGTACCGGAGCGCTATCGACATTTTCTAACTGCGCACGCAGCTCCGGCAGTTGCTGGAAAGCGTGACGCATACGGGCCAGATCGCGTGGGCGAGCAGTTCGTAAAGCCAGACGTGCCAGAATACGTTCCAGGTCGCCGACCTGACGCAGCACCGGCTGTAGCTCGGCGGTGAAATCCTGCAATGCGCCAATAGTTTGCTGGCGCTCAAGCAACACGCGGGTATCGCGCACTGGCATATGCAGCCAGCGTTTCAGCATACGACTACCCATTGGCGTTACAGTACAGTCGAGCACTGAAGCCAGCGTGTTTTCCGCACCGCCCGCCAGGTTCTGAGTAATTTCCAGGTTACGACGTGTCGCGGCATCCATAATGATGCTGTCCTGCTCACGTTCCATGGTGATAGAACGAATATGCGGCAGGGTCGTGCGTTGAGTATCTTTCGCATACTGCAACAGACAACCGGCAGCACAAAGTCCGCGCGGCGCGTTCTCGACGCCAAAACCGACCAGATCGCGGGTGCCAAATTGCAGATTCAACTGCTGGCGCGCGGTGTCGATTTCAAACTCCCACAGCGGACGACGGCGCAGACCGCGACGGCCTTCAATTAACGACATTTCAGCAAAATCTTCTGCATACAGCAGTTCCGCCGGATTAGTGCGTTGCAGTTCTGCCGCCATCGTTTCCCGGTCAGCCGGTTCGCTCAGGCGAAAACGACCGGAACTGATATCCAGCGTCGCGTAGCCGAAACCTTTGCTGTCCTGCCAGATAGCCGCCAGCAGGTTGTCCTGACGCTCCTGCAACAGGGCTTCATCGCTGATGGTGCCTGGCGTAACGATACGCACAACTTTGCGCTCAACCGGACCTTTGCTGGTCGCCGGATCGCCAATTTGTTCGCAGATGGCAACGGACTCTCCCTGATTCACCAGTTTGGCGAGATAGTTTTCCACCGCATGGTAGGGGATCCCCGCCATCGGGATCGGCTCTCCCGCCGAAGCACCGCGTTTGGTCAGTGAAATATCCAGCAGCTGCGAGGCGCGTTTTGCGTCGTCATAAAACAGTTCATAAAAATCACCCATCCGGTAAAACAGCAGGATCTCGGGATGCTGGGCTTTCAGCTTGAGATACTGCTGCATCATGGGCGTATGGGCGTCGAAATTTTCTATTGCACTCATGGGGTTATGTCCGGTTCCCTGATATTAAATGGGGTGTGATGGTTTTTATTTTCGTTGTAATCACATAAGGCGCACATGATACCGGAGTTAATCATTTCAGGGGAAGAAGCGAACGGCGAGTTCTTGATGGTGATTCCGGGAAAGATGCTGTTTTGCAGCTTTTGCGTGATGATTATGAAGCAAGTACGCAAAATTGCGTCGGTTGAATAAACCTCCTCCTCCAGAGCCATAGTCCCCTTTCAAATTAAGTTGTAATATAAATACACCTTAAGAGTATGGAGGCAGCATGTCCGGCAAGCGTATCTCTCGTGAAAAACTGACGATTAAAAAAATGATCGATCTTTATCAAGCGAAATGCCCGCAGGCGTCAGCGGAGCCGGAGCATTATGAGGCGTTGTTTACTTACGCGCAAAAGCGGCTGGATAAATGTGTGTTCGGCGAAGAGAAACCAGCCTGTAAGCAGTGTCCGGTGCACTGTTACCAGCCTGCAAAGCGTGAAGAGATGAAACAGATTATGCGTTGGGCCGGGCCGAGAATGCTGTGGCGTCACCCGATCTTAACTGTGCGTCATCTCATCGATGACAAGCGTCCGGTGCCGGAGTTGCCAGAAAAATATCGTCCAAAGAAATAAATCTGCCGGAGAGCCATACTCTCCGGCAAATAAGGCGCTTACGCTTTGGTGGCAATCAGGATGGCTGATGCTTTGATCAATGCAATAACGCGCGAGCCAGTGGTGAGTTTCATTTCATCCTGACTTTCATTTGTTACCACTGCCACAATTTCAAAACCCGCATCCGTTTTGATATGGACAGTGGCGTTCACTGCGCCTTCGGTGATTGTCGACACGCTGCCAGCAAACTGGTTGCGAGCAGAGAATTTCAGTCCACAGTCTTCCGTTGCCAGCGTTACCCACGGGGCTTTAATCAGGGCAATCGCTTCTTTCCCTTTCGCCAGACCCAGAGCCTGCTGGCTGCTGTGAGTCACAATTGCCACCAGCTTTGCACCACCTGCCAGCGTCAGTTCTACTTCGTCATTCACCGCGCCCATTGCTACTGCGCTAACTGTTCCGGTTAATTGATTTCTTGCTGAAACTGCCATACTGCCTCCTTTCATTGAATGTTGATCGAGTATAACCACATCTGTTAAATCAATGCCGATTTATCAATTCCCAGTCGCTTCATCCGTGACAGCAGAGTCGTGCGTTTCAGCCCCAGACGTTGCGCAGCGCCTTTAGGCCCGGCAACCACGCCGTTGGTTTCTTTCAGCACGCGAACAATCAACTGATATTCATCTTCGCCCTCCTGGGCGACAACCGTTGCGGCAGGCGGCGTTTCTGGTTCCGGTAAAACAATATCTGGCAGTGACAGCTGCAGCACGTTGCCGCGTGTTAGCAATACCGCGCGCTCAATGACGTTTTCCAGTTCGCGTACGTTACCCGGCCACTCCATGTTGCTCAAGGTGCGCAGCGTCTCGGCAGGAATGCTGTCGATATTGCGCCCCAGACGACGGGCAATTTTGAAGGTAAAGGCTTTCGCCAGCAGCGGAATATCTTCCGGACGCTCGCGTAGTGGCGGCAGGTGAATCGGGAATACGTTCAGGCGGTAATAGAGATCGCTACGGAACTCTCGGTCGGCGACCATTTTTTTCAGATCGCGGTTAGTTGCGGCGATTAGACGCACGTCCGTCTGAATGATTTTGTTGCTGCCGAGACGTTCAAACTCCTGTTCCTGTAATACACGCAGCAACTTCGGCTGTAACTCCAGTGGCATATCGCCCACTTCGTCGAGGAACAGGGAGCTTTTATCCGCCAGTTCAAAACGACCGATACGCTGGGCGCTGGCACCGGTAAAAGCCCCACGCTCATGACCAAACAGATCGCTCTCCAGCAATCCGGCAGGCATCGCCGCGCAGTTCATTTTTACCATGCGGCGATTATTACGCCCACTGAGATTATGGATTGCGCGGGCAATCAGCTCTTTACCCGTGCCAGTTTCACCGAGGATCAGCACGGTACTGTCACTTTGCGCCACCATTTCAACTTGTTTAAGTACGCTGTACATGGCTTCGCTGCGGCCAATAATCTCGCCAAATTCACTATCAACATTGTTGAGCTGCTCGGTCAGGGCGAGGTTTTCATCAACCAGCCGTTCTTTCAGACGATGGATTTCCTGATAGGCGAGGGCGTTATCGACAGCGATTGCCACACGTTCGGCAATCTGGCGCAGTAAATTCAAATTGGTAGTGGTAAACACTTTCTCTTCGCATTGCGCCAGTTTCAGCACGCCCAGCATGGTATCGCCAGACATCAGCGGTAACAGGCACAAGGTTTGAATCTGGTTGCCCCAGGTGTCGAACAACATGCGTTCATAGGGGGCTAAATCGTCCCGCTCGTGGAGATTAATCAGCAGCATCTCTTTGCTTTTGAAGACGCGTTCGGTGAGGGTTCCGGCTTCATCGACTTCGCTCTGTTCGTGGGCGGGATGCTGTTTATCAAGATAGTGAGTGGAGTAGATGTTGAGTTTGTTTTTACGGTGGCTGCGTAAGACGATGCTGATATCGTCAATGTCGAAGTAGTAATGGATTTCTTTGGCGACTTCGCTGACCAGTTCGTCCATATCCAGGCGGGAAAGCACCGCGTTGGTAATGGCAACCAGGATGCGGAAGTTATCGCGCTCCCGGCATAACAACTCATAGTCGACATTATTGACGACGCGGCTCTGGATTTGTTCGGTGACGACAGAAACGATCTGCGTAAATGTTTGCAGACGATTGAACTCTTTTTCGCTCCAGGGGCGATCGTCATAACGAATAAATTCACAGCCACCAAAAATATGCCCTTCCGCCGCCAGTGGCATCAGGCAATAGTGACCAAATTTTGGGTATAGCCCACCTGCGGCCAGCTGCGGCCAGGTTTCACAAAATTCTTCGTAACTGCAATGCAGCGTATCAGGGCGCGACAAAATGCTGCGTACCGGACCGTGTGCCAGAACAGTTTCGTCTTCATATTTAATGGGGGTGTCTTTTTCACGCGACGCGTAATAAGACGCACGTTGAGTCTGCGCTTGCCACAACACAATAGCCGCGTTGTCGGCGAGCGCAGAACGCTTTACCAGTTGCGAAAGAGCCTCACACAGCGAGGCCAGATCGGGCTGCTGCAATAGTGTCCGAGTGATGTCGAACAACCCTTGCTGTCCGAGATCACTCATCGGTGTATATGACATTTTGTTCTTCCAGGAAAGCACCGCAAAGCGGTGCAAAAGGTCATTGACTAACTATAGGAGATTTAGAATTTTATTAGCATATACGCGGAAGCGGTTCGGCGTGCGGTAGATCGAGGGTTCGTTTCACGCCATACAGACCGGCAAGACGAACACCTTTACGTTCCACCACTTCACCAATCAGCGCCGCGTCTTTTCCCAGTGGATGGGAATGTAACGCTGCCAGCACTTGCTCTGCCGCGTTGCGTTCAACGGCGATCACCAGTTTGCCTTCGTTGGCAAAGTTAAGGGCGTCCAGTCCCAGCAGTTCGCAAACGCCGCGCACGGCAGGTTTAACCGGCAGTGCCGCTTCTGAAATTTCAATACCACAACCGCAGGCTGCCGCGAACTCATGAACTACCGCGTTCACACCACCACGGGTGGCATCACGCAGCGCTTTCACGCCGGGAATGTCACGCAGCGTCTGAATAAGCGGCGTTAGTACCGCGCAGTCGCTGACTAGTTCGCCGTCCAGCCCCAGTTGCTCACGCAGGTTAAGGATAGTCGCCCCGTGGTCGCCGAGTGTACCGCTAACCAGCAATACATCGCCTGCGGTTAGCGTCTGTGCGCCCCAGTGAATATTCGCCGGAATTGCGCCCATACCAGCGGTGTTGATAAACAGTTTATCTGCCGCGCCGCGCTGCACCACTTTAGTATCGCCAGTAACGATGGCAATGCCTGCCGCGCGGGCGGTTTCTGCCATGCTGGTCACTACGGCTTTCAGTGTCTCCATCGGCAATCCTTCTTCGAGGATAAAGCCACAGGAGAGATAGCGCGGAATAGCGCCACTGACCGCAACGTCATTGGCTGTGCCGCAAATCGCCAGCTTGCCGATATTACCGCCAGGAAAGAACAGCGGGTCAATGACGTAACTGTCGGTGGAGAACGCCAGACGGTCGCCTTCCGCTACCAGCTGCGCCAGATCAAGACGTGCCTGATCTTCCTGCTCTGCCAGCCACGGGTTGGCAAAGGCTTCCATAAACAGGCTGTTGATTAATTGCTGCATCGCCTGGCCGCCGCTACCGTGGGCGAGTTGGATATTATTCACGCTTCACTCTCCTGCTGACGATACTGATACCACGCGGCGCACGCTCCTTCGGAGGAAACCATCAGCGCACCAAACGCGGTTTGAGGATTACAGGTGTTACCAAACAGCGGGCATTGATGCGGCTTACATTTGCCCGTTAATACTTCGCCACAACGTGCGCGCGGGTCATCGCAGACCTGCTGCGGTGCCGGGCGGAAATGCGCTTCGGCATCGAATCGTTGATAATCCGGCGTCAGGTGTACACCAGAAGATTCAATCACGCCTAAGCCGCGCCATTCGCTGTCGCCGTTGACACAGAACACATCGGCAATCGCCTGTTGCGCCAGCAGGTTACCGGCATCCGGCACCACCCGACGATACTGATTCTCTACCTTGCTGTGGGCCGCTATTTTCTGCTCCACCAGCATCACCACGCCTTGCAGTAGATCAAGGGGTTCGAAACCAGCGACCACCAGCGGACGATGAAAATCGCTGGCGATAAAATTATAGGCATCAGTGCCGATAACCATACTAACGTGACCGGGCGCAAGAAACGCGTCGATACCGTTATCCGGCTCTTCCAGCAAACTGCGCAGCGTCGGGATAAGCGTAATATGCTGGCAGAAGAAGTAAAAATTCTGCACATCACGCGCTTTCGCCTGTTGCAGAGTGATGGCCGTCGTCGGCATGGTGGTTTCAAAACCTAAGCCGAAGAACACCACTTTGCGGGTTGGATTCTCCTGCGCCAGTTTCAACGCATCCATCGGCGAGTAAACGATGCGCACATCGGCACCGCGTGCTTTTGCCTGCAACAGCGATCCCTGTTTCCCCGGCACGCGCATGGCGTCGCCAAAGGTACAGAAGATGACTTCCGGATGGCTGGCAATCTCCACGCAGGTGTCGATTCTACCCATCGGCAGTACACACACCGGGCAACCGGGACCGTGGATAAACTCAACGTTTTCCGGTAGCAACTGGTCGAGGCCGAATTTAAAAATGGCGTGGGTATGACCGCCACACACTTCCATAATCCGCAGAGGGCGTTCGGCGGTGTAAGAGAGATGTGAAGCACGTTCGCGCAGATGCTCAATTAACTGCATCACCTGTTCCGGCGCGCGATATTCATCAACAAAACGCATTATTTTTCCTCGCCATACAACAGCGCACCGACATCCGGCTCAACGTCAAACATGTTTTGTAAGGCGTCGAGAGTGTCGCGCGCTTCGGCTTCATTAATTACGCTCATGGCAAAGCCAACGTGAACCAGTACCCACTGGCCCACGCGTGGCTGACCGTTTTCATCGCAGCTGCCGACTAGCGTTAAATCGACGTCGCGCTGAATGCCGCAGACGTCGACTTTCGCCTGGTTGCCGTCAATGGTGCGGATCTGGCCGGGAACGCCTATGCACATCGCTGTGTCTCCAGCCAGTTCAGCCACTGGTCCATCCCTTCGCCGCTGGTGGCGGAAATAAGGATGATTTCAATTTCTGGATTGACTTCGCGGGCGCAGGCGATGCACTTCTCAACGTCAAAGTTGAGATACGGCAGCAGGTCAACTTTGTTGAGCAGCATCAGTGAGGCGGCGGCAAACATATGCGGATATTTCAGCGGTTTGTCTTCACCTTCGGTAACGGAAAGCACCGCCACTTTGTGTTTTTCACCGAGATCGAAGCTGGCCGGGCACACGAGGTTGCCGACGTTTTCGATAAACAGAATACCGTTATCGTCCAGTGGCAGGCGCGGTGCGGCGTCGGCAATCATCTGTGCGTCAAGATGGCAGCCTTTACCGGTATTCACCTGAATCGCTGGTGTGCCGGTAGCGCGAATGCGTGCGGCATCGTTCACGGTTTGCTGATCGCCTTCAATAACCGCGCACGGAACGCTGTCTTTCAGGCGCATTAAGGTTTCCGTCAGCAGGGTGGTTTTACCGGAACCAGGGCTGGAAACCAGGTTGAGCACCAGTTGCTTGCGGGCAGCAAAGCGCGCGCGGTTGCGTTCAGCCAGACGGTTGTTTTTGTCCAGCACGTCAATTTCAACTTCCAGCATCCGGCGCTGGCTCATGCCCGGCGCGTGAGTGCCCGCTTCGCCATGACCGTAATGCAGGTCGCCTTCTTCAGTCTGGCTGGGGGTAAATTCAGGCGTTTTAATGCCAGTGAATTTCATCTTCGGGCGTGCCGCCGGGGCAAATGGCGCGCTACGAAACGCGGAATGAGGGTTATGTTCATCACCCTCGATATACAGGTTGCCTTCACCGCAACCGCATGTTGTACACATCGCTCACTCCTGGTCTATTTCTATCCGCCGAATCTGTAAACCGTCGTCTGCCACAATCTGTAGCATGTCACCATGACACTGTGGACAGCGGCGGACGCGCTGGGTCAGTAGCGTCACATACTGTTGGCATGTTTCACACCAGCATTCGGCCTCTTGTTCTTCGAGGTGCAGTTTACAACCTTCCGCCACGCTGCCGCGGCAAACCAGATCAAAACAAAAGGCAAGAGAGCTGGTTTCGACACAAGAAAATGCGCCAATTTTGAGCCAGACCCCAGTTACGCGTTTTGCGCCGTGTTTTGCGGCCTGCTGTTCGATCAATTCCAGTGCCCGTTGGCAGAGGGTTATTTCGTGCATATCGCCTCCCATTAACTATTGCCAGCTACAAGCAATAATTGTGCCAGTGTTGATTATCCCTGCGGTGAATAATGTCGATGATGTCGAAATGACACGTCGACACGGCGACGAAATTCATCTTTAGCTTAAAAATCGCTTTAATAACAATAAATTAAAAGTTGGCACAAAAAATGCTTAAAGCTGGCATCTCTGTTAAACGGGTAACCTGACAATGACTATTTGGGAAATAAGCGAGAAAGCCGATTACATCGCACAGCGGCATCGTCGCCTACAGGACCAGTGGCACATCTACTGCAATTCGCTGGTTCAGGGGATCACGTTATCGAAAGCGCGCCTGCATCACGCCATGAGCTGCGCGCCGGACAAAGAACTCTGTTTCGTCCTTTTTGAACATTTTCGTATTTACGTCACCCTGGCGGATGGCTTTAACAGCCACACCATCGAGTATTACGTCGAAACAAAAGATGGTGAAGACAAACAGCGGATTGCGCAGGCGCAACTGAGCATTGACGGCATGATTGATGGCAAGGTCAACATCCGCGATCGCGAACAGGTTCTGGAACACTATCTCGAAAAAATCGCTGGCGTTTACGACAGCTTATACACCGCCATTGAAAACAATGTGCCGGTGAATTTAAGCCAACTGGTAAAGGGACAAAGCCCGGCAGCATGAGCTGAGGCTTTGCCCGTTTTGCAGGCGTTACGCCTGTTTGGGGATGGGCGTGTCGATGAGTGTCGAAAATGACATTTCATCGGCATGTTTTCGTCAAAAATGACAATCACCTGAGGAATGCCTGGTGAATCGTTTTGTAATTGCTGACTCCACGCTCTGTATCGGCTGCCACACCTGTGAGGCCGCCTGTTCAGAGACGCATCGCCAGCACGGCCTGCAATCAATGCCGCGCCTGCGAGTGATGCTCAATGAAAAAGAATCTGCGCCGCAGCTCTGTCACCACTGTGAAGATGCGCCCTGTGCGGTGGTTTGCCCGGTTAACGCCATCACCCGCGTTGATGGGGCCGTGCAGTTGAATGAAAGTCTGTGCGTAAGCTGCAAACTGTGCGGCATCGCCTGCCCGTTTGGCGCAATTGAATTTTCCGGCAGCCGTCCGCTGGATATTCCGGCAAATGCCAATACCCCGAAAGCGCCACCGGCACCGCCTGCTCCGGCGCGTGTCAGCACATTGCTTGACTGGGTGCCAGGTATTCGCGCTATCGCCGTCAAATGTGACCTTTGTAGTTTTGATGAACAAGGTCCGGCCTGCGTGCGGATGTGCCCGACTAAAGCCCTGCATCTGGTGGATAACACCGATATCGCCCGCGTCAGCAAACGTAAGCGTGAGCTGACTTTTAACACGGACTTTGGCGATCTCACCTTGTTTCAGCAGGCTCAAAGTGGAGAGGCTAAATGAGCGCAATTTCCCTGATCAATAGCGGCGTGGCGTGGTTTGTCGCCGCCGCTGTTCTGGCATTTCTCTTTTCTTTTCAAAAAGCGCTAAGTGGCTGGATAGCCGGAATTGGCGGCGCGGTGGGTAGCCTGTATACGGCAGCCGCGGGCTTCACTGTGCTGACTGGCGCGGTTGGCGTGAGCGGTGCGCTGTCGCTGGTAAGCTACGATGTGCAAATCTCTCCGCTTAACGCGATTTGGCTGATTACGCTCGGCCTGTGCGGTCTGTTTGTCAGCCTCTACAACATTGACTGGCATCGCCACGCGCAGGTGAAGTGCAACGGCTTGCAGATCAATATGTTGATGGCTGCCGCCGTCTGCGCCGTCATCGCCAGCAACCTCGGCATGTTCGTGGTAATGGCTGAAGTCATGGCCTTGTGTGCGGTGTTCCTTACCAGCAACAGCAAAGAGGGCAAACTGTGGTTTGCGCTGGGGCGTCTTGGCACTTTGCTGCTGGTGATTGCTTGCTGGCTGCTGTGGCAGCGTTACGGCACGCTGGATCTGCGCCTGCTGGATATGCGTATGCAACAGCTGCCGCTCGGTTCCGATATCTGGCTGCTCGGTGTGATTGGCTTTGGCCTGCTGGCCGGGATTATTCCGCTGCACGGCTGGGTGCCGCAGGCACATGCTAACGCCTCTGCGCCAGCTGCCGCGTTGTTTTCTACGGTGGTGATGAAAATCGGCCTGCTGGGCATTTTAACCCTGTCGCTGCTGGGCGGTAACGCACCGCTGTGGTGGGGGATCGCGCTGCTGGTGCTCGGTATGATCACCGCGTTCGTCGGCGGTCTGTATGCGCTGATGGAGCACAACATCCAGCGCCTGCTGGCTTACCACACCCTGGAAAATATCGGCATCATCCTGCTGGGGCTGGGCGCTGGCGTAACGGGTATTGCGCTCGAACAACCGGCGCTGATTGCTCTTGGCCTGGTTGGTGGTCTGTACCATCTGCTTAACCATAGCCTGTTCAAAAGCGTACTGTTCCTCGGGGCGGGGAGCGTCTGGTTCCGTACCGGTCATCGCGATATCGAAAAACTCGGTGGTATTGGCAAGAAAATGCCGGTTATCTCCATCGCCATGTTAGTTGGGCTGATGGCAATGGCTGCGTTGCCGCCGCTGAACGGGTTTGCCGGGGAATGGGTTATCTATCAATCCTTCTTCAAACTGAGCAATAGTGGCGCGTTTGTTGCCCGTCTGCTGGGGCCGCTGCTCGCAGTGGGTCTGGCAATTACCGGTGCGCTGGCGGTGATGTGTATGGCGAAAGTCTATGGCGTCACGTTCCTCGGCGCGCCGCGTACCAAAGAAGCCGAAAACGCCACCTGTGCGCCGCTCCTGATGAGCGTAAGCGTAGTGGCACTGGCGATTTGCTGCGTAATTGGCGGTGTTGCTGCGCCGTGGCTGCTGCCGATGCTCTCTGCTGCTGTACCTCTGCCGCTGGAGCCTGCTAACACCACCGTTTCTCAACCCATGATCACGTTGCTGCTGATTGCCTGCCCGCTGCTGCCATTCATCATTATGGTGATTTGCAAAGGCGATCGTTTGCCGTCGCGTTCCCGCGGCGCGGCCTGGGTGTGCGGCTACGACCATGAAAAATCAATGGTGATTACTGCTCACGGTTTTGCCATGCCGGTGAAACAGGCATTTGCGCCGGTGCTGAAACTGCGCAAATGGCTGAATCCGGTGTCGCTGGTACCGGGCTGGCAGTGCGAGGGGAGTGCGTTGCTGTTCCGCCGGATGGCGCTGGTTGAACTGGCGGTGCTGGTGGTGATTATTGTTTCACGAGGAGCCTGAGAATGAGTGTTTTATATCCGTTAATTCAGGCGCTGGTGTTATTTGCCGTTGCGCCGCTGCTCTCCGGTATAACCCGCGTGGCGCGCGCCCGCTTGCATAACCGTCGCGGGCCGGGCGTGTTGCAGGAGTATCGCGACATTATCAAACTGCTGGGTCGCCAGAGCGTTGGCCCGGATGCCTCCGGCTGGGTGTTCCGCCTGACGCCGTATGTGATGGTGGGCGTCATGCTGACTATCGCTACTGCGCTGCCGGTGGTGACCGTTGGTTCTCCGCTGCCGCAGCTGGGCGATTTGATCACTTTACTGTATCTCTTTGCCATCGCGCGTTTCTTCTTTGCCATTTCTGGTCTGGATACCGGTAGCCCGTTTACCGCTATCGGCGCGAGCCGTGAAGCGATGCTTGGCGTGCTGGTCGAACCGATGCTGCTGCTTGGTCTGTGGGTTGCGGCGCAGGTTGCCGGTTCCACCAACATCAGCAACATCACCGACACCGTTTATCACTGGCCGCTGAGCCAGAGCATCCCGCTGGTGCTGGCGCTTTGTGCCTGTGCATTCGCCACCTTTATCGAAATGGGCAAACTGCCGTTCGACCTGGCGGAAGCCGAGCAGGAGTTGCAGGAAGGTCCGCTCTCTGAGTATAGCGGCAGCGGCTTTGGCGTCATGAAATGGGGTATCAGCCTGAAACAGCTGGTGGTGTTGCAGATGTTCGTCGGGGTGTTTATTCCGTGGGGACAAATGGAAACCTTCACCGTCGGTGGGCTGCTGCTGGCGCTGGTGATTGCCATCGTCAAACTGGTGGTTGGCGTCCTGGTTATCGCGCTGTTCGAAAATAGCATGGCCCGTCTGCGTCTTGATATTACTCCGCGCATTACCTGGGCTGGGTTTGGCTTTGCATTTTTAGCGTTCGTCTCCTTGCTGGCGGCGTGATTAAAGAGAGTTTGAGCATGTCTGAAGAAAAATTAGGTCAACATTATCTCGCCGCGCTGAATGAGGCATTTCCGGGCGTCGTGCTGGACCACGCCTGGCAGACCAAAGATCAGCTGACTGTCACCGTAAAGGTGAACTATCTGCCGGAAGTAGTGGAGTTTCTCTATTACAAGCAGGGTGGCTGGCTGTCGGTGCTGTTTGGTAACGACGAACGCAAACTGAATGGTCATTACGCCGTTTATTACGTGCTGTCGATGGAGAAGGGCACTAAGTGCTGGATCACGGTTCGCGTCGAAGTTGACGCCAACAAACCGGAATATCCGTCCGTGACACCGCGCGTTCCAGCGGCGGTGTGGGGCGAGCGCGAAGTGCGCGATATGTACGGTTTGATTCCGGTAGGGCTGCCGGATGAACGTCGTCTGGTGCTGCCGGATGACTGGCCGGATGAACTTTATCCGCTGCGTAAAGACAGCATGGATTATCGTCAACGTCCGGCACCGACTACCGATGCTGAAACCTACGAGTTCATCAACGAACTGGGCGACAAGAAAAACAACGTCGTGCCGATTGGTCCGCTGCACGTCACTTCTGACGAACCGGGCCACTTCCGTCTGTTCGTCGATGGCGAAAACATTATCGACGCCGACTACCGCCTGTTCTATGTCCATCGCGGCATGGAAAAACTGGCGGAAACCCGCATGGGTTACAACGAAGTGACCTTCCTCTCTGACCGTGTGTGCGGGATCTGCGGCTTCGCCCACAGCACCGCCTATACCACGTCGGTGGAAAACGCGATGGGTATTCAGGTGCCAGAACGTGCGCAGATGATCCGCGCCATTCTGCTGGAGGTGGAACGCCTGCACTCGCATCTGCTCAACCTCGGCCTCGCCTGTCACTTTACCGGCTTCGACTCCGGCTTTATGCAGTTCTTCCGCGTGCGTGAAACCTCCATGAAAATGGCAGAGATCCTTACCGGTGCACGTAAAACCTACGGCCTGAACCTGATCGGCGGGATTCGTCGCGATCTGCTGAAAGACGACATGATCCAGACCCGCCAGCTGGCACAACAGATGCGTCGTGAAGTGCAGGAGCTGGTGGATGTGCTGCTGAGCACACCGAACATGGAACAACGCACCGTCGGTATTGGTCGTCTGGACCCGGAAATCGCTCGCGACTTCAGTAACGTTGGCCCGATGGTCCGTGCCAGCGGTCACGCCCGTGATACCCGTGCCGATCACCCGTTTGTTGGTTATGGCCTGCTGCCAATGGAAGTCCACAGCGAGCAGGGCTGCGACGTTATTTCCCGTCTGAAAGTGCGTATCAACGAAGTCTATACCGCGCTGAATATGATCGATTACGGTCTGGATAACTTGCCGGGCGGCCCGCTGATGGTGGAAGGCTTTACCTACATTCCGCACCGTTTCGCGCTGGGCTTTGCCGAAGCGCCGCGCGGCGACGATATCCACTGGAGCATGACCGGCGACAACCAGAAGCTGTACCGCTGGCGCTGCCGTGCGGCGACCTACGCGAACTGGCCGACCCTGCGCTACATGCTGCGCGGCAACACCGTTTCCGATGCGCCGCTGATTATCGGTAGCCTGGACCCTTGCTACTCCTGTACCGACCGCATGACCGTGGTCGATGTGCGTAAGAAAAAGAGCAAAGTGGTGCCGTACAAAGAACTCGAGCGCTACAGCATTGAGCGTAAAAACTCGCCGCTGAAATAAGGAATCGCCATGTTTACCTTTATCAAAAAAGTTATCAAAACCGGCACGGCGACCTCGTCTTATCCGCTGGAGCCGATTGCGGTTGATAAAAACTTCCGTGGTAAGCCAGAGCAGAACCCGCAGCAGTGCATCGGCTGCGCGGCCTGCGTCAATGCCTGCCCGTCAAACGCCTTAACGGTTGAAACCGACCTCGCCACAGGAGAGCTTGCGTGGGAGTTCAATCTTGGACGCTGCATCTTCTGTGGACGCTGCGAAGAAGTCTGCCCGACGGCGGCGATCAAACTGTCGCAAGAGTACGAACTGGCGGTGTGGAAGAAAGAAGACTTCCTGCAACAGTCCCGTTTCGCGCTGTGTAACTGCCGCGTCTGCAATCGTCCTTTTGCCGTTCAGAAAGAGATCGACTACGCCATTGCGCTGCTTAAGCACAATGGTGACAGCCGCGCGGAAACCCACCGCGAAAGCTTTGAGACTTGCCCGGAATGTAAGCGCCAGAAATGCCTGGTGCCGTCCGACCGTATTGAACTGACTCGCCATATGAAAGAGGCCATCTGATGAGCAATTTATTAGGCCCCCGTGACGCCAACGGCATTCCGGTCCCGATGACGGTGGATGAATCCATCGCCAGCATGAAGGCGTCGTTACTGAAAAAAATCAAACGTTCTGCCTACGTTTACCGCGTGGACTGCGGCGGCTGCAACGGCTGCGAAATCGAAATTTTCGCCACGCTTTCGCCGCTGTTTGATGCAGAACGCTTCGGCATTAAAGTCGTTCCTTCACCGCGTCATGCGGATATTTTACTATTTACCGGCGCGGTCACCCGTGCAATGCGATCCCCTGCGCTGCGTGCGTGGCAGTCCGCGCCGGACCCGAAAATCTGTATCTCCTACGGTGCCTGCGGTAACAGTGGCGGGATCTTCCACGATCTCTACTGCGTGTGGGGCGGTACGGATAAAATCGTCCCGGTAGATGTCTACATCCCTGGCTGCCCGCCAACGCCTGCCGCTACGCTATACGGCTTTGCAATGGCGCTCGGCCTGCTGGAGCAGAAAATTCACGCCCGTGGGCCGGGTGAGCAGGATGAACAACCGGCGGAGATCCTGCATGGCGATATGGTGCAGCCGCTGCGCGTGAAAGTAGATCGCGAAGCACGCCGCCTGGCAGGTTATCGTTACGGTCGTCAGATTGCCGATGACTTCCTGACACAGTTAGGGCAGGGCGAAGAACAGGTTGCACGCTGGCTGGAAGCGGAAAACGATCCGCGTCTGAACGAGATTGTCAGCCATCTGAATCATGTTGTTGAAGAGGCGCGTATCCGATGAGTGAAAAGGTGGTGTTCAGTCAACTGAGCCGTAAATTTATTGATGAGAACGATGCCACGCCCGCCGAGGCGCAGCAGGTGGTCTATTACAGCCTGGCGATTGGTCACCACCTTGGGGTTATCGATTGCCTGGAAGCGGCGCTCACCTGTCCGTGGGATGAATATCTGGCATGGATTGCCACTCTGGAGGCGGGCAGCGAAGCCCGCCGCAAAATGGAAGGCGTGCCGAAATATGGTGAGATCGTCATCGACATTAACCATGTGCCGATGCTGGCCAACGCATTCGATAAAGCCCGGGCAGCGCAAACTTCGCAGCAGAAGGAATGGAGTACAATGCTGTTAAGTATGCTGCATGATATTCATCAGGAAAACGCCATCTATTTGATGGTGAGGAGATTGCGTGACTGACGTTTTACTCTGTGTTGGCAATAGCATGATGGGCGATGATGGCGCAGGTCCGCTGCTGGCGGAAAAGTGTGCCGCCGCGCCGAAAGGTAACTGGGTGGTGATTGACGGCGGTAGCGCACCGGAAAACGACATTGTCGCCATCCGCGAACTGCGCCCGACGCGACTGCTGATTGTCGACGCCACTGATATGGGGTTAAACCCCGGCGAGATCCGCATCATCGACCCGGATGACATCGCCGAGATGTTTATGATGACTACCCATAACATGCCGCTGAACTACCTTATCGACCAGTTAAAAGAAGACATTGGCGAAGTGATTTTCCTCGGCATCCAGCCGGATATCGTCGGCTTTTACTACCCGATGACCCAGCCGATTAAAGACGCGGTAGAAACCGTTTATCAACGGCTGGAAGGCTGGGAAGGGAACGGTGGATTTGCGCAGCTAGCGGTGGAAGAAGAGTAGTTTTTCAGTAAGGAATTCAGGGAATTGAAAATCAGAACAGGGATGTGCGCTTTTTTATTTTGCTTTGTGCTGCCTGCACAGGCCACCAGCTTTACCGAATATCTGCCAATGAGTGACAGCGAATACGCGCAAAAGCGGGCGCTGAAACCTCTCCTGACCATGCCTTATGATGCCGAGCAAACCTGGCATTTTAGAAAAGTGGGCGTCTGACACGATACTACAGAGAGAACAAAGAATGACTGCTAATGCTACACGCGCTGTTAAAGCAACAAGAGAACTGGTCAATGCAGTCCCCTTTCTGGGAGGCAGTAACTCAGAAGATGATTATCGTGAAGCACTGGAACTGGTCGAATATTTGATTGAAGAAGATGACACCAATCCACTTATCGACTTTCTGGCGAGCCGCATTGCAGAGTATGAAAACAAGCACGAAAAGTTTGCAGAGTTCGACAAAGCCGTTGCGGCAATGCCGGTTGGCGTGGCGTTACTTCGTACGCTGATTGATCAATATAATCTGACCTATGCGGATTTGAAGAACGAAATCGGCTCTAAATCCCTGGTCAGTCAGATTTTGTCTGGGCAACGATCCCTGACGATATCCCACATTAAGGCACTTTCAGCCCGATTTGGCGTTAAGCCGGAATGGTTTCTTTGATTTTTGACTGATGCCAAACGCCAGATTGCCCGATGCGCTGCGCTTATCGGGCCTACCTGGTTCGTGCGACATGTAGGCCGGATAAGGCGTTCACGCCGCATCCGGCACGGTTACTTACTCTAAATCTTCACCATTACTGGCAATTACTTTTTTATACCACCAGAACGATTTCTTACGTGTGCGCGTCAGCGTGCCGTTGCCTACGTCGTCACGGTCTACGTAGACAAAACCGTAGCGTTTGCTCATTTCACCCGTTGAGGCGGAAACCAAATCAATACAGCCCCAGGTGGTGTAGCCCATCAGCGGAATGCCATCTGCAATCGCTTCGCCCATTGCGCGGATATGTTCGCGTAAATAGCTGATGCGATAGTCATCGTTAATCTCGCCATTGGCAGCAAGTTCATCTTTTGCGCCGAGGCCGTTTTCCACCAGAAACAGCGGCTTCTGATAGCGGTCGTACATCATGTTCATGGTGATACGCAGACCGAGTGGATCAATACCCCAGCCCCAGTCGCTTACCTGTAGATACGGGTTACGCAGCGATTTCACTACATTCGCCGCACTGCTGTTGTTGGCGTTCATCTCCGCCGAGGCGCAGCGCGAGGCGTAATAGCTGAAGGAGACAAAATCGACGGTGTTTTTCAGGATTTCATCATCGCCCGGTGCTTTGTTGATGGTTACCCCTTTTTCGCGGAATACGCGGGAAGAGTAAGCCGGATACGCGCCGCGCGCCTGCACATCGATAAAAAACAGGTTTTCCCGGTCTTTCTCCAGTGCCGCCCAGACATCTTCCGGCTTGCAACTGTAAGGGTAGAAGTTACCGCCCGCCAGCATACAGCCCACCTGATTTTGCGGGTTAACCTCATGGGCTATTTTGGTGGCTAGCGCACTGGCAACCAGCTGGTGATGCGCAGCCTGATATTTCACCTGATCCTGATTTTCGCCTTCTTCAAACACCAGACCCGCGCCGGAGAACGGGCTATGCAACATAATGTTGATTTCATTGAAGGTGAGCCAGTATTTCACCAGGCCATCAAATGCTTCAAAGCAGGTCCGGGCGTAGCGGCTGAAAAACTCCACCAGCTTGCGGTTACGCCAGGAGCCATATTCGGTGACCAGATGCATCGGCACATCGAAGTGGCACAACGTGACCAGCGGTTCGATACCGTACTTTTTACACTCTTCAAAGACAGAACGGTAAAAAGCAATGCCCTGCTGGTTGGGCGTCAGTTCATCGCCCTGCGGGAAGAGGCGGCTCCAGGCAATTGAGGTACGGAACACTTTGAATCCCATCTCTGCCATCAGGGCGATATCTTCTTTATAACGATGATAAAAATCCGTCGCCTCATGGCTGGGATAAAACTCGTCATCGCGCAACTGAAAACGTTTTTCCAGCCCCAGTTTCACCGCCATTCGATGCTCGCCGTGTGGGATCATATCGACGGTGGTCAGCCCTTTGCCACCTTCACGGAACGCACCTTCAGACTGGTTGGCGGCAAGCGCGCCGCCCCATAAAAAACCTTCTGGAAATACTGACATTTTCATCCTCAATTAAGACTTACTTCTTTGGCGACGGTCGGTTGTACGCTCTGATGCTTTCGCGCCTGGGCAGCCGCTTCCTCAACAGGAATATCCTCAAAGCCGAGCAACAGTGTGAGGATAAACGACAGCACCACCGCCAGCGCCATGACCGCGAACACCCAGACGATGCTCATTGGATTCGCCGGATCGAAGAACTGCACGCTGGTAAATAGCCCCGGCGCTGCCATTGAGTGGCTGGCAAGCCCCGCCATACCGGCAACCGCGCCGCAAATAAAACCGCTGATAAGACTGGCGATAAGCGGACGTTTCAGGCGGATCGCCACGCCATATAACGCCGGTTCGGAAATCCCCGCCATAATGGCTGATGCCGCCGCAGCCAGCGCCGTCTGGCGCAGTTCCGGGTTTTTCGTTTTCCACGCCACCGCCAGTGATGAACCGCCCAGCGACAGGTTAGCGCCGATCTCTGACGGCATGACCATCCCTTCTTTGCCGGTTTCGGCAATGGTCTGAATGATGGTTGGCGTAAAGACGCGGTGCATCCCGGTCATTACCAGCAGAGGCCACAGCGCGCCCATAATGGCGACTGAAAGCCAGCCCAGATAACCATGAATGGTGTAAACCAGCGCCGAAATGGCGCTACCGATCCAGATACCAATCGGGCCAATCAGCAGAATTGCCAGCGGTGCGGCAATCAACACAATCAGCATTGGCTTGAGGAAGTTTTTAGTCACCGCCGGTGTAATGCTGTCCACCCAGCGTTCGATATATGACAGGCACCAGGTCATCACCAGCGCCGGGATCACCGTGTAGGTGTATTTCACCGCGGTGACCGGAATCAGGGCAAATTCGACATGTTCACCCTGGGCCGCTTTCGCCATTAATTCAATAAAACTCGGATGTACCAGCACACCCGCGATGGCAATCGCCAGCGACATATTGGTTTTAAATTTGATGGCGGCAGAAGCCGCGACCATCAGCGGCAGGAAGAAGAAAGCACCGTCACCAATCACATTCAGAATGGTTAAGGTCGGCGATCCTTTTGTCAGCACGCCGCTCATCTCGAGGATCATCGCCAGCAGTTTGACCATCGATCCGCCGATAATCGCCGGGATCAGCGGTGACATGGTGCCGATCAGCGCATCGAGGATCCCCGCACCTATGCGACGTAGCGTAAGTTTGGGTTTACCCACGGGCTGTGCGGGCTGCATATCTCCCGGCAGCAGGCTGACGACTTCCTGAAAGGCTTGTGAAACGGTATTGCCGATAATCACCTGACACTGGTTGTCACTACGTACCACGCCGAGCACGCCGGGGATGGTTTTTAACGTCGGGCTGTCGATAAGCGCATCATCTCTGATAACAAAGCGCAAACGCGTCATACAGTGCGTGACTGCCGAGATGTTATCAACGCCGCCCAGTGCCGCTATCACCGAGCGTGCCAGCGCCGCATAATTTTTGGCCATCGGATTTTATCCTGTTATCAGTAGGGTAGATGTAGTTGTTATCAGTCGACGTGACGGAAAAATGCCGATGCTGAAACGGAATTAAGAAACCGGTTTCATAAAATCATGAATAGTTGTCACTAAATAAGCAAGAGAGTTAATTGTTCATTTTTTATATTTGTGAAACCGGTCACCTGAATATTTTTCCCGCCGATTGCGCAAGGACAATCGGCAAACGGTGCAGTACACTGCGTTAATTGCGTGTAAAGGGATGAAAATGATGACGACGATGCTGGAAGTGGCGAAGCGCGCCGGGGTTTCAAAAGCGACCGTTTCCCGCGTGCTTTCAGGTAATGGCTACGTCAGCCAGGAGACTAAAGATCGCGTGTTTCAGGCGGTAGAAGAGAGCGGTTATCGCCCAAATTTGCTGGCCCGCAATCTGTCGGCGAAAAGTACCCAGACGCTGGGGCTGGTCGTGACCAACACGCTTTACCACGGCATTTATTTTAGTGAATTACTGTTTCATGCCGCGCGAATGGCGGAAGAGAAAGGGCGACAGTTGCTATTGGCAGATGGTAAACATAGCGCCGAAGAAGAGCGCCAGGCGATTCAGTATCTGCTGGATTTGCGCTGCGACGCCATTATGATTTACCCGCGTTTTTTAAGCGTGGATGAGATTGATGACATCATTGACGCACACAGTCAGCCGATAATGGTGCTTAATCGCCGCCTGCGCAAAAACAGCAGCCATAGCGTCTGGTGCGATCATAAACAGACCAGCTTTAACGCCGTGGCAGAGTTGATAAACGCCGGACATCAGGAGATTGCTTTCCTTACCGGCTCGATGGATTCCCCCACCAGCGTTGAACGTCTTGCCGGGTATAAAGACGCGCTGGCGCAGCATGGTATTGCGCTCAATGAAAAACTTATCGCTAACGGTAAATGGACGCCTGCCAGCGGGGCCGAAGGGGTAGAAACGTTGCTCGAACGTGGGGCTAAATTTAGCGCGTTAGTTGCCAGTAACGACGATATGGCGATAGGTGCGATGAAAGCGTTGCACGAGCGCGGCGTAGCGGTGCCAGAGCAGGTGTCAGTTATCGGATTCGATGATATCGCTATTGCCCCCTACACCGTTCCGGCGCTCTCCAGCGTAAAAATTCCGGTGACTGAGATGATTCAGGAAATTATTGGACGGCTGATTTTTATGCTCGATGGCGGGGATTTCTCACCGCCGAAAACCTTCAGCGGAAAACTGATCCGCCGCGACTCACTCATTGCTCCTTCGCGATAAACATTGTCATCACATGTCATCGTCACTAGTGTCGATGACATCTTTTTTCCTGCATTACAGAAATTAATTTCCTTAAATAACAGTAAATTAAAAACTGGCATGATTTGTGAATGTATCGGCGCATTAACTGTCATTGCTGGAGAATTTGATGAACCGTTTCATCATTGCTGACGCGAGTAAATGTATTGGTTGCCGTACCTGTGAAGTGGCGTGCGTGGTTTCTCATCAGGAGAATCAGGACTGTGCATCGCTGACCCCGGAAACTTTTTTACCGCGAATCCATGTCATTAAAGGTGTGAACATTTCTACGGCAACAGTCTGCCGTCAGTGTGAAGATGCACCGTGCGCTAACGTCTGCCCGAATGGTGCTATCAGCCGTGATAAAGGGTTTGTTCATGTGATGCAGGAACGTTGCATTGGTTGCAAAACCTGCGTTGTGGCTTGCCCGTATGGCGCGATGGAAGTGGTGGTACGTCCGGTGATTCGCAACAGCGGCGCGGGGCTGAATGTACGGGCTGACAAAGCCGAAGCCAATAAATGCGACCTCTGTAACCATCGTGAAGACGGCCCGGCGTGTATGGCGGCTTGCCCGACCCATGCGCTGATTTGTGTCGATCGTAATAAACTTGAACAACTGAGTGCAGAAAAACGTCGCCGTACGGCGCTGATGTTCTAAAAATCTTACTGAACTGTTCTGGCATCAAAGGAATTCCCGGAAATATTCGTAGAATACGGAGCGGGCGGTATCGCCGACCTGTGATTGCCGGATACGACGCTGTCGTGTCCGGCAGGGCGGGTTACGCAATTCATGATGGCGGGAATAACTCAATGGCAAAAAACACATCTTGCGGTGTCCAACTGCGTATTCGAGGCAAAGTGCAGGGCGTCGGTTTTCGTCCGTTTGTCTGGCAGCTGGCACAGCAATTAAATCTTCACGGCGATGTCTGTAATGACGGAGATGGCGTAGAAGTCCGGCTGCTGGAAGACCCGGAAACGTTTCTTGTTCAATTGCATCAGCACTGCCCGCCGCTGGCGCGTATTGATAGCGTCGAGCGTGAGCCGTTTATCTGGTCACAACTGCCCACCGAGTTCACTATCCGTCAGAGCACAGGCGGCGTCATGAATACGCAAATTGTTCCCGATGCCGCGACTTGTCCTGCCTGTCTTGCCGAAATGAATACCCCGGGCGAGCGGCGTTATCGTTATCCGTTTATCAACTGTACCCACTGCGGCCCACGTTTCACCATTATTCGCGCGATGCCTTACGACCGCCCGTTTACCGTGATGGCGGCGTTTCCGCTGTGTCCGGCCTGTGACAAAGAATATCGCGACCCGCTCGATCGTCGCTTCCACGCCCAGCCGGTGGCCTGCCCGGAGTGTGGCCCACATCTTGAATGGGTAAGTCATGGTGAACATGCAGAACAAGAGGCGGCATTACAGGCGGCTATCGCACAGTTAAAAATGGGCAACATTGTCGCCATCAAAGGGATTGGCGGATTTCATCTCGCCTGCGATGCGCGTAACAGTAACGCGGTGGCGACACTTCGGGCGCGCAAACATCGCCCGGCGAAACCGCTGGCGGTCATGTTGCCAGTGGCAGAAGGTTTACCAGACGCTGCGCGCCAGTTGCTTACCACGCCCGCCGCGCCGATTGTGCTGGTGGATAAAAAATACGTACCTGAGCTTTGTGATGATATCGCCCCTGGCCTTAACGAAGTCGGGGTAATGTTGCCTGCGAACCCACTTCAGCATTTGCTGTTACAGGAACTGCAATGTCCGCTGGTGATGACCTCCGGCAACCTGAGCGGTAAACCACCGGCTATCAGCAACGAACAGGCGCTGGCGGATTTGCAGGGCATTGCCGACGGATTCTTGCTACATAACCGCGACATCGTGCAGCGGATGGATGATTCGGTGGTGCGCGAAAGCGGCGAAATGCTGCGCCGTTCGCGGGGGTATGTGCCGGATGCGCTGGCTTTGCCTCCGGGCTTTAAAAATGTTCCGCCTGTGCTGTGTCTCGGTGCGGATCTGAAAAACACCTTCTGCCTGGTGCGCGGCGAACAAGCGGTGTTGAGTCAGCATCTGGGCGATTTAAGTGACGATGGCATCCAGATGCAGTGGCGCGAAGCGTTACGCCTGATGCAAAACATCTACGATTTCACCCCGCAATACGTTGTGCATGACGCGCACCCGGGCTATGTCTCCAGCCAGTGGGCGCGCGAAATGAATCTGCCGACACAAACGGTGCTGCATCATCATGCTCATGCGGCGGCGTGTCTGGCAGAACATCACTGGCCACTGGATGGCGGTGATGTCATTGCGTTGACGCTCGACGGTATCGGTATGGGGGAGAACGGCGCTTTATGGGGCGGCGAATGCCTGCGGGTGAACTATCGCGAATGTGAGCACCTGGGCGGCTTGCCTGCGGTGGCGCTTCCGGGGGGCGATTTGGCTGCAAAGCAGCCGTGGCGTAACCTGCTGGCGCAGTGCCTGCGCTTTGTGCCGGAGTGGCAGAATTACCCTGAAACGGCAAGTGTGCAACAGCAAAACTGGAGCGTGCTGGCGCGGGCCATTGAGCGTGGAATTAACGCGCCGCTGGCGTCATCGTGTGGACGTTTGTTCGATGCTGTGGCGGCGGCACTGGGCTGTGCGCCAGCCACGTTAAGTTATGAAGGTGAAGCGGCTTGTGCTCTGGAGGCGCTCGCAGCCTCATGCGACGGAGTGACGCATCCGGTGACGATGCCGCAGGTGGACAATCAACTGGATCTCGCCACTTTCTGGCAGCAGTGGCTGAACTGGCAGGCACCGGTTAATCAACGCGCGTGGGCGTTTCATGATGCGCTGGCGCAGGGTTTTGCCGCGTTGATGCGTGAGCAGGCCACGATGCGCGGTATCACTACGCTGGTATTTAGCGGTGGGGTTATTCATAACCGATTGCTGCGTACACGCCTGGCGCATTATCTCGCTGATTTCACATTGCTCTTTCCACAGAGTTTACCGGCGGGTGATGGCGGCTTGTCTCTGGGGCAGGGGGTTATTGCTGCGGCGCGCATCCTGCATACTGCATAGTGGCGGATGTGGCGTAACTAAGCGTAAATAGAGCGCGGACAGTCCCCTCGCCCTTTGGGCGAGGGAGAAAAACATGCCTATACCGGCAACGTTTTCAACAATCCAAACGCCTCTTTCATCCGATCCTCACTGACCACAAAGGCGCGAAGCTGGTCAGCATCATCAACACCGCGCGCCACCATTCCCTGGTGTTCGGTATTAATTTGCCAGCGTAAATCCTGACGCTGGGTTTCGCCTGCCAGATGCAGCGATAATTCCGGCGTTTTGATTTTCACCAGCATCGCCGGGAGTTTCAGCGGCGTGTTATTACCGAGAAGATTTTTTGCCAGCACCATCGCGCTAAGTTGAATCGGCTGGAGGAACGGCAATACCTGACCGTTAATTTCCGCGCAATCGCCCAGCGCATAAATATCGGCATTACTGGTTTGCAGATAACTATCGACGCAAACGCCGCGATTAATCGTCAGCCCGGCGCGTCGTGCCAGGGCGGTTTCCGGGCGCAGCCCGGTGGCGGCAATTACCGCATCCACTTCGATGCTGCGCTGGCGGTCCAGCGTTGCCTGAATGCCAGAATCCGCTTTTTCCAGCCCCTGCAACTGAGATTTTAACAGCAGATGAACGCCCATCTCCGTCAACCGATGCTGTAAGCGGCTGCTTACTTCCGGTGGCATTAACGACGCCAGAATACTGGCAGCGTTGTCGATTAGCGTGACCGCTTTGCCTGCACGACAAAAATCCATCGCCAGTTCGCTACCAATCAAACCACCGCCGACAATCAACACGCGTCGGGCATCCCGCAGTTGCGTTTCACAGGCGCGATACTCTTGCTGACTATTTAACGTCAGCATTAACTCACGTCCGGGCACTGGCGGGACAAAGGCGCTGGCACCGGTTGCCAGCACTAACTTGTCGTATTGCCACTGATTATTCTGACTTTTCACCACATGGGCTTCGGCATCGATATCCGTCATCCAGGTTTGCGGAAACAGGCGCAGATTAAACTGCTCGGCAAATTCACCCGCTGTCTGGCGGGTAAGGTCATCGGCACGTTGCCCCTGGCTGATAACATGGCTGAGATCCGGTTTGTTGTACTCATCCATGCTGTCGGCGGCAATCAGGGTTAATGAAATACAGGCGTCCTGTTTGCGAATATTTTTCACCAGTTGGCGGGCGGCGAAGCCCGAACCAATGATCACAATGCCGTTGCTCATTTTGCCTCCGATGCCAGTTCGTCAAAGACGTCTTTGCCAAGGGAGCATTCCGGGCACAGGAAGTTATCCGGGACTTCACTCCACGGCGTTCCTGGCGCAACGTCCTGCATTGGCTCGCCTTTTGCCGGATCGTAAATCCACTGGCAGACGCTGCACTGCATCCGTGGGCCGAGGTCAGCCGTCGTGTTGGCAGAGGTTTCTTCTTTAACCACCGTATTCACCGTGCTCTGCGGCAGCGGCGCGAGCGCCCACTGACGGGCGATTTCGCGACCGTGTTCACGACATAACTCCAGAGCGTCCTGGTCCGGTCGCCATTTGGCTTTCAGGCTAAGCGACATTTCGAAACCCGCATCCTGCAGGCGCGTGGAAAGACGATCCACCGCACCGCCGCTCCAGCCGTGAGAGCCGAAAGCACTGGCGCGTTTGTTACGAAAGCGTAAACCAGTCATCTCCTCCACCAGCCCGGCGATTTTTGGCATCATCACGTTATTCATCGTCGAAGTGCCGACCAGCACGCCTTTTGAGCGGAAGACATTGGTCAGGATTTCGTTTTTATCGCTTCGGGCGACGTTGAAAATTTTTACCGCCACGCGTGGGTCGGTTTCCGCAATACCCTGGGCGATAGCGTCAGCCATCATGCGGGTGTTATTCGACATGGTGTCGTAGAAAATGGTGATTCTGTCTTCCTGATAATCCGCCGCCCATTTCAGGTACAGCTCGACAATTTGCGTCGGGTTATCGCGCCATACCACGCCGTGAGAGGTCGCTATCATATCGACTGGCAAGTTAAAGCCCAGGATCTCGGTAATTTTCGGCGTTACCAGGCGGCTGAACGGCGTCAGGATATTGGCGTAGTAACGCTGGCACTGCTCGAAAAGCTCAGTCTGATCCACTTCATCGTTGAAAAGATGCTCGTCGCAGTAGTGCTGACCGAAAGCATCGTTACTGAACAGCACCGCGTCGCCTGTCAGGTAAGTCATCATGCTGTCCGGCCAGTGCAGCATTGGTGTTTCGACAAAAATGAGCTGTTTGCCGTTGCCGATATCCAGCATGTCGCCAGTTTTCACCACATTAAAATTCCACTCCGGATGATGGTGATGACCATTTATCGAGTCGATAGCGTTGGCAGTACAGTAGATCGGCGTATCGGGAATTTGTGCCATCAGTTCGGTCAGCGCCCCGGCGTGGTCCTCTTCTGCATGGTTAATCACGATGTAATCGATATCCGCCAGATCGATTTCATTACGCAGGTTCTGCACAAATTCGCGGCTGAATTTATGGTCAACGGTGTCGATCAGCACGTTTTTTTCTTCGCGGATGAGGTAGCTGTTGTAGCTGCTGCCGCGCAGCGTTTTATATTCTGTGCCGTGAAAATCACGCACTTCCCAGTCACGTTGACCAACCCAATGAATGTTATTTTTCACCACAATAGACATAGCAACCTCAATTTATTCAGCGTGTTCTAAAAAGATGTTTTGCTAATTGCAGATTGCGTGCCAGTTTTTTATCTAATTGTTTTTACTATATAAATAAAATTATGCTCATTAATGAGTAGTCAAAATGACTATCAATCAAATGGTCGATATGACAATATCTATAGTCAAATTGACAGTGAGGCAAAGATGAGTTTTTCCGTTGATGTGCTGGCGAATATCGCCATCGAATTGCAGCGTGGGATTGGTCATCAGGATCGTTTTCAGCGCCTGATCACCACGCTGCGTCAGGTGCTGGAGTGCGATGCGTCTGCGTTGTTACGTTACGACTCGCGGCAGTTTATTCCGCTTGCCATCGACGGACTGGCGAAGGATGTACTCGGTAGACGCTTTGCGCTGGAAGGTCATCCACGGCTGGAAGCGATTGCCCGCGCCGGGGACGTGGTGCGCTTTCCCGCAGACAGCGAATTGCCCGATCCCTATGACGGTTTGATTCCCGGGCAGGAGAGTCTGAAGGTTCACGCCTGCGTTGGTCTGCCATTGTTTGCCGGACAAAACCTGATCGGCGCATTGACGCTCGACGGGATGCAGCCCGATCAGTTCGATGTTTTCAGTGACGAAGAGTTACGGCTGATTGCTGCCCTGGCGGCGGGAGCGTTAAGCAATGCGTTGCTGATTGAACAACTGGAAAGTCAGAATATGCTGCCAGGCGATGCCGCGCCGTTTGAAGCAGTGAAACAGACGCAGATGATCGGTCTGTCGCCAGGTATGACGCAATTGAAAAAAGAGATTGAGATTGTGGCGGCGTCCGATCTCAACGTCCTGATCAGCGGTGAGACGGGAACCGGTAAGGAGCTGGTGGCGAAAGCGATTCATGAAGCCTCGCCACGGGCGGTGAATCCGCTGGTCTATCTCAACTGTGCCGCACTGCCGGAAAGTGTGGCGGAAAGTGAACTGTTCGGGCATGTGAAAGGGGCGTTTACTGGTGCTATCAGTAACCGCAGCGGGAAGTTTGAAATGGCGGATAACGGCACACTGTTTCTCGATGAGATCGGCGAGTTGTCGTTGGCATTGCAGGCCAAGCTGCTGAGGGTGTTGCAGTATGGCGATATTCAGCGCGTTGGCGATGACCGAAGTTTGCGGGTCGATGTGCGCGTGCTGGCGGCGACTAACCGCGATTTACGCGAAGAGGTGCTGGCAGGGCGATTCCGCGCCGATTTGTTTCATCGCCTGAGCGTGTTTCCACTTTCGGTGCCGCCGCTGCGTGAGCGGGGCGATGATGTCATTCTGCTGGCGGGGTATTTCTGCGAGCAGTGTCGTTTGCGGCTGGGGCTCTCCCGCGTGGTATTAAGTGCCGGGGCGCGAAATTTACTGCAACACTACAGTTTTCCGGGAAACGTGCGCGAACTGGAACATGCTATTCATCGGGCGGTAGTGCTGGCGAGAGCCACTCGCAGCGGCGATGAAGTGATTCTTGAGGCGCAACATTTTGCTTTTCCTGAGGTGACGTTGCCGCCGCCAGAAGTGGCGGCAGTGCCCGTTGTTAAGCAAAACCTGCGTGAAGCGACAGAAGCGTTCCAGCGTGAAACCATTCGCCAGGCACTGGCACAAAATCATCACAACTGGGCTGCCTGCGCGCGAATGCTGGAAACCGACGTCGCCAACCTGCATCGGCTGGCGAAACGTCTGGGATTGAAGGATTAAATAATCCCGGCCTGATAGAAATCCTGCAGGTTAATTGCGCCGGTGAGTTTGCCGTTTTCATCCACCACCGGTGCGGCAGTGATTTTGCGCTTCATCAGGATCTCTTTGGCGTCGATGGCGCGACTTTGTGCCTGTAATGTGGTGCCGCCTGTCGTCATCGCTTCATTAACTGGCGTGGTGAGTGCGCCGCCGCCAACCAGCCAGCGACGTAAATCGCCGTCGGTAAAGACGCCTTGTACCTGTTGTTGAGCGTCACATACTGCCACCAGCCCCAGACCAGTGCGGCTGAGTTCCAGCATCGCATCCATCACGCTGGCGGTTAACGCTACCTGTGGGATAGCGTCATCACGGCGCATCAGATGATGCACTTTATTCAGCAAGCGAGCGCCTAGTGCCCCGGCGGGGTGGGAGCGGGCAAAATCTTCTTCATTAAATCCGCGCGCCTGCATGACCGCCATCGCCAGCGCGTCACCCATCATCAGGGTATTCACGGTGCTGGAGGTCGGCGCAAGGTGCATCGGACAGGCTTCGCGTTCTACGGAGATATCCAGCACCGCTTTCGCCGCCAGGCCCAGCGGTGACGTCGGTTTGCCGGTCATCGCCAGCAGTGCGATAGATTTATCTTCCAGACGCGGAATAATCAGATCCAGTTCCTTCGCGCCACCGGAGTAAGAGATAAACAGCATCACATCGCGGCTTTCGATCATCCCCAGATCGCCGTGCAGTGCCTCTGCCGGATGGACAAAAAAAGCCGGTGTGCCGGTACTGGCAAGTGTTGCGGCGATTTTCTTACCAATGTGGCCCGATTTGCCAATACCCGAAACCACCACTTTGCCTTCGCAGTGCAGGATGATATTGGCGGCGCGAACAAAATCATCGCCCAGACGTTCCGGTAAACGGCTTGCTTCCTGTAACTCCAGCATTAACGTCTGACGTCCCGCGTTCAGTAGTGCTTCACTCATTGCTCTCTCCGGTTATGATCACATCGATCCCTTTCTTTTCCAGCGCCTGACGAAACGCCGGATCGATACCTGCGTCGGTAATTAGCTTATCGACGCTTTCAAGACTGCAAACTACGTTGGGGCTTTTACGGCCAAACTTTGATGAGTCCGCCATCAAAATCACTTCGCGCGCGGCATTGCACATTGCCTTACTGACGGTATAAACCTCGTTGAACGTGGTTACGCCCGCATTGAGATCGATGCCGTCGGTGCCCATAAACAATTTATCGAAGGTGAAATGCTCGAAGGCATTCTCTGCCAGTTGCCCGTGAAATGAGGCCGATTTTTTACGAAATGTTCCGCCTGGCATCAGGATAGTTTGTTCGTTATCCAGTTCGGATAGCGCATTGACGATATGCAGGCTGTTGGTCATCACTGTGATGTTATTAAAGCGCGAGAGCAGGGGAACCATCTGCAAAACGGTACTGCCAGCATCAAGAATGATCGAATCGCCATCATGGATAAAACTAACGGCAGCTTCTGCAATCAGCTCTTTCTTGTGGGTGTTGATGAGTGTTTTATGATCGATAGGCGGATCGGATTCCTCTTTATTCAACACCACTCCGCCATAAGTACGAATGACGGTTCCGGCATGTTCCAGAATGACCAGATCTTTGCGAATGGTTGTGCCTGTGGTGTCAAAGTATTGCGCCAATTCTTCAACCGAGCATTTACCCTGCTTTTGCAGATACTCCAGAATGGCGGCCTGACGCTGACGAGGTTTCATGGGCGTGATTACCTGATTTAGGTTTCAAAATGATAACTTCGCAAGCAAGTAACATTCACAACGAAATTATCCACGTTTCAGTTTAAGCGCCAATGATAGAGCATTCTGTGATAGTGGATCATGGGGAAAGATCACATCGGGCTGTAAATCACCCGCATACATACCGGTAATTGCGGGAATTTTTTGCGGTCGGGCGAAGACGGTCAGTCCTTTCATAAACAAGGTGTCGACGATGCGTTGCTGATCGTCCAGGGCGATGGCGACCACGACCCGCGGTTTAAAGCGCCCGCTGGAACGGCCCACGCCAACCCGCCCTTGCTGGCATAGTGTGTCGAAGGCACGGTTAAAACGAGAAATTTGCCAACCGCCTAAGGCCAGTTGCGCACACCAGGCGATAACGGCGACGGTGATGAGTGCGGATACCATAACTTTTCCTTAATGTAGTGGCGGAAGTCCTGTATGCCTGATGAGCGTAGCGCATCAGGCATTTTATTAGTCTCGCGGAGATCCTTAACGGATCTCCGCTGTTAATCAGAACATCACCTGACCGCCGGTGACATTGATCGACTGTCCGGTGCAGTACGACGCCTTAGGACTGGCGTAGAACAGCAGCATATTCAGCACATCCTGATAATCGCAGCCGCGTTTGAGCGGTACTTTGTCGATGTAATACTGCTCGACTTGATCCGGTTTGATACCCAGCTTGGTCGCATATTGTGGCAATAGCGACTGAAACATCGGCGATTTCAGCAGATTACCGAGCATCAGTGAATGCACCGTAATGCCGTACTCCGCCAGATCCAGCGCCAGTGATTGAGTCAGCCCGACGCCACCAAATTTCGCGGCGCTATAACCAGAGTTGTGTTTGCTGCCCACTTTGCCGGATTTCGAGTTGATCTGAATAATGCGCCCCTGAATCCCGTCGCGGATCATCAAACGCGAAAATTCACGGGCACACAGGAAATAACCCACCAGATTCACTTGTAGCGAACGGTCAAAATCGCCGAGCTGGAAGTCGCTGATAAAGGCTGCTTTTGCAATTCCGGCGCTGTAGACCAGCAAATCCACGCGACCAAAGATTTCATCTACCCCACGAGAGAGCGCCAGAACGCTTTGCTCACTGGTGGCGTCAGCACCAAAACCGTACGCCATACCTTCACCATATTCGGCGTTAATTTCTTGTGCCACATTTGCGGCTTTGTCGCTCTGAATATCGACAACCGCGACGCGATACCCCTCGGCAGCCAGACCGTGGCACAGGAACGCGCCTAAGGTTTGCCCACCACCGATAACAACGGCAACCTGATTCATTTTTTACTCCTTAACAGATTCAAACTTCAAAACCGATCCCGGCGCGATATCGTCGGGTACAGGGCCTGCCACATGGACAGTGCCCGGGAATTCCGCTTCGTTTAAACCATCGAAGCGCAGGGTGACATGACCCAGTTCGCGAAGGTTGTCTTCCGCCACGCTGCCAACGGCGGTCACCGGATAGCGATGCTGCCCGAGCGAAAATTGCAAACCGGGATGGAGTGCACCTTTCAACTCGCCGTGGCAATGAATGAAGCAATACTCTTCGAGATCCGCAGGCGCGCCTTCACGAAAGGTGATGAGCATCTGGTCGCTGAGGGCGTCAGTGGCACTCGCGCCGATACGGGTGATGGTGGTCTGATAAATAACGGTCATGTTTCAGCCTCTATTGATAGATAAAACCGGAGACAAACCAGGCGATCAGTACAGTTGGCGCGCCGGTTAAAAAGCGGCTCACCAGAACAGAAGGGACACCGACGCGAACCGTGTCCTGACGGGCTTCCGCCAGCGACAAACCGACCGGGATGAAGTCGCAGGCCGCCTGCGCGTTGATGGCAAACAGTGCAGGTAAAGCCAGATGCGGCGGAATATTGCCGAGACCAATCTGCACGCCAATCAATACGCCGATAACCTGTGCGATAACTGCGCCTGGGCCGAGGAAAGGTGAAAGCAGCGGGAAGGAGCAGATGAGCGCCAGCATGACCAGCCCCAGAGGATGGCTAGCCAGCGGAGCAAGACCGTGGGCAATCCAGTCGCCAAGACCGGAAGCCATAATGATGCCGATAAGCGCCGAGACGAACGCCATAAACGGCAGAATGGTTTTTAATACAGTGTCGATGGTGTCACGACCAGATTGAAACAACACGGCAACGGCAGAACCCATACCCATTCCCACCTTCGCCAGTAAACCATCGCTTTGTTCGGTGATTTTCTTGCTGGTGTCATAGTCACGGCCCACGGAAGAGGGTTGTGGTGTCGCATCACCCACTACAGTGATGTTTTCTTCTTTTACGCCAGAGACATAAATATCTTCTACAATGTACTGCGCCAGTGGACCGGACTTGCCCGTCGAGTGGATATTAATGGTGGGAATACGTCGTTTCGGATAGATGCCGCAGCGTAATGTGCCGCCACAGTCGATTACCGCGACACCAATTTCCGCCTCCGCGGGTTCACCTTCTTTAAATCCGTCAATAGCCTGCCAGCCAGTAAGCTGTGCCAGTTTGTCAACAATCGCAGGCCGGGTACCGGCGGTGATATAGACGATTTTTTTGCCCGGCGTGGCTTCCAGCTCAAGCGGGCCGCCCCAGCCACCCGTTCCTTTTTCGATCCGAATACGCGTCATGATGTTGCTCCTGCCAGGTGAACTTTTTGTTCAAGTTGAATACCCATCTTTTTCTCAAAAATGGCGGTGGTCAGATCGGTCACCCAGCCGCGGAAGAAGTTGGTGACCAAACCAACCAGCAGATAACTCACTGCCAGTGGGCCAAGTGGCAGATTCAGCGTCGTCAGACCGCTGGCAATGCCAAGATAAACAAACAGTTCGCCAGGGTTGATATGAGGGAAGAGGCCATTCATGGAGTGGCAGCTATAAGAGGCCGCTGCGTAGTAGCTGGGTTTGTATTTTTCCGGCATAAAGCGACCCAGGCTTAGGGTCATTGGATTACAAAAGACAAACGTACCAATGCACGGTAGCAGCAGGTAACGGGAAACAGGGTTACCGGCGCAACGTTGAGCAAAACGTTCAATACGATGCTGACCGATAAAATTAATCAGTGCGTTCATGATAACCAGCAGACTAATCAACAGCGGAAGAATGCCGGTCACCATCCCGGTAAACACCTCTCCGCCCTTTTGGAACAGCCCGATAAACCACTCTGCACCATGAGTAATGGTTTCTATCATTGTTCTCTCCTTCAGGATTTATTGTTTTATTACCAAACGGCAACCTAATCTAATCAGATTGAAAGATTTAAAAGTGTTATTTTGATCGCAAAATGAAAGATAAATATTTTAACTTGAAAGTTTAAATAAAAGGATAGCGAGGAGAATGAGTTGAGTTATGTAAAGTCCGTATCGGGCAGTGACTACCGCTTCCTTGTGCGGGGCGTGATGCTTTACCATACTTGCCCCTGGTTGAATCTGTTAAATGGACCCCTCATGTTCAAGCGTCGTTATGTAACATTGCTTCCCCTTTTTGTGTTGCTTGCCGCCTGTAGCAGCAAGCCAAAACCTACTGAGACTGAAACGACCACCGGAACGCCGTCTGGCGGCTTCCTGCTTGAGCCGCAGCACAATGTGATGCAGATGGGCGGCGATTTCGCTAATAACCCGAATGCCCAGCAGTTCATCGACAAAATGGTGAACAAACACGGTTTCGATCGTCAGCAGTTGCAGGAAATTCTCTCCCAGGCGAAACGTCTGGATTCGGTACTGCGGCTGATGGATAACCAGGCACCAACCACATCGGTGAAACCGCCATCAGGTCCGAACGGCGCATGGCTGCGTTATCGCAAAAAATTTATTACGCCGGACAACGTGCAGAATGGTGTGGTTTTCTGGAATCAGTATGAAGATGCGTTGAATCGCGCGTGGCAGGTGTATGGTGTACCGCCGGAAATTATCGTCGGGATTATCGGCGTTGAAACCCGCTGGGGGCGCGTGATGGGGAAAACTCGCATCCTCGATGCGCTGGCAACGCTGTCATTTAACTACCCACGCCGCGCGGAGTATTTCTCTGGCGAGCTGGAAACTTTCCTGCTGATGGCGCGCGACGAGCAGGACGATCCGCTCAATCTGAAAGGTTCCTTTGCCGGGGCGATGGGCTACGGACAGTTTATGCCGTCGTCTTACAAACAATACGCGGTAGATTTCAGCGGCGACGGGCATATCAACCTGTGGGATCCGGTTGATGCCATTGGTAGTGTGGCGAACTATTTCAAAGCGCACGGCTGGGTGAAAGGTGATCAGGTTGCGGTGATGGCAAACGGTCAGGCTCCAGGCTTGCCAAATGGCTTCAAAACCAAGTACAGCATTTCGCAGCTTGCCGCGGCAGGTTTAACGCCACAGCAGCCGCTGGGCAACCATCAACAAGCCAGCCTGCTGCGTCTGGATGTCGGTACCGGTTACCAGTACTGGTACGGTCTGCCGAACTTCTACACCATCACCCGTTACAACCACAGTACCCATTACGCAATGGCGGTCTGGCAGTTAGGACAAGCCGTGGCGCTGGCGCGCGTGCAGTAACTATTTGCAAGAGGGGAGCGTGAGCTTCCCTCTGGCTAATCAGCTTTTTTCTGAATCCTCCTCGTAAAATTGCAACGCCAACACCATCTTCCTGACGAAAGTGCTATCTTGTCCGGCATAAATTTTTGACTGACAGAGGTTGTGATGACTGACAGTGAACTGATGCAGTTAAGCGAACAGGTTGGGCAGGCGCTGAAAGCCCGTGGCGCAACCGTAACAACTGCTGAGTCTTGTACCGGTGGTTGGGTAGCGAAAGTGATTACCGATATTGCCGGCAGTTCCGCCTGGTTTGAACGCGGATTTGTCACCTACAGTAACGAAGCGAAAGCGCAAATGATCGGTGTACGCGAAGAGACGCTGGCGCAGCATGGCGCGGTGAGCGAACCTGTCGTGGTGGAAATGGCGATAGGCGCACTGAAAGCGGCTCGTGCTGATTATGCCGTGTCTATTAGTGGTATCGCCGGGCCGGATGGCGGCAGTGAAGAGAAGCCTGTCGGCACCGTCTGGTTTGCTTTTGCCACTGCCCGTGGTGAAGGCATTACCCGGCGGGAATGCTTCAGCGGTGACCGTGATGCGGTGCGTCGTCAGGCTACTGCGTATGCATTGCAGACCTTGTGGCAACAATTTCTACAAAACACTTGATACTGTATGAGCATACAGTATAATTGCTTCAACAGAACATATTGACTATCCGGTATTACCCGGCATGACAGGAGTAAAAATGGCTATCGACGAAAACAAACAGAAAGCGTTGGCGGCAGCACTGGGCCAGATTGAGAAACAATTTGGTAAAGGCTCCATCATGCGCCTGGGTGAAGACCGTTCCATGGATGTGGAAACCATCTCTACCGGTTCGCTTTCACTGGATATCGCGCTTGGGGCAGGTGGTCTGCCGATGGGCCGTATCGTCGAAATCTACGGACCGGAATCTTCCGGTAAAACCACGCTGACGTTGCAGGTGATCGCTGCAGCCCAGCGCGAAGGTAAAACTTGTGCGTTTATCGATGCTGAACACGCGCTGGACCCAATCTATGCACGTAAACTGGGCGTCGATATCGACAACCTGCTGTGCTCCCAGCCGGACACTGGCGAGCAGGCACTGGAAATCTGTGACGCCCTGGCGCGTTCTGGCGCAGTAGACGTTATCGTCGTTGACTCCGTGGCGGCACTGACGCCGAAAGCGGAAATCGAAGGCGAAATCGGCGACTCTCACATGGGCCTTGCGGCACGTATGATGAGCCAGGCGATGCGTAAGCTGGCGGGTAACCTGAAGCAGTCCAACACGCTGCTGATCTTCATCAACCAGATCCGTATGAAAATTGGTGTGATGTTCGGTAACCCGGAAACCACTACCGGTGGTAACGCGCTGAAATTCTACGCCTCTGTTCGTCTCGACATCCGTCGTATCGGCGCGGTGAAAGAGGGCGAAAACGTGGTGGGTAGCGAAACCCGTGTGAAAGTGGTGAAGAACAAAATCGCTGCGCCGTTTAAACAGGCTGAATTCCAGATCCTCTACGGCGAAGGTATCAACTTCTACGGCGAACTGGTTGACCTGGGCGTGAAAGAGAAGCTGATCGAGAAAGCAGGCGCGTGGTACAGCTACAAAGGTGAGAAGATCGGTCAGGGTAAAGCGAATGCAACTGCCTGGCTGAAAGATAACCCGGAAACCGCGAAAGAGATCGAAAAGAAAGTACGTGAGTTGCTGCTGAGCAACCCGAACTCAACGCCGGATTTCTCTGTAGATGACAGCGAAGGCGTAGCAGAAACTAACGAAGATTTTTAATCATCTTGTTTGATACACAAGGGTCGCATCTGCGGCCCTTTTGCTTTTTAAGTTGTAAGGATATGCCATGACAGAATCAACGTCCCGTCGCCCGGCATATGCTCGCCTGTTGGATCGTGCGGTACGCATTCTGGCGGTGCGCGATCACAGTGAGCAAGAACTGCGACGTAAACTCGCGGCACCGATTATGGGCAAAAATGGCCCGGAAGAGATTGATGCCACGGCAGAAGATTACGAGCGCGTTATCGCCTGGTGCCATGAACATGGCTATCTCGATGACAGCCGATTTGTTGCGCGCTTTATCGCCAGCCGTAGCCGCAAAGGTTATGGACCTGCGCGTATTCGTCAGGAACTGAATCAGAAAGGTATTTCCCGCGAAGCGACAGAAAAAGCGATGCGTGAATGTGACATCGACTGGTGCGCACTGGCGCGCGATCAGGCGACGCGAAAATATGGCGAACCTTTGCCAACTGTCTTTTCAGAAAAAGTTAAGATCCAGCGTTTTCTGCTCTATCGTGGCTATCTGATGGAAGATATCCAGGATATTTGGCGAAATTTTGCCGACTGAACGCATACGGTATTTTACTTCCCAGTCAAGAAAACTTATCTTATTCCCACTTTTTCAGTTACCAGCCCGGCGGTTAAAACACGCTGGAGCTGGTGGCGATATTTCGTTAGCTTGATTTCAGGATAATTATGAGCAAGAGCACCGCTGAGATCCGTCAGGCGTTTCTCGACTTTTTCCATAGTAAGGGACATCAGGTAGTTGCCAGCAGCTCCCTGGTACCCCATAACGACCCAACTTTGTTGTTTACCAACGCCGGGATGAACCAGTTCAAGGATGTGTTCCTTGGGCTCGACAAGCGTAATTATTCCCGCGCTACCACTTCCCAACGCTGCGTGCGTGCGGGTGGTAAACACAACGACCTGGAAAACGTCGGTTACACCGCGCGTCACCATACCTTCTTCGAAATGCTGGGCAACTTCAGCTTCGGCGACTATTTCAAACACGATGCCATTCAGTTTGCATGGGAACTGCTGACCAGCGAAAAATGGTTTGCCCTGCCGAAAGAGCGTCTGTGGGTTACCGTCTATGAAAGCGACGACGAAGCCTACGAAATCTGGGAAAAAGAAGTAGGGATCCCGCGCGAACGTATTATTCGCATCGGCGATAACAAAGGTGCGCCATACGCATCTGACAACTTCTGGCAGATGGGTGACACTGGTCCGTGCGGCCCGTGCACCGAAATCTTCTACGATCACGGCGACCACATTTGGGGTGGCCCTCCGGGAAGTCCGGAAGAAGACGGCGACCGCTACATTGAGATCTGGAACATCGTCTTCATGCAGTTCAACCGCCAGGCAGATGGCACGATGGAACCGCTGCCGAAGCCGTCTGTAGATACCGGTATGGGTCTGGAGCGTATTGCTGCGGTGCTGCAACACGTTAACTCTAACTATGACATCGACCTGTTCCGTACGCTGATCCAGGCGGTAGCGAAAGTCACTGGCGCGACCGATTTGAGCAACAAATCGCTGCGCGTAATCGCTGACCACATTCGTTCTTGTGCGTTCCTGATCGCGGATGGCGTAATGCCGTCCAATGAAAACCGTGGTTATGTACTGCGTCGTATCATTCGTCGCGCAGTGCGTCACGGTAATATGCTCGGCGCGAAAGAAACCTTCTTCTACAAACTGGTTGGTCCGCTGATCGACGTTATGGGCTCTGCGGGTGAAGACCTGAAACGCCAGCAGGCGCAGGTTGAGCAGGTGCTGAAGACTGAAGAAGAGCAGTTTGCCCGTACTCTGGAGCGCGGTCTGGCGCTGCTGGATGAAGAGCTGGCAAAACTTTCTGGTGATACGCTGGATGGTGAAACGGCTTTCCGTCTGTACGACACCTATGGCTTCCCGGTTGACCTGACGGCTGATGTTTGTCGTGAGCGCAACATCAAAGTTGACGAAGCTGGATTTGAAGCAGCAATGGAAGAGCAGCGTCGTCGTGCGCGCGAAGCCAGCGGCTTTGGTGCCGATTACAACGCAATGATCCGTGTTGACAGTGCATCTGAATTTAAAGGCTATGACCATCTGGAACTGAACGGCAAAGTGACCGCGCTGTTTGTTGATGGTAAAGCGGTTGATGCCATCAATGCAGGCCAGGAAGCTGTGGTCGTGCTGGATCAAACGCCATTCTATGCGGAATCCGGCGGTCAGGTTGGAGATAAAGGCGAACTGAAAGGCACTAACTTCTCCTTTGCGGTGGAAGATACGCAGAAATACGGCCAGGCGATTGGTCACATCGGTAAACTTGCTGCGGGTTCTCTGAAAGTGGGCGACGCGGTGCAGGCTGATGTTGATGAAGCTCGTCGCGCCCGTATTCGTCTGAATCACTCCGCAACGCACCTGATGCACGCGGCGCTGCGCCAGGTTCTGGGTACTCATGTATCGCAGAAAGGTTCACTGGTTAACGACAAAGTGCTGCGCTTCGACTTCTCACACAACGAAGCGATGAAACCAGAAGAGATTCGTGCGGTCGAAGACCTGGTGAACGCACAGATTCGCCGTAACTTGCCGATCGAAACCAACATCATGGATCTCGAAGCGGCGAAAGCGAAAGGTGCGATGGCGCTGTTCGGCGAGAAGTATGATGAGCGCGTACGCGTGCTGAGCATGGGCGATTTCTCCACCGAGCTGTGTGGCGGTACTCACGCCAGCCGCACCGGTGATATTGGTCTGTTCCGCATCATCTCTGAATCGGGTACTGCTGCAGGCGTTCGTCGTATCGAAGCGGTAACCGGAGAAGGCGCTATCGCCACCGTTCATGCAGACAGCGATCGCTTAAGCGAAGTCGCGCATCTGCTGAAAGGCGATAGCAATAATCTGGCTGATAAAGTGCGCTCAGTATTGGAACGTACGCGTCAGTTAGAAAAAGAACTACAACAGCTTAAAGAACAAGCTGCCGCACAGGAGAGCGCAAATCTTTCCAGTAAGGCAATTGATGTTAATGGTGTTAAGCTGTTGGTTAGCGAGCTTAGCGGTGTTGAGCCGAAAATGTTGCGTACCATGGTTGACGATTTAAAAAATCAGCTGGGGTCGACAATTATCGTGCTGGCAACGGTAGTCGAAGGTAAGGTTTCTCTGATTGCAGGCGTATCTAAGGACGTCACAGATCGTGTGAAAGCAGGGGAACTGATTGGTATGGTCGCTCAGCAGGTGGGCGGCAAGGGTGGTGGACGTCCTGACATGGCGCAAGCCGGTGGTACGGATGCTGCGGCCTTACCTGCAGCGTTAGCCAGTGTGAAAGGCTGGGTCAGCGCGAAATTGCAATAATATAAGCGTCAGGCAATGCCGTGGACTCGCTTCACGGCATTCGCATTAACGCTATCGACAACGATAAAGTCAGGTTGAAGTTGTGTATATCGGCTAAACTTAGGTTTAACAGAATGTAATGCCATGACTGCTTACATGTAATGTGTTTGTCATTGCTTACTTTTTGGCGTTATATGATGGATAATGCCGGGATACAGAGAGACCCGACTCTTTTAATCTTTCAAGGAGCAAAGAATGCTGATTCTGACTCGTCGAGTTGGTGAGACCCTCATGATTGGGGATGAGGTCACCGTGACAGTTTTAGGGGTAAAGGGCAACCAGGTACGTATTGGCGTAAATGCCCCGAAGGAAGTTTCTGTTCACCGTGAAGAGATCTACCAGCGTATCCAGGCTGAAAAATCCCAGCAGTCCAGTTACTAATCTTTCCGCGTCTCATCTTTATTGGTGAGACGCACCCTCAAAATTTCTTCTTCACTCCATTGTCTTTTCGCTTTACTCCCGTTCATTCAACTTAAGTCTCCATTTTTTTGCATTACTGCTATCTGTCAGACCTCCGTTTTTCTGTTGATAAAACACTCTTTTTGACGTTTTTACAGACTAATTGAACGTGAAGTGTGCAAACGATAAAAGTGTGGGAAAAATTGTTTGACTTATAAGTCTCAGAAAGTAATATGTGCGCCACGCAGCGACGATGAGCGATAAACAAGTTCTTCGAAGCACTCGTAAGAGGCGTGTGGTGAGGTGGCCGAGAGGCTGAAGGCGCTCCCCTGCTAAGGGAGTATGCGGTCAAAAGCTGCATCCGGGGTTCGAATCCCCGCCTCACCGCCATTTGCATCCGTAGCTCAGCTGGATAGAGTACTCGGCTACGAACCGAGCGGTCGGAGGTTCGAATCCTCCCGGATGCACCATATTCTCCGTAATCTTCAGCAATGAAGGTATCGAAGAGGTAGCGGTACTAACCGCAGGCACCATCTTCTCCCACAAATTTCCTTCAAAAATATCTCATTTCTAAATAACTACTTTATCCATTTCCTGAATATTCTTCTCCTTCGCCATCAGCGACAAAATCAAGCAATTACGCTAAAGTAGCGTCATATTTTTCGACTTGCGAGAAGACCATGTACGAGCGTTATGCAGGTTTAATTTTTGATATGGATGGCACAATCCTGGATACGGAGCCTACGCACCGTAAAGCGTGGCGCGAAGTATTAGGGCACTACGGTCTTCAGTACGATGTTCAGGCAATGATTGCGCTTAATGGCTCGCCCACCTGGCGTATTGCTCAGGCGATTATTGAGCTGAATCAGGCCGATCTCGACCCGCATGCGTTAGCGCGTGAAAAAACAGAAGCAGTAAGAAGCATGCTGCTGGATAGCGTCGAACCACTTCCTCTTGTCGAAGTGGTGAAAAGTTGGCATGGTCGTCGCCCAATGGCTGTAGGAACGGGGAGTGAAAGCGCCATCGCTGAGGCATTGCTGGCGCACCTGGGATTACGCCGTTATTTTGACGCCGTCGTCGCTGCCGATCACGTCAAACACCATAAACCCGCGCCAGACACATTTTTGTTGTGCGCGCAGCGTATGGGCGTGCAACCGACGCAGTGTGTGGTCTTTGAAGATGCCGATTTCGGTATTCAGGCGGCCCGTGCAGCAGGCATGGACGCTGTGGATGTTCGCTTGCTGTGAGTGAAGCGTTATCGCTTTTCTCGTTGTTTGCCAGTAGTTTTCTCAGCGCTACACTATTACCCGGCAACTCCGAAGTCGTGCTGGTGGCAATGTTGCTTTCCGGGATCAGTCATCCCTGGGTTTTAGTTTTAACAGCAACAATGGGTAATAGCCTTGGAGGGTTAACTAACGTTATCCTTGGGCGTTTCTTTCCATTGCGTAAAACATCGCGCTGGCAAGAGAAAGCTACTGGCTGGCTGAAACGCTATGGTGCAGTCACGCTATTATTAAGCTGGATGCCCGTAGTTGGCGATTTACTGTGTCTGTTAGCGGGATGGATGCGCATCTCCTGGGGGCCGGTAATCTTTTTTTTGTGCCTTGGTAAAGCGTTACGCTATGTTGCAGTTGCAGCAGCGACCGTTCAGGGCATGATGTGGTGGCACTAATTGTAGGCCTGCACATATGGTCACCATTACAGTTATGCTAATTAAAACGATTTTGACAGGCGGGAGGTCAATTTGATCCCGGACGTATCACAGGCGCTGGCCTGGCTGGAAAAACATCCTCAGGCGTTAAAGGGGATACAGCGTGGGCTGGAGCGCGAAACTTTGCGTGTTAATGCTGATGGCACACTGGCAACAACAGGTCATCCTGAAGCATTAGGTTCCGCACTGACGCACAAATGGATTACTACCGATTTTGCGGAAGCATTGCTGGAATTCATTACACCAGTGGATGGTGATATTGAACATATGCTGACCTTTATGCGCGATCTGCATCGTTATACGGCGCGCAATATGGGCGATGAGCGGATGTGGCCGTTAAGTATGCCATGCTACATCGCAGAAGGTCAGGACATCGAACTGGCACAGTACGGCACTTCTAACACCGGACGCTTTAAAACGCTGTACCGTGAAGGGCTGAAAAATCGCTACGGCGCGCTGATGCAAACCATTTCCGGCGTGCACTACAATTTCTCTTTGCCAATGGCATTCTGGCAAGCGAAGTGTGGTGATATCGCGGGCGCTGATGCCAAAGAGAAAATTTCTGCGGGCTATTTCCGCGTTATCCGCAATTACTATCGTTTCGGTTGGGTCATTCCTTATCTGTTTGGCGCGTCTCCGGCGATTTGTTCTTCTTTCCTGCAAGGAAAACCAACGTCGCTGCCGTTTGAGAAAACCGAGTGCGGTATGTATTACCTGCCGTATGCGACCTCTCTTCGTTTGAGTGATCTCGGCTATACCAATAAATCGCAAAGCAATCTTGGTATTACCTTCAACGATCTTTACGAGTACGTAGCGGGCCTTAAACAGGCAATCAAAACGCCATCGGAAGAGTACGCGAAGATTGGCATTGAGAAAGATGGTAAGAGGCTGCAAATCAACAGCAACGTGCTGCAGATTGAAAACGAACTGTACGCGCCGATTCGTCCAAAACGCGTTACCCGCAGCGGCGAGTCGCCTTCTGATGCGCTGTTACGTGGCGGCATTGAATATATTGAAGTGCGTTCGCTGGACATCAACCCATTCTCGCCGATTGGTGTAGATGAACAGCAGGTGCGATTCCTCGACCTGTTTATGGTCTGGTGTGCGCTGGCTGATGCACCGGAAATGAGCAGTAAAGAACTTGCCTGTACACGCGTTAACTGGAACCGGGTGATCCTCGAAGGTCGCAAACCGGGCCTGACGCTGGGTATCGGCTGCGAAACCGCGCAGTTCCCGTTACCGCAGGTGGGTAAAGATCTGTTCCGCGATCTGAAACGCGTTGCGCAAACGCTGGATAGCATTAACGGCGGCGAAGCGTATCAGAAAGTGTGTGATGAACTGGTCGCCTGCTTCGATAATCCCGATCTGACTTTCTCTGCCCGTATCTTAAGGTCTATGATTGATACTGGTATTGGCGGAACAGGCAAAGCGTTTGCAGAAGCCTACCGTAATCTGCTGCGTGAAGAGCCGTTGGAAATTCTGCGCGAAGAGGATTTTGTAGCCGAGCGCGAGGAGTCTGAACGCCGTCAGCAGGAAATGGAAGCCGCTGATACCGAACCGTTTGCGGTGTGGCTGGAAAAACACGCCTGACAGAAAAGAAAAAGGCCACTCGTGAGTGGCCAAAATTTCATCTCTGAATTCAGGGATGATGATAACAAATGCGCGTCTTTCATATACTCAGACTCGCCTGGGAAGAAAGAGTTCAGAAAATTTTTAAAAAAATTACCGGAGGTGGCTAAATGCCGTTGTTAGATAGCTTCACAGTCGATCATACCCGGATGGAAGCGCCTGCAGTTCGGGTGGCGAAAACAATGAACACCCCGCATGGCGACGCAATCACCGTGTTCGATCTGCGCTTCTGCGTGCCGAACAAAGAAGTGATGCCAGAAAGAGGGATCCATACCCTGGAGCACCTGTTTGCTGGTTTTATGCGTAACCATCTTAACGGTAATGGTGTAGAGATTATCGATATCTCGCCAATGGGCTGCCGCACCGGTTTTTATATGAGTCTGATTGGTACGCCAGATGAGCAGCGTGTCGCTGATGCCTGGAAAGCGGCAATGGAAGACGTGCTGAAAGTGCAGGATCAGAATCAGATCCCGGAACTGAACGTCTACCAGTGTGGCACTTACCAGATGCACTCGTTGCAGGAAGCGCAGGATATTGCGCGTAGCATTCTGGAACGTGACGTGCGCATCAACAGCAACGAAGAACTGGCGCTGCCGAAAGAGAAGTTGCAGGAACTGCACATCTAGTCAGTAAACTATCTTCACAATTAATTGAAAAAAGCCAGTTCAAATGAACTGGCTTAGTTGTACTTAGTGCGCACCACCTCCGCCGCCACCTGCGCCAAATGGCGGTTTAGCAAACCACACCAGCCCCAGCAAGACGAGGAATATCCCGGCTGACATCCAGAAGATCTCATTGGCGGAAATAATCAGCCCCTGATTGGTGATCTGCTGGGCAATCCAGCCTGATGCCTGCTGTTGCGTCATTCCCAGTCCTTCCAGTTGACTGTACATCGCCTGGGCATTCGGGTTGAACGGGTTTACCGACTCGGTTAACTGTGCGTGGTGCATCGACTCGCGGTTGGTCCACATGGTGGTGGTGATGGATGTGCCGATAGACCCCGCCAGCGTTCGCGTAAAGTTGGAGAGGCTCGATGCCGCCGCCAGTCGTTCCGGTGGCAAACCAGACAGCGTAATGGTGGTCAGCGGCATAAAGAAGCAGGCCACCGCAAACCCCTGGATAAACTGCGGCCAGGCCGACGCGCCAAAATCCATACCTGGTTCAAAGGTATAGGCACGCCAGTAGAAGCAGACGGCATACATAATAAAGCTGAAGGTTACCAGCCGCCGCATATCCAGTTTATGCGCGAACCGGCCGATAATCGGCGACAGGATCACCGGAATAATTCCTACCGGCGCAGAGGCCAGACCTGCCCACGTTGCCGTGTAACCGTAGACCTCCTGCAACAACTGCGGCAGCAGAACAATAGCGCCGAAGTAGAGCATATACGCGAGGCTGATACACAAACAGCCGATGGTGAAGTTGCGCGACTTAAACAACGACAGATCGACTATCGGGTTATCATCGGTCAGCTCCCAGACAATCAGGAAGCAGATAGCCACCACTGCCACCACGGTAAGGATGATAATTTCCTGTGATGAGAACCAGTCCAGCTCTTTACCGCGGTCGAGCATAATCTGTAGGCTGCCGATACCAATAACCAGCAGTGCCAGCCCCACGGCATCAATCCGCCGCCGTTCGGTGCGGGTTTCGCGTCCGCGCAGGGTTTGCAGTGTCATCAACACCACCGCCACGCCAATTGGCACGTTGATGAAGAATATCCAGCCCCAGTGGTAATTATCGCTGATATAACCGCCGAGGATCGGGCCGCAAATTGGCGCGACAATCACCGTCATTGACCACAACGCCAGCGCGATCGAGCGTTTGGCTGGCGGGTAGTTATTCAGCAATAGACTTTGCGAAAGCGGGATCAACGGTCCGGCGACAATCCCCTGAATCACGCGGAAGAAGATCAGCATATTCAGGCTGCTGGAGACACCACACGCCCACGACGCAATAGCAAAGGCGATGGTTGACCAGAGGAACAGTTTCACTTCCCCGACGCGCTTTGCCAGCCAGCCGGTAAGCGGGATCGAGATGGCATTCGCTACCCCGAAGGAAGTGATTACCCACGTTCCCTGGCTGAGCGATGAGCCCAGATTCCCGGCGATAGTGGGGATCGCCACGTTAGCAATGGTGGAGTCCAGCACCTGCATGAATGTCGCCAGTGACAGCGCAATCGTCATAATGACCAGTTGCGCGCCTTCCAGCGGTTTTTGCTGTTGCATCACACGCACCTCTGGATTAGCCAGCGTTAGCTTTTACGATATCGTCGATCAGTTTATTGACAGGTGCCAGGCTGATTTCACGCGCGGTGCTTACCGCTACCGGTGTGGAACGTACTTTATTTGCCAGTACCTGACCGTCACGGTTAGTGGTATTGACGCTCACCAGCGTGGATAAACCGATACGCAGCGGGTATTGCTCCAGCTGTTTTTGGTCCAGTTCGATACGAACAGGCAGACGCTGAACGACTTTGATCCAGTTACCAGTCGCATTTTGCGCCGGAAGCAGTGAGAACGCGCTACCTGTCCCCATATCCAGACCAACCACTTTACCGGTGTATTTCACATCATCGCCGTAAATATCGGTGGTGATGGTGACCGGCTGACCGATGCGCATATTGGCAATCTGCGTCTCTTTAAAGTTGGCATCCACCCACATATTGGTGGCTGGAACGACCGCCATCAGCGGCGTCGTTGGGCTAATTTGGGCACCCGGTTGCACGGCACGACGGGAAACATAGCCGGTCATCGGACTGACAATACGAGTACGCTCCAGCGCCAGCCAGGCGTTACGTACTTCGGTGGCAGCCTGTTGCACGGCAGGCTGATCTTCCAGTTTAGTCCCCAGAATCATCGCCTGATTGGCATTGTATTGTTGAATCGCGACGTCCAGTTGCGCCTGGGCACTGGTAACGGCGTCGCGGGCGTGTTGCAGCTCTTCGCGACCAATCAGGTTGGCATTGCCCAGCGGCACACGGCGGTTGTAGTCGCTTTGTGCTTTCGCGAGGGCGATTTTTTGCACCTCAATATTCGCCTGCAACTGTTTGCTGTTAATCATCAGCTGGTGGGTTTGGCGAACGCTGGAAGCCAGTGCAGTTTTGGCTTTTTCAAACGCCTGGCGAGCATCTGTCGGGTCGAGAGTGACCAGCACATCGCCTTCTTTTACAAAATCGGTGTTATCGGCCCAGACTTTCGTCACGCTGCCAGACACCTGAGACATAATTTGAATCTGATTCCCTGCCACGTATGCGTCATCAGTTTCTTCGAAATGACGCAGTACTAAAAACCAATAAATCCCTATCGCTACGGCAATAATTATAAAGAGCAAGGTGAGAAGGAGGAGCAGACGCTTACGTTTGCCGCTCTTCTTTACCGGTTGCTGCGGGGTTTGAGTCTCCGCATTTGCGCTCATATTGTTCTCCACGATCTTCTTAACTCATCGGCTGAGCCGACCTGCTTGCCAAAAAGGCCAGCATGTTGCGATGCTGGCCAGTCATTTTTTCTTTTATAAATCTGGATTTTTGAGCGAGATGACGCGTTAGCTCATCGCTTCGAGAACCACACCGTCTTGTTCCATCTGGTCGAGACGGGAGAGCAATTTGCGGGTGATTTGCTCGAGCTGATCTTTTTCTGTTGTGCTGAGCGCGGACCAGAGTTGATGCAGGCAGTTATGCTGCGGTGGTAAAACCTCGCGCAAAAACTCGTGACCTTTTTCCGTTAATTGCAGATGCAGGCAGCGGCGATCGTTATCGCTTTCACGACGTTCAATCCAACCGCGTTTTTCTAGTTCATCGGCAATACGCGTCGCGTTGGTACGGGATGATCCAAGAGCACAACTCAATTCAGAAGGCTGAATACTGTGGTTTTCCTGAGACTCCAGCGTAATCAACGCCATAAACAACGTCTCGTTAATCCCCTGAGCCTTCAGCATTTTATTGCGGTTCTCCAGCAGCTTGCTTTGCATGTGCATGCAAAGACGAGTCAGAAGGATCTCCTGATAAGGAAAATCTTCGTGGCGGCTGGCGCGAAATTTTAGCATTTGTTCAATGGGCGTAAACGAACTATCCATTTGGGTATGACCTCATTAATTTCAGCCGATATAGTAACGACAGTGACAAATAAAGTAAATGTATTGTTTTAGAAAAATGATTCTTGTGGGTTATATAATCGCCATCACTTTCCAGGCGAGCCCGTAGGCCAGCGCACTAAGCAGTGTTGGGATGATAATGCTGCGTGTTTTATAGAAACTGGCACCCAGTACCGCGAAGCCGACCAGCGTGGGCACGAAACGGCGTGTATCGTGCATCACTTCTGGTGCGGTAGAGACAACCAGCAGAGCGCATATCGAGGCGATGCCAATGGTGTCGAGCAAAATACCTACCGCGCCACGTTTGGTTGGGCGGGCATTACCCACACGCAGGCGCAGCGGCAAATAGCGGAAGCAATAATTCGCCGCGCCAACCAGTAACCCAAGCAGCAGAACCTCATAGCTCATCGGGCGCTCCTTGCCAGAATGCCTGGATTAACGCAGTGAGGCAGCCACAGACAATGCCTGCCAGAATGGCGACGGGAATAGAAAATAGCGTTACGCCTGCAAGGGCACCAACTAACGCTGCGGTAACGCAAAGAGATTGTTTGCGCTGGAAAGAGGCGAGCAGGAAACTCATAAAGAGTGCCGGAAGCATAAAACCTAATGCTGCTTCAACGGCGGGATATCCTTGCAGCAAGCCGCTGCCGGAGAATGCCCCTATTACCGTACCAAATACCCACGATGACCATGAACTGAAGGCAATGCCGATCATCCAGTTCTCGCTCCAGCGGCGATTATTGCGTACCAGTTTTGCGGTTGCGGCGGCAAAAACCTCATCCGTCAGGCCAAATGCCCACAGGGCGGTTTTCGATTTTTGCAGACGCTGAATAATACGGCTACGCAGTGACGGGCCATACAAAACATGGCGAACATCCATTGCCATGACGGTCAGTGCAGCAACCCACAAACTACTCCCGGCTGCCAGCATCGCGGTAATGACGAACTGGCTCGCGCCTGCATAAATGATGCAGGAGAAAAAAACGCTTTCGAGAGGAGAGAATCCCAGACGGGTCGCATTCAGACCGAACGCAAAGGCCACCGGAATATAACTAATAACAATCGGTAAACTGTCTTTGCATCCTTCCATGAAGGTCGCCGAACCAGGAGCAGGCTGTGGAGTAGGGCTTTCCATAGAGTGTACGCTTAACGATTGTTAATATTATAAATAGACTGAATGAATATCTTAACCTTATCAGACTGATGGGCTTCTTAACACCCTTATAAGTGTAAAGCCACGAAAACGGTTGCTGATTGCTTAATTTGCGGCTTCCTGACGATGAAAACCTCGCCACCAGACCAGTAAGTTAACCAGGGCAATCGTCGCGCCAGCCAGACAAACGCCAGCCCAACCGCCATGTTGCCAGGCTGAGGCTGAAATTAGCGAACCGGCGGCACCGCCAATAAAGTAGCTGGTCATGTAACCTGCGGTCAGGCGATTACGCGCATCAGGATGTATTCGATAAATTACCGTCTGGTTAGTGATATGCACGCCCTGCACGGTGAGGTCCAGCACCAGGATGCCGATAATCAAGGCCAGTACGGAAGTGTGGCCAAACCAGATCGCCAGCCATGAAAGTAATAGCAGCAGCAGACCGAAAGTAGTGGTGTGGTGCGATTTACCCTTATCGGCAAAACCGCCCGCCGGACGAGCACCCAACGCTCCGGCAGCTCCCGCAAGTCCAAACAGACCAATTACACCATCGCTGTAGTTAAAAGGTGGGGCGGCAAGCAAAAAGGCCATTGAGGTCCAGAGAATGCTGAAGTTGGCAAAGGTCAGGCAGCCCAGCAACGCGCGGGTGCGCAGAATTTTATCGCTGATAAACATGCTGAAAACGGAAACAAGCAACTGTGGGTAGTTGAGGTGGGTTTCTGATTTCATTTGTGGCAGACCACGCCATAATGCCAGCGCCATCAGTGCCATTAACACCGAGGCAACCCAAAAGACGGTGCGCCAGCCGCCGAGGTTTGCCAGCAACCCGGCAACGGTTCGTGCCAGCAAGATCCCCAACAGCAGACCGCTCATAATGGTGCCGACCACTTTGCCGCGTTTGTCCGGTGAAGCCAGCGTCGCTGCCAGCGGAACCAGAATTTGTGCCACGACCGAGAATAAACCGGTTAATGCCGTACCGAGGATCATCATCGCCAGTGACTGACTGCTGGCAGTGATTAACATACCGCCCGCTGCCAGTAAGGTCATCGAGACAATCAGGCGGCGGCGTTCAAACATATCACCGAGGGGAACAAGAAACAGCAGACCTGCGGCATAGCCCAACTGCGCGGCGGTAACAATAAAGCCCGCCGAACTGGCGGAAAGGGAAAAGTTACGCGCGATGGTGTCGAGCAATGGCTGGGCGTAATAGTTGCTGGCGACCGCCAGACCGGTGGCGATAGACATCAGCACGATCAGTGCCGGGCTAAGCTCATGATTAGGTTTAGTCATTATTTTTGTTTATCAGGTGATGATTAAGCAGGGAATCAATAATAGCGGATGTTGATGAATATAGGATGAAAGATAGATTGTTAAAATGTGCGGGTAATGGGGAGAGGGTATTTGAAGGTGAAATATGCCACTAAGGCAAATGTTACGTTCACTTCCAGACTATAGCTACTTTGTCACTATTTTGCTGGTGAACGTGCCAGGGTGGCTCAGTCGCCACCACCCTGGCGACCCAGGCTTTTGGCACAAAATCGCCGCTACGCGGTACATTCGACTTATTTCTTACGGCTATCGGGTACGGGCGCGAGGTAACATCCCTGTAAGACGCGCCCTCGCCGCGCATCCCTGCGCGTCGCCCCAGCCTTCAGAAAACGTCTCATCGATTTTCAGCCGGATTAAAACCATCGCTGCAATTGTTTTACTCACATGAGCATTATCTGCGCGGTTATCAATATTTACTTCTGCGCTGCCAGCGCCTCATTCACCCAGCCATCGAACTGCTGCTGGTGGGCTTTGATCCAACCATCAACGTGGCCCTGAATATCGCCTTCTGAGGCTTTGCCGTCATGCATAATGGCGTTCTGGGCGTTAATATCTGCCACTGGCAACTGCATAATGGCAAACAGTTTCGCTGCCGCCGGATTTTTCTCGGCCCAGGCTTTGTTGGCAACGATATGCATGGTACTGACCGGGAAGCCGTAATTCGCGCCATTCGGCAGTTTGGTATCGGCATTTTTATCGCCCGGCAGTGCGGAGAACGGCACCTGCAACCAGACCACATCTTTCCCCGGTTTCAGTTCGTTACTCACCCAGTACGGCGTCCAGGTGTAGTAAAACACCGGCTTACCCTCTTTGTAACGACTGATGGTGTCAGCCATCATCGCTGCGTAGTTCCCCTGATTATGCGTCACGGTATTGGTCAGTCCATACGCGGCAAGCTGGTGGTTGATCGCACCTTCGCAGCCCCAGCCTGGGTTACAGCCGGTTAAATCCGCTTTACCGTCGCCGTTGGTATCGAACAGTTTGGCGATCTTCGGATCTTTAAGTTGCGCGATGTTGGTGATTTTGTACTGGTCGGCGGTTTTCTTATCGATCAGGTAACCCTGTGCCGCGCCGTTAACGAATACCCCTTCACGATAAAATTTCTTATCGCCACCGGCAGCTTCGTACATGTTGTCATGCAGTGGCGTCCAGTTCACTGCGGTGAAGGTTGCATCGCCGGAAGCAAGCGAGGTGTAGCCAACGTTGTAATCCACTTCGCTGGGTTTATTGACGGTATAACCTAATTTCTCCAGCGCGCGGCTGACCAGCAGCGTCTGGAAAGTTTCTTCGGTGATGGTGCTCTGAACCGGATTAACAGTAATGCCTTTGCCCGGCAGGTCGGCAGCAAAAGTTTGTGTAGAGATAAGCGTGGCAAACGCTGTCGCAAAAAGTACGCTATGTCGCATTGTTATTCCTTTTTTTGGCAGGGTGATAATGCCCGGCGTCACCGGGCAAGTGCAGAGTTACTTAATGAATGGGCGGGTCAGCAGACCGACAGGGCCAGTGGTGTACCAGCGACGGTTGCCGCGACTGCGTGAGTCGCGCCCAACGGCCTGCGTCAGGCGGTCGAGGATAATGGCGAGGATCACAATCCCGACGCCGCCAACGGTGGCAAGGCCCATATCCAGACGACCGATACCGCGAAGTACCATCTGACCCAGCCCGCCGACGGCAATCATCGAGGCGATGACCACCATAGAAAGGGCCAGCATCAGCGTCTGGTTAACGCCCGCCATAATGGTCGGCATCGCCAGCGGTAACTGAACTTTGAACAGCATCTGGCGCGGGCTGGCACCGAATGAGCGCGAGGCTTCAATCAGATCCGCCGGAACCTGGTTAATCCCCAGAATGGTCAGACGGATAATCGGCGGCAGAGCAAAGATGATCGTCACCACCACGCCCGGCACGTTACCGATACCAAACAGCATGACGATTGGCACCAGGTAGACAAACGCTGGCGTGGTCTGCATGGCATCAAGCAGTGGACGAATAATTTTCGCCGCTCGCGGACTTCTCGCCAGCCAGATCCCCAACGGTAAACCGATGACGATACAGAACAGCAGGGCGGTTAACACCAGCGCCAGGGTAACCATGGCCTGCGACCAGGCACCGATTGCGCCGATGGCAATCAGCGAAACCAGCGTCGCCACGCCCATTCCGACCCCGGAAATCTGCCAGGCGATGAGAGCGAAAACGATAATCGCCACTGGCGCTGGCATACCCAGCAGCAATTGCTGGAAACCGTTAAGGATGTAATCAACCGGAACGCGCACGCCCTGGAAGACGGGACGGAAATGGGTAACGACCCAGTCGATCCCTTCAGTGACCCAACTGTCGAGCGGGATCAGCGTTTTATGGAACGGATCGAGAATATTAAAATGCTCGACGTTTGGCGCAGGCGTACTGGTCAGCCAGTCAGCACCACCGCCGTCAGTCGGTGCAGTCGCCGGTGTACCCCAGGCGTCTGCGGACTGTGCGGCACTGTCCGCCGCTGGCGTGGTATCCCACGGATTATTTTGATCAGCCATTATTTACCCCCTCACGATCTAAAGCGCGCAGCAGCATTCCTTTCGAAATGATGCCGACATACTGTTGGTCCTCGTCGACCACGGGCACCGCACAGGGTGCCTGTCCGACATGAGAGAGCAACTCGCTAAGAGGCGTTTGTGCATCGACCGCTAACGGCGCATCAATCAGCGCCGCATCAAGACCTTGCTGCTGCGTTAACGCGGTTTTAAGCGAATCGATAGACACTGCGCCGACAAACTTATTACCGCGTTCGATGACGTAGCCATATTCGCGATCTTCATCCTGCAATAATTTCAATGCCGAACGCGGGCCGAAGCCGGGGGTTTTACGGATTAAGCCGTTCGGTGTCCGGCGAGCAATATCTTTCGCACTGAATACCTGACTAATATCGACGCCACGGAAGAAGGTACGGACATAATCATTCGCCGGATTATTGAGAATTTCATCCGGTGTGCCGACCTGTACCACTTCACCATTTTGCATAATGGCAATTCGGTCGCCAATACGCATAGCTTCATCGAGATCGTGGGAAATAAAGACAATGGTGCGCTGATGTTTCGCCTGTAATTTTACCAGCTCATCCTGCATCTCGGTGCGAATTAATGGATCGAGTGCTGAGAAGGCTTCGTCCATTAATAATATATCCGGATTAATCGCTAACGCGCGGGCTAATCCCACACGTTGACGCATCCCGCCAGAGAGTTCATCCGGGTAGCTGTGGGCATAATTTTCCAGCCCGACCTGACGCAGTGCATCAAGGGCTTTTTCCCGGCGTTCTTCGGCATTAATTCCGGCCAATTCCATACCGAACGCAGTATTGTCCAGCACGGTCATATGCGGCATTAAGGCAAAGGACTGGAAGACCATCGCAATCTTTTTTCTGCGCACCTCACGGAGTTCGGCGTCGGATATTTTGGCAATATCCACACCATCAATCAGCACTTGCCCGCGGGTGGGTTCAATCAGGCGATTGAGAAGGCGTACCATTGTGGATTTACCCGAACCGGATAATCCCATGATGACAAATATCTCGCCTTCTTCAATGGCCAGACTGGCGTCTTTTACGCCAAGCGATAGCCCAGTTTTTTCCAGAATTTGTTCTTTTGAAAGTCCTTGTTCGATATATTTGAAAGCTCGCTGTGGATGCTCACCAAATATTTTATAAAGATTTTTAATTTCTAATTTAATTGCCATGCAATAGAAAGATTCCTGTTATTTGTTTATGTCGATACATTACCCAATGGAAATAGTCACTTTTTTCTACCCTAACATACTGAGAATCTGAGGCAACCCCTGATGGCAAATGTGGCATGAATATTGATGTGAGCAAATCGCCGGAATTTCCCATGATATAAGGGCTGAGAGCAAATCGAGAAAAGTTGATATTTTTTGTCAAAAATAGCGAAAAAACGCCTGAATATTGTGGTTTCAGGCGAATAATGCAACAGAGTGTCAGTGTAGATCACCACAAAATATTTGCGTGATAAAAAGCTATTTGGCGGGAATTATTTCCCTGCTGCGGGTAGTGATATTTTTGAAAAATAACACCCTCAGAAATTCCAGTCTTCATCTTCTGTTTCGACCGCTTTTCCCATCACATATGAAGAGCCTGAACCGGAAAAGAAATCGTGATTTTCATCGGCATTCGGCGAAAGCGCGGCGAGGATTGCCGGATTCACTTCTGCCATTTCTGCGGGAAATAACGGTTCGTAGCCCAGATTCATCAACGCCTTATTGGCGTTGTAACAGAGAAACGCTTTCACATCGTCAGCCCACGGGGTTTCGGTGTACAGCTCATCGGTATATTGCAACTCGTTGTCATAGAGTTCCAGCAACAAATCGAAGGCGAATCTCTTCAACTCTTCACGTTGTCCAAGAGGTATTTTTTCCAAGTTTTTCTGATATTTATAGCCGATGTAGTAACCGTGGACTGCTTCATCGCGGATAATCAGACGGATCAGGTCTGCGGTATTGGTCAGCTTTCCGCGGCTGGAAAAATACATCGGCAGCCAGAAACCGGAATAGAACAAAAAAGATTCAAGAAACACACTGGCGATTTTCTTTTTCAGCGGATCATCCCCGCGATAATGTTGCTGAATAATCTGAGCTTTTCGCTGCAACGGTGCGTTTTCTTCACTCCAGGCGTAGGCGGCATCGACATCTTTGGTCTGGCACAGCGTCGAGAAAATCGAACTGTAAGAGCGGGCATGAACCGCTTCCATAAAGCTGATATTCGATAATACCGCTTCTTCATGAGGCGTGAGTGCATCGGGCAACAGCGAAGGCGCGCCGATAACATTTTGCAGCGTGTCGAGCAGCGTCAGGCCAGTAAAAACGCGCATCGTCAGTTGTTGTTCTACGACACTTAATGTCTGCCATGCAGGAATATCGTTCGACAGCGGCACCTTTTCTGGTAGCCAGAAATTGCTGGTCAGGCGATTCCACACCTCCAGATCTTTATCGTCAGATATCTTGTTCCAGTTGATGGCGCTGATACGAGAGAGTTTCATAGATATTCCTTAAAGTGCACACGAGACGCAGCCTTCAATTTCAGTGCCTTCCAGCGCCATCTGACGCAGGCGGATGTAATAGAGCGTTTTGATACCTTTGCGCCAGGCGTAAATCTGCGCTTTGTTGATATCGCGAGTGGTGGCGGTATCGGGGAAAAACAGTGTCAGCGACAGCCCCTGATCGACATGGCGAGTCGCTTCCGCGTAAGTGTCGATGATCTTTTCTGCGCCAATTTCGTAAGCGTCCTGATACAGCGCCAGATTCTCGTTAGTCATAAACGGGGCAGGGTAGTAAACGCGTCCTGTTTTGCCCTCTTTGCGTATCTCTACTTTCGCCACAATCGGATGAATACTCGACGTAGCATGGTTGATATAAGAGATAGAACCGGTTGGCGGCACCGCCTGAAGATTCTGGTTGTAAATGCCGTAGCGCATCACGTCGTCGCGCAGCTGCGCCCACATCTCACGGGTAGGTAACGTAATACCGCTACGGGTAAACAGTTCGCCAACTTTCGCCGTTTTCGGCTGCCAGTTCCCTTGCAGATATTGGCTAAAATATTCACCACTGGCATAGCGTGACTGTTTGAACCCGGCGAAGGTTTCACCGCGTTCGCGCGCCAGCAACATCGAGGTACGCAGTGCGTGCCAGGTGATGGTATAGAAATAGAGATTGGTGAAATCCAGTGCTTCCGGCGACCCATAAGCGATGCCTTCTCGCGCCAGATAGCCGTGTAAATTCATCTGCCCCAGTCCGATGGCGTGTGAGGCGGCATTTCCGGCTTCGATGGACGGCACGCTGCGGATATGACTCATATCTGACACCGCCGTTAAACCGCGCACGGCAGTCTCTACCGTGCGGGCAAAGTCGGGGGAATCCATGGTGTGGGCAATATTCAACGAACCTAAATTGCAGGAAATATCATGGCCTGTGCGGGCATAGTCGAGATTCTCGTCATACTCTGAGGCGCTGTTAACCTGCAAAATTTCTGAGCAGAGATTGCTCATATTTATGCGCCCGGCGATAGGGTTAGCACGGTTAACCGTGTCTTCATACATGATGTAGGGATAGCCGGACTCAAACTGGATTTCTGCCAGTCTCTGGAAGAAATCACGGGCGTTGAGGTATTTTTTGCGAATGCGTTCATCGGCAACCAGTTCGTCATAGTGTTCGCTAATGGCGACATCGGCAAACGGCTTGCCATAAACTCGCTCTACGTCATAAGGCGAAAATAGCGCCATCTGCGCATTCTCTTTTGCCAGATGGAAAGTGATATCCGGGATCACCACGCCCAGCGACAGTGTTTTAATCCGGATTTTTTCGTCGGCATTTTCCCGTTTTGTATCGAGAAAACGCAGAATATCGGGATGATGAGCATGTAAATAGACTGCACCTGCCCCCTGACGCGCGCCGAGCTGGTTGGCATAGGAAAATGCGTCTTCCAGCATTTTCATCACCGGAATCACGCCAGATGATTGATTTTCAATACGTTTAATTGGCGCGCCCGCTTCTCGCAGATTCGACAGCAAAAATGCTACGCCGCCGCCGCGTTTCGACAGTTGCAGTGCGGAATTTACCGCCCGGCCAATCGACTCCATATTGTCTTCAATACGCAGCAGAAAACAGGAAACCAGTTCGCCGCGCTGCTGCTTACCGCAGTTGAGGAATGTCGGCGTGGCTGGCTGAAAGCGTCCTGACAGCATCTCATCGGTCAGTTGCGTCGCCAGTGTTTCATCGCCTTGTGCCAGCGTCAGCGCCACCATCGTGACTCGATCGGCAAAATCTTCCAGATAACGCTTACCGTCGAATGTCTTCAACGTATAGCTGGTGTAAAACTTCCATGCTCCGAGGAATGTCTGGAAACGAAAACCGCTGGCGTGCGCGTGGGCAAACAGCGTAATGACAAAATCGCGAGAGTAGCGATTAAGGACGCTTTCATCATAGTAACCTTCGTTAACCAGCCAGTTCAGGCGCTGCTGCTGGCTACTGAAGGCCACACTGTTCGGACGCACATGCGTCGTTATAAAGGCGTCTACTGCCTGGCGATCTTTATCGAACTGAATGCGACCTGCGCTATCGTAAAGGTTAAGCATCGCATTCAGCGCGTGGTAATCCATCGTTTCCTGCGTCAGGCGTTCTGCGGTTGTCGTTGCCAAAATTCGGTTACTCCTTTACGAACGTTTTCGATATCGCTTTGCGTACCCATGAGTTCAAAACGGTACAGCCACGGCACGCCGCATTTCTGAGCAATCACATCTCCGGCGCGGCCATACGCCTCACCAAAGTTGCGATTACCCGAAGCAATAACGCCGCGCAGCAACGCCCGGTTATGCTCGTCGTTTAAAAAGCGAATGACCTGTCGTGGCACCGCGCCAGCCGTACCGCCGCCGCCGTAAGAGGGCACGATCAGGATGTAAGGCTCGTCTACCTGAATCCGTTCCCGCTCATTGAGCGGGATGCGCACCGCGGGCAGCCCTAAACGTTCGATAAAACGCTGCGTATTTTCGGAGCTACTGGAAAAGTAGACGAGCTGGCTCATGCACTGGCCGCGTGTGGCGCTGGATGCAGACGGTTAATCATGTCCGGACGGAAACCAGACCAGCTAAGATCGCCTGCAATCACAACCGGCAACTGACGAAAGCCCTGAGCACGCAACGCTTCCGCCGCTTCAGGAACGTGATCGACATTAATCATTTCAAAATCAAAGCCCCGGTTTTCCATCGCCCGTTTGGTGGCGTGGCACTGAACGCAATCGTTACGAGTGTAAATAGTAATGCGCATGATTCGTATTTCCGTTTAAAATGAAGATACGGCGCGATGATACGCGTCGGGTTGTCTCTCTGTTGATACAGAGATACTAGATGTAGTTGAAAAAAGATTCAACCACACAATATATAGCAAATAGTGGTCGAAATTACCCTGGGTATGAGCGTGACGGGGTAGGGGGATTTTTGTGATTCAGCAGACAAAAAGAAACCCCGAAGCCAGGCTTCGGGGTCAAAGACGCGTATTTATTATCATTATTGCACTACGATTTGCGCATGCTTAACAGTGCGCCGATAAAAATACCTACCGCAGCTGCTGTACCCACGCTACACCAGGGTCTTTCACGAACAAAAGAATCCGCGCAGCCAACGGCATCACGCGCGGCTTGCTGGACGCGAGTACGACCATGCATTCGCGCCCTGGTTTCTTTCAGTAGAGCCTGCGCTTTACTGCGTGCGGCTTCAGCTTCCCCTTTAGCGTCGCTGCCCCAGGACTTCAACACAGATTCGAGGCTGTCAGCTAATTGATTGACATCATTCTGGATATCCTGCACGCCATCATCAACGTCGTTGCGGTTCGGTCGGTTAAACATATGATCCCCCATTAGAATTCGATGTAATTTTCAGTGTAGACCATAATTTTCTTAACTGAGGTTCATCGCGGCTTTATGGACTTTTCTGAAAGCGTTGTGAATGCGCAATCAGGTAAGGTAGGCCCGCGGTTGATAATAACGAGGATCAAATATGTATTTACGACCAGACGAGGTGGCGCGCGTACTTGAAAAAGTCGGTTTTACTGTCGATGTGGTAACCCAGAAAGCGTATGGTTACCGCCGTGGGGAAAATTATGTCTATGTTAATCGTGAAGCACGAATGGGACGTACCGCCCTGGTAATTCATCCAACATTAAAAGAACGTAGTTCGACACTGGCTGAACCCGCTTCCGATATTAAAACTTGCGATCATTACCAGCAATTTCCGCTCTATTTAGCGGGTGAACGTCATGAGCATTACGGTATCCCCCATGGCTTTAGTTCGCGTGTTGCGCTTGAACGTTATTTGAATGGTTTATTTGGCGAAGCCAGTTAAAGACGCGACTGGCGATGCCAGTCGCGAAAAGAAGGCTCAGGCTTTTACCTGCTGGTAACGGCTGACTTTAAACAGTCGGCGGCAATAATCGAGGAAGTAGCCATAAACCGCCCCCATCAACATCGAAACAACGATGTTTGAACTGACCGCCGCCATAATCTGATGCCAGTCTGCGCCCACCACTAACAAGATCGCCACATACACCGGTGACTGGAACGTCACATAAGCCATGATATCCGCCAGATTTTTTATCCAGCCCGACGGGCTAACTTTGCGTGCTGCGCGCATAAACAGATCGCGGTACATACCGTATGGCCATGCAATTAAGATGTTCACCGGAATCGCTACCAATCTGGAATAAAAAGACTGTTCGAAGCTCATTCCGGAGAGGAAAACTTCAATACACATGTTCACGACAGAACAGTAAACAACCATCGCGAACGTATCTGCAACTGCATGACGCAAGCGTGACTGCGGTGAGAACATGCTAATGCTCCTTAATAAAAGCGTAATGGGATGTGAATGGAGATGAAAGCAGTGGATCTCATTGCCATCTGCATTTTCGCATAGCGTATATCGCTGGCTATGACTAATCAATTAGTGAAAAATTTTTATTTAATCTGTTTTTGTAGATAAAATATTCCGTAACGGCGCGTTTTTTGTACATTGTGGATTTTTACATGCCAATATGATTTATTTTTAATTAAATCAATTGGATATGTGTTTACCTTTATTTTCACTCATGAAGGTTTGGGGGGGAGGTAACGCTATAAGCGTAGAGAATTCGGCGTATGTAGTGATCGGGTCATTTTCAGCATTTTTTATGCCAGATAATGTACATTGACAGCAGAAAGCACCAGTGATAGATGTTTTCTTTTATTCTGTTGAGTTGCATTTTTATTCACTTTGGTTTTGTCAGGCTTGCGGAATTAGCGAGCAGAGAGCGCCGCTCTGTTCACCAATAACCGAAATTACTCATCAAAATGGCTAATATATAATCTTGAAATTATTCTGAGAGTTTCAGAAAATAACAGCTGAAATAATCTCGTGCAGTACTGTAAATAGATTAAATTTTGTGGAAATATAATAAGTGATCGCTTACACTACGCGACGAAATACTTTTTTGTTTTGGCGTTAAAAGGTTTTCTTTATTATGTCCGTAATGTTACAAAGTTTAAATAACATTCGCACTCTCCGTGCGATGGCTCGCGAATTCTCCATTGACGTTCTTGAAGAAATGCTCGAAAAATTCAGGGTTGTCACTAAAGAAAGACGTGAAGAAGAAGAACAGCAGCAGCGTGAACTGGCAGAGCGCCAGGAAAAAATTAGCACCTGGCTGGAGCTGATGAAAGCTGACGGAATTAACCCGGAAGAGTTATTGGGTAATAGCTCTGCTGCTGCACCACGCGCTGGTAAAAAACGCCAGCCGCGTCCGGCAAAATATAAATTCACCGATGTTAACGGTGAAACTAAAACCTGGACCGGTCAGGGCCGTACACCGAAGCCAATCGCTCAGGCGCTGGCAGAAGGTAAATCTCTCGACGATTTCCTGATCTAATTACTGAGGCCGGATGTCGCTGCTATGGCGCGTCCGGCGTCGCTTCTCAAGCTCGTTGGTTCCAAGGCATCTTATCTAACAACCTTGCCATCCCACAAAAACCGCTAATTCCTGCAAACAGTAACCCGGCACCAACAAAGCCGCTTAATAAGAAGAAACCACTATTTACGGTATAACCCAGTACAACGCCGATTAATATTAAACCACCCGCGGCGATCTGCACCTGGCGCATTAACGGCAAGGGTTGAGACTTATTTACCGCAACTGGCAATCCTGCTTTTTTCCAGCCATCAATCCCATCTTCGAGTAAAAAGATTTCTGCGGGGGCGGCAATCGCTGCTAATTTATCGGCGTTATTACTGGTGCGTTTACCTGCCTGGCAGTGGAATATTATTTGCTCGCGACGTAATTTAGCCGGAAGACCTGACTGTTCCAGCACGGATAATGGAGCCAGATCTGCTTCAGGAATATGTTCACGGAGATATTCATCAGCGTCACGAATATCGATTAACTTTGCGCCGCGTGCGATTAATTCTTGTGCATCATGCGGCGAAATGGTTGTCAAAGCCATAGTGACTCCTTACGGACAATAGACATTTTTCAGGGTGGCGATAATGGCATTTACCGCCTCATTTTTAATGGAATATAGAATGCGTTGGGCATCCCGTTGGCTGTCGATAAGCCCTTCGTCCCGCATACGAGCGAGATGCTGTGATGTTGCAGAGGCACTCAGTCCGGTAATGCGCGTCAGCTCTCCCGCACTGGTGCCGGGGGAACCGCTAAGCATGCACAGAATCAGCAACCGTTTAGGGTGGCTCATTGCTTTCAATAAGGCCGCTGCCTGTTCGGCACTGGCCTGTAATTGCGCGAGTTCAGTCATATTTATTTAAGTATTTTCTAAATTAAGCAAACTCTAAACTAAAAATGCAACATATACCAGCCTCAGCAGCGTAAATGAGAGTAAAAGCGTAAGCTGAAACTGGCAGGCTCCGCTAAAATTACTACGCTTAAGAGATAAAATCTCTTTTTAAACAATGAGTAATTTTCTTATAGGGAGTACATATGGGTTTCTGGAGAATCGTCATCACCATCATTCTGCCGCCGCTCGGCGTGCTGCTCGGTAAAGGGTTCGGTTGGGCGTTCATTATTAATATTCTGCTGACACTGCTTGGGTATATCCCCGGTTTGATTCACGCGTTCTGGGTGCAAACCCGCGATTAAACCTGTCCTCACCCCCGCGGCGTTAACGCGCCGCGTTCCTCTGCTACACTTTCTGAGTGTTTCCGTTAACGAATGAGGTAGCTATGGGTCTGTTCAATTTTGTGAAAGATGCCGGAGAAAAACTCTGGGACGCGGTCACAGGTCAGCACGATAAAGACGATCAGGCGAAGAAGGTGCAGGAGCATCTGAACAAAACCGGTATACCTGATGCCGATAAAGTGAACATTCAAATCGCCGACGGCAAAGCGACGGTCACGGGTGACGGCTTAAGTCAGGAGGCGAAGGAGAAAATCCTTGTTGCGGTGGGGAATATTTCCGGTATTGCCAGTGTCGATGATCAGGTGAAAACGGCGACACCAGCCGCTGCCAGCCAGTTTTATACCGTTAAGTCTGGCGACACTCTTAGCGCCATTTCTAAACAGGTCTACGGTAACGCCAATCTGTACAATAAAATCTTCGAAGCGAATAAACCGATGCTGAAAAGCCCGGATAAAATTTACCCGGGGCAAGTGTTGCGTATTCCTGAAGAGTAGTTAATTGCCAGCCATCGCCTGCTGGATAATGGGAATTGGCGTCAGTAAATGCTGGCGCATTAACTCACTGGCGCGCGCGGTATCTCGCGCCAGTACCGCCGCAGTCAGGGTCTGGTGCTGATCGTGTTTATCCTCCAGCATCTCCACCGAAAGCACTGTTCGCCGCAGCCAGATAAATCGATAGCGCGCCGCCAGATCAAACAACCGTTCACGCATTTGCAGCAAATAGTGAGAACCACAGCCCGCCACAATTGCCGTATGAAACGCCTGATGACGCAGATCCCACTCATCAAGCATTTTCTCACTGGCGTCACAGGCCTCCAGCTTACTGAGCAGATGCGCTTTTGCGAGAACGTCTGCCTCCCATTCATCGCCACCGCGGGCAATCGCCAGACTGACCAGCATCGCTTCCATATTGGCGCGGGCGTCGAAAATATCGAGCAGCTCCTGCTCTGACATAGACGCCACCCGATACCCTTTTTGATTCACCACCGTGACCAGCCGTTCCGCCACCAGTTGCGAAAGAGCTTCCCGTAACGGCCCAACGCCAAGTGCATAACGCGATGTAAGCAAACTCATCCGTAATTTTTCATCCGGTTGAAAATTACCGCGAATAATATCGTTCTTCAGCCAGCGATAGCCATCCAGAGACGTAATGGTCATGGTGTGACTCCTGATCATTATCAGCGCGTATTATGAACGGGTGTTTTTTGCCACAATACCAGCTTTTTCCAGCGAGCCATAATTGGCACGGTACAGATAATCCCTATCGCTAATAAGCCGGTGGAGATCACTTCTAACTGTTGCGCCGGGCGGAATAGCATCACTACCAACACAAAGGTAATAAAGCCGATTACCAGCCAGGTGAGCCACGGATAAAGCCACATCCGCAGGCGAATTTCGCTTCCTTCTGCTCGCAGAATTTTGCGCATCCGCAATTGTGAAACGGCGATGACTAAATAAACCAGCAGGGCGATAGCGCCGGAGCTGTCGATCAGAAATTTAAACACTTTCGCAGGCGCGTAATAATTCACCACCACCGTTAAAAATGCCGCACCGGTGGAGAGTAATACCGCCACATACGGGGTTTTACTGCGGTTGATTTTACCCATTACCGCGGGAGCATCACCGCGACGGCTTAAGGAGTAGAGCATTCTGGAAGCGGTATACAGCGCCGAGTTCAGGCAACTGGTTACGGAAAGTAATATCACGCAGTCCATGATTAATTTCGCATGGGGAATATTGAGCAACTCCAGAACCGAGCGATAAGATCCAACGGCTTTCAGCCCCGGCATATTCCACGGTATTAATGCCACGACGACAAAAATAGAGCACAAATAGAAGATAGAAATACGCCAGATAACCGAGTTGGTGGCGCGGACAATATGTTTTTCCGGCGTGTCAGATTCCGCGGCGGCAATGGTGACAATTTCTGCGCCCATAAACGAGAACATGGTGATCAACATCGCGCTTAATACCGCACCGAAGCCGTTGGGCATAAAGCCGCCGCTATCCCACAATCTTGAGATCCCGCTCACTTCGGCATAAGGGTAAAAACCGCTAATTGCGACTGCACCAAGGAAAATAAAGGCCAGGATAGCGATGACTTTGCACAGCGCCAGCCAGAACTCAAATTCGCCGTAGTTTTTAACGCTTAATAAATTACTGCCAGTTAAGGCGAGGGTAATGACGAGGGAAAATAGCCAGATGGGAATGCCTGGAACCCACGAGTGCAGGATCATGGCGGCGATGTTGGCTTCCAGCGGGATAACCAGTACCCAAAACCACCAGTACAACCAGCCGATGGTATAGCCCGCCCAACGACCAATAGCTTTATCTGCATAGGTGGAAAACGAACCCGTGTCGGGCGTGGCAACCGCCATTTCCGCCAACATCCGCATAATCATAACCACCAGTAATCCGGCGAACAGATAGGCCAGTAATACCGCCGGGCCCGCTTCGGCGATGGCGACGCTGGAACCGACAAACAGACTTGCGCCGATAACACCGGCAATAGACAACATGGTGACGTGGCGTGACTTCAGCCCGCCGCCTAACTCATGTGGTTGCGATGATTGCCCCATCCTGAATCCTCTCGAAAGTGTGTCACTTGGGAGAGCGCCCCGACATTTCCCGCGTCGGGTCACGCGTTTAATTGTTATTGATTCTTTTTGCCGGAGAGCGGCTCCGCCTTACCCGACCTGGATTCTCGTAGGCCGGACAAGACGCAAAGCGTCGCCTCCGGCATGGTGCGCCGAATGTCGGATGCGGCGTAAACGCCTTATCCGACCTACATTTTCGTGGGCCGGACAAGACGCGCAGCGTCGCCTCCGGCATGGGTACGGATCTACTGCTTCGCCTCAGCAAAACACTGGCTGATGATCTCCAGACCCTGACGGATCTGAGCGTCTTCAATGGTGAGCGGTACAAGGATGCGCAGCACGTTGTAATACGGGCCGCAGGAGAGAAGAATCAGGCCCTTATCGCGGGCGCGCGCCACGATCTCGGCGGTGAGTTTTGCGTCCGGTTTGCTGTGATCGCCATCTTCAAACAGCTCGATGGCGATCATCGCTCCCAGCCCGCGTACGTCGCCGATCTCCGGGTGTTTTTCGGCTATCGCCAGCAATCCGTCTTTCAACTTCTGTCCCAGAACGTTGGCTTTTTGCAGCAGATTTTCCTGCTCAAACACCTTCAACACTTCCAGCGCAGCCACGCAGGCAATCGGGTTACCCGCATAGGTGCCGCCCAGACCGCCTGGAGCGACGGCATCCATCACTTCCGCGCGCCCGGTGACGCCCGCCAGCGGGAAGCCGCCCGCGATCGATTTCGCAAAGGTGGTAAGATCCGGCGCAACGCCCATCTGCTCCATCGCAAACAGCGTGCCGGTACGCCCCGCGCCGCTCTGCACTTCATCGGCAATCAGCATGATCCCGTGCTCGTCACACAGAGCGCGTAAACGCTGCATAAAGGCTGGCGTCGCGGCGTAGAAACCGCCTTCGCCCTGAACGGGCTCAATCACGATGGCGGCGATATCTTCCGGCGCGGCGTCATTTTTAAAGATCCGGTGGATGCTGGCGATAGCGTCATCTTCACTGATGCCGTGCAGCGGGCAAGGATAAAGCGCGCGATAAACGTGCCCAGGCATCAGTCCCATGCCCGCAGAGTACGGATTCACCTTGCCGGTCAGCGCCAGCGTGTAATGCGTGCGCCCGTGATATGCACCGCTAAAGGCGATGGTCCCGCTGCGTTTGGTGGCGGCGCGGGCGATTTTCACCGCGTTTTCCACCGCTTCGGAACCGGTCGTAACCAGCAGCGTTTTTTTGGCGAAATCTCCCGGCACCTTCTGATTCATAATCTCGCACAGCTCCAGATACGGTTCGTAAGCCAGCACCTGGAAGCAGGTGTGCGACAGTTTTTTCAACTGCGCTTCCACCGCGGCAACCACTTTCGGATGCAGGTGCCCGGTATTGAGCACCGCAATCCCGCCCGCGAAATCAAGAAACTCACGGCCTTCAACGTCCCACACCCGGCAGTTTTCCGCGCGGTCAGCGAAAATCGGGTGAATTTGCCCAACGCCACGAGGAACTGCCTGACTACGGCGCTGCATTAACTCTTTATTGCTGCTCATTCGCGTTCTCCAGTTAAAGACCGATGCACATATATTTGATTTCTAAGTAATCTTCGATGCCATACTTCGAACCTTCACGACCCAGACCCGAGGCTTTAATGCCGCCGAACGGGGCCACTTCATTGGAAATAATGCCAGTATTAATGCCGACGATGCCGTACTCCAGCGCCTCGCCCACGCGGAAGACGCGGCTTAAATCACGGGCGTAGAAATAGGCGGCAAGGCCAAACTCGGTGTCATTGGCCTGCGCAATCACATCAGCTTCATCTTTAAAGCGGAACAGCGGGGCGAGGGGGCCGAACGTCTCTTCTTTCGACACTTTGGCGTTGGCCGGAACGTCCACCAGAATGGTCGGCTGGAAGAAGTTGCCGCCGCGTTCGTGTGCTTTACCACCGCAAACCACGCGCGCACCTTTCTCCAGCGCATCGGCAATATGCTCTTCCACTTTTACTACCGCTTTTTCATCAATCAGCGGCCCGATGGTGACGCCATTCTCCAGCCCGTCGCCGATGTGCAGTTTGCTTACCGCCTGCTGTAATTTTTCGGCAAAGCGGTCATACACGCCGTCCTGCACGTATAAACGGTTGGCGCAGACGCAGGTTTGCCCGGCGTTGCGGAATTTCGAGGCCAGTGCGCCTTCCACGGCTTTGTCGAGGTCGGCATCGTCAAAGACGATAAACGGCGCGTTGCCGCCCAGCTCCAGCGACACTTTCTTGATGTCTTTCGCGCACTGTTCCATTAACTGGCGGCCAATTTCGGTCGAGCCGGTAAACGACAGCTTGCGCACCAGCGGATTGCTGGTCAGTTCGTTACCCACCGCGCCCGCCGAACCGGTGACCACGTTAAATACGCCAGCCGGAACGCCTGCGCGAATCGCCAGCTCCGCCAGCGCCAGCGCAGAGAACGGCGTCTGACTGGCGGGCTTCAGCACCATGGTGCAGCCTGCCGCCAGCGCCGGACCGGCTTTGCGGGTAATCATCGCCGCCGGGAAGTTCCACGGCGTGATAGCCGCGGTGACGCCAATCGGCTGCTTGATAACAATCAGGCGTTTATCGGCCTGATGACCAGGAATGGTGTCGCCATAAATGCGTTTGCCTTCTTCGGCAAACCACTCAATAAAGGAGGCGGCGTAGCTAATTTCGCCTTTCGCTTCAGCCAGCGGTTTGCCCTGTTCTAGGGTCATCAGGCGCGCTAAATCGTCCTGATGCTCCATCATCAAATTGAACCAGTTGCGCAGAATGGTGGCGCGTTCTTTGGCGGTGAGCGCACGCCAGGCGGGCAGAGCGCGGTTGGCGGCGTCGATAGCGGCGCGGGTTTCATAAGCGCCCATTTTGGGCACGCTACCCAGCTTGTCGCCGTTCGCCGGATTGGTGACGTCGATGACCTCGCCATTGTTGGCGTCCAGCCATTCCCCGTTAATCAACGCCTGCTGGCGGAATAAGTTACTGTCGTTAAGTTTCATTGTTACGTCCTGTTTTCAAAGGTTATTGATTAAATGCGGCGTGTAAGGCATCCACACTACGTGCCGCTCGCAGCGTGCGTCCGGGGTTACTCTGGCTTGCCAACAGCGTTTGTACCTTGCTGACAATATGCGCACCAATAGGAATTGCTGATGTCGCTGCCGGGGAGGGCGCATTGCAGGTGTGGATCGTGCGCGGGGTGGTGACAAACAGAAAATCGTCAATCAGCTTGCCGTCCGGCGATACTGCCTGCGCCCGCAAACCGGCGGGCCAGGGCTGGAGATCGCTTAACGAAAGCCGGGGACAATATTTTTGCACCAGCCGCAGATAGCCGCTTTTGCACAGCGAGTTTTTCATCTCGCCCAATCCTGAGCGTAGATGGTTTTGCAGCACCCGGCGAATCCCCGACGAGCCTAAAATCTCCAGCGTGTCACTAAACGAGAAATCGCGCTTGCGATAGCCTTCGCGTTTAAAAGCCAGCACCGCGTTTGGCCCGACGGTCACGCTGCCATCGATCATGCGGGTGAGATGCACGCCCAAAAATGGCATCGCGGGGTCGGGAATGGGGTAAATCAGGTGGTTAACAATCTGGTTATGCTCCGGCGCAAGGCGGAAATACTCGCCACGGAACGGGCAGATAATAAAGCCCGGTTCGAGGCCGAGCATTTTCACCAGCCGGTCAGCCATCAGCCCGGAACAGCTAATCAGCGTCGATGCTTCATATTCACCGCCCTGACGGGTACGTATCACCACGCCGTTTTTATGCTCACTGAGGGCGCTGACTTCGGCGTTATAAATAATCTCGCCGCCTCTGGCCTGGAAGATTTTTGCCATCGCCGCCGTCACTTCGCGATAGCTGACAATGCCGCTGGACGGCACAAAAATGCCGCCGAGCCCGGTGATATTCGGTTCGCGCTCGCGCAGTTCCTCGGCGTTTAACCACTCGCGCTCGATACCGTTCGCCGCCGTGCGTTCCCACAACGCGCGCATCCGTTCCATTTCGAGTTCAGAGGTGGCGACCAGCATCTTGCCGCAGTTGTCATAGCGAATGGCGTTTTGATCGCAAAAGGCTTTGGTGGCGCGGTTCCCCGCCAGGCAAAACTGCGCCTTCAGGCTACCGGGCGTGTAATAGACCCCGGCATGGATCACGCCGCTGTTGTGACCCGTCTGGTGACAGGCCGGGCCGGACTCTTTTTCCAGCAACGCAATGCGGGCATCCGGATAGACATCAATCAGTTGCATGGCGGTCGACATGCCGATGATGCCGCCGCCAATAATCACAAAATCATACATCCGCTCAATTCCTTTGCGCTTACTGATGCGTCTGGTAGTGGTTAGTGGCGTAAGCGAAATAGCCACGCTGACGCATCAGTTCACGGCGCAGATCCGGGTGCGGAGTAAAGCGGTCGCGACCGTGCAGCCAGAATAGATTGTTAATCAACAGGAATTTGCCAACGGGAACGGGCACAGAAAGAATGCCTTTGCTGGTTTCGATGGCGTCGGAAAGCTCGCTCAGCCACACGCCTTCTTCGAAGTCTTTTGGCTGGACGAACTGGTCGATATAACGCATCACCGGGCGACCCTGTTGATCAACGTCGAACACTGGATGGAAAACATCTTTGCTGACGTTTTTGCTCGGAGGCGCGGCAAAGCGCATCGGGCGACGCGCCAGCGGGTGGCGGAAATAGTGGTCGAGATGTTCCCAGTCATCGAGATGCAGCAGCAACGAATTTCCACCCTGCATGTTCTGCTCGTCGATTTTCATCATCAGCACATAGTCGGTGATCTCTTCGACGTAGGTGCCGTCGTTGTGCAGTTCCATTACGCGGTGCGGCTGACGCAGATAGCTGTCTGAGTTATCGACATTTTTCACCACGAATCGCGCGTAATACTGACCGCTCATCGCATCGAAATTTGAGCGACCAATCAGATGCGCTACCGCCGTTGCCAGCTTCACCATCTCATCCGCTTGCTTCACATCATCGACACCCACCGCATTGATCAACAGCGCACCTTCAGCACGGTTTAGCAGGGTCTTCAACAGCAATGGTTGCAGCTGGTTCGCACACAGATCGTCAAGAATTTTGCCTACCCGAAAACGCAGAAAAGATTTGTACTCCAGCGCCTGCACGGGCCATTCGGCAACCTGTTCGAGAAACTGTTTGGTCGTCTGTTCGGTGAAGGTGAGTTCCCGCAGGCGCGGGGATTGCGCCGACGGGGTGAGGGTGAATCCGCTATAGTCCTGGCCTGAATCGACAGCGTTGTTTTGTACGGCGGTCAGTGCATTCATCAGAAGCGATCCTCTTATGAGATGTAGGGTGACATGGCGATGCTCATTTCGTAGCCATAATCTAAAAATATCTACATTTCTGAAAAATGCGCACAAATGCGCCATATTGTTTTCTTATTGTGATCAAAAGCAACAAATTGGTAACATTTAACGTAGGGTATTAAGGCAAAGTGAGACAGGAAATGAATAACTAAAGCAACAGGTTAGGGGGGGATTACCATCAGAGAACAGATTATCTGGTCGATAAAAAACGGTAAATGGCTTCACTGCAAAATGACCGTTAGTAAACTAAACATATTATCTGCCCCGTTTTAGCGGGGCAGATATAACATTAAATTACAAATAGAGATAGTTCGGCGGTTCTCCAGTTTTCCCTAAAAGAAGAGCGCTACGCCCAGGAATATTGATATTTAGAGTTCCGCCTCTAAGCGTAAATGCTTTACCAGGGGGGATAATTTTTCGGGTATTATTAATAATAATGTTAACGCTATTACTCCCCATGTTTTTATATATTCCAGGTTGCAATTTGTTAGGCCAGGTACCTTCAACTTCTTCGTTTCCTTTATTTATTATAACTAGTCCATCATGAGGAGAGTGATTAATGTTCACAGAATCCCCACGACTAAAGGCCAGAACGTTTTTAGTTGCAAATACACCCTCAAATGCGCTCCATATTCCTGCTTTATCTATATATAATGCGTGGAATTCATTGTAGAGCTGCTGATAGGTAGAGCAACCTTTATTAAGCCACGCCTCACCGCCGACACGAGTGGACCCATCATCATTTTTAATCTCAGTCGTTGATTTTAATACCTGACCATCCCAGTAAACTAAAGGCCTGCTGAACGGGAGAGCGGCCATATATGCCATTGCTAATTGTTCATCTTGCTGATGGTTAAATAGAAAGTCATTGAAAAGATTACCATTGTTAGGGAAATCGTGGTTGATGTTAATCAATATCCGTCTTTCTGATGGGATGCTTGAGATTGTGGAGCCCGGTTTTGATGCAAGGGCTTGGAGATCTCCACCGAATGAAAAGGCTTTTATCGTCTTCATGAGCAATGAAAAATCAATGGCGCTTAAATCATCTCTTTCATAAAGCAGCGATGACATTTGTTGTTCATCTAACGGACAAGTTACCAGGTATTCCATGTAATTCATAACAGCTTTTTTTTGATATTTTGGATTAAATAAATTTGTATTGTGCAACCGCTCATTATAATTTTTAAGCGGTGGGGTTATCGACCTCTCTATTTGTTCATGTTTTGAGTGTTTTGCTGCATCATAACGTAAACCTCGTACGCCATATTTTCGCATTTCACGAACGTATTGATTTTGCAACATAATAACCTGGTCACTTTTGGGTGTTGTTTTAGGCATTCCATTTAAACGCTTTTCTTTTAATGCATGGAGGTTTTCCCATTCATCCTTAGAAATATTATCTTTACTTGCTTCGAAGTCTTTTGCAGTGAGATGTATATCTTCTGGATGGATTTGGTCACGTTCTTTTGTTACTGGATCTATAATAAAGGGAATCAAGACCTGACCTTGCCAATAGCCAGGGATACCACTTTCTATATCTTTACTGATCTTCGCTCGTATATCGGCAGAGGGATAATCCAGATCATTTTTACCACTACCCCCGATTCCCATAAAGTTAAATGTATAATCAGGGATGATATCGATACCAAATTTTTTGGCATCTTTAACCAATGCGATAAAATCCTGCAAATCTCCCATTGGATTATGGATAGTACAAAGATCTTCGGGTTGATAAGCGTGAAACCAGTAACCTTTTTCTTCTTCGGGAGTTTCTGGTCCGTCGGCGCGGAAAGTGGTTACGGGAGGGATTTGTATATACCCATAATGACAACGTGCAAACTCAGATATATTTTTCCTGATTTGCTGATAGGTGGCATTAAAAGCATGAAGAATCGCTTCGCCAGGTTTTTTGGGGGTGATGATTTCACATTGTGATTTCTGAACAGCAGTAAGAGATTTACGCTCAAGTGTTTGCCGTAGATGTTCTGGATTGATTAGTATTTTAAATGTTTCTTGCTGTCCGGAAGGTGACGTCACGTTAATATTATATACATCGGCTGCTAGCTCATAGTCAGGAATGTTAATAGCATATGCAACATACTTATCTTTTGGGGACGGTTTGTCAGATGTAATGTGAGTGAAATGTTCAGCTGGACCATACTGATGAACACCGCTGTTATCACCTCTTTCAACCATTGTATCTCGTTGATAAACCCATGTTTTTCCTTCTCCTATCCTGTCTGGCGCTGTAATGCTACGCTGTGCTGCTTTATTCAACTCTCGGTAAGTTGTATCTGGAAAAAGGGAAATTTTATAATCGTTTTTTAACAGATCATTAATGACTTTTTCTGCGTGAAAAGTTGATATAATTTCTCTGTCTTTTAAATCCTGAGGATAAACTCCACAAGAATTAATAATATTTGTTATACAGTTTAGATATTCTAATGTATTTAATTTGGAATTTAGATCCCCGTCAGTAATGTTCCATGATAACAATGTGGGGTTGCCGCTAGGTAAATTTCTTGGTCCTGGTTTTATAGAAAACATAATAAAGTTCCTCTAATGGTAGAGTAATATGGTGTATACGGAAACATAAAAATGTTTAATTGTTGTGAAAGTAATTGCAAACAGATGTCCTACTTTTATCCAATATTTATATGGAAAAGGATAATGCTTAAATCTGTTTTTTTAATTATCGATGTGGTCTGGAGAGGCAACTGTCAAAAATCGCTCATACGAAACTAATGATTAGCAGAATAAGATCTATGAAAGAATATATTGCTATATGAAGTTTATTTTTATGGGGTGAAAAGTAACAGATATCATAATGATGCGAAAACTCTTCAGCTAATGTAATAAAGTTATATTATTAGATACAAAATCATTACAAAGTATCATTGAATCGATGATAACTATAGATAGTGCTAATTATTAACATTTGCTTGTTGACTGCGAGTATCGACTTTGCGAATGGAGGCGGTGTCGGGTTTTATGTCGCGTGTAATGACGAGCAAGGATGAATGAGAACGCATAAAAATCTGTTATTTACATCATATGATCATCATGTTTATTGCGTGGTTTATAAGTATTGTTATTGCACACTCAAGGCCCTTTAGCTCAGTGGTTAGAGCAGGCGACTCATAATCGCTTGGTCGCTGGTTCAAGTCCAGCAAGGGCCACCAAATTTTAGCTTTAAAATCATATAATTAAGCCACTTATTTACTAAGTGGCTTTTTTACATCAGTACCCAGTGTCCCCTTTTTGTCCCCCCACTTAGTCGAATGCTGGGTTTCTGATAGCTACCTTACACAGCTAAAAGGATATTTTATGGCACTCACTAAATGCAAAGAATGTAAAAAAGAGGTATCAACCTCTGCGAAAACCTGTCCCCATTGCGGCGTTAAAGATCCAGGCTTCGGAGCAAAAGAGAAGCTCGGCGGCTGTCTCATTTTGATTATCATTGTGGCAGTAATTATGTACTTCATTGGCAGTGGCGATGATGAAAAGATCGCTGAAGTCCCTAAGGTATGCTCTAACACGGATACCCAGTGCAATTTTGATAAGAACTTGGTTGATGCCGTAACCAAATGCAAACCGTTAGTAGAACATGCTGCAAAGTACGAATTTGAATGGACTGATGGGCTTTTAGATCCAATGTTCTCTCATAGCCGAATCGACAGCAAAAAAAATCAGCTAACGTTTATTGGTGATAAGGTCAAATTCACAAACGGCTTCAATGCAAAAATGACCATGACTTACGCGTGTACCATGGATCTGAAAACCAAAGAAATCGTAGATTTCAAAATTTCAGAAGGGAAATTATAGAAATTTTGGATGAGGGTTGTCTCACCAATTGAAGGATAAAATACAAATGGCTACTAAGCACCAGACTGAACTTGCTCTAAAAGCATTACTATCAGAGTTACAACACTCAGGTTGTGGTTTGTACGAGTTAATTGATAGATCGATATTACGAATGCAACAAACAAATCTTTTTATCAAAGAAGATTCATATCGTGAAAGAGGTGGGGCGGAGGGTGTCCTTTTCACTAATGTAGAGAGCCTCGTTGGTAAACGCCCCAACACTCCATCTGGTGATATTACATCGTTTGATATTGAAGTATTCTAATTTCTGTAGCCGGATTATAACAAATTCGGCTTATCCCTAAAAAAAAGGAATGAGTCATGGATATACTTGAAAAGGGAAAACTGCTGCTATTTGTACTTTTTATTATGCCTGGTTTCATCAGCATGAGAGTATATAGACTTTTTCACCCATCAACCGATACAGATACATCCAAAGTTTTAATAGATGTTGTTTCTTATAGCTGCATAAACTGTTCATTCCTATTAATACCAATTTATCTAATTGAAACCAATAATGTTTTTTCAACACATCCTTTTTGGTATTATGTATTTTATTTCTTTGTCTTAATTATCACACCAGTGCTACTCCCCATCATCTTGTTAATGCTTCGTCGTAGCAATAGGATCAGACAATTTCTTCCTCATCCAACAGGACGTGCTTGGGACTATTTTTTTTTCAACTAATCAGTGTTGTTGGGTTTTAGTAACATTAAAGAATGGGAAAAAATATGGAGGGTTTTATGGTTATAACTCTTTCGCATCAGGAAGCCCTGAACCAGAACAACTATATTTAGAAAAGCACTGGGAATTAGACGATAACGGTGATTTTGATCACGAATTAGCGGATACCTTAGGTATAATTATATTGACTAATGAAATCGAAAGTGTTGAGTTTATTGAGGTAAAACAACCTATCATCAGCAATAGCGAGATTGAAAATGTCTGAAGAAAAACCAGTTAACAATCCACGACCCAAGCAAGATGGCTGGCAACCTGTTGATAAAGGTTATCAGCCGACAACCAGACCGTGCCAACAAAACAATGGCTACCAGCCGCCGCGACAAACACAGCAAACCCAGCAAGTTGCGCCACCACCCAAAAAACGCTAAACCAAATCTGGCAGTGAGTTTCACGGATGATGAATTTTCAGTTCTTGAACTCGCAGCCAAGTAGACACAGCCCGCGCCATCACTGGTATCGCGGGCTTTTTGTGTCGGCTATCTTACTTCACAATCAGATCGACTTTGTTTGCGTGAAATTTATTTTTCCCTTATTTATCTGTTGGTTGCAATTATCATTAGATCCTTAACAGATCCTATTTACTGAAAAAAGCTGAAATTTTTTTCAATCTTTTCAGTTTTGGTTTTCTGGCAAGCCACCAGTACTGGCGCTGTCCGGGGCGGTGATTTGTAGAAAAAGAAAACTGAAAAATTTTATCTATCCAGAAACCGCAGGCGGGTGCGGTGTAGTGCCGTTTTTGTCTGTGAAGTATTTCTTTTGTCAGCATGTAGAGCCGTCAGTGCTTCGCTGTGCATTTGATCCTTTCGAGGTGTCTCGTGTGGTAAACGCGCATCTTCGGTGTAATCCGTAATGGCTAAAAGCTCGTCACAGGTTAAACGGTGCGGCTGTGCTGGATTCAATTTGTTGCGCAGGATTTGCGGCCTCATACCAACGGCAACGGCTACATCTTCCAGATTGTGTTCAATTGCAAATGCTCGGCAAGCCGCATCAAAGTGAGCATGTTTAGAGGTCTGATAATCAAACATTGTTTGCCTCTCCCTAATCCTTAGGATGGATTACGCGTTAAGCGAAATATTACATTCGCTTAACGCTTGCACCGTTAACGCAGCCATATTGATTTCAACGCGTGCACGAGGCTTATCACCTTTTCCACGGATAGGCAGACGGCCATCACGTACCATGTCACGAGCCGTCCCCATAGGAGTACCAGTAATGCGGCAATACTCATCAATCGGGAGGCAAGGGGTAGGGATGGTGATTGTAATGTTAGGACGCATAAGGCAAACTCCTTTGTTCAGTTGAGCGCGGCAACGCTCATCAACTTTCGATTAAAACAAAATTACGGAGAGGCTTTAATTCGACTTAATCGAGAAATCAATAAAATTTCGCCTTAGTCGAAAGTCATGCGCTTATGAGCAAATTCCCCTTTGACCAAATAGGACACAGCAGCGAAGTACTTGATCGCGTAGTTGAGGCGTATGGTTTTACATCTAAGCTTCAACTAGCCGATCACTTCGACATGGCTTCGAGTAGCCTTTCAGCAAGATTCAAAAGAGGCATTTTTCCTGCAGATATGGTTGTTCGCTGCGTTGCAGAGACAGGTGCTTCATTAGAATGGCTATCGACAGGACAAGGGAAAAAGTTTGAGGATGCCGAACTGGACATCATGAAATTCCCCAGCAAAAAACTAGTTGATGGCCAACTTTATGACTCCGGCTATGTGATGTTTGACAAAGTATTTTTCCGCGCTGGCGCGCCACTACCGACAGCGCCTATTTGTGTCCAGGACGAAAAGGCCCAATTTATCCTCGATCAGAAGTTTGCCGAAGTTTTCGACGGTGAGTGGTTGGTGAATATTGAGGGTAAAACCAGCATCAGAACGCTTACACGTATACCAATTAAAAAAGTACGTGTGAGTGGTGTTGGTATGGCATTTGATTGCGCATTAGATGATATCGATGTGTTAGGTCGTGTGATTTTAATTATTTCCGAAGGGAATTAAAAATGAGTGCACCCAAAAAAAACATTGCTGTAGAAAATAAAGACACTATAGCAAAAGAAAAAAAATGTTTTGCTATTATGCCAATTGCTGATCATCCTGACTATGATAGTGGGCACTTTAGTAGAGTTTATAATCACTTAATAAAACCTGCTTGTAAGCAAGCAGGTTTTAAAGCAGTGAGGGCAGATGATGCAAAAGCGTCACACATGATTATGTTTGATATTTTAAAAAACATAGTCGAGTGTGATATGGCTATTTGTGATTTAAGTTCTAAAAATGCCAACGTGTTCTACGAATTAGGGCTTAGACAGGCATTCAACAGAAAAACAATTCTCATCACAGATGGAAGAACCCATACACCGTTTGATATAACGGGTTTTCGCTACGTTAAATATGACCATACTTTACGTGTCGACAGTGTAATGAATGATATTGATGAAATAGCAGCAATGCTTATGGAAACGGATGAAGCAGCTGAAGATGATGTTAACTCAATTGTTAAATTATTAAAAATCCAACCTGCCAGCGTTGAACATTTACAACTTAATGAGAAGGATAGTCTCATATTCGAGATGATACAACGACTTGACGAAAAGATGACAAGGATAGAAATATCGCAGAAAAATAAAAGACAGGAAAACTCCAAAGAAGGTGCGTGGTTTAGATCATCTCTAAGAGGTTCTGACAATCAACATGTCAGCAAGTCCTTACTACAGGCTGTAGATGATTATATGGAAGAAAACTCTCAAAAGAATAAGATAAACATTATTTATACTCATGAAGAAAAGGATAAAGACCTTTCATAGTTAAGGTATTAATTGTGTCAATTCGGAAGCAATCAGATGGCAAATGGTTACTGGATTTTTATCCTGAAGGTAAACCGAAGGGGAAGCCAGCAAAACGTATTCGCAAGACCTTCACTACGAAAGGTGAAGCGCTTGCCTATCAAAACCACATAATGGAAAACATCCATATTAAGCCGTGGTTAGATGGTAAAGAGGATCGCCGTAAGCTCAGAGACCTTGTAACACAATGGTTTGATGAGCATGGTGTGACTCTTGATGATGGGGAAAAGCGCAAAAGCTCAATGGAGTTTGCTTGTAAAAGCATGGGTGAACCAACAGCTCATGAGTTTAATGCAACAATGTTTTCCATCTATCGTAAGAAACGTTTATCAGGTGAATTATCGCGAACCAGCAGAGTAGATAAGGTTTCTCCACGTACTGTAAATCTGGAACTCGCATACTTTCGTGCTGTATTTAACGAATTGAGAAGGCTGGGCCATTGGAAAAATGATAATCCGCTAGAACTGATTCGCCCCTTCAAATCAGAAGAAAGCGAACTTACATATCTGGATGGTGATGCAATAAAGCGGTTACTGGATGAATGCCTTAAAAGCCGAAATCCGAATGCTTATCATGTTGCACGTATTTGCCTAGCGACGGGCGCAAGATGGAACGAAGCTGAAAGTCTGACCAAGCAACAAGTTACTAAATATCGAATATCCTTCTTTAAAACAAAAGGAAATCGTAACCGAACTGTTCCCATCAGCCAAGACCTCTATGAGTCGCTACCATTACCCAAAAAATCAGTTCCTATTTTCTCGTCATGCTACTCAGCGTTTAGAAAAGCCGTGCAACGCGCAGAAATAGAATTACCTGATGGGCAGCTATCCCATGTTCTCCGTCATACTTTCGCCAGTCATTTTATGATGAATGGCGGAAATATATTAGTACTACAGCGTATTTTAGGTCATACAGATATAAAAATGACTATGCGTTATGCTCATTTTTCACCAGAGCATTTGGAAGAAGCCATTAAATACAACCTTCTTGATAACAACACTAAGAGAAATTAAAAATGAGTTTTTTTACAAGTGAAAAAGCCATGCAGATTTGGTTAGAGGATAAGCTTGAAATAGTAGATGGTCTTGCTGAAATTATAGATAACGTTCAGGAAATAGAAGATTATATACCTAAAAATATTTCCGAAGTAAAAATAAAAAAAAGCTATCTACATTGTCTCAAATCACTTTACTTGCATGAATCATTAACTAAAGATGAAAATATTTCATCTACTAAAGGAGATTCTCTTAGACCTGATATTCTGGCTTACGCCTCCGAAACAGAGTCTCTTGTGATTATTGAATTGAAAAACCAGGGAGGAGCAACAAGGGAAGCAGGAACGGAGCTTTCCGCGTATGCCAGCGAAATTAAAAGTTCTCTGTCTTATCTTTCTGATGGAGACATTGTTAATGTTTTAATTTCTCCCAGCTGGCCGCCTTTACTGAAACATCACATTTATAATAATGTGTTCTGGCAAGGAAAAAACACTATTTGTTTAGAACCGATTAAAAAAAATAATGAAATATTATTAAAAATCGTAGACATTCCCTTATTTGTCCAAGCGGAATTGCCCACTAAAATAAGTGAAGAACATTTAGGTGGCTATCATGTATGTCTGTATGATAACAGCCAATACCTTAAAGAACGCCCTGAAACTAAGCTTCATCAGTACCTCCCCCTAATAAAGACAAGTATATCGAGCATGGCTACAACAGGTGAGAAAATGAACACCCACGGTTTTGCGTTCCTCCGAAGTGGAACTTGCTTATCGCCATATTTTATTACACTTGTTAACGCAGCCCCTTTTAAATCAATAGAGAGAATACTTCATTCAAACGATATAGAGAGCTATAACGATCTTCCTTTAATTGAGAAAAAAATACTAGATATATATTTGGAGTATTCTCCTGAAGGGCATGGTTTTAGCTTGGATTCATTATATAATTCAGGAACACACTTGCTACAAAATGTATGCTCACCAGCACCAGAAGGTTTTACATCGTGGAGTGAAATGAAAGAAGAAATCATGAACTCTCATAAAATAATATACTTTGAGTCATGGGGAATATTTAAAGAAATAGCTATATCAAAGCTTTCTGAAAAATATAAAAATGGAGAGTTTGATATAGATTTAAATAATATAAACTTGGGATTGGAAGTAATTAACGAGATCATAGATAAAGACTATCAATTCATTAACCCTCAATACCTACATGATTCTTTTTTTCCAGAAAATCATCCAACCCGTAACAGAAGTATATTTTTCGACCAAGATGTGATTGACGATTTTGATGATGAATCTCCACAGGATCATCTATTCTAACAACAAGTTTAGAACAATATCTCCGAGGGTATTTTCTTTTCAAAATGCCCCCTTTCTGTCCCCCCAGAACTCAAAACATCAATATTTACCAATAACATCCAAAACACATCTAATTGATTTTATTGATAACATACTGTTTTATAAAGATGGGTCACGGTTCTCATAATCGCCTGGTCGCTGGTTCAAGTCCAGCAAGGGCCACCAAATCATTATTCACGTATCAGGAAGAGTTAAGGTTACAAGGGGGACTCGATGGCGGTCAATATTTCACGACTAACGCCATTTTAAAGAAGCAGTGCGGTAGGTGGTTTCGAATGAGGGCTGGTGTTTTGGTACGTGGCACGCCACTGCAATGTATTTATCCATCAGTACTCATTCAAAAGTACCTGGAAAAAATGCCCGCTATGCCAAGCGGGCAAATTGCTTACATGTGGAATTAAGTAATTAACGATAAAGCCAGAGTATTATCATTTATCATGCCTCTTCATTTAATCAGGTTAATTACTCAAATCACTGAACTATTCTCTGTTCGCTCACTGATGATAAGTGAAGTGTCATAACCACGATTTGTATGTGGACCAATGCCGTAGAGTAAGGATGAAATGTCTCTGCCACGCCTTAAACATCTACTACTGACTAGAACCGCCGTCGAATGCAGAAGAGTCTTGTGAGCATTACAGGAGTCTGGCTTTGGTCATTAATCAACGCTATTTAGATATAAATTTCTAACACTCAAAAAACGATTCTCACGAATAAATTATAACGGGTGGTTTTTATCATACTGTGAAATAACCTTTTGCTTATTAAATTTAACATTCTTGTGCTAAATTAATTAAAAGTACCATGTATAGCATATGAAGCTGTTAATGCCAGCAATTTTCTCAAATGAGCGATTTTTTATAGTGACAAACAATAATAACATTAAAAATAGCCATGTAGACATTAACTGAGGAAAAGACAATGTTAGTTAGTAAAAGCAACGAAATTAACACTAGCACATTTATAAATAGTGGAAATTGTAATGAAAGAAAATCTTCTAAATCCATGGAGTTACTAGCTTATGGTATTATAAAATTAATTTGTAAAGAAGCTGCCTCAGGGACGTATAACGGTGCTCTTGAAATTTTACAAAAAATGATGTCTGAATGTAAATATCATGAAGGCAATGCTTTTGTCATTATGAGAGCCGGAGAACAATTAAAACGTATTAAATATGATGCTAATGAAAATAAATTAAAAGTACACAACGTACACTTTGATAATAATCAAGAGTTAGTTGCTGATGGTGAGCCTGACGTAGTATTTTTAAAAAAAACGGTGTGGGAAGACCTTCTCGTTAAACTAAAGCTGGAGAACAAAGAAAATGCGGTTTCTGAAATTAACCTGTCATCTAATAAAAATAATGTTGATCAGTTTATTGAATGCGCTAAGAGAAATGAACAGACCCTATTCGGCAATATAAGAAAAAGTGATTTTCATGTTGCTTCACTTCAGCCAGGTAGAACGCGTAGTGTTATTTCAGAAACGCCGCCAAATGACTGTATGGAATCACATAATTTATATGAAAACCACACAGATAAGGTTTCAACTGTAACTAAAAATTCTCAGCAAGTTAAAGGTCACTATGGAGATAAGTTGAAAGAAATGCAGTTGTTCCTCAACCAGATGAGCAATGCACTTCAACAGGATTCATCTTTGTTAGAGTCAAAGGAACACACCATAGATATTCAAGAAAAAACGAATAAGTTTGTGCAGCATTTTCAGCGGGTATTATTTGATAAAAATGGAAGGTCATCAGAGTTTCTACTTAATTTTTATGAGTGTTGCTATAAGTTTTTACCAAGAGCGCAGCCTCAAGATAAAATCGATAGCTATAATTCAGCACTGCAAGCTTTTTCCATCTTTTGTTCATCTACGTTGACACATAATAATGTAGGGTTTAATTTCAAATTATTTCCAGAAGTCAAGCTGTCTGGAGGAGAGCTTGAAACGGTATTCAAATACAAAAATGGCAATTTTGTCTGGGAGATAGCCAGAATTAAAATTACTCTCCCAAAAGAAGAGGGTGGTTTATATAATTTACGTGGATTGGATTTTAAGGGGTGCTTCTTTTCTGGACAGAACTTCAGTAACTATGATATTCAATATGTGAACTGGGGAACGTCATTGTTTGATCTTGATACTCCATGTATTTTTAATGCGCCTGCTTACAACAAGAGTAATGAAAAATCATTAGAACGCGTCAGCGAAAACGGTTTAAGTGGAGTCTTGTCTGATCGTAATAAAAAAATAAAACTAATCACGGGTGTGGCACCATTCGATGATATTTTATTTATGGATGATGACTTTGATGATAACTCCCCTGATGATGGTCCCGTTGAGAATAGTCCTGTTGTGAATAGTCCCCTTGTATGAAGTTCTAAAAGTAGTTTTCAATGATAAATAAATGGCTATTTTTACGAAGAGATAATAACGTAGATTGAAACAATATGTATTATTGATTAAGTAAATGGGATTATTCTTCACACTACATCCATTTTAGTGTCACTACCAAAGAAAAAGGGGCTACGTTTTCATGTAACCCCTTGATTTATTTGGTGGGCTAGCAGTGACTGAATTGGTGCTGTAATTGGTTGAAATATTTCATCTAATGTCTGGTTCAACTTTCCTTAGCTGCCTGAAAGTTTTTTTGATATTACCCAGCAATAACAGCGTTACGGTGTACCACGCCTGACTGATGAACTGCGTGCTCAGAGTTACCACTTCAGCGCATAACCGTGGCAGCAGACCCGGACTGAAAAAACTGCTCAGGACATTATCGGCAGGGTACGCACTGCTAGTCTGTAAACTGAACCGACTGGGGCGCAGTATGTGGCATCTTGTCGTGCTGTTGGAGGAGCTGTGCAAACGTGGTATTAACTTTCGTGCTCTGGCCCAATCTATATTTCCCCAACAATGGGGGGACGAATGCTGTAAAAGTAAAACAATCTGCGATCTCAGAGTTATTGTGTGATTTTTATGTGAGCAGAAGATATTCATCAGAACGATTATGTAAATCATTTTATTTTGCCGACTACCTCATTGTCGAAAGAAAAGAATACGCCCGTGTTTCCTGAATAGATTGACTTTTTTATCCAACCACACTTCAGCGCACTGCGTTTAAAAAATGCCTCATTCTTATGCGGAATATCATCATTTCATCATGATGTCTTTGATGAGCGGTGAACACAATACACTTGCGCTGTCTCTTCAGGATGAATCCCCTGGTCTGGTGCCTGTGGGCTGATGTTGCAGCAAAGCTAAGGTCGCTTAAACGCTACTCAGTATTCACTTTTCAGAGGATGAAATTTATGAACAGGACCAGTCCCTATTATTGTCGTCGCTCAGTACTTTCCTTATTGATATCTGCCTTGATATATGCTCCGCCCGTGATGGCGGCCTTTACTACTAATGTTATTGGTGTGGTAAACGATGAGACTGTAGATGGCAGCCAAAAAGTAGATGAACGAGGTACAACAAATAATACTCATATTATCAACCATGGCCAGCAGGATGTTTATGGTGGGATATCTAACGGAAGTATTATTGAATCTGGTGGATATCAAGATGTAGGAAGGCATAACAATTATATGGGGCAGTCTAATAATACAACCATTAACGGGGGCAGACAGTCAATTCATGACGGAGGGATTTCCACAGGTACAATAATTGAGAGTGGCAATCAGGACGTTTATACAGGTGGTATCAGCAATGGAACGACAATTAAGGGTGGTAATTCACACATAAGTGGGGGGACTGCGAATGGAACCATCATTGATGGTGGAGGGCAGACAGTAACAACTCAGGGGCATGTTGATGGTACAACGATAAATAAGTCCGGTTATCAGGACATCACGCAAGGAAGTCTGGCGACGAACACAACCATAAATGGTGGTCGACAGTATGTTGAACAGAGCACAGTAGAAACAACCACCATTAAAAATGGCGGTGAGCAAAGAGTATATGAGAGCCGTGCGCTGGACACGACGATTGAAGGCGGAACTCAGTCTCTGAATAGTAAGTCAACGGCAAAAAATACTCAGATCTATTCTGGTGGTACGCAAATTGTTGATTACACCAGCACCTCGGATGTTATTGAAGTTTATTCCGGTGGCGTGCTTGATGTTAGTGGTGGTACGGCAACTAATATTACCCAGCACGATGGTGCAATTTTAAAAACAAACACTAACGGTACGACGGTGAGCGGTACGAATAGTGAAGGGGCATTCTCCATCCACAATACCGTGGCAGAGAATGTGTTGCTGGAAAACGGTGGTCATTTAGACATAAACGCATATGGTTCGGCAAATAAGACGATTATTAAAGATAAAGGAACAATGTCAGTTTTAACGAATGCTAAAGCTGATGCGACCCGAATAGATAATGGCGGCGTTATGGATGTTGCCGGAAACGTGACAAATACCATAATTAATGGTGGCACACAGAATATTAATAATTATGGTATTGCCACGGGCACCAATATCAACAGCGGAACACAAAATATCAAGAGCGGCGGGAAAGCTGACACGACAAATATATCCTCTGGGAGCCGGCAGGTTGTTGAGAAAGATGGTACGGCAACTGGCAGCAATATTAGCGCCGGAGGCTCGCTGATTGTCTATACCGGCGGTATTGCACATGGGGTTAACCAGGAGACGGGCAGTGCTTTAGTTGCCAACACGGGCGCAGGGACTGATATCGAAGGATACAATAAGCTCTCTCACTTCACTATTACCGGAGGTGAGGCTAATTATGTTGTGCTGGAAAATACCGGCGAACTGACGGTAATGGCTAAAACCTCGGCGAAAAATACTACCATTGATGCTGGCGGTAAGCTGATTGTCCAGAAGGAGGCTAAAACAGATAGCACCAGACTTAATAATGGTGGCGTTCTGGAGGTTCAGGACGGTGGTGAGGCTAAGCATGTTGAGCAACAATCCGGCGGCGCATTAATTGCTTCCACGACCTCCGGAACACTTATCGAAGGAACCAACAGTTATGGTGATGCTTTCTACATCAGGAATTCAGAAGCTAAAAATGTAGTGCTGGAAAACGCTGGCTCATTAACAGTCGTCACTGGTTCCCGGGCAGTTGACACGATTATTAATGCCAACGGCAAAATGGATGTTTATGGAAAAGATGTTGGTACTGTACTTAATAGTGCTGGTACCCAAACAATATATGCCAGTGCCACTTCTGAAAAAGCAAATATCAAAGGTGGCAAGCAAACGGTATATGGTTTAGCCACTGAGGCAAATATCGAAAGTGGTGAACAAATTGTTGATGGTGGGTCAACAGACAAAACGCACATCAATGGCGGTACGCAAACCGTTCAGAATTATGGTAAGGCGATCAATACCGATATCGTCTCTGGCCTACAACAAATTATGGTAAACGGGACAGCGGAAGGTTCCATTATTAATGGCGGTTCACAGGTAGTTAATGAGGGCGGTCTGGCTGAAAACTCGGTGCTTAATGAAGGCGGCACTCTCGATGTGCGGGAGAAAGGCAGCGCAACGGGGATACAGCAAAGTAGCCAGGGCGCGTTGGTTGCAACCACCAGAGCGACGCGGGTCACAGGGACACGCGCTGATGGCGTCGCGTTCAGCATTGAGCAGGATGCGGCGAACAATATCCTGCTGGCAAATGGCGGCGTGTTAACCGTGGAGTCAGACACCACTTCCGCCAAAACACAGGTCAATGCGGGCGGGCGGGAGATCGTCAAAACAAAAGCCACTGCGACAGGCACGACGCTCACCGGCGGCGAACAAATCGTCGAGGGGGTGGCGAATGAGACAACGATTAACGACGGCGGAATACAAACAGTTTCGGCTAACGGTGAGGCAGTAAAAACAACGATTAATGAAGGCGGTACGCTGACAGTCAACGATAATGGCAAAGCGACAGATATCATCCAGAACAGCGGTGCCGCTCTCCAGACGAGCACGGCTAACGGTATTGAAATCAGCGGTACTCACCAGTACGGCACCTTTTCCATTGCCGGAAATTTAGCGACCAATGTGCTGCTGGAAAATGGCGGTAATCTATTGGTATTAGCAGGTACCGAAGCTCGCGATTCCACGGTTGGCAACGGTGGGGCAATGCAAAACCTGGGTCAGGACTTCGCCACAAAGGTTAATTCCGGTGGGCAATATACCCTTGGTCGGTCAAAAGATGAGTTTCAGGCTCTGGCCCGGGCAGAAGATCTCCAGGTCGCTGGCGGGACGGCAATCGTCTACGC